>Ga0181371_1000002_pt1 | contig 463615 bp, 438 predicted proteins | sample LowvirmetaG_6_FD_130087 | JGI IMG/M metagenome (GOLD analysis project Ga0181371, IMG submission 130087) | Marine viral communities from the Subarctic Pacific Ocean - Lowphox_07 viral metaG | ecosystem: Environmental > Aquatic > Marine > Oceanic | place: Subarctic Pacific Ocean | collected...
GGGGGCGCTCCGGTCCGGCAAGCGCGGCATTTGCGGGAAGACCCTTATCAGCGATCCCCGCCAAATTAGCGATGGCCGATAGGCCGTTCCCCCTCACCCCTGCCCCTCTCCCGGGGGAGAGGGGTATGGTGCTTCAATTCGGGTTTGGGCACCCGTGCTTCTAAGTCGGTATCAAATGGGACTTGTATATCCAATAATCAGTTACAACTAGGAAGCACTTTCGCTTCAATCTTAAAGGTTATTTGCTCAATGTATTGTTTTGTCGATGAGAGCGGGAATACGGGCAATCATCTGTTCGATTTGAACCAGCCTTACCTTTATTATGGGGTGCTTTGTTGTCGTAGGAACCTCGATATTATTGCTCAGCCTATGGTTAAGAGGTTGCGCGATGAACTGGGTGTGGATCGCCTGCACGCCAATGAGCTTGGAGTTGGCCGATTAGAACTCGTTTACGAGCAGTTTTCTGTGTTCCAAAAGAAGAATGACGTTCGCATGAACTTTTTCATGGTCGACAAAAAAGACCACGCGGTGATCTCATTCTTCGATCAGGTATTTGATTCAGGGATGAATGACGCAGTACCTTGGCATCATTATTGGTCACCCATTCGATACGTTTTGCTGATGAAGGTGGCGCATTTGTTTGACAAGGAGCTTGCCGAAAATGCTTGGAAGGCACGCCTCACTCAAACTGCGAATGAGTGTGAGGCCAAGCTAGCTGCAATATGTGATGAACTTATTGAAAGGACTGCTGCCTTGCCCGACGCGCGTTCGCGTCAATTAATCGCTGATGGACTACTGTGGGCTAAGAAAAACGCGGACAAAATAAGTTATGGCGTAAGTAATAGCGAAAGCGCATTGCAAATTTCGCCAAATCTCGTCGGCTTTCAGCAGGTTTTGCAAAGTATAGCTATAAGATCGGTCTCAATGAATTGTCGCGTCAAATCTATTACAGTTGACCAGCAGACTGAGTTCAATCTCGCCCAGAAATTTATCAACGACATCTATAGAAGGATGAGGAAAATCGAGCACGAGATGCCTCCTGGCATGCCCGATTTCGATTGGTCAACCATGCCTGATATCGACATTAAGTTCAAAGCGGGTTCTGACAGCGTCGGTCTCGAGATGGTGGATATATATCTTTGGACTTTGAAGCGCCTAGAAGAAGATAAATCGATGTCAGACGCGGGTCGAAACCTGATTTATGGCCAGAGACATCGAGGGATTCGAGACGAAGTGTCATTGAGAGGGATAGAAAATAGGTGGAGGTTTTTACTCGACCTTCCCGAGCCGGATGTTGAGCGAATGGAAATCGCGAAGGCTTACCTTGATGAGGCGGAGGCCAATCGCAAACGTGTCGTTAGCGAGATGAATTCATAATTAAGGGGCGCCTTCTTGAATAAGGTGCGCTTTCCATAGAAATCTTTGAGTATGTGATTGATGAGGAGGCGATTGGAGGCGTCGAGAATCGCTGTCAGTTTCGAGCCCAACTCAAAGAAATGCTATCTCATTCTTGTGTGATGGTAGTTGTTTTCCTGACTATCCTTCCCCCCCTTCCCAAAACCCGCTACACCGCCGCGCATGAGCGATACCACCCCCAATCCCGCGCAATTCACGGCCGCCACCCTCTCTGAGGCGTTGCCTTATATCCAGCGTTATGATCGCCAGACGGTGGTCATCAAGTTTGGCGGTCATGCCATGGTGGATGAGGGGCTGGCCGAAGCGTTTGCGCGCGATGTCGTCCTCCTGAAACATATGGGCGTAAACCCTGTCGTGGTGCATGGCGGGGGGCCGCAGATTGCGAGCCTCCTGAAGCGGCTCGGCATCCAGTCGGAGTTTCGCGACGGGCTGCGCGTCACAGACGATGCGACCATGGAAGTGGTCGAGATGGTCCTCTCCGGCCCGATCAACAAATCCATCGTGCGGGCGATCAACAAGGCGGGCGGCAAGGCGGTTGGTCTTTCGGGGTCTGACGCGGACCTGATGCGTGTACGCCGCGCGACGCGCACGACGCGCGACCCGGACAGCCATGTCGAGCAGGTGATTGACCTGGGGTTTGTGGGAGAGCCGGAAGCGATCGATGTGTCGGTGCTCAACCTGCTCGGCAATTACGATCATGACTTTGTGCCGGTCATCGCGCCGGTTGGCTTCGATGCCGAAGGCAAGCGCTATAATGTCAATGCCGACACCGCTGCCGGGGCCATTGCCGAGGCGCTTGGCGCAAGCCGCCTCCTGCTGCTGACGGACGTTGCTGGCGTGCTGGACAAGGGCGGCGAGCTGGTCCGCGAGATCAGGGCGGGGGACATTGCGGGCCTGATCGCGGACGGAACTGTTTCAGGTGGAATGATACCGAAACTTGAAACCGCCGCAAACGCCGTCAAGAATGGCGTTGGAGGGGCTGTCATACTTGACGGCCGGGCAAAGCATGCCCTGCTCATGGAGCTATTTACCGAACATGGTGCAGGCACAATTGTTCTCTAGGATTTTCGCCGGCGCAGCTGCGCTGTTCATTCTGCTGATGGCCGGCGGCGGCCACGCCGAGGCGCAGGCGGCCAAGGGCTGGCAGCTGTGTAACCGGACAAGCTATGTCATCGAGGCGTCCGTGGCGCGCTATGAAGGCCAGGGCGTTGTCGTCGAAGGCTGGAAGCGGCTTCGTCCGGGGGCCTGTGAGACGGCGATGGATGGCCCGCTGCGGCCTGGTATCCACTATCTTTTCGCGCGCAGCTCGATCGCGCATCGCGGCGGGCGCAAGATCTGGGGCGGGGACTTTCCGCTCTGTGTCGATACGACGGGCAGCTTCTCGGTCGAGAGCCCGCAGGACTGTTCGGCCATGGGGCTTGAGCCGCGTGACTTCCGGCCTGTGCTGATCGAGAATCGCAATGTGTGGAAGACGAGCTTTACCGAGACCGAAGAGTTCAGCGCCGACGAGGCCTCGAATGCCGGGGTGCAGCGCCTGCTTGCCGATGCCGGGATCTATAATGGCAATATCGACGGCAATATCGGTCGCAAGACGCGGGCCGCCATTGGCGAGTTCCTGACGCAGAACGAGCTTTCTGAAGATACCACCGATACGGACCTGATCGACGTGCTGGAACAGATCGCGCAGGAGCGGGGGCGCAATATTGGCCTGACGCTCTGCAATCGCACGCGGAACCGCATCTGGAGCGCCATTGCACGGCGGCGGGGCGAGGGCTGGGAGAGCCGCGGCTGGTGGCTGCTGGAGTCGGGTGGCTGCGCGCGCGTTGTCGATGAGCCGCTGCTGACCGCAGAGCATTTTGTGTTTGCAGAGATGATGGAAGAGGGCCGTGTGCGCACCCTGAAGGATGCGACCGACCCGTTCTGTGTTTCGCGCACGCGTTTTGCCATCAATGGCCGCGCCAATTGTGAGGCGTCGGCCCATCGCACCGGCCTGTTCGTTGCGACGCCACCTGCCGAGAACCGGCGGCTGCTCTACGAATTCTTCGAACGTGACTTCAAGGAGCCTGAGTCCTGATGCCCATGCTGAAGGAACCGGCCCGGCTGGACATGAGCCGGATGAGTGGGCGGGATGTCTGGGTGTTTGACCTCGACAACACGCTGTATCCGGCAGGCTGCAACCTGTTCGCGGAGATCGATACGCGGATCACGGATTTCGTGGCGCGCTATACCGGGCTTGACCGGGCCGAGGCGCGCGCCCTGCAGAAGCAGTATTATGCCGAGCATGGCACCACGCTGAAGGGTCTGATGAGTGAGCATGGCATGGCACCGGAAGAGTTCCTCGCGCATGTCCATGAAATCGACCTGTCGCCGCTGCCCATCCTGCCAGACCTTTGCGATGCGATCCAGGCGCTGCCGGGTCGCAAGCTGGTCTACACCAATGGCTCGCGCCGCCATGCCGAGCAGGTGACGGATTATATGAAGCTGGCGGGCAGTTTTGACGGCCTGTTCGGCATCGAGGACGCGCTCTTTGCACCAAAGCCCGCGCAGGAGGCTTATGAAGCCTTCTGCAAGCATCATGATGTGAACCCGCTGCGCGCAGTGTTCTTCGAGGATATGGCGCGCAACCTCGCGCCCGCGCATGCGATGGGGTTTGCGACGGTGCTGGTCAGCTCCGAAAAGGACTGGAGCCATGAGCCGATCGAGGCGCGCCCAGCTGGCCCGGAGGACGCCCAATTGCCATATATCGACTACCTCACCGGCGACCTGACGGCGTTCCTGCAACGCGTGATCCGGGGACTGAAGCCGTAGCGCTAGCGCCCGGCCGTTTCGCCAGCGGCGGCACGCGAAGACGATGTCCCAGTTCAAGGTCCCTCCGCAAGGGGATGGACACTAATAGGCGAAGCAGAAATCCGAGCCGTCGCCCATGTCATAGCAGATTTTGGTGCCCGCGGGCAGCTCGACCGGGTTTGGCCGGTTCCAGTGGTTCTTCATCAGGGCCATGCGCTCATTGAATTCCTCGGCGCCGGTCTTGGGGCGGTACTGGGCCCTGGCCTTGGCATATTCGGCCTCTCTTTTCGCTTCCCTTTCAAAATGTGCCCGAAGTTCGGCTTCGCGCCGGGCGCGCTCGACAGCCTGTTCGGCCTCACGTTCGGCCAGTTGCCGCTTGTATTCAGCCTGCCGTTGCGCATAGGCGCGGTCCTGTGCGATTTCGTCCTGCCCGATCGCGAAGAAAGCCTCGGTGGAGGTTGGGTAAGACTTGGCTGCCAGTTCGCCCTCTGTCGCGGTAAACTTCGTTTGGCTCTGGAAAACCCGGTGCCACTCTGCGGGCAGGGCGCGGTCTGCCGGGGTGACGCCATCGGCTTCATAGCGGTCGAATGGCCTGAGGATGATCGCCAGGGAGCCATCGGCGACGCGGCTGTAACCGAAGCCGGAGAACATCTTGAGGGATTTCTCGCTGAGGAGGACGTCCTCGGCATTCACGATGGCGGGATATTGATGGCTGGATGAGCCGCTGTCCGCGATCTTGTAGCCATATCCGGTGGGGAGGGCGTAGACGAGCAGCCAGCCGCGATAATAGCTCATCGCTGAGGAGAGGTCGCCCGCTGAGCTGTGCGACTGGAACATGCGCGCCATGCCGATGAAATTGGATGGGGCGGCGACACGCTCTCCGTCGAGGTCGAGCGGGTGGTAGAGGCGGTCGTCCCGGAGGGATGTGATCACCGGCAGCTGGCCGACAACTTCAACGAGTTCAGGCTGCACCCTGTCTTTTGACCCAAGTTCGAGCGTGCTGCGGACCACGGCGGAGACGCGGTAGCCGATGACCGAGCCATCCGCCTTGAACCAGAGGGCGGCCGGTTCACCGGTTTCAGGGTGCAGGGCCGACACGACGAAATCGTACTGGCTGTTGACGTAGAAGCTGAGCTCGTAGGAGTCGTATATGTCCTTGCGTTTGTGCAGGATGATATTGTCGAACACGGCGCGTTCATTGCCGTAACTGTCATACTGGCGCATCGTAACCGTGCCGCGCGCTTCATCGCGCCCAATGACTTCGAACACCTGGGCGGGCAGACTGCCATAATAGCCACCGATAAAGTAGAGATTTCGCGGGTCGATACCGGGGCGTTCGGGCTGGGTCAGCTTGCCGTCCATATTGACGAAATAGAATTTGTTGGTTTCGAGCCGATACGCATTGTCCTTGCCGTAGAAGCGGCTCGACTCATTGGCTTTTGCCAGCGCGACCTTGTCGGAGACGGGGATCAGATAGGGATAAATCGCCGGTTCGATGATTTCGCCCGACGGCTTCAGCATGGCGCCGTAATAGGGCCGGGCGGCAAGCGTCTTCTTGGTGTAGGAATCATCCTTCGGGAAATAGGGCTCTCCCATGACTTTGCCTGTCTTGGCGATCTTCGAGTAGGACAGCGTCCTGTCTTCGATGAGGGAAACGATTGTCGTGCCCGACCCGTCAGCCTTGTTGACCTTGAAGTCCTTGTCCGTTCGCTGACAGGCATCACTGCGATTGATGGGGTCGCACGTTGCGTCCTTCGGCAGCGGGACAAATTTCGGGATGAACGGCCCGCCCGCGCTGGCGACGCCGGATGCGAAGAGCATGAATGCAAGGGCGGCCAGCGCCGCGTGCGAGTTGAGTCTGAAATTCATTTAGCGGTCCCACCCGTTGAAGTGCGTTGTCTTTTCAAGGTTTAGCCTGGGATATTGCAAGCGCAAGCGGCGCTTTAGGCTATGGGCGCGGCTTCAGCCAACTCTGGAAGCGGAATACCGACTGCGACCCTTTGAGACGGCCCGGTGCTGTTGTACGCCAATGGGCGAATGAGTCGGCTGGCGAGGCGAGGAGCGACATTGGCAGATCTGACACCGGTTGAACGAGGGGTTCTGGTAGCCCTTATGGCCGCCGGCGGGCCTCTTAAAGAGGCCGCCGAGCTCGGCGCTCAATACGGCTTGCGGATGACCGCATGGCACCGCAAGCGGCTGGTGGACATGGGACTGGTGCGCACCACGAAGGCACCGTTCACGCATGAGCTGACCGACAAGGGCTGGGCGTTCCTCGGCGACGGCTTCCCAATGGATGTGCCACGGAATGGCATGAAGCTCGGCGCGCTGAATGCGCTGGTCGAAGGAGTGCAGAAAAGCGCGGCGAGGCGGGGTGAAACCGTGCGCGATATGTTTGCTGGTAAGGAACAGCTGCCAGCGTCACCGCCACCATCGCCATCGCCGGACAAGGACGAGAAGTCCACCGAACAGATCGAAGCTGACCTGATGGCGAATGCAGCGTGGAGCGAAAGCGAAACCATGCTGGCCATGGCCCTGCAGGCGATACCAGCCTTTACAGGCCGGTTGGGGGCACTCGAAAAATCGATTGGTGATGAGGCTGGCCCGGCCCTCAAGCAAGTCTCGCTCTCGGCTGAAAATGTCTTCCAGAATGTGCGGATGGCCGCGAGCAAGCGGGGGCTTGAAGCCCTGCATGAACGCGGCGCGACCGTCGCCTTCGACGCGGTGCAGTTCGACTCGACCGATGAGATGGACGACGGCGAGGATGCACTCGTCATGAAACAGCCCATAACCAGGCGCAGGGATGGCCACGAAATCGTCATCCTGCGCGGCCTGGCGGCACCGCTCGATTGAGATGTAGGGGGACATAGATGCCAGCGAACTGGATCCGGAGATTATTGGCGGCGCGGGACATTACCCGGATCGGCTGCATTGATTTCGGTACGGCATATTCCAAGGTGTCGATTGTCGACTCCGAAGAGCTGAGCGAGCTGGACGACAAATGCATTCACGCGCTCGCTGTTGGCGGGGAAGAGGCGCACAATGCGTATCTGCTGCCTTCTATCCTCTTTGTCGATGATGCGTCGGTGCGTTTCGGCAGACGGGCCGAAGACCTGTCGCGCCGCAATGAAAGACGCGGGCGGGTACCGTTTACCTCGCCGAAGCAGTATCTCAGCACGCATGCGCTCGATGCCCTGGATGACAGCCTGCCGGCTGAAATCGACCCGACGGGCAAATATTCGGCGCGCCAGCTGATCACGCTCTATCTAGCCTACCTCCTGCGCCGGGCCGAGCAGGCAGCGATTGCGCAGAGGCTGGACTGGCCGCCCCGTTTCCGGATCGCCCGTCCTGCCTGGGATGCCAAACGCGCGCAATGGGGCGAGACGATGCTGCGCCAGCTCGTCCGTCATGCCTTCATCCTGATTGACCGGTTTGGCGATGACCTGCTGTCCACGGACGGCCTCGCCCATGACGCGGTAAAGGCAGCGTTCGCGGCCATACCGGACACATCCGACCATCCCGATGACCAGATTTTCGAGATTTCCGAACAGGACACAGCCACCGTCCCTGAAGCGACGGCGGTCGCGGCCGCCTCGATCCGTCCGTCCCGGCGCAGGGTGGTGGTCGTGGCCGATATTGGCGGCGGCACGTCTGACTTTGCAGCTTTCACAACGGGGGTTAGGGGCCGCAATGTCGTGGCAGAGATCGCCGGCAGTGCAACAGTCCTGCGCGAAGCGGGAGACTATCTCGACATGCAGCTGCGCCGGATGTTGATGAACAAGGCAGGGCTACTGGCGGATGACCCGGCCGCGCGCGGCGCCGTCTCGATGATCCGTGCCCAGCAGCGCGAACTGAAGGAAACCCTGTTCGTGCAGGGCAAGGTCGTCACTGAAGCCGGTGACCAGTTCATTGAGCTGACACTGGAGGAATTCCTGGCCGACCAGCATGTGAAGGGGTTTGCGGCGCGTCTGGCGGAGAAATTCTACATGGCTGTCGACCCGGCCGTTGAGTGGGCAAGATCCGTGACGACCGGCAATAGCGAACAGCAGGTGGTTGAAATCCTGCCGACGGGCGGTGGGCACAGCCTGCCGATGGTGCATGAAATGATCCGCCAGATTCCGCACCACTGGCCGTTCGTGACCATGACGCCTGAACTCTTCCAGTCGCAAAATACCGACTTCAATGCCGTTGCGCCGCAGCTGGCCGTCTCGATTGGCGGGGCGGTGCTCGAGATCCCGAAGCAGGTAACACCGGTCAGTGTTTGACGGTATGCAACGCCCGGCGCGTCAAAGTGCGGGCGTTGAAGGGGATGACGGGCCGCAAAGTGTCGGCTATGTGACCCCCAACCTTGTGTGCACTGTACCCGTCAGGACAGTGCTTGCCCCGAACAGATCACCATGGAGCACGCGACATGACCGCGAATCTCGAGACAATCATTGAACAGGCCTGGGATGATCGGGCCTCCGTTTCCGCTGACACAAAGGGCGAGGTGCGCGACAGTGTCGATGCGGCGCTCAGCCTTCTGGACGCTGGCAAGGCACGGGTCGCCGAGAAGGGCGCTGATGGCCACTGGCATGTGAACCAGTGGCTGAAGAAGGCGGTGCTGCTGTCCTTCCGGCTCAATCCGAACGTCGCGATTTCCGGCGGACCGGGCGGGTCATCCTTCTGGGACAAGGTGCCGAGCAAGTTTGACGGCTGGAGCAGCGATGATTTTGCTTCGTCGGGCCTTCGTGCCGTGCCGAACGCAGTGGCGCGCCGCGGCTCCTACATTGCCTCCGGCGTCGTGCTGATGCCGTCTTTCGTGAACATCGGCGCCTATGTCGATGAAGGCACGATGGTCGACACCTGGGCGACGGTCGGCTCGTGTGCGCAGATCGGCAAGGGCGTGCACCTGTCGGGCGGGGCAGGCATTGGCGGCGTACTTGAGCCGCTGCAGGCCAATCCGACAATCATTGAAGACAATTGCTTCATCGGCGCGCGGGCCGAGGTCGCTGAAGGCGTCATCGTGCGCGAGGGTTCGGTGCTGGCCATGGGGACGTTCCTGTCCCAGTCGACCAAGATCGTACACCGTGAGACCGGCGAAATCGTGATGGGCGAAGTGCCGCCATATTCGGTCATCGTGCCAGGCTCCCTGCCGGACAAGAATGGCGGGCCGAGCCTTTACTGCGCGGTCATCATCAAGACCGTCGATGAGCGTACGCGCTCGAAGACGGGTGTGAACGAGCTGTTGCGGCCTTAGACCGTCTGGCCGCCGGCTTACCTGGAATAGACCCGGCGCTCGGTATTGCAGGGCGGTTCGGACAGGCGGGCTTCGGCTTCCGGGCCGCCAACCCTTTCAAGCACGAGGCACATGGCGACCGGCTCCAGCTCCACCATGCCGTAGGGCGGTGCCCAGGATTCCACGCGGCGGTCGAGGATGTCTAAAACCGGATCGAGATGATCGCGAGCCTGAGGCCCGGCAAAAGCCAGCGCATAGGCAAGTTCAAAGATCCGGTTTCGGCTATCCCGCGGGATCGTATCTGGAAACTGGCCGAGAATTTCATCCATCAGTTCTTCCGTCCTGGCGAGCGCGCCAGGGTGTCCGGCTGCTACCGCGATCTGGGCCGCGCCGGTGCCAAGTGCGGTGTCGCCAGACATCTGGTCGAACGCCTGCTGGCCATAAGCAGACGCGGCTGACCCGAATTCGGCCAGCACGCTCCGCGCCAAAGGCCGAATATCTCTTTTCAGGACATCGTCCTCCATGATCGGGTGCGGATTGAAAGCTGTCCTGGCCACGGCGTCAACAATGGCCGGGTCTCTGGGCCCCATCATACGGGCAATGCCGAGTTCATCTTTGAATATGTAGGCACCGCCGAAATAGTTCTGGTTGACCAGAAGCTCGGCGAGTCTTGGGTAGAGGTCGTAGGGCGGGCAAACCTCGCGTGATCTTTCCCCTTCTATTCGTCGATAGCGCAGTCTCGAAAAATAGCTGGTCGCGCCAATGGTCATGGGTGTTGCGCGCCGGTTGAGTTCGAACGAACGCAGGGCGTGGGCAGCCTGCTCGACTTCCTGCGACGTCGGTTCAAGACAGGGCGGCCTCTTTGCACGCAGGACCCAAATGGGCTCGGGCTCCACAAAATCCTGTTCGGCCTTTGCCGGCTTGCTGTATTGCATATTGCAGGAGGCAAGACCGGCGGCAAGGCTGGCCAGAAGGATCAGGGGCTTTCTGGTCTGGTAAAAACGGCTAGTGGATGGGGTAGATGCAAGCGCCATTGCAGCCTCTCTTGTGCGTCAGGCCCACAATCGCAACCACAGATAAATGCCTGGTCAAGCAAGCTTATAAAATTCTCTCTTGAGTTCTCAGCCGTGAGTGAAGATGTGCGAGCGTGAAAGCGGGAAGTTGAGCGTCGGCGCTTTTGTCTGTTCAGTGTCCATGCTGTATGAGAGGCTGATCAGGCAAATGTGGGGAATACAACATGAAACGAAACTGGAAAATTGCGCTTGTTGCAGGCGCTGCGCTGTCGGGCGCCTGTTCGGGCGAGCCTGCGAGTTCGACGGCAGACGGGCAGGCCGCGCAGCCAGCCGCCGATACGCCTGCGATGGAAGCCGATGCGTCAGTGCAGATGGGGGGCACTGACCCGATCACGGCGCTCTGCCTCGACATGATGAGCAGCTATGACCGTGAGACCTGTGATTGCGGGACCGAGGCCTTTCGCGCCTCGACGGACAATGCGGATACCTATGCTGACATGGCGAGCTATTACCTGAACGAGACCGACCCGGCGCTTTCGCTTGTCGAACGCTGGGATGAGGTCGTCGACGTGGTGCTGGCAGATGAACAGGGCAGCAAGCTGCAAATGTCGAACGCGCTCGGCAAGGCACACCGGGCCGCGCTCAAGGGTTGCGAAGGCTGACACGGCAGGCGGCTGGCCTCACATGTCCTGAAACCACATGAAGGTGGTCGCGCCGAAAATGCCGACTGCCATGATCGCCGTCAGGCAGAGAACGAGACCGCTTGTCGCAAGTTTGAAGCTGCCGGAATGTGAGCGCTGGGCGGCGAGGTAAATCTCCAGCCCGGCCAGCGGGATGAGGTAGCTGCCAAAGGACAGGGCAATGTCTGCCGGCCCGGACAATGTATTGTTCATGCCCACCGGTCCCTTGTTCAGGACGACCCAGGCCATCAGGAAGACCCGGAAGAACCAGACCCCGCTGACCACCATGAAAGTCCGCATTGCCCAGCGCCGGTGCGTGTCGATGCGCCGTTGCATAACGGCGCGCAGGGCAAGGCCGGCGAAAACAAGGATGAGGACGCCGTTGAGGGACACGCTGAGACCTGAAATCAGTGAGAGGTGGGAGCCACGCACCCATGTCATCCACAAGCCGCCCAGCGCCATGAACATGGCCGTGGCAATGAAGGCGCGGCCATTCCACCGATGCGCTGCCGGGAAGCGCTGGCGCAGGGCCGGAATGAGCTGGAAGAGGCCGCCAAAGGTCACGTAGGCCGCCAGCAGGACGTGGACGGCGAACATCGTATTGCCAATTGCATCCCCGCTCACATGGCCTGTGATGAGGCCTTTATCGTTCCAGGCGGCGAAGTTCCCTGTCGCTGTACGGCTGCCATAATAGGACAGGATGAAGGCAATAAAGACCGCCTGACCGACTAGCGCGGCCACGAACCATATCTTGCCGGAAAGGCTGAGGAGGCGGCGATTATCACGGCTGATGGGGTGGCTCAGTTCTATGTTTGACATGTTTGAGAGAGTCCCTTGTCCTGGCTGGGCACGATGCGGATCATCGCTGAAGGGCATGTCCTGAATGGCCAGGCAGGGGCTGTCTTGCCGATTTGGAAATCGGCCAGAGAAAAGCTGCACAGCTTGTCCGGAATGGCGGTCGGGCTTAATGTGCGGGCTGGAGAGAGAATTCAGGAAGGATCGCTGTGATTGCCGAACGCCTTTTGACGGCAAGGACGCTGCATGCTTCCGGCGGGCGGATATGGCCAGCCGGTCCCCTTCCGCCGCTCCTGATTTACTGGGCGCTCTTTGCCGTGTCGATCGCCGCCTTTGTGCTGAGCTATGCGCTGGGCGGGGCTGCGCCTGCGGCTGTTACTGTTGTGCTGCATATTGCCAGCAGCGTGACGTGCGGATTGAGCTGGCTGCTTGCTCGCAGTCTTTTCCGCCCGCCCAGCACCCGGCGCAACTGGCCTGAAGTCATGGTCGCGATCCTGTTTCTGACGGGCCTGCTTCTATATGCGGCCGGCAGCGGCGCAGCGGTGGAAGGTTCGATGTTGAGCGCATTTGACAATGTTCATGCGCTGATCGCTTCGACCGTGCTGCTCATGACATTTGTGGAGGCGGCTGACGGGGCCGGTCGCGGCAGTGCCCCGCAAGAGCGGCGCTTTCGCTTTGCCTTCCTTGCGGGCTACGGCCTTCTGCTGGCTGTGGCGGTGATCTGGTTTCGCAGTGTGCCGGTTGCGGCGCAGTGGGAAGAAACAGCACAGGCCATTTGCGCAGGCGCGGCGCTGGCTGGCGGCAGTGCGGCGGTCTGGTATCGTCTGGGACACCCTTTGGCAGATGGTAGGCACCGCCGGCCGAAAACTGAAGCGGTTGCCGATCCGCGACTTGCTGGCAGGGTCGTGGAGCTTCTGGAGCGGGGACATGTCTACCGCGCTGCGGACCTGAAGGTCGCTGATCTCGCGCGCAAGCTGGGTGAGCCTGAATACCGGATCAGCCAGTGTATTACCGGCCCGCTCGGCTTTGCCAACTTCAACCGGATGGTCAACCACTACCGGATCGAAGACGCAAAGCGCATGCTGGCCGAGCCGGGCATGACAGGGCGATCAATCCTGGCGATCGCAATGGAATGTGGATTCGGTTCGATCGGGCCATTCAATCGGGCCTTCAAGGACACCGTCGGAATGACACCCCGACAGTTCCGAATGAAACAGAAGCCTGCCTGACCGCCTATTTCGCCTGCACCTCGCCGCAAGCCTATCGCAAACGGTTCGAGCTGGCGGGCTGAATCCTGTGCTGCGGCGGCGTGTCAGCCTTGCCGCCTGTGCAGGAATGGTGTGAGGTCACCCCGGATGGAAAAGGGGTGAAGATGATGCGTGCACTGATCATGGCATTCGCGCTGGCAATTGCAGGCCCGGCTTATGCTGCGCCGGACACGGGCGATGCCGATATGGAAACGGAGGAGGCGGTAAAGCCAATCCCCGATCCGGTCATGTTCAAGACCAGTCATTCCGGCACGTTCGGGGGAAAGCGCGTCTCCTATAGCGTCGAAGCGGGCGACACGCATATCAAGAATGAAGATGGCGAGCCGGCTGCGAGCCTGTTCACGATCTCGTATATCAAGGATGAGGCCGGGCCTGATCGGCCTGTCACTTTTGTGTTCAATGGCGGGCCGGGGTCTGCCTCTGTCTGGCTGCATCTTGGCCTGCTGGGCCCGAAACGTGCGGTGGTTGCCAGTAATGCTGACGCTGATGATGGCGCGGCGCCCTATCGGCTGGTGGACAATGCAGACAGCATTCTGGACCTCACCGACCTTGTTTTTATCGACCCGGTCGGCACGGGCTTCAGCCGCGCCATCGGCAAGGGCGAGGACAAGGATTACTGGAACGAGACGGGCGATGCCGGCTCCATCGCCGAGCTGATCCGAATCTGGATCACCGACCACGAGCGATGGAATGCCCCGAAATACCTTGCGGGCGAAAGCTTCGGCACGACGCGGGCTGCCTATCTTGCCAATGAAATGCTGACGGGCGACGTGGATATTGCGCTGAACGGCCTCGTCCTGATCTCGCAGGCACTTGATTATGAAGGCTCAACCTCGGCCCATGACAACGTCTATTCCTACATCACCTACCTGCCGACCATGGCAGCCGCGGCGCAGTATCATGGCCGGGCTGGTGCAGGCGTGGACCAGGCGCAATTCCTGGCAGACGCGCGGGATTTTGCGCGCGACGAGTACGGGCCGGCGCTGCTCAAGGGCGCACGGCTGAGTGCGGCTGAAATGGCACATATCCGGGACCGGCTGGCGTACTTCACCGGGCTCGACCCGGCCTATATCGAACGCTCGGACCTGCGCATCCTGATGCCCCGTTTCCAGAAGGAATTGCTGCGCGACCAGGGCGTGGCGCTGGGCCGGCTTGACGGGCGTTACCTTGGCGATGAGGCCGACGACATCGCCGAGCGCCCGGATGCAGACCCGTCGAGCTATTTTGTCGGGTCGGCGTACAATGCGCTGTTCAACCAGTATATTTCGTCCCAGCTCGGCGTGAAAATGGACCGGCCTTACATCGTATCGAGCAGCGAGGCCGGGCGCGGTTGGGATTTCGGACCGGAGGACGGCCAGTGGGAACCTCACTACGTCAATGTCGGGCGCCAGCTGACCACCGCGATGCGACAGAACACGGCGATGAAAGTCTGGGTCGCGAACGGGCTGTTCGACATGATCACGCCCTTCTTCGATGCAGAGATCACCTTCGGCCGCTATGGCATGCCGCAGGACCGGATTGCGATGACCTATTACCAGGCCGGTCACATGATGTACCTGCATGATCCTTCCCTGAAGGCAATTACTGCGGACCTGCGGGCATTCTATGCTGGCACGCTTGAGGATGAGCGGCCTGAATGATGGGGAGGATGCCTCCCTGCTGGGTAATATACAGGACTCCGGGCAGTTATGGTTCGTTTATCAGGCGAACCGGCTTGACCTGCCGCGATATATTGGCTCGGCTGCGATCAATGGCATCTGAATACTCATGAGTTACGATCTGATCATCGTCGGGTCCGGTTTTGCGGGGAGTTTTTTCCTGCGGAACGCGCTTCGTCATCTCCCGGAATCGGCGCGCGTTCTGGTGCTTGAGCGCGGCGGTATGAACACGCATCCGCAACAGCTGGACATGCGAGCCAACTCCCCGATTGACCATGAAACGCTGTTCCGTAGGACCGGCGACCCGCATAAGACGTGGCGGTTCAATATAGGCTTCGGCGGGGGCTCGAATTGCTGGTGGGCGGGAACGCCGCGCATGCTGCCCTCGGACTTCCGCATGCAGTCAACCTACGGCGTTGGGATAGACTGGCCTTTCGATTATGATGAGCTGGAACCGTATTATTGCGACGCCGAGAACATCATGTCGGTGGCTGGCCATTCGGACGTTACCCCCTTTGAGCGATCGCAACCTTATCCCTTGCCGCCGCACCGTTTGACAGCGCCGGAAGAGGTGTTGTCCAAAGCCTATCCGGGCGAGTTCTTCCGTCAGCCCACGGCGCGGGCCAGCCGGGCGACATCGACCCGCCCTCGCTGCTGTGCCAATGGCGTCTGCAATCTTTGCCCAGTGAACGCCAAGTTCACCATCGAGAACAGCCTCAAAAGTGTCTATGATGATCCGCGCGTCGAGCTCAGGACAGGAGCTCGCGTCACCGATGTGAAAATCACCAATGGTGTTGCAACCGGTGTGGCCTACCAGTCAAATGGAAAGACCACGAAGGTCCAGGCCGAAACTGTCGTGCTTGCGGCCAATGCGATTTTCAATGCTCACCTCCTGCAGGCTTCCGGCTTCAGGCACCCGCAACTTGGCAGGCGTCTGCACGAGCAGGTGTCGTTCAATGCCGTCGTCGACCTTGATGGTCTCGACAACTTCCAGGGCAGTACATCCGTCACCGGACATGGTTATATGCTGTATGACGGTGAGCATCGCCGGGAAGCTGGTGCTACACTGATCGAAACATGGAATGTCCCGAACTTCCGGGCTGAACAGGGCAAATGGCGCCAGCGGCTCGAGCTCTATGTCATTGTGGAGGACCTGCCGCTGCATGAGAACCATGTCGCTATGGATCCAAAGGCACCCCGGAAGCCGGTCACCCATTTTGAGCGTCACAGTGATTACGCGCTGCGAGGTGTAGAGCGGGCGCAGGAGAAACTGCCTTCCGTCCTGTCGTGCCTGCCTATCGAAAAAATAGAATACACCGATTTACGCGACACGGATTCACATATTCTCGGCACGACCGTGATGGGGAATGATCCCGATACCAGCGTCCTCGACCATGCCAGTATTGCCCACAATGTGCGCAACCTGCTTGTGCTCGGATCGAGCGCTTTTCCGACAGGTGCGCCGGCCAACCCGACCCTCACCTTGAGTGCGATGGCGCTGAGGTCTGCCGAACGGTATTACGCATGAGCAAACATCATGGAACACCAAAACGCTCGCCTGTTCGCCTGTCGCGGCGCGGTTTGATCATTGCCGGCGGCCTGGCTGCGGCAGCAGGCATCATGACGCCGGTGGCGAATGCAAATGTCTCGAACGCACTGAAGACGTATCTTCTGCGGTCTGTGCCTGACCTCAACATGCCGGACTGGGAACTGGATGCGTTCCTGGCCGACTTCATCAACTATTTTGACAGCGAGAACCAGCGGCGAGGCAGCACCATCCTGATGATCGCCAAATATGAGCGGGCCTTCTATGACGGTGCTTTCAAGGCGCTGCTGCCTCAGGTTGTGACGGATGCGCTCGACAGGCTGGAGAGCCAGTTGCGCCGCTGCTTCATGCTGGGCACGAATTTCCTCGATGCCGGGCGTTTATCGGGCGAGCCGGTTCGTTATGAGTATATTCCCGATCCTTACGCTGTCGGGTGTGCGAACCGCCTTGCGACCTTCGATACCTGAAGAGGCCTACACGTCGCAGCTTGTCCGTTATTATGTGGAGGCCTCCGGGTCGCGCACCTGTATCAGGCCATTGCCGATCATGCTCATCACCAGCTCGCCATCCTGGTTGAAGGCTTTCTGATGTGTTTTGGTGAGGCCCATATCCTTGCGGCTGCTCATCCGGCGCTTGGCAATTAGCTTGGTCTCAAGCCGCAACTCGTCCCCGGGATAGACCGGTTTATGCCATTTGAGTTCGTCTATGCCAGGAGAGCCCAGGCTCGCTTGCGGTTCGCCACCCTGCATCATCTCCACCATAAGGCGCATGGTCATGGCCGCAGTGTGCCAGCCCGAAGCAGACAGACGACCGAAGAAAGTTTTCTTCGCTGCCTCATCATCTAGGTGAAAGGGTTGCGGATCATATTTGCCAGCAAAGTCGATCACCTCCTCGCGCGTCACTTTATAGGTGCGCGATGACTTGGTGACGGTGCCGACTTCAAGGTCTTCATAATATTTCATGTGGGCCATCCTGAAGCGTGTGAAGGGATAAATCTGATGAACGCCTACATGATGCAAACCCTCACCTCAGGGAAAGCCCTGTTCTGCCTTGCCTCCGCCCCTGACGGCTGCATGATGGTGATATGCAGACACTTCTTCCGATTGCCGCCGAAATTGCTGACCTGCTGAAAGCGCGAGGCGAAACGCTTGGTGTTTCCGAATCTTCATCGGGTGGCCTGATCTCTGCGGCGCTGCTCGCGCAGGCCGGCGCTTCAGCCTATTTTCGCGGAGGTGGCGTGATCTATGCACCCGCTGCTTTTCGCGGACTGATGGGCCTGTCGAAGGAAGACCTGAATGGCATGCGCTCATCAAGTGAGCCCTATGCCCGCTTCATGGCAGGCCGGATCCGGGATCGCCTGAGAGCGAGTTGGGGCTTGTGCGAGACTGGCGCGGCCGGACCATCCGGCAACGGCTATGGCGATGCCGCCGGCCATACCTGCGTGGCACTGGTCGGTGAGGGCGTGGAGATTTCCCGCACCCTCGAGACCGCCCTGATGGACAGAGCGGAGAATATGCGCCTGTTTGCGCATGAAGCGCTGTCTTTATTGAGGGACGAGCTGGCCTGACGCGCTATTCGTCCGTGCAGGCCGAACTGGTCTCGAAAGTGAAGCTGGAGAATACGGTCTGGAATTCTGCATCCTCAAGCAGGCCGTCGACAGGTTCTGACCATACGGTATGTGCAAGCCAGCGTCCTTCGGTGAGGCCAGACAGATCTGCCATACCGTCTGCATTTGTCGTGGCAGAAAAGCTCGTATCGGGCGCGTCGAGCTGTGTCACATGCAGGGTTGCGCCGGGTACGGGGGCGCCGTGATAATAGACCGCCACCGGGAAAGGCATGCCTTCATCCCATTCGAACGGATTGGTGCCGGGGATGACTTCCAGCGTCAGGCCAAGCGGTTTTGACCACATCGCTTCGTCGCTGCCGGTGCAACCGACCTCGATCAGCGCCTTGCCGCGCCGCGAGTAGAGCTCACTGCCCTCGTCCTTCATTTGTCCGCGCGTCGTGCGGTGAGAGATGATCGGGAGAATGCCTTCTTCCTCGGCATAGTCGTTGAATTTTTTAGCCTCGAGCCGGCTTATCGAATTGGTTGTCTCGATGAACACCATGTGCTGGCCGGGCATGGCAAAGCTGAGCGTTGTGTCGCCCGAGAGGCTGGCGCGCCCGGTGGCATGACTGGTCAGTCCGTCCGGGCCGAGACTGCGCAGGCCGATGATGCGATGCGGCGCGATCGGCCAGCTGGCAGTGTCTTCGCCATGGCCTGTCAGGATGTCGACGCTGACCTCTTCTCCAGGTTCGATGTGATACTGCGCAGGTTCGATCCAGAAATCATGTGCAAGGGCAGCGGGTGCCAGGCTTGTCGCCGCGATCATCAAAGTCAGTGTTCTTGCGCGCATTATCGGTCCTCGTCTTGTGGGTCGGTTGAGATACGCAGGCCGGGGCGTTGCGGGTGCGGCGAAACTGGCAACAACAGTTTTTTTCGGAAACATGCACCCGCGCGCGGCTCGCTGTCGTTCCTGTGATGCGTTCCAGTGAAGAGCGCCTCAGACAATCCAAGGGGTACGCGAAAATGAAAACCAGTCACGTTTCAATCGCCGCACTCTGTATTGCCGCAACCGGCGCCCTGTTCGGGCCAGCCATCGCGTCAAGCCACAGGGAAGCGCCGGGAACAACCGAACAACCAAAAGTCGATGGCACGGACTTCTACATGTTCCGCAGCTATGAAAGTGGCCGCGACGGCTATGTCACTTTCATCGCCAATTACCAGCCGCTTCAGGCGCCATATGGTGGCCCGAACTATTTCACCATGGACCCGGACGCGCTCTACGAAATCCACGTTGATGTGGATGGCGATGCGGTAGAGGACATCACTTACCGGTTCGACTTCGACAATAATCTCGTAAACGGCACCGGCGTCACTGTCCCTGTTGGCGACAAGACACTGCCGATTGCCCTGAGAGCGGGTGGCCAGATCAGTGCCGGAAACTCTGCTGCGCTTGGCGAGACTGAAAACTTCACGGTCTCTGTCATTGAAGGCGACCGCCGGTCTGGCTCAGTCTCTACTATTGGCAACTTCGTGAAGCCGGTCGACAATATCGGTGAAAAGACCATCCCGAATTATGCGGCATATGCTGACCAGTATATCTATGACGTCAACATTCCGGGCTGCGGCTCCGGCCGGGTCTTTGCCGGTCAGCGTGCCGAAGCTTTCGCGGTCAATCTGGGCGAGGTCTTTGATCTTGTGAACTTTGTGCCGGTCGATGGCGATGTGCCGCTCGACGATAACGGGACAACCTTTCCGGGGGGCATTACACAGGACCGCGCCAATGACGACCTTGTCGGCAAGGCCAATGTCACGTCACTCGCTATTGAAGTGCCGATCGACTGCCTGAACGATGATGGCGATGGCATTATCGGGGCCTGGACCACGGCCAGCCTGCCGCAAGCCGAAATCGAGGATCCGTCCCCGACCTATGAGCAGACCTCGCTCTATGGCGGTGCATATGTTCAGCAGTCTCGCCTGTCGGCGCCGCTGGTCAACGAGCTGGTCATTGGCCTGCCGGACAAGGACCTGTTCAACGCCGCAGAGCCGACGCAGGATTCCGCATTGGCTGACTATGTCACCAATCCGACCCTGCCTGTCCTGCTCGACATCCTGTTCCGCGATGCGGTCAACAGCTCGCTGGGCACGAATATCGACAATCTCGCGCCGAGCAACCTGCCGCGTACCGACCTTGTCGCTGCGTTCCTGACCGGCATTGAGGGTGTGAACATGCCCGCCGGTGTCGTGCCATCAGAAATGATGCGCCTGAATATGGGCATTGCGCCAACGCCGCGTGACCAGCAGAGCACGTTTGGTGTTGCGGGCGATGACCTGGCAGGTTTCCCGAATGGTCGCCGCCCAGGCGATGACACGGTGGATATTGCCCTTCGTGTGGTCATGGGTGCGCTTTGCTACCCGGTTCCGGTCAACGGCACGCCGACAGATCTTGGCTATTGCTCGCCGAGCGATGCGCCAGTTGGCAATGTTCCGTTTACGGATGGTGCCCCGATCAGTGCGTCGGAGCTGCAAAACACCTTCCCGTATCTCAACAACCCAATTCCGGGTTCGCCGAATAATTAGGAGGGCCGACTATCATGTCACAAAGACGACACTCAGTCCTGAAAATGGCCCTGCTTGCAGGCGCAGCGTCATTGGCGCTGACCGCTTGCGGGGGCGGTGACGGGGGCGGGGGTGGCGGTACACCGACACCTATGCCGCCGCCACCTCCACCACCGCCACCTCCACCGCCGCCTGCCGGTACAGTGGATCCGGCGACGAGCTTTGGTGCAGGTTTCGGCAATGCTTTCGCAACGGCGCAATTCGGAGATCCGATCGACCCGGACTCCATCTCGCTTGCACCGATTGATCCGACGGCAGACCCGCTGGAAGTGCCTGATCCATAAGGTGTAATCCCCGCAGAATGCGGACCAGAAGCCAGCCCCGGTTGTCAAAGACCTGGGCTGGCTTTTCTGCGTTCAGGGAACAGGAAGACCGCTTGCCGGGTTTATGATATTGCCAATGCCGGCCGACGCGGGAATGACTGGATGGATGCTGCAGCACTGCAATATGAGCCATGGGATTTTGGCAGGCCGTGGCACGGCTATGCGTGGCGCCGCCCTGGCGCGCGGGCCAACCTGCTCCTGCAACACGGATTTGGCGAACATGCCGGACGATATGTCGATCATTATTGCCACCTGATCCCCCGCCTGCAGGATATCGGTTTCAACGTTTTTGCCTTTGATGCCGAAGGCCATGGCCGCTCCTCCGGCGACCGGGGCCTGACCTGCATCCAGACAGCCGTGGATGACCATCAGGTCGCGCGCGACAAGCTGACGTCAAACGGCACGCCGCTTTACCTGTTTGGTCATTCGCTCGGCGGCCTGATTACGGCGGCAAGCGTTGCCAAGGACCAGCGGCAGGTCGCGGGTGTGATCCTCAGCGCGCCGGCCCTGTCGATAGAGGTCAATCCTGTTCTGAAACTGGTCGCGGGCCTTGTCTCGTCTGTCGCACCGGGAGCCCGGCTGACACCGCCGCTCGAGGCTGCTGCTATTTCACGCGACGAAGCAGAGGTCACTGCCTATTGCAATGATCCGCTCGTATCGCTGACCAGCCCGACTGCGAAGCTCGGCGCGACAGCGCTGAAGGTGCTCGAAAAAGCGTGGAAGCGCTTCCCGGACTGGCAGGTGCCTGTGCTGGCGGTGCATGGGCGCGCCGACCGGCTGGTGCCAATCGAGGGCACGGAGCGCTTCATCAGGACGATTGCCGCAGCCGACAAGACGCTGATCGAAGACCCGGACGGTTATCACGAATTGCTGAACGATCTTGGCAAGGACAAGGCGCTCAACGACATCCTGACCTGGCTACAGGCCCGGATGCCTGTCGATGCCTGAGCTTCGGCGAAATAGCTGCCAGGCCGCGCACCGTTGCCTGATCTAATCCATCTGGGTCAGGCACGTATCCAGAAGGGCAGAGCGCTCTTCCGGCGACCGCTCGAGCAGCTCCAGCAATTGCTCTGCTGTCAGGCTGGGCGCATCGGAAAAGTAGTTCATGGCCGACTGGGCCTGCTCTTTGCGCTCTTCAGCGGCAACCATCTGCTGGCGGGTCTCGATGAGTTCATCACCAGACGCGAAAGCCTGATTGTAGGCGTTCATGTTGTAGTCCATTTCGGCGCCTGCAAATTCGCCTTCAGCGATATTCCTGCACACTCCGGCGGCGACCGGCATCTCTGGCACGGTTTCGCAGCGGGCTGATATTGGCGCGAAATAGGACTGCATCTGCGCCTCGTTACCTTTTACGGAAATGGCATAAGCCTGAATTTCCGCCACGGATGCAGCAATATCAGCTTCGAGCTTGTCGGACGGCGCTCCGCTGAGCGCGGCGGCGTAATCTGTCCATCCGGTGGCAAGTTCTTTTGCCTGCACGGTTGACGGGTGTTCGGCGGGCCAGCCGGCGGTCACGACATTGATCATGCCGACACACTGTATGCTGTCGTCATACTTGCTCGCATGCGCGTTCATGGCCAGACCGGAAACGAGTGCGCTGGCGGCTATAATATGTATAGTTCTCAAGACTGTGTCCCCCTTTTACAGGCGAGAATCCTAATCGGCGAAAAAATTGAAAACAAGCCCGATCGGCGCGAATTCATGGTTCGGACGTACAGGCCGGATGATGCTCTGCGCCTGGAGGATATTTTCAGGCGGGCCATTCAGGTCATCGGCGCTGAAGTATACTCACCCCGGCAGGTGAATGCCTGGAGCAGCGCACGGGTGACGGCTGGCCGTTTGCACCAGAAGTATGCAGACGGCCGCGCAACCTTCATCGCCGTGGACGCGTCTGACCGGGCGATTGCCTTTAGCGATCTTGAAGCCGACGGCCATATCGACATGCTCTATTGCGACCCGGACTTTGCCCGCCAGGGCATCGCGACAGCTTTGCTGTCTGCGATCGAAGAGAAGGCGCTCCGGCTGAAGATTGAGCGTCTCTACACCGAAGCCAGCGAAGCGGCGAAGCCTGTGTTCGCGAAAGCAGGCTTCGACCTATTGCAACGCCAGGACCTGGAGATCGACGGCGTCGCCATCCATAATTGGGCAATGCAGAAGCGGCTCTAGAGCTGGAGCGCGCTTAACATGAAGTCGGCCCGCGCCGTAACACTCACCTTTGGCAGGTCGATGAGGGCATAACCACGCTCTGGATAGGCGAGCCGCAGCCAGTCGCTTTCCTCAACGGCTTCTGCAAAGGGCAGGGGGCGTTCATCGTCCTGCACGTATAGCTCCGACCAGGGCAGGGCGAAAAAGACGGGGCTTGAATAGATGCACTTGTCTGCCAGCGCCCGCAGCTCCGGGCTCACCGGCAAGGCCAGACGTTCCAGGTGTGCAACGGCATCGATCGCTGACCGGTCAAGGAAGACAGGGGCGTCTATGGTCTGGGCAGAGTCGAGACTGGCTTTTGCGTGTTGCACGGCCTTGCCGACGAAAGCCTGTGGATTGACCCATGGCAGGGCGTCACTTCCATTGGCGAGTGCCTCGCGGACGATGTTACGGCCGGGTTCTTCTATTGTGTGAAAGCCGCGTCGGGAAAGCTCTGCCAGAAGGGTGGATTTACCGCCCGATGAGCAGCCGGAAATGACGATACGCCGACGGTCGATCATGCCTCGCCGTCATAATTGACGCGCTCAAGATAAAGCCCGTCAGAAGGAGCGACCGGGCCGCAGGCTGTGCGGTCTCTTGCGTCGAGAATGTCCTTCATCCAGGCAGGCTCCTGCATGCCACGGCCAACTTCGACGAGGCTGCCGACAATGGAGCGGACCTGCCTGTGCAGGAAGCTTCGCGCCGTCGTGGTGACTTCGATACGGTTTCCAAAGCCTGTCACATTCAGCGTGTCGAGCGTCTTTACCGGGCTTTTGGCCTGACAGGCCGCGTCGCGAAATGTCGAGAAGTCGTGCGTGCCGATCAGGTGTTCGGCGGCGTGTTGCATTTTCAGTACGTCCAGGGGCACTGGCACGCGCCAGATCAGGCCTTTGTCGTAGGTCAGGTGGGCGCGGCGGGTCATGATGATATAACGATAGGCACGGCTGGTGGCGTCAAACCGGGCATGGAAGTCTTCGGTGACTTCCTCTGCACTGAGGACGCAGACCGGATCGGGCCGCAAATGGTGGTTCAGCGCATCGGCGATCTTGCGTACCGGCCGGGGTTTGGTGAGATCGAGGTGGGCCACCTGACCGGTCGCGTGGACGCCGGCATCGGTCCGTCCTGCGCCTTGAACAACCACAGCTGCGCCGTCCAGCGCCTCGGCAGCGCGTTCGAGCACGCCCTGCACGGTGGCCAGGTCATCCTGGCGTTGCCAGCCGGCATAGGGGCGGCCATCATATTCGATCAGAAGCTTGATACGTTGGGTCATGCGAGCGATGTAAACGCTTTCGGATATGTCAGTTCACCCGATCGCGGGGCAGTCTCGCTGAGTTCGATACCCATGAAGGCCGGGCCTGACCAGGGCGCCATGTAGCGCGCGGCGACCTCGGGCGAGAAACCGAATTTCGGGTAATAGCCTGTATGGCCAAGCACGAAGACCAGCTCGCGGCCCTGTCCCTCCATCATCGTCATACCAAATTTGATCAGCCCACGTCCGATGCCCTGTCTCTGCCGTTCCGGGGTGACTGACATGGGTCCGAGTCCCGCAGCGATGTCCTTGCCATCAATCAGGATACGGAAAAACTGGATATGACCGAGGATATCGCGGTCGTCATGCGCGACCAGCGAGGCGAGGCTGTCGCCGTCTTCTCCAAGTTGGAGGATGATGTTGATTTCATCCAGTCCGCCCTCGAAGGCGCGCGCCGTCAGCCCGCCGATCGTGGTGGCGTCAGCAGGCTGTTCGCGGCGGATCCAGATATCCTTCATGTAAAAACACTCCCGGCTTTCATCACATTGCCGCGCAGGAAGACGTCTGCCTCCATGGCACGTGAGCCGGGCTTTTGCAGGTTCAATAGGCGTACCGCGCGGCCATCCCCGCAAGCGACAAGCAGAGTATCATCAAGCAACGTCCCGGGGGCGGCCTCATGGGGCACGTCCGAAAGTGTGCTCATCATGGCCTTGATGCGGATTGGGGCCTCGCCGGGTTTCGGTGTCCAGTGGAAAAACGCGCCCGGAAAAGGCGCAAGACCGCGGACCTGGCAGTCGACCTCATGCGCGGGGCGTGTCCAGTCGATGCGCTGGTCGGCGCTGGTGAGCTTTGAGGCGTACGTTATGCCTTCCTCAGGCTGGGGCACCGGCGTGAGGCTTCCATCGGCAAGACCGGCAAGGGCACGGGGGGCGAGACCTGCGCCAAGGCTGGCCAGCCGGTCATGCAGGCTGCCCGCGGTTTCAGAGGGGGAGATGCGGGTCTTTTCAGTGGCGAGCACGGGGCCAGTGTCCAGCCCGGCTTCCATCATCATGGCCTGAACGCCTGTCTCGCTATCACCGGCCATGATGGCGCGCTGGATCGGCGCCGCGCCGCGCCAGCGCGGCAGGAGCGAGGCGTGAAGGTTCATGCAGCCAAGACGCGGGGTATCCAGCACTTCCTGCGGCAGGATGAGGCCATATGCGACGACCACCGCCGCATCGAGACCCAGCGCAGCAAAGGCGGCTTTCTCTTCGGCGGGCTTCAGCGATTTTGGCGTGCGGACCTGAAAGCCCTGTTGGTCGGCATAGCGGTGCACCGGCGTCGGCGTCAGTCTCTTGCCGCGCCCTGCGGGGCGAGGCGGCTGCGAATAGACGCAGGCAATCTCATGGCCAGCCTCGATCAGCGCGGCGAGGACCGGAACGGAGAAGTCCGGGCTTCCCATGAAGGCGATGCGGAGCGGCTTTGTCATGAAGCGGGGTCTATCGCGGCGGGAAAATTAGGCAAGGTGGGAGGTGGTGGGCGCTGCTCGCCCGAACACCTATTATCCCGGCGAAGGCCGGGGCCTCGTGAGGTAAGTAGTATTCTGAACCGCCTGAGATCACGGCCTGCGCCGGGATGATCGGGTCCGCTGGGTAAAGCTCAGGCTGCGCTGGCCTTGGCCTTGAGGCGGCTTGCCTTCTTGACCTTGTCGACCGCGCGCTGGCGTTTGAGGCGGGACAGGTAGTCGATGAACAGCGTGCCTTCGAGGTGGTCCATCTCATGCTGGATGCAGACGGCGAACAGGCCCTCGGCCAGCTCTTCAACCTGCTTTCCATCATAGTCGAGATAGCGGATGCGGCACTCGGTTGACCGCTCGACTTCCTCATACACGTCCGGCACCGACAGGCAGCCTTCTTCATAAGGCGCGGTATCTTCGGTCAGCGGCAGGATTTCAGGGTTCACGAAATAACGTGGCTGCGGCTCTTCTTCCGGGCCGGCAAGATCCATCACGATAACACGCAGCGGCACGCCAATCTGGATGGCCGCGAGGCCGATGCCGGGCGCGTCATACATGGTCTCGAGCATGTCATCCATGAGCGCGCGGATTTCATCCGTCACGCCGCCTTCGACGGGCTTTGAGACTTCTTTCAGACGCGGGTCCGGGACGGTTATGATTTCGCGAATAGCCATGGGGCGTAGATATGATGAGAGCGTTTGGAAATCAATAATGGGGGCTGTTGACCAGATAAGCAGCGGTCCCGTCCAAGGGACCAAGTTGTCAATCGATCGTGTCGCGAGCACCGTCTATTAATTGTGGCAGCTGTGTATTTTTTAGTTCGGCAATTTTGTCGGCGTACTCGGTGTCATTTTTGAACCAAAGATACTTTCCTTTCGACGTATTCGGGGATACCGAATTCTTCCATTGCACGTAAAGATAGATACGCCCCTGGAGTCGGTATGACTGCAGTTCGTAACTGCGGCGACTTCCAGTCCCTGAAAATTTATCTAGCAGTTCGATTTGCAGATTAGTTTTCAGATGGCTTCCGGTTGGCCACTGCACCCGCCACTTTCTGTCAGTTTCATCGACCACGTAGACGGCCACGATCTTTTCCGAATGCGCTAGGAAGTGTTTCTCAATAGGAAGAGATATTTTCTGTCCTTCGGAAAGGGATTTAGCTTTCCCTAGTCGGCGCTGGTCAATGGTTTGGACGCCTACATACCGCCCCAGATGCCAGAGCCGAGTTCCCTGCAACCTATCTTTCAAAGAGTCCGGGGAGAATCTGTACTCGATCTTGTCGAGTGTTACAGGTCGCCGACCAATACACCTCACAATGATATTAGAAAATATTCGGGGTGTGCCAGACGAGAGTTCTCGTTCGAAAACAGCTTTGCATTTTAGCTTTGGCCGATCTTTCTTTTGGGCATTGTACCTGAGACGAAAGTTCAGCAACCCAATTATTGTTCCAAGAGTACCAGTTATCGCACCCCATAGGGCTATCGGGCCCGCATCACTGATACCACTTGAAATGAGATCTATCAGATTGTTCAATTTCCATTCCGTCAGCTCAAAGTCCCGACACTTTTGATCAAGCCGCGTCTTCCTCATCATCCTTGCTATCGAAATCGAACTCACCTGTCCGGTCGGAGGTGTCGGCGCTGGATTCGATCCGCTTTGGCTCGGCAATGGTCTTGTCGGGCGGGGCGATGGACAGCTCCTCGAAGCGGCGCATGGTCGGCAGGACGCGCTTGTCGAGCGAGGATGACATCTTGTTGTAGTGCGTGACCGCGCCGTTCAGCGACTTGCCGACACTTTCCATATGCCCGGCAAGGACGGCGATGCGTTCATAGAGCTGCTCGCCCAGCTTGGCAGCTTCGCGGGCATTCTGGGCCATCTTTTCCTGACGCCAGACATAGGAGACGGTCTTGGCGAGACCAATCAGCGTGGACGGCGTCGTGACGATGACATTGCGCGAATAGGCGCGTTCCAGCAGGTTTGGCGCATATTCCAGGGCGGCGGCAAAGAAGTTCTCGCCGGGAATGAACATCGCAACAAAATCAACGCGCTCATCGAGGTTTGACTGGTAGTTCTTCGAGGCCAGCGTATCGATGTGGCGCTGCACGCTGGTCGCATGCGACTTGAGGTGAACCGCGCGCTGCTGCGGGTCGCCTGATGATGCGGCGTTCATATAGGCGTCGAGCGAGACCTTGGAGTCGATCACGATCTGGCGTCCACCCGGCAGGTGGATAATGGCATCCGGACGCTGGCGGCCATCCTCTGTCTGGTCATTGACCTGCTCGTTGAAGTCGCAATGGCCGGACAGGCCCGCCTGTTCCATGACATTGCGGAGCGTCATCTCGCCCCAGCGCCCACCGCCTTTCGGCGCCGTTAGGGCATTGACCAGCTTGCCGGTCTCGGCGGTGTTCAGCATCAGGCTTTTGCCGATCGCCTCGACCTGTTGCTGGATGGCGGACTTGTCCTCGGTGCGGACTTTCTCGATCTCGGCCACGCGCTTCTTGAACTCATCGAAATTCTCGCCGATCGGCTTGATGAGTTCCTTCATCTCGCCCTGCGCGCCTTCGCGGTGTTTCTTGAACGTCTCGTCGGCGCGGTCGATGAAGTCTTTCTGGGCCTGGCGCAGCACGCCCTGGGCAAGGTCTGCGAACCGCTTTTCATCCTCGGCAGCGCGGGCCTTTGCCCCGGCAAGGGCTTCGCGGGCCTCCTGTGCGACAAGGGTCTGGGTCTTCAGCTCCTGCGTCAGGCGCTCTCTCTCGCCATCGGCCGTCTCCAGCAGGTCCTGGGTATAGGAGAGGTCGCGCTCCAGCTCTCCGGCCTTGTTGCGCACTTCGCCGCGCATCCACATCAGCACGCCAGCGAGCGCAATTGCGGCCACAAGCAGGAGGACGTGAATGAGGTCGAGGCCGGTCTGGCCGATAGTCATGATGGGATCCATGCCACCTCCTGTAAGCCGATTCGCAAGTGGACGGCGTGATTGCTGCCCGAACATAACGCGAACAATAAAACCACGCAAACGCCCCTTGCAATTTAGATATATCGAAATTATCTGTTGTTTCGTTATATCTAAATAGAAAAGGAATTGATATGACCCGATTTGAAAACAGAAAGGCCGGAGACCGGCCGTGCGGCCACAGGGGCCGACACCGCGACATGCGCCGCAAGGCGATGCATATGCGCGCTGGCCACCAGCATGGCGGTCATCGCCGCCGGCGTGCGCTGAAGCACGGGGACCTGCGTTACCTGCTGCTGCAACTGATCACTGAGGCGCCGCGTCATGGCTATGACCTGATCAAGGCCATCGAGGAGAGGACTGGCGGCGCCTATGCGCCAAGCCCCGGCGTCATCTATCCCGCGCTTGAAGTGCTGCAGGACCTTGGTTGGGCGAGAGCCGATAGCGACGATGGCAAGAAGACGTTCCATGTGACCGATGAGGGCGAAGTAGCGCTAAAGGATGCGAAAGAAACGCTGGCCGGGATCGACGAACGCCTTGCCGGTATGGCGTCAGGCCGTGCGGAGCGGGGGCCTGGCGAGGTCCGCGTGCTGCTGCGCAGGCTGCATCATGGTGTACGCGAAAAACTGAAGAGAGAGGCGGCAAGCGATGAGACCCGCAAGTCGGTGGAAGCGGTCCTGACCGATGCCCTGGCGAAAATCGAAGCGCTGTAAAACGCTCTAGAAAACGCCCATGTCGAGCCCTGCCGCCATGGCACTGCCCAGATCCCGGCATGTCGAAAGATCCGTGTCCGGGATCGTCTTGTCAGCGAGGATCTGTTCCGTCGTCTGCGCATGGGTACAGATGATGAAAGGCGCCTGCACCATTTTAAGGCGCCAGCCCGTCGCGATGCGGGCCGTCTGTTTCACGGCATTCTCGCCGTCCGAGCCGGCGCAGACCATCTGGGCATAGGGCCGGCCTTCGATCTTGCCGAGCACCGGATAATAGGACCGGTCGAAAAAGTCTTTCATGACGCCTGCAATCGCGGCGAGATTTTCCGGCGCGGCGAAGATGTAGCCATCCGCGTTTAGCAGGTCGTCCGGGCCTGCCTCAGCGGCGGTCTTCAGGCTTGTCTCCGTGCCATCCTCGGCGCGGGCACCTTCTGCAGCGGCCTCGGCCATCTGACGGGTGCCGCCGGTACTGGAGTGGTAGACGATAAGGAGTCTGGGCATGATCCCAGCCTAACCCCGAAACCTCAGACGTTGAACCGGAAGTGCAGGACATCACCGTCTTTCACGACGTATTCCTTGCCTTCCTGACGCATCTTCCCGGCTTCCTTGGCTGGGCCTTCCCCGCCGAGTGTGACGAAATCCTCGTAGGCGATCGTCTCGGCGCGGATGAAGCCTTTTTCAAAGTCACCATGGATGACGCCGGCCGCCTGCGGGGCTGTCCAGCCCTTGCGGATCGTCCAGGCGCGGGCCTCTTTCGGGCCGACGGTGAAATAGGTCTGCAGGTCGAGCAGCTCATAGCCCGCATGGATGAGGCGGTTGAGGCCCGGTTCTTCAAGGCCCTGCATTTCAAGGAACTCACCGCGTTCTTCAGGTTCGAGGATCGCCATCTCGGCTTCGATCTGGGCGGAGATGACGACGGCCTGTGCGCCTTCCTGTTCAGCCCGTTCGATCACGCGGGCCGAGAATTCATTCCCGGTGGCGGCGCTGTCTTCGTCGACATTGGCGATGAAGAGGACGGGCTTGGCGGTGAGCAGTTGAAGCATGCGCCATGCCTTGCGGTCCTCTTTCGGGACAGTGGCCATGCGGGCGGGGCGGCCTTCATTCAGCTCCGCCAGTGCCAGATCGAGAAGGGCGAGCGTTTCCTTGGCATCCTTCTCACCGGACCGGGCTTTCTTCTCGACGCCAGCACGGCGCTTTTCGAGGCTTTCCATGTCGGCAATCATCAGCTCGGTTTCGACAATGTCGAGGTCAGCGATCGGGTCGACGCGGCCAGCGACGTGCGTGATGTCGTCATCTTCGAAGCAGCGCAAGACATAGATAATGGCGTCGGTCTCGCGAATGTTTGCGAGGAACTGGTTGCCCAGCCCTTCGCCCTTTGAAGCGCCTTCGACCAGGCCGGCAATATCGACGAAATTCATACGGGCCGGTATGATTTCCTTTGAATTTGCAATGGCGGCGAGCTTTTCGAGCCGCGCTTCGGGGACGGCCACTTCGCCGACATTTGGCTCGATCGTGCAGAATGGATAGTTCGCGGCCTGCGCGGCCGCTGTCTGGGTCAGCGCATTGAAAAGAGTGGACTTGCCGACATTTGGCAAACCGACGATCCCGCACTTGAATCCCATGATCTCTGCTCCCGAGTTCTGTTACTGGCGCGCGGCATAGCGCATTTCGCCGGTGAAGACAGGGTGTTTTGTCCGGCTGAACTGGTATTTAATTGCCAGAAGCGGCCTGTACATTGCATGAGACGGGCGAAGATGAGTGGAGGTACTTATGCCGCATGACGTGATGATTGCGTCTGCCATGGCAGACAGGGCGAAGGCCGAATTGCTGGCCAAACGCCTGCGCGCCCTGAAATTCAAGGTCCGCTATGATGCCAGGCGCGAGCATACCACGCCGACCTCACGTGACCTGAACGACTGTAATCGCTCAAGCGTGGTGCTGGTGCTGTGGTCGAAGGCGGCGTGCAATACAGACAGCCCTGACAGCGACTGGGTCCACGCCATGGCTCACCTCGCCCGCTCTCGCCCGAAAGCCCTGATGCAGGCAGGTCTCGACGCAACTGTGCCGGACGATCCGTTCGACAAGGATGACCGCTTCAAACTCGGCGGCATGGGGCCGAAGAAGATTCCGAATGGCTTGTATGAACTGGTGGATGCGCTGGGCACCAAGAAGAAGCGCGCCGATCTTGTCGACTGGATGAAGCTTGGTACGCGCGATGCCGAGGGCAAGCAGGCCTGGAAGGCTGAACATCCAAAAGATCCGCTGGCCCTGGCTGGCAAGCCGAAGAAGAAAGCCGCGCCGCCCCAGACCAAGGCGAAACCCGCAGCAACAGCAGCAATCGCGGCCGAAGAAGCCACTGAACTCAGCCCGCCCATCGGGCCGAGTGCAGCCGATGGCGCGAAGATCAAGCTCAATCCGCCGAGAACGCCTGCACCGGCCAAGACACAACTCGCCTATAAGCGGCCACATCCAGCCACGCTGCACGACGACACGGATGAAATCGAAACGGGGTGGAAGATGCTCGGGCCGATCCTCGCCGGGATCGCGCTGATGATGGTGCTCGCCTATGGCTTGCGGGCGCAGACAGGACCGGGCGGCAACTCGTCCATGCCCGCCATTGCCAATGCGAGCCTTGCGCCCGCTTATGCCGAAACCTGCCCGCAGGGACAGGTGCCGCGTTCATTGCTGGAAACCGGTGTCCTGCGGCCTGGCCCGATCGTCGACGATACCGAGACGCAACCGGAATAGGCGTCAACGCTGCTTCGGGTCGCCTTTGGGAGCGGGAGCGAGGCGCAAGACTTCGGTCTGATACCGCTCATCATTGCCTTCAATCAGGAAGGGCAGGGCGCGCGAACAGGCGGACATCAGGGCGTTGGCCCAGTCCTTGTCGGCCTTTGCAAAATCGGACAGCACATAAGGCATGACCAGCGATTTGTCGCCGGGATGCCCGACGCCGAGCCGGATGCGACGCACTTCTGCACCAAGATGCGCGATCATCGACCGGACACCATTATTACCCGAATGACCGCCGCCGCGCTTGACGCGCACACGGCCCGGCGCGAGGTCGATCTCGTCATGGAAGACGGTCACAGCTTCGGGGGGCAGCTTGTAGAAACGCGTAGCCTCTGCGGCTGCGCGTCCGCTTTCATTGTAGAATGTCTGCGGTTTGAGCAGCAGGACTTTGACCGGACCATCCGCCGTCTGGACCGTGCCTTCTGCGGTTTCGCTCTGGAAGCGTGATTTCCACGGCCCGAAATTGTGGTCTGCGGCGATCTGGTCGATCACCATGAAACCGAAATTATGCCGGTTTCCGGCATATTTCGCGCCCGGATTACCCTGGCCAGCAAGGATCTGCATGACGGGCTCCGTCTGCGTTTGCACCTCGCCCGCGGGCGAGGTGGGCCGGCCCGTAAGCCAGCCCATCAACCAGGATACTATTCCTTGGATTCGCCTTCACCTTCGTCGTCGCCTTCACCTTCCTCGTCGGACTGGTTGATGGCTTCGACTTCACCGGCTTCTGTCGTCTCTTCTTCAGTCTCGTCGACCACCTTGGCCATGCGGCCCACAATGGTTGCGATTGTGAAGTCACGATCGGTGATGGTTGGCTCAGCGCCTTCCGGAAGCTTGATGTCGGAAATCTTGACGTTGTCACTGATGTCCAGGCCGGCGAGATCGGCGGTGAGGTAATCAGGAATGCCGTCAGCACGTACGTTCAGCTCGACCGTGTGGCGAACCACGTTCAGCGCGCCGCCACGTTTCAGGCCTGGCGATTTTTCTTCGTTCACGAAGTGCACCGCAACTTCGACCGAGATGACCTGGCTCGCCTTGACGCGGTAGAGGTCGACATGCATCGGCATGTCGGTGACAGGGTGCATCTGGATGGCTTGCGGAATGACGAGCTGCTTCTTGCCGTCATGCACGAGGTTCGCTGTGGAGGTCAGGAACTGGCCCGTATTGATCGCCTTCACAACTTCATTGAGCTTGAGCGTGATCGCGACCGGATCATCGCCGCCGCCATAAAGGACACCGGGGACCATTGCATTGCGACGGGCTTCACGTGCGCCGCCCTTGCCGGTGCGCTCGCGCACTTCGACGTTGAGATTGATTTTGCTCGACATGATTTTTCCTTTCGCCCTGAAGTCCGCCGCCGGTCTCTTCCGGGCGGTGACAGCCTGACAGGCACGGCCTGGCGCCGTCCTTTCGAAGCGGGGGCAGTACACCAGACAGCATGAATTCGCAACCTGCGAGCTGAGCGTCGCTTGACAGTCTCTTGCTACAGGTGTAACGCATTACAAGTGTAACGCGTAAGGGTCACCACATGGCGAAACCAAATACATCCGAACTTGTCATCCTGAAATACCTGTGGTCCGCGGGGCGCCGGACCGCGCGTGAAATCCATGAATCCGTCGGGCCGGAGCAGGGCTGGCAACTTTCAACGACGCGCACCGTCATCAATCGCATGGAAGCCAAAGGCTGGGTCAAGCGCGACGGGGAGTCTGCGGATGCTGCGGCTTTTTATGTGACCGTGCTCGACCGGGTCGAGACGCTGGGTGCCATGGTGCGCCAGCTTGCCCGTCAGGTACTGGACCTGAAAGGCCCGCTGCCAGCCGCGATGTTCGCCGACAGCCCACATCTCTCCGACAGCGAGCTCGATGAACTCGATGCGATCATCAATGCCGCTGAAGATGCCGAAAAACCAGGAAAGGGGGACTAGTCATGACAGCTGTATGGTTTGTGCTGTCCGCCCTCTTATGGACCGGCTGTCTCGCTGTGGCCGCCAGCCTGATCACACGGGGGCACGTCTCAGCGCGCTTTGCCCAGGTGGTGTGGCGCGGTGCGGCCTTGCTGAGCGTCGTTCCACTGGCGCTCATGCCCCTGTCGAAACTGGTGCCACGGTCCGTGCCGTCAGGGATACCGGATCTTCCTTATGCTGAGCCTGCTGCTGGCGTCATGACCAACGTGTCCGCAAGCCTGCAGTCTGCTGTCTCTGCCCCCGAATGGACCTGGCTGGGGCCGGCGCTTCTTGCTGCGCTTATGGCCGGCTGGCTGTTTCGCCTTGCGGCGGCACTCGCTGGACAGCTTCGCCTACAGGTCCTGAAATCCCGCTCGGAGCCTCATTTGCAGACTATCGACGCCCGACCCCTGATGCAGATTGGTTTCGAGCGGGTGCCTGATATCCGGGTCATGCAGGCCGGGTCACCCTTCGTGGCAGGCGTTATCTCGCGCACGATCTACATACCGTCAGGCCTGACCAAACCGGCAGACCTTGGGCAGATCGTCATCCATGAATGCGTGCACATCAAGCGGGGCGACCTTGTCACCCGGCCCTTGGAGAGACTGGTCGCGGACCTGTTCTGGTTCTCGCCCTTTGCCTGGATGATGCGGCGCGAGCTCGATTTCTGGCGGGAGGCCGTGTGCGACGAGATCGCGTCGACCATTAGCGGCGACCGGTTCGCTTATGCACGCACCCTTGCCAATGCCGCCCGGGTCAGCGCGCCCGTGCATGCCCTGCCAGTTGCCGCCTTCATTCTTCGTCGCCAAAGGAGCCTTCCCATGCGTCTCAACCTTCTTCTTCAAAAACAGCCAACCCGTTCGCGGCCTGCCGCAGCGATCGGTGCAAGCCTGATTGCACTTGCATTCTCGCCTTTCGCACTTGCTGAAGTGCAGCAGGACGCGCCCGGCGATAGCAAGGACGGCGAGGCGCGCTTCGATTTTGCAGTATTGGTCAGTCCCGATGCGCGTATCACCAGCACATATGGCCAGCGCACCCACCCGATCACTAAGGACGATGTCTTTCACAGCGGCACGGATATCGGCGCGCCGCTTGGCACACCGGTTCATACACCCGGCTGCGGCACTGTCGTGTTTTCCGGCGTGAAAGACGGGTATGGCGAAGTGGTAGATGTCGCGTTCAGGGATGGCAGCAAGATGCGCTTTGCCCAATTGTCGGAACGTCTGGTCGAGACGGGCGATGACGTGGCAGCCGGCGCGGAGATTGGCAAGGTCGGTATGTCCGGTCGTTTTGCTACGGGCCCTCACCTGCATCTCGAACACTGGCAGCCGCAGATCGACAGCGCCACGGGCGAGACCCGTATGAAGCCGCTGGACCCACAAAAATCAGCCGGCCTCGTATTGAACGTGACCGGCTGACGGTTTGCCTGGGATCAAGTGATGGGTGTTTTCTAGCCCATCACGTTGATGGCTTTGACGTTGACGAATTCCTTCATGCCGAAGCCGCCATGTTCGCGGCCATAGCCTGAATCCTTTACCCCGCCAAAAGGCATGTTGGGCTGGGCAAGGCCAAAGCCGTTGATGAAGACCATGCCGGTGTCAAAGTGCTTTTCGGCAAGCTCTGTCGCCTTCTCGATGTCCTCCGAGAAGATGCCGCCGCCGAGGCCGAACCGGCTGTCATTGGCAATGCGCATGGCATCATCCGCATCCTTTGCACGGATCAGCGAAGCCACGGGGCCGAACAGCTCGTCATCATAGGCGGGCTGTCCCGGTTTGACGTTTTCCAGTACCGTTGCCGGATACCACCAGCCAGCCTTGTCAGGCTTTTCGCCGCCGCAGGCGATGTTCGCGCCATTTGCGACGCTTTTCTCGACCTGTTCATGTAGATCATCGCGCAGGTCCTCGCGGGCCATCGGCCCGATATCGGCCTCGCCGCCTGTCGGGTCGCCATATTTGACGCCTTTCATTGCATCGACGAATGCATCGCGGAATTTGTCATAGATCGCATCCACGACAATGAAGCGCTTGGCGGCCACACAGGTCTCGCCATTATTGTAGACCCGGCCCATCACACATTGCTTGACGGCCTTTTGCAGGTCGGCGTCCTCAAGCACGAGATAAGCATCGTTCGAGCCAAGCTCGAGAACGGTTTTCTTGAGCTTTTCGCCAGCCTTTTTCGCGATGACCGAGCCAGCCACAGGGCTGCCGGTCAGGGTGACGCCGCGCACCAGCTTATGCTCGATAATGCTGTCCGACTGGTCGTGGCTGATGCGCAATACCTTGAACAGGTTCTCTGGAAGGCCGCCCTTGTTCAGGATGTCCTCGATCATCAGGCCAGAGCCAGTGACGTTCTCGGCATGTTTCAGCAGCACGCCATTGCCAGCCATCAGGTTGGCGATGGTGTAGCGGATGACCTGGTATGCCGGGAAATTCCAGGGCTGGATGCCGTAGATCACCCCGATCGGTGAATAGGCCACGCGGCCACGCCCGCCATCTGGCAGTTCACGCTCTTCGGTCTTCAGGGCATCCGGTCCGTTGGCGGCTGTCCAGTCGCAAATGCCGGCGCAGAGATCAATCTCCTGCTTGCCCTGGCTGATCAGCTTGCCCATTTCGCGGGTCATCAGTTCGGCGAGCGCCTGCTTGTTGTCGCGAAGCGCCTGACCGAGACCCTTGATGATTTCAGCGCGTCTGGCAGGGGTTTCATGGCGCCAGCCGAGAAATGCTTCATGGCAGGCTTTGACTGCGCTGTCGGCGTCTTCATTTGTCATCATCGGATAGCGCTCCAGCGCCTCGCCGGTGGCCGGATTGATTGTGGAGAGTGTGTCGCTCATTCTGAGACTGTCAGCCATTTCGATGGCTCCTTCCTGATTATGAATTGCTATGCAAAACCAACAGGTGCGCAGCCGCTTGTGTTCCGCGCGGGCTGCGAGGGTGACCACATCTTCATGAGGAGAGGGGCGGCGGATGCCTAGTCGAAGAGTTTCGACACGCTTTCATTGTTCGCGATGCGCCGGATGGCTTCGCCGAGCAGTGGCGCGACAGACAGGACGCGGAGGCTCTTCGATTTGAAGTCTTCCTCGGTCGGCTTGATCGTGTCGCAGATGACAATCTCGTCCATGACGGATTTTTCGACACGTTTGACCGCGTCCTTGGACAGGACGCCGTGGGTGACATAGGCCGTAACGCCGGTCGCGCCCTGGTCTTTCAGGGCGGCGGCCGCATTTACCAGCGTGCCACCGGAATCGCAGATGTCATCGACGAGGATACAATGGCGCCCGTCAACAGCGCCGATAATGTTCATGACTTCAGACTTGCCGGCTTCAGGACGCCGCTTGTCGACAATGGCGAGATCGACGCCCAGCCTGTTGGCAAGGCCGCGGGCCCGCACCACGCCGCCAACATCCGGTGAAACAACCATCAGATTATCGGCTGCGTGCTTTGACCGGATATCATTCTCGATGACCGGCATGGCGACGAGATTGTCTGTCGGCACATCGAAGAAGCCCTGGATCTGGCCAGCATGGAGATCCATGGTCAGCACGCGGTCGGCGCCAGCGGTCGAGATCAGATTGGCGACCAGCTTGGCGGAGATCGGCGTGCGTCCATCGGTCTTGCGGTCCTGGCGGGCATAACCGAAATAGGGGATGACAGCGGTGATCCGGCGGGCCGAGGCGCGGGTCAGCGCATCGATGCAGATCAAGAGCTCCATGAGATTGTCATTCGCCGGTTTCGACGTTGACTGGATCAGGAAAACATCCTCGCCGCGGACATTTTCATTGATGCGCACGAAGATTTCGTCATCTGCGAAATTCTTGATTTCAGCATCTGAGAGAGGGCAGTCGAGATGATCTGCAATGGCTTCGGCAAGGGGTTTGTTTGCGTTGCAGGTAATCAGTTTCATCGCGGGTGCAGCCCTTCCCGTTGGTCCATGTGCGGTGCTTGTGGATCATGGCGAAGCGAGTCGCAAGCAAAAGGGTGTGTTTAGGCGTCTTCCAGCATGATCACTGAACCCTGGCGGCCATAATCGTCCTCTCCAAGGTGGTTCCGGCGGCGATTCGAGAAGTAGATATCCTCCATCGCGCATGTGTCGTGGCCGACAATATCGACCCAGGCGACTTTTTCGTGCACGAGGCGATTCTTCACGAAGGTCTCGATATTGAAGTGGTAGCGATCGCCTTCGCCAGCATGGAAGAGGTTCGCACTCCACGGTGCCTGCTGCAGGAACTCGTCGCGAAATTCCGGGCCGACTTCATAGCTTTCCTGCCCGATGCAGGGCCCAATCGCGGCATGAATGTCCTTGCGATTGGCACCGAGCTTTTCCATCGCGGCCAGGGTCGACTCCAGGATCCCGCCCAGCGCACCTTTCCAGCCGGCATGCGCCGCACCGATGACGCCCGCGCGGCGGTCTGCAAACAGGACAGGCACGCAATCGGCCGTCAGAATGCAGAGGGCGATGCCGGGTATATTGGTGACCATGCCATCAGCCTTCGGACGGTTCGGTCCCCAGGGAAGCTGCGCCGTCACCACCACATCAGAGTGGTATTGATGACAGGTCAGGAGACTGTCCGGGCCTTTTGCACCCACCGTTTCGGCGACGATGCGGCGATTGCGCATGACGGCTTTCGGCTTGTCGTCTGAGCCCATGCCAAGATTGAGGCTGTCATAGATGCCTTCGGACGTGCCGCCCTGACGGCCAAAAAAGCCGTGGCGAATGCCCTTCATGCTGGCAAGATGGGGCGTGAGCGTATGTGGTGTGACAGGCATGAGCGATGGCTTAGAGCTTGTTGCGGCAAAAGGAAACGCTGCGTTCAGCTCGCCTGTTCCGGGGCCGGGTCAGCGGGCGCATCCTCACGGGACTGTTGCGGTTTCTGGCTGAAGCGCTTCTTTATCCACCCTGCGCGATCTTCCATCTTGCGCAGCTCTCCGTCGAGCCTTGCCATTGTGCGCGAGAGATCTGCCGACTCTTCCTTGCGCCAGGCGCGTTCGGCCTGCGCAATGGCCCATGCGATGGATGCCACACGAACAGGCTTCGGCAAGGCGGCGGACCTGTCGAGGCCGGCACAAACCAGCGCCCATTCTGCTGATGCCTGCCGCGATGCGATCAGGCTGAGAAGGCGTACGGGCTGGCTCTGCCGCCATTTCATCAGCGGCACCAAGGCGGCGCGATGCGGCTCCATGGCTTCAAACCGCATCATGATAACGTCGAAAAGCCGTGTGCGCGCTGTCTCATCCTCCGCGAAGGAGCCTTCGCTCATGGCCTTGTCGAAATAGGACTCTACGGCATCGGCAATCGCATCCTTGTCGGCTACGCCATGGAAATCCTGGAGATCGAGACCAGCTTGTCTGGCAATTGCGGCCAGCGTGATGTCATTCCACGGCGTCTCGGCGCCAAGCTCAAGGGCGGCGCGGACACCTTTTTCGAGCGTCGACTTGCTTTGGTCGGTCATGGGTCACTCCCCGGAAAGTTCGCGATCGCGTTTGATCGCCGCCCCGACAGCGTCTTCCATTAGAGATGGCATCCCGTCCGCGCGCATCAAGACGTCGAGCGCGGCTTTGGTGACACCGCCGGGCGAGGTGACGTTCTCACGCAGCCTTGAGGGCGGCTCATTGGCGTCCATCATCAAGGCACCTGCGCCTTCCACGGTTTTCTTTGCCAGACGCAGGGCCAGCGCCTCATCGAGCCCGTACGCCTTGCCAGCAGCGGCCATGACTTCAGCGAGCAGGAAGGCATAGGCCGGGCCACAGCCGGAAATGGCCGTTGCGGCAGAAAGCTGGTCCTCGGGAATCGGGCCTTCCACATCGCCAAGCGGCGTCAGTAGCGCCTGAAGATCCTCTGCATCATCCTGTGATGCGCCTTGCGGCATGCACAGGAGCGTCATGCCCTTGCCGACAAGGCCCGGCGTGTTGGGCATCGCACGGGCAACACGCGGGCTGCCCAGTTTTGCAGACAGGCCGGCCAGTGTGATGCCCGCCATGATCGACAGGATGAGCGTGTCCGGGCCGACATGCGCCTTGATGCTGTCGAGTATCGTCGGGAAGACCTGCGGTTTGACCGCGACAATGAGTATGTCCGCCGGTGCGGAAGGTGGGTTAAGCGCAATCCTGCCGTCGCTCTCCCAGGTCTTGAGCAGGTCGGACGGGTTAGGATCATGTATGCTGATCGGACCGGAATAGCCGGATTTGATCCAGCCGCCCGCCAGGGCAGAGCCCATGCGCCCGCCACCAATCAGTGTCAGTCCGGATTGAGCCTCAGGCTTCGCCATCAGTCTCGAAGAGGGCGCCATCAATGGCTTCTTCAGGTGTCTTGCCGGCCCAGATCACAAAGTTGAAGGCAGGCACAAACATGTTCACGGCGTCTGTTGCAGCGGCCAGCACAGCGCGGATTTCGCCCGGATCCGGTTCGTCGCGATCAAGCATCGGGATCGTGTGACGGAAAAGCAGGATATTGTCATCGATCCAGTAATCGAAATGGCCGAGCCACAGTCGCTCATTCGCCATCAGGACCAGTTTGGCAATCGCATTTGAGCGAGCCGGCGTCGGTTTCAGGTCCAGTGTCAGTGTGAAGTGGAGGGCTGGAGGCTCGCGGCGCGAGGCAAACAAGGCACCCATCTCGCCCCAGCGGCTTTGCGCGATGCACTGGAGCGACGTGTCTTCGTCGCGCTGATGCTCCCAGCCGGCGCTCTCGAGGCAGGCTTCGACCATGTCGAGCGCATCGATATTGTAATCTCGTGAAGTTTCGAGGTTGAGGCTCATGGGCGTTGGTCCTCCGAATCAGCGTGGCGACCTGCCACTGGACAGGACGGTAACACGGGCAGGCCCACCTGCAACCGCACTTCCCCTATCGGTTGTGGAAGCGTCCCGAATGGGTCGTCGCACGCGGGGAGGCTGCACTGCAATCGGGCAGCGCAGTTGGGTATGCATTCGAATACCGTTTGAAATGCAGGAAAGTTGCCCGCAATTCGGACGAGTGATAGGCGACGTCGTGCAGATTTTTTCAAAACTTTTGATCGGGTTGATCAGCCTCGCTGTGACAGGTTGCGCCCCCTCGGGGGAGCGTCCGGATGCGTTGATTGGCGTTGCCGCAAATTTCCAGGCCACAGCCGAGCAGCTTGAAGCCGTATTCGAAGAGGGCACTGATTACGAGATCGATCTCGTCACCGGATCGACAGGCCAGCTTTACGCCCAGGTTCGCAATGGCGCGCCATTCGATGCCTTGCTCGCGGCTGACCAGGCACGTCCGGACCTCTTGGAAGCGGACGGGCTTGTGGCCGATGGCGGGCGCTTTACCTATGCGATCGGCGAGCTCTCCCTGTGGAGCGCGGACGCTGGATTTGGCGGCCCTGACGGCGAAACGGTGCTGCGGGACGGTAATTTCAGGAAGCTCGCTATCGCCAATCCTGAGCTTGCGCCATATGGCGCCGCAGCCATGGAAGTGATCGAGGCGTTGGGCCTTGCGGCGGAGATTTCACCCAAGCTGGTGCGCGGCCAGAATGTCGGACAGGCATTCATGCTGGTGAAGAGTGGCAATGCCGAACTTGGTTTCGTCGCACTGTCGCAGGCCAAGGCGACGGGCGATGATGGCTGGACATGGACACCTGCGCCCGGACTCTACACGCCGATCCGGCAGGATGCTGTCCTGCTCAAGCGCGCGGAAGACAATGACGCGGCGATGAGCTTCCTCGGCTTCCTGCAGTCGCGGGAGGGCGCGGCCATCATCGAGGCGCACGGTTACCGGATGGATGACTGATGGTGGATCTCGGCCCCGTCATGCTGAGCCTGCAGCTCGCGCTGGTCACGACGCTCATCCTGCTGGCCCTGGCAATGCCGCTGGCCTACTGGCTGGCCATGACGCGCTCGAGGCTGAAGCCTGCCATTGAGGCAGTCACGGCCTTGCCGCTCGTGCTGCCGCCGACGGTCATTGGATTCTACTTGCTGCTTGCGATGAACCCGACTGCGCCGCTCGGCCAGTTCTGGGTATCGGCAACGGGTAGTACGTTGAGTTTTTCCTTTACCGGCCTGGTCGTTGCCTCGGTGGTCTATTCTCTGCCATTCATGGTGCAGCCGCTGCAATCTGCCTTCGAGTCGGTTGGCCGCGGACCCCTGGAAGCCGCCGCCGTATTGCGGGCATCCCGGCTCGACACATTCTTCAACGTGTTAATGCCGCTCTCGACGCGTGGGTTGATCACTGCCTGCGTTCTGACATTTGCGCACACGATCGGCGAATTCGGGGTCGTGCTGATGGTTGGCGGCAATATCCCTGACCGCACCCGCGTCATCTCCATTGCCATCTATGAACATGTCGAAGCTGTTGAGTATGCCGATGCCCACATTCTGTCGGCCGGCATGCTCGCCTTTGCGTTCATCACGCTGGTCGCTGTCTATACATTGAACCGGAGTTACCGTGTCCGCGTCGGGTGAGCGTCTGGACCTGCGGGTCGAGCGGACGCATGGCGCGTTCCGGCTGGCTGTCGATGAGGCCGTGGCGCTTGACGGTGTGACTGCGCTCTTTGGCCGGAGTGGCAGCGGGAAGACGAGCCTGTTGCGGGCGATCGCAGGACTGGACAGGCCGGATGCCGGCCGGATCGCACTGGGCGAGACAGTGTGGTTCAACTCTGCTGACCGGACGGATATGCCTGCTCACAGGCGAGGCGTCGGCTACATGTTCCAGGATGGGCGCCTGTTTACCCATCTCGATGTGGCGGGCAATCTCCGCTTTGCCGAGCGACGTAGCCGGACGACGGATGACCGGTTTGGCTTGCCGGACGTCGCCGAAGCGACCGGTCTTGCGGCGATGCTCGACCGGCGCGTGGACACCCTTTCGGGCGGTGAGCGCCAGCGCGTTGCGCTCGCCCGTACACTCTTGTCGCGTCCCCGTCTCCTGCTGCTGGACGAGCCTTTGACTGGTCTTGACCGGTCGGCAAGGCGGGCGATCCTGCCGTATCTGAGGGATGTGCCTTCACGTTTTGGCATCCCGGCGATCTATGTGAGCCATGATCTTGAAGAGGCGGCCGCGCTGGCATCGCGGATCCTTGTGCTGGACGAGGGGCAGGTGAGCGCAAGCGGCTTGCTTGTTGATGTCGCGCGCACGCTTGATCTTGCGCCGCTGGCTGGACAGGGCGGGGCAGGCGCCCTGGTTGAAGCAAAAGTAGTGGCTCATGACGCAGTCCATGGGACGACGCAGCTTGATCTTGGTGGTCAGACATTGAGCTTGCCCCTCGATGAAAGCCTCTCGACAGGGTCACTCGTCCGGCTGATGATCAGGGCTGAGGACGTGTCGATTGCGATACGCCGGCCTGAAGGCATAAGCATTCGCAACATCCTGCCGGCGACCGTGAAATCCATCACGCCGGCAGGCGAGCGGGCCGAGGTCGAGATTGCCCTAAAGGTCGGGCCGGCAATGCTCCGGTCGCGTATTACGCGGGCCGCATATCATGACCTTCAGCTGTCGCCGGGGCTGGCCGTTTTTACCCTGATTAAGAGTGTGAGCCTTTCCGGTCTCTGAAGGCTGAAAATTCGCTCATTTCCGGGAACCGGAGCGGGATAATCGGGCTTGGGTCTACATCGTCCAATTGCCTTGCTTCAGGAATTCGCCCGATGGCCCATACAAATGAAATTACTCCAGCGATCAGGTCTTCGCATCCCTCCCTCCCATCTTTCACAGCGCAGAGCGGGGACCTTGCCTCTCCTGCCTCTTTTCGCACAGGGCACCGGCCTAACGGTATAGAAAGCCGGTATGAGTTCCGGTGCTGGCCATCCAGTTGCCAGATTGACGGAATTGCCCACTGCTTTGCTGACTGGCACCAGGAAGGCGAGGAACAGCGCACCGACACTTACATCCTGCGGTCCGGGCATCCCGACACACTCGCAAAACTCAGGGATGGAACCTTGCTGGAAGTAAAGCGCCGTTTGAGCCGGAAAGGTCGCATCGACCTCTGGGCGCTTGAGCTTTCAAGCCCGTTGCCACTCGATGATGGCGCGCGCAGATGGCTGGCACGCGACTGTGAGTTCTCGCCGTTCAATACGAGCGCATGGTCACGCTCAGCGCACGCCCTGCTGTGCCAGATATCAATCGAGCCGCACTGGGATTTCCTGCCCGTGAGCAAGATCCGGACAAATTATTCAAAAGGCGCACTCTCAGGAGAAGTCACGCTGATCTCTGCGCGCGGCACTTCTATGCATACCGTGGCGCTTGAATCAGAAGACGAGAAGGCCCTTGAGCGCGTGCTGGGTGAGCAGCCTTTCGCGGGCCTTGCCAACCGCGATTATGGTGTGGTCCTGAAAGACATGATCGAGCGTTAGTTCAGCTCTTTTTCTTTTCCAGCGCTGCGACACGCTTTTCCAGCGCTTCAACCTGTTCGAGCGCTTTGACGGCGATCGCTTTCAGGGCGTCAACTTCGTCACGTTCGGCAAGGTCCATGTCGGCGATCATCGAGCGAACACGGGCCTGCATGGCGGTGCGGGCTTCGTCTCCGGCGGCGCGCGCAGCGCCCATTGCGCCTGTCATCAATCCGGCAAGGTCATCGAGTAGTGGATTTGTGGTGGCCATGCGGTTACTCCTTGCCGCGATCTTGAGGGACGGTCTATCGGGTTTCCTAGCAAATAGGACCAAAGGCCAATAGGGAAAAGACGACGTATGCACGCACTCTACACAGCCGCGCTCAGCTTTCCGGAATTCAGCCCGGCGCTCGTCGAAATCGATCTTGGCTTTGCCGGGCTCGGCACATTCCCAATCCGCTGGTATGCGCTGGCCTATATTGCGGGCCTGCTGATCGGCTGGCGCTACGCCCTGCTAATGGTCCGCAAGGAACGGCTCTGGGGCGGAGAGAGTCCGGCGACCAAGGATGATATCGACGATATACTTTTCTATGCGACATTGGGTGTGATCCTTGGTGGGCGGATCGGCTATATCCTGTTCTACCAACTGCCCTTCCAGTTCGAGAGCGTGCAGCGCGACCCGTGGAGCCTGCTGCGGATATGGGAAGGCGGCATGTCCTTCCATGGTGGCCTGCTCGGAGTGGCCATCGCCCTGACCATCGGAGCCAGGATCCGAGGCATGAAACTGATGTCGGTGGGCGATATTGCCGGTGTCGTCACGCCGATCGGCCTGTTCTTCGGTCGCTGTGCCAATTTCATCAATGCTGAACTCTTTGGCCGCCCGACCGATGCGCCCATCGGCATGATTTTCCCGCAGGGCAATACGGGCGGCACGCCGTCAGCCTATGACTGGGCGGCGAATGAATGGGTCTATACCGGCCTCGAAGTGGCGCGTCATCCAAGCCAGCTTTACGAAGCGACCCTTGAAGGCCTGTTGCCCACGATCGTGATTTCGATCCTTGTCTGGCGGTTCGGCATCCTCAAGAGGCCGGGCCTCGCGGCGGGCCTGTTCCTGCTATTCTACGCAGCGGGCCGGACAATTTCCGAACAGTTCCGCATGCCCGATACGTTCACGGTCGGCGTGATGCCTGACTGGCTGACCATGGGTCAGCTCCTGTCGCTGCCAGTGTGGCTGGGCGGAGCCTTCCTTGTCTGGAACGCACTGAGAAAGCCGCCGCTACAGGCGTCGGCGTGACGCTGAGGACGATCCTCAAATCCCTCATTGAGGCGGGCGGCCCACTTCCGGTGTCGGCCTATATGAATACCTGCCTGCATGATCCCAAGCATGGCTATTACTCGACGCGACCGGGGATCGGGCGGGACTTCATAACCGCGCCGGAGATCAGCCAGGTATTCGGAGAACTGTTGGGGCTATGGGCCTTGCACGAGTGGCAGGTACTGGGCAGTCCGAAGCCGTTCACACTGCACGAAGTTGGCGCCGGGCGCGGCACGATGATGGCGGACATGATGAGCGCCATCAAAGCTACGGGGGGCGGGGCAGCTTTTGATCTGGCGATCAATGAAGCCAGTCCGGTCTTTACCGAGGTGCAGCAGGAAAAACTCGCTGGCCTGAACCCGCAATTCAACGGGGCTTTTCAGGCGCTTGGCGATGTTCCCTTTATCCTGCTTGCCAATGAATGGCTCGATTGCCTTCCGGCCCGCCAGTTCGTCAACCTGGACGGGGCCTGGCATGAAAAGGTCGTCGGCCTTGATGAACAGGGCGACCTGGCCATCGGCGTCGCGACCGACAAGGCCCCTTCGCAAGCGTTTGATGTCGCCAGCGGGCAGACTGCGGTTGAAGTCCAGCCCGGGCTCGCAACCCTTGTCGACGCCCTGCAGGACGCGTTTGGACAAGTACCGGGCCGCGCCTTGTTCATCGACTATGGACCCACCGAAAGGGCACCGGGTGATACGCTGCGGGCTTTCAGCCGCGGCCATCAGGTCGGCCCGCTGGCCATGCCGGGCGAGAGTGACCTGACGGTTGATGTGGATTTTGGGCGCTTGGCCCGGCTTGCTGCCAAGGCCGGACTTGGTGTGTCCGGACCAGTAGAGCAGGGGGCTTTCCTGATGGCGCTCGGCGCTGAGCAGCGGATGCAGGCGCTTATCGGTGCCAATCCCGACAAGGCAGAAGATATCCACAAAGGTGTCAGCCGTCTGGTCGATCCGGCAGAGCTCGGTTCGAGGTTCAAGGTGATCTGTATCAGTGCACCTGGCCTGCCGCCCCCCGCGGGGTTCTAGCTCGGCAGGCGAAGGCGCACGCGAAGGCCGCCAATGGGGCTGTCTTCCAGCCGTATGTCACCGCCATGCTGACGGGCCGTATCGCGCGCAATGGTGAGGCCAAGGCCAGTGCCCGGGACATTCTGGTTGCGTGACGCATCCAGCCGGTGAAACGGGCGGAAGGCATCATTGCGCTGGGCTTCCGGGATGCCGGGCCCGTCATCATCGACAATCAGTTCCGCCATGCGGGGGCCGTTGATGATCTCGACTTCGACATTCGAACCGAAGCCCTGTGCGTTCGAGATAATGTTGGACACGGCACGCCGGAGCGAACCGGGACGCGCAATGAGCGTAACCGGATCAGCCTTGCGGATAACAGCTTCGCCGCCAAGGCCCTCAACCACGTCCCTCACCAGCGCATCGAAGGCGAGTTCTTCAGGCTGTTCGCCTTCCTTGCCGCTGGCGAAGGCCAGATATTCTTCGAGCATTGCTGACATCTCTGTCAGGTCGGCGCGCGCGGCGCGGATATCGGCGGTATCGTCCATCATGGCGAGCTGTAGTTTCAGCCGGGTCAGCGGAGTGCGAAGATCGTGGCTGATGCCGGCGAGCATTGTGGTGCGCTCTTCGGCGAAAGTGGTCAGCCGGGTGCGCATGTCCATCACGGCGCGGGCGGCATCGCGGATTTCGGTGGCCCCGGACGGGCGGTAATTGTCAGCGTCGCGGCCACGTCCATAGGCTTTGGCCGCCTCGGTCAGCTTCAGGATAGATCGCACCTGGTTGCGCAGGAAGCCCAGCGCCAGCGCGATAAGTATGCCGGATGCGCCGATCACCCAGACAATGAAGATGTGGCCCGTCGTGGAAAACGTGCGGTCGCGTTCGGCCATGAACTGCAGCACGTCATCGCCATCCTGCACGCGGATTTCGACCTTTTCGCCATAGCCGGAAATATCGAACCAGAAAGGCTGGTCCAGCGAGACGTCGAGTTCCCGCGTCAGGATTTCATCGAGGGCGGTGAAGAAAAGCTGCTTTTGCTGCGTCGGCAGGCTCGCATCTTCAAAAATCGTCAAGTCCAGCTGCATGGCGTGGCTCGCTTCGGCCTGCAGCGCTTCGAAATTTTCCGGATAGTGCCGGCGCATCGCGATCATGAATTCGATTTCGCTGGCTACGGTCTGGCTGAGCTTGCGGGAGGTATGGCGCCAGTGACTGTCATAGAAAATATAGGTCACGGCTGTCAGCAACAGCACGACAGGCAGCACCACCATTAGGACTGAACGCGGATAGAGCCCGCGCGGCGTGATATCTCGGAGGCGAAGGGCCATGAACTACGCTTTGCCCTTCCTTGGGCTGGCTGGAAAGGCCCTCGCAGATAAAACGCAATGCTGATCGGAACGATGCCTGTCCTGTTCCGTTGCAATTGGCACTATTGCAAAGGGGAATTCTGTCATGGAGCTCGAAGGGCGCACGTCTGTTCTCGCGATTATAACGGCAATTCTTTTCCTTGTCGGAGGCCTCGTACTGACCGGGGGCGGCGGTTACCTCGTGATCCTCGGCGGCTCCTGGTACTATCTGATAGCTGGCCTTGCGCTTCTGGCTGCTGGCTATTTTACCGCTCGCGGCCGGCCGCTTGGACCCTGGATATATATTGCAGCTTTCGGGCTTACGATCATATGGGCCATGTTTGAAGCTGGCGGCGATTTATGGGCGTGGGTGCCCCGCTATTTCGGTCCGTTCCTGCTCTTCCTGCTCGCGGTTTGCGTCATTCCGACATTGCGTCCACGCGCATTCGGCTGGGCAGTTGCCTCGGTCATTTCAATATGCGCGGTGGTGATCACATCGGTAGCGGGCACAATGATGTATGACCCTCTGCGCGGCGGTCTTCGCGCCGCATTGCCGGAGGCGACTGCTTCGGTTGAGGCGCGGACGGACTGGCCAGCTTATGGTGGCAGGCTGGCCGAGCGCTACTCAACACTCGATGAGATCAATACCGATACCGTGGCTGGCCTGGAGCGCGTCTGGACTGCCCATACGGGTGATCTTCCAGATGACCTGCATGACAATTCGTACGGCGCAGAGACAACGCCATTGAAAATCGGTGACCGCCTGTATCTCTGTTCGGCGACCAACATCCTAATTGCGCTCGATGCAGCCAGCGGCGAGGAAGTCTGGCGCCATGACCCGCAGCTGGATCATGACTGGATTCCCTATACGGCGGCGTGCCGCGGGGTTGCCTATTATGAAGGCACCGGCCCAGCCAGAATCTCGCCTCCGATGCCGGCCGATACAGAAGGTACCTCACCGGAGGATGGCAGCGACGAAGGTCCGGAAGGTGAGCGCATTCAACCTGTCACACCCGCTGCGCCGCAACCCGCTCTTGCGGAAGAGAACTGCCCGACCCGCATTATCGAAGGCACGCTGGATGGCCGTCTGATCGCCGTCGATGCTGAAACAGGCGAGCCGTGCATTGGTTTCGGCGAGAATGGTTCGGTAGATATCAAGCAGGGCATGGGGCCGGTTGTGCCCGGCATGGTGGCGATTACTGCGGCGCCAACCATCGTCAATGGCGTCATCGTGACGGGGCATCAGGTTCTGGACGGCCAGAAGCTCGATGCGCCTTCGGGTGTCATACAGGGCTTCGATGTCATGACCGGCGAACTTCTGTGGGCATGGGACATGACGCATCCTGAATGGGATAGCCTGCCGCCAGAAGGTGAGGCCTATACGCGTGGCACGCCGAATATGTGGACAGCGGCAACGGGCGATAATGAGCTCGGCCTTGTATACCTTCCAATGGGCAATTCGGCGGTCGATTATTGGAGTGGCAGCCGCACCGATGAGGAGAATGCCTATTCCACATCACTTGTCGCGATCGATGTGACGAGCGGCAAACCGGCCTGGAGTTTCCAGACTGTGCACAAGGATGTGTGGGATTATGACCTTGGATCACAGGTAACGCTGATCGACTTTCCGGGTACCAGTGGCCAGAGCGTTCCAGCCCTTATCCTGCCGAGCAAGCAGGGCGACATCTACATCCTGGACCGGGCGACCGGCGAACCGCTGACGGGCGTCGAGGAACGAAACGCGCCCCAGGGCGGCGTCGAGCCGGATGAGCGCAGCCCGACCCAGCCCCACTCGCTGTATCACACACTGGCCTTCCCGGAACTCAGGGAGAAGGACATGTGGGGCATGTCACCTATTGACCAGATGTTCTGCCGGATCGGCTTTCGCAAAGCTGAATATGAGGGCATGTACACGCCTCCAAGTACCGGCAAGCACTGGATCCAGTATCCGGGTTACAATGGCGGTTCGGACTGGGGCAGCGTCGCAGTTGACCCGGCGCGCGGTGTCATCATCGCAAATTACAACGACATGCCGAACCACAATGAACTCGTGCCGCGAGCAACGGCAGACGAAAAGGGCTGGGCACCTCGCGGCGATGCGCGCGGCGGGAAGATGAGTTCTTCGCCGGAGGGGGCGGGCGACCCGCAAGTCGGCGCGCCATATGCCATCGACGTCAATGCGGGCTGGCGTGCTCCTTTCACAGGACTGCTCTGCAAGGAGCCACCTTATGGCGGCATGCGGGCGATCGATATCGCAACAGGCGAGACGATCTGGGACCGTGATCTCGGGACAGCACGGCGCAATGGCCCGTTCAACATTCCGACAGGCCTGCCGCTCGTGATCGGCACACCCAATAATGGCGGCCCGCTTGTAACGGCCGGCAATCTTGTCTTCGTGGCGGCCACAACGGACAACCTGATCCGCGCCATTGATATCCGCACCGGTGAAACCGTGTGGAAGGATGTCCTTCCGGCTGGTGGGCAGGCGACGCCGATGACCTATGAAGCCGGTGGCCGGCAATATCTGGTGTTGATGACCGGCGGCCATCATTTCATGGAAACCCCGGTTGGCGACGACGTCATCGCCTGGGCCCTGCCGCAAGACTGAACCCTGCGCTTCAGTCCGGCATCAGCCTGTACCCAATGCCCCGGACGGTCTGGATATGGACAGGCTGTTTCGGGTCAGGCTCGATCTTGCGGCGCAGGCGGGTCACCTGCACGTCGATTGAACGCTCAGTGCTGCCAGCAGATTTGGATGCCAGTTCTTCGCGGCTGACGGGCTCACCGGCACGGGCGGCCAGCGTCGACAGGAGTTGCAGTTCAGCCTCGGTCAGGCGGACACGTTTGTCGCCCTCGGTAAGCTCACCCCGCTTGGCATTGAAGACAAGCCCGGACATCTCGATCTCGTCAGGGACCGGTTCGACATGCGTGCGGCGCAGGATTGCGGCGACGCGGAGGGCAAGTTCCTCCGGTTCGAATGGTTTGGCGAGGTAATCGTCAGCGCCGCGTTTGAGGCCTTCGATCCGGTCTGTCGTCTCACCGCGCGCCGTAAGGAGCAGGACGGGCGATTTCACGCCCTCCTTGCGCACGCCTTCAAGCAGGTCGAGACCGGATTCGCCGGGCATCATGATGTCGAAGATGGCAAGATCGAAGTCGAGCGTTTTCATAAGCTTGCGGGCCGTCGTTGCCTGTGCGGCCGTGGTGACGCGGTAGTCCTGTCGGGTCAGGTATTGCTTCAGCAGGTCCCGGATCCGGTCGTCATCATCGACAACAAGGATGTGGGGGGCTTCGCTCATCGGGTCAGCGCCTCGAGAACGGCACGTGTGCCAGCCACGGCCTGCGCGCCAGCGTCGCGATATGCCTCCCGGACAGCAACTCGCAGCGCGTTCACAACTGGCTGGATGAGGGCTTCCCCGGTTTCGGACAGAGAGAGGCGCCGTCGTCTTGCATCGCGCCCGCCGGGCTTCTTGATGACGAGGTCTCGCTTGTCGAGTTCACCGAGAAGGCGGGCGAGTGTCGGTGTTGTTGACCCGGTCAGCTCACGCAATTCGGTCACGGTAAGGCCCGGCTGGAAGCGTATAGCGATCATCAGTCGCAGTCCCGGCATGTTAAGTCCGGTCGTGTCCTGACCACTGCGCAAGGCGTCGGAAATCGCCCGTTCGCTTGCCAGTAACAGGGCAATACCATGGTCGAGCTCTTCCTCCCTGAGAAAAAGTCGCGGGTCTACCCGCCCGGTTTCGCCCGGCTTTTGGTTGACTTCAGATGCCACAATCTGAGAATGGAGCGGTTTTCCGGTAAGAGTTCAAGCAAGGACGTAAAAATATGGCTGCCGACACCACTCCGTACCATGATCGTGATGGCTACATCTGGATGGACGGCGAGTTCGTCCCATGGCGTGACACGAAGGTACACGTCCTGACGCATGGCCTGCATTATGCGTCCTCGGTGTTCGAGGGTGAGCGCGCCTATGGCGGACAGATTTTCGAATCACGCAAGCATTCCGAACGCCTGCATAATTCCGCACACATCCTCGGTTTCGACATCCCGTTCACCGTGGATGAGATCGAGGCCGCGAAAGTTGAAACGCTGGCGAGGTCGGGCCTCGACAGTGCGTATGTCCGTGCGATCGCCTGGCGCGGCAGTGAGATGATGGGCGTTTCGGCGCAGAACAATACGATCCATCTTGCCATCGCCGTCTGGCACTGGGGCGATTATTTCGCCGACAAGATGAAGGGCATTGCCATGACGCATGCCCAGTGGCGCCGGCCCGACCCGAAGACGGCCCCCTGCGAGGCCAAGGCCGCCGGGCTCTACATGATCTGCACGCTGTCCAAGCATGCCGCCGAAAAGGAAGGCTTTGCCGACGCGCTGATGCTTGACTGGCGCGGTCATGTCGCTGAAGCGACGGGAGCGAACATCTTCTTCCTGCGCGACGGCGCGCTGCATACGCCAACCCCTGACTGCTTCCTGAACGGGATCACCCGGCAAACGGCCGTGAAACTCGCCAAGGCACGTCAGATCGAGATCGTCGAGCGGACCATATTGCCGGATGAATTGTCGACCTTCTCAGAATGCTTCATTACCGGAACGGCGGCTGAGATCACACCGGTTCGCTCAATCGGGGAGGTCAATTACAAACCCGCCGAAGTAACCGAAGCGCTGGTGACAGACTATTCCGACCTGGTGAATGGCAAGATCATGATGCCGGCCTGAGCTGGACGGATTGAAGGATTGTAACCGGAAAAGCCGGTCCTGAACCTTCGGGCGGGCGTGATTTTGTGCTAGTCTGGCCAGACGTAATCGAACGAGGTTTGTCATCGCCAGAGTTAGCAAGGAAGCCAATCACGCCAAGGCCCTGCGACGTCTCAAGGCATTGCGGTCTGTGTATGAGAAGCCAGACGCTGTCCGACGGCAGCTTGGGCTCAAGCGGCGCAAGACAAGTCGCAGCCAGCGATTGCTGAAATTCTTCGCCGGCTAGGATGCAAGGCTCAGGACAACAAAAAAACCGCGCTCCGGACTGGGGCGCGGTTTTTCTGTGTCTGATTTGGCGAAAGCCTATTTGTTCGGTTGCGGCGTGATCCGAAGGTAAGGTTTCACCGTCTTGTAGCCCTTCGGGAACATCTTGTCGGCATCTTCATTCGAGACGCTCGGCACGATGATGACGTCTTCGCCCTGTTGCCAGTTCACAGGCGTCGCGACCTTGTAATTATCGGTCAGTTGCAGGCTGTCGATCAGTCGCAGGACTTCATCAAAATTGCGCCCGGCGCTTGGCGGATACACGATCGAGGCACGGATTTTCTTGTTCGGGTCGATCACGTAAACCGCCCGGACCGTTACTTTCGCATCGGCCTTCGGGTGGATCATGTTGTAGAGCGTGGCAACCTTCTTGTCCGGGTCGGCAATCATCGGAAACTGTACAGGTGAACCCTGCGTTTCCTCGATATCGCTTACCCAGGCCTTGTGGTCTTCGAGGCTGTCGGCGGAAATGACAATTGCCTTCGCACCGCGCTTGGCAAATTCGTCCTTCAGCTTTGCTGTGTAGCCAAGCTCTGTCGTGCAGACAGGTGTAAAGTCTGCCGGGTGTGAAAAGAACACGACCCAGTCATCGCCGATCCAGTCGTGAAAATTGATCTTGCCTTCGGTGGTTTCTGCTTCAAAGTCAGGGGCGGTATCGCCTAGCAGGAGGCTCATGGAATTCTCCAATGTTTGCTTTGTCTTGACGGAGAAGATGGGCTTGTCGCGCCGGGGCGACAAGTTTACCCCGCTGATCATGGTCTTTAATTTTACTAAGGCTGGAAAGCCTGCCGGACACGCATGAAACGCCTGATACTGATGCGACACGCCAAGACGGAACCCTGGAATGAGGGGGTGAGTGACCGCGACAGGATATTGACCCCTCGCGGGCATGGCGATGCCGAAGCGATTGCGGTGTCCCTGCAGCAGGAGGGCTGGTCGCCGGATATCGCGCTCGTCTCGTCGGCCCGGCGCACGCGTGAAACCTGGCGTCATGTCTCGCTGGTCTTCCCGGAGTGCAAATCGAAAGTCTTCGATGAGCTTTATCTGGCGGGAATTCCCGCCATCGAACAGCGTATCAGCGATGCGGCTGCGGCCAATACGGTTCTGCTGATCGGACACAATCCGGGCATGCATGAGCTGGCCGGGTCGATATTGCTTCAGGCGGGCACCGAGAACCATCGCGCGGCCATGCGGCTGGCGGCCAAGTTCCCGACGGCAGCTGCCGCGCTTTTCGAGTCTGAGGAAGACGATCCTTACGTGCCCGTGCACTTCAAGCTGATCGACTTCATCAAGCCTAAAAGCCTGTCCTGAACGCGAAACCGCCCTGCCGGGCGGGGCAGGGCGGTTCTTAAGGATGGACGGACTGGCGCAAGGAATGCCCGCCTATCCCCATTTGTGTCAGCTGCGGACCGCTCGGCGCGACAGCCTGCGGCGACGTTGCACCAGCAGATTGGGTTTCCAGGCGGCCTGGTTGTCATTGGCCGGTGCCCCGCGGGGGGCTGGTGCAACTGAGGCGACCATTGGGGCCACTGACACAGCTTCAACAAGTGTCGTTGAAACGGGGGAGCTCTGGGAGGCGAGCGGGTACATCTGTATTACTCCTTCGTGCAAGAAACCGGTCTTTTCGCCGGTCTTGAGTTGTTCGGGGCTTGGCTCATCCGCGCCGCCGATGAATTGAAGTTAGGGACGAGCTTATCGAAAAGCAATAAGAATTTGGCGAAAAACAACGAATATCAATAAAATCAAGGTGATAAATTTGTTGTTTATCGATAATTCTCTGCCTTCAGGGTGTTTTGAATGGCTGTGAAGACCCGGTCGGCCCCATTATCGGGGCCCCTTGGCGATCGAATCCTGCCCTCAGAGCAAAGGTCATCGATCTGATTGAGAGCAATTGGCCTGACCTTGGACGAGCCCTTTTGCGCGGGAGGCGTGGCAAAGCGGTCACGGACGCCTGAATTGGCTATGTGCTCAACCTTAATATCTTGAAATCGATCAAGCATTGCGTTCACGTTGTATGATGGGCGCAAATACCGGGGGTCGTGATAATGTCGTTCCGCTGATGAAAGTCAGCGCTGTAGACGCCGTGTCCGAGCTGCGCCCTGTCCTGCCGACCCTGATTGATGCACTTGCTGTTTCGGATGCCCTGCCGCCGGATCTCAGCGCACGTTCGGTGCCCAGCCGGTTACAATGGGCCGGGGGTTTCCTGATACTGGCCGGAGTTGCGACCGCTTTTTATTACTATCCCGCCCTGACATCCCGAACGCTGGAATTTGCGTTCTGGTTCGCTTTCTGCCTGGTGATTGCGTGGCGGTTCGCACTGGTCGTTATCGGGCTTGGGGGGCGAGTGATGAGACGGTTGAGGCCGCAACACCACCCGTTCTTGCCCGATGATGACCTGCCAATCTACACGATCCTCGTCGCGCTTCGCGACGAGTGTGCGATGATGCCTCAACTGGCACGGAACCTCAGCGCTCTCGACTGGCCGCTCGACAGGCTGGACGTCATCCTGCTGGTTGAAGCCGACGATATGCCAACGCGAGACGCGGCGCTGGCGGAACCTTTTCCAGATGGCACGCGCGTGATGACAGTCCCTGCCGGGCGACCGCTGACAAAGCCTCGCGCTCTGAATTGGGGGCTGGCCCACGCCGAGGGCGCTTTTGTCGCCGTTTATGATGCAGAAGACCGACCACATCCCGGGCAGCTGCGCGAGGCGGCAGCCGCGTTTAACGCTTCGACCGACCAACTGGCCTGCGTCCAGGCCCCACTTGTTTCCAGCAATTCGTCGGCAGGCTGGATCGCGGCGCACTGGTCGCTTGAATATCTTGTCCAGTTTGGCCTTTACGTTCCGGCCCTGTCTGCGATGGAGCATCCCATCCTGCTTGGCGGGACGAGCAACCATTTCCGCCGGAGCGCACTTGTGATGCTGGGCGGCTGGGATGCGTGGAACGTCACCGAAGATGCGGACCTTGGTGTCAGGCTGGCCCGTCTGGGGGGGCAAACCGGTACGATACAGCTTCCGACCTATGAGATGGCCCCGGATAAGTATGGTGTGTGGTTGTCGCAGCGAACACGCTGGATCAAAGGCTTCATGCAGACATGGCTCGTCAGCATGCGGGCGCCCTTCAGCCTGATTGCCGAGCTTGGCTTTACCCGCTGGTTCAGCCTTCAGCTGACATTGGGTGGGACGATTGCGAGCGCATTCCTGTACGGGCCGATGTCGATCCGTGTGATGATCGGGCTGCTCTATCCCGAACTTGGCGTAGAGCCGATCAGCTTTACGCTTTTCCTGATTGGCTGGGTAACCGGGGCCTTCGCTGAAATTATTGTGCCGGGCCGTTGGAGCTTTTCCCGTCTTGCGGCTGTTCTGACGCGCCCGTTTTACTGGCCTTTGCAAACCGTTGCTGCAGTGCTTGCATTATACGGGCTTGTGGTGAAGCCCTTCTTCTGGGCAAAGACCCCGCATAAACCAGACAGCCTGCAGGACGTGCCAACATGCCAGCCTGGATCCCCCCAGTCGGATTCATCTTCATTTTTGCCGCGCTGATCGTGCTCAGCAATCAGAAGCTTGGAGGAACGCGTAAGGATGGGCGTCCAAACCAGGTGCCATGGGGGATTGTCATGGTGTTCTGTGCCATGGGGATATTCATCGCCATCGTGCACCTGCTGAATGTGGCAGGGTTCGAGACAGGGCCGGAACACAGCCTGCTGGGGCGATAGGCACTTGGGAACGCGGCGAGGGCTTGGTGCATTGCCTTTCCAGCGGTCGAACACCGGACGAGGAGCGAGGCACATGAAACCAGTTGTTGCAGGGCTGACGGGACTGATGCTCGCGGGCATGGCTACAGCCGATCCGATGTTGTCTGATTTCGACTATCCCTGGCCGGTGGAACGCTATGCGTTTGTGAGCCAGGGGCAGGCGCTGGAAATGGCATTTCTCGACGTCACACCCGAGGCCGCAAATGGTGAAACAGTGATCCTGCTACACGGCAAGAATTTCTGCGCGGCGACCTGGGAAGAGACGATGAAGACCCTGCTTGACGAGGGCTACCGCGTCATTGCGCCGGACCAGATAGGTTTCTGCAAGTCCAGCAAACCGCAGGGTTACCAGTATGGCCTGCATACTCTGGCGGCAAATACGCACGGATTGCTTGTCTCATTGGGGGTGGAAGACCCTGTGATCATGGGGCACAGCATGGGCGGCATGCTGGCGGCGCGCTACACGCTGCAATATCCGGATGAAACCGCCGCGCTTGTGATGGTCAACCCCATCGGGCTTGAGGACTGGCGCCAGAAGGGCGTACCGAATGTGACTGTCGACGAGGTCTATGCCGGACAGCTCAAGACAACTCGTGAGAGCATCAAGGCCTATCAGCAATCGACTTATTATGTCGGCGAATGGCGCGCAGATTATGACCGCTGGGTCGACATGCTCTGGAGCATGTATGAGGGCGAAGGTGGAAAGATCACCGCCTGGCACCAGGCCCTGACGTCCGACATGGTATTCAACCAGCCTGTCGTACATGAGTTTCAGAATATAGCCGTGCCGACGCTGCTGCTGATCGGCGAGAAGGATAATACGGCCATTGGCAAGGGGCGGGCAGCAGGGACGGTGCGGGAGACGCTTGGCGACTATGCGGCCCTGGCGAAGCAAACTGAAGCCTCCATCCCGGGCGCTACCCTGGTCACATTCCCTGAGCTTGGCCATAGCCCGCATATCGAAGCAGCGGACCGGTTTGATGTGGAGCTGATCAAAGGGCTGGATACTGTTCTTGGCGATTGAACTGCGCGGCGCTGCGCTATCCTGCTCTTCTCGCGCCATTCTGACGCAAAGGAAGGCTTGGACGTTCCTGAGACGTGGCGTTAGTGTGCTATCAGCACAGCATAGAACACGCCCGGAGGAGCCCCCCAAATGCCTTATGATGCCCCGTCTGACCTTGAAGCTTTCCGCGCCGATGTGCGCGAATGGCTCGACAAGAATTGCCCTGCCTCAATGCGCACCCCTATGACCGAAGACGAAGTCGTCTGGGGCGGGCGCAATGAGAAATTCAAAAATCCGGATTCAAAGATCTGGCTGCAACGCATGGGCGAGCAGGGCTGGACAGCCCCGCAATGGCCGAAAGCGTATGGCGGCGGCGGGCTTAATCGTGACCAGGCCAAGGTGCTTGAGCAGGAAATGGCGCGAATTGATGCGCGCCCGCCGCTCTTCTCATTCGGCCTCTGGATGTTTGGCCCGGCGCTGATCGAGTTTGGCAATGAAGAACAGAAGAAACGCTTCCTGCCGGACATCGTCATGGGCAAGACGCGCTGGTGCCAGGGCTATTCCGAACCAGGCGCCGGTTCTGACCTCGCCGGTCTTCAGACCAAATGTGAGGACAAGGGCGACCATTACCTGATCAACGGCCAGAAGGTATGGACCTCCTATGCCAATGAGGCCGACTGGATCTTCTGCCTCGTGCGCACCGACAATACGGTAAAGCATGAAGGCATCAGCTTCATCCTGTTCGACATGCAGAGCGAAGGGGTCGAAACCCGGCCGATCAAGCTGATCTCCGGCTCTTCGCCCTTCTGCGAGACGTTCTTCACGGATGTGAAAGTACCGAAGGACCAGCTGGTCGGCGAGGTAAATGGCGGCTGGAAGATCGCCAAGCGCCTGCTTCAGCATGAGCGCTCTTCGATCTCGGCCGGTGGATTCGGTTCGACCCGTGGCTCAGGCATGCTGGAAGTTGAAGAATACGCCAAGATCCATGTCGGGACGGACGGCGAAGGCCGCATTCTCGATGGCGACATGCGCGGCCGCATTGCCGATCACAAGATGTATGCCAAGGCTTTCAGCCTGACCGTGAACCGCAGCCAGCAACAGGCCAAGGCGGGACAGGAAGTCGGTCATACGGCGTCCATCATCAAATATGCTGCGGCCAAGATGAACCAGGACAAGTTCGAACTGATGATCGAAGCGCTGGGTACTGAAGGTCTCGGCTGGGAAGGCGAGGGCTTTGACAAGGGTGCCAAGATGGCGACCCGTGGCTGGCTGCGCTCAAAGGGCAATTCCATCGAAGGCGGCACCAGCGAGATCAATCTCAATGTCGTTGCCAAGCGCGTGCTTGGCCTGCGCGATCACCAGTAGGCTTTTGGATAAACGAGACTGAGTGCGCAGCCCAAGGCGCGCACCCTTGAGGAAAAGGAAGACCAGATGACATTCGTACTGACTGAAGACCAGGAGATGCTGCGCGATACCGCAGTGAATTTCACGCGTGACGAACTGCCGGTGAAACACCTGCGCACGCTGCGTGACAATGGCAAGAACGGGGTGGACCCGGACACGCGCAGCCAGCTCGCAGAGCTCGGTTTTTTCGGTGTGCTCATCCCTGAGGAGCATGGAGGCGTGGACATGGGCATGGTCGCGCTTGGCCAGGTGATGGAAGCGCAGGGCCGTACACTTGCCTCGACACCACTGCTGCAGACGGCCTGCATGGGCGCGTCGGCCATCGTTCTGGGCGGCACCGAAGCGCAGAAGGCCGAGTGGTTGCCAAAGATTGCGGCAGGTGAAATTACCACCGCGCTGGCACTCGACGAAGGCAGTCATCACAACCCGACCGGCATTGCGACAGAGGCCGAACGTGATGGACAGGGTTATACGCTAAATGGTGCCAAGAAATACGTTCAGGACGGCCATCATGCCGATATCTTTATCGTCGTGGCGCGTACATTTGGAGAGCCGGGCGACACACACGGGCTGACGCTTTTCCTTGTCCCGAGGGATGCAAAAGGCGTGTCAGTCCAGACCCTTAGAACCGTCGACAGCCATGGCGCAGCACACCTGTCATTTGATGATGTCCATGTGCCCGAAAGCCATGTGCTCGGTGCGGCTGACAAGGGCCATGACCTGCTCGAACCAGTGCTGGACAGGGGACGGATTGCGCTGGCGGCGGAGATGCTCGGCTCGTCCACGGCGGCGTTTGAAATGACGCATGAATACCTGCAGACCCGTAAGCAGTTCGGACAATTGATCGGTTCCTTCCAGGCGCTGCAGCATCGCGCAGCGAGGATGTTCACCGAGCTTGAGCTGACCAAATCCTGTGTTGGGGCGGCCCTGTCTGCTGTGGACGATCAGCGTAATGATATCAGTGAGTTAGCAAGCCTCGCCAAGGCGCGGGCAGGCGAGACGGTGCATCTGGTGTCGAACGATACGGTGCAGCTGCATGGCGGTATCGGCATGACGGACGATCATGATTCCGGTTTGTACATGAAACGGGCGAGGGTGCAGGAAGCACTGCTTGGGTCCGCCAGTTTCCATCGCGACCGGTTTGCGCGGATCAACGGATTTTAGGCCTGAAAACAAGGGTCTGAACGTAAATGGCCGGAGCTCCGAAGAGCCCCGGCCGATCTACCATGCACGCGTGAATGGTCCGGTTCTTTTGTGCATGGAAGACTTTTTGTCTTGTCAGGAACCGTAATAACAACTGCAGACGAGACTGGTTCCGTAGCTTTTTCAATTTTTCTCCAGCAAACTGCAGAAAGCCTGAATCTGCCTTCTGCGCCGGTGCCGATGGAGTGCAGTAGCGGTACAATAACAGTGCACTAGGGGTACACCAGCGGTACATCTTGCGCGCAATCGTGCGCTGACCAGATATTGCCGCCGCGAACAGTCGCGATATGTTCTGAGGGCAATCGTCCCAAAGGCATTTCATGCACCGTTACCTTCCGCTATTCGCCGCCCTCCTGCTGACAGGCTTGTTCATCTACCTCGTATCCCTCGGCGACTGGTTCTGGATTGGTGTCATTGTCTTTGGCCCGTTAGCCCTGCTCGGGCTGTATGATCATTTCCAGAAACGCCACACGCTTTGGCGCAACTTCCCGATCATTGCGCGTATCCGCTGGATCATGGAGGAGCTGCGGCCATTCTTCCGTGCCTATATGGTCGAGAGCGAAACTGAAGGCCGCCCGTTCAGCCATGAGCAGCGCGCCATGGTGTATCGCCGGGCCAAGGATGTGACGAGCGTCGAGCCGTTCGGATCCCAGCTTGATATTGACCGCCCCCCCTATGAATGGCTGTCGCATTCCATCGCGGCGCGCACACCAGAGCATCATGATCCGCGCGTGCTGGTCGGTGCGGATCATTGCGCAAAGCCGTATTCGGCCAGCGTCTACAATATCTCCGCAATGAGTTTCGGCGCCCTGAGCGGCCATGCGATCGAGGCGCTCAATCGCGGCGCAGCGATGGGTGGCTTCTATCACGATACGGGCGAGGGCGGCGTCTCGCGCTATCACAAGGCGGGCAATGGCGATCTCGTCTGGGAAATCGGCTCCGGCTATTTCGGATGCCGCGCAAAAGGCGGCGGTTTTGACCCGGTGAAATTTGCCGATGTGGCCCAGTCCGACCAGGTCAAGATGATCGAGATCAAATTGAGCCAGGGCGCAAAGCCCGGTCATGGCGGCGTCTTGCCCGGCGCGAAAGTGACCGCCGAGATTGCCGAGGCGCGCGGTATCGAGATTGGCGAGACCTGTGTTTCGCCGGCCGCCCATTCGACGTTCGGCACGCCGCTGGAAATGATGGATTTCATCGCGCAGCTGCGTGAGCTGTCGGGCGGCAAGCCCGTAGGCATAAAGTTCTGCGTCGGCAATCGCTGGGAGGTGCTGGCGATCTGCAAGGCGGCGTTGAAGACCGGTATTGCGCCAGACTTCATGGTCGTCGACGGGGCCGAGGGTGGCACGGGTGCGGCCCCGGTCGAGTTTCTCGATCATGTCGGTGCGCCGCTGCGTCAGGGACTGGTGCTGACGCGCAATGCGCTGGTCGGTACGGGGCTCAAGAATCGTATTCGCCTTGCTGCCTCAGGCAAGCAGATTTCGGCTTTCCAGATTGCCGCTTCCATGGCCCTTGGCGCGGACTGGGTGAATTCGGCGCGCGGCTTCATGTTCTCGCTTGGCTGCATCCAGGCCAAGCACTGCCATGACAATACCTGCCCGACAGGCATCACGACGATGAACAAGGGCCGCCAGCGCGGGCTGGTTATCCCCGACAAGGCTGTGCGGGTGTGCAACTTTCAGAAGAACACCGTCCGTGCCCTGATGGAGGTTACCGGTGCGGCCGGATGCTGCCATCCTTCGGAGCTGACCCCGCGCCATATCATGCACCGCGTTACCGAAGACATCGCCGAGCCGGGGCACAGGGCCTACAAGATGCTGGAGCCAAATTCGCTCCTGTCAGGGCCTGAAGACACGCATCTCGCCCGCGAATGGTCGCTGGCACAGGCCGAAAGTTTTTCGCCGGCGCGTTGAGCCTTCGACAGGTTCAGGATGAGGGCGATGGGCAGATCGGTATAAACCAACCAGATCCAACCTCATCCCGAGACCCGGTCAGTTCGTCGCCGCGCCGTTGAAGGCCATCCCGATGTCGCGGTAGAAAGCGATGCGCTGCTGCGCCATGGGCGACAGGGTAACAAGCGAGCCGGCTCCCGCCAGCGGTTTCGGCTCAAGCCCATCATGCGCGACGACCATCATGTCATGCCACAGCGCTGCGGGAAGCCCGCCGCCCGTAACGCGCGTCATCGACGTATCGTCATCATTGCCGACCCAGACCGCGCCGACCCGCTCGGCGGTAAAGCCGGCGAACCAGGCATCGCGGAAATCCTGGCTGGTGCCTGTCTTGCCAGCGGTCTGCCAGCCATCGAGGGCGGCGCGCCGTCCGGTGCCGTCGGTGATGACGCGCTCCATCATGGCAACCATGGTCTCTGCATCGCGGCGATTATAGACCTGCTCCAGCTCATAGTCCGGGCGTTCGTAAAGCACGTCGCCGCGCGAATTGGAGATTTTCTCGACGACATAGGGGTCAATCCGCTTGCCGCCTGTCATGAAGACGCCATAGGCACGGGCAAGGTCTTTCAGGGACACTTCCTGACTGCCGAGCGCAATTGATGGCAGGGGCTCCATATCGCTCGTGATGCCAAAACTTTTGACCAGCGAGATAATCGCCTCCTCGCCAACTTCCTGGCCGAGCTGAGCGGCGACGGTATTGATCGAATCCTTCAGCGCTTCCGCGAGGGTCATCGGGCCTGAATATGCGCGTGAATAGTTCTCTGGTGACCAGCCATCAATCTCCACAGGGCCGTCGCGGCGTACATCATAGGGCGTCAGCCCCTGGCGGATGGCGGTGGCGTAGACAAAGGGCTTGAAGGCAGAGCCCGGCTGGCGCAGGGCCTGCGTCGCCCGGTTGAACTGGTTCTCGGTGTAGTCGACGCCGCCATACATGGCGAGGATGCGCCCGCGTGGATCCATCACGATGCCCGCGGCCTGCGTGGCTTTCTGCTTACTGCCTTCCTCGGTCATGCGCTTTGTGAAGGCCGTATCGACCTTGGTCTGAAGTGACTGGTCAAGCGTCAGCTGGACGATCAGGTCGCCCGGTAGTGTCGGCAGGATTTCAGCGATGCGCTCGGTGGCCATGTCCAGCGCATAACCAAATTGCGGATCGCGAACGGGCGGTTCGGCGAGCGAGACCTGCTGGGCTGCCGCCGTCTGTGCTTCGTCCTGCGTGATGAAGCCAGCCTCGACCATTTCGCGCAGGACATAGGCCTGGCGTGTCTTGGCGTCGGTCATGTTGTTATTGAGCGCGAGGCGTGACGGGGCCTGTGGCAGCGTGGCAAGCAGCGAGGCTTCGGCAATCGACAATTCTTCAGGCTGCTTGCCGAAATAGAAACGGGACGCCGCGCCAAGGCCATAGAAGCCGGAGCCGAAATAGACGCGGTTGAGATAAAGCTCGAGGATCTGTTCCTTGCTCAGCCGCTCTTCAAGCTGGCGGGCGAGTCGGACTTCCTGCGCCTTGCGTTTCATCGTCTGCTCTGGTGTCAGGACGAGGTTCTTGATCAGCTGCTGGGTGATGGTGGACGCGCCGGACACGGTCTCGCCAGATGTGACATTGGCCCAGACGGCACGCATGATGGCCTGCGTATCGGCGCCGTCATGCTCGTAGAAGCGCTTGTCTTCGGCCGCGATGAAGGCTTGCGGTACATGGGCGGGCAGGTCTTCAATATCGATGGCGCGGCCATAGCGGGGGCCACGGATAGCCAGCGTGTCGCCATTGCGGTCGACAAATTCGATGGCCTGTTCGCGCCCGGTCGACCAGAGCTGTTCATTCGAGGGCAGGCTCGGCATGCCGCGATACAGGCTCTGCCAGTAAAGCCATGCAGCCAGCAACGCGATCAGGAACAGGGTGAAGCCCGTGATCAGCGTGTATTTCAGGATCGGTTTGCCCTTGAGAATGCTGGCGTACCATGGACTACCGCCGCGCCCATCATAGGTCGGTGGTCGGTCTGATGGGGAACGGGGCGGGGTCTGACCTGCCAAAACTGTCCTTCCTGAAGTCTCTTGTCTTCCACCCAAACTTGCAGGGGCTATCGCGTGTAAATGCGGCAGCGTGAAGGCGATATGAATGGGTCAACGCAAGGCGGCTGAAAAGTGTTGCCGGATTATCGCAGCGGCGGTGGGCAATCTGCCCCGCCCGGGCGGCGACGGCCTGGTGCGGCGTTGTTCGCAAGAATGGAGGCGAGCTGGATGCGATCAGAAATCTGCTTCGGCGAATAGTCCCGGTCGACGCAGCTGATAGGCTCGCCTGTATCGGCGGCAATCATGACGGCCATGCCGGTATAGCCGCCATACCAGTCCCAGAGATAAGCCGCCTTGTGGAAGCCGAGCAGGGCTTTCGCGGTGCGGATGGTCGCCTGCTTGCTGTCCGGCCCGGCGCGCAGATGGGTCAGGTCAATCGTGACCAGTTCGACCTCGTCAGTCGTGTAGTTTTCCAGCGCCCGAGCGAACTTTGGCTCGAATTCGTGGCAGGAGGCGCACCAGTCAGCGGTGAAGTTGACGATCTTGACCGGGGCCTGCGCAAGACCCGCTTGCGGGGCAAGCAGGATGACACTCATTGCAGCCAGAACCGGCGCGGCTGTTTTACTCAGGCGGTCGAGCTGTCTATGACCAAAGCTTAACAAGCGCGATAAGGATGCCATGCCCGATTTTCTGAACGCCCTCAGCTCTTTAATCAACGGCAAAATCCTCATTGCCGTCCTCATACCGATCGGCCTGATCTTCACGATCTGGTCCAGGGGGGTGCAGTTCAGGCTGTTCGGCTCGATGTTCTCGGTGCTGGGGCAGGGTTTCCAGCACGAGACCGACCAGCCCTCTTCCTTCCAGGCGCTTGCACTGTCTGTGGCTGGACGGGTCGGCGGCGGTAACATTGCCGGGGTGGCTGCGGCGCTCGCCCTTGGTGGGCCGGGCGCGATCTTCTGGATGTGGATTGTCGGCCTGGTCGGGATGGCGACCAGCTATTTCGAATGCACGCTGGCGCAGGTCTACAAGCAGAAGGAGCCGAATGGCGATTTCCGCGGCGGGCCAGCCTATTACATCAAGCATGGCCTCGGTAAGAAGCTCGGCAAGGGGGCGCCATTGCTCGGCTTTGTCTATTCCCTGCTGCTGCTGGTGACCTTCGGTTTTGCGTTTATCTGCTTCCAGAGCTTTGCGACGACCAGCTCGATCGATTCTGCGTTCGGGGCGCCGCGCATGTGGTCCGGTATTGCCCTCGCAATCCTGGTCAGCGTGGTCATTTTTGGCGGCGTGCGCCGGATTGCCAATGTCGCTGAGATCATCGTGCCGGTCATGGCAGTGTTCTACGCCTTGCTGGGTGTCTATGTGCTGGTCACCCACCTGCCACAGATACCGGGCGCGCTTTCAAATATCGTGACCAGTGCGTTCGGCCTCAATGAAGCCGTTGCCGGGGGCATGGGCGCGGCCATCATGATGGGGGTCAATCGCGGCCTGTTCTCGAACGAGGCCGGGCTGGGCTCGGCGCCAAACGTGGCGGCGGCGGCCTATGTCGAACACCCGGCCCAGCAGGGGATGGTGCAGTCGCTGTCGGTGTTTATCGACACGATCATCATGTGCACGGTCACCGCGCTGATCATCCTGCTTTCGACGCAGAACTATATTGGCGCATCGGATGAAACGCAGGGCATCCTGACCCAGCTTGCCCTGGCTGACCATATTGGCGGATGGGCCGAGTATTTCATCGCGTTTGCGCTGTTCCTGTTCGCGTTCTCGTCGATCATGTATTCCTATTATCTCGGCGAGAATGCGGTCGACTATTATATCCCCGACAATAATTTCGCTGTCTTCATCTACCGGCTTGTCGTGATCGGCTTTGTCCTTCTCGGGGCGACCATTCAGCTTGCCGATGTGCTGAGTTTCAGTGATCTCACCATGGGGCTGCTGGCGCTGGTGAACCTGATCGCCGTGATCCTGCTATTCCCGGTGGGGCTGCGCGTGATGCGAGATTTCGATGCGCAGCGAAAATCAGGCGTGGATGTGCCGGTCTTCGATCCGGATAACTTCCCGGATCTTGAGATCGACAAGGCGGCCTGGCAGTTGACTGAACGGCCGGGCGGGCCTTCGGATACAGCTTGAGGCTACAGACTAACTGCTTGTAGCTCGGTTGTGACGTCGCGCACGCTTGGATTGTCCCATACACTGTCGCTCAGATGGAATATGTGAGCATTTACGTGGGCGCGAAAGCTTGAATACTCGGCGACGATGCCTGCTGGGATGATGGCCGCTCGCAACACATTGTAGGTCGTGTCGAATAGTAGACCTGCAAGATAGTCAAAGGGTGCACTATCCAGATTACGAATTGCAGAAAGCTGACGCGAACCGTTGAACGGTGTCAGTCGACGCCCCTTTATCTGATAGCGTGAGCCAGTGTCATCTATTGCATCGAAACCGTGCTGCGAATTTCCCTGCTGGTTCCAACCGAACGCTTCACAGAACAACCTCTCGGCAAGGTCGCCCGTCGGGCTATTTGCACTACGAAGGATGCCTCTTTCACGCAATTCGTCACCGAGCTGCGAATGAAGATGCAGGATTTCTCGTACAGACATATCTGAGGGTACAGTCACGCGTATCTCCGATTTGGAGACACAAGCAGACGCAATCAGTCTTGATATTGACTTTAGGTAGCGCCACGAATTTCTGTCAAATTCGCCCTAGCCGAATACCCGTTTGAAGATCACGTCGACACGCTTGAAGTGATAGTCGAGGTCGAACAGGGCTTCGAGCTGGTCGTCGCTGAGATGGGCTTTCACGTCTTCGTCGGCCTTCAGGAAGTCGAGGAAGGCGCCTTCGCCGGCCCAGGTCCGCATCGCATTGCGCTGCACGAGGCGGTAGCCATCTTCGCGGCTGGCGCCGGCCTCGACGAGGGCTAGCAGGACGCGCTGCGAATTATGCAGACCGCCAAGCCGCATCATGTTGGACATCATGCGGTCAGGATAGATGAGCAGATTCTCGACGACGCCGGCTATGCGGTGAAGCGCGAAATCAAGGTGGATGGTCGCGTCCGGGCCAATGCCGCGCTCTACCGAGGAGTGCGAGATGTCACGCTCATGCCAGAGGGCGACGTTTTCCAGCGCCGGGGTAACCGCCGAGCGCACGAGACGGGCGAGACCGGTGAGATTCTCGGTCAGCACCGGATTGCGCTTGTGCGGCATCGCAGACGAGCCCTTCTGGCCCTTGGAGAAGAACTCCTCGGCTTCGAGCACTTCAGTGCGCTGCAAGTGACGGATTTCGGTGGCGAGGCGCTCGACCGATGACGCGATGACGCCAAGTGTCGCAAAGAACATGGCGTGGCGGTCACGCGGGATGACCTGCGTGGAGACAGGCTCAGGCGTAAGGCCGAGCTTTTCAGCGACATGTTCCTCGATACGCGGGTCGATATTCGCAAAGGTACCAACCGCGCCGGAGATCGCACAGGTCGCGACTTCCTTGCGGGCGGCGACCAGGCGCTCGCGGCCGCGGGCGAACTCGGCATGGAAGGTGGCCAGCGTGACGCCAAACGTCGTCGGCTCAGCGTGGATGCCGTGGCTGCGGCCGATCTTTGGGGTGTACTTATGCTCTTCTGCGCGCTTCTGCAGGGCGGCGAGGACGCGGTCCATGCCGGTGAGAAGCAGGTCTGAGGCGCGCACCAGCTGCACATTGAGGCAGGTGTCGAGCACGTCGGAGCTGGTCATGCCCTTGTGCAGGAAGCGGGCGGGCTCTCCGACATGTTCGGCGACATTGGTCAGGAAGGCGATGACGTCATGCTTTACCTCGGCTTCGATCTCGTCGATACGGGCGACTTCGAAGCTTGCCTTCTCACGGACGGCAGCGGATGTGCCAGCCGGGATCTGGCCCAGCTCTTCCATCGCTTCGGCGGCCAGCGTCTCGATTTCCAGCCAGATGCCGTATTTTTCTTCTGGCGACCAGATCGCGGTCATCTCAGGGCGGGCATAGCGTGGAATCATGGGTGTCTCCGTCTGTTGCGCCGGGTTTTACGCGTGAGGGCGGCGGGGGCAAGCCCTGAAGCGGTGTTTGGGCTGTCCGACCGTGACGGAACGGCACCGCCCTTCGACAGGCTCAGGATGAGGCCGATGGGGTGGGCGATCGCAAGGTTGAAATTCGACGCGACCTCATCCTCAGCCTGCCGAAGGATGAAGTCGCCCGTCGCTAGACCTCTGCGGCGAGGACGCGCGGCAGCTTGAAGGTCACCGTTTCGGTTGCCGTGGTGAAGGGTATGACGTCGATATCAAACCGTGCCCGGCAGGCCGCGATGAGGCCCTGGACGAGGTCTTCAGGCGCAGAGGCACCGGCTGTGAGACCGAGCACACTGACGTCCTCGAACCAGTCCCAGTCGACGTCCGAGGCGCTGGCGACGAGCCGGGAGTCTTTCGCCCCGGCGCGGCTGGCGACTTCGACGAGGCGTTTGGAGTTGGACGAGGTTTCGGCGCCGATGACGAGGAACAGGTCTGCCCCGTCGGCCATGGCCTTCACCGCTTCCTGGCGGTTCGTGGTGGCGTAGCAGATGTCTTCCTTGTGCGGCGTGGAGATGCCCGGAAAGCGGGCTTGCAGGATGCTTACAATGCTGGCCGTGTCATCAACCGAGAGCGTCGTCTGGGTGACGAAGGCGACATTGTCTGCGTCTTTGGGCTGGAAGGTCCGTGCGTCGTCTTCTGTTTCGATGAGCGCGACTGCCCCCTCAGGCAGCTGGCCCATTGTCCCGACCACTTCCGGGTGGCCTTCATGGCCGATGAGCACGATCTCGCGGCCGGCGCGGAAATGGCGCTCGGCCTCGACATGCACCTTGGAGACGAGCGGGCATGTCGCGTCGACATAGATCATCTTGCGACGCTCGGCTTCGGCGGGCACGGCTTTCGGCACGCCATGCGCGGAAAAGACGACCGGCCTGTCTGGCGGGCACTCGTCCAGTTCTTCGACAAACACAGCGCCCATACCCTCAAGCCGGGACACGACATGCTGGTTGTGAACGATCTCGTGGCGCACATAGACCGGTGCGCCCCACTTCTGGAGGGCCTCTTCAACGATCTGGATCGCGCGGTCGACACCAGCACAGAAGCCACGCGGGGCGGCTAGCCGGATTTCCAGTTTACGCTGTGTCATCACACTCCTTCTCAGCCACAAGCAGATGGGGCGTTGCACCATCCAGAGCGGCCCGGTAACACTGCATCCCTTACATGGACGGCCTGACGCTTCAGGCCAAGAGCGACAAGGCAGACTCATGCGCGTAATTGCTGTTCTGGTAGCCGGTTTGATGCTGGCATCCTGCGGAAGCAACCCGGTATCGCGAGCGCTCGACACGCGTTCCAATGCCGGCCCATGCCCGCCCGCTGTGGCGTTGTACGACGCCGCGCGCGTCGTTGAGCTCGATGGAAACGGCAAGAATTTCAGCAATATCGGATATACGGGTGAGATCACCGGCGTGAAGGTCAATTGCCGCTATGTCGAATCGCAACCCTTGCGCGCCGAGCTTGTCCTCGATTTTGCCTTTGGCAAGGGGCCGAAGGCGACGGCGAACTCGCATAGCTATACCTACTGGATCGCAGTGACGCGGCGCAGCTCCAAGGTCCTGGCCAAGGAATATTTCACGGTCGATGCCGATTTCGGGTCTGGAAAAGTCGCCGGGCGTCAGGAAATTGTCGAAGACATTGTCATTCCACGTCTCGACGAAACGATTTCCGGCGCGAACTTCGAACTCGTCGTTGGTTTTGACCTGACCGAAGAACAGCTCGCTTTCAATCGTGCAGGCCATCGTTTCCGTCTCGACGCGGGCAACTAGCCAGACATTCAAGGATCCTGGAAATGAGCGATCTCGTCACGCAGTTGTCTGCCGTGTGCGCCGAGGCATTCGAAGCTGAAGGCTTTGAAGCGCGCTGGGGGGCGGTGCGCCGCTCCGACCGGCCAGAGCTTGCGGACTTTCAGTGCAATGGCTCAATGGGGGCAGCCAAGTCCAGGGGGCTTGTGCCACGTGAGCTGGCAACAAAGATCGCCGAGCGCATTGATGCAGCAGATTTCGTGGAGCGTGTAGAGGTCGGCGGACCGGGCTTTATCAATATCCGCGTCTCGAATGAGGCGCTTTCAGCGCAGACCGAAATGGTGCGCACGGATGCCAGGGCAGGCGGCGGCACACTGGAGACGACCGAGAAGGTCGTGATCGACTTTGGCGGACCGAATGTCGCCAAGCCCATGCATGTCGGTCATCTGCGCTCTGCGGTGATCGGCGATACGATGTGCCGTCTCTTCCGTTTCCTCGGGGATGACGTGACCGGCGATGCGCACCTTGGCGACTGGGGCCTGCAAATGGGTCACCTGATCACCGAGCTGTTTGCCGAGCAACCGGACCTTGTCTATTTCAACCCGGACTTTTCCGGTCCGTATCCTGACGTGCCACCTGTCACGATCGAGGATCTTGGCCGGCTTTACCCGCAGGCATCCAGCAAGGCGAAAGCCGATCCGGTCCGCAATGAAGCGAGCCAGCTGGCGGTTGCGGAGATGCAGGCCGGGCATCCGGGCTACCGGGCGCTGCTGCGTCACTTCATCAATGTCTCGATCGAGGCTCTCAAAGTCGACTACAGCTTTCTGGGTGTCGAGTTCGACCTCTGGAAAGGCGAGAGCGATGTCGATGCGCTGATCCCCGGCATGGTCGAAGACCTGAAGGAAAAGGGCCTCGCCAAACTGGATGATGGCGCCTGGATCATTGATGTGTCGCGTGACAGCGACAAGAAGGAGATGCCGCCCTTCATGGTCATCAATTCGCGCGGTGGCACGGGCTATCACGCCACCGACCTCGCGACGATTGTCGACCGGATGGAAACGCTGAAGCCGGACCGGATGCTGTATGTGGTCGACCAGCGCCAGGCGCTGCATTTCGAACAGGTCTTCCGCGCCGCTGACCTGGCCGGCCTGATCAGTGAAGACCGGCTGGAACATATCGGCTTCGGCACGGTGAATGGCACGGATGGCAAGCCATTCAAGACCCGTGAAGGCGGCGTACTGCGGCTGGCTGACCTGAATGCTATGGCACTTGAAGAAGCCGAGAAGAAGATCGGTGAAACGGGCCTGTCCGGTGATATCGGCGCTGAAGAACGCGCCCGGATCGCACAGCTTGTCGCGCGCGCAGCCCTGCGCTTTGCCGACCTGCAGAATGTGCGCACCACCAATTATGTCTTCGACCTTGAGCGGTTCACGAGCTTTGAGGGCAAGACCGGACCATACCTGCTCTACGCGGCCGTACGGATAAAATCCCTGCTGCGCCGGGCTGCGGAAGCGGGAAACAAGGCCGGGGCGGTAAAGATCGAGAGCGAAACCGAGCGCGCGCTTGTGCTGGCGATGAATGGGTTTCCCAATGCGCTCGCGCAATCCCATGCCAAGCGCCAGCCCCATATCCTGTGTGAGCATGTCTATTCGCTGGCGCAGGCTTTCAGCGCGCTCTATGCCGCCCACCCCATCGCGAACGAAAGCGACGCGGTGCTGCGTGGCTCACGGCTCGGGCTTTGTGAAGCGGTTCTCAAACAGCTCGAAGCCGGGCTGGGCATTCTCGGTATCGAAGCGCCAGAGCGCATGTAGGCCTGCTGAAAGTTAACGAAACCGATCGAATTTTTAACCCGCTCCTAACGGCGCTTAAGGATTGAGGCTGAAAAATGAATGCGAGAGGGGACTTCTGGTAACCTTCGGGCAACAGGCACTGGTCTACTCTCAGGTCTCAGGCGAGACATGAGGAGGCTGAAAATGCTAAGCGAACTGATCAAGAAAACGGCGACGACCGCCAATCTGGACGAGGCCACAGCCCGCCAGGCCCTGGGCGTCATGTTCAATACGGCCGAGCGCCAGGGCGCGCCGCTTATCGAAAAAGTCTTCTCCCGCATGCCAGGCGCACGCACGCTTTCAGCCACGACCGGTGCGCAGATCGGCGCTGCCACGGGTACAATTGCCCGCCTCATCGAACAGACACCGGGCGGACGCCAGCATGTCTCGCTTTCGATGTTTTCCAAATTGCATGAGCTGGGCCTTGGCCACAGCCAGATTTCGGCCCTGCTGGTGAGTGTCAGCGACTATATGAGCCAAGCCTACAACATTAGCGGCGTCGGTCATCTCGGCGACCTCATCACGGTTGACCAGGAGATGCTCGAGGAGCGCCGTACAGCCGTCGCCTGACCTCGACAGGTCGCTTAACGCCTATATCTTTACAGGCCTGTCCTTCGCTTTGCGGTGGGGCAGGCCTTTTCTTTTGCGTCTGTGCCGAGTAGCAAAACGAGCATGAGCGCTACAGATGCCCCGACGTCCAACCTGACTTTTCCCGCCAGCGACAAGGCCACCGCCCGGATCGGCTCCGCGCGCGATGACGAATTGTCAGCCTTCGTCATTCAGGCGCTTCAGCACCACGCGAGCGCCGCAGCAGGCGACAAAGCCGCAAAGCTGGTGTCGGTGAGCCTCGACATGACCGGTAAGGACGCGTCGGCAGGCACAGTCCAGATAGACACAAAAACCGACCGCCAGACCCGGTCACTGCTGTTCCTCGGCGCGGACCTCGTCCTGAACGACACGCTGCTGGTCAAGGCGACGGCGATCTTCCGGCTGGGATAGACCCCTGGAAAAGCCCCGAATCCTGATCGTGGAAGACGAGCCGCTCGTCGCCATGGGCCTTCAGTTCATGATCGAGAAAACGGGCCGCCTTGCGAGCGGCCTGGCATCAGGATGTCAGCAGGCAATTGAGCTGCTGAAAACCACAGATTTCGATGCCGCAATTCTGGATTTCAATCTCGCGGATGGCACGTCAGCATCGGTGGCAGAAACGCTGTTTGCGCGCAAAATTCCCTTTATTTTCTATACAGGAGGCGGTGTGCCCGAGCCGGTGCTCGCGCGATTGCCGGGCGTGCTGGTGCTGCAGAAGCCGTGCCTGCCGGCGACAATTGTGAGAACGCTGCAGGAACTGATTTGAGCGCGCTTTACAAGTGCCGGACGGTCTGCGCACAGTTGGTTACGGCTACGGCGCAAGGATGCTGGCCAGGCGACCGTGAAGAACACCGGTTGTCCTGGTGTACGAGCCGGGAGGATTGAGTATGCAGCGTTTGGCAATCGCAGCGCTGGCCGCCTGTGTGTTACCGGCTGGCTGCGAAACTGGGAATGCGGGCGGCGAGTTTGGAACGGTGCTCGGCGAAGTGCTTGGCAGCTATCCGCAATCGGGACCGACAGACGGTCTTTCAACATTTGAAATTGATGCCGGCCTGCGCCAGGCCCTGGAAATTGGCACAGAACGCGTTGCCGCCCAGATTGGCGTGACCGACGGCTACTGGGCCGATCCGAAAATCCGCATCCCGCTGCCGGGGCGTCTTGGTGAGGCGCAGTGGGAGCTTGGACGCCTTGGCTTGTCTGGCCCGCTGGATGACCTCCAGTTGCGCATGAACCGCGCGGCCGAAGACGCCGTCCCGGCTGGCAAGACAATCGTCATCAATGCGGTCAAGGCGATCACGATCGATGATGCTGTCGGCCTGCTGCGAGGCGGCGATACGGCTGCGACGGATTTCCTGCGCGGCAAGACGGAGACCTCCCTGCGCGCCACGTTCAAACCCTATGTCGAAGCGGCCCTGACAGAATCCGGGGCTTACCAGACGCTTGATTCGGTAACGTCGAGTGTGCCGATGCTGGCGGTAGCGGCCGTCGATTACAAATCCTCGTTGACGAGCCATGCTGTCGACCTCGGCCTTGATGGCCTGTTCGATTACCTGGCCGTTGAGGAGAAGCAGATCCGCGAAAACCCCGTCGCGCGCACAACCGAGCTTCTGCGCAAGGTGTTTGGGACCGTCTGATGCGCCGATACCTGACTGAAACGCCTGAAGGCGAAATGGCGGCTGTGGATTTTGGAAATCCGGCGCTCGAAATGGCGGCACTCTGGCTGCACGCCACCGGCTTTAACGCGATGACCTACCAGTCGCTGGTCGCCCCGCTCGGGCTGCGTACCCGTATCGCGGTTCTGGACATGCGCGGACATGGACGCACCACGCTGGAGGCTGACCCCAAAGCCCTGAAATCCTGGCATAAATACCGCGACGACGTGATTACCTTCCTTGAGAAAAATGCGACAAGACCGGTCGTGCTGGGCGGGCATTCCATGGGCGGATGCGTGGCGACGCTGGTGGCCGGAAAGCGGCCAGACCTCGTCAAAGGCCTGCTTCTGATCGATCCGGTGATCCTGTCACGTCGATACTATCTGATGGCGCACATCATGCCGTTCCTGCCGCCCCTCATGGGGGGCGGCAACAAGCTGGCGCGCATGGCCCGTAAACGCCGGGCGGAATTTCCGAGCCCTGCCGCCATCCGTACGGCCTATACGGGCAAGGGTGCCTTCAAGACCTGGCGGGAGCCATTCCTCGACGATTATATCATGGACGGGTTCTCGCGCGTCGATGAGAACGGTCCGTTCTCCGAAGACCAGACCTGGCGGCTGAACTGCGAACCGCGCTGGGAATCAGCGACCTTCAAGGCGCACCGCAACCAGCCATGGACTGCGCTCCGCAAGATCCGGAAGCACAAGATCCCCATCGTCATCATGCGGCCGGAGATCAATCCGGTGCTGTCTGACAAGGTGACGGACCTGTTGCTGCGCAAGAATCGAGACCTTGTCCTCAAGGAGCGACCGAATACGAGCCACTTCCACCCGATGGAGGTGCCGTATGAAGTGCGCGAGGAATTATCGAGGACGATTTCACGCTTGATTGATGGTTTTGCGCCGGGCGATGAAGGCCCGATGCGGCGCAGCCTGCGTGGATCACGCTGATCGGGCTTAAAGTTGCAGGTCGCCCGGGGCGATGCTGGCCAGTTCTTCCATCATTTCGGGCGGCGTCGCCATCGTCTTGCGTGTCGTCAGGTCGAAGGTCACGGCAACGACTTCACTTGTCATCCACGGCAGGCCGGTGCGCGGGTCGAGCATCCAGTGCACGAGTGAGTGAATCTTCTCTTCCGCCTTGGCGAGCGAGGTGCGAATTTCAAAGAGGTCCCCGGCGCGCGGCCAGCGGCGGAAGATGATCCGGTTTTCCAGCACGGCGGCACCCATCTTTGCGCCGGGCACGGCGTTGGCGACGCGCTGGCGCCAGTCATAGAGCAGGTTCGGCACAGAATCGGACACCCTGCCGATGAACCATGGCGCCCACATCCGGCCGAACGCGTCGCAATGATGCTGGGGCACCATGCCAAGGCCAATGGCATTGGCGCCGTTGCGGGCCGCCACAGATGCCAGGACGCGTTCATTCGGAAGAGGTGTCTTGTCGAGGTCCAGTCCGCGCGGGGCAGTAGCAGCAGGCGCGTCTTCTTTCAGCCCTTCCAGCGTGGCTCTCGAGCGCGAACTCCATGGGAAAGGCTTGAGGTTCGAGGCGTCAACATGTTCGAGGATCGTGCGGAAAGCTGCGGCGATGGTGCCGTCACCATGGCGAAGCTCCTGATAGACGGTGACGCGGGTTTCATCGATATCGAGGACGCATCCGGCCATGGAGAGCGGCCGGCCGGGATGAACTTCGCGCATGAAACGGATGTGCTGCTCACGCGGGATAAGCGTTGACGGGGCATTGACCGAGTAGACATGGCCGAGATGGCATGCGGCCGCCAGCGCACCGAGGCCTTCAAATGCCTTTTCGAGGTAGATGCGCACATTCATGTGCCCCATCTCGTCGCAGTCCCATGTATTGGCACTGCCTTTCCAGAGATCGATCACGAAATGGCTTCCCCCATGCTGCAGGCTGGAGCCGTCATACCGGGTGCCAGCTGCTGCAACAAGGCGAAGGTACCACTTGCCCCCGCGTGATAGTCAATGCGCAGCTGTTCCCGGTAGAGCGTGTAGGACAGGGGAACGCTTTGCAGGCAGTTTTCCGCATCCACAACGATGATCTCGATCGCGTCATAGGCCGCTTCGAAATTCGGGACGACATGCCCGCCCGTGCAGAGGCCCGGATAGGACACGAAGAAATCGCCCCCGCGCGGCGTCAGCGTGATCGGGTAGGGATCGAAATCATCCTGATAGACGCAACCGGCCCACGGACCGCGCGTGACAGCTTCGGAGAACGCTTCGTCACTGGCTGATGCAGGCAACCCGATGAAAATGACACCGGCAAGCCATACCGCCCTCATGAAGCGCAGGCCCGGCACGTGCCGCGCGCTTCGATCACGGCGTGGCGCATATTGAAGCCAGCGGCGCTCGTCTCGGCTTTCAGCGCTTCGGTTGTCGCCGTGGCATGCAGTTCTTCGGCCGCCCCGCATTCTTCACAGATCAGGAACACCGCTGAATGCTTGTGGCTGGTATGGCCGCAAGCGACATAGGCGTTGAGGCTCTCGATCTTGTGGGCGAGGCCGACTTCCTGGAGGAAGTCGAGCGCGCGGTAGACTGTTGGCGGTTTGGCAGAGCCTTCGCCATCGAGATTGGCCAGCAGGTCATACGCCTTTGACGGTTCGGGATTTTCCACGAGAAGGCGCAGCACCTTGCGACGGATTTTCGTGAGGCGCTGGCCTTTCCGGATGGCAAGCGTTTCAGCTTCTTCCAGGAAGGATTCAACATCCTGCGGGCTGCAGGGCGTGTTGGCGAGTGTGTGCGTATGCGGTTCAGCGTGGGCCATTGGCCTAATGTCGGACGTTTCGACAAATAATTCCAGTCCTGCTGCTTGTAGAGGAAGGCAGTGGGGGCGATCTAGCTATCTCAAACCGCCCCGAAAGGGATTTACATGTTCGCCGATGGCGCCCTTACCGCCTTCTTCCAGGTCCTCTTCATCGATCTTGTCCTTGCCGGTGACAATGCCGTTGTTATCGGCCTTGCGGCTGCCGGCCTGCCAAAAGACCAGCGTGGCAAGGCCATCCTTATCGGCATTATCGCAGCGACCGTCCTGAGGATCGGATTTGCGCTGGTGGCGGCGCAGCTTCTCGCGATCATAGGCCTGTTACTGGCCGGCGGTATCCTGCTGCTATGGGTCGCGTGGAAGATGTGGCGCGAACTTCGCAGCGAAGCCGGCCATGCTGATCCGGATGCCATTGATGGCACAGCGGCCCCGCGAAAGAGCCTGCGCCAGGCGGTCACCCAGATCGTGCTGGCCGATGTGTCCATGTCGCTGGACAATGTGCTCGGTGTTGCAGGCGCTGCGCGCGAACACCCGACCATCCTTGTCTTCGGTCTCGGCCTGTCCGTTTTGTTGATGGGCGTGGCGTCGACCTTTATTGCACGCCTGCTGACCAAGCATCGGTGGATTGCCTATATCGGCCTGCTGATCATCCTCTGGGTGGCGCTGCGCATGATCTGGGAAGGCGGGTTCGAAGTGGCCGAAGCGACCGGTTGGGGCCATTTGCCCGAACCGTCTTGAAAACCATGCTGATCAGGCAGCTGACAGCGACGACAGGCTGAAGGCCAGCACAAAGCCGACGGCTGTGGCAAAACCGGCCAGCAAATGATCCTCGCTATAGGCTTTCGGGAACACTTCGGTGCCCAGCGAGGCAACGACGGCACCTGCGGCAAAGGCGCGGATCATTGCCAGCACGGCCTGTGAAGTGTCGGCTAGCAGGAGGTTGCCAAGGATCGCTGCAGCGGCCAGCAGCCCTGCGGTCGCGGCCCACAGCGCAAAGACTTTGGCCTTGGAGATCCCGTCTTCCATCATGCCTTTGGCCCCGCCAGCCGCTTCAGGCAGGTTTGACAGGAAGATAGACCCGGCCAGCGCAGCGACTTCCAGCGGCCCCGCACCGATCAGCGCCACGCCGAGGGCCAGGTTTTCAGGCACGCCGTCGAGCGTGATTGCGGCCAGCAGGCCACCGCCGCCCGAGCCAAGTCTCTTTTTTACCGTATAGTCGAGCCCGAGGAACACGACTGCGCCGGCCATCAGGGACGCCATGACCCAGACAAGCGGTGCATTCTGCGAGGCGGGTTCGATGAGCTCGGATACGACAGAAACGATCAGTGCGCCGCCTGCCGTGGCAATCAGGAAGCCCTCGAGCCTTTCAGGCAGCTTGCCGAATATGCCCCATGCCGCGCCTGCAATCAGCGCCGCTGAGACGATTACAACGACCAGAACCATTGCCATGACGCGTTCTCCTGCTGCTAAGAGACGCGAAGCTGACGGGCGGGTTCCGCGTCAGACACCGAGCTGGCGAGCGGCGAGGTCACGCATGATCTCCTCAGAGCCGCCACCGATCGCCATCACGCGCACCTCGCGGTAGATACGCTCGACGCGGTGACCGCGGATAAAGCCCGCCCCGCCGAGGATCTGCATCGCCTCGCGGGCACAGAATTCCATGGTTTCGGTCGCCTGCACTTTCAGCATGGCGAGTTCGGCAACGGGTTGTTCGCCGTTCTGGACACGCCAGGTCAACTGGTCGAGGAGGGCGGTCGTGGCCCAGACGCGCTGGCACATGGACGAAATCTTGTGGCGGATGACCTGATGATCAGCGAGGCGTTTGCCAAAGGTTTCGCGCTGCTGCGCCCAGGCGGCGGCTTCCTCGATGCAGACACGCGCATAAGCGGTCGCCTGCGCCGCCATACCGAGGCGCTCGCCATTGAAGTTGGCCATGATGCCGTAAAAGCCCTTGTCGACTTCGCCGATCAGGTTTTCCGGTGCGACGAACACATCGTCGAAATGGATCGTTGCTGTATCTGACGCCCACCAGCCCATTTTTGGCAGGCTGGTACGGGAGACGCCCTCGGCTTCAAGGTCAATCAGCATGAGCGAAACACCACCCGCGCCATCGCCGCCTGTGCGTACGGCCGTCGTCAGCCATTTCGAGGTCATGCCGCCCGTGATGTAGGTCTTGGAGCCGTTGACCACCCATCCATTGCCGGACTTTTTCGCGCTGGTCTTCAGTTTTGCAACGTCGGAGCCGCCGCCCGGTTCAGTGATGCCGAGGCTGATCTGCTTCTTGCCCGACAGGACTTGCGGCGCGATCTCACGTTTCATCTCTTCGGTACCGAGCGCCATGATAGGCGGCAGGCCGATGCCATGTATCATCAACGCGGACGAGACACCGCCAGCGCCCATACGGGCCAGCTCTTCGGATGTCACCGTGCCGTGGAAGCGGTCAAAATCGGTGCCGCCGCCGCCATATTCCTCAGGATACCCCATGCCGATCAGGCCGGCTTCAGCCGCCTTGGGATATACCTCGCGCGGTATAACGCCGGCCGTTTCCCAGGTCTCGATGTTCGGAACGAGTTCCTTGTCGATGAAGCCGCGGACGGAATTGCGCCAGATGGAATGTGTGTCGTCCATCCACGGGGCAGGCGGGCGGAGACTGTCGAATGTAATGTCGCGTGTTTTGGCCATGTCACATCCTGACCGGGCAATGGTCGAAATCAATTCATGACGTTGGGGGAAGCCGGTTGCCGGCACCCGGATTTGACGCAAGCGCCGGATAACCTGCAATTGACTCTACATCCCCGGAATTGCGAACCCATATCGACACGATGCCCAGCGACTATCCGCCATCTCATTCAGCGCCCCGCCGCGAACCGGTCTTCAACCGCTTTCCCGTTATCGTGCTTGTCCTGTCTGCCGCCATCATAGGGATCTCGACCCTCGACTTCATGGGCAGCGCAGCGATGCAGGACTGGCTGTGGTATGCGGGCGCGATCCTCTATGATCCCGGTGTCCACTTTGCCGCGCGGCCGTTTGGAAATATCGGGCCGCTTTTCCTGCATGCCTTCCTGCATGTGAACCTGTTCCACCTGGTCATGAACATGACGGCGATGATCGCGTTCGGGCCGGCCATTGCCATGGCATTCGGGCGCGGCCTGAAGGGGGCGGCGGCCTTCCTCATCTTCTTCTTTGCCTGCGCCGTGGCCGGGGCAGTGGCCCAGCTCGGCTGGTCGGCCTTTATAGGCGAGCAGATGTCGGCGGTCGGCGCATCGACGGCACTCTCCGGCTTCTTTGCTGCTGCTGGCTGGCTGCAGGGCGGGTTGCGTGGCGCGATCCGGCTGTCGCTGCCATGGCTGGTCATCAACCTTGTCATTGCGGTCGCGGGCAATGCGCTGTCTGGCGCAATGTTCGGGATGCAACTGGCCTGGGCGGCGCATATTGGCGGGCTGGCTGGCGGGTTCGTCCTCTTTCCGCTGATGCTGAAAGCGGTGCGTCCGGAAGTCCGGATTTTCCCCTAGCTTTCGCGCCGGATGGTCGGTGTCGTAATGCCGAGCGCCTGGCTCTGGCGCAGCGCGTCGCGCCTGAACTGGAACAGCTCTGCCGGGCGTCCACCGGTTCGCGCCATCATCTCGCCGGTGCCCTCAACGAGGTTTGCACGATCAAGCGCGCGGCGGAAATTCTGCTTGTGCAGGTTCAGTCCAAGCACACCCTCGCAGGTCGATTGCAGCGAGGACAGGGTGAATTTTTCCGGCATCAGCTCAAAAACAACCGGGCGGTAGCGGATCTTGCCGCGCAGTCGCTCCATGGCGGTGGCGAGGATGCGCCTGTGATCCGAGGCCATCGGCTCGCCGAGCTTGGTATCAGGTAGGGGCAGGCCGGCATCGCGGGCGCATTCAATGACGAGACCAGCTTCGTAAAGCAGTTCGTATCGCTCAAGCACGCGCGTATCGCTCCAGTCCTTGCCGTCGAGGCCGAAAGCCAGCCTGATGCGGGCCTGGCGGGTTTCACTACCGGCGGCCCAGGTTTCGAGGCGCGGGGCGATCTCTTCGTCAATAATGGCCGGGCGTCCGGCGCGGTGGTCTTCCCACGGGAAATGACCATACCAGCCGCGCCACCTTGCCTCGAGGACTTCCGGCAATTGCTGGCGGCCAGGGGTCAAGCCGAGATAACCAACAGAGACAACGCGGGCGTTTCGGGGCGCGTCCGCCAATGTGGCTTCGGGGGTTTCGCGGTCACGGTCACCGAAAGTGTAGAGTTGCTCGACATAGCCAAGATCGAACCCCGTCTGCTCACGTACCCAGCCATGCAGGGCAAGTTCAAATGTGCGATGGCGGGCCGGATCAAACGTACCGAACGGCAAGGCAAGGCCTTCGTCGCGCCGGGTGACCAGCACGCTCGGCTTGTCTCCGTCAGCCGCCACGATCACGACGGATAGCCCGATGATAAGCGGGGTGCCTGTCACCGTCTGGCTTCCATTTCTGCCAGCAGTTTTTCATGCCGGGCGATGAAGTTTGCCTGGGCGAGGCTGGGCGCTTCGGGAGTCAGTTCGAGCCGGATGGTGCGCGGCGGTGAGCCGAAGAAGCGATCAGCCTCGGTCGTGCCGAACCCGGCAAGTTGTGTCGCTTCATACCAGGCACAGATATGATCTGCCCGCTTGATCAGGCGCTTCAGGCTGACGGGTAGGCGGGCCGGCAGTCCGAAGCGGATGTGGATCGCCTCTGTCAGCCTGTTTTCAATGTCCTTGTAGCCATCGCCCAGCACCGCCTTGAACGGTGAAATCATGTCGCCGATCACATATTCGGCGGCGTCATGATGTAGCGCCATGAGGCGCTCGGCTGGCCGCAGGCCGGGCTCGAGCAGAGCGCAGACGGATTCCACCACGACACTATGCTGGGCCACCGAAAAGGCATGGTCGCCGATTGTCTGTCCATTCCAGCGTGCCACGCGCGCAAGGCCATGGGCGATATCGTCAACTTCGACATCGACGGGGGATGGATCAAGCAGGTCCAACCGGCGTCCGGACAGCATGCGCTGCCAGACCCGGGCCGGCGATTTTTTGGGAAGGCGGGATGCGGTTGAATTCATGCGGCCCTGTTTAAGCCTTTCGAAAGCGGGGTAAAGAAAAGCCCTCATTTTGCTTACCATTTGCCATGCGAAAGCCGCTTCCTGATATGGTCTCGTTAAGGGCTCGCGGGCCATAGTCATCTCAACGACAAAACAATAAGCCCCGAGGCGTGAGATGGTGGAATTGGTGATGAGCGTTGCAGGTGAACCTGCAACAGCATGGTGGGTACTGGCGGGGGCGGCCCTGATCGTAATGGTCGAGGCCGCCCGTTCCGGAAGCCCTATTTTGTGGGACGATCTCGGTGAAGACGACCACGATTAAACTTCAGACATTAATCGGCTGACGGTTGAATTTGCCGGCCTGGTAGTCCGCGATCGCTTCGCGGATTTCCTGCTGCGTATTCATCACGAATGGGCCGTGCGCCACGACCGGTTCTGCGATCGGGTCAGCGTGGCCGTAAAGAATGAAGGTGTCTGAGGTCGCCTCAAGGCTGATCGTGTCGCCATCATCGTTGAACTCGATGAGGTCATGCGATGGAAGGCGTTCAGCCCCGGCGTTCGCGGTGCCCCGAACCATGTAGAAAAAGACGTTTCGGCCTGCCGGCGCCGGCAGTGTGACACGCGTGGCCGCGGGCAGGTCCAGCATGGACATGAAGATGCCTGTCAGCGAGGTGAACGGCCCGGTATGACCGTCATGCTCGCCTGAAACGAGATGCAGTTTTCCAGTGCCTTCCGGTAGGGGCAATGCGGGGATGTCGCCTGCCTGCAAGCCAGTATAGCGCGGCTCTGTCATCTTCAGGCGGGCGGGCAGGTTGACCCAGAGCTGGAGAATTTCCAGGTCGCCCCCATCACGCTTGAAATCGTCTGGTGAAAGCTCGGCATGGATGAGGCCTGAACCGGCCGTCATCCACTGTACGCCGCCCGCATTGATGACGCTTTCGTGCCCACCCGTATCCTTGTGCGCGAGGCTGCCTTTGAGGATGAAGGTCACCGTTTCAAAGCCGCGATGCGGATGCGGCCCGAAGGGCAGGCCCTGATTGCCGGGGTTGTAGGTCTGCGGCCCGTGATGGTTCAGGAACAGGAATGGATCGACCTGTTCGAGGCCGGGCCGGGGAACGGGGCGGCGTGTGACAAGGTCTGCGATATCGTCGCGATAGGCAGCGTGGCGGGCTTTCAGCGTTCGATCTGTCATACGCCCTAGATAGGGTGTCAGCCGGCCTTTTCCACGACCACTGTGCCAGCCGAATAACCCGCCCCGAACGAGCAGATCAGGCCGATATCGCCAGTATTGAAGTCGCTGGAGTGCTTATGGAAGGCAATGATCGATCCGGCGGACGACGTGTTTGCATATTCGTCCAGCACCGTCGGGCTTTCATCATCACTGGCTTCATGGCCGAGGACTTTGGCTGCAATGAGCCGGTTCATGTTTGCATTGGCCTGATGCAGCCAGAGGCGGCGCAATTGTTCCGGTTGCAGTGACAGGCGATCAAGCTCTGACATGATCATTTCGGCGACCATGGGGACGACTTCCTTGAACACCTTGCGGCCTTCCTGGATGAACAGTTTGTCGGCCTTGCCAACGCCTTCCGGGGCGGCGCGATTGAGGAAGCCGAAATTGTTACGGATATTGTTTGAGAATTTCGTCTTGAGGTGTGTGCCGAGGATATTCCAGTGCGCAGCAGGGGCCATGTCTGCGGTTTCGACCAGCACGGCAGTGGCGACATCGCCGAAGATGAAGTGGCTGTCGCGGTCCGTCCAGTTGAGATGGCCGGAGGTGATCTCCGGGTTGACCATCAGCACTGACTTTGCATTTCCCGCGCGAACAAAATCAGCGGCCGTCTGGATGCCGAAGGTGGCTGATGAGCAGGCGACGTTCATGTCGAAGGAAAAGCCGTCAATGCCGAGCGCGTCCTGGATTTCGATGGCCATGGCCGGATAGGCGCGTTGCATGTTCGAGGCGGCGCAGATGACGGCGTCGACGTCTTTCGCTTCGCGTCCGGCGGTTTCCAGCGCCTGTTTCGCGGCTTTCACACCGATCTCGGCGAGGATGGAAATGTCTTCGTTCGGACGTTCAGGGATGATTGGCCGCATGATGGCCGGGTCTACAACGCCGGTCTTTTCAACGACATAGCGTGACTTGATGCCCGACGCCTTCTCGATGAATTCAACAGAGGATGGCGTCTTGGCGTCTACCGCGCCGGCGGCAATGTCGCCTTCATGCTCACTGTTCCAGCGTTCGGCCCAGGCATTGTAGCTTTCGACCAGCTCTGCATTGGTGACAGTGTGCGGCGGGGTCCAGAGACCGGTCGCCGAAATGACGGGGTTCGTAGCCATGCGTGTCCTCTGCGGCCTATCAGGAATCAGGCCAGTTTCTTGTTTTCTCGCAGATTAGTCACCCTGCCTCGCGGCGTCGAGGCTTGGCCTGCGGCAGGGCTCAGTAGTCTTCCTTCTTTTCGGCTTCGCGGCGTTTTTCCTCGCGCCAGTCATCCTCGACCTGCTCAGCCCGTTCATGGCAGTCGATGCGTTCACGGCTATCCACGATTTCATCGCATATGCCGTCATTGTCGACATAGGGGCGGTCCCAGCTCGTGCATCCGCCAAGAAAGACGAGGGCACCGAGCGCCATGCAGCATATAAGCTTCATCTATAATGCTCCTGGACCTGTTTGTGGCGCGGGCAGCGCGTTTCGTGATCATTGACCATACCCACCGCCTGCATGAAGGCATAGACGATGACAGGCCCGCAGAACTTGAAGCCGCGCTTCTTGAGGGCCTTCGACATTTCCTCGGAGACCGGTGTTTTTGCTTCGACTTCGGTGATGTCATTGAGCTGGTTCACGATCGGCTTGCCGCCGGTGAAGCTCCACAGCCAGTCGGAGAAATTTTCGCCAGCCTGCCTCATGTCGAGATAGACCTGTGCATTGCCGATGGTCGCCTGGATCTTCTTCGGGCTGCGGATAATACCCGGATTCTGCAAGGCTTTTTCGATACGGGCTGCATCCCAGCGGGCGATGCTCTCAGGTTCGAAGCCGTCAAACTCCTCGCGGATGGCGTCGCGTTTGCGCAGGATGGTGATCCAGGACAGGCCGGCCTGCATGCCGTCAAGCTGCAGCTTCTCCCAGAGGGCGCGGGGGTCATATTCAGGGACGCCCCATTCTTCGTCATGATAAGCGCGGTAGAGCGCGTCTTCGGCCGGTGCCCAGCGGCAATGGAGTGTCTCGTCAGGAGAGAGGTTCATACCCATCCGACTTCAATGGCAGCCAGATCTGACCTTGCCAAGAGCCGATTTGGTTAGCCTGCATCCTCGCTAGTAAGCGCTGCATCCATCTCATCCTGCAGCCAGCCGGGGCCGAGGATTTTTCCGGGCTTTCCACCGATGCTGATATCGCCGCCAGCCTTGGCCAGCCGGTCGACCCGCAGGCGGGCGAGGGCGATGCTGCCAGTGCTGCTCGTTATCTCGCCAAGCGAGGCTTCAGCCATAACATCCTGTCCGGGCTGCAAATTCACGCCCTCGATGATGACCGTCCGCTTGCGGAGCTTGCCGCGGCGATGGGTGCGGCTGACAACTTCCTGTCCGACGAAGCAGCCCTTCTTGAGGTCTACGCCGCCTTGCCGGTCCATGTTGATTTCCCACGGAAACACTTCGGCGCCGGTAAAGTCCGGGCCCCATTCCGGCACGCCGGCCGGGATACGGATCGCATCCCAGTCTTCTGGCGAGAGCATTGGTGCGCTGCCGTCAGCCACGATGGCCCGATGGGGCAGGGCAGCCGAGCGTGGGTCTGGGACGCCGTCTTCTGTAATCGCCGCTGCACGTTTGCCATCGACGTCAATTTCGACTTTTGACCGCAGGCGGAACATTTTCAGCCTGTTGGAGAGATCACCTACAGCATTGGTGGCCACGTCCAGCAGCGCTCCGGTCTCGGTGCGATGGGCAATGAAATCAGCGATCAGCTTGCCCTGGGGCGCGAGCAGTGCGCCGTAGCGCGCTTCGCCAACGGCCCAGTCATGGGTGTTGTTCGTGACCAGCCGTTCCAGCAGGGTGAGTGTGTCGGGGCCGTCGAGGACGAGGACCGATCGGTTCGGGAGAAGCGCAGTTTCCATGGGACAGATTTAAGATGTCCGACGGGATGTACCACCCCTTATCCCTGCTTTTCGAGAGCTGGGCAGGAGTCCAGTAGCGGTACACCTGCAGTACACTGGCGGTACACCTGCAGTGCACCGCCGCGCTGGCATCATTTTTGGTTCAGCGGCCGCGGCCAAATGCGGCCATGATCGCGGCGCCAAGTCCGCTCTTGATCAGGGCGCCGACGAGGAAGGGGGCAACACCAGCGGCGAAAGCCTGCTGTGCGCCGATCAGTGTCGCGAGCCATGCCCATCCGGAAAACAGGATCAGGCCGTGCAGGCCTAGAAAGCTCGCAAAACGTGAAACGTGGCCCGAAGCGACCGTGCGTGCGGCGATACCGGCCAGGAAACCAGCAACCGGGAAGGATAGCAGGAAGCCAGCCGTCGGGCCGACAAAGGCGGTGAGCCCGGCCTTGCCACCTGCGAGCACCGGCATTCCCATCGCGGCGAGTGCGAGCCACGAGACAATCATGGCGAGACCCATGCGAGGACCAGCCACGGCCCCGACCAGCAGCACGGCCAGCGTCTGCATCGTGACCGGCACCGGAATCATCGGCACGGCGACATAGGAAGAGGCGGTCAGCACGGCGACGCCGCAAACAAATGTCGCGGACTGGCGGAGAAGCTGATTGCGGTCTGTCATGGTGGAAGTCTGCATGGTGGGAGGACTCGTCTTCTGATTTTTTGTGTCTGGGTGTCCTGTGACTTGCGGCGGGCCGCTCGTCAACCGCGTCATCTTGTGAATTTGCGCGACGCTCGCTAGCCCGGTTGGAGGCGCAGTCGATGAGGCATGAGCAATGACGAAACCACTGATCGTGAGCATGATGCTGGGCCTCGCCCTGTTGGGAAGTGCCTGCCACACGACGAAATCACGGGCCGTGTGTGACCAGGATGTCGAGCGGCTGAAAACCTCGATCCGTGAGACTGCGATTTATTTCGAGGCGCTGCCGGCCGAACTGCATGCGGCTAATGAGGTGCTGAAGGATTGCGAGTCGCGGGTGCGCGATTGCCAGGGCGAGGCGTGGTTCGAACGCCTGACGCAACTGCGCTATCAGCAGAGCGATATTCGCAGCCGCTTCTCGCGTGCCGTGGAACTCTACGAGCAGGAAACCTGCTTTTCCTATGCCGCCAATGACCGGCTGAACCCGCCCAATCCAACGACCTATCAGGGCTATTTCAACAATTTCGAAAAAGCAGACCTTGAAGTAAACCGGCTGATTGGTGCGTTCAGGCCGCATGTGAGCTGATGAGCCGCACAACCTGAGCGGCCGGGATGACAGGACGGGCCTGCGGGTGCATAACGCAGCTCATGACCGAGACATATGACCTGATCCTGAAAAATGGCACCGTGGTGTCGCCCGGCGGCGAAGAACATGTCGACGTGGCCGTACGCGCCGGCAAGATTGTCGCGATCGGCAAGTTCGACGAGGCCCAGGCCGGTGAGACATATGACGCGACCGGCCTACACATCCTGCCGGGTGTAATCGACAGCCAGGTTCACTTCCGTGAGCCGGGGCTTGAGTACAAGGCAGACCTCGAGACCGAGGCGCGCTCTGCCGCGCTGGGCGGGGTGACGGCGGTGTTCGAGATGCCGAATACCAACCCCTCTACCATCACGCCGGAGATGATGACCGACAAGCTCGCCCGCGCCAAAGGCCGGATGGATGTCGATCATGCCTTCTATGCCGGTGCAACGAATGACAATCCGCACCTCCTGGCCGAGATGGAGCAGATGCAGGGCTGCTGCGGCGTCAAGGTCTTCATGGGTGCGTCGACCGGCGACCTGCTGGTCAAGGATGATGAGGGCGTCGAGGCGGTGCTGCGCGCGATCAAGCGGCGCGCGGCCTTCCACTCGGAAGACGAGTTTCGCCTCGAAGAGCGCCGCCATCTGGCGCGCGAGGGCGACTGGCACAGCCATATCGAGGTGCGCGATGTTGAGGCGGCGGTCAGCTCGACCCGGCGGCTGTTGAAGATTGCCCGCAAGACCGGAAAGCGCATCCATGTGCTGCATATCTCGACGGCCGAAGAGATGGAGCTCTTGCGCGATGCCAAGGATGTCGCGTCTGTCGAAGTGCTCCCGAACCATCTGACGCTGGCCGCGCCAGACTGCTATGACCGGCTGAAAGGCTTTGCCCAGCAGAACCCGCCGGTACGCGAGCAGCGCCATCAGGATGCGCTCTGGCGCGCGCTCAATGCCGGGATCGTCGATGTGCTCGCGACCGACCATGCGCCGCACACCAGGGAAGAGAAGCTGCGGCCTTATCCGGCCTCGCCATCCGGTATGCCGGGGGTGCAGACCTTTGTGCCGCTGATGCTGACGCATGTGGCGAATGGCAAGCTTTCGCTGCGCCGGTTTGTCGAGCTGACGAGCGCCGGGCCGCAACGCGTTTTCGGCATCGCAAACAAGGGCCGGATCGCGGAAGGCTATGATGCTGACTTCACGGTGGTCGACCTGAAGCGCAAGGAAACCATCACGAATGAATGGGCCAAGGCCAAGTGCGGCTGGACGCCTTATGATGGGATGGAAGCCACCGGCTGGCCTGTCGCGACGATCATCCGCGGCAATTTCGTCATGCGCGACGGCGAAATCACGCAAAGGGGCGGCGGCAAGCCCGTGCGGTTTAATGAGACGCTGGAGCCTGCCGGGGTGTAGGCGGGCAGGCTAGCCGGCAATCGCCTTTCATCTTGGCATCCCGCGAACCCGGAAATGGTGGCAGACGGTCGGGCGGAGGGGCTTCAATGGGGCGTTCGTGTCTGAAGTGGACGCCGTCGTCCTTCAGGGCCAGCCGTTGACCGAAAAATAGTATGAAGACATTTGGTGCTTTGACACGCTTGCACCTGAAGGTGCGTCTGATTCAGATGCAGCGTAATCGACGCCCCGGTTCAGGTCGCTTTTTTTGTTTTTGCTAGGCAATTTTGCGTTTCGCGGTAAAGTTTCCCCCGGATGGGGGACTTCAATGGACGACGATCAGGGCGCACCGGCGCCATCGGAACCGGAGGGCCGCAGGCTCGACAGGCTCAATCGCTGGCTGACACTGGCGGCCAATATCGGCGTGCTGCTCGGCTTGATCGTGCTCATCTTTGAAGTCCGCCAGAATGCGGATCTGGCGCGGGCGACGCTGGAAACGGCGAAGAATGACCAGTTGGCGGCGATCGAACTCAACCTGGCTGCGCCGGCATCGGCAACGGCCTGGGTGAAATCGATCCGGGCACCAGAGACGCTGACCGATGCCGAGGTCAGGATGCTTGAGTCCCACCTGGTCGCCGTGGTGCTGCAATGGGATAACATGCTCCAGCTCGAAGCGGCGGGGCTCGCCAAGAGGTCGCGTGTGGAATCCCACATTCGCAACGTTGCCCCCTTCTATTTTGGAAGCCCCTTTGGAAAGCGATGGTGGATCTTTCAGATGCCCGGCTGGGAAGGCACGGCCATGCAGGAAACCGCCGGGCCGATTGTCGACGCGGTCGATGAGGATTTCCTTGCCGGTTACATCGACGGATTGCGGTTTCAGCCCGCCGAGGCCGCAGGCGACGACCCGGCGGAAAATCCATGATCGTGCGTTGGCCTGCCTTCGCCGTGCACAAGTTTGACCGGACCACAACACTGCCGGAGCCCCAGCCATGACGCTCGAACAGATTGCGCTGATTGCACAGATCATTGGTGTGGCCGTTGTGGCCGGGACGCTGATCTACCTTGCCCTGCAGGTTCATCAGGGGGCGCAGCAGATGCGCTCTGAAGCCCGGCAGGCGCAGCTCACCTATGACCAGACAGGCGTCTACAAATTCGTCGACTTCCCAGAGCTCGGCCGCATCTTCTCGCAGGCCGAGACACCAAGCTTCGAGGAGAAGACCAAGCTTTATTTCTGGATCATCGGCCAGATGCGGGCGCGCGAATATGAGTGGCTGCAATATCAGAATGGTGCGATCACGCAGGAGTCGTGGGAGACGTATCGGGGCGTCATCTATTTCGTGCTTGGCACGCCGCGAGGGCGGGCCCTGTGGGCGCTCTGCCGGGGCTATTTCAATGAGGGGTTCGCCGGCATGGTGGACGGAATGGTAAAAGACGTGCCGCCAATTGACCTCTGGGACAGACTGGCCGAGATCGGTTAAAGGCGGGGTGGGGGCCACATGACACTTGAACAGATCTACTTCATGGCGGGGATCATCTCGTCCCTGGCGGTTATCGGTTCGCTCGTCTTTGTCGGGGCCCAGCTGCGTCATAGCGCCAACCAGCAGCGTATCGCCAGCGCCGTCGGCTATTACGACATCTTCCGGGACCATATGAAAATCCTCACGGAAGTCGGCATGGTCGAGCTGTTCCTGCGTGGGCTTGAGAAGGGGCCGGGAGCGTTCGAGGCGGCCGAGCGGACCAAGCTCAACGTGTTCTACACGATGCTGACGCGCGGCTATCAGGTGATGCACTACCAGGCCGAGAAGAAAGTGTTCGAGGAGGATTTCTGGCTGCACTCGCAGAACCATTTCCGTGATCACCTCGCCTCGGAATATTACCGGTCGTTCTGGCGGGCACGCCAGCATCACTTCCCGCCCGGTTTCAGGGTGGTTGTCGAAGCGCTGATCGAGGCCGGGCCGACAGCGCCGCTGCTTGAGGTGCAAACATGACGCTGAATGAAGCCTATCTGATCTCGCAGATCGCGATGGAGCGCCCGGGATCGCTCGGCGGGGGCTCGTACCACATGACATCCCAAGGCATAAGAGGAGACGAGGCATGATCCTTCGCCGCCTCTCCACAGCGTTTCGCAAGCAGGACTGGTTTACGGTCCTGATCGAGACACTGATTGTCGTTTTGGGCGTTTTCCTTGGTATGCAGCTCGGTAACTGGAATGCGGATCGAGAGACGAACGAGCGCGCCGAAACTTATACAGAACGACTGATCGAGGACCTTCGTTATGAGGCGTGGGCCTATGAATACCTGATTGAATACAACAAGGATGTGCGCGCCGCGGCACGTGCAGCCCTCGACAGCCTGACAGGCGACGCGCCGCTGTCGGATGAGCAGTTCCTGATCAATGTCTACAGGGCGACGCAGTACAAATATAATGACCGTGGCCGGGCGACCTATGATGAGCTGATCTCCATGGGAGAGATTGGACTGATTGCGGATGAGACGCTGCGCACCACGGCGATTGCGCTATTCACCACGACATTGCTGGACGTCATTGCTCTGGAGGGGCGTCATACGCCGATCCGCGAGCTGTTTCGCCGAAAGGTGCCCGCCAATATCCAGGCGGCGGCGCTGCGCCAGTGCGGCGACCGGTTTGTACCGATCGGTGATTATAATGGGATCAAGGGCTCATTGTCCTATCCATGCGAGCTTGGCCTGCCGCCGGACGATTTCTCGCGTGTAGCTGATCTTTTGCGTGCGGAAGAGACGCTGATCGAAGCCTTGCAGATCCGGTTCGCCGATGTCGAAACCGCAATTACCGACCTTGAGACAGTGAATGCGCCAATGGTTGAGACGCTTCGGGATATTGCGAGGTGGGATCCATGATCCTCCAGCGCCTTGCCACCTCCATCCGCAAGCAGGACTGGTTCACGGTCGTCATCGAGACGCTGATCGTGGTGTTTGGCGTCTACCTTGGTATCCAGCTTGGCAACTGGAACGGTGCGCGCGCCGAGCGGGCGGAAGGCGAAGCGCTGGTCGAAAGACTGTACGAAGAGCTGACGACATCGCTCGACACTGAAGCGGCCTGCATCGCGCGCATGGAGACCAATCTGGAGCAGGCGCGCAGCGTCTATGAGATGCTGCGCACCGGAGAGCTGGGCGATGTCAGCGAAGATGAATTTGGCGAGCAGTTCGTCGCAATCGGTCCATGGACCGGTCTCTGCGTAACCCGAGCGACACTCGATCAGCTCGAAGGCGGGCAGATCAGGCTTGTTTCCGATCAGGCGCTGAAAGACCAGGTCCTGCAATTTGCAGATTATCTCAACGGCAGCACCACGACCATTGATAATCTAGGCGACGTGCACATGAACGCGCTGGAGAAGATTTTCGCGGAAGTTGACTTTGCCTGGGATGGCGGAGAGCGGCGGCTGGTTACCAGCTTTGAAGACGCGGCAGAAAACCAGGAGTTGGTCAGGCAGCTCGAGACCGTCACCTTCATGTTCTCGGTGATCGTGCGGTATCACAAGCTGGCAAACGAAGACCTGCGCGAGATGCACAGCGCGTTGGCCGAGTATCTCGGCGAAGAGGCGGAGGCGGCGCGATGATCCTGCAGCGCCTCGCCACCTCTATCCGCAAGCAGGACTGGTTCACCGTCCTCATCGAGACACTGATCGTGGTGTTCGGGGTCTATCTCGGTATCCAGCTTGGCAACTGGAATGGTGCGCGTCAGGACCGGGCGCAGTTTGAGGACGCGTATGATCGGGCGATGGCTGAGACGCGCCGGAACCTGCAGGACCTCGAAGATACGCGAGCGCTGGTCGATGCGCGGCTGCCAATCGTCAAGGCGGCAATCGAGGATCTGCGGGCCTGCCGCACCGATGAAGCTGCAGAAGAACGGGTGCAGGCGGCGTTTGCGCCAGCCGGCTATGGCGTCAGCTTCAGTCTCGATACGACGTCGCTTGACCAGCTCATCAACAATCCGGACTTCCTGCCATTCCAGTCGCCGGAAACACGCTCACGCCTCATGGAAATCTCACGGCAACTGAGCGGATTGTCGGAACGCTCCCGGCGGCAGGTCGAACAGGCCATAGCGGCGGTGGGGGCGTGGGCTCAGGCAGAACCGATCTCCACACGTGGACCTTCCACGTTCGGCAGCGTCGACCAGATCATCGAGGCAATCAAGGGCGGCGCAATTCCGAGCCAGGAACTGGTCCGCCCCACCATACTCAACATGCCGCTTTCAGAGGCCTGCAGGAATGATCGCGTCCTTGATCATTTCTATACCTGGGAGGGGCAGGCGACCTATCATGCCGTCATGGCCGGGCTGGCGACTGAAACGCTGCGCGCCGACCTCGCCGCGCTGGGGCGGCCCGTGGAGGTGTCGCCATGATCCTCCAGCGCCTCGCCACCTCCATTCGCAAGCAGGACTGGTTCACCGTCCTCATCGAGACACTGATCGTGGTATTTGGTGTGTATCTGGGAATTCAGCTCGGCAACTGGAACGCGGCGCGGGCAGAACGAGAAGCGGCGGACCGCTATTTGAGCCAGATGTCACAGACACTCGAAGAAACCGTGGATCATCTTGATCGGGTTTCCTCCTTCTATAACGAACTGGTGAGCGAAGGGGCCGTCGCCTTGGACCAGCTTAATGGACCTGAACTGTCGGACGATGACCGCGAAAATATCTACAATGTTCTCGTCCTGGTTCAACAAGTTCGGCCAATTGATCCATACGGGTTGGGAGATTTTGTGGGGCGCCTGGATAGGGGCGAAGTGCTGCTCGGCAATCCTGATCTCGCTCGCGCCATCAGTGAGTTTGGAGCTGACCTCAGCAATTCGGACGATATCCTCTGGCACGTGACGCAACGGCTCAACAGTTATCTGTTGACGATGGACAAATACAGCGCGCTTGGCCCCGTGCTGCCCGAAGATAAACAGGTTGAACTGTTTCTGGAGGAAGAAGCCATGGCGGACCCGACATTCCGCATCGCACTGGCTGGCGCGCTGAACATGGCGTCGTACCGGACCGAGAACATGACTTACATCGTGCAGCAGTGCCGCGAGCTGAAGGACAAGATCGACGGGGCCCTTGAATGATCCTGCAGCGTCTCTCCCAATCCATTCGCAAGCAGGACTGGTTCACGGTGGTGATCGAGACGCTGATCGTGGTGTTTGGGGTCTATCTCGGTATCCAGCTTGGCAACTGGAATGCGGCGCAGAATGCAAAGGCTGAGGAAGCGCGCATCATCGACCGGCTTACGATTGATTTCGAAAAGCAGGAGGAAATCCTCATCCGTCGGGTCGAGATGGCTCAGGGCTTCTTGCAAGCGGTCGACGATTTGCAACGGCTTATTATCGCCGGAGAGGAGCCGGATGATCCGCGGGTCGTCAGCGATCTACTCTACCTGCTGACAGGAACGCTGACGCGCGAGGCACCGCCAGCGAGCTACCAAGAACTCGTCGCTTCGGGAGGGTTTTCACGCCTGAGCGATGCTGACCTGAGAGCCGCGCTGTCCAACTATGGTCAGACCAATGAGCTGTGGGCCTATGTCGAAGGGCAACCGCTGGCACTGATTGATCCGAACTCGGCGCTGGCACAATCAATGTGGCTGTCTGAAGACTTCCTGATCGCAACTGAAACAGTCGGCGAGCGGCCCGCAGTGGCGCCGCTCGAATATGACTGGGAGAAACTCAAAGAAGCGCGCCCGGCACTCGTTGGCATGGTAGGGTATTTTTTGACGGGCCGCGTCCGTCATGAGCGAGATCTTGCCGCTGTACGAAATGTTCTGAGTGCGCTGGAGGCCGCGCAATGATCCTCCAGCGCCTCACCACCGCGCTGCGCAAGCAGGACTGGTTCACGGTCCTGATCGAAACGCTGATCGTGGTGCTGGGTGTGTTTCTCGGTCTCCAGCTCGGCAACTGGAATGAGCGGGGGAAAGCGGCGCAGGAGGAGGCCGTTATCCTGCAGCAACTGGGCGATCAGTTCGACGTCTTCATAGAGGTCACACAGACCCGTGTCGAAAGCCAGATCGACAGCCTGAGGGCGACAGATCAGTTGCTTGAAGTGATTGCGATCGGCGAGGCGCCCGACAACCGCGAAGCGTTCATCGATATCCTGCAGCGCTCGGGACGGCTGGAAGATGCCTCGGAGGAACCGACGACGCTTGTCGAACTCGTTTCGTCGGGCAGGTTGTCCGACCTGTCTTCGGCACGACTGCGCAGCCAGCTGACCGAATTTCATCAGACGATGGCCGCCCACCGCTCGATTGCATCCATGGCCCTGCAGCGAATCTCCGATCCGACCACCGGCCGTCATGAAGCGATCCATACGGCCCCTTACACCGTCGGCGAGGTCACCGATTATGACTGGGAGCTTATCCCGGCGATGCGGGCCGAGCAGCAGGTGCTGCAGATCGGCAAGACCCACCTTGTGCAGGGCATGAGCGAGCTTCTCGAACAGGCCCAGGCCATCACGGCTGAAATCGGCGAGATGCAGAAATGATCCTCCAGCGCCTCACCACCGCGCTGCGCAAGCAGGACTGGTTCACCGTCCTGATCGAAACGCTGATCGTGGTGCTGGGTGTGTTTCTCGGTCTCCAGCTCGGCAACTGGAATGAGGAGCAGGCGGACATGCGACGTGGCAGCGCCTATACTCAAAGGCTTGCGGTCGATATTCGAACGGATATCCGGGATCGGAGCAATCTTCTCGCTTACTATGACGCGGTCAATGACAGCGCCGAGCGAGCAATTGTCCTGCTGAACAGCGATTCACCGGACCCTCGGGAACTCGTCGTCAATGCCTACCGCGCAACCGAATACGCAAACCACCAACCAACCCGCGCAACATGGGACGAGATCGTGTCCTCCGGCGACATTGGCTTGCTGCCGTCAGATTTTGTTGAGGACGGTTGGGGGGCGTACTTCACGGATGTCACCGCAGATAACGCGGCCCAAAACATTCTGGCGTCGCCTTTTCGCCAGCGTGTCCGCCGGACCATTCCTCACGATATACAAAGCGCCATCCGGGAAAGTTGCGGCGACAAAAGGGATGAGATTGGAAATGTCACCGGATTCCGGTCCGACTGTAACCTCGACATTCCAGACGAAGCGTGGGCGATCGCGGCGGAGGCTCTGTTGAGCGATCCGGACCTCCTGCCAGATCTCAGGCTGCATTTTTCCAGTATATCATCCGCCCGCGGCGACCTCATCGGCTCGTTGTATTCACTACAACAGGCTATCGGTGTGCTGGACCCTGCTTCAACCGGCACGAAACGGGCGCCGGCGCAATGACCTTGCAGCGCGTCGCCACTTTCCGGCATGGCCGAAAAGTGGGCGCTGAGCGGTTTGTCGTCTGGTGACCGGGCCTGTCAGGCGGCGGAATACATCTTCACCAGCACTTCGCCGATCTGGATGGCGTTCAGCGCCGCGCCCTTGCGCAGATTATCGCCAACGACGAAGAGGACGAGACCGTGCTCGACCGAGCGATCCGGGCGAATCCGTCCGACGAAGACAGGGTCCTTGCCGGTCGCTTCAAGCGGGTTTGGCACGTCTGTGACGACAACGCCCTCGGCCTTCTTGAGAATGTCAGTCGCCTGCTCAGCCGAGATCGGGCGTTCGAACTCGGCATTGATGGACAGGGAGTGGCCGGTGAAGACCGGGACGCGCACGCAGGTGCCGGAGACCGGAAGATCCGGTATTTCCAGGATGCGGCGGGTTTCGTCGCGCAGCTTCAGCTCTTCTTCGGTATAGCCATCTTCGCCCAGCACATAGTTCAGGGCGACGACATTATAGCCGATTGGCACGGCCCATTTGCGTGGTTCAGGCAGGTCGACAGCCTTGCCGTCTGTCGCAAACTGCGCGCAATCGGCAGCGCCCGCCTGGATCTGTTCTTCAAGCTCCTCATTGCCCGCGACACCGCCGCCGGAGACGGCCTGATAGGTGCTGGCGACAAGCCGCTTCAGGCCTGCTGCGGTGTGCAGTGGCTTGAGCGCTGGCATCGCAGCCATCGTGGTGCAGTTCGGATTGGCGACGATCCCCTTGGGCAGGGACTTCATCGCATGCGGGTTCACTTCGGCAACGACGAGCGGGCAGTCCGGATCGGCGCGGAAGGCCGAAGAATTGTCGACAACAATGGCGCCGGCAGCGGCGGCTTTCGGCGCGAGCGCTTTGGAGGTCGATCCGCCTGCCGAGAAGAACACGATGTCCAGCCCGGAAAAATCAGCGGTGGATGCGTCTTCAACAGTGATATCGCGGCCATTCCAGCTGATCGTCTTGCCCGCTGAGCGCGGCGACGCGAAGAAGCGCAGCTCGGTGAGCGGGAAATCCCGCTCGGCCAGGAGTTTTCGCAGCATCTCGCCGACGAGGCCGGTGGCGCCGACAATGCCGACATTCGGTCTGGATGGCAGGGATCGCTGGCTCATTTGGAAAGTCTCCTTGGATATTTATCTTGCTGCCCCGATGGGCGTAGAGCGCGCTCTCTACCCAATGCAGGGCACGCCGTAAATCGCCTGCCGCAAAAAGCCGGTTCGGGCGCGGTGTGTAAATTTCAAGAGCTGACATTTAGCCATAGGCCGCTAGGGTTATCTCAAAGCGTAACATATGGCGCGACATTGAAAGGTGATCTGTCCCATGATTTTCAGACCAGCATTACTCGTATCGGCGGGCCTTATGGCCCTGATGCCTGCAGCTATTGCGCAGGACCGGACACCGCATGAAGAGATGGCGCGCGACATTTACCGGAATGTCGTGGAGATCCGTTCGGCGCGCGGACAGCAGAACGTGCCTGATGTCGTTGCGTACCTGGTTGGCCAGCTGAAGGGTGCAGGCTTTGCTGACGGCGATATCGAAGTCACCGATTATGACAGCAATGGTGAGCCGGTACAGGGCCTGATGGTGTGGCTGCGTGCCGAAGGTGAGCCGAAGGAAGACCCGATTGTGCTGCTGGCGCACATGGATGTGGTCGATGCGCTGGCTAAGGACTGGGCGCGTGCGCCTTACAAGCTGACCGAAGAGGACGGTTATTTCTTCGGGCGGGGAACGGCCGACAACAAGTATGGGCTGACCAATCTCGTTTCGACGTTCATCCGCCTCAAAAAGGAAGGGTGGACACCCAATCGTGATCTCGTCCTGGCGCTGTCCGGCGACGAGGAAACGGGCATGGTCTCCACGCGCGGGCAGGCCGAATATGTCGACGAGAATATCAAGCCAGCCTTTGTGTTGAACGCTGATGCTGGCGGCCTTGCGCTCGATGAAGACGGCTCGCCGCTCTATTATGGCGTGCAGGGCGCAGAAAAGACCTATGCGACCTTTGAGCTGACCGTGACAAATCCGGGTGGGCATTCCTCAGCGCCGCGCGCAGACAATGCGATCTATGAACTGGCCGGGGCGCTGAAGAAGATCGAGGCCTACAAATTCCCGGTGATGTCGAGTGAGCTGACCCGCGCCTCGCTGCGCTCCAGTGGCCGCCAGCGGCTCGACGGCCTCGGCAAGGCGATGCGGGACTTTGCAGATAACCCTGAAGACGAAGCCGCCATTGAAGTGCTGCGCGCCAATCCCGCTACGGTCGGCACGATCGGCACGACATGTATCGCCACCATGTTGAGCGCCGGCCATGCCGAAAATGCTTTGCCCCAATCAGCCACGGCGACGGTGAACTGCCGGATTTTCCCCGGTGTCGGTATCGAGGCAACCGAAGAGACGCTGAAAGACGTCGTCGAGAATGACGAGGTGAAATTCGAGCTGATCTCTGACCTGGTCGAAAGCCCGGAGTCGATCCTGCGCGATGATGTACTGGCCGCGATCAAGGCGTCGCTGGCTGACCGCGGTGTTGATGTGCCAATCCTGCCGCACATGTCTTCAGGCGGCACCGACGGCATGCACTATCGTAATCTCGGCTATGACACGGTGGGCATTTCAGCCGCCGCAGCCAAACAGAACGATACGTTCGCACACGGGCTGAATGAACGCCTGCCTGTGAAGAGTTTCTATGACGGGCTCGACCACTGGTATGTGATCCTGAAGACCCTCGCAGGCGACGATACGGCGGACTAGCGGGTGACCGCGCAGGGGGGCGGTCTACTCTGCTGCAGCCCGGCAGGCCACGTCGTCCAGCCTGTAGCTTTTGCCGCTCTCGCGGCGGACGAGCATGCAGGTCTTGCCATTGGTGACGAGGTCAAACACGGTCGGCATGGCTGTGCTGTGAGTCTCATGCGGGCCGGGGCGGGGCGGCAGGACGGAGACACTCGACATGCTCGTCAGGTCTTCCGGGCCGAGACGGATGTCTGCCCGTCCAACGGCCTCTGCCAGTACCGCCTTGATGCGTGCCAGCGTCATGTCGTCAGCACTTTCCAGCATTGCCGGGACGGGCGGGCCAGCCGTCTGGCAGGCAGCTGTGCCGAGGCCTGTCAGGGCCAGCAGGCTGCAGACGGCGCGGGCAAAGCGGATCATTGTTGCCTGCCGAGATAATCGCCGGGCATCGACAGGTCGCGATTGCGCTCCAGTGGGCTCGTGGGTGGCAGGTCAAGCTCCAGCCCGCCGGTTTGTGCGACGTTCGAGGACGGGCCTTTTTCGCTGGTCGCGGCGGCGGGCGGCGCCGGGCAAGTGCCGTCGTCGCGATATCGCAGGGCAGCCGCCAGCAGGCCCTCGGATGGATCGCCAAGGCTTGCGGAAAAATCGTCCGCGACCACGCAGCCCGGCGTTCTCGCCCCAAAGGCAAAGGAGGAATTCTGCGGAACAAAACCGTCCGCATAATTGCCAAACCCCTTATTGTTCACGCCCTGGAACTGGATCGTGTAATAGGTCTCGCCGCAATTGTTGGTCGGGTAAAAGCCATAGGGTTTGCCGCAGGTGATGTCGCCGATCAGCACAACCTCCACATCGACGCCGCGCAGGCCATTGATGACCGCTTCACTGGCGCTGCATGTTCCCGGCGTCGAGAGGATGAAGACCCGGTCGAGATTGAGCGCGGGCAGGCTGGACCCATTAGCGAGGCTGAACCCCTGTCCTGTGGAGAGGAAACGGATCGGGCCGTTGAACTCACCAGTGACGGGGTTGGTGTTGCCGGCGCGGTCATTGAATTGCAGCTGCTCGAACGTTGCCCCCGATGTGCGGGCATTGCCGGCGATCATGTAGGCGGTCTGGCTGGCGACTGCGAGCAGGCCGCCGCCATTATAGCGAAGATCGAGAACAAGGTCGCTCACCCCGGCCGCCTGCATGTCGCGCATGGCGTTTGCGATCTGCGCTTCCGACGAGAACGGGCTGAACGTTGTGAAATGGATATAGCCGACCGGTCCGGAGGGGGTGCTGATGACTGTTGATGTGTGCACTGGCTGCTCAACGATATTTGCCGCTGTCAGCGTAATGGCGCGTTCTGTGCCGTCCGGGTCGCGCACGGTGAAATTGTGGCTCTCGCCTACCGTGTCGGGGAAAAGGCCATTGTTCAGCGTATTGAGGATCGCCTGCGAGTTGCCATTGATCAGGTCGGCGCCGTCGACTGTCAGGATACGGGAGCCGCGAATAAGGTTCTGCTGGCCGGTTACGACGGTGGATGCCGGTGAACCGGGCTCAGCATAGGCAACGCGGAAATCACGCGGCGGTGTTGTCGAGAAGGCGACGAGATTGGCGCCATAGCCGGGCAGGGGCTCGGAGTTGCGGTCGCGCAGGTAATCCTCGGTTGGCTGGCTGAAATGGAAATCATCCTTCGGCGCGCCAGATGGTGTTGTGGCATTGGTCTTCAGGAGACCAAAAAACGTATCGGTGTCGTTGAAATTGTTCGGGTTGCGATCTGTCACCTCATCGCGCCAGAGATAGGTCTCATCTGTCCAGGAGCGCAGCCAGAACAATTCCTCCGCGAGGCTGCCCGGCTCGTCGGGAAACGCATTTCCTTCGATATCGACGCCTGTGCGCGGGGTCTCGCACTGGTCCTCGAATATGGCGGATGCCTGGTAGACGCCCGGCGTGTATGTCGGCGCGGACCCGGTTGGCGGGGGAGGCGGGGGCGGTGGAGCGGGTGGTGAAGACGCGCCGCCCGAAGAGCCGCCGCCACCGCAAGCGCCGAGCAAAAGCGTGGCTGCGGATGCGAGCAGAAAAGCAGGGCGTGAACGCGAAATCAGATGGGGCATGGCAGTCTTTTTCTATGGACGTCAGATTGAAATACGTCCCGGAATACCAGGTCCGGTCAAGGTGAAAACCGCAGGGCTGGCATCCGGCCCGAGCGTTCGGTGAACATGAAACGACTGCAGGAATTACGACAGAGGAGCATCGATCCCTGTATTGATCTCAGGCAGGCCGCGTGGGACACCAGCAGCCATGAGCGAGCGCACAGGGCTGAATCGACAGCTTTTCTGGTTGTATGAAGGGACGGGCACGGCCTCGTTCTATTTCCGCTGGGCGTTGCTGGTCTTTGACTTTGCGACCATCGCCTATTTTCTCTGGGCGCCATTCGACTCGCGAGAGCGCGGTCACTTCACGATCGACTATGTAATCGGCGCGCTGATCGCGCTCGACCTTGCCGCGCGTCTCTACATTGAACGTCACAAGCATCGTTTCTTTCTCAAGTGGATCAACTGGGCGGACATTATCGTCGTGGTGACGATGTTTGCGCCGCTGCTCGTCTCGAACTTCGCTTTCCTGCGGATCTTGCGGACGGTGCGCGCTGTCAGGGCCTTTACCTTCATTCGCAGGGTGAAGGTGCTGACGCCATTTTTCCAGCGTCATGAGAGGGTGATCGACAAGGTTACGAACCTCACCGTGTTTGTCTTCATCACGGCAGCGCTGGTCTATGCGCTACAGGTCGGACGCGCCGGATCTGATGTCCATACCTATATCGACGCGCTGTATTTTACCGTCACCAGCCTGACGACGACCGGCTATGGCGACGTTATCCTGCACGGACAGCTTGGCCGGTTCCTTTCGATCCTTGTCATGGTGCTCGGCCTGTCCCTGTTCCTGCAGCTGCTCAGGGCCATTATCGAGCCTGAGAGCAAGGTGGAGTGCGAATGCGATACGTGTGGCCTGATGCGCCACGACCGCGACGCGATTCATTGCAAGCACTGCGGCGAGCCGATCAAGATAAAAACCGAAGGCGTCCTATGAGTTCTGACATTCCCTTTCGCGAAATCCCGTACCTGCCGCAAAAACTTGATGTCGAGCGGCGAAGCGATGGGTCGGTCCTGCTGCGGAATGGCCAGCCGATGCGGCCTCACCCGCCGCACATGCTGGCGCCCCTCGTATATTGGGCCGCCAATACTCCAGACCGGACATGGCTTGCCCAACGCGACCCGGATGCGCCTGAGAAGCCTGGCTGGAAGTCGCTGACCTATGGCGATGCCTTGCAGCAGATCCGGTCGCTGGCGCAAGCCTTCCTCAGCGCTGGCGCAGGGCCGGGCAAGCCGGTGATGATCCTGTCGAGGAATGCGATCGAACATGCGCTTGTCCTCTATGCGGCCATGTGGGCCGGCAGCCCTGTTGTGCCGGTCACGCCCGCGTATGCGACGCTGAGCCAGGACTTTGCACGCCTCAACTATATCGATGACCTCGTTGAGCCTGCTTTCATCTATGTCGAGGATGGCGCGGAGTACCAGCGCGGGCTGGACGCGATGAAGATCGCGGACAGGCTGGTCATCTATCGCAAGAACAGGCCTTCTGGCGTGACCTGCCAGTCGCTCGAAGACTTTGCGCAGGCGCCGACGAGTGAGGTTGATCTCGCCTATGACCGTCTGTCAGCTGACACGATTGCGAAATACATGCTGACGTCCGGCTCCACCGGGGAGCCAAAAGCAGTGATCAACTCGCATGGCAATGTCGCGTCGATGGTCAAGATGATCCGCTCTGTATGGGATGTCGAGCGGCTGGAAGAGATGTCCGACGGACCGCAGGTCATGATCAGCTTCCTGCCGTGGAGCCACACTTACGGCGCGAACTCCATCCTGCATTCGATGACCGATTGGGGCGGCACGCTATACATTGACTGGGGCGCCCCGACCCCGGCCCGCCTGCCGGAAATGCTGCGCAACCTGAAAGAGATTGCACCAACACAGCACACGACGGTGCCTGCGGCCTGGGCGGCGATCGCCACTGAGCTGGAGCAGGACCGTGCACTTGCAGAGACCTTCTTCAGCCGCCTCATGGTGATGGCTTATGGCGGCGCGTCGATGGGGCAGGACATCTATGAGCGTATCCAGACAGTCGCCATCAATGTCACCGGTGAACGGATCAGCCTGTCGGCAGGCTATGGCGCGACTGAGACATCGCCCACGATCTCCAATGTGCATTGGCCAAGCGACACGATGGGCCTGCTTGGCCTCCCGCTGCCGGGCTGTGAGATGAAGATGGTGCCGGTGGGCGAGAAGATGGAGCTGCGCGTCCGCGGGCCGGGTATCACGCAGGGCTATCTGAAAAACCCGGAAAAGACCGCCGAAGCATTCGACGAGGAGGGATTTTACTGTCTCGGCGATGCGGTGAAATTCAAGAACCCTGACGACCCGAATGAGGGCCTCGCCTTCGATGGCCGGATTGCCGAGGAATTCAAGCTCGCCAATGGCACATGGGTTTCGGCCGGCACAGTACGTGTGAAGGCCGTCGAGGCGGTGGATGGCGCGCTGTCAGATGTTGTGGTGTGCGGGCTGAACCAGAACGATATCGCCCTGCTAGGCTTTCTCAATGAAGGCTGGTGCCGGCGCCGGACGGGCCGCAATGTCGGCCTCGACGAACTGGCGCAGGACGAGACGGTCAGGGCGGCGGTAAAGGATGGGCTGGTCGGCTATAACCGGAAACATCCGAACGCGGCGGCTCGCATCTCGCGCATCCTGCTGCAGAAGGACACGCCGAAGGCCGACGCCGGAGAGATTACCGAGAAGGGCTATATCAACCAGGGCCGCGTGCAGACGCTGCGTGCTGGCGATGTTGCCCGGCTCTATGCTTCATCGCAGGACGCTGAAATTATCGAGATCAAATAGGGTGGACCGAGCGCCATCTGTACAGGGAGTGATTTGCCATGGCTGATACCGAAACAACGACGCTGACAGGCGCGGACGCGCTGGTGTCCACGCTGGCGGACAATGGGGTCTCGGCCTGCTTTGCCAATCCCGGCACGTCAGAGATGCACCTTGTCACGGCGCTGGACCGGGAGACCCGGATCAATTCCGTGCTCTGCCTGTTCGAGGGCGTCGCGACCGGGGCAGCTGACGGCTATGCGCGGGTTTCCGGCACGCCAGCCATGACGCTGCTGCACCTCGGGGCGGGTTACCTCAATGGCGGCGCGAACATCCATAATGCCAAGCGCGCGCACACGCCGATGATCAATGTGATCGGCGATCACGCCGTGCCGCATCGCCGGTATGATGCGCCGCTCAATTCCGACATTATGGGCCTTGCCGGTCCGAATTCGATCTGGATCAAGTCGGCTGACAGCGTGGCGACAACAGGCAAGCTGGCGACCGAAGCGTTCGCCGCGAGCTTTGGGCCGGAACCCGGGCCGGTTTCGCTGATCCTGCCGGCAGATTCAGCCTGGACTGAAGGCGGTGTGAAGGGAGGGCAGGTCAGTCCACCACCGCTGCGCCAGACCGCTAAATCGAAGATTGACGCAGCCGTTGATGCCATCGGCAAGGCGAAGACGCCGGTGATCGTGATCAATGGTACAGCGCTTAATGAAGCCGGGCTCGGGGCTGCTGCGCGTCTGAAAGCGGCTGGCGTGCGGGTCATTACTGACACTTTCTACTGGAAGATGCGGAGAGGCGCGGGTGTCTTCGCGCCGGACCGGATGCAGTATTTTGCCGAAGGGGCGATGGCAGACCTCGAGGGCAGTGACCTGATGCTGACGGCGGGCACATCGTTGCCGGCTGCGTTCTTTGCCTATCCGGGCAAGCCGAGCCTGCTGGTGCCTGAAGGCTGCGAAACGCTGGATCTTGGCGGAGCGGACACGGACAGTGCCACGACGCTTGCCATCCTGGCGGATGCGCTGGGCGCAGATGATGCGGCTGCTCCGACCGCGCTGCGAAAGCCTGATGCGCCGACGGGTGAGCTCAACGCGGCCTCGATCGGGGCAAGTGTGGCGCGCCATATGCCGGAAAATGCCATTGTCTCCGATGACGGGGTTTCCAACAGCCTGCCGGTCTTCATCTCGACACAGGGCGCAGAGCCGCATGACTGGATGATGCTGACGGGCGGCGCGATCGGGCAGGGCCTGCCACTCGCGCTCGGCGCATCGGTTGCTGCGCCAGACCGCAAGGTGATTGCGCTGACCGGTGACGGTGCCGGCATGTACACCAATCAGGCGCTGTGGAGCATGGTGCGTGAAGGTTGCGACGTGACCACCATCGTCTTCGTCAACCACACCTACCGCATCCTGAACATAGAGTTGCACCGGACGGGCGCAGGCAATCCGGGCCCAACGGCCAAGGATATGCTGGCCATTGGCGAGCCGGATATTGACTGGGTGAGCCTTGCCGAAGCGGTTGGCGTCCCGGCCACGGCGGCGACGACCGCAGAAGAGTTTGATGCGGCCTTCGAGGCGTCGATGAAACAGAAAGGCCCCCGCCTGATCGCTGCGCTCGTGCCGGGGTGACGGGGGGGCTTCGGCGCGGTGCTTATCGCCCGCTGAGATACACCATGCCGCCTTCAGTGACGCGCGAGTGAAGCGACTGGCGCGCCTTGCTCTGATGCTGCGACGTCATCTCGTCGAGGACATTCCGGCAGATGACGAGATCAAACGTGCCGATATTGTCCTTGTCGTCGAGGAGATTGTGGGCCTGGAAATTTATGGCAGCGCGAAGATCAGGCGCGATCTCCCAGTTTCGCGGCGGGATGCGCGTAAAATATTTCAGCAGGTTTGGCGTCGACAGTCCGATCTGCACCTGGAAATGGCCGTAGACCCCGGCCCGCGCACGTTCAAGCGCCTTCTGGGATATGTCCGTTGCAGTGATCTTTACGCGGCTGGCGGTTTGTCCGCCGAGCTGGTTGCGAATGAACATTAGCAGGGAATAGGCTTCCTGGCCCGAACCGCAGCCGGCGCACCAAATCCGGAACGCTTTTTGTGAACCGGAAAGGCCCGGCTTTATTGAATCTTCAAAAAGCGACTGGAGTTCGCCGTGTTCCGGTACGAAGCGGCTGCTGTCGTCCAGAAGGCTTGTGGCGACATCCACGTCCAGATTTGAAACCGCCGCATGGGCGTCAAGAAACAGGGCCAGATCGTCAATGCTGTTGTAACCACTGCGATAGGCAACGCCCTTCAGTCTCGATTCCAGCAAATTGGATTTGCCGACCTCAAGTTGCTGACCTGTATGACGCGCAGCAAGGCTGCGCAGTGTCTGAAACGTCCCCGGCTTCATCGCCCCCCCAGGCTGCGCCGCACTTTCTCGCAAAAGTGGAAAAGTCAAAGCTCAATCACCAGTATAGCCCAGGAAGTTGAAAATTACATCCACGGAAAATGGGCTTTGTACGGTTAATTTCGTCTCAATTTGCCTGTGTCGAGGACGGTGTAGGTAAAAAAGCCCTCCACGCATGGCGCAGAGGGCTTTACAGGCTGGTTGGGCCTATTGAGTTCTAGTCTACGAATTCCCAGCGGTCGCCGCCGACATTGCAGGCGGTTGCCGGCTCACTGACGCGCTGGCCGTTGATATAGGTTTCACGGTAGACCGTCCGGCATTCGCCAGTGTCGCGCGGGGCTGTGTAGCCTGCGTTGTAGCCGGTCGTTGTCGCGCCAGTGGTGGCCCCATAGGACGTGCTCGCGCCGTACAGTTCTTCGCCGGGCCGAAGGTCGTAAACATCCTGGTCGTATTGACCCTGGTAGTAACCGTTCTGGAGGCGGACAGGCTGGGCATCATCATTCCAGCCAATGCCATAGGCCTGACGTGTCGGCGGAGCGACATTGGTGCTGCCATAGCGCGGGTTGGGGCCTGAATTATAAGCCTGGGTGTTGCAGTTGGAACTGCTGCCAGCGATCGCACTGCCGGCGACGCCGCCGACAACGGCGCCGATCAGGGCGCCGGCGATCTGGTCGCCATTGTCATTGCCGCCACGGTGCCCGCGGCGATGGCCGTGACCATAGCCCCGGTCCCAGCCTCGCGAATAACCACGATGACCACGGCGGCGATTATTGTCACCATCATCGGCAATGGCGGCCCCAAGAAGGCCACCTGCAATAGCGCCGACCAGCCCGCCTGCAGTCTGGTTCGAGCGGCGTTCGCTCTCGCAATTGCTGTTATTGTAATAACCCTGGTTCTGAGTGCCATAGCTGTCATAGCCATAGCCGTCATATCCGTATTGTTGGGCGGCTGCCGGAAGGCTCATTGCGAGCGCAGCGGCGCTGCTCAAGATTGCCATGCGGAACATGTAAAACTCCTTTCGTGGCGGACAGACACACTGGTCCTCCCATCTTCAGCCAATACACTAGCATATCAAGCTGAACGCAGGCTGAAGGAAAAAATCGCCTGCTTTCAGCGTTTTGCAGGCCGCGCTGGACGTTGATAGCGCCGTGCCCAATATTAGACCGTATGGGACTTCTTGACGAGACCGGAAAATCAATCGGTCGGGTGCGCTATACAGCGGCCCAAGGCCTGCGCTCTGCCTGGTATGGGGCGCAATATGCGATCGCCAAGCGGCAATCTTCCGGTTTCAACCGGCCGGGCGAACCGCCCTTCAAGCCGACCAATCCTGTCGATACGAAGGAATTGCGGGCCGGCTATTTCAAGCTGTTCGCGTCAGACCGGGCCAATATCGAGGCCGGGCTTTATCCACCGCCGGAAGATGTGCGGGTGGTCGACCTGCCAAAGGCAGTGAAACGCGCGCGGTATTTCCTCCAGGATGTCGCCGAAGTGGACCGTCGGCGCGTGGCGCGCGACGGTGTCGAGGTGCGCGACAGACTGGAGGGCAGTAATCGCTATCCTGCCTATTACCGCCAGAACTTCCACTACCAGACCGATGGCTGGCTCTCTGACGAGAGTGCAAAACTGTATGACCATCAGGTCGAGGCGCTGTTTACGGGCTCTGGTGACGTGATGCGCCGGGCCGCGCTCGCCGAGATCGCACGCGAGGTCAAAGGGCGTGACCAGCGCAGGGTTTCCCTGCTCGATCTGGCCTGCGGCACGGGGCGTTTCCTGCGGCAGACGATGCGGGCCTTTCCGCGTCTCGACGCCCGGGGCCTCGATCTTTCACCCAATTATGCCGAACGCGCCCGCCAGCAGGTCGAACCGTGGCCGCATGTCGAGATCATTGAAGGGCAGGCCGAAGCCATGCCGCTGGGCGATGCTTCGCAGGATGTCATCGTCTCGGTCTACCTGTTCCACGAACTGCCGGAAAAAGCGCGCCGGCAAGTGTTCGCTGAAACCGCACGCGTGCTGAAGCCGGGTGGGGCGTTCATCATTGCCGACAGTCTGCAATTTGGCGATGCGCCCGGTCTCGATGGTATTCTTGAATACTTCCCCGAAGGCTTCCACGAGCCCTATTACAAGGCCTATCTCGGCTGGGATTTCGAAGGCCCCATGCAGGCGGCTGGTTTCGAACTGGAGAAAACCGAAATCGCATTTCTCACCAAGGTGAATGTCTGGCGAAAACCGGCAGCCTAGATATGGAAATGCCGCCCTCCATTTGAGAGCGGCACATCCGGTTCAAACTTGGTCTTACCTACCAGTTGTAGCTTGCGCGGGCGTACAGGAAGCGTCCTGCAAAGCCGAACGGGCTGCGGCTGGAATAAGGGAAGATGCCATTGAAGCTCAGCGCATCCGGCGTCTGGGTCGGATACTGGTCGAGCAAATTGTCGGCCCCGATTCCCACCGAGACGCGCTCGGTCAGGTCCACATCAACGGATGCATCGAGAATCCATTCTGCATCCAGTGTGTAATCATTGTCGGGATTGGTCGACGGCACCAGGACCTCGCCAAAGCGGGTGGCGCGAACATTGAAATTGGCAAGCTTGTAGTCATAGTCGGCTGCCAGGATCAGCTTGGTTTCAGGTGAGCTTTCCTCAAGCGTCAATGTCCGGTCACGCCCGAACAGAAGCAGGCCAGGGATGACCTGGTTATCAGGCACGCTGGTGACTTCGGTCTTGGAATAGTTGAACGCAGCGGAGACGCCGAGTTCGCCCATCTCGTTGAGATCGAAATTATACTTGGTGACGAGGTCAACACCGGTCGTCTCTGTCTCGATCCCGTTCTGGAAGAAGCGGATCAGCTGCACACCCGTGACGCCTGCATCAGCAAGGACAGCATCCACTTCAGGCCCGGACAGGTTTTCGGACAGGAAGATCTGGTCGTCGATATCGATGCGATATGCGTCGACGGTGACGAACCAGTCAGGCGTAGGCGTGATCACCGTCCCGATGGAATAGCTGACCGATTCCTCAGCATCGAGCTGGCCGCCGCCAAGGGCGATGGCAGCATCCGATGTCGCCGGGAATGTGCCGACTTCAAATGGCACGCCATCGATGAAGTTGGTCGATGTGGCCGTGAAGTATTGCTGCTGCAGGCTTGGAGCGCGGAACCCGGTTGAAATGGCACCGCGAATGGCGACCACATCGGTGAAGTCATACCGGCCGGAGATCTTGCCGGTGACGGTATCGCCGAAATCAGAGAAGTTCTCATAACGCAGGGCAGCGGAGAGCAGCGTGCGATCATTCGGTTCCCACTCGACTTCGCCATAAATGCTGGACGCGTCGCGGCCCTCATCAACTTCAGACTGCGGGGTAAAGCCCGGGAAGACCTGGCTACCTGCTGCGCCGGGGAATGGCCCTGCGATATAGGAGGCTTCTTCACCTGCTTCGATTTCGTAATTCTCGTCACGATATTCGGCACCGAAGGCGAGCGTTGTCGTGCCTGGCAGGAGGTTGTCGAACGTGCGAACAACGTCTGCGTTGAGCGTGAACTGGTCGAAGGTCAGCGTGCCGGCGTCAAAGCTGGTCTGGCTCGTCGGCCCAAGCGAAACATTGAGCGAATTGTTGACCGAATATTCAAGCTCGTTCGAGCCGTAGACGCCGCTGATATCATAGTCCCAACCGCCTGCTGTGCCGCGGACGCCGCCGCCAAGGCTGGTGTCCAGCACATCACCGCCGATGACGGGCAGGAAACCGCCTGGGTAGATCGATGGAATGTTCCGGGAGTCATTGGCGCGCCGGTAGAAGCCGGGGCTTTCACCCTCGCGGTCCTGCACACCGCCAAAGGCGTAGAGTTCAATCCCGTTATCAAGCTCGTAGCCGGAATTGAAGAACAGGTTGATATTCTCGGTGCGTCCATTGCCATAGACATGGTTCAGGCGGTCGAAAGTGCGCTCTGCCTCGTCGAAGGCCGGGTCATCAGGGAATTGCTGGCGCGGGTCGAGCCCGGCGCGGTTGGAGCGCTGGCGCAGGGAATATTCGCCGGAGACGGTCAGGAAACCATTCTCGCCCAGTCCGAAACCAGCCCAGCCGCCTAAGGTCGTGGTCTGTCCGTCCACTTCGCTACGGTTGAGGCCTTCGGGGTCTGTGACGTGTGCACCATAGCGGACGTTCACGCCGCCGCCAGAGCTGTCCTCGCGCAGGAGCACGTTGATGACGCCTGCAATCGCATCGGAGCCGTACTGGGCCGACGCGCCATCGCGCAGCACCTGCACGCTGCCGATTGCCGTGGTCGGAATGGAGTTGAGATCAACGGCGGCAGACCCACGGCCGACCGAACCATTGATGTTAACGAGTGCGGATGTGTGGCGGCGCTTGCCATTGAGCAGGACGAGCGTCTGATCGGGTGACAGTCCACGCAGCGTTGCAGGCCGGATGATATCGGTCCCGTCATTGATGGCGGTCTGGTTGAAGTTGAAGCTGGGGACGGTTGTCGCAAGGATCTGGTTGAGCTCAACGCGGCCCGTTTCTGTCAGTTCTGACACCGGGAAAACGTCAACCGGGACAGCGGTTTCGAGCGCAGTGCGGTCTGTGCTGCGCGTGCCGGTCACGACAACGGATGACTGTCGCAGTTCCTCGCTCGACGGCGAGGATTGCTGGGCAATTGCGGGGGAGGCGAGTATCAGGCTTAGTGGAGCCGCTGTGCAGAACAGTGTTTTCAGATAAGTCATTTTAATCCCTTTTTACACGCCGGAACAGGCTAGCGAACCAGCGGGCCTTGAACATGTGAAAGGGATTTGCCGAAACAAGTTCAACGGGCGAAGACGGTGCTGATATGTGGCGAAATTGTGACAGTTAACGCGACGTAATATTGGAAGGACGGTGAGGAAATGGAGAAAAAAAAGAGCAGGCTTGCCCTTATCACCGGCGCTTCAGCGGGACTTGGGGCAGAATTTGCCCGTCAGTATGCCGCCAAGGGTTGGGACGTGGCGCTCACGGCGCGCCGGGCTGACAGGCTGAACAAACTGGCACTGGAGATCGAGGAAAAGTACAGCGTAGCGACGCTTGTCATTACGCAGGACCTCGCGCTCGCCAAGAGTGTCGACAGCATCCTGCACGAACTGAGCGAAGCTGGCCGGCATGTCGATGCCCTCATCAACAATGCGGGCTATGGCCTGCCCGGGAACTTCTTCGATACAAGCTGGAAGGACCAGGCCGAATTCATCCGCGTGCTCTATACTGCGCCGGTCGAGCTTGTGCACAAGCTTTTGCCGGCGATGACAGAGCGCAATTTCGGGCGGATCATCAATGTCGCGTCGCTGCTTGGTTATACGCCAGGTGCACCGGGCAGCATGTTGTATCCGAGCGTGAAAGCCGGGATCATAAAGTTTTCCGAGAGCGTCCATGCCGAAGCCAGGTCTGCCGGGCTGGACCTGCATTGCACGGCGCTATGCCCCGGCCTGACCGAGACCGAATTTCATGATGCCGCAGGCTCACGCGAGCAGATGAACAAGGCACCGGACTGGATGTGGATGAGCGCCCCTGCCGTTGTCGAAGCCGGAATTGACGCGGTCACGCGCGGACGGCCTGTGGTCGTGCCGGGGGCGGTCAATAAAGGGCTCGCCACGCTTTCGAAAATCCTGCCTGAGCCCATCGGCCGGGCGGTGATGAGGGAGCAGGCGCGGCGTTTCCGGAACACCGACCCTGACTAGTTTTACGGCGCAAGCTCTGCGGCGATGCGATCGGCGAGCAGCCGGCCCTGGGCGGTCAGGGATGTCCTGCTGCCTGAGCGCTCGACCAACCCATGAGACTGGAGGGATGCAAGCGCATCGCCTGCGAGTGGAAAGCCCAGCGCTTCTATGCGTCCAAGCTCGAACCCCTCGACCGGGCGCAGTCCTAGCGCGACCAGTTCGCGGGCATTCTCCAGCGGGGTGAGCGCAGTATCGCCAGCTGAAAGCGCCCTTGAGACTGAAGCGATGTAATCATCGGGACGCAGGGGCGCATGTGTGAGGATGCGCTGACCGTCAATACTCAGGCGGCCATGTGCGCCGGGGCCAAGACCGATCCAGTCTCCGCCGCGCCAATAGGTCAGATTGTGCCGCGACTGGGTGTCTGGCGACCTCGCATGATTGGACACTTCATAGGCGGGCAGGCCGTGCGCTGCGGTAATGGCCTGGGTGAGTTCATAGAGGTCCGCCTGGTCATCGTCCGGCATCGGGACAAAATCGCCGCGCGCGACCCGTTTGCCGAAGGCGGTGCGTTCCTCAATGGTCAGTTCGTAGAGCGAAAGATGCGGCGCGCCGAGCGTCAGCGCCTCCGTGAGTTCAGCCTCCCATTCACCAGGCGACTGGCCGGGCCGGGCATAAATCAGGTCAGTCGAATGATTGGGAAAATGGCGCGCTGCAAGATCGACCGCCCTGCGAGCCCCTGCGGCGTCATGGTCCCGCCCGAGAAAGCCAAGCGCTGTATCATCAAGAGACTGCAGGCCAACGGACAGGCGGGTCACGCCAGCACTCGACCAGGCAGCAAGGTCTGCGGCGAGGACATCATTGGGATTGGCCTCGAGCGTGATCTCGGCGTCCGGCTCGAGCCCGAAAAGGTCATCTGCCTGCCGGACGAGCGAGGCGATCGCCCCTGCATCCATGAGCGAGGGCGTGCCGCCGCCAAAATAGATCGACCCCAGCTTTGGATGGGTGCGCAGGCGCCGGGCGTAGCCTGTCAGCTCGTCTGACAATGCCTGCACGAGGGACGAATTGTCCCGGGCCTTTGCGGCATAGACGTTGAAGTCGCAATAGGGGCAGATCTTCGTGCAGTACGGCCAGTGAATATACAGCCCAAAGCCATAGTCCGGCCCAAATGGCAGGGCGGTTTTCATTTAAGCAGCGCAGCTTTCAGCTTGGCAAATGCGTCGGCGCGGTGGCTCATCGCGTGCTTCTTCTTCGGGTCCATTTCACCGAATGTCTCGGTCTCGCCATCCGCAATGAACATTGGGTCATAGCCAAATCCCTGGTCGCCGCGCGGTGGCCAGACAAGTTCGCCATGGACCTCACCTTCGAACACTTCCTCATGGCCGTCCGGCCACACCACAGCGAGAGCGCAGACGAATTTTGCTCGGCGATTACCTGCGTCGACGGCCTTGAGTTCGGTGTCGACCTTTTCCATCGCCGCCCCGAAATCACGTGGTTCACCCGCCCAGCGCGCAGAGTAGATACCGGGCTGGCCGCCAAGCGCCTCAACGGCGAGACCGCTATCGTCGGACAGGGCAGGTGCGCCTGTAGCGGTCGCTGCAGCGCGGGCCTTGAGCAGGGCATTGCCGGTGAAGGTCATCTCGGTTTCCTCCGGTTCCGGAAGATTGAGATCAATGGCCGAAACGACCTCAAGCCCGACAGGCTCGAACAGGTCCTTGAGCTCTTTGACTTTTCCCGAGTTGTGGGTGGCGGCGACAAGGCGGCCTTTTCCAAGTGTGCGAGTCATGGATGAATGTGGTTCCGATCTTGCTTTATTGAAGAACAGTATTATCGTTTAACGGTAAATTACCGGTTTGAGACTAGAGAATGATGCAAATGCGCCAAAGGATTCAACACGACATATGACGTTCCGGCAGCAAAACTCCATGGCCGCATTCCTGTCAGGCCTGATGCAGCTCGTGATCTGGATCGCGGTCGTTTCGGGACTGATCGCGTTTCTGCTGATCGGCGCCGGCCTGATTGGCAGCCTCAATGGCGGAACGATGCGGGTGCCCGGCATGGAAGCCTATGTCGAAGGCGTGAAGCCTGGCCAGTTCGTCGCGGGGCTTGCAGGGCTGGCTGTGTTCGCGCCGGGCATCATCTATGTCTGCATGCAGCTTCGCCGTATTCTCTCGACGCTGGCAGAAGGGGATCCCTTCGTGCCGCAAAATGGTCCACGCCTGACCCGGATTGCAATTGCAATAGGTCTTGTCGAACTCGGACGCTATCTGACCGTTATCCTACTCAATGCATTTGTGGATCTCGGTACGGACCAGCCCGTCCGTCTCAGTATCAATCTCGCTGCATGGGCAGCGGTGATAGCCCTTTTCATTCTTGCGCAGGTCTTCCGGGAAGGAAGCCGCCTGCGGGAGGAAGAGAAGATGACGATTTAGGAGGCCTCAGTTCAATATGGCCATTCGTGTAACTCTTGATCGCGTTCTCCTTGAGCGCCGTATGTCGCTCACCGAGCTGTCGGACCGGGTGGGCGTGACGCTTGCCAATCTGTCGATCCTGAAAACCGGCAAGGCCAAGGCCGTGCGTTTTTCAACGCTGGAATCACTATGCCGGGAACTTGGCTGCCAGCCCGGTGACATCCTTGTCTTCGACGACAAGGAAGATGGCACGGCCGCCGAAGACGATGAAGCAGCGGCCTGACCTGCCAGACTGACGCCTTGGTCGACGCGGAAGACAAGACCCTTCTGTTAAAATCATCCGGCCTGCCACACTTCTGTCAGCGTGCTTTCCCCCAGCTTGTCCGGAACGCATGGAACGCTTCCAGCATTGTTTGCTCGACCCCCGGATCCGCTTGGGTCTAGACTTCCAGAATCAATCAAACGTCGGAGCGTGAATAGATGGCTGTACTTTCACGACTTGTTTTCGGCGCGGTAGCCTTGCTCGCTTCATCGGCTTGCACGGGCGGTGACCGGGAGGCCGGGGAATTCAAGAATGACTGGCTTGGCAATGAGATCAAGATTGATCGGTTGGCCGATCCAAAGGTTCAGGGGATCACCTGCCATGTCGCCTATTTCGACCGGGGTGTGTGGGACAGGATTGGCAAGGGCAACTGGTTCGAAGACCCGTCCAATTCATCTATTTCCTGTCTGCAAACCGGGCCGATTTTCATTGGAAAGATCGACATGGATCGCTCTGGCGAGGAAGTCTGGGACAGGGGCCGCTCGCTGATTTTCAAGCAGCTCGCCGTGCGCCGCATCTATGACCCGCAAACAGACTCGCTGATGTATGTCTCATTCAGCCGCAAGCCGGTGGATGGCTCTGCCAAGATGAGCCTGTCGACGGTGCCACTCTATGGCGCGGATGTTACGTGGCAGGGGCGTGAGAAGCCTGAGTAGCGCCATGCGCCCGCGTGGTTCGACTTCGCTCACCATGCGGGCTACTTGAACGTTCCCAAAAGGCCGCATGGTGAGCGAAGTCGAACCACAGGCCGGGCAGCGCGACGATCTAACCGATCGCGTTCCTCTGCGCCTCGAACAACTCGTTGCAGCCTTTTTCGGCTAGTTTCAGAAGCTCTTCGACTTCCGGACGGGTCATCGGGCGTTCTTCGCCGGTGCCCTGGATTTCGATGAAGCCGCCATCGGAGCTCATCACGACATTCATGTCGCCTTCGCCGCCGGAGTCTTCAGGGTAGTCGAGATCGAGGACGGGTGTGTCCTTGTAGAGGCCGACCGAGATGGCTGCGGCCTGCTTCTGGATCGGGTCTGTCTTGATGACGCCTTCAGCGCGCATGTATTTCAGGGCGAGCGCCATGGCGACAAAGCCGCCCGTGATGGACGCGGTGCGCGTGCCGCCATCGGCCTGGATGACATCGCAGTCGATAGTGAGCTGGTTCTCGCCGAGGGCTGTGAGGTCCACGACGGAGCGCAGGGAGCGGCCGATCAGGCGCTGGATTTCCTGGGTGCGGCCGGACTGCTTGCCAGCAGCGGCTTCGCGGCGTCCGCGTGTGTGCGTGGCGCGTGGCAGCATGCCATACTCGCCGGTGACCCAGCCCTTGCCCTGTCCGCGCAGCCATGGCGGGACATTGTCCTGCCAGCTCGCCGTGCACAGCACATGGGTGTGGCCGAACTTGGCGAGGCAGGAGCCTTCGGCATAGCGGGTCACATTGGTCTCAAGCACGATCTCGCGAAGCTGGTCAGCGCTGCGGCCTGACGGGCGGATAAGGGCTGTCATGGCAAATCTCCTTCTTTCACCGGCGGGTGAAGCGCTTCGAGCGTGCCTTGTCCAGCCGCGTTAATGGCCGCAGCTGCCTTTGCCTGTTCCGCGCGGGTGATCGGATACTTCCAGATCAGGAACGCAGCCAGCGCATATGAGAAGACCGGGACGCCGACAAACACGATCATCAGGCCGCGTACTGTCTCAGGGGAATTGTCCCCAGCGGCGTTGAAGCCGACGAGCAGGCCGAGCAAGATGTAGGGAATACCGATCGCGAAGCTGGCGCCAGTCTTGTAGGCTCCTGACATCAGCGAATAGAACAGGCCAGCCCGGTTGCCGCCGCCGCGCACTTCCTCGGACTCCACAAGGTCTGCCATCATGGAGCGGACGAGAATAAAGGGTGAGCCATAGCCAAGGCCGGAAATAATTGAGGCCGCGAAAAGGGAAACCGCGCCGCCGCCCATCAGGCTGAGCGGGAAATAGGCGATATAGGTCACGGCCGACCACAGGCAGACAGACCGCATCGCAATATATTTCTCGGTGCGCTTCGATATCCAGACCCAGACTGGCATGGCCGCAAAACCCGCAATGAAGTGTGCCATCAGGATGAGTGAGGCGAGGCCGCGGTCGACACCGAATCCCCATTGGGCGGCAAACAGGAAGGTGCCGGCCGTGCCTGCAATGGCGATCCCGATGAACACTTCGGTCGCCAGAAGCCGCCATAGCGTCTGCTGGCGCAGGGCTTCGAGGATAGCCTTGGGATGGAAGCTGGCTTTTGGCGCATCACTTGCGGGCCGCAGGTCTGGCACCAGCCAGACCGCAGCGCCAACCGTCACGGGCAGGGCAATGATCAGGAACCACCCCATGATCGAAATCTGTTGTGCAAAGCTGACTTCGCCCGTCTGCGAAAGAATTGAGGGCATGGCCAGCATGACAAGCATGGTCGAAATGGTGAACAGCTCGCGCCACATGAACAGGCGTGAGCGTTCGTCATAGGTCCGACCGATCGATGGCGCCCATGCCTGATGAGGCGTCACGATCATTGTCGTGCCAATGTAGAATATGAAGAGGATGACCGACAGGAATAGCGGAGAGACGGGCGGGCCGACCGGATTGTAGAGAAAGTAGACCGCCGGCAGCAGGATCGGCACAGCGAGCAGCAGCCAGTGGCGGACTTTCCCAAGGCGCGACGGCTTGGTGTCGACAAGCCAGCCCATGACCGGGTCGGAAAACAGGTCCCAGAAACGCAGCACCATGAAGATGATACCGACGGCAGTGGTGCCAAGTCCCATCTGATCGGCGTAGAATGGAGCAATGAATACTGCCATGGGCAGGCCAACAGCGCCGAAGGGAATCCCGACTGAACCGTAAGCGACGACTTGCGAAAGGGGTAGCTTTCCGGGCACGTTCGACATGGCATGCACAGAACCTGATTTGAGGGCTTGCTCCAAGCAAAAAAGCCTCATTAAAACTGGAGATTGTAATTCACAAAGATTCCCCGCCATGAGTGACGAGAAACGCCCCCAGGGCCTGCTTGAAAGCCTCGATGAGCGCTCGCGAAGCATTTTTCGCGAGATTGTCGAGACGTATCTGCAGACCGGCGACCCGGTCGGCTCACGGACCCTGTCAAAAAGTGGGATTGGCCTGTCACCCGCCTCGATCCGCAATGTCATGGCGGACCTCACCGATCTCGGCCTGCTGGACAGCCCGCATATTTCTGCCGGGCGGATGCCTACGCATATTGGCCTGCGCCTCTTCGTGGACGGCTTCCTTGAGATTGGTGAGCCGACCGAGCAGGACCGCAACCAGATTGAAGACAGGCTGCGCTCTGGCGGGCGCGACATGCAGGGCGTGCTGAAGGAAGCTTCGTCCATCCTGTCCGGGCTTGCGGGCGGGGCAGGGCTCGTAAGCTCGCCAACACGTGAGCGGCCAGTGCGCCATGTCGAGTTTGTGCCGCTGGCCACTGGAGAGGCGCTGTGCATCCTGGTCGATGAAATGGGCGATGTTGAGAACCGCCTGGTGAAAATCCCACCCGGCCTCCCGGCGACGACATTGATCGAAGCTGGCAATTACCTGGCTGCGCGCATGAAGGGGCGCACATTGCGTGAGGCCGCCAGCGCCATTCGGGCCGAGATACAGGATCATCGTGCCCAGCTCGACACCGCCGCGACTTCCCTTGTGGAGCAGGGGCTCGCAGAATGGGGTGGGCAGGTGCCGGGCGAGGAGCGCGTGCTGATCGTGCATGGCCGGGCAAACCTGCTCGCCGATGACCGGGCGGCGGAAAACATGGAGCAGGTGCGCCAGCTGTTCGACATCCTGGAACGCCAGCAGGGCCTTCTGGACGTACTGGACAGTGCGCGGGAAGCTGAAGGCGTGCGACTTTTTATCGGCGCGGAAAACAGGCTTTTTCCGTTGTCGGGTTCAAGCCTGATTGTCGCTCCCTATATGAACGCGGCAAGACAGGTTATAGGGGCGCTCGGCGTGATCGGACCGACCCGTCTCAACTATGCGAGGGTGATCCCGATGGTGGATTATACAGCCCGTATAGTGGGACAGATCCTCGGCGAGCGGCACAACAAGTAAGAGTGGTTGACGAGAATGACTGAAGATCAGAAACGGCCTGAAGAGGCTGTCGAGACAGAAACACTGGATGCAGGTTCACCGGAATCCGAAGTGCTGGAAGAGGCCGCAATGGCTGACGCTGAAGGCGCTGAACCGGATGCCGAAACTCGCATCGCGGAACTGGAAGGCGAAGTAGCCCTCGCCAAGGACCAGCTGCTGCGCACGCTGGCCGAGGCGGACAATGTCCGCAAACGCGCGGCCCGCGAAGTTGCCGATGCGCGCGTTTATGCCGTCGAGAAGTTCGCAAAGGACGTACTCAGCGTGTCTGACAATCTCGCACGGGCACTCGCGGCCCTGCCAGATGAAGAGCGCGAAGTGCTGACCGAAGCAGGCCAGAACCTGCTCGGCGGTATCGAGATGACGCAGAAGGAACTGCATGCAGTACTGTCGCGCCATGGCGTGACAGCCGTTGATGCCGCACCTGGCGCGACCTTCGATCCGAACCATCATCAGGCGGTCAGCCAGATCCCGTCTGACCAGCCCGCCGGGGCGATTGCAGAAACCTTCCAGTCCGGCTGGAAAATCGGTGACCGCGTGCTGCGCGCTGCCATGGTCGCGGTGAGTGCAGGCAAGGCGAGCTAGGCCGATGGCAGGCGATTAGTCTGCCATCACCTTCCACGCTGTCACGGAGCCGGGCATCCAGTTCGGAATGATCACCGTATCGCCGAACACGGTGAGGTCATTCTGGAGGATGCCCTGCGCCTGCGTATTCATCACCTGCGAGACCTCGCCGTCTTCTGTCACATGCCAGACCTGGCCCGGCCAGCTCGAGACGAGGTAACCGCCATCTATGATCCCGACGCCATCGGCGTTTTTCATGCCGGTGGCGATCTGGTTGAGGTTCATCGCTTCGGTGACTTCGTACAGTGACCCGCTTGTCATTGTGGAGACGAGGAGGCGGTCTCCATCAGGTGTAAGGCCATTGGCACCTTTCAGCCTGTCATCTTCCAGCCACACACTCAACTCATCGCCGGACAGGCGGTAGATGCGCCCGGTTGGGCTGTCAGAGATGACGAGGCTGGCATTCCAGGCGGCCATGTCATTGAGGCTCTCTGCGCCATCGACATCAAGACTGCGCATCAGCGTGCCATCATCCGGATCGACCAAGTGGATGCGGTCAATATCAGCGACGTAGAGAATACCGCGGTCGACGACCATGCCTTGCGGCGCGTCCATCCCGGCCGCGAATTGCGGTTCGATCATCTCGCCATAGGCCGAGATTTTAGACACCCAGCCAGAGCCGTCTTTGTCGCCGCCAGTGCCCGAGACATTCGAGATGAAATATCCGCCATCCGGCGCCTGCGCGATGCCCTCGGGGGCAGCAAAGCCGTGAAGCGACCAGAGTTGAACCAGGGAAATAGGCGCATCGGCCAGACCAGCCGGCGCGTCTACGCTGACCTCCCTGTCCGGGTCTGGCAGTTCGGTCGTATCCGTGTTTGCCGGTGTGTCCGCTGGCTGGCAGGCTGAGGCGAGTAGCAGGGCGCTGAGGCCTGTCGTCAGTCTAATCATTCAGACTCCTGTTTCTCCACGAGTTCGACGCGTCTGTTCTGTTCCCTGCCATCATCGCTGACATTTGAAAAGACCGGAGAAAGCGGGCCAACGCCATGCGGCTCCAGCCGGTCTGAAGCGATGTCAAAATCCTGCTTGAGGGCATCTGAAACGGCCAGTGCCCGATCCGAAGAGAGCTTGCTGTTATAGGCAAAACTGCCTTTGGAATCGGTATGGCCGACGACATAGAAACGCTTGTCAGGATTGGCGGAAAGGAACTCGGCAATGGCGTCGAGGGCGGCGCTGGATTCAGGTTTCAGCGTGGCCTTGTCGAAATCGAAGACGATGCCATTGAGGACGACACGGCCATATTCTTCGAGGTCACTGCCAATCGCCTCTGCATCCACGACGACGAGGCCGGTTTCAGCCTGCTCGACCTCGATAATGTCGATCAGGGCGCCGATATAATCTTTCGAATGCTGTTCGACATTGATGACGACATAGGCCGTGCCGGCCGCGCGCTCTTTCCTGGCGACGATGGCCCCGGCGCCGCCCGATGACGAGGTGCCGGCCAGCATTGTGTTTGCCTCACCGCCCTTGTTGAGCGGATTTGTCCGAAAATAGACTTCCTGCCATTGGCGCGAGCCGATATCGACGCCGCCGCGATCGGCTTTCATGCCCTGGCCGAGAATTTCAAAATCCTCTTCCTCAAGGGCGTCGAGATAATTCTTGTAGACTTCAGACCAGGTGCGATCTTCGCCTTCATATTTGTAGAAGGTGCGCGTCACCCGGCCTTCGGTATCTATCCATTCGCCGATGGCCCTGTAGCCGGTGACCGGGCCGGTTGGCACCTTGTAGGGCTGGTAATTTTCAATGTGCTGCCAGGCGATCACCTGGCCTGGATAGCGCTCGATCATCGGGTGTTCGGTCACGCCTTCAATGTCTTGTGCGTGGCTATAAACCGGAACGATGGTCAGCGCGGCAGCCAGCAGGGCTGCACGGATATGTGATTTCATTTTTGCGTCCTCCCACAGAGCAGGGACGCATATTGCGATGGTTAATCAAAAATGACCAGAGGGGCATGGCGAATGCGCGAAACGCCATGCCGCGAGCTGTGGGTCAGCCTGCACCAAACGTCACGTGACCGTGCTCGTCGATGGGCCAGGCGTCATTCCAGGCGATTTCCCAGGCGTGGTCATCCGGGTCTGCAATGTATCCGCGATAGCCGCCATGGGGCGGTTCGTCCGGGGCCCGCAGGACACGCCCACCCGCCTTTTCGAGTTGATCCATGACGCTGTCGACCTCTTCGGCCGACGCGACATTTTGGGCGAGGGCGAATGCGCCGGGCGTGGCGAGGCCCTGCCGGTTCATGTCGGTTTCAAGGGCGGGTTTCGAAAAGAGGCCGAGGACGAAACCGTTCATCTGGAAGAAGATGATTTCCTCGTTTTCAAAGACTGGCGTCCAGCCGAAGCCGTCCGTGTAGAAGCGCCTCGAGCGGGCCTGATCGGCTATGCCGAGCGTGATGACAGAAACCTGTTGTTGCATGTCCATACCTTTCCAATCGGCTGGGCGACATTGCCCGGCCGTTCAAGGTCTTGGGACATCGGCGCGGCACATATGACGTGCCGGCCTGTCTGGACCCGCTTGTGGCGGGGGCCGGTCCAACCGTACCGGCCTCTCCGTTTCAGACATTGTCATGATAAGGCCCGGCGGCCTTGAGGATCAAGGTGGCCGGACGGGACAGGTGTCAGGAAACCTGTTTGCGGCGATCCTCACCCTGACGCTGCAGCATCCAGCCTGGATATTCCGGTGCAAGGGCGGAGACTTCGTCCAGTTTCGCAAGCTCGTCCGATGTGAACTCTATGCCCACGGCGCCAAGATTGTCCTTTAGCTGGTCCATGGTGCGCGTGCCGATAATAACGCTGGTGACATGTCCCTGATGCAGCAGCCAGGCGAGTGCGACCTGCGCCACGCTGGCTTTCTTCGCGTCGGCGATCGTTCGCATGACATCGACAATGTCGAAGCCCTTTTCCTTGTCCACAGGCGGAAAGTCGAAGACGGTACGGCGGGCATCATTCGGCCCGTCACCATCTCGGGAAAACTTGCCGGACAGGAAACCCCCGGCCAGCGGGCTCCATGGCAGGATGGCCAACTCCTGGTCCTTTGCCATCGGGACAACTTCACGCTCAAGCTCGCGGCCGGCGATGGAATAGTACATCTGGCAGCTCTCGAAACGGTGCAGGCCTTTCTCGCGAGCGTAGGCGACCGCCTTCATGATCAGCCATGCCGGCATGTTGCACAGGCCGACATAGCGCACCTTGTTGTGGCGGATCAGCAGGTCGAGCGCTTCGACGGTTTCCTCGATCGGGGTCAGCGGGTCAGTACCGTGCACCTGGTAGAGGTCGATATAGTCGAGGCCAAGGCGCTCAAGGCTGGCGTCGATGCCGTCCATGATGTGCTTGCGCGACAGGCCTGAAATGTTGACGGCCTTTTTCTCGCGGCGCTCAGCCTCGGCCTTTTCGGCGTCTGAAGCATCCTCACCAACTACGCTCGACACGCGGCCGAACACTTTGGTGGCGACCACGATTTCGTCGCGGGGGAGATTGTTGTTGCGGATGGCCTGTCCAAGAAGCGTCTCGGACACACCGGCTGAATAGACGTCTGCGGTGTCGAAGAAGTTGATGCCGGCGTCGAAGGCCGCTTTGACGAGCGCGTCAGCGTCTTCCTGCTGCTGTTTGCCGATAAATTTCCAGATCCCGCCTTCGCCGCCAAATGTCATGGTGCCGAGGCAAAGCCTGGAAACGACGAGGCCTGTGCGGCCGAGCTTGGTGTATTTCATGGGGGTGGCCTTCCTGCTCTGCTTACAATTTCTGAGCTGCATGTGGGGCGGGCACTGCAGGAAGGCGAGGGAGGTGACCTGAATTAAATGAGCAGTTTCGGCGTCCAGGCAGGGGAATACTGCGCAGGAGACTGCAAAACGAGGCGCCGGTGCGGCCATGTCGGCAGTCACAGCGGTAAATAACGTGCGCGTAAGTATCACTCAAATGTGAGACTGCCTCTTGAGCCTGCCAAACCTTTTCCCATATCGCTGCGTGAAGACACGTTCGCGCAAGCGGGCGTAGAATTCTCAACCCGTAGAGTCGCTGTTTCGGGGTGCTGCCTCGACAGGCCGATAAAAACGAAACGGCGGCGGCTGAAAGAAGAGAGAGAGTAAGACATGGGAAAGATCATCGGTATTGACCTCGGCACCACCAATAGCTGTGTGGCCGTCATGGATGGCAAGGAAGCCAAGGTCATCGAAAACGCAGAAGGCGCACGTACGACACCGTCCGTTGTGGCTTTCACTGAAGGCGGCGAGCGCCTCATCGGTATGCCGGCACGCCGGCAGGCCGTCACCAACCCGGATTTCACCTTCTATGCGATCAAGCGCCTGATCGGTCGTCAGTTCGACGACCCGACGGCGCAGAAGGACAAGGAAATTTCTCCCTTCGCGATTGTGAAAGGCGCAAGTGGAGACGCCTGGGTCAAGGGCCGCGACAAGGATTACGCGCCGCAGGAAATCTCTGCCTTCATCCTGACCAAGATGAAGGAAACCGCTGAAACCTATCTCGGCGAAGAAGTTACCCAGGCCGTTATCACGGTTCCGGCCTACTTTAACGACGCCCAGCGTCAGGCCACGAAGGATGCCGGCAAGATTTCCGGCCTTGAAGTCCTGCGCATCATCAACGAGCCCACGGCGGCTGCGCTCGCCTATGGCCTCGACAAGACCGAAGGCAAGACGATTGCCGTCTATGACCTTGGTGGTGGTACTTTCGACGTCTCGATCCTCGAGATCGGTGATGGCGTCTTCGAAGTTCTGTCGACCAATGGCGATACCTTCCTTGGCGGTGAAGACTTTGACCTGCGGGTCGTCGATTATCTCGCGGCCGAGTTCAAGAAGGATCAGGGCATCGACCTGACCAAGGACAAGCTCGCCCTTCAACGCCTGAAGGAAGAAGCCGAGAAGGCGAAGAAGGAGCTTTCATCCGCCACTCAGTATGAAGTGAACCTGCCCTTCATCACGGCCGACCAGACCGGTCCGAAACACCTCAATATCAAGCTGACGCGCGCAAAGTTCGAGAGCCTTGTCGAAGACCTCGTCAAGCGCACCATCGAGCCGTGCAAGAAGGCGCTCGCGGATGCTGGCAAGTCGACTTCCGAAATTGACGAAGTCGTTCTTGTTGGCGGCATGACGCGGATGCCAGCCGTTCAGGCTTCGGTGAAGGCCTTCTTCGGCAAGGAGCCACACAAGGGTGTGAACCCTGATGAAGTCGTTGCCATTGGTGCGGCGATCCAGGGCGGTGTGCTGCAAGGCGACGTGAAAGACGTTGTGCTGCTGGACGTCACGCCTCTGTCGCTCGGTATCGAGACGCTTGGCGGTGTGTTCACCCGCCTCATCGACCGCAACACGACGATCCCGACCAAGAAGGGTCAGACCTTCTCGACAGCTGAAGACAACCAGCCTGCCGTGACGATCCGCGTCTTCCAGGGTGAACGTGAGATGGCTGCCGACAACAAGATCCTCGGCCAGTTCAACCTCGAAGGCCTGCCGGCGGCGCCGCGCGGCGTTCCGCAGATCGAGGTGACGTTCGACATCGACGCTAACGGTATCGTGTCGGTCTCGGCCAAGGACAAGGCGACCAATAAAGAGCAGAAGATCACCATTCAGGCGAATGGCGGCCTCTCTGACGAAGAGATCAACACGATGATGAAGGAAGCTGAAGCCAATGCTGACGCCGACAAGGAACGTCGTGAACTGGTCGAAGCCAAGAACTCTGCCGAAGCCCTCGTTCATCAGACCGAGAAGCAGGTGGCCGAGCATGGCGACAAGGTCGGCACCGAGGTGAAGGCCGAAATCGAAGCAGCGTCGGAAGAGCTGAAAAAGGCCGCTGAAGGCGAGAATGTCGCCGACATCCAGGCCAAGCATCAGGCACTCATGACGGCCGCGATGAAGCTCGGCGAAGCTATTTATGCGAGCCAGCAGACGGAAACGGCCGAAGCAGATGCCAAGGCTGATGCGTCAGGCGACGAGGATGTTGTCGATGCTGACTTCGAGGAAGTGGACGACGACCGCAAGTCGGCCTAAAGACCTCCTCGACAGTTGAAAATCAGGCGCCCCGCAGACTCTGCGGGGCGTTTTTCTATCGGCGCGGGTCAACTGGTCCCGGGCTATGACCAGGAACGGGGCCGGACATGGACTCTCTGCAGGATTTCGAGATCATTTCGTCTTTGCGCGATTTCTGGGCGCAAGTCGAAAGCGTGTTTTTGACCGGCTTTCTTGGCGAGCCTCTCGGAAAGGGCGTCCTGGCGCTCGGTATTCTTGTCATCGCTTTTGTCCTGCGTGGCCTGATCGCGCACATGATCGCAGCGACAATCGGCAAGATCGCTGGCCGGACCAAGACCGACTTTGATGACAAGCTCGTCGCCGCGCTGAAGAAGCCTCTGACGCTGTTGCCGATAGCGGCGGGTGTTTTCTTTGCGGCCCAGGCGCTTGGGGCGACAGGCGAAGTTGATGACATTGTGGCCGATGTCACACGATCAATCCTGATCATCACGGTTTTCTGGGCGCTTTACCGTCTGGTCGATCCGGTCCTCGACCTGCTGAAACACATGCGGCGCATACTGGGGGAGACGTTTCTCGACTGGATGAAGCGCATCGTCAAAGCGATCGTTTTCTTTATTGGCGGTGCTGCGGTGCTGGATGTCTGGGGCGTTCCGGTATTGCCGTTCCTTGCCTCCCTGTCGCTCCTGTCCGTCGCCGTGGCGCTTGGTGCGCAAGATCTCTTCAAAAACCTCATTGGCGGCATGACGATCATTGGTGAACGGCGCCTGTCAAAGGGGGACTGGATATTCGTGGACGGCGTCGTCGAAGGGATCGTCGAGGATGTGAGCTTCCGTTCCACCGTGGTGCGCCGGTTCGACAAGGCACCCGTCTACGTGCCGAACGCCAAGCTGGCAGATAACCCGCTCGTCAACTTCTCGCGGATGACGCATCGTCGGATCTACTGGAAGATCGGGCTGGAATACCGCACCACGGACAAACAGCTCACCGATATTCGTAGCGCGATCGAAAAATACATTGCCGACAATGACGACTTTGCGCCTGCCGCAGACGTTTCGACCTTTGTTCACATCGATGAGTTTTCAGACAGCTCGGTCAACATCATGGTGTACTGCTTCACCAAGACGACGACCTGGGGCGAATGGCTGGCCATCAAGGAGCAACTCGCCTTCTTCGTGAAGAAGACGGTCGAGGAGAACGAGGCAAGCTTCGCCTTCCCGAGCCGTTCGCTCTATTTCGAGAAGCTGCCGGACGGGGCAGCACCTGAAGCTTTTGAGCCACCTTCTGGCGAGGAAGACGAAGAGACCACGGCGGATGGCATTCCGGAAAAGCATGAAAGCAACAGCACAGAAGCCTCGAAACGGCGCTCTGCGGACTCGACACGTGGACCACATCCGGATGGACGCGGCGTGTCAGGCGAGGGTGGCGACAGGGGGGCTAGCGATAGCGGTGACGGAGAAGCGGAGTGACATCTCCCGCGCTGACGGCCGATTGCGGCAAGTGCGCGGCGCTCTGTTGTATCGCACTGCCTTTTGACAAGTCCGACATGTTTGCCTTCGACAAGGCGGGCGGCAAACCCTGCCGGCATCTGGGTAGAGATCATGCCTGTACCATCCATGACCGCCTGTCAGCGGAAGGCTTTGGGGGGTGCGTCCGGTTTGATTGCCAAGGGGCGGGCCAGCGGGTCGTGCAGGACGTGTTTAGCGGGCAGAGCTGGCAGGATGACCGTTCATTGCTTGAGCCGATGATGGAGGCGTTCCGCGCCATGCGACGCGTCCATGAGCTTCTCGTGCTGCTCCAGGCCGCACGCGCGCTTCATCTCAGTGCGGCGCAGCGCGGACGCCTGAACGCTCTGGAAGGGGCGCTCTCGCCTTCGGAGGGCTGGAGTAGGGCGACGCTGGAAGACTTCATGGCCGGCTCACTACCATCCGATGTTATGGCATTCCTGCAGAGTCTTCGCGGTGTTGTGGCAAAAGAAAACCCCGGCACGAGGGCCGGGGCTTCCTTGACTGAACGGGTTTGAAGTTGCGCCGCGCTTACGCTGCGATCGCGTCTTCCTTGCGTTTGGGATCGCGCAGAACGTAGCCACGGCCCCAGACGGTTTCGATATAGTGATCACCAGGCGCGTCAGCTGTCGCGGTCGCCTTGGCCAGCTTCTTGCGCAGCTTGCAGATGAAGACGTCAATGATCTTCAGTTCCGGTTCGTCCATGCCGCCATAGAGGTGGTTGAGGAACATTTCCTTGGTGAGCGTGACGCCCTTCCGGAGCGAAAGCAGCTCGAACATCTGGTATTCCTTACCGGTCAGGTGGACGCGGTCGCCGTCGACTTCGACAGTCTTGGAATCGAGATTGACGAGAATTTCGCCGGTGCGGATGACGCTCTCGGCGTGCCCCTTGGAGCGGCGGACGATCGCCGTGATCCGGGCAATCAGCTCGTCTTTGTTAAATGGCTTGGTTAGGTAATCGTCTGCACCATAACCGAGTGTCTTAACTTTTGCTTCAATATCAGGATTGCCCGACAGGATGAGCACAGGCGTGTTCACGCGGCTCATGCGAAGCTGTTTAAGGACTTCGTAACCGGAAATATCCGGCAGGGAGAGGTCGAGAATGATGATGTCATACTCGTAGACCTTTCCGAGATCGACGCCCTCTTCACCGAGATCGGTGGTATATATGTTGAAGCCGGCCGCTTTGAGCATGAGCTCGATGCTGCGGGCGACGGAGTTGTCGTCTTCAATAAGAAGAACTCGCATGTCTTTCTCCCGAATCAGTCTAGCGACACCGTAGCCGCCCCGTTAACCAATGTGAATCTACGGACGGATCATTACCAAGAATTTAACGCCCTGATAAAATCTGTGATTCTTATTCATACCTCTTAACAGTGCAGGTCCTGGCCGCTGCCACGCCCGATCAGCGTCTGGGCAATGGCGATGGCGTCCTGCACCGGCTGCGCTGAAGGATCTGTGGAAATCAGCGTGCGCTGGCTTCGCACAGCTTCCCTGACCTTCTCATCACGCATCACGATGCCTGCGAGCGATGGCCGGAAGCCGAGGAACTGCTTGCAGGCCCGAGCGATGGCTTCATAGGTCTGCTGCCCCATGGCCCGCGTTGGCGCCTGGTTGATGGCGATGACCTGTTCAACGTCCGGTGCATAGCCGCGCAGTACCTTGATGAAGGCATAGCCGTCCGTCATCGAGGATGGATCATCGGTGATGACCAGCAGGGCCTTGTCGGCTGCGCGGGCGAGCCGCATGCAATTGGCTTCGATGCCAGCACCGAGATCTAGCACGACCTTGTCGTATTGGAGTGCCAGCGCCGAGAGGCCGGCGGCAAGGCGCGCGACCTCTTCGGAAGAGAGTTCTGCAAGTGCACCAGAGCCAGAGCGGCCTGGCAGGACGTCAAAACCGCCCTGTCCGGCGCCGCCATCGACATTAATGACCGCGTCTTCAAGTTCGATCCAGCCGGCAATCACGGCTGCGAGATCGGTCTCTGGCGCGATGCCCAGCTGGACATCGACATTGGCGAGACCGAGATCGCCGTCGACGAGCAGCGTCTTCTGCCCCTGTTGGGCGAAGGCGCTTGCCAGTGTGATGGACATGAATGTCTTGCCGACACCGCCCTTGCCAGAGGCAACCGCGATGACTTGGCCAGGATCAACGCGGCGGCGAGGGATTTTACCCTGCGAGCCTGTTGGCCTGTCCATGGATTTTGGAAGCATGAAGCTCATCTCAAGCAGCTCCTCTCAGTGCGATATCTGCCGGAGCTTCTTCCAGCAGTATCTTGGAAAGTCTGCCCGGTGCTGCCGGGACGAGGCCACCGCCGATGAACGGCGTAACCGCGAGGTGTGCGAACGCGATGCCCGCACTGGAAAGGGCCGCGACGATGCCGCCCCTCCGCCTGGTGACGTCGAGTTTCGTAACGATTGCCCGGCGCACGCCAACCGCTGCGAAGGCCCGGACAGCTTCAAGCTGGTCATCGGGATGGCCTTCGGCAGAGATCACGAGCACCGGCTCGGCATCAATGACATTAATAAGATCGCCAAGGCTGGCCATGTCGTCTTCATCGAACGGTACGATAGCTGGCAGGTCGATCACACAGCGATAGCCATTCGAGCGCGCGTTTCGCAGCAAGGAAAAAAGCGCGTCCGGCGTATTGGCTGAACGGATCTGGCGTTGTTCCAGCTCGAGATAGGCAGCGAGCTGTGCGCCGCCAGCCGTTGCGTCGAGGTCTGCGGCGACAGGCAGGATTTCGCAATTGGCGACAGCGGCCCGGCGCGTCATTTTCGCGGCAGTGGCCGTGCGGCCATGTCCGGGCGGGCCGACAAGCAGGATATCGCGGGTTGGCATGGCCGGGATCGGGTCACAGGTGATCAGCGCATCGAGGCCAGATGCCATGATGTCGGCCGGGTCCTGCGACTTGGCGCACATCGGCGCGCCTGCATCGGCTACACGTTCCGCAAATCTCTGGGGCGCACCGTGCCAGATAAGCGCATCGCGCACGCGATTTCGCAGGGGGTTTTCCTGAGGTCGGGGTGAACCGCCAACCGGCCTGTTCAGGCGCGTGATGAACCTTGGTTCGCTCGGCACCATTCCGCCGCCAAGCTTGTCAGTTGCGGCGCGGACTTCCACACCACCAGGCACTTCTCGCTCAGACAGGATAATCGCATCTTCGCCCATTTCGGCGAAGATCAACGCCTTGGCGGCCGCGTACGTCTCAGCTGCGAACATTTTCATGCGCATGGGCAATAAACTCCACTTCTGGAATCACACTTTGGCGCGGAAAGGTTAACGAAATCTGTTAATTTGTTAGGAAGTCGGAAATCAGCTGTGGGTAAACTGCGATCTGTAATGGCGTCCGGAATGCCAATGGTGAACGGCTTGGCTCAGGCGGCGCTGCGTTCGTCCACAATCTCTGAAAGTTTAACGCCGAGCTGTCCGTCGGCGACCACCAGCCGACCGCGTGCCATCAGCCGGTCGGAGACATAGATATCAACTGGCTCATTGGCTGATTTCTCGAGCGCGACGATTTCGCCTTCGCTCATGTCGAGGAGTTGTTCAATCGGCATGCGGGCTTCGCCCAGCACCACATCAACACGGACAGGCACATCCATCAGGGTCGATTCAAGCGCGCGGTTGCCGGACATATATGGTCTCCAGGACGTCGTGATTTGGTAGCCTCACCCGGAATGGTTTCCGAGGTGTGAATGCGGTGGACCAGAACGCATTCGCAGGTGGCTCAGGATTGAAAGAGATTGCCCTGTCCGTCAATCAGCTCTGCAGCAATTGTGCGGACCTGAGACATGGCATTATCCCGGTCATTCTCAGTAATTGCAGCATTTTCAAGCGTCTGAGCGAGCTGAACAATCTGTGCAAGCGCTGTTTTGAAGGACGCGGCAGAAGCGCGCATCGCGTCGGCCTGATATTTCAGCTGTTCGTCGCGAACAAGTGCCGCTGTACTCTGACGCGTATCTTCAAGCAGGGCGGCAAGCTCTGGCAGGCTGATCGAAATCCTGTCCTTTTCGGCTTCGGCCTGATGGGCAGGGGCTTCGAAATCGCTGCGGAAATCAAACGGGGTGACGGATTTGATGGATACGCCGCTCATTCGATCAGCTCGTCTTCCCGGCGCACGATCGACAGGATATCGCCGCGCTTGGCGAGTGAGCGGGCCAGCCGGGTGATTTCGAGTCGTGCGGCCTCGACATCTGACCGACGCACAGGCCCAATTGAGTCGATCTCGGCAGTCAGCATATCACCGGCCCGCTGCGTCATATTCTTCAGGAAAGTGGCATGGATGGCTGGCTTCGCGCCTTTCAGCGCGGTTGCGAGAGTGGTGCGGTCGACGCTTGAAAGTATGGTTTGCACAGCGGCCGGACCGAGGCCTGCAAGGTCTTCAAAGGTAAACATCAAGGCGCGGATACGTGCGCCACTGCCGGGCTCGGCTTCATTGAGAGAGGAGAGCAGGCTGCGGTCTGCGTCCGACTCCATCTGGTCGAAGATACGGGCAACAGCTTCATGGCCGTCACGGCCGAGACGTCCGGCGCTTGATTGCAGAAGGTCGCTGACAGCCTGTTCAATGACGTTCAGCGCTTCGGCGCGCACCCGTCCAATATGCAGGAGCCGGCGAAGCGCATCCGTGGCGACCGGCCGGGGCAGGGCGCGTACTGTCCGGGCCGCGGTTTCTGGTGCCAGACGCGACAGGATGACCGCGATGACTTGCGGGTTTTCTGATTCGAAGCATCGGGCGATGGCTGCAGGGTCGAGGCCAGACAGGCTGTCCCAGACGGCACCAGTTTGATGCGTGTCGGCGCTTGAAGCCTGCGTGCGAAGGGCGAACACGAGCGCATCGCTTTCCGTCGGCGCAGACGATGCTGCTTGATGCGGCATGGCATTTATCGCGACGCTCAGCTGGTTGGCCTCCTCTTCAGACAGCTCTGACCAGACGGCGGAGGCTGCAGGGCCGAGTTCCCGCATCAAACGGGCAGCTTTCAGCACACCTGAGCGGACATGCGGTGGATTTTCGGTTTCAAGGCGTGCGGGCAGGCTCATCCGTGACCTCCCTGGCTTGTCATCCAGGTCTTGAGAACGCGGGCGGTTTCCTTCGGATTCTCGAGCGCGAGCCGGCGCGCTTCGGCGGTCCTGTCCTCGTTGGCGACATGCTCACTTGTGGGTATCGCATGCAGGACGGGTGGGTGCTCGGCGGCGGGGCGCGAAGATGCCGTGGAAGGCATAGTGGCGGCAGGTAACGGCCGGGAGAAAAAACCGAGATAGCCGATCAGGATCCCCAGGACAGAAAGCCCGCAGAGCTCTACCAGTTCGACAGGCTGGAAGCCTCCGGTGGTGCCGTGCGCGAAGCTGAAAGGTTGTATCTGAAGACGGTCGCGGGTCCGGTCATAACCGGCGGCCGCATCAAGGATCGTCTCAATCCGGGTCGTCGTTTCGGCATCGAGGTGAAACCGGTTCTCCGGAGCGTCGACCATGATCAGGAAGTTCTGCTTGCCGTCCGCGTCTGTCCGGGTGGCGACGCGGACAGCATCACGGCCAAGAACGGGTTCAATGAGATTGGCAAGCTGCACCTGCTGCGGTGACATGGCCGCATTACCAGCCGAGGTGTCAGTCAGGAAACTATTGGCGCGCCATGCGACAAGGCACACGACCAGGGTCAGCGCCATCAGCGCTGCCAGTCGTGTGCCTCCTGGCATATTTGACCTTTGAGCTGACATCCCATTCCCTGCTGGCGTCACCATTTGAAATCGATGGCGTGTTCGTCAGCTAGATAGGCAAGTCAGCGTAAACGGCGCTTTAACGATAGCGCCGTTCCGCGGTGATGGAGTGCCAGTTTCTTTCGGGTGTCAGGCGCGGTACTGTTGCAACCGCGTCGTGCGCAGACCCTTCGAACCGTGACGGTCATAAAGTTTCGACCAGCCGGTCAGTTCTTCTTCGGTCAGCGCATAGCGCTCACAGGCTTCTTTCTGGGAAAGGAGACCGCCCCGCACCGCCGCGACAACTTCCGCCTTGCGGCGTGTCACCCAGCGGCTGATGCCGGGCGGCGGGAGGTCTTCCCGGGTCATAGTTTGCCCGTCAGGGCCCTTAATGCTCAAAGTTCTCGCGTTCTGCTGCGCCATGAGATCCACCATTATTAGCGGTTAAAACCGAGGACGCTTCTGCGCCCATGTCTGTGGTCTACAGCAGGCATATTAAATCAGGTTTCAGCGAGACCTGTGAGTTTTCATGAAAATTCAAAACGTTCTCTGGGTGCCCGTTAAACCTGCGTTCGCAAACCTGTCCCGGCATGGGTCAGGTGTGCTGAATGAGCACAAGTTTATACAATTTTAGGCCGAAATCCGTTCATCAGCGGCGATTGTCGCCCAAATAAAGCCCCCGCCCATTACGCGAGTTTCATGTGAACTTTCGTACAGAACACACGCCTGACCCCTGGCGACACCCTCTTCTGCGATGGAAAAGAACACTGCAGGGCGGCCTTCCAGCCATCCAAGGTGGGCAGGCAGGGGCTCACGGGTTGAACGGACGCGGGCAAGAACGGCCTGTTTGCGGTCGCAGGCCTCTTCGAGCGTGCCGTCGCCGAGCCAGTTCAGCTCTTCCATGGTCAGCCCGGCTGTGAGCAAGGCTTCACGCGGGCCGACGATTACCTTGCGGGCCGGCGCGTCGATCTTCACGACAAAGAGCGGCTCACCCGTCGCGACGCCAAGGCCGCGGCGCTGGCCGATCGTGTAATGGATCACCCCGTCATGCTGGCCCAGAACCCGGCCATCGAGATGCACGATATCGCCGCCGCGCCCGGAGCCGGGGCGGATTTTCTTGACGACATCGGCGTAAGAGCCCTGCGGCACGAAGCAGATATCCTGGCTGTCCGGCTTTGCGGCGACGGGCAGGTTGTACTTTTCCGCCAGCTCACGCACCTGCGTCTTCGGCAGGCCACCAAGCGGGAAGCGCACATAATCGAGCTGCTCCCGCGTCGTAGCGAACAGGAAATAGGACTGGTCACGCGAGGCATCCGCGGCGCGGTGCAGCTCTGGTCCGTCCGGCCCGTCTGACCTCTGGATGTAATGCCCTGTCGCCAGGCAGTCGGCACCGAGTTCCTTGGCGGTGGCAAGCAGATCGGAGAATTTGACCGTCTGGTTGCAGCGAATGCACGGGATTGGCGTCGAGCCGGCAAGATAGGTGTCGGCAAAATCCTCGATCACCTGCTCGCGGAACCGGCTTTCATAATCCAGCACATAATGCGGTATGCCGATCTGGTCGGCGACATTGCGCGCATCGTGGATATCCTGCCCGGCACAGCAGGCGCCCTTCTTCTGGATGGCGGCACCGTGATCATAAAGCTGTAGCGTAATGCCGATGACTTCATAGCCTTCATCGGCCAGCATGGCCGCGACGACGGAGCTGTCGACGCCGCCTGACATGGCGCAAATGACCCGGGTTTCGGAAGGCGGCTTGTTGAAGCCAAGCGAATTGAGTCCGCCGGGCGCGGCGGAGGTGTTGTGTGTCATGTCTCTCTCCAACCGGGTTCAAGGCCCGAAGCAGAAATGGGTTATGTTGAAGGCTACATAGTTGAACCGGGAGGGAATGTCAGCTTTGCATGTGTAGTCGGCTGCCAGCTTAGTGGGCGCTATCCAGCTTCGGGCGGGCCCGGCCCATTGTCCAGTTGGACGTTCCGCGCACGGATGGATTTGGGGCACACCAGATCTCGCCAGTGGCGGTAATCATCGTGACCCAGATGAGATTGTGCTCCTGGCCATAGTCGATGACGCCAATTGCAAACCCGTCACCCTTGTCGAGCACGGTCATGGGGATGGGTGGATTGAGCTGTGTGAACATGTGTGTCCGCTTTCTATAAGTCCTGCAATCAACCTTGCCGAGATGCGATTGGTTGCGTGGGGTTGAACAGAAAGCTGCGCATCGTTTGATCGCTGTGGCGTGCGTGAAAATGCAAACAGGCTTGTCGGTGAATTCACTTTGGAACACAATCGCGTACAGGCCTGAATTCGGTCAGGCTTTTGGGTGGGACCAGAACCATGATCAGGACTTTCCGTATTCTCGGCGCGGCCCTTGCCGCTTCGGCTATCGCGCTTTCAGTGCAGGCGCAGGCTGGGGATTGGCGCGTCACACCGCTCGCTCAGGATGGGTGGAGCGCAGAGGAGAAAGGCGAGGCCGATGAGCCGACCCGTTCGGTCCGCCTTGTCTATCAGGGCGAGGACTTCAAGTTCTCGTTCGGCTGCGTGCTCGGCTACGGGATTGATGTTTCCTGGATGCCGGACAGGGCGCTCGAGGGCGGCCTGCTCATCCCGGTGAAATTCAGCATCGATGGCGATTTGCTGTTCGAACGCGATATCGCCAATAATGACCGCAAGGACTATGCCTGGCAGGAGCGCGGGGACGCGACCAATGCCGCGTCACTCGTCTACGCCATCTGGGAAAAAGGGGCCGGTACGCTGACGATCGAGGGCGGCGGCGTCACAAGCATTGTGCCTTTTGATGAAGTGAAGAACGAGTACTGGTCAGAGGAAATCCTGTTTGCCTGCGGCCTGTTCTAGGACGGCAGGCGGGCCTCAGCAGTACGGATTTCCTGAGCGGCAGGAGCTGTTATAGCCTGTGCCAATGGCGTTCACGCTGTTGATGAAATTGTTGAAGTCGGCCGTGTCCTGATAGCTCGACGAGGACGAGTAGCTGGAGCTGGAACTGCTGCTATACGAGCTGCTGCCGGAATAGGGCGTGTAGCTGCTGCCCCCGCCATAGATCGGCCGATTGACCGTCATCGCGGTGAGGCTGTCGAGAATGCCCCAGTTGCGCCGGGTCGAGCGGGGCGGATTGGCGAGATTGTTGTTGTAGGTCTCGGCGTTCTGGATGTTGTAGAAAGGCTGGCAGGCGCCCTGATAGCCTTCATTCAGGCACGCATTCATCAGAAGCGATTTGGTGCCGTCATAATCGTACATATCAAAGCGGCGATAGAATTTCATGTAGGCGAGGTTCAGGCATTTGTCCTGCTCACCGAGGTCGCAAGCTTTCCTGAAGAAGTCTGCCGCCTGGTCGCGGTCAGCTTCACTGGGTTTGTAGGGGGATATGACGGTCGCATAGGCGAGGCCCTGGCAGCCATAGAAAGACTCGAGGATGCAGGCACGCCGAAAGTTTGGCAGCGCCATGTCATAGTTTGGACTGGCCTTGTATTCACCCGTCATCCAGCGTTCGCCCATCAGGTAGCAGGCATCGCCATTGCCAGCCCCGCATAGCGCATCGAAGATTTCCGTGGCCTGGGTCACGTCACCACTTGCCGTGAGTTCGCGGCCGCGCGCGATGAGGTTGTCTTCAAAGTCCCAGAGACGGGCGCGGGCCTCATGGTTCACTTCGTCGCCGGCCATGGCCGCGCGGTAGTATTTTTCCGTTTTGGCGATGGAGACCGGAACGCCCATGCCGACATCATGCATATAGCCGAGGGTGAGCTGCGCATTGCCGACGCCGCCATCCGCGGCCCTCTGGATGAGGGCGGCGCCAGCTTCGAGGTCTGCCTCAACGCCGTCACCCGTGAGCAGCATCTGGCCGGCATTATAGGCCGCTTCCTGGTCACCAGATTTTGCGGCGAGCCTGTAATAGTGCAGGGCCGCAGCCGCATCCTTCGGTCCGCCTATGCCCTGGTCGTAATAGAGCGCGATGTTGAACAGGGACGCCTTGTCCCCGCTTTGCGCGGATTTCAGGAACCAGTTGCGGGCCAGCATTTTTGACTGGGTGACGCCAATCCCGCCCGAATACATTGATCCGAGTACGAAATAGGCTGGTGTGTAGCCAGCCTTGGCGAGTGCATCGACTTCGACATAGGCGGCTTCCGGATTGCCCGCGCGTGCCGTTTCCATCGCTGCTTCGAGACGTTCGGCCTGGCTCTCGGCGAGGGCCGGCCCGTGAAGCGTGCAGGCCAATGTAATCAAGATGCAGGCGAGCCGTCTGCGCATGTGAAACCCCACTCTGGATTTCACCAGCCTAGCGATGCCGATCTAAAAATCTACAGAACTTTGAAACGAGCAGTCCGCCCGCGCCGGCTACAGGCCGATAGCCGCCCGGAGCGCCTCATGGCAACCGGGGGTAAAATGGAAGGCGTCCCAGCCATGTTGGCGGGCCGCTTCGATATTCTCCTGCATATCGTCAACGAGGATGATGTCGCGGCCCTTATGGCCCATCGCGTTTTCTATGTGGGCGAAGTAGGCAAGGTCCGGCTTGGCGAGGCGCATCCGGCCGGCCGCAAAGACGGTATGCATGTGTTCACCGAAGCCCATGTCCTCGATCCAGTCTGCGCGATGGACTTCATTGTTCGTCGCGATGACGTTGATGACGCCTGCCTCGCGGGCGCGGCGCACGAGTGAGAGGGTCTCGGCATCGGGGATGTGATCCTTGTCGAACCAGTAGTCGACGACTTCACGGGCACGGTCCGGCACGCCGTTCTCACTCGCCCATGCGCCGACCAGCTCATGCAGGTCCGCTTCGCCAACCATGGCTTTCTGGAAACGGCCTGAAAACAGGTAGCTGGCCAGCGACTTGATCGACAGGCCGGTATCGGCCTCGAACGTCGTCATCCACAGGAAGATTCCATCCTGGACATTTGAATTGAGAACACCGTCAAAATCCCAGGCGATCACTTTGTGTTGGAGTTGCTGCACAGCGGGGCCGACCTTTCCATGTTTTAAGGCGCTGTAGCGGCCAATCGGTCAAATTTCCAGCTTTGCCGCAACATCACTGAAACCGGAAAGCGCCATCTTCCCGCAAGTGCGAGGCGGAGGTGACAAGATGGGTGTGGCCAACCGGCTTCAGACTGATCAGCCAATCGAAATCGAAGCCGGGCTGGACGTTGAAGCCCCCATCGAACGGGTGATGGACCTGCTCGACTTCGCGGCCCCCTGCAATGCGCTACGCGAGCGTGGCTTTTTCTTCATGGAAGAGGCCGAGGGCAGCAAGGGCCGTTTCAAGGCGGTTGACCCGAACGAGCCGGACAGGGTGTTCGTGTTCGATGTTGAGACGTTTGACTGGCCCAAGCATATCCGCTTTGCCATGCAGTTCGATACAGACGAGCCAATCGGGTCTGTCCGGCGATCGATCTGTGATTTCAGCCTGTCCGCCACAGGGCCTGACACTTGCCACCTGAAGCTGGTTGAAACGACTTTCCTGGTCGAAGGGCTCAGTGAAAGGGATGTGCGCACTGAACGGGCCATGCTGGTGCTTCTTGCACAACAGCGAATTACTTCGCTCTGCATCCATGCGACGCGCGGCGTCGATGCAGCGATGGCGGTGGGCTGACGTCTCCGCGCTATCCTGTCGCGCGGCAGGCTGCGCAATTTTCCGGGCCAGCCCATTCAATGTATAAGTGAATTTCAGTCGTCGCTTAGGGGAGCTTGAACGCATGGAATTCGACGCACTTCTTCTGTCGCGGATTCAGTTCGCGTTCGTCATCGCTTTCCACATCCTCTTCCCGGCATTCACCATTGGTTTGGCTGCCTTTCTTGCAGTTTGCGAGGGGCTCTGGCTGTGGACCAAAAAGGATGTGTTCAAGCGGCTCTATCTGCACTGGATCAAGATTTTCGCTCTGGCCTTTGCGATGGGCGTCGTTTCGGGCGTCGTCATGTCATACCAGTTTGGCACCAACTGGTCTGTCTTCGCTGACAAGACCGGCAGCGTGATCGGACCGCTGCTTGGTTATGAGGTCCTGACCGCCTTCTTCCTCGAGGCGACCTTCCTCGGTGTGATGCTGTTCGGCTGGAAGCGGGTGGGCAACAAGCTTCACTTCCTCGCGACATCGGTTGTGGCGATTGGCACGACGATTTCGGCATTCTGGATCCTGTCGGCCAATAGCTGGATGCAGACGCCGGTCGGCTATGCGATCGACGCCGAGACCGGAAATTTCTATGCGACTGATTTCATGGCGGTGATCTTCAATCCGAGTTTCCCGTCTCGCTATGTCCACATGATGCTCGCGGCCTTCATCACCACGGCCGCTGTCATCATGGCGGCTGGCGCGTGGCAGGTGATCCGTGGTCATTCCAGCCAGCCGACGCGCTGGCAGATCAGGATGGCGGCCGGCACGCTCTGTGTCCTGATGCCGCTGCAGATCTGGGCCGGGCACTGGTCTGGTGAGGTGGCGCATGAATACCAGCCGGCCAAGGTCGCGACGATCGAAGGCTGGTGGGAAACGGCTGACGTGCAGGGCACGGTGCTGCTGGCGATTCCCGACGAGGAAAATGAACGCAATGCATTCGAGCTGACCGTGCCGGGCACAAGCCGGTACCTGTTCACCACCGATGAACCGCTTGAGGGGCTGAAGGCGTTCGACGCGCCTGACCGCCCGCCTTTCCTGCCCGTGTTCTGGGGCTTCCGGATCATGGTCGGTGCCGGCATGGCCATGCTGGTGCTTGGTATCTGGGGTGCCATCCTCTGGTGGCGTGGCCGTATTGACAAGCCGGGCATCTTTCACTGGCTCGCCGTGCCGGGCGGTTCGCTTGGTTTCATCGCGGTGATTACGGGCTGGATCGTCGCGGAGGTCGGCCGTCAGCCCTACACAGTCTATGGAGCGCTGCGCACCGAAGACAGCCTGGCGCCGGTTTCGGTCGGGCAGGTCGCTACATCGCTGCTCATCTTCATGATCGTCTATGCCATCATCTTCACGGCAGGCACGGTCTACATGGCGCGCATCGCAACACGTGGCTTCGGCGATGATCCGACAGATCCGCCAGAACGCGAACATCGCGCGCCGGGCAGCCCATTGGCGGCTGTCGATGACAAGGCCGAAGTACCGACATCGGAACGCCAATCTTCAGAGCAGGGGGACTGAAATCATGGACTTGGACCTTCCACTGATCTGGGCTGTGCTGATCGCCGCGGCTGTGATGCTCTACGTTCTGCTTGACGGCATGGATCTCGGTATCGGTATCCTGACCGGGCTCGCCAAGGATGATGAAGAACGCAATCTCATGACGGCAACGATCGAGCCCGTCTGGGATGGCAATGAAACCTGGCTGGTGCTTGGTGGGGGTGGCCTGTTTGCGGCCTTTCCTCTTGCCTATGCGATCCTGATGCCGGCCTTCTACCTGCCGGTACTGCTGATGCTGGCTGCCCTGATCTTTCGCGGCGTGGCCTTTGAATTCCGTCACAAGGCGGTGAGGAACACTACAAAGCTGTTCTGGAACGGTGCTTTCTTTGGCGGGTCCCTCACGGCAGCGCTGTCACAGGGCCTGATTCTCGGCGGATTTGTGCAGGGCGTTACGGTGGAGGGGCGCGGCTTTGCAGGCGGCGCGTTCGACTGGCTGACGCCATTCTCGCTACTGGTCGCGATCTCTGTGGCTATCGGCTATGTGCTGCTCGGTGCGTGCTGGCTGATCCTGAAAACCGAAGGGGAGGTCCAGCATCGGGCGCGCAGACGGGCGCTGGCGGCACTGATCGGTGTTGCGATCTGTTTTGCAGCCGTCAGCCTTGCGACGCTCTCGATTGATCCGCGGGTCACCGAACGGTGGGGCTTTTCGATGTCGAGCATTGAATTGACAAAACTCTTGCCCCTGTCGCCAATTCCCCTGATTGGCGCCGTGCTCGTCGTACTGGCGGGACGGGACCTTTCGATGAAGGTCGATGCACCGGACTGGCGTCCTTATGTATTCTCGACCGGTATTTTCCTGTCCGGTTTCCTTGGGCTCGCGGTCAGCCTGTTTCCGAATCTGGTGCCGTTTGAAGTCGATGTCTGGGAAGCGGCGGCGCGTGACAATGCGCTGATGCTGATGCTCGTCGGCGCGGCTGTCATGCTGCCGGTCATCCTGTTCTACACAGGCTATGTCTATTCCCTGTTCTGGGGCAAGGTCGACCCGGATGAGGCCTATCATGACTGACCTGATCGAACCACAAGGCCCGGACGAAACAGGCGAAGACGAACGCCCGCTGGGCCGACAGTTGCTGTGGTTTGCCGGCCTGGCGCTGGCAAGCGTGAGCGTCGTTGCAGTGGTGGCGTATGCGTTGCGGGGTCTATTGTTCCTGTGAGGTGCCGGGCATCAGTGTGCCCGGGTCTGTCCAGCTCCACAAACTGTCGACCTGAAACAGATAGTCCTTCGTCTCAGCGGTGCGCAGCTTGCCCGTTGCATGATCGCGAAGGCTTTCAAACAGTACCTGGCGGGCAGGTGGCCCAGCGGCGACGGCCTCATCATGCAGGGACTGGACGAACTCGCGATATGCGCGGATCTGGACGGCGAACTCGTCCTTGGTCGCGACGTTGTCCTTGAAGGTATAGTGTGGCCCCCAGATGTCGTTCGCGGCAAGGGCGATGGCGATATAGGTGTCGCCACTTTCAAGGTTTTCGGGGGTGAACCACGCTTCCCGAGGCAGGCGGGTCTCGCCCGCCAGCGCGTGGAATTTCATCAGCCTGTATTCGGCGTCAAATGCCTGCTGCTGTTCGAGGCCCCAATCCAGCCCTTCATGATCGTCTCCGGTGTAGACGAGATAGGCCGCGCGCGCATCCTCCATCAGGGCGAGTGCCTCGGCCGGATCGGATGCCTGCCGGGCCTGCTCAACCCGCAGCTCGCCATACCATTTGTGAACCGGCGAACCTTGCTTGTCGGCACATGATCTCGAAAGATTTGCGATAAAGTTGGGACGCGCCGAACCCGTCCATTCGTCGCGATAGGCGTACCAGAGGTTTTGCGACACATTCCACCAGGACATGCTACAGGCAGCAAATGTGCCATCTTCCGTAAAGAACGGTCCGGGTGGCCCGCCTGCATCGGCATAGAGCACCGCCGCGTCGACAATGCGCTCTCGTATCTCTCTTGCGCGCTCATAGTCATGGGGGACCGCAGGCGCGGCATCGGCCTTGATGAGGATGTCGAGCGCGCGGTTGGCGATGGTGCCCTGTTCCTCAAGGCTGAGATCGGAACGTGACAGGAGCAGGAACCAGGTATCCGCGAGCTGGTACATCGTAATGAACCGGTCAGCGCAGACCGCTTCAAGGATATTCGCATCATTGACGGCCGCTTCGTTGATAGGGCCTTCGGTCTGCTCGTAATAATACCGGACCGCGTTGAGCTGGTCGTCAGTAGACTCAGGGCAGGGCGGCAGCTCGCCCTCGGCAATCGCCGCACCCGTCCCGGCGACGAAAAAGGCCAGCGCCGTGACGCCGGCTCGGACTACGGATATCATCTTGATACGTCCCTCGAGCAATTCGTCTGATTGGAGCAACCGGCGAACGATTTGGCAAGATGCTCGAGTCCAGGGCGGGCGCCGCGCTGGCAAGTGTGACCGTCGTCAACGATGGCGGCCTGTGAGCCACGAGCTGCCCCTTCATCGGCGGGCCTGGCCCCATGTGCGCCGGCGTGCGCCTTGACGCAGACGGCTACGGGCGGCAACCAGATTATGGGTGTGGGACCAGACCTGTAATGACAAGGACAGAACATGGCTGCCAAATTCGAACTCTATACCGACAAGGCCGGTGAATTCCGTTTCCGACTGAAAGCCGGAAATGGCGAGAACATCCTGGCCAGTGAAGGCTACAAGCAGAAGGCGAGCGCGACCAAGGGCATCGACTCAGTCAAGAAGAATGCCCCTGAAGATGCGCGCTATGAGCGCAGCGAGACAAGCGGCGGCAAGTTCAGGTTCAACATCAAGTCGACCAATGGCCAGGTCGTCGGCACGTCGCAGAGCTATGCCAGCGCGGCGAGCCGTGACAAGGGCATCGAGTCGGTCAAGCGATCTGCGCCGGATGCGGCGGTATCAGACCTTACGGCCTGAAGTCCCGAATATCGGGTGCTGTGTTTGCCTGATGCTGAATATGAAAGGACCGCCCTGTCAGATGACTGGGCGGTCCTGTTTGTCTGGTCTGTATGAGCGCCCGGTCAGACCGCTCAGTTGAAGCGCGGGGCAATCTTGAGATTCTTCACCCAGCCAATCTTCTCATAGAAGAGGAGCATCGTGCCATTATAGTCGACGATGCGGTTCCAGATGCCCTTGCGCGGACGGTGCAGCGCGGAAATCGGCTCATCATGATGATGGTCGTGGAAAGCTTCCCCGCCGGTCAGTAGCGCCATCATGTGATCGGCCCAGGCAGGCGTCTTGAGGTGGCCAAGCACGTTGATGCCATAGGTCGTGGCGTGGAACTGGATGGCCCGGCCGATGACGATACTGGCGTGGATGATAGCAGTCAGCACGAGCGAACCGCCTGCGGCCCAGACGATGAGGTAGATCGCTGCCGGGACGAACAGGTGCACGACGAGCGAGATAGAATTGTAGAAGCCGTCCATCCAGACAATGATCGGATGGTTCTTCAGCCACATCGGCATTGGGCGCATCATGTCCTTGTGGTCGCGGAACATGATCCAGCCGACCCATGCCCAGCGCTTGGACTCAAATGGGTTGTGCGGGTCGCCGGGACCATCGGCGAAGCGATGATGCTGTGAGTGGTAATTGATCCAGTCTTTCACATTGCCCTGCATCGCGATGACGAGGTTCATCATGGTGAGGATTTGCATGGGCCAGCGCATGTCACCCGCGCGATGCTGCATCAGGCGGTGAAGCGGGCCGATACCGGCATTGCAGACAAAGATCGTAAGCGCGATCACGCTGAGCGAAAGTGGCAGGTACCAGAGATGCAGTTCGATATGAGTCAGGGCAATGCCCAGGATCACCATGGTGGTCAGTAGCGCGATGCCAAGGGCGGGATAGATGAAAGCTGAAAAGCAACTTGCAATATTGAACGTCTTCCACGTCTTCGGAATGGCAAGCGATCGTGGGATCATGGGCGGGTAACTCCTTGGGGCCGTGCTAGCGTCCAGTCTGAGCTGCACCAGCTACCGGAAAGTTAAGAACGATTTGCAACTTCGAAAAGAGGGAATGTGCGTGCAGACCTGACTTCTTTTGCGAATGTGATCGATCTGAGCTGAACCGCGACTGAATAGTCACGTTCAAGGCAGTCAGAGTGCCTGCCAGTCGTAGGTCAGCGGGCCTTCCTTATGGGCAAACCGGTCAATATGTGAGGCGACGATATCCTTCAGTCTCGCCACATCCTCCCCACTTTTCGGCTCAAGGTGGATTGTCAGATCGCTTTCGCTTGCCGCCATGACAACGCGTCCAAGGGGCAGGTCGATGGTTGAATGCGTGGGTGTGAACTCAACAGGGCATTTATGCCCCCAATGCTTGCTCAACTGTTGCAGGTACCGGCTCGAGTTCGGCGTGGCGACGATGGCGTTGTATTTCATGACGGGCTCCAATGTTACCGACAAGAAAACGTAATTGAGACGCATTCGCATTAACAGATACGATTTCGCATAATACTCATGCCGATGCGCGCTTGCAGGGGCCATATGTACGCGGGCGCAGGTCTCTTACACGTCAAAAGAGCCTCATCCACAGTAACCAAACGCTACAACCGGCTACCGGGTGGTTGTTTGTGTCTTGACAATATTCTTGTTATGTTCTGTTAGTGTTCTTCTCGTGATCACGAATTTCAACGAACAGGGCGAAATTTCATGGACGCTATTCAGAATCGCAGTGGCGAGCTCTGGTCGCTTCTGGTGCAGCACGGACTTGCGGATCTGTTTGGACAAAACGAGACGGCGCATGTCGATTGTCCGAAATGCAAATCACCGCGCGGTCTGAAGCTCAGCCTCGTATCGGGTCAGGCAAGATGCTCGCGTTGTGGCGTGGAAGCGCCAATCCTGACTTATCTCAGCGAGATGGAAGACGCCGAAGTCTGCGTTGATGCCGATGATATTGTCGATGCCGAGATCATCCAGTTCAAGCCGCAAAGATCGGGGTCTGATCCCGCCCTGCCGGCAATCCGCAGCACTGAAACGTCGATAGCCGGGCTGGACGACGTGTGCATGGATGAAGACATGGAGGCCTGGAAGGCCGAACTCATGGACGAGCCAGCTGCGACGCCGGCGAACAATGAGACCTCAGCGCCGGCCAACACACCGCCACGTCGGAGTATTTTCGAGAGCCTGATTATCATTTTCCTTTCGCTTGTTTTCCTCACAGCTGGCCTCTCGGCGGCGGGCCTCTCGGCCTTCGCCAATTTCCAGGCGTTCAGTGAAAGCGTTGCCAACCCGGCACAGGGGCAGATTTGGGGCTGGGCTGGGGTTATCGCGTCGGTCTGCTCATTTGGCGGGTTCACCTTTTTCTGGTGGCATGTTTCGGGCGGACGCCGGAAAGAGGGATTGCGGGCGCTCGCTTTCGCTTTAGCTGGCGCCGCTACCAGCACGCTGGGCACGGCCATGTTCATGGCCAATAATGACGATGCCCGCACTGGCGCCATTCAGGCGGCCGCAACTGCTCGGCCCATCGTGGAACAACAGATTGAGGATTATCGCCGCCAGCTTGAAGGGATACCGGCAGGTGTGCGCTCTGTCGGCGGGCTTGAGTCTTATCTGCGCGGCGTTGAAGAAGCTGGCCGCACGCATCAGAAGCCCTATCGCGATGCGCAGAATGAGCTCGGCCTCGCAAGACGCCGCGCCGAGCTTGAAGCGAAAATCGAGGCGGCCCGTCTCAGCCTGCTTGGGGAGGGCGGCCCGGCAATCCTCAACGCAGAGGCGCCGGCGAGAGGCCTGCCTGCCTGGTTCTTTGCTGTGATGCTGGAAGTCTTTTCCTCCCAGGGCACCAGTATCGCGCTTGTCGCGCTGCTGGTGCTGGCTTCCAGCCGGGGCCGGGAGCGGCGGCGCACGCCTGACAGTCGCGCTGCCGCCCTGGCCTGAACCTGTTCAGACGCTGACGACACGCCCCGGATTCATGATGCCGAGCGGATCAAGCGCCATCTTGATGGCACGCATCGTATCGGTCGCTGCCTGTGGCCGTATGCGCGCCAGCTCGTCGCGCTTGAGACGGCCAACGCCATGCTCTGCGCTGATCGATCCGCCGAAGCGCATCGCCTGATCGTGAACTATGCGCGTGATCTCGTCGGCATGACTGGCGAGGATCGGTTTGGATGCAGCTTTTGGCTCGCAGGCCGAATAGTGGAGATTGCCGTCGCCGACATGTCCGAAAGCGACAATCTCCGCAGCGCTCACGACTTTGTGGATCTCGGTTTCAGCGGCGTCCAGAAAATCTGGAATGGCTGAAACCGGAACTGAAACATCATGGTTCACCGCCGTGCCATAGGCGCGTTTTGAAAGTGGAATTGTTTCGCGGATATGCCAGAAACTGTCGGCCTGGCTGACAGTCTCGGCGATGATCGCATTCTCCGCGAGGCCTTTCTCCATGGCGTCGGCAAGGGCGGCCATCAGCGTTTCGCGAGCCTGGTCCTCGCGCGCCATCGAAACTTCGACAAGCACGCGCCATGGCAGAGGCGAGGGTGCAGGGTCACGCGTATCGGGCACATCAACCTTGACCATTTCTATGGCATTGGCCGGAATGATTTCGAAACTCGTCACCGTATCGCCAGCATGGTCACGGGTCAGTGCCAGCAGGTCGACCACATCGGAAGATGACTTGCAGATGACCCAGCCTGTCGCCTTGGCGACTTTGGGGAAAAGTTTCAGTGTCGCCGCTGTGATGAGGCCTAGCGTGCCTTCGGCGCCAGCGAAAAGATGCTTCAGGTCATAGCCTGTATTATTTTTCCGTAGACCGGACAGGCCGTCCCAGATCTCTCCCGATGGCAGCACGACTTCCAGTCCGAGGACCAGGTCGCGCATCATGCCATAACGAAGCACCGCCACACCGCCCGCATTGGTAGATATCAGTCCACCAATCGTGGCTTGCCCTTCCGAGCCGAGCGACAGCGGAAAGAGACGGTTCGCTTCGTCGGCAGCCGATTGCGCATCGACAAGGGGCGCACCAGCTTCGATCGTCAGTGAATTGTTGCGCTTGTCGAGCCCACGCACGCTGGTCATGCGGCGCATCGAAACGGTGATCTCTCCATGCGGTGTGCCGCCATCGACAAGACCGGTATTGCCGCCCTGAGGCACGAGAGCGACGCGGTGTTCGGCACATAGCTTCACAAGCCCTGCCGCGTCCTGCGTGCTCGCCGGCATGGCGAGGAAAGGCGTTTTGCCCGGCCATGTCCCGCGCCAAGGTGAGGCGGCCTCTTTCAGCTTGTCTTCGTCTTCGCTCCAGCCTTTCGGGCCGAGCAGCGCCTTGGCGTCAGTGAGAAATGCGTCAGGGGGGAGGGTCATATATCGCGGTCCATCATGGCTGAGATGGTTGGGTCTCCGCCGACTTGTTTCAAGGCCGCGCCTGCCCGGCGACGCGCTTCGACCGGTTTGTTCTGGCCAATTTTGGTGATGCCTTCGAGACGGTCTGGAACAAGGGAAAAGGTCGTAATTCCGCGCACCAGTGCGTCGAATTTTCCAGCGCTCATCTTGGACCGGGTCCACTCTGGCTTGGGGAAGAGGTCGCCTTCAAAGCGGCTGGATAGCGCATCAAGGAAGTCTGCGGTGCCGGCATCGTCATGCGTTGTCACGGGGCCTTCAACCTCAACGGAGAGATAGTTCCAGGTCGGGACCTGATCTGCCATGCCATACCAGTCCGGCGAGATATAATCGTGCGGTCCTGTGAAGACGATAAGCGCCCGGCCACTGGTCGTGAGGGCCGTTGTGGCCGGGTTTGAGCGGGCAATGTGAAACCGGAGCGTGCCGCCTTCGCCGAGGATAATAGGCGTATGGACCGCGAAGGGGCGACTATCGGAAACGCTGATCACGAGCGCAAACGGCCAGGCGTCGATCCGCCTCAGGAGCCGGTCGCGATCGTTTTCAAGGAAGGCCGGGGCCGGATGCATATGTCTGGTTTAGCTTCGATCGGCGGCGCGTGCCAGCCGGTCGTTTATCGCATCGCCGAGTCCGCCGATCGGGATAGGGGCGACAGCAATGCGATGATGAGCTGCATCCAGCGTGCGCAGCATCGAGAAGAGGTTGGCGGCTGCTTCAGCCAGGCTGGCAGTCGGTGAGAGGTTTAGCGTTGCCTCGCCCGGGCCGAAGCCGAGATAGGCTTCATCTTGCCCGGCGCTGTCGGCATTGAGGCGGAGGCTTGCATCGGGGGCATAGTGGCGCAGGAGCTGGCCGGGTGAGATCGGTTTGCCGTCGCTGCCGCCAAGCGTGACACCGGGCCAGACGCGGTCAATTTCGGCAGCAGGGATTGTGCCGGGCCGCAGCAGGACAGGCGCCGCGCCGCGTGCATCGATCACTGTGGATTCAATGCCCTCAGTACATCGCCCACCATCAAGGATAAGGTCAATACGCTCGCCAAGATCTGTGCTGACATGCGTGGCAAGGGTCGGGCTGATGCGGCCTGAGGGGTTGGCGGACGGCGCGACAAGCGGCTTGCCGTAAGCGGAGAGAAGGTTTCGTGCGACAGGGTGCGCCGGGACACGCAGGGCCAGCGTTTCCAGTCCGGCGCGGGCGAGCTCACAAACGGTGGTCCCCCCGGTCGCGTTGACAACAAAGGTGAGTGGACCCGGCCAGAAGGCGGCGGCCAGAGACCGCGCGCGGTCAGAGAAGTCACCCTGGGCAAACGCCGCTTCCGCAGATGCAACATGCGCGATCAGTGGATTGAAGACGGGGCGTTCCTTTACCTCATAGATGCGCGCCACTGCGTCAGGCCGGGTGGCGTCGCCCGCGAGGCCGTACACCGTCTCGGTTGGCATCGCGACGAGGCCGCCTTCCCCGAGGCAGGCAAGGGCGCGCTCTATGGCGGCATTGTCGGCGGTGAGGATGGGCGCAGTCATGGGCAAAGCGCCTAGCACGCCGTCAGTTTGTGCGCGAGGCCCGGACCTCGACCTCAATGTGAACCTGTTCACCCACCCACTCGGCATTCGGATCCGACTGCAGGCCAAGCTCGAGCGGGGTACGTTCGACGGTGGTCTGTCCTGTCATGCGCGCTTCGTCGCCGTCGATCTCTAGTTCGAAATCGAAGGGCACGGTGACAGATTTCTGCTTGATGGTGAGGGTAGCATCGGCGGTATAGGTCTCGTCGCCGGTCCGACGGAAACTGGACAGGTCGACAGTCGCTTCGGGGTATTGCGGCGCATACAACCATTCGGCCGAGCGGAGGCTGTCAGTGTAGAGCTTTTTGTTGGCTTCTGCTGATGCAGATTGCACGGCGACATGGACGCGGGCTGCATCAAGATTGTCAGGATCAAACTGGATCTGGGCGCTCCAGCTTTTGAATTCACCTTCATACTCGCTGCCATCATGGGTGCCACCGAAGCGGATTTCCGAGGCGTCGTAGTCGACGTCCCAGTTGGGAGAGATGCCCGGGCCTGCCGTATTCTCACCGGACGATGGCGAAGTTGAAGACGAGCCGGAAAACAGGGACGGCACGAACGCGATCAGGACGAAGACGCCAATCGCCGCGCCAAACGCGATCAGAGCACCATGCGGTGGCGGCGCCGGCTTTTCGGACTTTCCGAACAGGCCGGGCAGCATGCGTTTCAAAACGCCTTCCTCGGCCGAAAATTCATGTTTCACGGCACCGGCGACATGCAGGGCGAGCAGGCCGAGCGCGACCCAGGCGAGCTTTGAGTGGACAAACTGGACCGCTCCGTGTCCGTCCTTATTGGCAAGGAAGCCAACGCCGGGAATTTCAGGCCAGCTGATGAGGCCGTAGAGCACGGTTGGTACGTGAAAATTGTAGGAGGTCGAGACCAGCAACCAGCCGGTCAGCGGCATGGCCAGCATCAGCGCGTAAAAGCCGAAATGAACCAGATGGCTGGCCGTCTTTTCGTATCCGGCCATTTCGGCAGGCAGGGGCGGCGGCGGGTTCATCAGGCGCCAGACGATCCGCGCGATTGTCAGCATCAGGATCGTAATGCCGATCGACTTGTGCAGCTGAAAAAGGAATTCACTGTCGTCCATGTTCCAGCCGAGCAGGATCATGCCGATGATGCCGATGGCGATCGCCCAGTGAAGAGCGATCGCGACAGCGCTGTAGCGGGATGACTGAGTCATGTGGCCTTGGTCTTTTCAGGAATTACTCTGCAGGCTCAGCGGCTTCGGTCTCATCCTGGAGGAACTCTCCTGAGAACTTGATGACCACATCATCAGAGATCACGCCTTCCAGCGACTCCTGACCAAAGGCGGAGCGGCTGATGGTAGTTTCAGCATCAAAGCCAATCACGTCGCGTTCGCCGTACCAGGACGTATTGCCGACACCATTGTAAGTGACGTCCAGTGTGACTGGATTGGTCACACCTAGAAAGGTGAGGTCGCCGGTTACAGTGCCGGAATAATCGCCTGTCTTGCTAACCTCCGTTGAGACGAAGGTGATGTCCGGATACTCGCTGCCGCCGATGAATCTCGTATCCTTGGACAGGGCGTCCGGCCAGTTCTCGTATTCACTGTCCGGGTGACCGGCCTTGTAGTTGGCTGGATATTTCACATTCACCCTGGGCTGGACGGTTGCCGACAGGGTCGAACTTGCCGGATCAGAGGCCATGAAATCGAGCGTTGCATCGAAATCGGTAAAGTCGAGCGTGTATTCGGACAAGCCGTTGTGCATGAAGGTCGCCGAGAGGAACGCATGGCTTTTTTCGAGGCTGTAAGTGGCGTCGGCCGCGCCTGCGAGTTTGTCTGCTGGTGCAGATGTTTCGGTGGTTCCGGCCGGATCGGCCGCATCGGGGACAGCCGTTTCGGCTGGCGGCGTTGCCGCATCAGGGCCGTCGGTGCCTGTTCCGGTGGATGGGTCGCAGGCGGTGAGGAGCAGTGCGCTCGCCCCGCCGAGAAGTAGGTAGGATAGTTTCATTGGGATCAGCCCCTTGTCTCTTGAGGGTTCAGGTCTATTCGTCCTGAAGGAATTCGCCGGAAAATTCGATGACGACTTCGTCGGAAATATTGTTGGCCATTGAAGTCATGCCGAAGTCCGAGCGTTTGAGTGTGGTGGTGGCGTTGAAGCCAACCAGGTCGCGTGGGCCGTACCATGGCAGGTTCGCGGTGCCATTATAGGTGACGTCCATGGTGACGGGCTTGGTCACGCCGAGGAACGTCAGGTCGCCGGTAACCGTGCCGGTAAATTCGCCGGTAGATTCCGCGCTGGTCGAAACGAAGGTGATTTCAGGATATTCGCCGCCATTCAGGAATTTGGGGTCGGTCGAGAGCTCGGTGTGCCATTCTTCGCGCTTTTCGGCGTCCGGGTAATTGGTTTCCAGCCCCATCGGGTTGATGGTCACGGATATTGACGAAGCAGTGGGTTCATCGGGATCAAAGTCGAGGGTGGCGTCAAAATCGGTGAAGTCGACTGTGTAACCCGAGAGCCCGTTGTGGATCACCGTCCAGGTCAGGAAGGCATGGGTCTGATCGAGCTGATAGGTATCTTTTGCCACACCATCGAGCGTTGGTTCGGCAAGGGCCGGAGACGCAAGCAGGGCAAAAAGGGCAGTCGACGTGATGATTGAACGCATGGACGATCTCCTTATGAGTGGTCGAGAATAGCTTGAAACGGTATTTAACTGGAAGTCGCTTCCTATCCACTTTCGGCGTAGAGCAGGCAAGACATAGCACATATCCGGGAGACGCATCACATGACTTACAAGGCCCCAATCGAAGACATTGTGTTCGCGCTCAAGGATATTGCAAGGCTTGATCGTCTGGCAGGCAATTCTTTCGAGGATTTTGATCTCGATCTCGTTGATCCAATTCTGGAAGAGGCCGGCAAACTGGCCTCAGAAGTTCTCGCGCCGCTCAACCAGACTGGCGATGCGCAAGGGGCGCAACTGACGGGGCAGGGCGTTGTCGCACCTCTTGGATTCGCAGATGCATACAGGGCCTTCGCCGACGGCGGCTGGATGGGCCTCGCGGCGCCGGTCAAATGGGGCGGGCAGGGCTTGCCGAAAGTGCTCGCCAATGCGGTGCTCGAACTTTTCCATGGGGCGAATATGAGTTTCGGCCTCTGCCCTATGCTCAGCCTCGGGGCGATCGAAGCGCTGGTCGCGCATGGCCATGAGGCCGAGCAGGCCAAATACCTGCCGAAGCTTGTGTCCGGCGAATGGACCGGGACGATGAACCTGACAGAACCGCAGGCCGGGTCTGATGTCGGCGCGCTGAAGACGAAAGCTGTGCCGAAGGGCGACGGGTCATACTCAATCACCGGACAGAAGATCTACATCACCTGGGGCGATCACGACATGGCGGAGAATATCATCCACCTTGTCCTCGCGCGCCTGCCGGATGCACCGGAAGGGTCACGCGGGATATCGCTGTTCGTCGTGCCGAAGTTGATGGTCAATGATGACGGGTCGCTCGGCGCGCCGAACGGGGTGCAGTGCATCGGCCTTGAAAAGAAGATCGGTATCCATGCCAGCCCCACCTGCGTGATGGAATATGATGGCGCGACAGGCTGGCTGGTCGGCGAAGAAAACAAGGGCCTCGCCTGCATGTTCACGATGATGAACTCGGCGCGCCTGAATGTCGGGCTCGAAGGGGTCGGCGTCGGCGAAGCAGCTTACCAGGCCGCTTATGCATATGCGCAGGAGCGCAAGCAGGGCAAAGCCGAAGGCGTCGATGGGCCAGCGCCCATCCTTCACCATGCCGATGTGCGCCGGACTCTTACCACGATGCGCGCGCATGTTATGGCGGCGCGGTCAATCTGTTATGCGTGCGGTGTCGCCGCAGACCTTGCAGAGACCAGCGACGATGAAGATACGCGCAGTGCAGCCCAGCTGCGAGAGGAGTTGCTGACGCCAATCGCCAAGGCATGGTCGACAGATATCGGCGTTGAGATGGCGAGCCTCGGCGTGCAGATTCATGGCGGCATGGGGTTCATGAACGAGACGCTGGCGGCGCAGCTTTACCGCGATGCGCGGATCGCCCCGATCTATGAAGGCACGAACGGCATTCAAGCCATAGACCTTGTCGGCCGCAAGCTGGCTATGGCCGGCGGCAAGGCAATGGATGACATGATCAGCGAAGTCCGCGACACAGCCAAAACGGCGCGTGAATCCAACGACCCCCAACTGGTCCAGATTGCTGACCGGCTGAAGGCGGCAACCGACGCCCTGAGCGAGGCGACGAGCTGGATGGCCGAGACAATCAGGTCCGACAAGGAGAAGGGGCTGTCCGGTGCAACGGCTTATCTCAAGCTTGCGGGCGATGTGATCGGCGGTCATTTCCTGACCAAGGGTGCGCTAGCCACCCGCGCTGACGGCTCAGCCATGCGTGGGCGGATGACGGCGCTTGCCGGTTTCTTTGCAGAGACGGCGCTGGCGGAATCGCCGGGCCGGGTCTCCGGCATCACCCGGAGTGGCGACGCCTTCCTCGCGGAAAGCGAAGCCTTGTTCGGTGTGACCTAGGCGGAACCGAACACGCCCGACAAATCGACCAGCATCCAGATGCCAATGATGACAAACAGAGTAGCGGCGATCATTCGCACCACATTCAATGGCACCCGTTTGATGAGCTCATTGCCGAAAATCACGGCAGGCACATTGGCAATCATCATGCCCAGCGTGGTGCCGGCTGTGACGGCGATGACATCATGAAACCTTGCGCCCAGGGCGATGGTCGCGAGCTGTGTCTTGTCGCCCATCTCCACTAGGAAAAACGCAATCGTGGTGGCGACGAAGGCGCCAAAGCGCGGCGCGGATGTTTCTTCCTCGTCAAACTTGTCCGGAATGAGTGTCCAGAGGCCCATGACGATAAAGGAGATGGCTACGAGATACTGAAACCAGCTGCCATCGAGCAGGTTGGCAACCTGTGAGCCCAGCAGGGCTGCGAGAAAATGATTGGCCAGCGTCGCGACCAGTATGCCGAAGATGATTGGTACAGGTTTGCGGAATCGCGTGGCGAGTACGATGGCCAACAATTGCGTCTTGTCGCCAATTTCAGCGAGCGTGACCACGGTGGTGGAGGTAAGCAGGGCTTCCATGGAGTCTATCCGGCCGGGCAGTTGTTAACCAAAGACATCACACTCCCCGCCCGGCTGGCGGAAGCGCAATGTCCTCGGTCTCGCCTGAACGATCAGATCGTTCTCCAAACGCCATGGCCTCTCAGCCAAGTATGTTGACGTAAGGATCCGCCGGGTGGTTGGCGGTGGCTACTCCCCAAGTGACAGTGCAGCTCGCTTAGCAGGCGGCTTTGTGGCTGTCCAGCATCCAGTCTTACGAAACGGCGTATTTACGGCGAACCAGAATTGGCGAGATGAGTCCGAGCGCTGCGCAGGCCACAAGGCACCAGGCAGCCATCCACAGGAGCTGGACAGGCAGTTCAATGCCGAAGTCGATCAGCGCGCCGGTGAGGCCGGGCCCGAGCGAGGTCGAGAAGACCATGACGGCAACGACAACAGACCGGATCGCACCCAGATGCTTCACGCCATAGACCTCAGGCCAGAGCGCGCCGACAAGCGTCTGGGTAAAACCATTGCTCACCCCCATCAACAACATGAAGGCGTAGATACCCCAGACCGGTGTGAGCAGGCCCGTCAGGAGGCTGGCGGCAGCGAGTGGTAGCAGGAAGAAGGGCAACATGCGGGCAGCGCTGAACCGGTCGATGAGGTGTCCGCAAACCAGCGCGAAAAACACGGTCGTGACGGCCATCAGGGGAAAGGCGCTGGCAAAGGCCAGTTCATTATAGCCGCGCAACTCGATGAGGTAATCCTGATGAAAGAAGATCGTCGTACCGATGAAGGGCGGCGCGAGGACGCAGGCGAGCAGAAGGTAGAAGACCGGATCGCGGATGACCTCTGCAAGCGTCCAGTTTGCGGCCGTTTGCGCATCGCCATCTTCGCCGGGGCCTGATCGGGCGACACGGTCTTCCGCCCAGAGGACCGAGATGGCAGGCAAGGCAAAAAGCATAAGTGCGGCAGCGGCAAAGCCCCAGCCGAATTGCCAGCCGAACGCTGCGGTCACAATGGCGAAAATGACCGGCAGGATGCCAGTTCCCGCCTGCACCCCCGGCGCGACGAGTGATGTGGCGCGGCCGCGATTGGCGCTAAACCAGCGCCCGGTTTCGGTCAGCGCCGTATGAGTCATCATTCCCTGACCGAAGAGGCGTAACATGTAGAGGGCGAGCACCATGACCGCGATGTTCGGCGCAAAAGCAATGAGTAGACAGGCGCCCGCCAGCGCGGGGATCACGAACTGTGCGACACGTCGCCCCGGCATGAGGTCAAGTGTGCGGCCGAGCCACGGCAGGGTAAGGGCGCTGCCGAGTGTCGCAAGCATGTAGGTGAGGCCAAACTGGCCGTCCGACAGGTCAAATTTCGCGCGCAACTCTTCGCCTGACAGGCCGATAAAGAAAGTCTGCCCGAACGATGAGAAAAAAGTCAGCAGGAAGCCGCCTGCGATCCAGCGCGCATTCTGTCTCAGGAAACCAAGCATCAAATTCTTGTGGCGTGGTTTTCGATCAAAGGGAATGGCCAGCGCCGCATAAGGGCTGCCCGGTAATCAAATGCTCCAGCGCTGGACAAGGCTTGCCGTGTCCGGACGGGCCCGTTCCTGAGGCGGCATGGTCGCGGTGCCGAGATAGAGAAAGCCGGCAACGCGTTCCGTTTCAGCCAGTCCAAGCAGGCTGTTGATGCCGTCCGAAAATGCAATCCATTCACTCAGCCAGCAGCCGGCCCAGCCTGCGGCATTCGCCGTGAGCAGGAGGTTGTAGCAAAGCGCGCCGGCGGAAAGTTCCTGTTCCCAGACAGGCGTTCGACCGTCATCGGTCGGATTGGAGATCACGGCGACGACGGTTGGCGCACGCAGGAGCAGACCGCGTGACGTCTCGAAGGCTTTTTCACCGGCATCCGGCGTCTCTTCAGCGTGGATTTTTGCCGCAGCCTCGCCAAAGCGGGCACGAGCCTCGCCTTCGAAGACGATAAAACGCCATGGCTTCATCTGGCGATGATCGGGGACGCGAACGGCGGCTGACAGGATATGGTCGAGTTGTTCGGAGGATGGCCCCGGCGCACTGATCATGGCCTTCCCCGTTGAGCGTCGCAGCGACAGGAATTGCCTGGCTTCAGTTGAGGGACGGACGGGCAGCATCGACGTGCCGACGGGCGGGGCGGAAGGAAACAGTCTTGTCATTGCGGCTAGATAGGAAAGCATCCGCCATAATCATAGCGGTAAAATGGCCAATTCGTTTCTGGTTCGTGCCAAGTTGTCAAACATAAGTGAACGCCGTTCACAAAATGAACAGCCTTTCCTTTTTGCGAAATTGGCGTTATGTAGAAGCAGGGTCCGGGAGTTTGTCATCAGCTTGGAAGACATGATCAACAGTCCTGCAGAGCGGCGGCGCATCCGGGTGCGTGAGTCTATTCTGGAAGCGGCAGAGCGCGTCTTTGCGAATGAAGGCGAGGCGGGCCTGTCGATCCGCCGCATTGCAGATGAAATCGACTACTCGCCAGCAGCGATTTACAAATATTTTGAGTCGAAGGATGAACTCGTCGACGAGCTCAAGGAAGCTTTCTTCGGTCGTATCCTCGAAGGCGTTAACGCGGTCATTGATCAGAAAGCCCCTTTTGGAGAGCGTGCCCGCAAATGCATGGCCGGCTATGTTCGCATCGCACTGGAAAAGCCGCACCACTATGTCATTGCATTCGCTGGCACGACCTCGCCAGTTGCGAAAACGACAGACTGCGAAGCGAATGAAAGCAACCGTGCCCGTGCATTCGGCATCCTGACCGACATGGTCTGCGAAGGCGTTGAAGGGCATCACTTCAGGCCAGGCCTCGATACAGTCGATACCGCGAAATCTGTCTGGGCCTCCCTTCATGGGCTGGCGATGATGTGTGCTCACTTTACCAGTTTTCCGAACATGGCGATGATGCCGAGCAAGACGGGGCGGGATGCGTTCATCGAATTCCATGCTGACAACATCATTCGCGGCCTGGAAGCTGAGGCGTCGAAACCGGCCATAAAATCGGGAGAGGTGTGATGTCTGTTGATGAGAATTTTGCTCCCGAACAACGCGAAAGCCGTCCGACCTTCCTTAAGGGCCTGCTTTTCCTTCTGGTTATTGCCGTCGCGCTCGCTGGCCTTGGTTTCTTCGTGGTTCAGCAGCGGTCGACAGAAGGACCGCTGGTGATCTCCGAACGGCCGACACCTCTCAGTGTCGATGTCATGGAAGCCAAGCTGCAAACCTCCTTGTCGCTCGAAGAAAAGTTTACAGGCATGGTGCGCTCCAAACGGACGAGCGCGCTTGGTTTTTCCTCGGGCGGGCGGATTTCGGTGCTTTCCGCCGATGTTGGAGACCGCGTTGCTGAAGGCCAGACACTGGCCGCGCTGGATACGCGCGGCTTGCGATCCCAGCTGGTATCCGCCGAGGCACAGATCGCGGAAGCCATCGCCAATCACGCACTGGCCATGTCCACAGTTCAGCGCCAGCAGACCCTGCTCACAAAAGGTCATGTCGCCCAGCAACGCGTCGACGAAGCCGTTGCGACGGCGACGACGGCGCAGGCGCGGATTGATGCTGCGAAAGCGCAGGCTGTCTCACTTCGTGTGCAGATCGATCTTGCGACAATCCGGGCGCCGTTCAGCGGCGTGATTACCGCCCGCAACTTTGACGAAGGAGCCATCGGCTCGCCGGGTGTCCCCGTATTCGAGCTGGTCGAGACCGACGCGCTGGAAGCCCGGCTCGGCTTGCCAGCGAGTCTTGCGGCCGAAATGCAGGTCGGTGAGACCTACACGCTGGAGGGCGATCGCGGACCGGTCGATGCGCGGCTGCGCGCAGTGACAGGTGTTATCGAAGAGGGCCAGCGGACCGTCGCAACGGTATTTGACATTATTGAACCCGACCAGGTGTCTACCGGCGCGGTTGTCCGGCTGATGATGGCCCGTGAGATCACCGAGCCCGGTCTGTGGGTGCCTGTCAGCGCCTTGTCGGAAGGCCAGCGCGGTCTCTGGTCGCTCTATATTGCGAAGCGAGAAGAGGGCGGCTGGGTCGCGCGGCCGGGGCTTGTCGAGATTGTCCAAAGCGAGGGAGAGCGCGCCTATGTGCGCGGTGCGATCTCACAAGGCGACCAGGTGATCCTTGATGGCCTGCAGCGGATTGCGCCGGGGCAGCAAGTCCTGCCGCGTCTTGATCCGACCGCGGCCCGAGCCGACGAAGGTTGAGGCAGGCCGGCTGATGCGCACGCTTTTCTATCGGTTACCCAGGCTTTCCATACTTTTCATCCTGATCGCACTTGCCGGCGCGGTCGGCTCTGTTCTGACACTCGCTCGTCAGGAAGACCCGACCCTCGTCGAGCGGTTTGGTTATGTACTGACGACATTGCCCGGCGCCGATGCAGAGCGCATCGAGGCGACGGTCACTGATCCGATAGAATCGGCCATTCGCGAGCTGCCGGAAGTGCAGGAAGTGCATTCGGTGTCGCGGGCAAATGTCTCGCAGATTCAGATTACCATTGATGAGGGTTTGTCGGAGTCGGAGGTTGATGACGCCTGGACGCTGGTGCGGTCCAAGGTGGACGGTGCGCGTTCATCGCTCCCTGATGGGACATCCTCTCCCTTTATCCGCCGAATGTATGTCGGCGCTTCGACCATGCTGGTCGGCCTCGTCTGGGAAGGGGAGGGTGAGCCGGAACTCGCCGTGATGGCGCGGTACGCCCGCAATTTGTCTGACCAGTTCCAGAATCTTGCGGGCACTGAGGAAACCGAGACGTTTGGGGTGCCGAATGAGGAAGTGCGGATCGTCATAGATCCGCAAGCCCTCGCGGCGGCCGGACTATCGATGAACCAGGCGGCCCAGCTGATCGGGTCTGCCGATGCCAAGGCACCTGCGGGACAGGTGCGCGGTGAACGGTCGGATCTCGGCATAGAGGTTGGCGGCGCATTTGACGGAATTGCGCGGATCAGGTCTGTGCCCCTGCAACAGCGTGCCGATGGCAGCGCGCTCCGTGTCGGTGATATTGCTGATGTCCAGAAGGGTATCGAAGATCCGGCCACAGTGATGAACTTCACCGATAATCAGCGCTCGGTCATGGTTGCTGCCTTCATCCAGCCGAACCAGCGCGTCGACAAATGGTCGGAAACGGCACGGGCCCTTGTGGCTGATTTCGAGGCCAATTCCCCGTCAGAGATAGATGTCCGGATCCTGTTTGATCAGAGCGTTTATACTGAAGCGCGCCTGAACGGGCTGGCGACGAACCTGCTTTACTCCTCGTTGATCGTCTTCCTTGTGTTGTTCCTCGTCATGGGGTGGCGGGCTGCTATCGTCGTCGGTACAGCTTTGCCGCTGACGGTGGCGCTGGTGCTCATCCTGTTCAACCTGTTCGGCTATCCCCTGCACCAGATGTCGGTCACGGGGCTTGTGATTTCGCTCGGCCTCCTCATCGACAATGCGATTGTGGTGTACGATGAGTATGATCAGGAGCGGGCGCGCGGCCATTCCATTCTCGACGCCATCGACATTTCGCTGAAGAAACTGTTCGGGCCGCTCTTTGCCTCGACGCTGACAACTGCGCTGGCTTTCGCGCCGATCGCGTTGATGCCGGGCGCTGCGGGCGAGTTTATCGGCATGATCGGCGTGTCCGTGATCTTCTCGGTCTGCGCATCCTTCCTCGTGGCGATGACCATCATTCCGTTCATGGCTGGCTATTTCGACCGCCAGCGCAAGCCGACTGACAGAAAGAACTGGTTCCGGGACGGCATTTCGATTGATGCAGTTACGGACGGTTATCGGTGGACCGTCGGGGCCGTCCTGAGATTCCCAGTGCTTGGACTGCTGATCGGGCTGGTTCCCGCTGTGATTGGCTTTGGACTGGGTGGCAGCCTGCCGCAGCAGTTCTTCCCCCAGACAGAGCGTGACCAGTTCCAGGTGGAAATTACCCTGCCGCCAACGGCAACCATCTTTGAGGCTCATCGGGCCACCGAGCTCGCCACCGACCTTCTCTATACCTATCCAAATGTCGAGATGGTCAATTTCACGCTGGGGGAGGCTGCGCCGCGCGTCTACTATAACTCCTTCAACAACACGCAAGGCGTGCCCGGTTTTGCAGCAGGCTGGGTGCAGCTGAAAGACAACCAGTCGACGCGGATCATGGTGCGGGACATCCAGGATACGCTGCGACAGGAGTTTCCTGGCGCCCAATTCCTTGCCGTTCCATTCGAGCAGGGGCCGCCAGTCGATGCGCCCATCGAGTTCTTCCTGCGTGGCAACAATCTTGAAACGCTAAACCGGCTCGGCAATGAGACGCGCCGAATACTCGCCGGTACGCCCGGCATCACCTACACACAAGCCAGCCTGCAACTCGGCGCGCCCGTCATCACGATCCGCGCCGATGAGGCAGCAACCGCCATGTCAGGCGAAAGACTGGCGCAACTCGCCAATGACCTGCGAGCCGAGCTGGAAGGCGTGCCGGCCGGCTCGATTCTCGAAGGTATAGAAGAGATCCCTGTCAGGGTCATTGCACCGCCGGAACGCCGGTCGCAGCTCGCGGACCTTCGGTCGAAAACGATCGGTAATGGGCCAGATGGGGCGGGGACTTCGATCGCGTCTCTCGGTGAAATTACGCTCGATCCACAAACGGCGGTCATCACGCGCGTAGACGGGCGACGGACCAACCAGATCTACGGATTTATCGAGCCGTACTCACTGGCGTCGCCCGTCCAGGCCGACTTTGAAGCCAGGCTCGAAGCTGAGGGGTTCGAGCTTCCCGCAGGTTATGACCTGGTGATTGGCGGCGAGGCCGAGAGCCAGTCTGAAGCGATGACCAATCTGATGTCTCTGGCGATTCCGCTCATCCTGATCATGGCCGGCGCTGTTGCACTGGTCTTCAATTCCTTCCGCATGGCTGCGCTTATCCTGTTTACCGGCGTGTTGTCTGTCGGCCTCGCTTTTGGCGGTGTGTGGATGTTCAACCTGCCGATGGGATTCAACGCCATCGTTGGAGCACTCGGCCTGCTCGGTATCGCGATCAACAGTTCGATCGTGGTGTTATCCCTGCTGCAGGGCAGTGAGGCGGCGCGCAATGATGATGTCATCGCCCAGCGCGAAATTGTTGTCGGAGCTACCCGGCATATCGTGGCGACCACGCTGACGACGATGGGCGGGTTTGTGCCGATTATCCTGACGGGGGATGTCTTCTGGTTGCCACTGGCGACGGCAATTGCCGGCGGTGTCGCCGGGTCCGCCCTGCTGGCACTTTATTTTGCACCGGCGGCCTACCGCATAATGACGATGAAACCGGTCTATCGCCTTTACCGAATGTCGCGGGGGCGTGGCTGGCGCCATCCAGCTGCGCAGGCAGCTGAATAGGCACCCTTGCGGTCAACTGGAGATGCGCAATTCACCGTCATCGGTTTCATGCGTATCGGAGTTCGTGCCGGGCGTGAGGGTCCAGGTCGTCTGGTTGAGTTTGAGCGTGTTGAAAACCATGGTCAGCTGACGGGCGCGCCAGACTGAATTGGAATTATAGATGGCGTTACGGCTCGGCAGGTAAATCAGGCCTTCAATCTGGAAGTCTGCAGAATCATTGAACACGAAATTGGACTTGGAAAGCCCAGGGCCCTCAAACATCATGATGCCTGCATAGTCACCGCTTGTTGGCGGTGTGAGGCTTGATGTGACGGCGCTGTTGAACTGGATGCCAGACTGCTTGTCGGCGAAATAGAACGTTACGCCATTACCCGTCCACGTGCCGCCATTCGCATTCCATTTCGAACCATTGAGTACGTAGAGGCCCGGCATGAAGTTTACATTCGTCTCGTTGTTGAGGTTCATGTGCCCGCAATAGGTGCCGGGATGCAGGGTGATGTTGCCGCCATTATAGTTTTTGGAAGAGTAGTCGCAGCTGCCCGGCGAAACGGTGGGCATGGTCGCGGCAAATGGATCAGGCCTGGCGGGGCAGGATGTCTTGAGGCCCTCAATCGGTCCGTAATTATTGGTAACCCCTTCGCCCACGACGCAGATTTCCGCGAAATCTATATCGATGCCGGAATTGAAGGCTGCAGCATGCTTGTTGGCGGAGTTGACCTGGATAGAGCAGGTGGGGGCTGTCACTTCGGCGCCGGAATTCATTGTCAGCGCGTGATTGGCATTATCGTCCAACACCCAGATGCAGGCCTCACCGCTGGCTTTGGGCATGGTAACGGATGCGGACATATTGAGCGGGATCGAGTTGACGCCAAGCAGGGCAGCGAAAGTCGTCGGTACGCCTGCGGAGGCTGTTCCGCGATAAATGGTCGAACTGCTGGTCTCGGTGATCGTGAACGCAGCAACCGGATTGTGACTGGCGAGATCGGCCGTGTTTGATGTGAAGTAGGTCTGGGCAGCTTCAGAAAACCTGTCCTTTCCGCTTAGTGCGGCGGATGTCAGGCTCGCGTCGAGCGCGCTGCGAATGTCAGCCTTGGCATTGGAACTTCGCGTCAGGTCTACAGAAAAGCCGACAAGGCCAACCACGGGTACTGTGAGAAGGGCGAAAACCATCATCGTACCGCCGGCTTCACAGCGCCTGAGGGTCCGGACCATCGGGCCTGCGGCGCCGAGGATTCTTTCAAATACATGCATTATTGAAGCCCCTTTTGCTGTCGGTAAACTAGTCTTGGCGGCTTGCCGGAGTGCGAACTGGATGTTCCAATTTTTATTGAAATTTGCGCGTTTGCGTTCAGCGGATCGGGCGCCCGTGGCTGCTGCTATTCAACTGAAACTGAAGCTCTTTTTGCGTCAATTCCACCGGTCGATTAACCTGCTGCTCAACTCTTCCTGGCAGGATGGCGAGCGAAGCACTTTAATATCGAAAGCCCGATGTCCATGGCCAGCGACACTGCACTGAACCTTTCCGAAATAGACCCACCGCAATGGCGGGTTCTGGTAAATGGCACAGTCTATGGGCCGTACACACTCGGCCAGATGCAAAGCTTTATCCGTGAGCGGCGTGTCGGCTCTCGCACGAAGGTAGCTGACGGCGATGGCGGGGCCTTTCTGGCGGCGAGTGAGCAAGACAGGTTGAAGTCACTGTTCGAGTCGGCCGGTCAGAGCGAAGCGGAAGAAGAGGCGAAACCTGCCAATTACCTGATCATTGCAAGGCTCTCGGGCACCGGCGAAATGCAGCTGCTTGGCGCACTCAACCGGCTCGGAAAGTTTGCCGAGGTGATGCCGGGTGTCTGGGCGCTGCGTTCGAAAGTCAAGCAAGCCAAGGTTCGCGACAAGTTGCAGGCGACGGTGTCGTCTGGTGACCAGGTGATGATCGCGAATACGACGACGGGACGCCTTGGCTGGCTCAATCTTGGGCCTGAGGCCGATGTACACATCCGCCGGATATGGGACGCGGACATCGACTAGGCAGGAGGTGTCAGGCTGGCTCTTCCAGCTCAACCGGCGCCGGGGCGTCGCGGCCGAGAATCAGGTCTGAGGCTTTCTCGGCGATCATGATGGTCGGCGCATTGGTGTTACCACCTATAAGCGTCGGCATCACCGATGCATCCACCACCCGCAATCCATCAACCCCGCGCACGCGCAAGTCTCCATCGAGCGGGGCCGCATCGTCGATCCCCATGCGGACCGACCCGACCGGGTGATAGATCGTCTCACCTGTTTCGCGGATGAAGGCATCTATCTCGGCATCACTTTTTACGCCGGGGCCTGGCATGATTTCCTCGCCCCGTAGCGATGAGAAGGCGTCCTGGCTGGCGATGTCCCGGCACATTTTCACGCCTTCGCGCATGGCCCGGCGATCTTCCTCGGTGGCGAGATAGTTCGGATCGATCAGCGGATGATCGAACGGGTCGTTACTGGCGAGCTCAATTGTGCCGCGGCTTTCAGGACGCAGCTGGCAGGCATGGATGGTAAAACCATCGGCGTTCACCTGCTGGCGGCCATGTTCGATCATGATGGCGTTGACGTAGTGAAGCTGCAGGTCTGGCCGGTCGAGGCCCTCGCGGGATTTCAGGAATCCACCCGCCTGAAGGAAGTTGTCGCGTCCTGGCCCCTGTTTGCGCAGCAGATAGTTGAGGCCGACCGCAATTTTTTTGAGGCCGGCCTGTTGTGAGTAGGCCGATAGTTTTTGGGTCATCTTGTGAATGACGGTAACGTCGAGATGATCCTGCAGGTTGCGGCCAACTTCCGGCCTGTCGGCGATGACCGGTATGTTGTGTTGTTTGAGCTGATCTGCAGCCCCAATGCCCGAGAGCATCAGCAGCTGAGGGGACTGGACAGCGCCAGCGCAGACGATGACCTCGTTATTGGCGGCGATGAGTTCCGGCTCTGCGCCGCGCTTGGGAATGCACTCGACGCCATATGCCTTGCCACCGCGAAAGACGACGCGGGAGACAAGCGCTGTTGACTTGATGGTGAGGTTTTTCCGGGTCTTCAGGATCGGATGCAGGAAGGCGAACGACGCGCTCCATCGCTCACCGTCATTAATGGTGCGCTGATAGGGGCCGACACCTTCCTGTTGCGCCCCATTGAAATCGTCTGTGACTGCGTAGCCAGCTTGCTGACCTGACTCGATGAATGCCTTGTAGGCGACTGAATCCAGGGGGCTTTCCTCGACAGTCAGCGGGCCATCGGTGCCGTGATGCAGAGATGCGTCGCCGCGATAACCTTCGGAGCGGCGGAAATAGGGGAGCACATCGCCATAGCCCCAGCCGCGCAGGCCGGATTGGCGCCACTGGTCATAATCACGGGCATGGCCGCGTATGTAGATCATACCGTTGATCGAAGAGGAGCCGCCCCAGCCCTTGCCACGTGGCCACCAGAGCTTGCGGTCATTCATGTGCTTCTGGCCTGTCGTGTAGAAGCCCCAATTGTGCGGGTTGGTCTCCTTGATCAGGCTGCCGACGCCTGCTGGCATGCGCACCATGAGGCTGCTGTCCTTGCCACCGGCCTCGATTAGGCAAACGGAAATGGCCGGGTCGGCGCTTAGCCTGTTGGCAAGGACACAGCCTGCACTGCCTGCGCCCACAATCACATAATCATAGCCCTGAGTTGCCGACATTTTTCCCGCCTTTACCTTGGTTTTTTATCGAAGCACCATTCGTGACGATAGTGTCAGGTTTAAACAAAGCTTCAACCTTTTATGAACTTCCGTTGGATAATCTGGGCGTCTGGGCAGAACTCCGTCTGAGGCCTGCCAAAGCACGTGATTGGAGTGGCACTGTGCAGCCAGGTCTAAAGAAGTCGCCGCGGCTGTTGAAACGGCCCGACCTGCGCAAGGATCGCCGCATGAACATGCGTGTCGAGCTGTCGCTGAGCGGACGCTTCCTGATTGATGGTGCAGACGATCACGGCCTGCTGACCCGAAACATTTCGTGCGGGGGCGCCGAAATCGTTGCGAACCTGCGCCCCGATATCGACTCAAAGCTTATCTGTTATCTCGACGACCTCGGCCGTCTTGAGGCAGTGGTGGTGCGTGCGACCGAGCATGGCTTTGCCGTGAAGTTCAATGTGACCAGCCGCAAGCGCGACAAGATTGCCGACAGGCTGACATGGCTTGCGAACTACAAGCAGCTCGGCCTAGATGATGAGCGCGAAAATCCGCGTTATGCAGGTGGTGGTCCTGCCATGGTGACCCGGGCCGATGGCCGTGTCATCCAGTGCCGCACGATTGATATTTCCCTTGCCGGTGCGGCTTTCGAAGCTGATGGTCCAGCCCCGCCGCTGGGCGAGATTGTGACAGTGGGCAATCTGACAGGTGAAGTTGTACGGACGCTGCGCAACGGCTTTGCCATTCGCTACCTGCATAAACCGAAAGACGGCTAATTTTGCCGTTATGGGTTGAAGGCCTGCCTTCGGCGCGCCATTTCATTGGCCCGCCTGATGGAGACGATCCGGTAATGGTCGACAATCCCGATATCGGTGCCCCGCCGCCGCCCTGGAAACGCCTCCGCTTTGAAGCGAAAGCTGCAGCTGCCGACGAGCCGGCCCTGTCCAGCTATATCGACGCTGCCATCCTCTCTCACGACACAATCTGCCAGGCGCTTGCATTCCATCTTGCGGAAAAGATCGCCGGTCCGGAAATCGGTGCGCAGCAAATCCGCCATATCATTGCGACCGTCTACGAGCACGAGCATGACATTGTCGCTGCGGCCGAGTTGGACATGCAGGCCGTGCTTGAACGTGATCCGGCTTGCCGCGGCATGTTGCAGCCCTTCCTGTTCTTCAAGGGCTTCCTTGCCTTGCAGACCCACCGCGTTGCCAATCGGCTCTGGCGTGAAGGCCGCGAAACGCTGGCGTTTCACTTCCAGTCGCGCGCCAGCGAACTGTTCGGTGTCGACATTCACCCAGCCGTGAAAATGGGCACGAGTGTGATGCTGGACCATGCATCGGGTATCACGATTGGTGAGACCGCGGTTGTTGGCGACGGCTGCTCGATCCTGCAGGGGGTCACGCTTGGCGGGACAGGCAAGGAAGTCGGCGACCGGCATCCGAAAATTGGCAAGGGTGTGCTCGTGTCGGTCGGCGCGAAGGTTCTTGGCAATATCACGGTTGGAGACGAGGCCAAGATTGCGGCTGGCAGTGTCGTCCTGAAAGATGTGCCAGCGCGGACAACGGTTGCCGGTGTCCCGGCCCGCCAGGTTGGCGGTGGTGCGACAAATCCGGCGCGCAGCATGGACCAGACAATCCCGGACGGGAAATAGCAGCGCTTGGCCAATTGGCTCGATATGCACTAAGCTTGGCCCTCATGGAAAACGGGGGCCGATCACAATGAAATTGCTAGCCGGATTTACGCTGGTTTCATCCAAGATCGTGCTGACCTTCTTCATGGTCATCTTCCTGATGTTGCTGGGCTTTGCCTTCTTTCCCGACCTGCTGAACCGGATGTCGGATTTCACAAACTATATTGAAGGCATGATCCGTGATCCTGACATGGATGACCGCGGCAAATTCCTGTTCCGCACGCTGGTCAACGAGAACACGATTTTCGGGATCATCATGACGCTGATCGCGCGGGCGGTCATCGAATTCCTGTTCTGGATTTGCGGAATGCTGTGGCGGTTGGTGAACCCCGAGGAAGAAGCGAAACCGGAAACGCCAGTTGAGCCTGTCGCCGATGCGCCGCCGACTTATTATCAAAACTGAGGAAAATACCCGTTGCGGCATTTAATGCCCGGCGCATTTGCCTTATGGCCTGTGCCGAACTGACAGGAGCTTTCGATGGAAAAAGAAGAAACACTGCGCCTGGAGGCGTATCTGAAGGAAAAACTCAATCCGGGGATCCGCCTTGTTGCGCGCGCCCAGACTGATGATTCCGTGGAAGTCTATCTCGGCGCAGAATTCATTGCCGTGATCTACAAGGATGTCGATGAGGGCGAGGTTGCCTACCAGTTCCAGATGACTGTTTTGGCCGAAGACATCAAATAAGGTGGAGAAGGAGCCGTCATGCTGCTGCGGGCTGACCGGCTCACAAAACGTTTCGGAGATTTCGTTGCGGTCGATAGCGTAAGTTTTGACCTGGATGCAGGCCAGACTTTGGCCCTGATCGGTCATTCCGGCTGCGGCAAGACCACCACTCTGAAAATGCTGAACCGGCTGATCGAGCCCGATGAGGGCACGGTCATGCTGGGCGGCGTCAGCGCGTTTGATATGGCCGGGCCGGAGTGGCGCCGGCGTATTGGGTTTGTCATCCAGAATGCCGGCCTGTTTCCACACAAGTCCGTAGCAGACAACGTGCTGGTCACACCGAAACTGCTTGGCTGGGACGATGCCCGCCAGCACGCCAAGCTGAAGTCCCTTCTCGACATGGTTGGACTGCCTGCGGCGCAGTATGCAGCCCGTTTTCCAGCCGAGCTTTCCGGTGGGCAACGCCAACGTATTGGTTTGGCCCGTGCGCTGGCCGGAGAGCCGGACATCGTTCTGATGGATGAACCCTTTGCGGCTCTCGACCCTCTGACGAAGAGTGGCCTGATCGCAGACATCGCCAGGCTGAAAGTCGAGCTCGGCTTTGCGTCTGTACTCGTCACACATGATTTTTCCGAAGCGTTGCAGCTGGCAGACCGGATTGCCGTGATGGATGGTGGCAGGATCATCCAGGCGGGGACGGCGCGCGAGCTGATCCGCGCGCCGGCCAGCAATGCGGTGGAAAACATGCTCGCCGCGCCCCGTGAAATGGCAGACACAGTTGGCAAGGCGTTTCGGGAGGCGGGCGCATGAGCGGCCTTTTTGCCGAAGAATGGGCCGTTTTCCCGGGGCACTATTCAGGCCATTTGCGGCTGGCACTCGGCGCGCTTCTCATGGGTCTGGTCGTGTCTCTGCCGCTTGGCATCATGTCGGCCCGCCGGCAGGCCCTGTCCGGACCGGCCCTCGCGACGGCCAGTGTTGTGCAGACGATACCGGGCCTTGCCTTGCTGGCCCTCATGGTTCCGCTGATGGGGGGCATGATCGGATTCTGGCCAGCATTTGCGGCGCTGTCGCTTTACTCCATCCTGCCTATTCTACGGAACACGATTGTCGGGCTTCAAGGTGTGGATAGCGATGTGCGCGAAGCGGCGCTGGCGGTCGGCATGACGGCAAACCAGCGCCTGCGGGAGGTTGACTTGCCGCTCGCAGCGCCTGTGATCGTGGCAGGCTTGCGCACGGCGTCAGCCTGGGTGGTCGGCACGGCCACTTTGTCGACGCCTGTCGGGGCCAGAAGCCTTGGCAATTATATTTTCCAGGGGCTTCAGACACGCAATTGGGGGATGGTGCTGTTTGGCTGCCTGGTCTCGGCGGCACTGGCACTGGCGCTCGACCAGGTGATCGCGCAGTTCGAAAAGTCAGCGCAAAAACGCTCTCGCGGGCATGCGCTGGCAGGCCTGGCCGGGCTGGTTATCGTCATGGCGCCAGTGCTTAGCGTTTTTACGGGACAGACCTTTGCGACTAATGCCAGCGGAAATAGTTCGACGATTGCTGCCACCTCCCTTGAAGGGCAGATGATTGTCGTTGGCAGTAAAGGGTTCACTGAGCAGTACATCCTCGCCGATCTTCTGAAGCGGGTGTTTGAAGACAAGGGGGCGACTGTCCAGATCCGGGACGGGCTCGGCACGACTGTCGCATTCGATGCATTGGCGAGTGGATCGATAGACGTCTATGTCGACTATACCGGCACGATCTGGGCGACGCTGATGAAACGTGAGGATGCGGCCCAGCGGTCGGCCATGTATGCCGAAACAAGTGCTTGGCTGTACAATGAGCGCGGTGTCATGGCCTTCGGGAAGCTCGGTTTCGAGAATGCTTATGCGTTTGCGACCAGCCGGCAGACAGCCCAACAGTTCGGTCTTGAAAGCATTTCAGACCTGAGCGGTCTCGACCTGTCCATTGCCTCTGATCCGGAATTCTTCGGCCGCTCGGAATGGACGCGCACGCGTGACGCCTATGGTCTGCAAACGCTCCAGCCGCGCAGTATGGATTCAGCATTTATGTATGACGCCGTGAAGAATGGCGAAGTCGGCCTCATCACGGCCTATACGACCGATGGCCGGATTGATGCTTTCGATCTTGTCCTGCTGGAGGATGAGCTTGGTGTCCTGCCGCCCTATGACGCGTTTATCCTGCTATCGCCGGAGGCTCGCGAGAATACGGCGCTGCTCAATGCGCTCGAACCTCTGCAAGGGGCTATTGATACAAAACGCATGCGTGCGGCGAATTCGAAGGTTGATCTCGCCAGAGAAAATGTTGGCCGGGCGGGCGCCTGGCTTTATCAGCAGATATTCCCAGAAGCAGAATAGAAAACGGGCGACCTTTCTGGCCGCCCGTTCAATGCATGACTATTCGGTGGTGAAATTATAAAACTTCGAGCATCTCCGCGACGAGCGGATGTCGGACAATGTCCTTGCCTTCAAGGTAGACAACCTCTGCATCCGAAAGGTTTTGCAGTTTCTCTGCCGCCTGGCCGAGGCCAGAGAGATGTGGCAACAGATCCGATTGCGCCGGATCGCCGGTAACGGCCATGGTCGAGTGCCAGCCGAGCCGGGTAAGCAGCATCTTCAGCTGGGTATAAGTGCAGTTCTGCGCTTCATCGATAACGACGAAGGCATTGTTGAGTGTACGCCCGCGCATGAAGCCGATCGGCGCGATCTCGATCAGGCCTTCACCCATCATATGCTTGAGCTGTTGCGGGCTTAGCCGGTCAGCCAGTGCGTCATAGAGAGGACGAAGATAGGGCGCGAGCTTGTCTTCCATCGCGCCGGGCAGGAAGCCGATCTGCTCGCCTGCTTCAACCGCTGGGCGGGACAGGATGATACGGGCAACCTTGCCTTTCTGCAAGGCTTCCACGGCCTTGCAGATGGCGAGATAGGTCTTGCCGGTGCCGGCTGGTCCAAGGGCGCAGACAAGAGACTTTTCATCGAGTGCCTTCATCAGGCGGGCCTGGTTCTCGGAGCGGGGCTTTACATTTTTCTGGTAACTCTGGTCGCGTGGTGTGTTCGGATTGCGAATCTTTTCCGCGTCGTCCGGGTGCCAGCCTCCCTGGATTGTATAGAGCCGTGCCTCGCTGCGCGATTTTCCTCCCATTTCCTCGAAGAAGCCATTGGCTTCCATTTCGGTATTCGCACGCTGACGCTTTGCAGAGGCTCTTTTACCCATGAGGTTCTCCTTTTCGGGCACAAAAAAACCGCCGGGCGGAATGCCGGGCGGTCACGAAAACGGGGGAGACGGGAGCTCCGGGCCCTGTGAGGGGGCCGGGTGGTGATACTGGCAGAGACGGTCTTCGGACCATCGGCACTTGCCTCCCGAATCTTTCAACCATTAGAGGATAGCAGGGTTAATGCGCGCTTAATCAAACAATCCGCGCGCGAAACAAGAAAACCGGGAAGGATTGCAAAAATGGCACTCTATGAGCTGGATGGCGTCAAACCGAGCACACCACCAAGTGGGAACTACTGGGTCGCGGAAAATGCGACGGTTCTGGGCCGGGTGATTCTAAAGGAAAATGCGAGCGTATGGTTCAATGCGGTCCTGCGCGGCGACAATGATCCGATCGAAATTGGCGAAAACTCGAATGTGCAGGATGGAAGCGTTTTTCACACCGATGTCGGCTGTCCGCTGACCATCGGCAACAATGTCACGATTGGACATATGGTGATGCTGCACGGCTGCACGATTGGTGACGGCACGCTGATCGGGATCGGGTCAACAATCATGAACCGCGCAAAGATCGGAAAGAATTGCATTATCGGCGCGCATGCGCTGATCCCCGAAGGCAAGGAAATTCCGGACAATTCGCTTGTTATGGGTGCGCCCGGCAAGATTGTTCGCGAGCTGGACGATGGGGCTGCGCAGATGATCGCGGCTTCAGCGCAGGTTTATGTCGACAACTGGAAACGTTTCAAACCAGGCCTGAAGCGTATCGACGGCTAGGGCTGGCCCTCAATCGTTGCTGGCGACAAGCTTAAGCCGCGGTTCCTCGGTCCTGAGGTCTGGCGGGAAAACGGCTGTTAGCCGGTGGCGCCAGACAGGACGCCCCCGCAGGAAAACCTCGCCGCCAAGCGTCTGGTACAGGCCGAGTATCTTGGCGCCGCCTGTCTGATGGGGGGGCTGCGCCAGGGGCGCGAGGATAAGTTCGACATCGACGCGTTCGCCTGTGAGCGACTCGCCCCGGCCGCGCACGATCCCCGGCATGCGTTCCTGTGTGATGGTCTTGAGCAGCAGGTCGAGCATCTGACGGTCGAAACCGGCCCAGAAGCCGAGAAAATTGTGATCAGCCAGCTCGCGGCCGAGTGAGGCCTGGATCTGCGCGCCGGCAGTCTTGAACACCCAGTCGCTCTCACCAGCATCCTGTATGACGAAGAGGCGCTCCACCAGATCGGGATGATCGCGGGTCGTCGGGCCGGCCGGCATGTCATTGGAAGCCGCATTCATCCGCTGCCAGGCGGAAAGAAGAGTCTGGCTGTTCGGGTGAAGGGTTCTGTCCAACATTCGGGCCTGCTTTATATATACTAGCTTACGCAGCTATCTGCGTGTGTCTCGGACGGTCATCGCAATCTGCGGGCCAACTGGATTCCCTTGCCCGGTGTAGGTGACACGCGGGCTTGGCGCATTTTTCGCGGATGGGGCGAGAAACGGCATGGATCATGCTTCTTGTCAGGCGAAGAACGACGGAGACAGTTCATGCGCGTTTCAACACGACACACTTTAATCGCCGGAGCAGGCGTGATTGCCATTCTGGCGCTCGGCAGTGCAGCTTCGGCAGGTGGCAGCAATAATGGTTGCAACACATGTCAGCCGCCGCCCCCGAGCCCATGCTGCCAAGGTAATAAAGGGCATAATGTCGTTGTGCCGGGCGTGAACGTCGCCGGGCCAAACGTCTCGATCACGGGTAGCAATGTGAACGTGCATGGCGGATCGGTGAATTTCTCCGCCCAGAGCTACCTCAATGTGACCGCCGGCGCATCCGCCTCAAGCGAAGTGGTGGCGTATGCAGGTGGCGGCGGCGGGTTTTCCGGCCCGGCGCCAGTTGCCACGACATCAATCGGCAAGCTCAATGTGAGCGGCGCCGACGAGATTTATACCGAAACGGTGACGGAAGAAATTCCGACGGTTGAAGAGTATTGCGTGGACGAGGTTTCCTATCGCATGTCCCATCGCGCGATCCAGGCGATGTGCATTGATGATACCGGTTCGCCTCATCCAGCGTCCCAGGTCGATGGTGGCCAGAGCATTTCGCCAACCTATAGCGGTGAGGTTTTTCGCTGCGTGGCCGGAACGCGCATGCAAGTCTCCATCGGTGAGGTAGAAGGCAAGAACGCGAATTTCGACCATGGCCAGACGATGGCGTGCGCCAAGGGTGAAGCGCTTGTTCACAAGCCAGGCGGCAAACTGATGTGCGCCCCGCAAACGCCTCAGCGCAATTGCAATGAGCGGTCGCTCCTGCGTCGCTACGGCCCTGGAATCAAGATTGTAGAAGCGAAAGTTGCGGACAAGGTATGTGTTCCACAGCAGCGCACTGTGATGAAGTCAGTAACGCGGAACGTGGAAAAGGTTCGCGCGGCCGCCAGTGGGCCGATGGTCTTTGACGGTGGCGTGGGCCAAGGCGTCTACTGATCGCGAACTGCAACCGCTACGACAAATGCAAGGAAAAGCCCCACCATACCGGCGGGGCTTTTCGCATGTCGTTCATAAAGTGTTGATCTGCTAAATTGCAGTGTGTCTCGGTGAGAGGCTTGCAACCCTGCATGGCCCTGCTACGCCTGAAAATAAGTCTGATTCAGACTTTAATAAGAACACGAAAAATAATTTGAGGAGACGTGAGATGAGGCTTGCTCCCAGAGCGAATGGTTCGATGTTGACGCTGAAGGCGTCGCTTTGTTTAGGGGTCGGCATGAGCGCAATGCTCGCTGCCCCATTGTCGATTGCACATGCCCAGGATGAAGAAGGCGCAGATTCGCAGCGCCGTCTTAATGCCGTCGTGGTTGAAGCGACGCGCCGGTCAGGTGTGACTGTGCAGGATGTGCCGGTGTCGGTGACAGCGTTTGATGCGGCGCTGCTTGAGGACTCCGGTGTTGCCCGGCTCAATGACATTGAGCAGCTATCGCCATCTGTTCAGATTTCTCAGTCAGAGTCGGCATCCTCTGGTACGAGTATCTCCATTCGCGGGATCGGCACGGGCTCCAACAATCCAGGTTTCGAGCCTGCCGTTGGCGTTGTCATTGACGGCGTATTCCGCACCAAGACGGGTATCGCCCTCTCGGAGATGCCCGAACTGGCTGGCCTCGAAGTCCTGCGTGGCCCGCAAGGCACGCTTTACGGCCGCAACACGTCGGCCGGTGTCGTTTCGATCAGCACCGCCAAGCCGCAATTTGCGCCGGACGCCTATGTTCAGGTCGGTGCCGGTAACTACAATATGTATAGCGCCGAAGCGATGGTGACGGGGCCTGTTTCAGACAATGTCGCTGGCCGTATCGATCTGCTGCGCCGTAGCCGGGATGGCTATATTGACGATGTGAACTCTGATCGCGAATTCAACAATCTCGACCGATTCCTGATGCGCGGACAGCTGCTCTGGGAGCAGGACGAGGCAAGCCTCCGCCTGATTGGCGATTTCGGCAAGACTGATGAAGACTGCTGTGTCGGCGTGAACTTCAATCCCGGCCCGCTCGGCGCAGCCGTGAATGCAGGTGCTGGCATGGCGGGGCTCATCGGTATCGCCAATGCTGATCCTGACGACTACAAGGTTGCCATCTCTCCGAACCGCGATTTCTCGGACGATGTCGAAGAATGGGGCGTGTCGGCAGAATACCGCAACCGGATTTTCGATACGGTGAATCTGACCTCCATTACCGCCTATCGTGACTGGGAAGCACTGCGCGACCAGGATGTGGACTTCTCCGGGATTGACCGCGCTTATCGTGATGGCACGACGATCGGCGACAAGGTGTTCACGCAGGAAATACGTCTTCAGGATACGTATGGTATGCTCGACTGGCTGGTCGGCGGCTTCTACATGAATCAGGAAACGACCTACACGGATACAATTCGCGTGGGGACGCAGGCCAATCTTTATACGGATCTTGTCGCGTTCGGTGCGGCCGGTGGCCAGATCTTTGGTTCACTGGACCCGACGGGAACGGCTGTTCCATCCCTGCTCGGCAATATTGATCCGTTGACAGGCGCGCCTGCCGCACCCGGAACGCCGGGCACCGTGCCGTTCTTCATTCCCGGCTTTCAGGAAGGCCAGGGACAGACATCCGACGATTTCAAGCAGACAACGAACGCGATTGCCCTGTTCACGCACAATGAAATCGCGATCACGGACAAATTGACAGCAACGCTCGGTGCGCGGGTCAACTATGAAGAAAAGGAAGTCGAGTACGACCTCGATGGCAACGTGACGCCATGTAACTTCCTGGCAGCGCAGCCTGGCATCGCACAGGCGCTCGGGCAGCTTGCTCTTCTGGTATGTAATCCAGCCGTCAACAGCGAGTTCAGTGTTTCCGACAGCGACAAGTTCGATGAAACCACTGTGACGGGCACGGCGAAACTTGCCTATGCCTTTACGCCCGACTTCATGACCTACGCGTCCTATTCTCGCGGATACAAGGCGGGCGGCTACAATCTCGACCGGTCCGGGTTTGACAGTGCGCTCTTTGGCGGTGACGGTCCACAACCTGAAGACCTGCTGTTCGATTCAGAACTGGTCGACGCATATGAGGCAGGCTGGAAAGCCAGCTTCCCGAATGCAAACATGACCCTGAATGGCGCGGTGTTCTATCAGGATGTCCAGGACTTCCAGGAGAATTTGTTCACCGGCACGAATTTCCGGACATTCAATTCGGACGTGGAAAGCTATGGTGTTGAACTCGATACATCGATCTCACCGCTCGCCGGACTTACGCTGCAAGGCGGCTATGCGTACACCATAGCTGAGCGAAAGGACGATATCCTCGTCGATTCTGGTGTTGGCACTCAGGTACTTCTCGCGCCTGGCGGCAAGCAGCTGGTCAACGTGCCTGAGCATGTCCTGACGGGGGCTGGCACGTACCTCTTCGGCCTTACAGATTCGCTGGAAGGTCTCGTCCATCTCAACGCTCGATACAATTCGGAGTCCGAGCTGTCGGTCACGTCGGCCGGCCTGACGGACAATGACGCCTATGTGTTGCTCGGTGCCCGTGTCGGTGTGCAGGACATGGACGGGGCATGGGAATTTTCGATCTTCGGTGAAAACCTGACAGACGAAGACTACAACTTCCTCGCTTTCGGGGTTCCTGAGCAGACGGGGACCAATGCCGTCTATCCGGGCACGCCCATGATGTATGGCGCAGAATTCAAGGTGAATTTCTAGGCGTCCTTCAAGACGCGACCAACAAGGAAGCCCTGTCTCGGTGAGGCAGGGCTTTTTTATGTCTTCTGGCGTGCTCGAAGGGCGATGCAGGTGATGATGAAACTCAGCACTTCGAAGCCCGCAAAGAACCAGCCACTGAAGGTCGGGCTGTCGCCGAGAACCAGAGAAACGAGCCGGGATAGTGTGTAACCGCCCATATAGGCCGCCAGGAACCAGAGGGCAGGGCGTTCGAACCGGGCCGGCTTGAGGGCTCCAGCGCCAGCCAGAGCGGCCGCTCCGAGGCTCACCCCGCCAAATACGCCGCGCATTTCAAAGACATTGTTCGGTCCACTTGTCTCGACGCCGAGCTGTGTCGTCATGGCGAGCGGGTCGGCAATCGACCACAATCCGAAGGCGATGAAGAGAATGGATATGAGGGCGAGGAAAATCCGTATCAGCATGTCATTCGAAACTAGGTCACGCAGAGCCTGCGTCCAGCCGAATCAAAAACCCCCCGTCCTGCGAGGAAACGGGGGGTTCCGGATCGGCAGATCCTCAACAGGCGAGGCTTAGTCGCCTGTCGATTGCAGTGTGGCGGAGTTTCCGACAGCCGTTGCGCTGCCGTAGACACTGCCGCCATAAGTGGTTGTCGCGCTGCCGGTCGCGTACACTTGTCCTGAATTGGTCTGGTTGATGCGGCCCCCGACGGCGCCGTCACTACAGTAGTTGCAGACAGATGCAGTCGCAGCGTTGCCTATAGCAGTCGAAGTGACGACACCCGCGCCGCCTGTCCAGGATTCGCCAGTAAAGCTCGCCTGGCTGGTCACCGTTCCGGTATTTTCCTGGTCGGCATAGATCGCCGTGTCGGAGCCGATATTCGAAACGAGGGCCGAATTGCCGACGCCATAGGCACTGGAGCTTGCATAGCCGGACCAGTTGTCGAGCGTCAGATAGGATTGCGCATCGACGTCAGCGCCGTTTTCCTGTTTGGTTTCGGCGCCATCGAGACCGAGTGTTGCATAGCCCCACTCATTATCGACGGTGGCCGAGTTTCCGAAGCTGTTTGTGGCGGACGTCACATTGGTGCCGTCAGTAATGTAGGTGTCTGTCACACCGCGGATCGTTGATCCGGTCTCGGTTTTCTGGAGCGCGCGATTGTAGTTGCTGCTCGTATAGCCGTTTGTAGACATCGCATTGCCGCCCGCAGTCGTCGCGAATGTGGCGGAATAGGCGTTCGCATACATGTCGGCGTCAGTTTCAGAATTGACGCCCGCTGAGCTGTACTGGGTCTGGTCAGCATAATTGTTGCCGAAATTATTGTCTGTGGTCGAGACGTTGGCGATACTGGTTGTCGCGGCCGCGACCTCATTACCGCCGAGGAGCTCCACCTGGGTGTAGGCGTCAATTGTCCCGGCGGCGTCCTGCTGGGCGTGATAGGCATTATAGCCGTAGTTCGTACCGCCGCTTGACGCATTGCCATAGGCTGTCGTCGTGGCGACTGCCGTTCCGGCCGAATAGCCGCGCAGGCGGTTGGTCGCCCTGGAGCTGCCATCGAAGCTCTGGGATATTTCGGCTGTCACATCGCCCGATTTGCGTTGTGCAGCGGCCGTGTTTCCTACGGCTGTCGATGCTGACCCGACTTCGTGAGTGTATTCTGGAACATGGACATCCATGTCGGCCCAGACATCGCCGAACTTGACCTGGTCAATCGTGCCGGCATTCGGATTTGCATCCTGGGCGTTGGCGGCCGCAAGAGAAAGGATGAGAGCAAGGGCGCTCATGCTGGTGAATTTTACGCCTGAGGTGGTCATATCGAGCCTCCTATAGAGTGGGGAGCAGTCTGCGGGCCGCTAGTTGCGGCCACGCAGGGCTGGGTCACGCTGGCTGTGCCAGGAGGCGACACTCTGACGGGATGGGCCGTTATACTCTTCCAGAGCGGCGCCGCGCGGGACGAAGTCGCCCGTGACGCTGTTGGTCGAGATGGCACCTTCTGTCGTCGAGCAGACATCTGCGGAAGGCGCGCCATAGAGATTGGCCATCATTTCCAGCACGGCACGTTCGATCACCGAGCGGATTGCAAGCTGGATAGGCTCCTGCGCGCGGCCGCCGACACCCACATCAAACACATTGCCATTGGCAAAGTCGAAGATACCGAGCGACACTTCGCGGCCGATGATCTGCTTCTGGTAAGAGATCACATCAACAACTTCGAGCGATTCGGTTTCAACAAGACGTAGGTCGAGGCCGACATTGATCACGTAAAGCTTTGCGCCGATCGATCCTTTTGCGTCGGTCGCATCAAGATCGCCAACAAAGGCTTCACCGCCAACTGAACGGATATTGTAGTTCAGTTCGGTGATGCCGCCGACGAGATAGTAGTCGGAGCCGGGGATCGAGCCTGCATTGATCTTGCGGAAGTCATCGGGAATGTCATCGCCGATAAGCTTATTGTTGGCATATTTCAGTTCGAGTTCGGATACCGATGTATCAAAACGCTCAACAAGGCGTGCGCCAGACTTCGCAAAAGCGGAGATCGCCATCAGTGAAGCGCCCTGCGTCACGCGGCGGCCGCCTTCAATGTCAGCTTTGCCCGTATAGTCGAGGATGCGGCCAACAGCGATTCGCGGCGCGCGATAGCCGGACTGGCGGGAATAATGGCCCATGCAGACCAGGCCCTGGGAATAGGGGGTCGGGTTGGCTGTGACCGGCGCGTTGCCGATCGGGCTTGTGTAGTTGCCGCTTGGGCCAGCGACTGGCGAGACACATCCAGTGACTAGCATGGCGCTGGAAAGGGCGAGTCCGCAAGCACGAGCGCGACCACGGCGTGTGAGTGTGTTGAGATTAATCATTGAGGTCGAGCTCCCCGTTGAGAACGACCGTTTGGTCGCCATTGTTGATCTGTGTGGAGTCAATGATCACCGTATTGTTGTTGCCATTGGTGATGACATTGAGCTGGTTGCCGATAGCGGTGCCGCTGCCGATCATGCCGGAGCCGCCTTCAGTCTGGCCCCATCCGGTATAGAGGCTGGTGCCGAGGCCCGTGCCGCCATTGATCATGCCGTTGATAACGACCCGATTATTGTTCACGTCCCGCGAAGCCGCTGAGTATGGCTGGCTTTCGGAGCCATAGCCGAAGCCGTAGGGGCGTTCGAATTCCGAAACGGAGGAAGACGCCTGGGCGTCCGCTGCTGGGGCCACCATGATTGCGGTCAGTGCCGCAATGCCGAGAAGCCCTGTCATGATATGTGTAGTGTTCTTCATCTGCCGATCCCTTTTGGGGTTGATGGCAGGACTGGTTGCAACGTGCGTGCCAGTTGAGGGGAGTGTCTCAGTCTTTTTTCGTGCGTGGGGAGAGCTGCGCCAGCACAGTATTGTCAGCAGAACTGTCAAATTCGCCTGATTTTGTCCCGTTTCGAAACGGCGGGTCCGATTCGGAGCGGCTTCGCGGGCGCACTTCTGTGTGGTAAGATAGGCAACACATAAAAAAAACAAGACAACAAAAGGGAGGACTACATGCTTATTGAGCAGATCCTGAAGACCAAAGGTGGAGCCGTTCAGACAATCGAGGCGAGCCGAACGCTGGCCGAAGCGGCCCAAATGCTGGACGATGCCCGGATCGGTGCGGTCGTCGCGATGACCGATGGCGGCCTTGCGGGTGTATTGTCAGAACGGGATATCCTGCGGCAAGTCGCTCGCCACGGCGCAGGCGCGCTTGAAATGAGTGTCGAGGAATCAATGACGCGCGGCGTGATCACGGCAAATCCAGGCGAGACGATTGACCAGTGCCTTGGCCGGATGACCGACCGGCGTGTACGTCACCTGCCTATCATGCGGGAGGGCCGCCTTGTCGGCATCATCTCCATTGGTGACCTTGTAAAATGGAAGATCGAGGAAACCCGCGCAGAGGCGGATGCCATGGTGGACTATATAAAAGGTGGATAAAACACCTCGCAGGTGATTTTGGGGGTTGCCAAAACACCCGAACAGATTCTATATGGTCCGTTCCATCTGAAACGCCTCTGTCTTTGCGGGGCCGAATTAAATCGGCTCAGTAGGGCAGCGTTTTGTGCCAAATTTGCAGGATTTCGGCTTTGTGCCTTTGTTCTGCAGTGAAGTGCATAAGGGTTGTTGACGGGAGCATGAGTGGCCCATAAAAGCCGCTCTCCTTCTGGAAATACCTACCGGAACTGAGGGGATTTATTGATCCCTGATGCCCCGGTTTGTGCTTCAAATTCTGCGGTTTCGCGGCTTCGTGCCAAAAGCTGCAGAGGGCGCAAAAAGGGTGTTGACGGAGACGAGACCGGCCCATATATGCCGCCTCTCTCCTGAAGACGCCCACCTGGACCGGGCCGCTTTCGTAGCGGTTTTCGTGAAAGGTTTTGTGCTTCAAATTGCGGTTTTTGCAGGCAACTGCATATAGCTGCAAGGAGTGCAGAAAAGGGAGTTGACGGAGCCGAGGCTGGCCCATATATGCCGCCTCTCTCCTGAAGACGCCCACCTCAATCGGGCCGCTTTCGTAGCGGTTTTGATGAAAGGTTCTGTGCTTCATTTTGTAGGTTTTGCAGGCAACTGCAGCGATCTGCAGAAAGCGCAAAAAAGGGTGTTGACGGGGAATTGGGTGGCACATATAAGCCGCCTCTTCCGAAGCGGGACAGGTTGTCTCGCAGAGGGAAAAAGAGCTTCGGCTCGGTTGTTTGACATCGCAGGGATTAGGAAGAGAAACGCAGGCGGCATGAGCGGCTAGCGGACCCTCAGGGGTCCAAAACGATCATGACGATGCGTTTCAAGGAAATACCTTTCACTACTTTCGGTTTCGGCCGATGGTTTTGTGAAAAGGGTTTCCCGTCAAAACGCAAATTGCAATCAGCAATTGCCGTCTCAATTTCCTGAGACGGATTACGTCAGAGATCGAGCACTCAACCTGAGAGTTTGATTCTGGCTCAGAACGAACGCTGGCGGCAGGCTTAACACATGCAAGTCGAACGATATAGTGGCAGACGGGTGAGTAACGCGTGGGAACGTGCCTTTCACTACGGAATAGCTCTTGGAAACGAGTGGTAATACCGTATACGCCCTCCGGGGGAAAGATTTATCGGTGAAAGATCGGCCCGCGTTAGATTAGTTTGTTGGTGGGGTAATGGCCTACCAAGACTGCGATCTATAGCTGGTCTGAGAGGATGATCAGCCACACTGGGACTGAGACACGGCCCAGACTCCTACGGGAGGCAGCAGTGGGGAATCTTGCACAATGGGCGAAAGCCTGATGCAGCCATGCCGCGTGAATGATGAAGGCCTTAGGGTTGTAAAATTCTTTCGCTAGGGATGATAATGACAGTACCTAGTAAAGAAGCCCCGGCTAACTTCGTGCCAGCAGCCGCGGTAATACGAAGGGGGCTAGCGTTGTTCGGAATTACTGGGCGTAAAGCGCGCGTAGGCGGGCTATTAAGTCAGATGTGAAAGCCCGGGGCTCAACTCCGGAACTGCATTTGAAACTGGTAGCCTAGAGACCAGGAGAGGTTAGCGGAATACCGAGTGTAGAGGTGAAATTCGTAGATATTCGGTGGAACACCAGTGGCGAAGGCGGCTAACTGGACTGGTACTGACGCTGAGGCGCGAAAGTGTGGGGAGCAAACAGGATTAGATACCCTGGTAGTCCACACCGTAAACGATGAATGCTAGTTGTCTGTGTGCATGCATACAGGTGACGCAGCTAACGCATTAAGCATTCCGCCTGGGGAGTACGGCCGCAAGGTTAAAACTCAAAGAAATTGACGGGGGCCCGCACAAGCGGTGGAGCATGTGGTTTAATTCGAAGCAACGCGCAGAACCTTACCCGCGTTTGACATGCCCTGTTTGGTTACCAGAGATGGTTTCCTTCATTTGGTTGGCAGGTGCACAGGTGCTGCATGGCTGTCGTCAGCTCGTGTCGTGAGATGTTGGGTTAAGTCCCGCAACGAGCGCAACCCTTATCCTTAGTTGCCAGCACGTTTGGGTGGGCACTCTAAGGAAACTGCCGGTGCTAAGCCGGAGGAAGGCGGGGATGACGTCAAGTCCTCATGGCCCTTACACGCGGGGCTACACACGTGCTACAATGGCAGTGACAATGGGATAATCCCCAAAAGCTGTCTCAGTTCAGATTGTCCTCTGCAACTCGAGGGCATGAAGTTGGAATCGCTAGTAATCGTGGATCAGCATGCCACGGTGAATACGTTCCCGGGCCTTGTACACACCGCCCGTCACATCATGGGAGTTGGATCTACCCGAAGGCCGTGCGCTAACTACGGAGGCAGCGGACCACGGTAGGTTCAGCGACTGGGATGAAGTCGTAACAAGGTAGCCGTAGGGGAACCTGCGGCTGGATCACCTCCTTTCTAAGGATGCTTTCTGACAGTTTGACTTCGGTCAGGCTTCGAAAGCTCTTTTGACAAATATCGCTGCAGAGCTTGCTCTGACAGCAAAACATATGCGGTCGTTCGTGCCGTCTTCGTTTCTCTTCCTTCATTCGCCGTACCGGCCAGCTGGGCGGCATAGTTCAGCGAGCCCCCGGGTCCTTGGTTAAGGGCCGGTAGCTCAGGTGGTTAGAGCGCACGCCTGATAAGCGTGAGGTCGATGGTTCAACTCCATCTCGGCCCACCACGACCCAGGGAGTGCGCCGGGCCCTATGCTTACCAGTATATAGGCAGGTTTTGGGGCCTTAGCTCAGCTGGGAGAGCGCCTGATTTGCATTCAGGAGGTCAGCGGTTCGATCCCGCTAGGCTCCACCAAGCCTTTGGCGAATGAAAGAAGTTCAAGAGTTTCTGGTTCTCGTAACCAGGATGTTTGTAATCGTGAGGGAAAGACTGATCCGGCTAGCGTCGCCGCTCGGCCCAAATTTATTTGGGTCTGGTGATGCCAGCTTCAGCCGAACAACGCAGGTGTCACAGGAGTGTGACATGAAAGCCTGCGCCAAAGGGTCAGTCTGCAAGAAACCAACATGTCTGATCTGAAATATTTCGTTGTGGAGTGAACGCGTGCGTTCACCTCCGCACACGAGTTTCGAATGAGATCAAGCGTCAAAAGGGCATCCGGGGGATGTCTTGGCGGTAAGAGGCGATGAAGGACGTGGCACTCTGCGATAAGCACGGGGGAGGCGAGAGCACCCTTTGATCCCGTGATTTCCGAATGGGGAAACCCACCTCCGAGATGGAGGACTACAGGCTGGCATTCGTGTCGGTCTGAGGTCTTTCATTTCACTAGAGAGGTATTTCACACTGAATACATAGGTGTTGAAAAGCAAACCCGGGGAATTGAAACATCTAAGTACCCGGAGGAAAGGACATCAATTGAGACTCCGTTAGTAGTGGCGAGCGAACGCGGACCAGGCCTGGTTTGAAAATAAGGCAAAGCATCTGGGAAGGTGCGCCATAGTGGGTGATAGCCCCGTAGCCGTAAAATGAAGACCTTTTAGAGTAGGGCGGGACACGTGAAATCCTGTCTGAACATGGGGGGACCACCCTCCAAGCCTAAGTACTCCTTACCGACCGATAGTGAACAAGTACCGTGAGGGAAAGATGAAAAGCACCCCGACGAGGGGAGTGAAACAGAACCTGAAACCGGATGCCTACAAGCAGGTGGAGCTCTTCGGAGTGACACCGTACCTTTTGTATAATGGGTCAGCGACTTAGTGTTGCGTGCAAGCTTAAGCCGTTAGGTGTAGGCGTAGCGAAAGCGAGTCTGAATAGGGCGACCGAGTACGTAGCATTAGACCCGAAGGCAAGTGATCTATGCATGGGCAGGCTGAAGGTGGGGTAACACCCACTGGAGGGCCGAACCGTTGAGCGTTGAAAAGCTCTCGGATGACCTGTGCCTAGGGGTGAAAGGCCAATCAAACTTGCTGATAGCTGGTTCTCCGCGAAAACTATTTAGGTAGTGCGTCACGATTAAGACTCCTGGGGGTAGAGCACTGGATGGGCTAGGGGGACTCACCGTCTTACCAAACCTTACCAAACTCCGAATACCAGGAAGTTATGCGTGGCAGACACACGGCGGGTGCTAACGTCCGTCGTGAAGAGGGAAACAACCCTGACCACCGATTAAGGTCCCCAAATTATAGCTAAGTGTGAAAGGATGTGGGGTTGCTTAGACAATGAGGAGGTTGGCTTAGAAGCAGCCATCCTTTAAAGAAAGCGTAACAGCTCACTCATCAAGCGACCCTGCGCCGAAAATGTAACGGGGCTAAAGCTATATACCGAAATCGTGGGCTCCTTTGGGAGCGGTAGCGGAGCGTTCTGTAAGCCTGTGAAGGTGTCCTGTGAGGGATGCTGGAGGTATCAGAAGTGAGAATGCTGACATGAGTAGCGATAAAGAGGGTGAGAGACCCTCTCGCCGAAAGTCCAAGGGTTCCTGCGTAAAGCTAATCTGCGCAGGGTTAGCCGGCCCCTAAGGCGAGGCCGAAAGGCGTAGTCGATGGGAACACAGTTAATATTCTGTGGCCTGGGAGTGTGTGACGAATTCCGAAAGCTGTCCGTCCTTATTGGATTGGACTGGCAGCCTGGGAGTTCCTGGAAATAGCCCTCCCGCAAGACCGTACCCTAAACCGACACAGGTGGACTGGCAGAGCATGCCAAGGCGCTTGAGAGAACGATGCTGAAGGAACTCGGCAAATTACCTCCGTAACTTCGGGAGAAGGAGGCCTCAATCTGGGCAACCAGGCTTGAGGGGCACAGACCAGGGGGTTGCGACTGTTTATCAAAAACACAGGGCTGTGCGAAGCCGTAAGGCGACGTATACAGTCTGACGCCTGCCCGGTGCCGGAAGGTTAAAAGGAGGAGTGCAAGCTCCGAATTGAAGCCCCGGTGAACGGCGGCCGTAACTATAACGGTCCTAAGGTAGCGAAATTCCTTGTCGGGTAAGTTCCGACCTGCACGAATGGCGTAACGACTTCCCCACTGTCTCCAGCATCGACTCAGCGAAATTGAATTCCCCGTGAAGATGCGGGGTACCCGCGGTCAGACGGAAAGACCCTGTGAACCTTTACTGCAGCTTTGCTGTGGCATTAAAAATAATATGTGTAGGATAGGTGGGAGGCTTTGAAGCTTGGGCGCTAGCCTGAGTGGAGCCGCCGTTGAAATACCACCCTTATTCTTTTTGATGTCTAACCGCTCCCCTGGATGGGGACGGGACCCAGCATGGCGGGCAGTTTGACTGGGGCGGTCGCCTCCTAAAGAGTAACGGAGGCGCGCGATGGTAAGCTCAAGACGGTCGGACATCGTCTGTTGAGTGCAATGGCATAAGCTTGCCTGACTGCGAGAGTGACAACTCGAGCAGAGACGAAAGTCGGTCATAGTGATCCGGTGGTCCCGAGTGGAAGGGCCATCGCTCAACGAATAAAAGGTACTCCGGGGATAACAGGCTGATGATGCCCAAGAGTCCATATCGACGGCATCGTTTGGCACCTCGATGTCGGCTCATCACATCCTGGGGCTGGAGCAGGTCCCAAGGGTTCGGCTGTTCGCCGATTAAAGTGGTACGTGAGCTGGGTTCAGAACGTCGTGAGACAGTTTGGTCCCTATCTGCCGTGGGTGTTGGAAACTTGAGAGGATCTGTCCTTAGTACGAGAGGACCGGGATGGACATACCTCTGGTGGACCTGTCGTGGCGCCAGCCGCGCAGCAGGGTAGCTATGTATGGAAGGGATAACCGCTGAATGCATCTAAGCGGGAAACCCACCTCAAAACCAGGTTTCCCTTGAGAGCCGTCGTAGACTACGACGTCGATAGGCTGGGTGTGGAAGCGCGGCGACGCGTGGAGCTAACCAGTACTAATTGCTCGATAGGCTTGATCTTGCGAAGCTTCGTGTGTGGTGGTGAATGTACCGACCACAACGGCTTTTCAGATCAGAAACACCTCAAATACCGTTGTAATTGAAGTGACATGTTGAATTTGCACACTTGCCCATTTCCGCCGACCCGGTGGTTATGGCAGGGGTTCCACACCCGATCCCATTCCGAACTCGGTCGTTAAGTCCCCTTGCGCTGATGGTACTGCGTCTTAAGGCGTGGGAGAGTAAGTCGCTGCCGGGTCTGCCGAAATGGGCGGTGCGCAATAAACTAATCCTTGCAGACAAGTCTTTTCCTCACTTTCCGCCTCCGGGCGGTACGTGGCCGGTTTCTACCGGTTCACGACGCGGTCCGGCCCTTTGTGGCCGGATTTGTGTTTTCTGGGCAGTACATTTCGTTATGCCTGGACAATAGCTGACGCGGGATGGAGCAGTCCGGTAGCTCGTCAGGCTCATAACCTGAAGGTCGTAGGTTCAAATCCTACTCCCGCACCCATCATAAGAGTAGTTTGGCCGTCCTGAGAAATCAGGGCGGCCAAATCGCCTTTTATAACAAGGTTATAGCCGCTCTCATTTTTGCGCGGCTCAAGGCAAATCCGTTGGATGGTCTTCCTCAAGACGGATCGGACCTCGTCAGCATCCGGAGACGGGTCCGAAACCACTTCCACAAGTGAGCCGATAAGCTCGGCATAGAGCTCGCCCGCGTTCGGATGAACGCTCACAACGGGCTCGCTGCCCATTGCCGCAAGTTTGCCCTCGTTTTCGACTTTTACTGCTTCCAGGGCGACCAGCTTTTGCTTGAGGGCAGTGGTCGCGACTCCTTCAGCAATCGCATCGACAATCCGGTCGATACGCCTGCCGGCTTCAGCGATAGCCTTCTCAAGCTGAAACCGCTCGCTCCCAGTCGCCTTTTGTTGACGAACGAGTTCTGCGTGAAACTCGCGTGCGGCCGCCTTCTGCGCGTCCGGATGAAGCAGAGCGTTGTTCAGTCCTGCAAGGACGCGTTCTTCCAGTTCTTTGGCCGCAATGGTTCGATTGTTCGAGCAGGTACCCTTCTCGCGCCTTGTCGAGCAACCGTACCTGTTCTGAGAGACAATCGACATTGGACCGCCGCACACAGTACATTCCAGAAGCCCCGACAGGAGCCGTGTTGGCCGCTTCGCTCCACCACGTTTGCGGGAGTGCCTTTGTTGGCGAAGCTTCACAGCCTGCCAGAGTTCATTATCAACAATTCGAAGGTCCGGCACCTCATTGATGACCCATTCGCTTTCGGGGTTTGCCCGCATACGCTTCTTGCCGGAGAAGGGATCCGTGACCTTATGCCTGCGGTTCCAGATGCGGCGACCGATATAGAGTTCGTTGTTCAGGATGCCGTTGCCGGCATGCACCTGTCCATTGATCGTTGAGGCGCGCCAATCTGAACCGCGCGGTGCTGCGACACCTTCCTGATTCAACATGGCCGCGATGCTTCGCGGAGATTTTCCTTCAACGAACAGACGCATGATCCGTCTGATGGTCTCAGCTTCTTCGTCGTTGATGGTCAGGATGCCATTCTGTTCACCCGGTAGGATGTCGTAACCGTAGCAATGTCCTCCGGCCGATCTACCTGAATTCACAACACCAGTCTGACCGCGGCGCGTCTTCTTCGCCAGATCGCGCAGGAACATCTCATTCATCACGCCCTTGAAGCCGACATGCATCGAGTCGACTTCTCCTTCGGAAAGCGTGACGATCGACACGCCGTGAAAGGCGAGGATCTTGTAGATTGTGGCTGTGTCGGCTTGGTCGCGGGAAATGCGGTCGAGCGCCTCTGATACAACGACATTGAAGTGACCGTTCGCGGCGCCCCTAATCAGATCCTGTATACCGGGGCGCGTAACCATTGCGCCGCCCGAGATCGCGCGGTCTGAATAGACGACGGTTTCGGTCCAGGATTTCTGTTCTAGGTGTTGTCGGCAAAGAGCAATCTGGTCTTCGATTGAACGAATAGACTGAAGGTCCGACGAGTAGCGGGCGTAGATGGCGGCTTTTAGGGTCATGACCCTTTCCGATATGCCAACCTCGCATGATATCGCGCAAGCGCTTCGGCGAGATCAATCGCCCAAGATGGGGCTATTTCCCCAGAAAATTCGTCCTCGGGAGGTTCAGTTGGCTTCGCGATCGCCTTTGGAAGGCGACCGCGAGACACGAGTTTGGGGTATTTGCGGTTCACGGTCCGATAGGCAGAAGCTGATCTAGTTCAGCTTCTGACGGTTCCAGACCAGCACGCCGCTGCCATCTTCTTCCTTCTCGAAAAAGGCAGCTCTCAGTGGCTTCTCGAACCCCGGATCATCCAGCTTGACGGCAAGGTATGGAGTTTCGCCATCCTTGCTTTCCTCGCGCCAGGCGGCGCCGAGTTCTGCGCCTCCGGCGAAGATCCGGTAGTCCGGGCCGCCTTCGGCTTTCTCGGTCACCGGGACCATCTGGGCTTTCACATTGATTGTCATGGTCCGGATCGTCCCGGTCCATTTGCCATCCTTCTGGCTGAAGGTGCCAATTGTCGCCATTGCTATTCTCCTTTGCTGGCTCTGGCATGAAGGGCCTTGCGGGCCCGCTTGAACCCGGCATCCGATGCGAGGAAGGTTTCCAGCATGACAGGAACCAGGGTTTCGGGTTTCTCTTCGGCGCCATAGGTCTCGGCATAGATCGCCGCATAGTCGGCAAGCGCGGACGCGAGATCGGGTTCAACAGAGAGGGTCAGTTTGACCGGCGTGCGATCCGGCAGTTGGGCAATGCGAAGGCTCATCAGCGGCCTCCCTGAGAATAAGGCCGCAGCACGAGATCACGCGTCACGATGACCCGCACCGGCCAGCCGGGCCGGATACGAAGGGTCGGCTGGATGCCGAGGTTGCGATCAACGACGCGCTCCCCGGCCTCAGACACGCTGTCGCCGAACCCGCGCCGTATGGCACGTTGGATATCATCCTCGTCTGATCCTAGTTCCGCGCCGATGCCGAGAACGGTCGCAAGACCAGCGGCGACAAATACCCGGTCCCAGTGATGGTCTGTGCGGTCAGAAAGGCCCGCAAAACCCTGCTTGTCTGCGGCAGGTTCAGATATCTGCACAGAACTGCCATCCGGGAAGATCATTCGGTCCCAGATCAATAGTGCGCGCTGCTGGCCGAATGAGATTTCGGACTGGTAGCGCCCGATCAGCCGGGTACCCTGCGGAATGAGAAGATAAGCTCCGGTGACGGTGTCATAGACCGGCTGGGTGACCTGCCCGATGACCGAACCTGGCAGATCCGAGTTGAGGCCTGTCACAAGCGAAGCCGGGATAAGCGTGCCCGCCATGACCTGGTAGGGCGAGACCGGTGTCTCGAGATCATGCGGGTTGTAAATCGCCCCATCGCGTGCCTCGTCCGCGAAGGCGATCTTGCGGGCTTGCAAGTTGTCATCCTTACCTGGACCTGTCGGCAAGGCACCGGCGCTTTGGCTAGCGAGCGCCAGCAGCTCAGAGCCGAACGAGGCCGGAACTCCGGCAGACGGCAGGGATGCCGGCCCGATGCTCGGCCCAGCGCCAATGTCAAAGAATACGGAGGATTTGCCCGCTGCGTCGGCAAGCTTAGCCGCGACAAGACGTTCGGCCCGAAGGGCTTCATCTTCAGGCGAGGGCCTGAAATCATCCGAGGCTGCGACATCCCACTCCGGATCGAGCCCCCATTCGCGTTCCTCCGAAACCACTGTCCCGCCGAGGTCGCCGGCCATGGGTGCGCCAAGCTTTGGCGTTCCGGGCGACGGCGTCCAGGTCGCATACGACGAGGGAAGTTCTGCCAGTCCATCCGGCGCGCGCTTCGTGGCCGTGTTGTAAAGTTCCTGGCGATCCGCGGGATCGGCGGCCTTGGGCGGATCGAGCGCAATGGAGGCGGCAGCAAAGAGCCCCAGCACACCGAGCCCGGCGCCGACCATCAGGACTTTCCGGTTGATCCGTGTGACGGGTCGCGGCCGCGCGCGCAGTTTCAGGGCATCGGCCTGCTGCGGGAAAGGGGCTGGCTCGCTCATCCCTTGCTCCCGAACAGGCTCGCGAGACCAGACCTCGGTTCGCGTTTGCGGATCCGCACCACGGTCTGGGATTTCTCACCAAGGCGAAGCTCAGCGGCCCGGAAGAGATGATCGACAATGTAGTAATTGCCCTTGAGGCGATAATTGACGAGTTCGGCCTCGCCAGAAACGCCAAGGACAAAGAGGGGCGGGGCCTCCATAGTCGACAACCCTTCCGGCATCTGGATGAAAACCTGCCGCCCATCATCGAACACGCGGACGGGTCGCCAGTCTGGACGGTCACCATCGATCAGGTAATCAAAGTCCAGCCGGTCGAGTGCAACACCCGGCATGATTGATGTCTCTTCCCGCGCGAGCGCTACGCTGTTGCGAGAGATGAGTTGCGAGAGCTCGTCGGCCGGATAGCGCCAAGACAACGCCGCCATATAGGTGCCGTCACCGCTCTCCAGTTCCAGATGATAGGTCCGCCGGTCTGTCGCAATCATGAGATTGGTCGAGAGGCCGGCGCCGATCGGTTTGACCAGAACATGTGCGCGTGCTGTTCCGCCTGAACCGGAGGATGTATCTCCCACAATCCAGCGCACCGTATCGCCAGCCGAGACAGAGACCAGCGTCTCGCCGGGCTGCAGCGCAATGTCGGAGACCTGTCCCGGCGCGGCATACAATCTGTACAGCGCCCCTTCTGTATAGGGATAGACCTGAATGGCATTTACATAGCCGTCCACGGACGGTTCGATCCGGGCTTCTGATGTGCCCTTGCGGATCGTCTCGGAGGGCGAGGTATAGACACGGGTTACCGTGCGCTTGACCCCGTCGACCGGTTTCATCTGGCCGGGAAGCGGCAAAGGTGTTGGTGTTTCGACGATCTCGACAGGACGGGGCTCTGCGTCCTCGACCTGCGCGGCGGCGACAAACAGTTCCGGCTCGATCGGCGCGGCCTCCGGAACGCTGGCGCAGGCGGTGGCAAGGGCCAGTGTGGATACCAGTGTGGGAGTGCGGATCATGGGTTGTCTCCTGTGACAAGGTCTTCGCCCCAATTGAGGCTGTGGATGTAGAGGCCGAGCGGGTTGGCGCGGAGCGTCGGCGCATCGCGCGGCGGGGAGTGGATCAGGGTGAAGAGGCCGGTGAACCGTTTGACGCCGGTCAGCGCGCCATTCTCGTAGGTCTTCTCAAGCCAGCGCGCCTGGAAGGACTCGTCCGAGACGCGGACGACACTTACGACATCGACACTGCGCGAGCGACGTCCGATCTCGGCGAAGGGGTCATTGTCGCGGGCATAATCGCTGAGCGTGATGGCGGCCTTGTCGGTCACATAGTCATAGGCCGCCAACCAGTTCTGCCGGACAATGACCGGATCGATGGAAAGACTGCGGACATCGGAGATGAAGTTGGCGAGGTGATGGGCGACTTGCGCATCGGTCGGGTCGTAATTGGCGAGGGCAGGGCCGACGGCTTTCACAGAGCCTGTGTCGTCCACTTCGACCACATATGGCGTCACTGTGGATTGCAGGCTGCGCCAAACAAGGGCGGCTGAAGAGGCCGTCAGAAGGACCAGCAACCCGAGTGCCATCAGCCGCCAGTTCCTGGCCTGTACGCGGGCAGATCCGATCCGGTCATCCCAGATCTGGCCGGCTTTCTGGTAAGGCGTTTCGGGATGCGGGCTTTGCCCGTAATGGGTGGAAGTTCGCCTGAACATGGGATCAGTCCTCGTCTCTTTGAAGTTTCGGGTTCTCACCAGCCATGCCGCGGTCGCCATCTTTCAGAGCGTGCACAGTGATCGCGCCGGCATGCTGCAGGCGTTGTTCTGTGCGCAGGCGCCGGGCCCAGGCCGGGCTTGAACCGCTGGTTCCGGCATCGCTGACGCCCGTAGATGCTGTGCTCCCGCCGGTTGCCGCAAAGGCGGCTTCACTGCCGCGCCTGTAAGCATTTCGGGCGCCTTGCAAGGGCCGTCCGGCCATGCGCCGCATGGCGTCCGAGCCAGCCTGCGCCATACCTGTGGCTCCAGCGAGATGCCCGCGCCAGCCGGTGGCGCCGGAACCAAGCCGTCCAAGGTCATACGAGGTGCGAGCCGCGCCCGACATTGAGGCCCCGGCCTTGACCGCTGCCGACGCCCCGCCAATTGCGGCGCGTCCAGCAGCGACTGTGCCTGTGCCTGCGAGGATCGCGCCCGCACCCACAGCGGCTGTTGTGCCGACGACCGAACCGGCGCCAAGCTGCGGCGCCCCGGTGACAAGGCCTGACGCAATTCCCGGCGCGAACACACCCATCCAGAGAAAGACGATGGCGGCAAGCACGGTGCCCATCACTTGCGCCAGAGTCGTATCGCCCGGCCCGGTGAAAGCATCGGTGATCGAAGCAAAGAGCGTTGAGCCGATCCCGACGACGATAGCGAGCACCATCAGCTTGATGCCCGAGGTGACGACATTGCCGAGCACGCGTTCAGCGAGGAAGCTGGTCTTGTTCCAGAGCGCGAACGGGATCAGTACGAACCCGGCCAGCGTCGTCAGCTTGAATTCTAGGATCGCCACGAAGAGCTGAACCGCGAGCACGAAGAAGGCGACGAGGATGATCGCCCAGGCCAGGAACATGACAGCGATCACGATAAAATTGTGAAAGAAGCTGATTGGACCAAGCATGTCGCCGATTTCGGCCAGCAAGGGTTCTGCCGCCTCGAACCCGACCCCGGCAATATAGCCCGGTCGCATAAGGTCGCCTGCCGTCAGCGTGCTGGAGCCCGCCTTCACACCGAGGCTCGCGAAGCTCTCGAACACGATGTTGGCGAGCAGGGTGAAGTTGCCGATGATGAAGGCGAAGAAGCCGACATAGAGCACCTTCTTGAGGAGGCCCGACATGACGTCGGCATTCTGCGACAGCGCCCAGAAGAGACCGGCGAGCGTGATGTCTATGACTATCAGTGTGGTTGTCAGGTAAGCGACATCGCCGGCAAGCAGGCCGAAGCCTGAATCGATATAGGCAATGAAGGTTTCGAGGAACCGGTCGATGACGCCCATCTCTTCCATGACGGGTCAGTCTCCGAGGAAGGATTTAAGACGGGCCCGGCCGCGTTCGGCCTCTTCAAGCTCACGTGCCCGGTCGAAGGCTATGGCCCGGTAATGGGCGGCCATCAGCGCTTCCATCTGGATCAGCTGTTCGGCCGAGAGTGCACCGATCTGGTTGCCGGCCTGCAGGGCCTGGAGATTGCCGATGGCTGTCTGGCTCTCATCCACCAAGCCGGTCAGTGCCTCGGAATCCTCGGCATTGTTGCGCACGGTCTCAGCGACCATGAGGAGCGTGTGCTTGTGGGCATTGCGCGACTGGCGCCAGCGGGCGCGCGCATCCTCTACAAGTACATCGGACTGAGGCGGTGTGTCGCCATAGGTTTCAGGATAGAGGTTCTCATACTCCTCCTCGACCTCCTCGACGCCGTAGCCAATCCCTTCGGCGTCGCGCATGAGTTCTCCGATGCGGCGGATGCGGTCGGCAATGATGGCGCGGGCAACTTCGACAGGCAGGGTTTCCAAATCCCGCGCCATTTTCTCGATCATGTCGATCTCATGGGTGAGCTGGCGAACCTGGTTATCGATTTCCTGAAGCGCTCGCACGGCCTGCAGGATGTTCTGGGCGTGGTTGGCCGGGTCGTAGACAGCAAGCTGCGCCGAGGCGGGCGGGGCCATCAGGCCAGACAGCGGAATGGCAACAAGCGCGACGGAAGACAGAAGGGCTTTCATTTGGGGGCTCCTATTCAGCGGCGATTTGTGGGAGGGTTGCATCGGGCTGCCCGGCCAGCAGGTCTGCTGCCCAGCCGAGCTGTTTCAGCTGCAGCCAGCCGCGGGCGAAGCCCGTTTCTGCGTCGGCTTCGAGTAGCCCATCCATGAGCTTCTGGTCGGCAGGTGATGCCGCCCCGCAGAAGGCGAGGGCGACTTCACCAAGGCCAAGCTCGAAGAGCCGGCAGCCAAGCGGCGAGGTATAGTAATAGTCCCGCTTCGGGATGGCCTTGGCGAGAATGTCGATCTGGCGGTCATTGAGTCCGAACCGCCGATAGATCGCCTGGGCAGTCGGCTCGAGTGCTCGCTCATTCGGCAGGAATATCCGCGTCGGGCAGGACTCGATCAGGGCGGGCGCAATGGAGGCCCCTTCAATGTCGGCAAGCGACTGGGTCGCAAACACGACCGCCACATTCTTCTTGCGCAGCGTCTTCAGCCAATCGCGGAGGCGTGCGGCAAAGACCGGATGATCCAGGAAGAGCCAGGCCTCATCGAGAATGAGCAGGGTCGGGCGGCCATCGAACCGGTCCTCTAGCCGATGAAAGAGATAGGTGATGACCGGCGCGACCGCAGACGGGGTCTGCATCAGCTCGTCCATCTCGAAACAGGCAACCGACGAGAGGTCGCAGGCTTCTGAATCGCTATCGAGCAGATGCCCGTAGGCGCCTTCCAGCGTGTAGGGGTGCAGCGCCGCCTTCAGCGTATCGGATTGCAGGATCAGGCTGAGCCCCGTTAGCGTGCGTTCGGCAACAGGCGCCGAAGCCAGCGACCGCACCGCGTCCCACAAGACAGACTTCAGGTCTGGCGTAACGGTCACGCCCTCAGCTTCGATCAGGCCGAGCAACCAGTCGGCCGCAAAGCTCGCGCCGCGGTCTGTATTGATGTCCCGAAGCGGCTGCAAGGCCGGACGCTCATCGCCGGCCAGCGGCAGCCAGGTGCCACCCAAAGCCAATGTCACCGCCCGCGCCGACCGTCCCTTGTCGAAGAAGAAGACCTGCGCGCCCTCATAGCGTTTCCATTGCGCCGCGAGCAGCGACAGGAGCACCGACTTGCCGGATCCCGTCGGCCCGATGATCAGCGCATGGCCGACATCGCCGACATGCAGGTTCAGCCGGAACGGCGTCGTGCCCTCCGTTTGCGCTTCTATGAGCGCGCGGTCCGACAGATGGTCATTCCACGCCTCGCCTGCCCAGACTGAAGAGATCGGCACGAGGTGAGCGAGGTTCAGTGTGTGCAGGATCGGCTGGCGGACATTGGCATAGACATGCCCCGGCAGGGAGCCAAGCCAGGCTTCGACGGCGTTCAGCGTCTCGCGGATGGTTGTGAACCCGCGCCCGTTGATTACCCGCTCGACCGCGCGGGTGCGTTCCTCGACCTCTTCGCGCGAAGTGCCCATGAGCGTCAGCGTCGTGGTGACATAGCCATAAGAGACAAGGTCCGAGCCGAGCTCCTGCAGCGCCGCATCGGCATCGGCGGCCTTGTTGTCGGCATCATTGTCGAGCAGGGCGGCCTGCTCGTTGAACAGCGTCTCCCGCAGGACTGCGCCGACGGATTTGCGCTTCGCAAACCAGTGCCGCCGCTTCTTCGCGAGGAGCTTTTCGGCCTCGGCCTTGTCCATCGCGATATAGCGCGTTGCCCAGCGATAGGAAAAGCCGAGCCGGTTAAGCTCATCCAGCATGCCGGGCAGGGTCGAGGCCGGAAAGCCAAGCAAAGTCAGCGTTGCAAGGTGTGCCTCGCCGATGCACGGCTCCAGACCGCCTGCAAAGCATTCATCCGCGAGCACCGCGTCCAGAAAAACCGGCAGTTCTGGCACCGACACCGCATGCCGTTTCGACGAGATGCAGGCATGTAGATAGGTGAGCGTCTCTGCATCCGAGAGCGGATGGATCTCATCCAGGGCGGTTGAAAGGAGATCGAGCGTCTGCGCCGCGCGCGTCTGGAAATGTTCCAGCCGCTTGCGCCAGTCCTCGCCATCCCGCTTCCCAGGCCTCTCGATCAGCGCCTTCTCGGCCCGTCCCGTCGCATCGGCCGGCGGGAGCCAGAGCAGCGTCAGATAATAGGCGCTCTCGAACCGGGCGCCGGTCTCCTCGGCGGCGGCGCGCAGCTCCTGCTCAATCAGCCAGGCGGCAGCGCAGTCAAAAGAGCTCTCTTCCAGAGCAATAGCTTCCGCACGTACCGCCTCGAAGAACAAAGCCCAGCCGGACCCGAACCGGCGGAGCACATTATTGACCCGTGCGGTGACTGCAACGAGTTCGGCTTCCGTGGAGCTTTCAAGGTCGGGACCCCGATAGCGGAAGCTTGTCTGGAAGGCGCCGTCCTTGTTGAGGACGACGCCCGGCGCGACGAGGCACGCCCAGGGGAGGTAGTCTGAGAGGTGTGCCGGTTTTGCCGCGTATTCGGAGAGGTTCAGCATGAAAGATGTTCCTTGTGACGGGCAGACCGGATCGCGACCGCGAGAAAGTCGGGGTCAGACCGGGCCATGAGGACGGCTAGCGAGTGTCCCGCCACCCAGACCACAAGCCCCGGTATCCAGAGCCTGAGACCGAGCGCCAAAGCCGCCGCGATCGTCCCGATGGCAATGGCGGCCGAGCGCGGCGCGCCTGCCATCAGGATGGGTTCGGCGAGCGAGCGGTGGAGGGGGATCTCGTAGCCGTCGAGCATCAGAGCACCGCGCCGCCGCCGAAGCTGAAGAAGGTCAGGAAGAAAGACGTGGCCGCAAAGGCGATGGACAGGCCGAACACGATCTGGATCAGCTTGCGGAACCCGCCGGATGTCTCCCCGAAGGCGAGCGTCAGGCCAGTTAGCGTGATGATGATGACCGCCACAATCCGGGCGACCGGTCCTTCGATCGATTGCAGAATCTGGTCGAGCGGGCCTTCCCACGGCATCCCGGTGCCGGCGGCATGGGCTGGAAGTGACAACACACTCACCGACGCCAGCAGCACGCCGGTCTGAAGCGATCGGTTGAGGGCCTTGATCTGATCGTAGAACATCTGTCGGTCTCCTTAGTTGACGATGTTGAGAAAGGGGGCGGCGAGCGGCTCAGTCCGGTATTCGGTGCCGTCAAAGCCGGTAATGCGGAGCGCCTGCTCGACGCGGCGCGAGCCGCTCGCGCGGGACATGAACACGATCACGTCGACCGCTTCGCCGATCAGGGCATGGGGAAGGGCGGTCGTCGCTTCCTCGACCAGCTGTTCGAGCCGGGTGAGCGCGCCTGAGGCGGAGTTTGCATGCAGCGTCGTGATGCCGCCCGGATGGCCGGTATTCCAGGCCTTGAGGAGATCGAGCGCCTCGCCGCCGCGGACCTCGCCGACAATGATCCGGTCCGGCCGGAGCCGCATGGTCGAGCGGACAAGATCGCGGAGCGTGATGCCTGACCGGTGCGTCCTGAGCTGCGTCACATCCTCGGCCGAACAGCGAAGCTCGCGCGTGTCTTCCAGGATGACGATCCGGTCCTCTGAAAGAGCAGGTTCGGACAACAAGGCATTGGCAAAGGTCGTCTTGCCCGACGAGGTTCCGCCCGCGACAACAATGTTAAGCCGGTCTTCCAGCGCCTGCCTGAGCGCGACACACAGCGCCGGCGTCAGCGCACCGGTCTCGACATAGGTATCGAGCGCGATAGGCTGACCAGCCGGTTTGCGGATGGCAAAGCAGGGCGCTTCCGACACGGGCGGCAGGATGCCTTCGAACCGTTCGCCGGAGCCTGGCAGTTCGGCCGACACAATGGGTGAGGCCCGGTCGCAGGCCTCCCCGACAGAGGAGGCGACCAGCCGGATGATCCGCTCGCGTTCGGCGCGGCCAAGCGTCTCCGCAGCCCGCTGCAGACCAAAGCCTGCCTTCTCGACCCAGACCGATCCGTCGGGATTGGCGAGGATCTCGATCGTGTCAGGTGCTGCCAGTGCGGCGCCAACCGGCCCGTCAAAGGCCGTGCGGAGCATCGCCGTTCGGCGGGTCTCGGTTTCGCTGGACTGGGGCAGGGCAGACATGGCAGGGCGTGGTCCTCATCAGTGATGGGACAAGCATCAAGGCATCAAACGGCGCCGCCCAGTTGGGGCTGGAGGACACGAAAGGCGCCTACGGGACCTACGAGGACGCAGAGGGGCAATTCACAGAAAATCGTGCAGCACAGATTGATATCGGACCGAAAAGCAGGAAAAGAACAAAAAGCGAACAACAAGGAGAAGCCTATGGGTCGCTACAAATCCGTTCTCATGGCAGAAAGGGATGCGCGGGACTTCCCGCATCATGTCGAACTACCAATCCCGCCCTTCGGCCTCGGCAAGCGTCTCGACATCATCGCCGCCTGGCTCAACACGAATGTCGGCTCCGAATGGCGCGCCCACGGCCATCTGGAGAAGGGTGAGCATACCGCCCATTATATGTTCAGGTCGGAACAAGATGCCGCGAAGTTCCGGCAGGCATTGGATTCTGGCCAGCTCGACGCAGCAGCTTGAGGATCAGTTCCAGATATGTGGATTTGAGCGCTCAACGACACGCTTGGTCAGCGCTTCCAGCTCGGCTCGCGCACGCGCCGCATCTGCCGACGTCTCGAGCGGGTTCTTGCCTGGTCGCTGCCTCAGCCATTCGAAGATGAACTCGATGAGCAGGTCCGTCTGGAACGCTGTTCCCGTCTCAAGCTTCTCTATCTGGTCTTCGACCCGTTCCAGCCGCTGGATGATCGCGGCATCGGGCCGGTCTTCTGGCGGTGTAAACAGAAGGGTCAGGGCTTCATCGATCAGCGTGCCGACGTGGACGCCATGCTCGGCGGAAAACTGCTTTACCTTGCGATGGTTTGTCTCGGAGACGCGGATATGAAGCCTTGGATTGCGCGCCATGTCCTAAAGTTCCCGTCCGCCATTTTCCTGGACTTGGAGGTAGTAGCGCGCGATCTGGTCCTGAATGCCGCCGCGCTGTTGCGGAGCGCGCTCTTCCTCAGTTGCAATATCCTGCGAGACCTCATCCTCATCGCCGATGTCAGGGCCAACCGATCGCGTCAGCCCGCCTGACTCCCCGTCAGCGTGCGATACTCCAGATCGATGATATCCGCCCAGCCGAGACGTATCCGCACCGGCAGCAGCAATCGTCAGTGCGCCAACTCGCTCGATAAAATTCCGATCTTCATAGTAGCGGAGTTTCTTCGCACGGATCGGTGGATGGCTCGCCAGAAAGATCAGAGCGTCATCGACCGGCATCTGCATTACTTCGCCAGGCGTCAGAAGCGGGCGTTGGGTTTCCTGTTGCGAGACCATGACATGACTGAGCCAGGGCGCGAGCCGGTGCCCGGTATAATTCTTCTGGTTTCGCTGCTCCGTCGTGGTGCCTAGCATGTCGGAAATACGCTTGGCCGTGCGCTCGTCATTCGTTGCGAACGCGATCCGGACATGGCAATTGTCGAGGATAGAATTGTTCTGACCATATGCTTTCTCGACCTGGTTTAGCGACTGCGCAATCAGGAAGGCGCGGATCCCATAGCCCGCCATGAAGGCGAGTGAACTCTCGAAGAAGTCGAGCCGTCCGAGCGCTGGAAATTCGTCCAGCATCAGCAGGGTCTGCCGGCGGTCCTGCCCATCCGGCAGCTCTTCGCACAGCCGCCGGGCAATCTGATTGAGGATCAACCGCATCAACGGTTTGGTCCGCGAGAGATCAGACGGCGGAACGACCAGATAGAGGGATGCTGGCAGCTCTCCCCGAAACAAGTCTTTGATCTGCCAATCAGACCCTGATGTTGCCCGCTGTACAACGGGGTCGCGATAGAGCCCCAGAAACGAGATCGCCGTCGACACGACCGAGGATTTTTCATTCTCCGACTTGTTCAGGAGCTCACGCGCCGCTTCCGCCACAACCGGATGCGTCAATGGCCGGGCGCGGCTTCCCAGATGGTTTGTCTCAAGCATGCGCTCCAGCGTGTCATCGATCGGCCGGGCCGGATCAGACAGGAGTGTCGCCACGCCCGCAAGCGACTTGTCGTCCTCGGCGTAAAGAACATGCAGGATGGCACCTACAAGCAGTGAATGCGCCGTCTTGTCCCAATGGCTACGTCGCTCCAGGGAGCCGTCCGGATCGACGAGTATGTCCGCAACATTCTGCGCGTCTCGAACCTCATGTGCCCCGAGCCGCACTTCAAGCAACGGGTTGAACCGCGAACTCGACAAATCCGTCGGATCGAAACGGACACACCGAGAGAAGCTTGATCGCCATTTCGATGTCAGTGCCCAGTTCTCTCCCTTGATGTCATGAATGATAGCATTGCCTGTCCATGAAAGAAGAGTCGGGACCACCAACCCAACACCCTTGCCGGACCGGGTCGGCGCAAAGGCCATGACATGCTCGGCGCCTGCATGTCGAAGATACCGACCTTTGAATCGCCCCAGCACCACACCTGACGAACCAAGCAGACCAGATCGCCGAACATCCCCGACCGATGACCAGCGCGCCGAGCCATACGTCGTTGCATTCTTCTCGCGTCTTGCCCGCCAAAGTGACGCGATGATCGCCATCACCATCCCGGCGATCCCGCCCAGCGAGGCAATCAAACCCGCACGCGCAAACACGTCTGGCGCATAAGCATCATAGGCATACCACCACTGGAATAGCCGCCAAGGCTTGTAGACCGGCTGACCCGCAAGCTCGAACCATGGACCACCCAAACGGGGCTGATGGTCCAGAATACCCGCCACCCACTGCGTCGCAATCCACACCGAACACGTGATTAGGAAAAGTGTAAGCAGGAACTGACCGAGGAGAAATTTGGTAGGAGTCATGTTCAGGCCTGCTGTTGCGAACGCAAAATGTAGTCCTGAACAATGGTATATTGTCATAGGATGAAGAGTGATTTTGAGGGATGAGTACTAAGTTGTTACGTGCTCACGGAACCAACGTTGTTCTAGACGTTAGCCGCTATCTGCAAAACGAAACCAGTCAGAATTAGGGCTAGTCCAGCATAACTGAACACGAGAGAAGAGCTTGCGGTTTTCTTATCTTCTTGGACTGATAACAGCACCAAATTAGTGATGCCTGCGGTTTTGGAGGCTAAGTCACCTACAGTTTGCATTGCGTCGCTGAAGCTTTGTTCTGCAGCATCTGGATTAAATGCTCCAGGAATTCGCTCATACAGTCCTTCGCCTATGTCAGCGTGCTCTGCCCAATTCGCCTTCTTTCCAATCTCCTGCGCCCAGCCCTCCAGTCCTTCGTATTTGTCCGTCAGCTCTTGAAGATTTGAAATTCTGACTTCCGCGCTTCGTCGAAGTTCGAATTGGATGCGAATGAGATCCGCGCCAAGCAGCATTACGCCAACTAGATCGAAACCGAGACCAATAACTTGAAGCGACATGCAAACGAACTCCAGATTACATTATCTCCGGATAATTAGGTATAACTTGTTGTTCTTGCAATGTTCCGTTTATTGCGTGGGGGCCAAATAAACTAGGAGTAGATGTCTGATTATTAAGGTCAGTCATGTATCCTACGGATTGATTCTAACTAGGGAAATCATGGCCGACAGCAGTTCAGATGCTCTGCTCGATGAGGGCGATGCGGTTAAATTCGATCAGGACCTTCAGGCTATGCTTCTGCAGGCGGTGCGAGGTGGTTCGAAGATAACCGATGCGCACCTTATGGTCGTTGAAAAGGACGTTGTTGTCGGCAGCACGAAAACCCGGATTCATTGCTACGCTCCAACGCTCGACGGAAACGGAAGACTAAGAACTCAGCTTCTTGCAGAGTTCCTACGCAATCGCGTTATTGAATATGCGATTCCACGTAAACGCTTGGAGCAAGCGCAAAAAAATTTGGAAGAAACTGGATCGTTTGCCGAAATCGTGAAGCTGCATGAGCACGCCAAGGGCTTATTCACTGACCTGAAGAACACAGGAGAGGGCGGAGAATTGCTTCTGTTTGCGTTGGCTGAAGCTGTTTTCGAACTCGCACAGGTCATATGCAAAATGAGCCTGAAGACATCAACCTCAATGCATTATCACGGAGCGGATGGTGTGTATGCGTCGTGCGACGACGGCGGCGTTTTGAATCTCTATTGGGGAGAATCCAAGCTTTACGGGAATGTCACCAACGCAATTACCGATTGCTTGGGCTCGTTAGCTCCATACCTGCGTGACGAACTGGGAGCAAATTCCGCTTCAGCACAGGATCTATTTCTTGCGAATGAGTACGCAGACTTTACCGACCCCAACTTGTTGGCGGCGTTCAAGCGCTTTTTTGACCCAGATGATCCAATGTCTCAAAAGCTCAGATTGTGTGGAATTGCACTAGTCGGTTTTGATTGTGATGGCTTTCCAGCGGACGGCGAAAGTGGTGAGTGGGCGCAGATCGAGAGCAATTTGAAGGCTCAATTCCCGAGCTGGAATGGACATGTTGGGAAACGTGTGACGACGGAGAAATTAGAGACTTTTGATATCCATTTCATTTGCGTGCCGATGCGTTCTGCAGACGAATTTAGGAAAGCGTTTTTGAAGTTACTGGAAGCCTGAAATGGATAGAGACGAGCTAAACTCTTGGCTGATATCCGAAAGCGGCCTAGCTGCTGACATTCAACATTTGCGACGTTGGAGCGCTTCCAAGAGCATAGGTGAGTCGGTTTTGATGCCGTCTGACGATATTTCCGACAAGAATATCAATTGGCAGAAATTGATATTGGCCGGCAGTTTACTTGCTGAAAGCAATTTGATCGCTGAAAGCGAGGCAGCCTTAATGATCGGTCAGGCTGCGATGGTTTACGGTCAGTCGGCCCTCATAAGGGATGCCGGTTCAATCGTTCTCTCGCAATTGTCGAATAGCCGGGCAGTGGACCTCGCCGAGAGTCGAAAATTGGTTGAAGGTCATTTGCCTGAAAGGCTCGGATTGACCGAGAGAGTGTTGGCTACGCGGCGACTAATAGAGTCGTCGATTATACTCAACAACGACAATGCCATCGCCGGCAATCCATTCCAAGTTCAACTGTGGTCAGAGCTGAAGCGTGCACGCTGGACGTCCGCTACAGCGCCAACTGCCGCAGGAAAAACATACCTAATCTTGAATTGGTTATTGCGTGAAGCTGAGGCTAAGCGATGCAAGCTAGGAATATTTTTAGCCCCAACACGTGCGCTGGTGAGCGAAATTGAGCAGCAGATTCTGAATCTTCGAACTCGGTTCCACATTCCTGGGCTACGTGTTGCATCATTGCCAATTGGAGAATTCGCAGACGGACAGGCACCGACTCTGCTGGTATTCACCCAGGAGCGGCTGCACCTCTTTATGAACGCCGTCAGCGAACAAACAAAGGTCGATGTAGCGATAGTTGATGAGGTTCAGAAGCTGAGCGATGGGTTGAGAGGAGTTATCCTTCAAGATGCGATCGAGAGAGTGGCTCGAACCAATGCAGACTGTCGCTTCGTCTTCTTGAGTCCGCATGCGGAGAATCCAGAGAGTTTGCTCGCAGATGCGCCGCCCGATGCTGCTGTCGCGACAGTTCCCGGCGGCCCCCCTACCGTGACGCAGAATTTGATCCTAGCAAGGCAAGTGCCAAGAAAGCCTGATAAGTGGTCACTTTCGCTTGTTGATCCTTTAACGGAAGGAGCCGACGCTCTCGGTGAATTTGATCTACATGCAAGACCGGTAGGAAAGGGAGCACTGAAAACGCTCTCTTTCGTTGCTTTGGCACTCGGCAAGAATACTAACGGCACGCTAGTCTACGCAAATCAAGCTGCGGACGCGGAGAAGATTGCGAGCCAAATCTATGATGGGCTCGCAGGGACAATTGAAGGGCCAGTGGACGAAGAGCTAATTGAGTTGTCCGATTTTTGTCGGACTTCCATTCATAACAAGTTTCAATTGGTGCATTTGCTAAGCCGCGGTGTTGCTTTTCACTATGGCAATATGCCTTCAATTCTGAGGTCGGAAATAGAGCGCCTTTTTACAGCAGGAAAGATTCGCTTTTTGGTTTGCACCTCGACATTGATAGAGGGAGTTAACTTAGCCTGCCGCACAATCGTCGTAAGGGGGCCGCGCAAAGGCAAGGGCAACCCGATGACGCCCCAGGATTTTTGGAACTTAGCAGGCAGAGCAGGACGATGGGGCGCTGACTTTCACGGCAATATTGTTTGTATCGATGCGCACGACACCAAACAATGGCCTCATGGTATTCCGGCAAAATCGGCCTATCCGATACAGCGCGAAACCGATAACGTCCTAAGTAAATCGGATGAAGTGCTGTCCTATATAGGTCAACGAGCGGATGGACCGTTGCTGGACGGCAGCGACAAAATGGAACCAGTCGCGGCCTACCTAATGGCGTGGTTTGCGCGTACAGGCAGCGTGGCGGGTTCTCCGTCTGTGAAGAGACTTCCATATGAGATCGTCACCCAACTCGACGAAGCCATCTCGACTGCGTTAAAACAGGTTGAAATTCCAGATCACATTATCACCGCTCACCCTGGAATAAGTGCAGTTGCACTTCAGTCACTTTTGAATGCCTTCGAAGCGTTCGATGGAGCAATAGAAAATCTATTGCCGCCACCGCCGGAAAGTGAAGACGCTGTTATCGAAATGAAGCGCGTTTTTGAGCGGATTGACGACTACGTATATCCAACATTCGGAAAAGGTGTCGACGCTGCGAACTGGTCATTTGCGTTTACGGCCGTGGATTGGATGCGAGGCAAGCGTTTGGGTGAGATGATTAGTGCCGCCGTAGCGCGCGAGCGTCGAAAGGGCACAAAGACTGAGAACATCCGATATGCTCGAATAATTCGTGATACGATGCGACTGGTGGAAGAGATTGCCCGTTTTAAGGCGCCAAAGTATCTCTCTGCATATCTAGATGTTCTTCGTTTGCACTTCGAAATGCGCGGGGAATCTGAAGCTTTTCCGGACCACTTGTCGTTCGAGCTCTATTTGGAGTTTGGTGTTAGCACACAGACGCTCCTATCGCTCATTGGGCTTGGTTTGTCGCGTACAAGCGCAATTGAAATGAACGAGTACCTCGGACGGTCCGAGCTAACAGAAGTTGAAGTTCTGGATGTACTATCCGATAGAAGCTGGGAAAGCCTCGACCTGCCCAATGTAGTAAAGCGAGAAATTAGGACGATGCTTGCTCGCAGAGATGTTCGCAGCGCTACTGCATAGTGCTTTTGTATCGGGCAATGTCGTCCGGCTTTGTGCTAGTCAGTGCCTTATTAAATCGTTCTCCAAATTACTTGAGAGAAACTGACCGAACGTATCTCTTGATGTTTTCGCCCACGCGTTGTCTGCTTGCCTCGTGACTTGAAAAACCTACCAGCGTGAACGCTTTGCCATTTTTGACGATAGCGAAGCGCCCTTGAGCGAGTTCGATGTTGCGTGCGTACCTCCCTTGGACACTCTCGCCAATCTTGATATCGACGAACGGTAATTTTAATCGCTTAACTTCGCTCGCTACCGCAGTTTGAAATTCTTCTCTCCTTAGACGCTTAGCGTCTTCGCGTGCCAGCTGTCCATTTTTATCCAGCGCATACCCTTTGCTCTGCAACCAAGCCCTACGGATCTTGAGCGATTTCCGGAGTTCGTCCGCTAACGGTCCCGCTGAGCCCTGCATCAGCTCAGTGTCCATCCGATCCAGCCATGTCTCTGCTTGTCGTTCAGCTAGCGCTCCAATCGGCAGCCAGGAGTGAACATTGATTCCGAGGGTCTGCCCTCTCGCATCAGCTTGCAGTGCTCGCTCCTCGAAGTTAGTTGGGACCACCCAGCTCCCATCAGCGTTTCGTTGGACAACACCGAGCCTTCTCAACGCCTCCAGGCGACGCTTGTGCGCAAGCCGGAACGCCGGCGAACTCGATGGCTCAGCCGCCTCATGCAGCTCCTCCGAATACACGCCTCCATTTCGTTCGGCGATCGCAGCAATTGTGCGGTCGGCCGGCTTCGGCTCGATTGCTTTCCGCCCAACCGAAACAATCCCACCCGGCTTCGGCAATTGAACCGCCTCTTGCTCCGTCATCTCGATCGACCAGACGCGCCCATCGAGCCCTTCGATCAGTACCGTTGTCCCATTCCGCAATTCGTCGCCCGGCAAAGTGGCGGCAAGCCGCCCCAGGATTACACCTTCCGTGGCAAATTCACGGGGCAGGGCATGCAGACGCGACGCATCGATTTTCCGGCCTTCAAGGTTGGCCAGCGTTCGGATTATGTCACCACGCCTGACGAGTGCTCTCAGTGTATCCTGCCAGCCCTCTTTCAACGTCCAACGGCCGTCTTCCTGCCGTGAGGCGAGATCGAGCGTTTCCAGGAACCGCAAGCGGCGGTTCACGACCATACTGTCAAACCTCGACAATCCGCTGCGTTCACTCTCTGGGCTGTAACGTCCATCCGCCAGCGACCGTGCAATGTCATGATCGATCGCCGTGAGCGCCTCACGTTCGGCTTCGTTCGACCTCGCAGCTGCCATTTCCCGCAGCCGCCGCTGCCCGAGTTCAAGCGTCACCAGCTCCTGCGCCCGCGCCCGCAATCCCTGCGTGATGTATTTTCGGTCGATCAGCAGCTCGCCATTCCGGGTATTGCCACCCCGAATCACGATATGCACATGCGGCTGCGCGGTGTCGTGATGATTGGCGGCGACCCAGTCGAGGCGGCGGCCGAGATCCTTCTCGACCTGGCTCATGAACTCCCGCGTGAACTGCGTCAGATCCTTCATCTGACCAGCATCTTCCGGAGAGACGATCAGCCGGAACTGCCGCCTGTCCTCGTCAGCCCGTTCATTGAACGCCTTTGCATCTGCTTCATCGACACTCCGGTCATAGAGCTTGCCGCGCTCGCCCTCACGCCCGGCACCTTCACGGCGGATGTAAGCGACATGTTTTGCAAAACTCACCGCGCCGGTTGGACCCGCCCGCGCAATATGCACCTTCACGATGACGCGCCTGGCCCGCTGGTTTGACCAGTGCCGGGCAAGGGCGGCCTGTACTTTTCCACGCCCGGCATGGCGCACCGCCCCAGGCGCCAGGGTTTTGCGGCCGCGCGATCCAAGCCGCCCTTTGGCGACGACGCGTTTCAACCGCTTCAGCTGGGTCTTTGCCTTGCCCTGCGACCCGATCTTTCCAAGGCGCGGAACGAAGTCAAAATCGTCGCTCACGGCTTCAAGCGCGCAGCGGATTGCAAATCCGTGCACCCGCCTTCCGGGGCCGGGTCACATAAAAAGGGATGTGCAGACAATGGGTTAAGTGTCGCCGGGTGACACTCCCTTAATCTTGCCCTCCGGGACACAGAAGCCATTCCCGTCCCGCTATCTATCGCTTTGACGGTCGCCTGATCCTCAGCCGACCGGTTGCCATAAGTCCATATGGACCTGGCGACGCCAATGATGCGCGCGCCGTCCTGAACGCCGAAGTATCGTCCATCGACTGACAGGGGATGAGAGTTGAGCAGGAAAACGTCGCCGGCTTTGAGGGTCTGACAGCCCTGCCAGACGGGAAGGGCGCTGCCGGACTCGGTTACTTTGAGCGCATCAACAGATGTGATCCCGTTGATGGAGACCTGCGTATCGCATCTGCAAATCTCGTCACCGGATAGGCCCGCAACATGCTTCAACAAGGGCCAGTCGGAGCCAACAATTCCCTCATCGTTCAGCCAATGTCGAACCTCATCCGAGGGCGCAAACGCTACCAGATCGCCTGTCGAAATTCGCGCCGACCGGTCAACAAAGTAAAGGCCCTTGGGCATGCTTTCCGTCCGGTTCCAGATGAAGTCGGACCGGTTGATAATGCTGGCGGAGACCATGAGGCCTAGCCCGCATCCCATGCCTAACAACGCGATTCTACGACTCATCGCGAAGGCCTGTCCCCATGAACCTACGTCCATTGGTGTAAGCGATGATGTCCTTGCCGCGATACCAGACCTTGGCGCCGATCTTGTGATAAACCGGGCCTGTTCCCAGCGAACGCATATTGACCAGGGTCTTCGGTTTGAGGCCGAGATGGTCAGCGGTTTCATCCGTGTTCATCCATTCGGTCGGGGTTGGGAGGTTTGATTTGGGTCGAAGCTCCTCTCCACTTCTATTTGTCTCTGTCATAGCGTTGCTTCTCCTTTCCTCTACGCAACTCGAAGCCCTGACAGACTGCCAACTCATCCTCAGATTAAGAGTGTCTAACTTGCACCACACGCTCGCGACACCCTTGAATCCCCAAAGAAACCTCACGTTAGAATGCAGCGCCGATAGGCGTATCAGCACCTTCGTTGCAGACCCTTTCGGCATGAAAGAAGACCGCTCCGGAGGTGTCTCCGGAGCGGCTTGGCAAGGCTGTGATCTACCCTAGTCGCGCGCGTTCCAGAGAATGACGTGCCGGCCTTTCTTGCCCTTGACCGGGGCGAGGTTTGCGAAAATCCGGCGCGGTCCGATCTGCGGGTCTGCCAGCGTCAGCGAGACATAGTCGCGTCCCGATGCCTTCGACTTGCGCATCCAGCCGCCGCCGATTTCGGTCGAGGTTTCACCGGCATAGATGCGGTAGTCCGGATGTCCTTCTTCGGTCTTTTCTGCATTCTTCTCGATGCGGATTGCGGCAGAGAGGTTCATCATTGCGAGGGTGCCTTCAAAGCCGGACTTGGTCTCGCTGACATATCCGAGTGCGTTTGCCATAGGGGTCTCCTTTTCTTTCCTTGGCGTGTCTCCCGGGGACCCCTTGTCCCCGTCGACGCCGGACCGCCCGGACGGGGGCTGAGCGGCTAGAACCCGATAGGGGCGAAGCGCATGCGGAGCACCGCCTGGGGCGATGAAATTTGCTGCGCGAGGAGCCGCAAAGCGGCGGGGAAATTTCTTTGCCTCGGGCGGTTTCATGGCCGCTCAGTCCACGTCCAGGTCTTCAAGGCAAAGACGGGAGCAAGGGGTCCGTGAAATGCTTTGCGGGAAGAATTCAGGCCCCTCCTCATGCGCATCTCGATTGTCCATCGAGACCTCAAGACGCGCGATTTTTGTGAAGGCATTTCATGGGTCGCCCAGGTTTTGGAGCCACAATCCCCAGCCTCAGAAAGCGAAAGGCCGCCCGGCGATACCCACCGGACGGTCCCTCACGCTGGCTGAACAGGAGACGATTATTCAGGCAGCGTTCTGATGCTCAGGCGTCTCATCGGACGCGTTTTCCGCTCCCGCTTCGAACAGGCTCGCAATCCGTGTCCACGCATCGGCGGGCGGTGATCCGGCCCCGTCGACAAGGCGGGTCGGTGGCACCTGCATCCAGCCCGGTCGCCAGTCAGGATTGGCCTCGCAGCCCTCGCCATTGATCCGGTTTGCGAGCACCTGCTTCTGCGCCTTGCCCGTCTCGGCGCGGCACGATTCCGCGAGCGACAGGGTCGCAATATCTCCGATCATCGCATTGATGGCGCGCTTGTCCTTCGTGAGATCGAAGAACACATCGTCGGGCTTCCACGCCGCCGAAAGGTCGGTGCCGCAGACATGCAGGACGGCTTCGACAATGCCATTCCCGGCCTCGAGCGCCCGGGCCATGACACTTGCCAGAACCGTCAGGACTTCTTCATCCGACATGGCGAGCAGCGCAGTGAAAAGCTCGCACACGCGGTAGTCGTCGCCGTTCCGGCGAAGGGCCGGATTGACGTTCAGCGCCTTGAACAGGGCGTCAGTCTGAACCTTCTTTTCGGCGAGTGCAGCCACAGATGCCGAGCCTTCGACGCTCGCTTGCGTCTCATCTTTCCGGACGCGAAGCTCGTGAGGACGCACGTCCCAGAGCGCGCTCCCCGCCATCGCATGCGCGACCATCAAGCGGAGAGCAATCGCGGGTGATGTGGCCAAACTCGCCTGAGCAGCAGCGTGGCGATGAAGCAGGATGTATTCCGCAAGCGGGCCGGACATTTCTGGCCGAACGGCTGCCGGAACGGCGTCGCTGTCACCTTTCGAACCCTGTTGCCGCTTACGGGCCTCAGCAGAGGTCAGCTGTCCCTCATGGAACAGAACCGTTCCGTCGTGGCGGGTTTCGACAAAGACCTTGCCGCCATCTTCCATGGCGTACTGGACATGGTCCCAGCGATGGAAGTAGGCCCCGCGCTCAAGGCAGATGACATCACTCCAGCCGTCTTCCTTGTAGGCTTCGATCCGGTCGGCAATCGCAGCGGATTGCGCTTCCCAGAACTGGTCCGCATCCGCGAACACGCCATGCTCGCCAAAGAGGTCAGCAGTGACCTGTCCCTCATAGGTATCGAGGTCGAACAGCGCTTTGTCGGTGGTGATCGTGGTGCCGCCCGTGATCCATACCTTGCAGGACCGGCCCATCGGGGCGCGTTCGGATTCGCTGTCGAAGAGGCGAAGCCATTCGGCCTGCTGGTCGGGCGTGGCGAGCGTCAGCGCGCGGATCGTCTCGCGGTCCAACTCATCCTCGGCATAGAGTTTCCGGATCGGATCGGCGAGCGAAGCAAGCGCGAGCACACGCCGCACCAAAAGCTCGGTCACGCCGAAGAAGATGGCGATATCTTCAATCGCCTTGCCTTCATCGTGCAGGCGCTTGAACGCTTCATACTGCTCCATTTCAGTCGCAGGGAGGCGTCCAACATTCTCGATGACGGAGGCCGCGATGGCGGATGCCGCATCCTTCTCGGTCATGATCGCGCAGGGAACCAGCGGCGTCTCGCCCGTCTCCTTCGCTATCTCTTTCAAGGCGAAGAAGCGGCGGCGTCCGGCGATCACGCCGTAATACTTGCCCTCGCGGCGAACCAGCAGGGTCTGGCGCAAACCGCTGTCGCGGATCGATGGCAGAATGTCGGACACGTCCGGCTTCTTCCTGCTGTGGCGCATATTGAGTTTGGAAATCCGAAGCTCGTCGAGCGGGATGTGTTTGAGGTCGGGCTGTGCCATGGAGGTCTCCTTTTCTGGCGGGTAAAGCGAGAGACCCAGCGCCCATGCGGGGCCTCTCCAGTTGATTTTGGTGAAGGGAAAGCCGTCGCCGTCGCGGCTCGGCTCAGGGTCGGTTTCGCCCCAGTCATAGTCGCGGATCGTGATCAGCGGCGCGCGGCCCTCGACCCAGATTTCGGCGACCTGGGCCTCGGCAATGACCAGCGTCATGCGGGGCCTTGGGCCAAGCAATTCCGTGAGGGAGCGGGCCGCGCTCATGTCGTGGCCCAGCCCGTCACGGTCGCCGCCAGCCGCGAGGCTGCGGCACGGCCTGCGTCCAGCGCCTCGGGCAGAAGCTCGTTCGCGACCGTGGTGAGATAGCTATTATCCGTGCCGGGATAATTGCACTCAACGCCCCAGAGGCTCGCGGCGTGGTCGTCCAGTTCGATGCCGTCGCGCTCCACAGTGAGGACAATCCCGCAATAAAACCACTCGCCCTTGCGCCATGCTTCCATGACGGCTTCGGCCTTGGCCTGCGCCTCGACGAAGCGCTGGCGGAAGCTGTTGCCCGGCCCGATGAAGCCGGGCGCATCCTTGTAGAGCGACGGCCAGAACCCATCCTGCCGCTGGTCCGGCGCATCGAGGCAGTCATCGGCAACAATCCGGGCCGTGACAATGAAGCCCTTTGCCTCGCAACTGATCGCATCGCCTTCGCAGGCGTAGGCATCGAAGTGCTCGGTAAAGCTCATGACGCCCTCCGAAGCTCGAATCCCATCCGGTCGCAGAGTGCGCGCAGCTCGCGCGCCTCTGCCTCGTCGAACTCGTCACCGGACTGGTGATAGATCGTGCCCTGCGCGAACCCTTGCGGGGTCTTCACGACATGCGCCCAGCGATAGGGGCCAAGGCCATCTTCGCGCGGTCTTGCCTGAAATCTCGCCATGGCGCTCATCGCGTCCAGAAGACGTGAACGTCTTCGAACCCTGTCTCGAACACCATGATGTCGCCACCCAGCTCCATGTCGCGGGCGAGCGCTGACCAGTCGATATAGTATTCGAGGGCTGCGGGGATTTCCGTCCCGGTGTCGCGGTGGAGTTCTTCGGCGAAGTCTGCCCGGCTCGAAAAGCAGCCTGCGTAATCGTCGAAAGCCGCCACGGCCTGCTCAAGGTCGTCGCCAAAATGGCGATGGACCAGCGCGCCGAGCCTGCCATGTTCGGCAATAAAATCGGCCAGATTACAGACTGTCCCGAAGCTCGCATATTCGGAAAGCTGCGCGCCTTCGAAGCCTTCATAGTCATGGATCGCCCACTCTTCGGCGTCCGGCAGCGGCGACGTCACCAACATGGCGCGAACCTCGGCCATCACCTCATCAGGTGTCGTCGCGTCGATCCAGCGCCCGTGCAGGCAGCCATTATTGTAGGCGGCAAGGCAGGCCACATAGATACGGGGCCGGTCTGGAGATGTGGGTGCAGCGTCTGCCGCAAGGGGGGCTGAAGGTTGCGGTGTGGTCATGGCGTCAGTCTCGTCTCCCCGCCCAAATGTCCCTCCCGCATCAGGCGGGGGTGGGCGGCGAGAAGGCCGGCAGGCCGGACCCATTAGCCGGTTGGGCAAGGCGGAAAGGTAGGACGCTGCGACCGCTTCCAGACACCTTCAGTCCCGGCGCCTTGCGCAAGCGGCGGGTCCGGGCAGACCGGTCGTTCGCCCACCTCCGTCTGAGAGGGAGATTGTCATGGACGCCAGGAAGACCGATGCGGACCAGGCTGCAATGCGCTTCAGCTTTCACCGTCAGACGATCATCGAAAACGTCATAGGTCCGCTTTCAAAGGCCACGCAGCCTGTGACCCCTCTGCATTGCAGTGGGAAGCGCAGGCTGGCGCGATCACCGGCGAGACACCCGCATGCCGCTGGGCTGCCCGGAAGGGCAGGCCAGAGGTCCGGAGACGAGCCGGGCCGCTGGCGGCGTGCCGCCCGCGAAACAGCCCCCTCGCGTCAGCGAGGGGTGATCGCCGGATCAAGGTCTGATGCCAAATTGGATCTGCTCAGGTCTGTGCAGTCAGGAGGTCCCTGTATCCGCCATCCCGGAGTTCACGTCCTCGCACGAGGGCGCGGCGCATTTCGTCTTTCATGGCCCGGCTGGGGCTCTGCCAGGCTTCGGTGGCGCGATCCTCGCCATAGATGATGGCAGCGGTTTCAAAATAAGTTAGACCGGTCTCATACGCATCGAGCGCAATGAGCGCATTGCGAAACGCAAGCGATGAGCGTGTCCAGGTGTCGTTGAAACTCGAATCGTCCTTGCCAAGAATACGCTGAGCCTTGCCGATGACTTTAAGTGTTTCGTCCATGCTCGACACATTATCGATGATCAGTTTCATGCGGACGGGTTCGACGCTGAGTAGTGACAGACCAGAACAAGCGACTTGGATGCTGTGGCCGTGCCCACGGATCATCAGGTATTCCCGGCCGACGCGATCTGTGAGGTGGGTGACTTCACACACATTGATCGTCTGATCGAAAATATCGTCGCGCTCGCTCGGATGACGCGGTACGACCTGCATGGTCAGGGCGCGAGCATAGAGGGCAGGGATCCAGAAGACGTCGGCCTCATAGCCATTCGCGTCTATGTCGGGAAAGAAAACCAAGCCGAATTTCTCAGCGTCGATCTGGTCGCATAGCGGCCGGAGCAGCCGGATGCCATGACAGGCTGGCTTTTCAGATATCTGTGAGTCGCCAGCCCGCAGGGCGGCTTGCCTGAATTCGCTATTTCGCCGAAGAAATTCCCAAGCCCAGCGACTTCTGGAGAGTCGGCAAGTATAGGCGTAGTCATCCAGATCAATACGGACCGAGGGTGTGTCGGCGGGACTCATCAGGTGCCTCCTTCACAAGCGGGTGCTGCAAAAGAGGTGCCAAAATTCTACTTCAGGCTAAAAGAAGCGCGTTTTCGACGGGTCCGAGAAGCGTTGCATAACCGCCGTCCCGCAGGTCCCGGCCGCGGGCAAGGGCACGTCTCATCTCGTCTTTCATCGCTCGGCTTGGGCTGTCCCAGGCTTCGCGGGCCCGTTCTTCGCCATATATGAACCCCGCCGTCTCAAAATATGAGAGTTTGGCATCATGACAATCGAGTGCGACCAGTGCATTGCGAAGGGCCAAGGAATGGCGAGTCCATTCCGGGATATCCGCCTCTGCTTGCGGGTCATAGACACGCTGGGCGCGCTGGAGCGTTTTCAGCTTGGCCTGGAATTCGTCGAGACTGTCGATGATGAAGCTGAGCTTGACAGGTTCGCGGGCCAGAAGTGACATGCCCGTGCAGAATACCTGAATGACGCAGCCATTTCCCTTGAGAAGAAATTGTTCGCGGCCGGCGAGGTCGGTGAAGTGCGTTATCCTGCAGATGCCAACAGTGCGATCATAGAATTCACAGGATTCATTAGGACCACTCGGAGAAACTTGCATGTGAACCCGCCTCGGATAGAGACCTCCCGACCAGAACGCGTCGGCTTCAAGGCCGCTATCCTCTGGATCCGGGAAGAAGGCGAGCCCCCATCGCTCAGCAAGCGCCTGAGGGGCTCTAGGGCGCACGAGGGTGATCTGATGGCAGGCGGGAGCGAAACTAAGCTCACTCGCGGAAGGAAGCGACGAGTCCTCAAGAAACCGGCGGTTTCGGCGCAGGAACTCCCAGGCCCATCTGCTGTCTGACAACAACCATGTGTAGTCATAAGCACTTATATGATCTGCCAGCCGGGACATTTGTCCTCGTTTCCCAAGAGAGATTCAACTCAACAGGGAAAGCAAATTCAATGCCGGAATAGAAAGTTGATCGAGTAAATATTTGTTACGGTAACGCTTGGGAACCCATCATGCGAGGCCCAGTGACGCTGCGCGCGCACCATTTTGAGAATTTTACGCACTTGTTTCATTCCGGGTTTGGGGCATCATCCTGACTGATGCTTATCAGCATGCGCATCGCGCAGAATATCGATTCCACCATATACCGCAATCGCCGCGACTCCCAATCCGACAAGCAGATCTGGCCAGTTGGACCCAGTCCACAGTACGATTACGCCCGCGAGAATGATCCCCCCATTCGAGATGAAGTCATTGAAACTAAATGTTGTAGCGGCTCGCAGGTTTACATCCTTCTTTTCTATTTTTTTCAAAAGCCAGAGACAGATCAGATTTACAACACCTGCAATCGCGGCCATTGCCAGCATGATGAGACCGAGGGGTTCAGATCCTTCAAAGTATCGACGGATTGCGTCGCCGGCGACGCCGACGGCAAATACAAGAAGCATTCCACCTGACAGTCGAGCGGCGTTGCGTTTCCAGATCTGCGAACGTGTAAGTGCAAGCAGGCTCAAGCCATACACAATCGCGTCCGAGGAATTATCCAGCCCGTTCGCCAGGAGGGCATTGGAGTCGCCGAACCAGCCTGTGACAAAAAAGCCAATGGCTATGAGTATGTTTAGCCATAGTACGATTTGAAGAGTTCGGCGCTCGTCTGACGTCTCGATTTTCAAGTCTTCGCTACCCATCCTATGATTTTACCATGCGTTGTCGGTGAGGGGAGATGCACCGTAAGAATTTTATCGAAGCGTCTCCGTTAGAAAGCTTTGTATTGCGAGCGTATTGAGGATAGCTGGAGTAGCGGTAGGGCCCTGTGGTGGCAAGTGTGCCCTTGGCTCCTGGTGTCTCGTCGAAACCGAACCGGAAATCTGCGCGCCAAACCACCATATTCGCGATGATGAGAGGGGCAAACCCGAGGCCGAATATCGCCCAGCAGGGTACGGGAGCGGTTGCCCTACCTGAAGCCCCAATCGACAGCGCCGCTCCGAAATTCGTGATCGTACCCTTCCAGATGATTGGTGCCACGAAACGCGAATAACGCTGCGGGAGCCAAATTCTCTGCGCGGGGAACGCTGCAGACCAAATAGGAATCACAGCAACTGCGCCACCTGTGGCAATGCCGAGTATCTGGATTGTCGTATCACCACTCATGTTGCCTCCTGCGCTTGTGTTTTCAGCCGTCAGGGTTATTTCCTGCAGTCTACAGTAACTAGAGGGGCAAGGGGCGCTATCATGGCCTTGATGACGATCGGAAAACTGTCAGGGGCGACGGCCGTAAAAGTCACGACAATCCGCTATTATGAATCCATTGGCCTGCTCGACGAGCCGCAACGCAGCGCAAGCGGACAGCGGTTGTACGCAGGGGCCTCTGTAGAGCGTCTCCGTTTTATACGTCATGCAAGGGATCTGGGGTTTCCCGTCTCAGCGGTAAGGGAACTGATTTCGCTGCAGGTAGAGCCAGGCAGGGAGTGCGTCCTGGTTGACCAGATTGCACGTCGCCAGCTTGACGAGGTTCGCCGCAGGCTGACCCAATTGGAGGCGCTCGAGGCCGAGCTCAAGCGCATGATCCGCGCCTGCGAAGGCGGCAAGATCGGGACCTGCTCTGTACTCGCTGCCCTTGGCCAGCACGAGAATTGCTTGCACGAACAGCATGATGGCGCCGAGGTGCTTGCAGGGCTTCCGTCAAAAGGCGCTTGACCCTCCAGTGACTGGAGGTGTTAAAAAGAGAGTGAGCCTGTTTACCTGATCGTAAAAGAAAGTAGCTAGCCCAGCAATCATGTTTTCGTTCCAAGTCATAACGTGTTTACGAAGGTTGCTCGTCATGGTGATGGCGATAGCTTTTGTTATTGCGCCGATGACGGCTGCGGCGGATATCATGCATCCGGGCAATCAGGCCGCAGAGGAATGTTCTACGAGTGAGCTGGCCCAAGATGCCCCTGATAAGGAGCCATCGCATGAAGGTCATGACCATACCGCGCATCAGTGCGGAAGCTGTCATTTCCATCTGATAGGCGGCGGCGATCTAAGCGGCGCTCCGAAGTCTGTCGTGCAGACAAAACATTTGTTGCCTGGCGGTTCTTTTCTCGAGAACCTCCGCCCAGACGGTCTTTACCGTCCTCCTCGCGCCTAGACCAACGACACAGGAATATTTTGCGTGGCTACGGCCTCGCTGTCGTTGAATCTGGACGAGGAAACCAGCAAAAATGAAAATTCTTATATGCAGCGCGATCACCGCGCTCGCCCTGCCGGTCATGGCCGGTACGGCCTATGCGCAAGGGTGTAGTTCTGTCTATGTCGGCGCGACTGACTATGATCAATCCCGACCACTGACGCTCGACGCGGCTATTGCTCGCGCCGCCAATGCTTCGCCTGAAGTTCTGACGGCGGCTCTCGAGGCGAAAGCTTCATCGGCCGACGCCGATCAGGCGAGCCGTTGGCTTAATCCATCTCTGTCTGTCGAAACCGAGAACTTTGCCGGCAGCGGATCGCTTGAAGGCTTCAATGCCTACGAGACGACCCTGGTAGTGGCGCAGACCTTACAGCTTGGCGATAAACGAAGACTTTCCGAGCGGGCCGCCAGAGCTGAAGCCGCATTGGCGAGTGCCGAATGTTCTGTACGAAGCCTGGAAGCTCAGAAACTCGCAGGGGAACTCTATCTGGAACTTCGTGCCGCTTACGACATGGCCGAGGTCGCTCAGGCCTCAGCCGATCTCGCATCCGAGTTCTCTGGCGTCGTCCAGCGTCGCGTGGACGCTGGAGCGTCGGCTCCGCCTGAGTTGCTGCGCGCGCGGGCTGAAGCAGCAGCGCTTCAGGCGGTTGCGGATGGTGCGCGGGGCCAGGTCGAAGCCAAAGGGCTAGCGCTTGCGTCCGTTTGGGGTAGTCCAGAGATCGACTTTGTCTTGTCTGGCACTGCGGAAATCGTAACAGATCCGGCGGGTGGGTCGGCTCAACCAGATTCTGGCGTTCATCCGTCACTTGCGGCGGCTAAGGCCGGAGCGACGGCTCGTAGCGCGGCGACGGACCGGGCCCGCGCCGGCGCATGGCCTGATATAACCGTATCGGCTGGTGTCCGAAGATTTGAGGACACGGGCGATAGCGCGTTTCTGGCGGGTGTCAGTGTTCCTTTGCCGGTCTTTGACCGCAATCAGGACGCAACGCGGGCGGCGGGATTACGTACCCAGAGTGCCGAGCTATCAGCACAGACTGTTGAGGCAAGGTTGCGGGCCGAGCAAGCGAGTCTTGCCGCGCAGGTCCGGGCCGCAAAATCCCGCTTGCAGCGTCTCGAGGGCGAAGCGCTGCCGCTCGCAGAAGAAGCCTATACAGCTGCGGCAGAGGGCTACCGGGTTGGCAAGTTCGACCTGACCGCCACGCTCGATGCGCGGCGCAGTCTGATTGAAACCCGCGCCGCCGTTATCGATGCCCGGCTGGCGCTCCAGACATACACGCTGCGGTTGCGTGCGCTGATTGGCGCCGCGCCGTTCGAAGGAGAGATCCAATGAAACTGAATTTATTCTATGCGGCGCTGCTTTCGCCAGCGCTTTTGTATCTTAGTGCTTGCGGCAATGACGCCTCCGATTCGTCTGGTGCAAACCGGACGCCCCCACAAGCCGAAGATGGCCATGACGACCACGAAGACGGTAGTGATGAGGAGCATGAAAGCCATGATGAGGCCGATGGCGACGATCATGAGGGACATGAAGAAGGAGGCGGTCATACCGAACACGAAGGTGAAGGCGGCGATCATGTCGAGCTGACCGCCGAGGAGGCGGAAGCTGCCGGTATCCGGACCGGGCGAGCCCAGACCGGAGCGGTTTCGGGCCAGCTGGAACTGCCGGCCGAGATCCGTTTCGATGCGGACCGTGTCGCAAGGGTCTCGCCACAGGTCGAGGGCACCGTTGCCCAACTTTATGCAGGCGAAGGCGATATCGTGAAAGCCGGCGCCACGCTTGCCCGGCTGACCAGTCGTGAACTCGCCGGCCTAAAGGCCGATTATCTGAATGCCCTGAGCGCCGAGCGCCTCGCGCAAGCCGAGCTTGAGCGTGAGGAAAACCTCTGGGAGCAGAAAATCACCGCCGAGGCCGATCTGCAGTCGGCGCGTGCGGCATTCGCCGCAGCCAATGCCGGCCGGGAAGCTGCTGAAAACAGGCTTCATGCGATCGGCATTGGTCATGGCACACTGGACAAGCTTAATGAGGCTGCGGATGGGTCGCTTGCACAAGCCTATGTGACGGCTCCCCTTGCCGGAGAGGTGATTCAGCGGAGCGTTTCTCTTGGAGAAACCGTATCGGCTGGCGGCGCGCCCATCTTTGTCATCATCGATGATAGCGTCGTCTGGGCCGACATCGCCGTCTACAAGGAAGATCTCGGCAAGGTCAGCGAAGGCCAGACCGTGACCTTCCAGCAGGAAGATGGCCGCGTCCTGGCCGAAGGGACAATTTCAAATGTCCTGCCTGTCATCAATGAGGCATCCCGCACCGCGACCGCGCGGGTCATTGTCGACAATGCCGAACACAGGCTGAAGCCCGGTCAGTTCGTAACGGCGCGGATCGACACGGGAGAGGGGCGCCCCGTCGTGCGCGTTCCCTCCGATGCGATTGTCAGTGTTGAAGACAGGATGTCGGTCTTCGTCCCGACGGATGACGGGTTCGAACCGCGCGAGGTCCGGACAGGAGAGAGTGCAGGCAGCTATACCGAGATCATTTCCGGGCTCGAGGCCGACGAAGCATTCGTTGCCGAGGGCGCCTTCACCCTGAAAGCGCAGCTTGAAAAAGACGCTTTCGGCGACGGCCACGCACACTAGGAGACCCGCAAAATGATCAATTTGATGCACCGCCTTGCGGGTGGCCGGCTGCTTGCCGCCATTGCCGCACTCGCCCTGTCGATCGGGGGGCTGTTTGCCTTTCGCAGCCTGCCTGTCGACGCTTTTCCCGATCCCTCACCTTCTCTGGTCCAAGTCTTCACCGAAACTGAAGGCCTGTCGCCCGAAGAGGTCGAACGCTATGTCACCTATCCGATCGAGACGGCCATGTCCGGCCTCCCCAAGGTCGACGAGATCCGCTCGACATCCAATTTTGGCCTGTCTGTCATCAATATCTATTTCGAGGACGGCACGGACGTCTATTTTGCCCGCCAGGTCGTCGGTGAGCGCCTCGGCGAGGCCGCCGACGCCATTCCCGACGGTTTCGGCACACCCAAGATGGGGCCGATTTCGACCGGCCTTGGTATCATCATGTACTATCGGCTCGTCGATGAGACCGGCGAGCGGTCGCTGGTTGAGCTGCGCGAGATTGCCGACTGGATGATCAAGTATCCGCTCCAGTCGGTTGAAGGGGTGACGGAGGTTCTGTCACTAGGGGGTTTCGAGAAGCAGTACCAGGTCCGCCTCGATCCCGATCAGCTGACATCCTATGACCTCAGCGTCGGCGAGGTGATTGCCGCCCTGGAGAGCGCCAATCGGACGGCCGGCGCGCAATTCATCGAAATTGGCGCCGAACAGTACACGGTGCGCGGGGTCGGGCTCGCTCGCTCCCTCGATGATCTGCGTGAAACGCCGGTCAAGACCGTGGATGGACGAACCGTCCGCGTCAACGACCTCGGTGAAGTCGCCATCGGCGGCGGCGTCCGGCAGGGGCTCGCAACTGCCAATGGCGAAGGGGAGACCGTCGCCGGTCTCGTCCTGAAACTTTATGGCACAAACACGTCTGAGGTGATCGAGAACGCTCAGGCGCGCTTCGACGAGATCAACCAGTCGCTTCCGGATGGCGTCAAAGCCGTTCCGTATTATGATCAGGGCACGCTGGTGAAAAAGGCGGCTGCGACCGTGACGACCGCGCTCTGGCAGGGCGCGCTCCTGGTCGCCGTCATCGTCTTCCTGTTCCTCGGCGGCTGGCGGCCAAGTCTTGTTGTCGTCATGGCTATTCCCTTCTCGGTCGGCTTTGCCTTCATCGCGATGAAGGCCCTCGGCATCGGGGCCAATCTGATGACGCTGGGCGGGGTAGCGATCGCCATCGGGATGATGGTCGACGGCGCCATCGTCATCGCCGAGAACGTGGATCGCGGCTTGCGCGAACGACGCGAGGGTGAAGATAGCCGCACGACGGTCGCGCGAGCGAGCGCCGAAGTGATCGCGCCGCTAATTGCTGCCGTCGCCGTGGTGATCATCGTCTTCCTGCCGCTCTTTTCGCTACAGGGCACTGAAGGCAAGACGTTTCGGCCGCTCGCCGCTTCTGCCGCGCTCGCCATGACAGGGTCGCTGATCTATGCCGCGCTCATCGCTCCGGCGATGGCGCTCGGCCTCATGCGTCCGCCCAAGAGCAATAGCCAGGAGAGCGACAGCCGGCTTGTTTCGCTGATCAAGCCGCTTGCGGCCTTCTTCGTCCGGCGACGTCTCGCGGCGGTCGGGCTAGCAGGCGTCCTGCTTCTGGTTGGGGGCCTCTCAGCGACACGCCTTGGCTCGGAGTTCACGCCTGCGCTGGAGGAAGGCGATGTCCTGTTGCGTGTGACGATGGCGCCGTCCATCTCGCTAACCGAAGCAAAGGAAACGTCGACCCGCATCGAGACAAGACTGCTTGAAGCCTTCCCCGAGATCAGTTCCATTGTCAGCCGGATCGGCCGTGGGGAAGTCGGCGCGCATGCCGACCCGGTGAACAGTATCGAGGCCTTCGTGGCGCTCAAACCCCGAAGCGAATGGCGCAATGGCATCAGCCCGGATGAACTCCGGGCGTCGATCTCCGAGAATCTCGGCGGCTTTCCAGGCGTCAGGGTTAATGTCGGCCAGCCAATCGCCATGTCGGTTGATGAGCTCCTGACCGGCACAAAGGCGCAGCTGGCGGTCAAGATCTTCGGTCCGGATACGGAGGTCCTGCTCGAAGGCTCGCAGGACTTGCAGTCCATTCTTCAGGAAATTCCTGGGGCGACCGACGTCCAGGCCGATCAGATCACCGGCGCGCCGCAGCTTGTGGTCTCGCTCAACCGTCCTGCGCTCGGCCGGTATGGACTGAGCGTGGAGGAGGCGCTCGATGCCTTGCGTTCCGGCGTCGGCGGGGCAGAGGCTGGTGCCGTTTTTGAGGGAGTGCGCCAGTTTCCCGTCATCGTGCGCTATGCCGAAGAGGACCGCAACACGCCCGCGGCCATCGGACGGATTATTCTGGAATCGTCCAGCGGCGCACGGGTTCCACTCGAAAGCGTGGCAAACATCAGGGAGATTGTCGGTCCACGTCAGATCACGCGCGAGAATGGTGAGCGATTCATCACCGTTCAGCTCAATGTGAGAGGACGCGATATTGGCAGCTATGTCGCTGATGCGCAGCAATCGGTCGCCAGCCAGCTCGACCTGCCGGCTGGTTATCGCGTCGAATGGGGCGGACAGTTCGAACTCCAGCAGGAAGCGAATGCGCGGTTCGCGGTCGTGATCCCGATCACGCTCGGTATCGTATTCCTGATCCTGCTATTGACGTTCGGGCGCATGAAATCGGCCATCCTGATCCTGCTCAACATTCCGCTGGCGCTGACCGGCGGGGCGATGGCGCTCTGGATTGCAGGCCTGCCGATCTCGGTGCCTGCGACGGTCGGCTTTATTGCCCTGTTCGGTATCGCGCTCGGCAATGGCATGGTGCTGGTCAGTTTCATGGATGATTTTGCCAGGGAGGGCCGTGGTCGCGATGAACTTGCCGTCGAGGCGGCAGGCTTGCGGGCACGTCCTGTGCTGATGACCGCCCTTACGACGGCGCTCGGCCTTGCGCCGCTGCTCTTCGCAAGTGGTGTCGGTGCTGAAGTGCAGCGGCCACTGGCCACGGTGGTCATGGGCGGGCTGGTCTCCTCGACCGTGCTAACTTTGCTGGTGCTACCCGCCCTTCACCGCTGGTTCGCACCAAAGCCCGACGCGCACCATTCCTTGTTGGAGGCCGAGCATGTTCATCCATCGTGAACTTCGCTTCGCGGTCATGTCCGTTTCTCTCGCAGCCCTGGCCGGCTGCGAGAGTCTCGACAACGTGATGGGGGCCCTTTCAAGTGAGCAGGCGGCCAAGGTGCAGGAGGAATGCGGCCTGATACCACCAAAGAGCCGCGCAAAAAACGCGGTACACGCGCGGCGACGCGCGTATCTCGAGTGCAAGCGCAAGGTGCTGGAAGAGCAGGCCGATCCTGAGCCACGCACATGATCATGACGATCTTGATCCCGCGAGCGATGATCGTCGGGTCTCCATTGCCATCTGGTCAATAAGACTGTCATACGGATCACTGATCCGCCCGCCGTTGGTGGCTGGACGATCGTTATTCTTGGCGGTGTTGCGCTGGTCATTGCAGAGCTTACAGCCCTCCTGATCTATTCGGTGCAGAATGGGAGCGTGAATATCCGGGCGCTCCTCCTTCACAATCTGTCCGACGCACTCGCATCTGTAGCCGTGGTTGCGGGCGACGCGCTCATCCTCATCTATGACTGAATACTGTTCGATCCGTTCGTGACGATCGGTATCGCGGTAACATTCTCTGCCTGTCGTTCCGCGAAATCGGCGGGCCGATCCACATGTTGTGGCTAGGCAGTCCGCCGGACATTGACATCGGTACCGTCATTGAGGCGATGCGGAGCGGTGATGGTGTCGTGGATGTCCATCATTTGCATCTCCGGCAGATGCAGGAGCCCCTTTTGTCAGCTATCTTCGAACAGTTTGTCGGTGAGTGCGCAATCGGGTGTTTCAGCGCCGGTGCAACCAGCCATGATCTCGCCGAGCCGTCGATCCATCTGCTTCAGATCGGCGATGCGTTTACGGATATCGCCCCGATGTGCTTCTGCCAGCGCCCTGACCTCCGCGCAGCTCGGCCTGCCATCATTGATGCCAAGTAGCGAGCGTACATCTTCCACGGAGAAGCCGAGGCTGCGGGCTCGCAATATGAAACGCAGTCGTACCTGATCTTCATTCGAATACAGCCGGTGGCCACTTGCCGTGCGGGCTGGTTCGGGCAGCAATTCGATCCTTTCATAATAGCGGATCGTTTCAAGATTGCAGCCGAGCCGCCCGGCCAGTTCAGCCCGTTTGAGTGCTGCTCGCGGCGATGTGATGGCCATGATGAAATACCCACTTGTGTCTGTACCAACTACAGAGCGTAACGTGATCATGATCAATAAAGCAATGGGAACAGCTGGTCATGGCAGGTACGGAAAACAGCCCAGCAAATGAGCGTCGCTCAAGGTGGCTTGTTGCCGGTGGCATGCTGGGGGCATTCCTTGCATCATCCTGCTGCATCGTGCCGCTTGTGCTGATCAGTCTCGGTGTTTCCGGAGCGTGGATTGGCCAGTTGACGGCGCTGGAACCCTACAAGCCCCTTTTTCTTCTGGTCGCGATCGGATTTCTCGCGGCTGGGTTCTGGGATGTCTATTTTCGAAAAACCAGTGTCTGCGAGGATGGTAGCTATTGCGCCCGTTTGCAGTCGTTAGTCGTCAAGCAGGTCGCCCTGTGGAGCGGCGCGCTTGTCGTGCTGGCGGCCTTGACCATCGATGTATGGGCACCGTTATTTTACTAGCCAGGGAGACAAGTATGAAACGCACATGGATGATCGCCGGACTGGCAGGTCTGGCACTCGCGGGGGGGCTCGCAGTCGCCGGCGCGCAGAATGCTCCGGATGCCTCGGTGGAGGTCGAACAGGCGACAGCCCGTTTTACGATCGGAAACATGACCTGCGCGACATGTCCGATTGCTGTCAGGAAAGCGATGATGCGTGTCGAGGGCGTTAAATCTGTCGATATCGATTATGCGGCCAGGACCGCAGAAGTGGTTTACGATACGGCGGCGACAACGCCTGAGCTGATCGCTGCGGCTTCAACCGATGTAGGATACCCGGCAAGCGTTACGGACGGTTGAACACGCAGCATCTGGAATATCCTGATGAGGCACCTGCCAGTCGATGTTCGCATACATCGTCAGATTTTCACACAAGGCTTTCACTTTGATGTCAAAATGGACTGACCGAAAACTGCTGATAACGGGTCTGGCCGGTACCGTCATTGCGACACCTTCTTGTTTTGCATCAATGAGCATGTGCCTCAGCCCCGGCCGGGTACCAAAAATGGACAGGCTGAACCTTGAAGCTGCCTGCGCCGAGTGCACTCGGCGGGGCATCCAGGTGAACACATCGATGCGTACGAGCGATCCCGCGGTCTTCGCCGCAGGCGAATGCGGCGACAGCGGCCTCAACCTGATCCCGGCCACGCCTCCGACATCGGGTCGATGGTGTGATTTTGAATACTTGATCGAGGCCGCGTCGCCATGCCTGGTCACAAGCCAAGGAAGAAATAATGAATCAAACCGTAAAGACAGGCGATTGCTGCTCCGTCAATAAAAACGGCGACGACAGCTATGACCTCATCGTCATAGGTGCTGGCTCGGCCGGGTTTTCGGCTTCGATTAGCGCGGCCGAGGCCGGCAGGCGCGTGGCCATGGTTGGGCATGGCACCATCGGCGGCACCTGCGTCAATGTCGGCTGCGTGCCGTCCAAGGCGATGATACGGGCCGGTGAAGCGGTGCATGCTGGTACAGCGGCGGCACGGTTTCCGGGCATTGAGCCCTGTGCGCAGAGCGTGGACTGGTCGGCGGTCGTCAAGGGCACGGCCGATCTGGTCGACGAGATGCGCCAGAAAAAATACATCGACCTGCTGCCTTCCTATGAGAATGTCACCTATATCGAGGAAGGTGCCGCACGCCTGATCGAAGGTGGGATTGAGGTCGGCGGGCGGATCATCGCTGCACCGAAGGTTCTGATCGCCACCGGCTCGCGCCCTTTCTTGCCGGAAATTGACGGGATCGAGACCGTGGAGGCGCTGGATTCCTGGGACCTTCTCAGCCTGCCCGATCAGCCCGAAAGCATCCTGGTACTGGGCGGCGGCTATATTGGCTGTGAACTGGCGCAGATGGCGTCGCGGCTGGGCGTCAAGGTTACACTGGTCACGCGTTCGCGCCTTCTGCCCGGCGTGGAACCGGAAGTGGCCAAGGCGTTGACCGACGCGTTGAAGGCTGAGGGGGTCGCGGTCGAGACCGGCCTGTCCTACCGATCGGTGAGACGGAGTGACGGCGGCGTCACGCTGACAATCGAACGGGGTGGAAAGCCTGTGACCCTCTCCGCTCAGCGGCTTGTGGCCACCACAGGCCGGGTGGCCAATTCCGAAGACCTCGGCTTGCGCGAGTTCGGCATCGAGACCGATGCGCGTGGATCGATCAAGGTCGGAGCCGACATGGCCACAACGCGGCCTGGCGTCTGGGCAGCGGGTGATGTCACCGATCGCGACCAGTTCGTCTACATGGCCGCTTATGGGGCCAAGGTGGCGGCCAACAATGCGCTCGGGCTTCAGGATTTGCGCTATGACAATGGGGCCATGCCCTGGGTCGTGTTCACCGATCCGCAGGTCGCCGGCGTCGGCCTTTCCGAGGTGCAGGCGAAGGCAGCCGGTCATGACGTCAAGGCCAGCGTGCTGACGCTGGACCACGTGGCACGCGCCGCCGCCGCCCGCGATACCCGCGGCGTCATCAAGCTGGTCGCGGATGCGAAGACCGACCGCCTCCTGGGCGGACAGATCGCGGCGCCCGAAGGGTCTGATGCGATTCAGACGCTGGCTATGGCGTTGAAGTTCGGCATGACGAGCAAGGCGCTTGGCGAGACAATTTTTCCATACCTGACAACTGTTGAAGGGTTAAAATTGGCGGCACAGACGTTCGACAAGGACGTGGCGAAGCTTTCATGCTGCGCAGGCTGAAACCAATTTTAACCGCAACGGGGCCTCGCCAGTCCAGCCAGATCAGGAAACGTCCCAGCCATGGATATTCGCGCGACGTTGTTGATCTATGCTGGCGCGGCAACCGCCGAAATTGCCGGTTGTTTTGCATTCTGGGCCTGGCTGCGGCTTGGAAAGTCCGCTTTCTGGCTGGTTCCGGGGATGATATCCCTTGTTGTATTCGCTTGGCTGCTGACACTGGTGGAAGCGTCTGCAGCCGGGCGCGCCTATGCCGCCTATGGTGGGGTTTACATAACTTCCTCGCTCATCTGGCTATGGACCATTGAGGGGATTCGTCCCGACCGCTGGGATCTGATAGGGGTTGTAACCTGTCTGATCGGGGCTGCGGTTATTCTTTTTGGTCCGCGCATGCCAGTTTGACGCTATGGCGAAACGGGTCTTTATCGTCTTCCCTTTAGCTCGATCGGGGACAGTGCCGGAGTATGCCGCCTTACTGATCTGGAGGGTTGTGCGGATAGACTGTTTCTTGGTCCGGGCAGTCGCGGCCATTCGCGGGAATGCTGCAAATTTCCATGATGCGATGAGAACCGTCCCGGCCCCGTTTGACCTGGAAGATCACGTCATCGCCTTCAGAGAGGTCAGTCAGCTCAAGATCGCCCATTAAAGCGAAACTCATGGTCATCGCGCCCATGGCGATGCCTTCGAAGGGGCCATGGTCGATGGTGACCCGGCCGTCGTCGCGATCAAGGGATGTGATCCTGCCCGTGGCCCGTCCAGTATCGCCGGGCATAGCTTCATCTGCCTGTTCGAACGGTTCAGGCCTGGTCTGGTCTGCAGGGCCGGATGCTGGCGGCGTTCGGCTTTCGGGGTCACTGCAGGCTGTCAGGGAAGCGGAACCTAACAGGAAGGCGGTAATCAGAATTCTTTGAGTCATTGGGATTTCCTGGTGAACTTATCGGGAGACGCAGGCATTCCGGCCGCGGAACGCGGCCGGAACCTGATTTACGATCTTTTTGGCTTGAAACAGAGGACCGGCTAGTGATCGGTGTCGTCATGATCCTTGCCTGACATGCCGGACATGGATCCGTGTCCGCCCATGTTGCAGTCCATCATGCCGTCGCCTTTCATCATCGACATCATGGATTGCTTGAAAGCATCCGGATCGCCGCCGATCGGCATCATCATGGCGATATCATAATTGTCGCTGTCGTCCTGCTTGAGCATGAAATGGACGTTGTCGCCATTCTCGAATTTGTCGAGCGCAACCATTCCGCCGACCTCGAAGTCCATTGTCATTTCACCCCAGCCGATCTTCTTGATCGGATCGTGTGAAATATTGACGGTTCGGGCATCCAGATCGACGCCGTTAATGACGCCAAAGCCGGGCGCCATGTCGCCGCAGCAGCTCATGCCGGACATGTCCATGTCTTTCATGCTGTCCATTTTCATGCCGGCCTCCTGGGCGAGCGCCGGACCAATCAGGGCCAGTCCGAGGATTGCGCCTGTGACTGCTGTCTTTCTGACGAGGGTTTTCATCGTTTTCTTCCTTTTTGATTGTCAGGCGCGGCTTTCAACAGAGGCCCCCGATGCGCGCCGGGACGGGGGAATAGGGTGGATGGACACGGGACTATTATTTCGACCTCAGATATTTGATGAGGGCAGCGATCCCGAGCAGGAGGAGGAGCACAGCAAGCAGCATGAACACCGTGCCGAACAGGCCGCCACCCATCATGCCGCCGTCGATCATCATTCTGCCTGATGAGCGATCCTGCGCGGCCGCCGGCAGCATGGCGCTACTCAGAAGCAGTGGAAACAAAAGCGGAATTTTCAACAGGTGTCTCGTCATGGTTTTTCTCCTTCGGGGGTGAATGAGCCGGCCCGGTTATCCGGTTCGGCCCGGGGTAAATCTGATGGAATCTGCAGCCCGACCCGGATGTAGTAGATGGCCGGGATCACGATCAGGGAGAGGATGAGGGTTGAGGCCATGCCGCCAAGCATGGGCAGGGCAATCCGGCGCATGACGTCCGATCCGAGGCCGTCGGTCAGGAAGATCGGGGCAAGACCTGCAAAAATGGTCGTGACCGTCATCAACTTCGGCCTGACGCGCATGGCCGCGCCCTTGCTGACAGCTGCGAAAAGCTGGCTCCTGTCAGACGGGTTCGCCTTGCGGACTTCCGCGTCGATATAGAGCAGCATCACGACGGCTGTCTCGACCGCGATGCCGCCCAGGGCGATGAAACCGACCGCGACGGCTACTGACAGATTGTAGCCTGCCAACCAGACGGCCCACATTCCGCCGACCAGGCCGAATGGCAGGCTGGCCATGATGATCAGGGTCCGGTCGAGCCGACCGAAATGTAGCATCAGCAGCAGGAAGATCAGTGCAATCGCAGCTGGAATGGCGATCTTCAGCCGCGCATTCGCTTCCTGCATCTGTTCATACTGTCCGGAGAACTCCACCGCATATCCCGCAGGCAGGTCGACGGCGTTGGCAATCACCTGTCCGGCGTCTGCAACATAGCTGCCCATGTCCCGGTCCGCGATATCGACGAAAACCCAGCCAGTCAGCCTGGCATTTTCCGATCGGATCATTGGCGGGCCTTCCGCATAGGAAATGTCCGCCAGTTCGCTGAGAGGGATATGGGCGCCGGACGGGGCGGGCACGAGTATCTCTTCCAGGTCTGTGGCACTCTCACGAAATGGCCGATCATAGCGCAGGATGATGTCATAGCGTTCCCGGCCCTCGACAGACTGGGAGAGTGTCATGCCGCCCAGGGCGGTTTGGATCACGGACTGGAAGGCTGCCATGTCGATATTCCGCCGGGCGAGTTCGCCCCTATCCGGCGTGATCTCGAGATATTTTCCGCCCATGACCCTGTCGGCGAAGGCCGAGCGCGTTCCGGGTACGTCCGAAATGGCCGCTTCTATGTCCCGGGCAATGGTCTCAATCTCTGTCAGATCATCGCCCGTAACCTTGATGCCAATGGGCGTGCGCACACCTGTTGAAACCATGTCCATGCGAATCTTGATCGGATAGCCCCATGAATTCACGAGGCCGGGCATTTGCAGCTTGGCATCGAGCTCATCGGTGATGTCCTCGACCGTCACACCTGGCCGCCAATCCTCCTTCGGTTTCAGCTTGATCCAGGTCTCGATCATGGTGAGTGGCGCTGGATCGGTTGCGGTATCGGCGCGCCCGGCCTTGCCGAAGACACGATCGACTTCTGGCACGGTCTTGATGACGCGGTTTGTCTGGCCAAGAATCTCCCGCATCTTGGTGGATGACACGCCGGGCAGGGTGGTCGGCATGTAGAGGAGCTCGCCTTCATAAAGGGCCGGCATGAATTCCGAGCCGATCCTCTGGACCGGCACGATGACGGTGGCCGTCAGCGCGAGCGCAAGGGCGACCGTGATCCATTTGAACCTCAGGGCTAGATGGAGCAGCGGTTTGTAGGCCCAGACGAAGAAGGCGTTCAGGGGATTGGCTTCCTCGCGCCGGAACCGACCCCGCATCAGGTACAGCATCAGAACCGGGACAAGTGTCACCGACAGAATGGCCGCGAAGGCCATCGCATAGGTCTTGGTATAGGCGAGAGGACTGAAGAGCCTGAAGCTCTGACCGGTCAGGGCAAAGACCGGCAGGAAGGAGACCGTGATGATGAGGAGTGAAAAGAATATGCCGGGGCCGACTTCCTGAGCCGACTCGACCAGCGCTTGGCGGCGCACGCTCGGATCGGGTTTCGGTCCCAGATCCGCCAGTTTCCGGCTGGCATTCTCGACAAGCACAATCGAGGCGTCGACCATGGCGCCGATCGCGATGGCGATCCCGCCAAGTGACATGATGTTCGCTGTGACACCTTGCCAGGACATGATCAGGAACGCGCCGAGCACTCCGAGCGGCAAGGTGATGATGGCAACCAGAGACGACCGTACATGGAGGAGGAAGATCAGAATGACGAGAGCAACCGCGAAGCCTTCCTCGATCAGCTTGTCTTTCAGATAATCGACCGAACCCTCGATGAGAGGCGCGCGGTCATACACAGTGACAATCTCGACGCCTTCTGGCAGCCCGCGCTGGAGACTATGAAGTTTCTCCTTCACACGTTCGATCACCGACAGCGCATTCTCGCCATCGCGCATCACCACGATGCCGGACACAGTTTCGCCTTCGCCATTGAGTTCGACAATGCCGCGCCGGAGGGCCGGGCCTTCGACAATCCGGGCGACATGGCTCAGCTGGACGGGGGTGCCATCCTCTGCCTTGACCACGACCTGTTCGAGATCAAGTTTCTCATCGACATAGCCTGATGAGCGGATGACATATTCCGTTTCGCCCTGTTCGAGCACGCGGCCACCGACCTCGCTCGAGGCGGCGCGGACCGCGTCACGGATACGGGTGATCGACAGGTCGTAACTTCTCAGGCGATTGGGATCGAGTAGCACCTGGTATTCCCGGACAAAACCGCCGACCGAAGCGACTTCAGAGACCCCTTCCACTCCGGCGAGTTCAAGTTTCAGGAACCAGTCCTGCAGTGAACGCAGCTCGGCGAGATCGGTCTTGCCGGTCTTGTCGACCAAGGCATACTGATAGACCCAGCCAACGCCGGTTGCATCCGGTCCGATCTGGGGTACGGCGCCTTCCGGGAGTTCGGATCCCAGCCGGGACAAGGCTTCGAGAACGCGCGAGCGGGCCCAGTAGAGGTCAACATCATCGTCAAATATGACATACACAAAACTGGTGCCGAACATTGAGGAGCCGCGCACGTCCTTGGTCTTCGGCAGACCGAGAAGGTTCGTCGATAGTGGATAGGTGACGAGGTCCTCGACAATCTGCGGGCTCTGGCCCGGAAAATCGGTGCGAATGATGACCTGGGTATCTGTCAGGTCCGGCACTGCATCGAGCGGCGTGCGCTGGATCGCCATCCACCCGGTCACAGCCAGTGCAGCGGCGAGCATGAGGACGATGAGCTGGTTGGAAACCGACCAGGAGATCAGCTTTGCCACCCATGATTTGGAGGGGTCTTGCCCCGCGAGGTTTCTGTCGTTTCGTTCAGTCATGACTGTCCCCCGAATGCCCAGGGGCCTGGTCAGCGCCAGTCTCGCCGTCATTGGTCGTCATCGACATGCCGGCCATCGGGTTGGGCCAGTCAATCCGTTCGGCTCCATCTGCGCTGTACGGATTGGCTGGTTTCGCTTCTTCCTGCAGCCAGTACCGGCCCGTTGCGGTGTCCCGGTAGAGCACCAGACCAGCCTCGCTGTAATGCTGAGGTGCGCCTTCCAGCAGCCAGGGTTTCAAGGCCTCGACCAGGTCTGAGAGTTGTGTGGCAAGGTCTTCGCGGTCCGTGGCGTCCTGCGCGGCGGCGAGAGCGGTTTGCGTAGCATCCATGACCGGTGCCAGTTTCGTGTTCGCGTAACGGTCCCGCAGCACTGGCACCAGGGCGAGCGCCGGGTCCACGAATAGCGGATCGATGTCATACCCGTCTCTCAGGGCCTCGTGGAAGTAGAGCGCCATGTCAGTGAAGTGATCGATTTCGGCGAGGGCTTTACTGTCCACCGGAATATCGGAGAGCGGTGTTTCCGGACTGGCCGCGCTCGCATCCGGAGCTTCCAGCTTGGCAAGACCTTCTTTCAGGTTGGCTTCGCTATCGAGCAGGAACTGCCCGCTGGCGACGACCATGTCGCCACTTTCCAGACCCGACAGGATTTCGGTCCGGCCATTGGCCGAAATCCCGGTTTGCACGGCGCGTCCGGAGAAGCGGCCATTGCCTTCGGCGATGACGACACGGGCGCCCTCGCTACCAAGCAGAATGGCTTCACTTGGAACCGAAAGACGCGGTCGGCCGCCGATATTCAGCCTTATGTCCGCATAGGCGCCCGGGCGAAGATAGCCCGACACATTGTCCACTTCGATCCGGACGTCGGCTGTACGGGTTTTCGGGTCGATTGTCGGATAGATATAGTCGACCTGGCCTTTACCGGGGGCATCGGGCGCGCTCGGAAAATCGAGTTCGGCCTGCATGCCTGTTTCCACCAGAGGCAAATCGCTCTCCGGCACCGAGGCAATGACCCAGACATCGGCATAGGATTGCAGGCGTAATATAGGCGTGCCGGGTTTGACATAGTCGCCATTGCGGACCTGGAGCTCGGCAACCGTGCCGCCGGCTTCTGCGTAAACCGGAACACGTTCAATGACCTGGCGGGTTTCGGTCAGCCGGTCGATGGCCGCATTCTGCATGCCAAGGGAGCGCAGGCGCTGGCGAACCGACGCGATGCGCGCTTCGTTACCGATCCTGAACGAGTTCAGATAATCTTTCTGCGCGGCGATCAGGTCCGGACTGTAGATCCGGTAGAGGAGACTGCCGGGGCGGACGGTGTCGCCCTCGGCATTGACCGCCAGATTCTCAATCCAGCCTTCTAGCCGCGAGACGGTAACATTTTCGAGCCGTTCATTGGTCTCGACCGTGCCGAAGGCTCTCAGTACACGGCTGAAATCCCTGGTCTCGGCAAGTGATGTCCGGATCCCCATGGTCTGGATCATTTCCGGCGAGACGGCCACGCCCGATCCGGTGTCATCGGCATAAACCGGGATGTAATCCATGCCCATGGAATCCTTTTTCGGAACAGGCGAGGTGTCCGGCTTACCCATGGGATGCTTGTAGTACAGGATTTCCCCTGTTGAGCTCGTCGGTTCCTGGGTCTTGTCGGCAGGCACCAGGTCCATGCCACAGATCGGGCAGGTGCCGTCCGGATCGGTCGAAATATAGTGCGGGTGCATGGGGCAGGTGTATCGTTGCGTCTCGCTCGAGGCGTTCGGTTTTTCACCCTGGCCGCCCGGTGATCCGCCCGGTGCGCCGCATGCGGCGAGCAAGAGGGCGGCAGATGCGGTGCCCATTATCAGGAATGTCTTTTTCATTGTGTCACCAAGAGGGCATTCAGGCGTGCGATCGCAGCGGCCTTGCGGGCCGTTTCAGCTTCGATTTCCGCCCGGAGTTTGAGAATGGCGATCTCGCCGTCGATGATCGGCGCATAACCGCCAACACCGGATTCATAAGCAATCAGCTGGGCCTCGACTTCGTCTTCGACGGCAGCAATCTTGACCTGCAGCACGTCGATACTGGCATCGGCCGCGCGTATAATGGCGTCCCGGGACGCATACTGGGCCGCCGCATTCCGCGCGGCAGCCTGGTAGCGTTGCTCGGCGCCGGCCCGCTCAGCCTTTGCGGCGCGCAAGTTCGGTGCCTGCTTCCTTTCGGCCCAGAGCGGAACCGTAAAAGTCACCATACCGGAGACCCAGTCATCCCCCGCGAACATCGCGCCTTCATCGCGCTGTTGATAGGTGAGCTGGGCCCCCCATTCTGGCTTCCAGGCCGCGCGGGCCTCGTCGATACCGTAATCGGTAACGCGGACGGCCGCGTCGGCAATGCGTACGGTGTGGAACTCAAGCGCTGCGCCGGACCAGTCTCTTTCAGTCAGGGGAGGGAGGCCGGTCGAAGGGACCAGTCCGACGAGTTCGATCAGGCGCGCATCGGTCTCGGCTTCCTGCCGGTCAAGATCAACAAGCGTCCGGGAAACTTCTGCCCGTTCGCTTTCAATTTCGGCAAGGCGATAGACGGCCGGGCGGCCCGCATCGATCTCGGCCTCGACAATGTCGACAAGCTCGTCGTATTTGGCGTTTCGCGCTTCGGCGAGGGATCTCTGCCTGGTCAGTCTAGTCTTGTCAGCGAGAAGAGCGATGAGTTCGGCGCGCAAGGCCGCATAACGGGCATCGCGAACCGCCTCGGTCTGTGCTGACATCGCCCGGGCTTCACCGGCGCGGGCTTCACGGCCCGCGAAGCTCGGAAATTGTTGCCGGATACCAACGGCTTTATTGGTCGGCAAGTAACTGTCGAATGAGGGATCGAAAATCGGAAAGTTGTTGATCCCGAGGGATACGACGGGGTCCGGGAGTGCGGTTGAGGCGACAGCACGCTCCCGGTCGGCCTCGGCATCGTAACCGAGAGCGGAGAGGCTTGGATGGGCCTCGAGACGGGCTTCAAGCTCGGCGAAGCTCTGAGCGTTGGCAACCGCCGCCAGGGGCACAGCGGCAAACGCTGCGACCAGCAGCATTCTTGAAATGTGGGGCATGATAAAACGGGCTCTTCTGAATTGTGAGAAGCGATGACGACGGGCTGCTGTGGCGGCCGCAGGTCATCGCTCTCAATTCAGGAAGCGCTGCTTTAGCGATATTGGCGTGTGCTGGACGATATCCAGCCGAGGTGGAGGCCCGGTCTTTAGCGTTTCGCGCTCTGGCAGGAATGCCTTTGGTGGGTTAGCGAGAACCGCAGCAAATTCTGCGTCTACATTCGCAACAGGTGCAACTGGATTGGCGTCACTGTGCGCCTGGATAAGCATGGGTGCACAGTCGTATCCCGCGGGGCAATCAGACGATGATGCCTGATCTGTATGCCCGGTGTCGGCCATGGCTTCCATCGCCATGTCATTACAGGGGTGATTGCTGCTCATTTCAGTCGGCGCGGTTTCGGAGGTCCCGACCATCAATGGACACGCCATGACCGGATGAGCCGCCATGAAGGCAGCGGCAAACAGTGTCAGGAGGCGGGTCACAAACTGCATCATTGTTCAAATACGTGAAAAGATTAAAACTTTCATTTCAACAAACTGTGAGGCCGCTACTTCTTGCGGCCACCAAGCACAGCAACAAGTTCCTCGACCTTTTCACGCCGGTCATCGACATTGCTTCCGGTCAGGGCATGATCCACACACGTTGCGATATGGTCATCCAGGATAACGGCCTCGAGGCCGACAAGCGCGGCCTTCACAGCCTGCACCTGACGAATGACATCAATACAATACCGATCGTCGGACACCATCTTCGTGATGCCGCGCACTTGTCCCTCGATGCGGGCAAGCCTTCGGGTCGCGGCCTCTTTGGTTTCAGTCTTCATGGCAAATACCCCATACAGGGTATCCATATGGGGACCTCGTGAAGCAATTTCCAGTCTCTTCATGCGTCAGAAACGAAAGGTTCAGCCCAAGATGGACTGACAGTCATCACTCAATGGCATTTCCAGCTGCGGTCCACGCCTTCATCGAGCCGATATAGACATCGACCTCGGAGAACCCCTTCCGCATGAGCTGCGAGGCGGCAATGGTGGCCCGGGCGCCGCTTCCGCACATGACGGTGACGGGCTTGTCCGGGTCGAGGTCACTGGCCGCATCAGGCAGCTTGCCGACATAAGCGTGCTTGCTGTCCTTGATATGGCCGCTCTCATATTCGTCGATGGCCCGGACATCGAGCAGGGTCCAGCCAGCCGGCGGGTTGTCTACGCGCGCGGCGACGGTTTCGGTATCGACGAAGTCGAGTGTGTCGAGCGGGCCGTTCTGGACCGCCACGGGCATGGCGCCGCTGACAAATCCGCTCACATTGTCGAAGCCGATCCGCTGAAGCGTGGTGGCCGCATCGACCGCCTGGTCGTCATCGCGCGCTACCAGCAGCACCGGTTTGTCGCCTGGCAGCAACCAGCCCGCGAAGGCGGCAAGCATGTCATCCGGGATGCAGAGCGAGCCCGTGCGGTGTCCGCCGGCAAAGTCGAATATGCCACGGACATCGAGGCAGACCGCATCGCCCGGATCGAGCAACCTGGCCGGGGAAGCGGGCAGGGGCGCCGGCGGCGCAGCTTCGGTGCCTTCCATATTGCCCTCTTCCATGCGCCGGAAGTATGGCGGGATGTAGTGGTTCTCGGCTACCTTGGCGTCGATGAAAGCCTCCCGGTCATCGATCTGCAGGCTCGGATTGTTGAGCTTTTCATGGCCGATGGAGGAAAACTCCCGGTCGGCCATGCCCGAGCCACAAACCGAACCGGCGCCATGCGCGGGATAGACGAGGCACTGGTCGCCGAGCCTCATCAGTTTCTCCAGGCTGTCATAGAGCAGGCCGGCGACTTCGCGTTTGCGGTCGGGATAGAAGTCCGTGCGCCCGACATCGCCAATGAACAGGGCATCGCCCGTGAACACGCCAACCGGGCCTTCCTCAAAGCTCTTGTCATAAAGCACGTAGGACAGGCTGTCGTCGGTGTGCCCGGGCGTTTCAAGCACCTTCAGGAGCGCGCCGCCAATCTCGAACGTGTCGCCTTCCCGCGTCTCGGCTGCATACTGGATCGGCTTTTCAGGGTTCGGCCCGTGCCAGACCTTTGCGCCAGTCTCTTCCTTCAGGACAGGGGCGCCTGAGAGCAGGTCCTCGTTCCGGTGGGTTTCGAAGACGTGCTTGATGACAGAGCCTTCCTCACGGGCGAGGTCCAGATAGATGTCGATGTCACGCCGCGGATCGATGACCGCAGCTTCGCCATCGGCGCTCAGGAAGTAGGAAAGGTGGGCAAGGCCCTGTGTCTTGATCTTTTCAAGTCTCATTCTGTTTCGCTCCTTTTCGGGATCGAATGGGTCTGACTGGACGTGGAAGGCGCGTTAGTCCTCCGCGATGGCTGCCCCGGCAGCGTCGTCTGGATTGAGCGTGCCTTCAAAGGGGGGAACGGGGCGGCTCGCCGCCTCCCTTTCCGTCGATGCCGGGCCATTCTCCGCGATGTCGGAAATCAGCCATTCCATTTCCTTGATCTCGCGGCGCTGCGCCGTGATGATCTCGTCGGCAAGCTCGCGCACACGGACATCCTCGATGCCGGCGCGTTCACTTGTCATGATGGCAATGGAGTGGTGGGGGATCATCGCTTTCATGTAGGACCGGTCGTCGACAGTGCTCTGGCTGCGCACCAGCCAGAGGGCCAGGACGAACACGACCGCAGCGCCAATGAAAATGCCGAAATTGATCCGGCTGTCCTTGTACATGTTGAGCATGAAGCTCAGCATCACGACGGCCATCGCGGCGCCCATGATGAAGGCCATGTAGAAGCGCGTTTCGCTCCAGCGAACATGCTCCCACGCATAGGTGTTGAGGTACATCAGCCCAAACATCACGATCATCGATGTGATGATCATTGCGCCAAACCGCCAATAACTGTTCTTCATATCCACTTTCAACATCCTCCTTATACAGTGGTGGGGTATTTCCACGACTAACGGAGAAGTGTGTGAACAGGTTCCGAGTTAATCCGATGCTTGAATTCCGCCTGAAGTTGGACCATCCATTTGGTTTCGCATCAGGAGGAAAATGAAGGATGCCGAGCACGAAATCAGCAGGAAACCATTGAGTGATTCCAGTCCCGCCAGGAACCGCGAATGTCCGGTTGGATAGATATCGCCCAGCCCAAGCGATGTGTAGTTGACGAGGGAGAAATAGAATATGTCCATGAACCCGTCCGCTTCGCCGCCCTTGAAACCACCCAAGTCAAAGGCATCCAGTAGCGTAAAGCTGGTTGCATAGAGCGCTGCCTCAGCGAGGTGCGCCAGGCCTGCACCTACGATACCCGAAACAACGATCGGGAGACCTGAACGCGCTTCATGGTTCAGGCGTCGGTGCAGATGCGCCAGTGCGAGATAATGCACCGTGCTTGCCAGCACAAAAGTGAGCAGTCCGATCAAGGTTGCAATGATCATGAATGGGCTTTGTGCTGGTCGTTTCCGGACTCCTCTCCGGGAGGATTGTCGCGGAGACGTTTCAGAAAGAAATGCTCGAATGAAAAGACTACAACCATGCCGAAAGCCGCGATCAGGATGATGACTGGATCGGCTTGCCACTTCAGGAGGAGGAAGGCGATCAGGACGACGGCATCGAGCGCTATCGCACAGATAAGGATTGCAGGTGCGGCGCCGACATCCTTTCTCAAATGCCGGAAGACGCCCCAATGGATGATGATATCCATGACCAGATAGAAGATTGCGCCAAGCGAAGCGATGCGACTGAGATCGAAGAAAGCCGCGAGCAATCCGGCAGCCACAACCGTATAGACGAGCGTATGACGCTGTACCGTTCCGGGCATGCCGAAATGTCTATGCGGAATCAGGTTCATGTCGGTCAGCATGGCGAGCATGCGGGAGACGGCAAACAAGCTGGCAAGCAGGCCTGAAGCTGTCGCGATGATCGCAATCGTTACTGTGAACCACAATCCATAGTTTCCAAGTGCTGGCCGGGCCGCTTCGGCGAGGGCATAGTCCTTCGCCGCAACAATCTCCGAGACAGTGAGGGTTGATCCGACAGCGAAACAGACAAGGAGATAGATGAAAGTGCAGATCGCAAGTGAGATCATGATGGCCCGCCCGACATTGCGGGTCGGTTGCTTCACCTCGTCGCCACTGTTCGTGATGGTGGTGAATCCCTTATAGGCCAGGATGGCGAGCGCGACGCCGGCCAGGAACCCACCGGCAGATGTGCTGTCAGCGAAACCGTCTGCTGCTGGCTGGAAGCTGAATCCGGCAGCCCAGATCGCAATAAGCGCGAAAATCAGTATGCCACCAATCTTGAGAATAGCCGTGACCTTCGATACGCCGCCGATCACCTGATTACCGGCAATATTTATCACGAAAGCCAGGATAATCAGTCCGATTGCCAGCAAGGGGACGAATATGCCGCCCTCGACGCCAAACAGCTGCAGCGTGTACGTACCGAACGTGCGGGCGACCAGGCTTTCATTGATGATCATCGAGAACGCCATCAGCAGGGCGGCGCTTCCGGTCACGGTAGACGAGCCGTAAGTGCGTTGGAGTATCATCGCGATGCCGCCGGCGCTAGGATACTTGTTGGAGACCTTGATATAGGAATAGGCGCTGAAGCCGCTGATGATGGCTGCCGTGAGGAAGGCGAGCGGAAACAGGTCGCCTGCAAATTCAGCGACCTGACCGGTCAGGGCAAAGATGCCGGCACCGATCATCACGCCCGTCCCCATGGCGACGGTGCCCGCCAGCGTCAGTGACCCTTGCTTGTAGTCATCCTCACTCATGGTCTTGCCTGTTCGGAGACCAATTGCGTTCCCCGATAGGAGGCATATGTCCTGGCATCCTCTCCAGAGAAGATGATGACATCATACCGATCTGGCGCGTTCGGTGTTTCCATGCCGGGAGAGCCTTGCGGCATGCCGGGCACCGAGACGCCGTTGACGTCAGGCTTTTCTTCGAGCAAGCGTCGTATTTCCCGAGCGGGAACGTGACCTTCAACGACATATCCGTCGACTTCTGCGGTATGGCAACTCATCAGTTCATCCCGAACACCAAGCCGTGACCGAATGGGTGTCAGGTCCTCTTCCTCTTTCACGATGACGTAGAAACCCTCGTCATGCAGGTGGTCCACCCAGGCGGCGCAGCAACCGCACCATGGCGTCTTGTGTACAGTGACTGTTTGCGCGTTGGCTGCGGGTGACGCGGAGAAGAGCATCACGCCCGCTATCAGGGCTGCAATCATCAGCGCACCGAGCGCGCTCATAGCAAGTGGTCTGGACATGTCTGTGCTCCGGAAAATTAGAGTTTAAGGGTTCTCAGCCGCAAGGCGTTGCCGATAACAGATACGGAGCTGAAACTCATGGCGGCCGCCGCGATCATCGGGCTCAGTAACAAGCCGAAGAAGGGATACAGAATGCCAGCGGCAACCGGCACGCCAAGCGTATTGTAGAAGAACGCGAAGAACAGGTTCTGGCGGATGTTGCGCATCGTGGCGTGGCTGAGCTCCCGGGCCTTTGCGACCCCGATCAGATCGCCTTTCACAAGCGTTACACCGGCACTCTCCATGGCCACATCGGTTCCGGTTCCCATGGCGATTCCGACATCCGCCTGAGCGAGCGCGGGCGCATCATTTATGCCGTCACCGCACATGGCCACGCGGGCACCGTTCTTCTGGAGTTCGGACACGATCCGATGCTTGTCTTCAGGCGAGACGTCGGCGTGAACCTCATCGATGCCGACCTTGTCGGCGACCGCGCGTGCTGTCGTCTCATTGTCACCTGTCAACATCACAATCTTCAACCCTTCGGCATGAAGACGTCTGATGGCTTCCGGTGTCGTCTCCTTGATCGGGTCCGCCACAGAGACAAGGCCTGCCGGTTTTCCGTCGACGGCGGCGAACATAACCGTCTGGCCTTCGGTGCGGTACTGGTCAGCGCGTGTCCCGAGGTCGTCAGACCAGCCCCCGATCCGCTGCATCATCTTTCTGTTGCCGATGGCGACGGTTTGGCCGTCGACGCTTGCCTGCGCACCTTCGCCAGTGACGGATTCAAATCCGTGCGCATCCTTGTGAGGCGCGCCCTTGCCTTTTGCGCCACGCACGATCGCGTCGGCAAGTGGGTGCTCGCTCAAACGTTCCACCGCGGCTACGAGACTAAGCAACGAGGCTTCGTCGAAGCCTTCGCCTGGCTGGACGCGTACCAGTTCGGGGCGTCCGAGCGTCAACGTCCCGGTCTTGTCGACCACGATCGTATCGACCTTCTCAAGCGTCTCCAACGCTTCAGCATTCTTGATCAGGATGCCGTTGGACGCGCCCTTGCCCGTGCCGACCATGATCGACATCGGGGTTGCCAGACCTAGCGCACAGGGACATGCGATGATCAGGACGGCAACGGCATTCACGATCGCAAAAGCCATCGCCGGGTCGGGTCCGAACACGGCCCACACGACAAAGGTCAGGATTGCAATTCCAATAACAGCCGGAACGAACCAGGCAGCGACGAGATCAGCGAGCCGCTGGATTGGAGCTCGGGACCGCTGAGCGGCGGCAACCATTCGGACAATCTGGGACAAGAGCGTGTCTTCGCCCACATGTGTCGCCTTCATAACGAGCGACCCGGTTCCGTTGACCGTGCCGCCGGTCACACGGGCGCCAGCGGCTTTTTCGACGGGCAGGGGTTCGCCGGTGACCATGGACTCGTCAACCGACCCATGGCCGTCGACGACCTCGCCATCGACCGGGATCTTCTCACCTGGCCGGACCCGCAGCTTGTCGCCAGACTTTACATCCGCGAGATCGACATCCTGTTCGCTGCCATCGTCAGCAATCCTGCGCGCAGTAGCAGGGGCAAGCTCCAGCAGTGCACGAATGGCTCCTGAGGTGGCGTTGCGCGCGCGCAGTTCGAGCACCTGGCCAAGTAAAACCAGCGTAACGATGACGGCGGCCGCCTCGTAGTAGACTGCTACCGCGCCGCCATGCCCACGGAATGAATCGGGAAATATGCCGGGCGCGAATGTTGCGACCAGGGAATAAATATAGGCCACGCCGACGCCCATCGCGATCAGGGTGAACATGTTGAGGTTGCGTCGCTTCACGGATTGCCAGCCGCGCACGAAGAAAGGCCAGCCGGCCCAAACGACAACGGGAGTCGCGATCAGGGCCTGAAGCCAGACACTCCATGTCGGATCAATCCAGTGCCTGAGCGGGCTGCCGGGAATCATTTCGCCCATGACAAAGGCGAGCAGTGGCGCCGAGAAGACAAGGGCGACCCAGAAGCGCCGCGTCATGTCATCCAGTTCGCTGGTATCCTGCTCGGCCGTCACCGTTTCCGGTTCGAGCGCCATGCCGCAGATCGGGCAGCCTGTATTGGCAGTTTCGCGTACCTGCGGATGCATGGGACAGGTCCAGACGGTGCCGGCATAGCCGATCGGAACCTTGTCATAGGCATCATCGGGCTTCTCTGGAGCGGCCTGATCGTTGTGATGGCACGCATGTCCGGAATGGGCGTGAGAAGTGTCGTTGGTCATGGCTCTGACTCTTTCAGCAGGAGTGCTTCACAGGATGAGGGTATGCATCACTTTTATGCGCTGCTGTTTCGGTTGAAGAAGTTGAACAAGGGAACGAACAGAAGGGCGATGTACCAGCCATAGAGATAGCTCTCGACAAGGCCGATCAGGAAACCAGTCAGCGTTCCAAACTCAAATCCGGGCAGTAGATCCTGCCATGCTGGATGCATGTGAAGGCTGGACGGCGTCACACTCCCCCAGCCGACGCACAGCAAATAACTGACGAGCAGGAACAGAGACAGCGAGTGTCCGACGGGGATAATTTTCATTCTGACCTCCAGCGGTCCAGGCAAGAGCAAGTAGGACAGTCATAGTATAATACCCCTATGGGGTATATTCAATATCATCGCCGCTTGCCGGTTGCTTTTCAACTTGGCCGGCAAGCGGCAGTTTGGATTTCCTCCTTATCGCGGCGCACGGGAGGACGAGTGCGTGTGAATGACCTGCCAGGTGCCGGCGACCTTGCGGAACAGCACCGTTTGTTTCCCGATACGCTCCAGGCGTTCGCCATTGGAGCTGAACGTTCCACTGATCGCTGTGTCCGCGACAGCCCATGCAAAGTCACTTCCCTCGAATTGCACGTCTATATTCGAGAAGTCGAGTTCGAGATCCGGAATGGTATCTTTTTCGGGCTCGACATGATTTTCGACAAGGTCGAGCAGGCCAGTATTCTCGCCGCCTGACTCAAAGTACCGGGCGCCTGACCAGTCGAGAAAGTTCTGTCGGAACAGTTCGCCATCGCCGGTCTCCCAACCGGTTTCGATCGCGGCCATGATATCCAGGATCGCCTGTTCATCAGTCGAGACCGGTTTGGTGTCGTGATGGCCGTCGGAGTTGTCGTGTCCGGCGGGGACCGTGCCTGACATTTCTCGATCAGCTGCACCGTCGGTATGGTCGTGATCATGTCCATCGCCGCTCGCCGATGATCCATCCATCGTGTCGGATGGAGGCGCTCCGTGAGCGTCTTGATGATCGTCTGTTGAATTTACGGTGCCTTGGTCGCCATGACCGGCTCCGCCGCCATGATCATGATCGTGGCCTGGCCCGCTGGCTTCAGGAAGGGTCTGCACGCCAAGTCCGTACTTGTAGACAATTGTGCCTCCCCACCACGCTGTAACCGTCAAAAGACCTGCCACCGCCAGGGCACTGATCGCAAATACCGGGCCGGGCGACGAGGCCCTTCTCAGCCAGCGCCAACCGGCGAGGGCCAGTAATGCGAGGCCCGTGGGAACAGCCCAGTTGCGATGGGTTGTCATCGCTTCATGGGACGGCGCATCGTGAGCAACGCTGTAATAGGCCTGAAACCCGGCCGCGATGGTGGCCAGAACCGCCAAGGCAGCCAATGCCAGCATCCAGTCGGCGGCCGGTCGAAGGCTGTCGCGCCAGCGGCCTGCAGGTACGAGGAGGCCAGCCACATATGCCAAGGCTGCAGATGTGCCGAGGGCATAGGTAAAATGCACCAGCACGGGGTGAATATTGGGTTCTATGAAACCGCCCATTTTGTTCTCCTAATACCAGGTCCGCAGGCCCACGAGAAAGACGATATCGTCGCCTTCACCGCCTGCGGCTTTGATCATGTCGCGTGTCTCACCGAAGGCGCTTTGCCATTCGACGCCGACATAAGGCGCAAACTCCCTCCTGATTTCATAACGAAGCCGCAAGCCGGCATCGAGTGTGCTAAGTCCCGCGCCCGTTTCCCTTTCCGGTATGTCCTGCGCGGAAAGATTTGCTTCGATCCGAGGCTGCAAGATCAACCGCTGGGTCAGGAGCAACTCATATTCAGCCTCGATGCGGGCCGTTACATCGCCTTTTTCACTGAGAAAGGCGGAAGCGTCGACTTCGAACCAGTAGGGCGCCAGACCATTCAGTGCGACGACCCCATGCGCGAGACTATCCGGTTCGATGTCGTAGCGAACGCCCGCCTGAACATTCCAGAAAGGCGCAACCGCGCGGGAATAGAGCGCCTGGATCTCGGCATCATCCACGCCCTCTCCATTCAGAGAGGCGCGGCCCTCGCTCTTGAACCAGAGCTTGTTGATATCGCCCCCATACCAAGCCTGTCCGTTCCAGTACAAACTGTCGCCCTCGTCAGACATCTGAGCCTCGAGCTGGTTGAAGAGGATGTAGAAGCTCTTCTGGTCTCCGCCTTCCGCAAGAACGTCCCGGCGAGCGTCCGCCATTGCATCCTCGCCGTAGATGGCGTCGGCCTGATCCCAGGGCGGGGTTTGATTTGTGTCTTCCGCGAACGCGCTGCCGGTCGCGTAGAGCGCGAAGCCGAGGAGGAGAGGGGCTGCCAAATTCGGTTTCATCATGATTTTCCCTCCCCATGGTTCATGCCGTGATGGTCCATGGGCATATTCATCTGACCTGCCGGCATTTTTTCAGCTGGTGTCGTATCGTCTGCTGGCGGAATGACGCTGACGACCTGCATCATGCCAGCGTGCATGTGGTAAAGCAGATGGCAGTGGAACGCCCAGTCACCGACATGTTCTGCGGTGATGTCGACGCTGACCCTGTCTGCAGGCTTGACCGTTACTGTGTGCTTGCGCGGCATGTGATGACCACCGCCATTCACGAGATCGAAAAACATGCCGTGCAAATGGATCGGGTGTGGCATCATTGTATCGTTTACGAGCGTCAGGCGAACACGTTCACCCTCGTAGAACTTGATTGACTCGGTTACCTCGGAGAATTTTACACCGTCGAACGACCACATGTAGCGTTCCATGTTCGACGTCAGATGAATGACAATTTCGCGGCCAGGCGGGCGATGGTCCTCATTCATGTCGAGCGCGCGAAGCTGGTTGTAGGTGAGCGTGCGGTGGGGGACATCATCAAGCCCGAGACCGGGTTCGCCCAAGCGGCTCATCGTCATGCCTGATACTTTTGCGACACCGGGGCCGCGCTCTATATCTGCTTCAATCTTGACGGGCTGGACCGCCGGACCATGAGGATCGGGCATCATCGACATGGCACCCATGTCGTGGCCTTTCATGTCGTCCCCGGCCGTCGCGGTGTCCGGACCATGATCCATTCTCCCCATGCCTGACATGCCCGCCATGTCTCCATGGGCCATTCCCATGTCCCGCATGGTCAGCATCGGCACAGCTCGAAGCGCAGGCGCATCGACCCGCATACCGGCACGCGGGCCGAGCGTGGCGACGGCCTGGCCGGAGCGGTCGATCGATTCGGCAACAAAGGCGTAGGCGCGCGCTTCGGTCGGCGCGATGATGACATCATACGTCTCGGCCACGCCCATCTGGAACTCGTCGGTCTCAACCGGCTGGACATTCAGACCGTCGGCCTGGACCACCGTCATCGGCAAGCCCGGGAGGCGGACATTGAAGAGGGTCATGGCGGAGGCGTTGATAATGCGCAGGCGAACCCGCTCGCCCGGCTGGAAGACCATATTGAAATTATCGGCCGTCGAATGGCCATTGATCAGGTAGGTGTAGGTTTCGCCGGTCACGTCTGCGAGATCGCGCGGGCTCATTCGCATCTGCCCCCACATGCCGCCAAGTCCGGTTGGGTTCGACAGGGTCGGGCGGTTGAAATTCAGGCTCTCGGCATTCTTCTTGAGCTTGTCGAAGATCCGGTGCGGATGCGTGAAACTCCAGTCGCTGAGGACGAGAACATATTCCCGGTCATAAGCCACTGGGTCTGTACCTGCCGGATCTATGACGATCGGACCGTAATGGCCGAGTTGTTCCTGCAGACCAGAATGGGAGTGATACCAGTAAGTGCCATTTTGCGGCACCTTGAACTGATATTTGAACGTTTCGCCCGGTTTGATGCCCGGGAAGCTGACGCCCGGCACGCCGTCCATATGGAAGGGGACAAGCAGTCCGTGCCAATGGATCGAAGTGTCTTCGGCAAGCCGGTTGGTGACGTTCATTGTAACGTCATCGCCCTCGCGCAACCGCAAGAGCGGACCGGGAAGTGTGCCATTGATTCCGGTTGCCATACCGACTTTGCCGTTGAGCCTGACCGGGAACTGCCCGATTTCGAGGTCGAAGCGCGTGCCCGAAAGTGAGGGCACACCAAGGTTTCCGTTGCTGGAAGATTTTGCCCAAGCGGGCAGGAGGCTGCTTGCCCCCCAGGCTGCGCCGGTGCCGAGCACCGTCTGCAGCATATGTCGTCTGTTCAACATAATCGTCTCCGTGAGGTGAATTTATGCAATCGGGCTGCTAATGCAGCGACGCACGAAATCAGCTCAGGGAACGCACCTTTAATGTGACTGGCGTTTGTTGCAGCAGGTAACTTCGGACCTCAGGCCAGGGCGTGCGGACATTGACGACGCGCTTCCATGCGTGTTGCCATGAGGGTGTAGCAAGCCCGATGGGCGTCGTATCGCCTAATACGTGCTGGACCGGGTTCGCCGTCTTGTCGGCTTGGGCGACCGTTGCTGTCTGAAGCTTGCAGTGATCAGTCTCATCATCGCAGGGCGCCTCAGGCCCATCGGCGGGCGCCTGGTGAGAATGAGCGGTGAACTCGGTTGCCATGCTGTTCGTCGCCGACATATCGACGGGACACGCGCAGAGCACCTGCGACAGGCTGAAAAATACCGTCACGAGAGTTGCGACAACAAAGTTCATGACTACCACTTATACCCCATAGGGGTTTAAATCAAGAAAGAACCTCTGAGCACTCAAGGTTTGTCGTAACGGAGCAGGATCAACCCAGACCCGCGGGTCAGTCCCGAGCGAGAAGTTGCATGGCTACGCTCCAGCGCGAATTTGAACGGCCAGCAAATCATGTTAGCGATGTGAATGTCGTTGATAGGCAGCGTCGAACTTTGACAACACGAAAGGGCTGCACCACAGTTTGCACTACAAATTGCAAACAATCTGCACAACAAGCGAAGTTTTGAGTGCCATAGTGCGTTGAATTAATTTAATTTCAAGCACGATTGCTGGGCGCGTGGGCGGACCTCACGCGCAAGGTGGAGGGGACTATTGGGTGACGAACGCTCGTGTCGCTTACACCTTTGGCAATGCAACTGTTGCGGTATGGGGAAAGAACCTCTTCGACGAGGTCTATTATCCCTTCGCGATTGCAACAGAATCCTTGTTCGGTAACGACTATATCGTACGTGCGACGCCACGCACCTACGGGGTCGAGCTGAAATATAGCTTTTGAGGCCTCGTAAAGGCGAGATTCCCATTCCTCTCTGCGAGCCCCCTCAGGCAGGTACAATATGTAATACAGTTGGGCCACGGCAGTGAATTTTAGCGCAATGTCGCCCTTGCGTCGTGACACCAGAACGGTCCTGTACGCCGCGTTACCACCTGACCCGTCCCTGACTTCACCCGCAGTCCTGACGCGCGTTCTGCGCCAATCCTATAGGAGACCAGTTCTATGAAAGCTACCGCAGCAGTACTCAATAAACCGAATGGACCATTCGAGTTAGAGACGATTGATGTCGCTGAGCCCAAGACAGGCGAAGTGCGCGTCGCGGTCAAGGCGGTGGGAATTTGCCATACGGATCTCGTCATTGCGTCGGGGGCAATGGGCTTGCAGTTTCCAGCAGTTCTCGGACATGAAGGTGCAGGAATAGTCGATGCCGTCGGTCAGGGTATTACGGATCTCAAAATCGGCGACAAAGTGCTGCTGAGTTTCAATAGCTGCGGGCAGTGCAAGCCATGTAATCATCAGGAGCCGGCCTATTGTGAGAACTTCCTAGGCCTTAACATGGCATGTGCGCGAGCGGACGGCTCAACACGTCTGTCGAAAGACGGTAGCCCAGTCTTTGATAATTTCTTTGGCCAGTCATCATTTGCCACCTTTGCCATCGCAAATGTACGCAACACTTTGAAAGTCGATGATGACGCTGATCTCGCAACACTCGCGCCGCTTGGATGCGGCATACAGACAGGGGCTGGCGGTGTTTTGCGATCTTTGAAAGCCCAGAAGGGCGAAAGCCTCGTTGTCCTTGGCGCCGGTGCCGTCGGTCTGAGTGCGGTCATGGGAGCCAAGATCGCCGAGTGCGCCACGATCATCGCCGTTGAACCGCAGGAAGCCCGCCGCGAGATTGCGACCGAATTAGGGGCCACTCATACCCTGGACGGGCAGGGCGATATGGCTGCGGCCGTCCGGGAAATTCTGCCGAGCGGCGCTGACATGGTCATTGATTCGAGCGGCTACCTGCCTGTTGTCGAGCAGTCGGTAAACATGATCGCAAACCGGGGACGTATCGGTCTCATTGCCGTCCCGGGGGCGCTCGACGCCGTGCTGCCTGTGCCAATCGTCCAATGGGTAACAATTGGCGGAACAGTTCGGGGCATCGTGGAAGGCGATTCAGTGCCACACGAATTCCTTCCGGAACTCATCGCGCATCATAAGGCCGGGCGACTGCCCGTTGAGAAATTCTCCAGATACTACAAGCTGAAAGACATAAACCAGGCCATTGAGGATGCGCATACGGGAAAATGCATAAAGGCGGTTCTATTGATCGACTAATGCTGAGAAGGGCCGAGATCGTAAATTAGTTTACAAAGTTATCGCGGCACACTAATATCTCTGCAGCCGCACAATAAGAACCAAACCGTGTCGGTCGGCCTCTTGGGGAGGAGTCATGACATCCTTCGTCTTCTCTGACGTGGTCGCCCGAACTGTGTTTACGGATGAAGGGCGTCGTTTCCGGTCGGCGCAAATTTGAATGACATATTCTTCGATGCACCTTGAGCGGGCAAAAGACGGCGTCGCGCGTCTGACATTCACGCAGGTCGAGCGGGGCAATCCCATTGACGGAACATTCTGTTCGGAATTCTGCGATGTGGCCAATGAGCTTTCATGTGATGAAGGCGTGCGCGCAGTATTGATCCGGGCAGAAGGCAAGGCCTTCAGCTATGGCGGCGATATTGAGATGTTCCTCAGGCAGCTTGATGAGCTGCCCGTGATGATCAAGCGATGGACAGCAGACCTGCATATGGGCGTATCGCGCCTGCAGCGGATGAACGCACCGATAGTTGCAGCCATACAAGGCATTTGCGCCGGGGGTATGGCAGGCATCATGGCCGGCGTTGATATCCTGGTCGCAGAGCCGGGGACGAGGTTTGTGGCAGCTTATGCCGGCATTGGTTATTGTTGTGATGCTGGCAGTTCGGTCATGCTGAGCCGCCGTATGGGATTGGCCAAAGCGCGCAAGTATTTCCTGCTCAATGAAACGCTTGATGCGGAGACAGCCTACGCCGCAGGTCTTGTCGATGAAATCGTGCCGGCCGCTGAGCTTGAACACCGTGCTAATGAAATTGCAGCCAAATTGGCGAGCGGGCCGACACTGGCCTATGGGGCGATTCGGCGGTTGATGACATCGGCTGCTGATCACGCGCTGGAAGCGCAGCTTGAGGCCGAAGCGCAGGCTCTCGCAAACATTGCAGGTACGCAGGATGCCCGGGAGGGGCTCCGCGCTTTTGGAGAAAAAAGAAAGCCGAAATTCAAGGGAGGATAGTTGGCGATGTGGGTATATCCAGAAATAAGAACGCTGGGTGATTACCCAGCCTATTGGTCAAAGCATGATCCTGACCGGCCCATGCTGCGCAATGCGTCGCGGACGATCACTTTCGCCGAAATGGACGTCCTGGCGAACCAGTCGGCCCACTGGTTACTTGAACAAGGTGCGGCTGAAGAGAAGCTGATCGGGTATTTTGGCAAGAACAGTTTTGACTTCTACATTGCATTGTTCGGATGTACGCGTACCCGCGCTGGACTTGTTGCTTTTAACTGGCGCCTCGCGCCGGTCGAACTCGCCGTTCAGATCGCAGATAGCAACACGCATCTGATCATAGCAGAGCGCGAACTTGAACCCTTGCTCTCTCAAGCAGTATCTGAACTGAACAACCGGCCGGCCATCGTCTGGATCGATGAAAGCGATACATTCGAAGCCCGAATAGCCTCTGAAGCCAGGAGCTTTCCCCCGGTTTTTGTTCAGGAATCTGATACAGCATTCCAGCTCTATACGTCGGGAACCACGGGCAGACCCAAAGGCGTCATGCTGGCCCATCATGCCACCAATATGATGCGCCTTTGCGAGCATTATGAGCCAGCTTATAAATGGGACAAGGATGATAGCTTCATCAATGCCTTGCCCAATTTCCATCTCCTGCATTTGGGGATTGCGCTCCAATGTCTCTACAATGGAGTCTCCATTACAGTGGAGCGCCAGTTCGATCCGGCAGCTGTATTGCATGCGATCTCTACGCTCAAGCCAACGCTTCTGACGCTTACACCGACCATGTTGCAGATGCTGCTCGACCATCCCGATGCGGCAAAATCCGACTTTTCGTCGCTGCGCCTGACCTTGTATGCCGGGTCGCCGATATCTCTCGGGCTGATCAAGCGGGCCATCGCTGCCATGCCCGGACAGTTCATGCAGTTTTATGGATCGACGGAAAGTGGCGGTGCAGCCTCGATCCTGCGACCGAATGAGCACAATCTGGAAGACGAGGCGAAGCTTCAAAGCTGCGGTCGCCCCCTGCCGCTGATTGAGTTCAGGATCGTCGATCAGGACGGTGCAGAAGTCCCCGTTGGCGAGCCGGGCGAGCTCATGATCCGTGCTCCAAGTATTACGAAGGGGTATTGGCGCCAGCCTGAGGTGACAGCCAGCATAATGGAAAATGGCTGGTACCGGAGCGGTGATATTGCGCGCCGGGACGAGGAAGGGCTTTACTACATTGTCGACCGCGCCAAGGACATGATTGTTTCCGGAGGTGAGAACATCTATTCGGCAGAAGTCGAAAGCGCCCTGTCCACCCATCCTGACGTCTCGGCAGTGGCGGTGATTGGCGTACCTGATGACAAATGGGGGGAGGCCGTGAAGGCGTGCGTCATACTCCACAAGGATGCGTGCCCGAGCGAGGCTGATTTGATCGCTTATGCCCGCACGCGTCTTGCCGGCTACAAGGTGCCCAAGAGCATCACGTTTATGGATAGTTTTCCGCTGGTGCCCAGCGGGAAAGTCTCGAAAAAAGACCTGCGCTCAGCCTGGTGGGGTGAGAAGACAAGAGGTGTCGCGTGACCATAAAAGCGGGCATCTGGTAGCTGAACAAGTTGCGTGACTGTCTCGGGTATGCCGATGGGTCATGCGAAAAGCCGTCCCCCATCGACGATCGCCGTCTGTCCGGTCGTGTAGCGCGCCTTCATAAAATAAAGGTAGGCCTGTGCAACCTCGTCCGGATCGCCGGGTCGAGGTACAGGCTGATGCTTGGTGAGGTTCTCCTTTGCATCGTCCGGCATGCCAGCCCAGGCTTCGGTATCGATGAAGCCAGGCGTAACGGCATTGACGCGGACAGGTGAAACATCGATCGCCAGCCCGCGAGTCAGATGTTCGACACCACCCATCAGGGCGGTCGATAGCGCCTGTCCTTTTGAGGGCCGATGGGCCAGAAGCCCGGCGGTCAGGGTAACCGAGCCGTCGCGTGCGAGTTTATCCAGGCCATGCTTCAGACACAGCAGAATACTCCAGAACCTGACATGGTAGGCTGCTTGCGCCTGTTCGAGCGAAAAATCCTTTCCGGCGGAATTGCGGTAGCGCGTCCATTCGCCAGCGGTATGGACGAGGTGATCAAACGGGGCCTGTGCAGCAAAAAAGGAGGCGATGCTCTCCTCTGATCGCAAGTCAACACAGCGACCACATGCGCCAGTCCCCAGCGACTCGCAGGCTGCCCGGACTTTCGATTCTGTGCTGGATGCAATGACCACCGAAGCATCTTCGTTCAGAGCTGCCCGGGCAACGGCTAATCCAATACCCGAGCTCCCACCTATAATAACAATTCGCTTTCCTTCGAGCATGGCTGACCCTCCTGACTTGCGCCTGTGCTGGAAATATCATCCTTCCGAATTCGTTCGGCAGTATTCAGTCTTCTTTCCGATCAGGCCCGTAGTTGAATACGGCGTCATAATCCTGCTCCCGTTGTCCACTTGCCTGATCATGCCAGACGAATGATGCGCTTGCCGGTGTTTTCGCCGCGATAAAGCCCGGCGATGGCGTGAGGGCAGGCCTCGATGCCATCGAGGACGTCTTCGACGTACCTCAGTTGACCGGCGCGGATCCAATCTGCCAGCTGACTGACGGCCTCGTGCCACCGCTCCATGTGGTCAAAAATCACGAAGCCCTGCATGCTGGCCCGCTTGACCAGAAGGTGCCGCTCAATTCGTGGACCTGACGGCCAGGGGCTCCATTGTGGAATCGCCGCGGTTCCGCAGACCACAATACGGGCACCGTTGGCAAGCAGGGGATAGACGGAATCGCTGACCTCACCGGCCGTGTTGTCGTAGTAAACATTCAGCCCGTCAGGGCAGGCATCGGCAAGCGATCGGGGAAGGTGGCCTGATTTGTAATCAATCGCGGCATCATAGTTGAAGTGTTCAAGGCACTGCGCGACCTTTCGGGGGCTGCCCGTAATACCAATGGTTCGCGCGCCAAGGATTTTGGCGACCTGGCCTGCGGCAGATCCCACGGATCCTGCCGCAGTTGACACGACGACAGTATCGCCGGGCCCGGGCCGTCCAATTTCAGTCATCGCGAGATAAGCCGTAATGCCATTGATGCCCAGCACACCGAGAGCCAGCGAGGGCGAGAGGTCGGTTTCAGTCACGGTCCTGATGATCGCCGAGGCGGGCACCACGGCCTGTTCCTGCCAGCCGAACCAGCCCATGACGACATCGCCCTTCGAATGGGCGTCTGCGCAACTCTCGACAATCCGGCCAACAGCCAGGGCGCGCATGACGGATCCCAAGGCGACCGGTTCGGAATAATTTCCGGTGTCGGCAATCCAGCCCCGCATGGCAGGTTCCACCGAGAGGAACATGATCTCTATCCGCACTTCACCTGCTGCAGGCGCCGGGTCGGTCCGATCGACAATTTCAAAGTGTTCGGCTTGCGCAATGCCGTCCGGACGCTTCGAGAGGATGACCTTGCGGTTGGCCAATGACGTCATCCTTGCGCTGCGAGACGGTCAAGGTGGCGTTCACGAAACACGATATAAAGCGGGAATGAAAAGCACACGCCGAGGTAGGACAGGATCGCAAACAGGCCCCCCCATTTCATGCCAGCGCCGATCCGCTGGGCGTCCGTAACAACCCAGACGACGTACACGACCCACACAATCAGGATATCGACTGACAGGAAGGCCCCGGTCCCGCCGGGGCGGATTGCATCGGCGAAAAAATCATACGCGTTGAAGATATTCCCCCCCCCGGCAATCCAAGCGAATGCGTACGGCCAGGTCAGGATCAGGCTCGCCAGTGCCACGATAATCAGGGCGAGATGCTTCAGGGACTTCATTGTGTTCTTCCTCCCGGACGTCAGTTGCGCCCCATTGCCTTTCTGGCCGCGGCATAATCGCCCGCCAGCCAGTCGATATAGTCTCCGGCGGGACCCGATATGCGCACCGCGCCGATACCCTGGCCTGCACTCCAGATTTCCTTCCACGCCTTGGCATTGTCGCCGCCGCCATCGATATTGACTCTCTTGCCCTCTGCCCGCCGGAGGTTGGATGGGTCCAGACCATGCGCGAGCAGCGAAGGCCGCAGGAACATTGCCGGGACCCCGGTAAAGCAGTCGGTCACGACGACATCGTCGGCAGCGCAATCGACGATCATCTGCTTGAACGCATCCTGCGTATTCGCCTCGCTTGATGCCAGGAAAGGCGAACCGACATAGGCCAGGTCTGCCCCAAGACATTCAGCGGCGAGGACGGAGCGACCCGTTGAAATCGCCCCTGCAAGGAGCAGCAACCCGTCCCACCACTCTCTTATTTCAGCCATCAGCGCAAAGGGAGAAATTCCGCCGGTATGGCCCCCGGCACCGGACCCAACGGCAATGATGCCGTCAACGCCCATCTCGGCGCATTTTCGCGCATGCCGGTTTTTTGCAACGTCCTGGAAAACGAGGCTGCCATTCGCCTGCAACCGTGCAACGAGATCGGGATTGGCAGCGAGTGCTAGGACAACGATAGGCACTTTGTACTTCAGGACTATCTCCAGGTCAGCTTCAAGCCGGGAATTGGATGGATGGGCGACCAGGTTGATTGCATACGGGGTGTCCCCCACAGTGCTTGATATGCGCGCGATATCCCGGTCCAGGTCGGCCGTGGAGCGCGGGTTGAGTGCAGGCATCGACCCGATAATGCCGGCCTTGCACTGAGCGATGACGAGATCGGCGGTTGACGCAATGAACATTGGCCCGGCCATGACCGGAATTCGAAGTCGGGCGCGCAAATCCTGCGCGAGAGAGTCGCGTTGAATCATCTGTCTCTCCACGAGATTCTCCCGTCATCCAGCGCTTTGCGGCGTTCCGAAGCGGCCTGGAAATGTGCAGAGCCGTCTTCTGCTTTCCAGATCTGGAATGAGAGTGTCTCGCCGGGCACCACAACGCCGGAGAAGCGGCAGGACAGGTGTGATATGTCCGCCGCATCGCGGCCGAGGGCGCGCGACAAGACCTGACCCGCCATGCCATAGCTTGCCAGACCGTGCAGGATGGGCTTGTCGAAGCCGGCCTTCCGCGCAAATTCAGGTCTGAGGTGAAGAGGGTTCCAGTCGCCTGACAGCCTGTAAACAAGAGCTGCCTTCGGCGACGTCGACAACATCGCCTGTACGTCAGGCGCTGTATCGAATGGAAAAGGTTCAGAGCGGGGCGTCGGAGCACCGCCGAAACCGCCATCGCCACGCAGAAGCAGCGTCTGATCGAGACGGCAGTACAGCGCCGACGTTTCAGTACTCCTGATCTCGCGTTCCACCGTAAGGACCGCGCCCTTCCGTCCGCCGCGGTCGGTCAGGGATTTGATGCGCGCCGTGCCGACAATCTCGCCAGCCGCAGGCAAGGGCGTTTCAAACCAGGCCGACTGCGAGATATGGACAAGTTTGGTAAAGTCGATCCCGAAGCGTTCGTCGCGCAGCCACATGCCAGGGGAAGCGAGCGTGACGGCGAAAGTTGGCAGGATAGCGAGATCGGTTTCATCCATGAAGCGCAGTTCAGCGGTATCAAGTGGATTATCGGGCAAGCCAACCCCGAGCGCATAAAGGATGGCGTCCCGCGCCGTATAAGCGGCGCGCGTTTCACCAAAATCATGAGCAAGCAGCGCGTCAGGATCAAGCATGTCAGACAGGGTCCCAGGTGAAGACATCTGCAGACCGATGCAAAGGGTAGAAGTCGTTGCGAAACTGGTCGAAGACGAGTTCGCCAATCGTCTCCGGCGTCCAGCCATCCGACGTGTGCGCCGTGCGGATAGGGCGTGGCTGGCTGAACAGGTAAATTTCATTATTGCGCACACCGAAGATCTGTCCGGTCACATCGCGGCCCGCATCGCTGGTCAGTGAAACGACAAGCGGCGCGATCTTTTCCGGGACGAGTTTCTTGAGACCCTCCACGCGTGCTTTCTGCTCCGGCGTATCGGTTGGAATGGAATCGATCATGCGTGTCCAGGCAAATGGGGCAACGGCATTCGAGCGCACACCAAAGCGCTGCATGTCCAGGGCAATGGATTTCGACAGGCCGACAATGCCAAGCTTGGCGGCTGAATAATTCGCCTGGCCAAAATTGCCGATCAGGCCGCTCGTGCTGGTCATATGGACATAGGCGCCGGACGCCTGTTCCTTGAAATAGGGCGCTGCAGCCCGGCTCACATTGAAACTGCCGCGTAGATGCACTGCCAGGACTGCATCGAAATCTTCAGGTCCCATCTTGTGGAAGAACATGTCCCTGAGATTTCCGGCATTGTTGACCACCGCATCAATCCGTCCAAAGGCGTCGATCGCAGCCGTCACCATGGCACCGGCGCCCTCCCAGTCGGCCACATTGTCATGATTGGCGATGGCCTTGCCGCCGTGCGCCTCGATTTCGGCAACGACCTGCTCGGCAGGTGAGGCCTCCTGCGCGCCGTCTCCGGATAGGGCAACACCGAGATCATTCACGACGACCGCCGCGCCCGCCGCGGCATATTCAAGCGCAATCCCGCGTCCGACCCCCCGGCCGGCACCGGTCACGAGCGCAACCTTTCCATCCATCACCCGCATGTTGAAAGGCCTTCCTTCATCACAACCAAATTCATGGCTCAATCCTCTCTGTCTTCGCGAACAAATATCCGAAGGCCATCAATAGCTCTTGGGCAGGTCGAGGACCTTTTCGGCAATGAAACTCATGATCAGCTGTTCGGTAATCGGCGCGAGGCGGGTCAGCGCGCTTTCCCTGTAAAGCCGCTCGACATGATATTCCTTGGCATAACCGAACCCGCCATGCGTCGCGACGGCCTGCCAGGCAGCATCATGGCAGGCACGCGCAGCCAGGAATTTCGCGCTATTGGCTTCTGCGCCACAGGGCTGGCCGGAATCGTAGAGCCGGGCGGCTTTTTCGACCATGAGCCAGGCGCTTTCCAGATACATCCAGCGTTCAGCGAGCGGGTGCTGGATGCCTTGGTTCATGCCGATAGGGCGATCAAAGACCACCCGTTCCCGAGCATAATTCGTCGCCCGTCGCAAGGCATCGCGTCCAATACCGATCGCCTCGCTGCCAATCAGAATACGTTCCGGGTTAAGTGAATGCAGTATATAGCCAAATCCCTTGCCTTCCTCTCCGATCCGGTCCTCTTCGGGAATGAAGAGATCATCGATATAGATGGCGTTGGAATCGACCGCCTTGCGTCCCATTTTCGGGATGAGCTGTACATCTATCTTCGACCGGTCGAGGTCAGTGTAGAAGATCGTGATGCCGTCTGTCGGGCGTGCACAATCCTCAAACTTGGTTGTGCGGGTCAGTAGCATGATCTTGTTGGCGACCTGTGCCGTGGACGTCCAGACTTTCTGCCCATTGACCCGGTAGCCGCCCTGTACCTTCTCAGCAAAGGTCTTGATGCGGGTTGTGTTTAATCCTGCATCCGGCTCGGTGAACCCGAAACAGACCTGGTCTTCGCCGGACACGAGCCGTGGCACCCAGCGTAATTTCTGATCGTCACTGCCCTTGACCACGATTGGATGAGGACCGAACAGGTTGATGTGGATTGTCGAGGCTGCTGCAAAACCACCGCCGCAGGCTGCGACCTCGTTCATCATGGTCATGGCTTCAGTTACGCCGAGACCTGACCCGCCGAACGCCTCGGGCATGGTAATGCCGAGCCAGCCGCCGTCGGCCATGGCGCGATGAAATTCGCGCGGGAACCGGCCGTCATCATCACGCGCCAGCCAATATTCGTCATTGAAGGGGGCGCAAACTGCGCGGACACCTTCGCGAATGGCGCTCAGGTCTTCTTCCGTTGGCAAGGGACGAGATTCGGTCATGAGGATGCTCCTGCAGCTGCAAGCGTCTTCTGCGCAGCTTTAAGGTGTGGGATGTCATACATTTTGCCGTCGATGCCGAGCGTGCCCGCATCGGGGTTGTCCGCAAACGCCCTGACGATCTTGCGTGCTTCGGCAATCTCTTCCGCCGAAGGGCTGAAACAGCGATTGATAGTTTCGACCTGATTGGGATGAATGGCGATCCGCCCTGTGAACCCGTCCCGCCTTGCCGCCCGGCAATCGACTTCAAGTCCAGCAGAATCTCGGAAATCCGAATATAGCGTGTCGATAGGAGCAACCCCGGCATTCGCGGACGCAAACAGGCACTGCGCGCGTGCGACCTGAAATGGAAATGTCCAGGAGCCGTCAGATTCCTTGTTCGACGTGATGCCAATTGCGGCGCCGAGGTCTTCAGCGCCCCAGGTCAGTGCGGCGAGCCGTGGGTGTGGCGGCGCGTAACTGCCGAGCGCGAACATCGCGGCGGGAGTTTCTGTGGCCACGACGACAATCCTGATCACATTGGCCTCCATGCCAGCTGTTTTCTCGAGTGGGTCGATCAGTGAACTGATGGCATCGAGATCGTGCGCCCCATTGGCTTTCGGAACCATGATACCGGCAAGGCCTGGTCGGACGACTGCAGCCAGGTCGTCTCCTGTGAAGCCCGTATCAAGGGCGTTGACCCGAACGAAGAGTGAAGGGGCAACGTCTTCCGCCCTGTCGATCCATTGTGATACGCGTTGCCGCGCGGCGGACTTCTGCGACGGGGCAACCGCATCTTCGAGATCACAGATCAGCACGTCCGCGCCGCTTTGGGCGGCCTTCTCGAATTTCCGGTCGCTGTCGCCCGGGACGAAGAGAAGCGAGCGCAGCCTCATGCCGGCGATCTCATCATCAGGGCGCCGCGCAGGGTCCTGCAGACGATTTCGTCTCGTTGGTTGAGACCGAGATGTTCAAATGTTACGATTCCTTGGGTCGGGCGTGACTTGCTATCGCGAATGGCCTTGACATCGGTGCGGGCGCGGATTGTGTCGCCTGAGAAGACAGGCACCGGAAACGTTGTTTCCGTCATGCCCAGATTGGCGACTGTCGTGCCGAATGTCGTATCCTGGACAGTGAGGCCGATCACCAGGCCGAGGGTGAATATCGAATTCATGAGGGGTTTGCCGAATTCGGTCGTGGCGGCGTAGTCATGATCGATATGGATCGGCGCCGGATTGTAGGTGAGAGCGGAAAACAGCATATTGTCATACTCTGTCACGGTGCGGCGCACTTCGTGATCAAAGATCTGACCAACCTCGAATTGTTCAAAATAAAGTCCTGCCATCTCGTCAGCCTCAATCCATTCGTCCAAGAATTGCCACGGCGGCGACGCTGTTGAATGGTGCCCCCCCCAGATTATGCGTCAGACCGAGCTTTGGGCTGCCGCGCTGGCGCTCACCAGCACGTCCCATTAGCTGGGTGTAAATTTCATACGCCATGCGCAGGCCGGAGGCCCCCACAGGATGGCCGAAGCATTTCAGGCCACCATCTAGCTGGCACGGAATATCGCCATCTGAATCATACCGACCGTCAAGAATGTCTGCCGGCGCCCGCCCTGGATCGGACAGGCCGAGATCTTCCATGATCACAAGTTCGGTAATCGAGAAGCAATCATGAACCTCGGTCATGTCGAGTTCTGATCTTGGGTCGCGGATACCTGCTTCTGCGTAGGCGCGCTGGGCGGCCGCCTGAGTATTCGGAACGCTCGCACCATCCCATGTACCAAATTGCATTTCGTTGCCGTTGCTTGCAGACAGCTGAATGGCCTTGACCGTGACAGGGTGGTCGATGCCAAGTTCCTGTGCGATCTGCGGCGTCGTTACAATGGCTGCCGCGGCGCCGTCGGACACGCCACAACAGTCGTACAGGCCGAGTGGGTCTGCGATAATAGGGGCGCGGAGGATTGTCTCCATGTCCACCGCCTTGCGCAAATGGGCTTTGGGCGAGGCGGCACCATTCTGGTGGCTCTTCCAGCTGACATGCGCCATTGCCCGCTTCAGATCGTCCGCGCCAATCCCGTGCTTGGCGGCGTAAGCACCGGCAAGCTGCGCAAATGTTCCCGGCGCCGAACCATAGGGCATCCACAGATCGTTCTGCACGCCCTTCGTCCGAAGGGGTAGGCCTCCGTATCCTGTGTCCTTGAGCTTCTCGACACCGATTGCGAGTGCAATATCGACGGCCCCGGCTGCTACCGCGTAGGCTGCGCCCCGCAGCGCTTCGGTCCCGGTGGCACACATGTTTTCGACGCGCGTTACAGGAATCCGGTCGAGACGCAGTGCGTGAGCGGCGGGGAGTGCGCTATTGCCGATATTAATATCATCGAGCGCGTTACCGACCCAAACTGCTCCGATCCGCGCTCGGTCAATGCCCGCATCGGCGAGTGCTTCTTCAAAGGCCTCAACCATGAGGCCGTCGGCGCCAGCGTCCCACCGTTCTCCAAAGCGCGTACACCCCATGCCGATGACGGCGACCTTGTCCTTGATACCCCGGCTCATGCGGCGTCTCCCAAATGTGGTCGCTGCACCGGAGCAGCCTTCCAGAAATATGTGCGAAATCCGAGCCCACGATTCATGGATTTGATCCTGAGGCGCATACGCACGAGCTGGCCGACGGTGAAACCGTCGGCCGGGCGATCAGCCATCTCCATCAGCACCCGGGCGCCATTTTCAAACTGCACAAGGCCAAAGTCGAAGGGCGGGTCTGGCGTAAAGTTCAGCCGATCGGCCGTCACGGAGATGATCCTGGCCTGATCGTCAGCCAGTCTGACATCTTCGAGCTGTTCTGAACCTGATATAGCCGGATTGACCGGGATCGCGCTCTTGGGAAACTGCACATTGCCCTGACTGTCGCGTCCGCCAATGAACCCGATTGTATCTCGCCCGACCCGCTCAAGCACGGTGGCCTGAGCCTTCTGCATGAACTCCGCCCGCATGCCCCAATCGATATCGATCGCGCTGGTCAGGCTGAGAAAACGCGTAATCTGGGTCAGGAGCTCGCCTTGTATCAGAGTGTCGGCCATAGAGGCGGCACCCACCACCGTCTCTTCCATCTTGAATATCATGGCATCGATGCCGCTTCCGAAGCCAACAAGAAGAACATGATCTCCAGATTTGGCGGCGGCAAAGGCGAGCCCCAGTGCGAACAATGCGTGGGCCGCGCCAAGATCGCCTGCCGCGTCCTCCAGCGTTGCACAGTGATTTTCTGCCGGCATGCCCAACTCGCGGGCCGCCTGTGCCCAGCAGCCCCGAACGGGTTCGGCAGCGGCCACCTGTGCGATCGTGGAGGGATCAAGACGGGCTGACTGGCAGGCTGACCTGATCGCGGGAAGCAACAGCTCGCTGACGGCGACATCGCGGACAAATCTTTCTTCATATGCATAAGATACGCGGTGATCGGTCGACGCGTAGCGATCGACAAAATCATGGGTTAGCGAGGCATGGCCGACCAAGCGCGCGCCGTTACCACCGGGGCCCGTGCGTGCGGCAGCCGCGCCATCACCAAATCCTAAATGGGAGGCATTGCCTGGTTGCGTAACTCGCTTTTCGGAGGCGGTAATGAGCTCATCGCGTCCGGCCAACAGGGCGTCAAGCAGGCTGCTAGTGGCCGCCCGCCGCGAGTTGGCGAGATCACTCGTCCTCACAGTGGCGGGGAGGGCAAGTGCATCGGTCATAATGGCGGACTGCGCGCGGTCTGTGAAATAAGCAGATGTCGAGGCGAATCGCAGGGCTTCCGGCGCGCCATGTCCAGTCAGTTGCCGCGCAGCTTCAACGGCCAATGTGAGAGGGTCTTCATCCCAGCCTGCAACGGCCCGCATGCCGCGGCGGGGCAGCGACAGTCCTGTCCAGCCAAACTCGCGGGCCGCATTGGCCCGATCCAGTCTTAACAGGGGCAGGTATCCCCCGATTGAGGTTATGCAGGCGTTCATATTCCTCCCGACCAGAAACTGATTTCTTTTCTTGTTACGCCCGCTCTATTCGAGAAAGCGGGCGCTCATGCCATCTGTATATGCGTCAGATAGTAAACCAATTGACTAATTTCTGACAAGGGGCTAATCAAGATAAAAATAGATAATCAGGGAGGCCTTGTGAAAATATTCGACGGAGAATTGCTGTCCAGAAAATCTGTGCTGGTCACCGGGGGCGGCGGTGGCCTCGGCCGGGAAATTGCGGCAGCCCTGTCCGGGCTCGGAGCACGTGTTTACATATGCGGTCGCCGGGTTGGGATGCTGGAGGAGACGGCGGCGGCGATATCGGCCAAAACCGGAAATCCGGTATTGGCTCACGCCTGCGATGTACGAGATGCAGACATCGTTGATAGCATGATTGAAAAGATCTGGCAGGATGGGCCGTTGACGGGGCTCGTCAACAATGCCGCCGCCAACTTCATTTCTCCGACCAAAGATCTCTCGGCGCGAGGATTTCGGGCGATCACATCGACAGTGATGGATGGCAGTTTTCATACAACACTGTCATGCGGCAAGCGCTGGATCGACCAGGGGGTACGCGGATCTGTCGTATCGAATCTGGTCACATGGGTCTGGACTGGATCGGCTTTTGTCGTCCCGTCCGCTATGGCCAAGACCGCACTCCATGCCATGACCATGTCTCTGGCAAGTGAATGGGGGCCTTATGGCATTCGTCTTAACGCGACAGCGCCCGGGCCGTTTCCGACTCCAGAGGCCTGGGAAAAGCTGAACCCGCTTCCGGACGCGCAAAGTTCAGCTACGGACTTTGCCACCATTCCCATGCGGCGCTTTGGCGAAATGCATGAGTTGACCAATCTGATCGCATTCCTGCTTTCCGATGCCTGTGACTTCCTGACAGGGCAGACGATTGCAATCGATGGCGGCCAGCACCTGGCGGCACCGAGCACCTTCGCAGACCTTACCAACATGACAGGCGAGCAGTGGCAATCCGCACGCGAGCAGATTGAGGCTTCGACGGCCAAATCCAAAGCTGCTCAAACAAAGGGCTGAATAGCTTATGATTGAACGCGACCTTTTCGATTCCGGACATGAGATCTGGCGGGATTCTGTGCGAAAATTCGTCGAGTCCGAGATCGTGCCTTTTCACGAGGCTTGGGAGGATGACGGCATCGTTCCGCGCGAACTCTGGCTCAAGGCCGGCGAAGCCGGGATGCTCTGTTGTACCGTACCAGAAGAATATGGGGGGCTGGGCGCGGACTATCTGCATGATGTCGTCGTCTTCGAGGAACTGTGGCGCTCAGGAGCGAGCGGACCTGGATTTCTCATCCATACTGACCTTGTTGCAACCTATATCAGGTCGTTCGGCACGGAAGCGCAGAAACAGGAATGGTTGCCCAAAATGGTCAGCGGCGAAGCCATTGGCTCGCTCGGGATGACCGAGCCGCATGCCGGCTCTGATCTGAAAGCTATCCGCACGCGGGCCGTGCGCGACGGTGATGACTATGTGATCAACGGCCAGAAAGTTTTCATTTCCAATGGCCAGATGTGCGACGTACTCGTCCTGGCTACCAAAACCGACAGTAAGGCTGGCGCCCACGGCATTACACTTTTTCTGGTCGATACCAGTCTGCCCGGGTTCAAGCGCGGGAAAAACCTCAAAAAGCTCGGCATGCGGGCGCAGGACACGTCGGAACTCTATTTCGAGGACTTGCGCGTTCCTGCCAGCGCCATGCTTGGCGAAGAGGGCGGCGGTTTCAAAATCATGATGACGAAGCTTGCGCAGGAACGTCTTGCGCAGGCGATCCGTTCGGCCACAGTTGTCGAGACGGTTCTGGACTGGACGGTGAAGTATACCAGCGAACGGGATGCGTTTGGCCAGACCATCGCCGATTTCCAGAACACGCAGTTTGTACTTGCAGACCTAAAGGCCCGTAGCGTGATGGCACGGGTGTTTACGGACAAGTGCATCGAGCTGTTCATGCAGGATAAACTCGATCCGGTTGATGCGGCGATGGCCAAGATGACGACGTCTGAACTCCATTGCGAGACGGTGGACAAATGCCTGCAATTATTCGGGGGCTGGGGATACATGTGGGAATACCCGATTGCGCGCGCCTATGCAGATGCCCGAATTGTGAAAATTGCCGGCGGGTCCATCGAGATAATGAAGACCATCATATCGCGTGACATGTTCAAGGGCAAAACGGGACAGAAGCGGTGAACGAGCCTTCGCTATTGGGAAATCCTGCCAACACAGGCATTAAATCCGAGCTATCAAGCTCAGGAGACATTGCCATGCAGAAACACTTAGATGCCAGCCTCAGATTCGGGTTCCTTATCCATGATGTATCGCGATTGCGGCGCATTGTGGTTGACCGCGCTCTCAAGCCACTCGGCATGACCCGGTCGCAATGGTGGATGCTCGCATTTCTGTCGCGCCGTGACGGGATGAAGCAAGGCGCACTTGCGGCTGATCTTGATCTCACCAAGGTCGCCGTCGGCGGACTGATCGACCGGATGGAAAGCGCCGGTCTTGTTGAACGCCGCAGTGATCAGCGCGACGCCCGCGCCAAGCGAATATTCCTGATTGGCAAAGGCAAAAGCCTCGTCAACCGCATCAGATCGCAAGTCGAGGCCGTTGAAACCGAAATATTGTCAACAGTGACCGAAGAACAGCTCGATGTCGCTGCTGAAGCCCTCGTGAGCATCAAACGTCAACTACTCGAAATGTTGGGAGGCGACGAAGATGCGTCGATTCCTGACTGAACTTCATGTTGAATAAGGGAGCATTAAATGAAGGGACTTGAAGGCAAAGTGGCTATCGTCACTGGCGGGGGGCAGGGCATTGGCCGTGCGCTGGTCCTGCGGCTGGCGCAGGAAGGGTGCAAAGTCGCCATATTCGACCTTAGCGCCGAGGCAGGTGCCGAGACGGCCAAACTCGCAGGCGATGCAGTCGTCAAGACATGGGTGCTGGATGTCAGCGATTTCGACGCCGTCCAGTCTGCCGTGGATTCAGTCGAATCCGACCTTGGGCCGATTTGGGCGCTCATCAACAATGCCGGTTGGGACCGGCCCGCCCCCTTCCTGAAAACAACACCGGATTTCTGGGACAAGGTTATCTCCATCAATCTCAAGGGAAATCTCAATACCCATTATGCAGTTGCAGGCAAAATGGCTGAGCGAGGCGGCGGCCGCATAATCAATATCGCGTCCGATGCTGCCAAGGTCGGTACCGCGATGGAAGCGGTCTATTCTGCGTGCAAGGGCGGCCTGATCAGCTTCACAAAATCGATCGCCCGCGAACTTGCGCGCAAGGGCGTGCTTGCAAATTGCGTCTGCCCCGGCCCAACCAACACGCCGATGATGGCTGAAGTGGCTGGATCAGGGCCCGATGCAGAAAAGTGGAAAGCCGCTCTCGAGCGTGGCATTCCTCTTGGACGGATGGGCGAGCCGGAAGATTATGCTGGCATTGTCGCCCTCCTGGTCTCCGAAGACGGAGACTATATCACCGGTCAGGCGATTTCAGTCTCCGGCGGCATGAACATGGTGTAATCATTGTCATGTCCAGCACACCCACAATACCGGAATCCTTCGAGCTGCTTGAGCCGACAAGCGCGTACATGGCAGCTTTCGGCACGATACTTGTCGATTTCAACAGGTTGCGACTCGGCTTCCAGGCCGACAGCCGTCACTGCAACCCAGTCGAAGCGCTCCACGGCGGCGCCATCGCGACGTTCGCAGACATGCAGCTTATGGCATCCCCAGATGCGATTCCTGATCTTCACACGCCGACAGTATCCCTCGACGTGGACTTTATCGGGTTAGCCGGGAAAGGGGACTGGATTGAGCTGCACCTGCAGATCGATCGGGTCACTCGCCGCCTCATTTTCACACGAGGCGACATCAGGGTCGGCGACCGTTTGCTGGCGCGTTCGACCGCAATCTACAAAAACAATGACAGGACGAGGTTTAAACCATCATGACACAGAAATTTGAAGACATTCTCTATGAGGTCCGCGGCCGCGCCGCCTGGATCATTATCAATCGACCAAAACTATACAATGCCTTCCGGGCACAAACGATCGAGGAGATGATCAGTGCCTTTAAGCTTGCTGCCGACGACCGCAATGTAGCGAGCGTGGTCCTGACAGGTGCGGGCGACAAGGCCTTCTGCACCGGCGGCGATCAGTCGGCGCACGAAGGCCAGTATGACGGCCGCGGTATCGTGGGGCTTCCCATTGACGAACTTCAATCCTTCATCCGCGACATTCCGAAGCCGGTCATCGCGCGCATCAATGGATTTGCCATCGGGGGCGGAAATGTTTTCGCGACCCTGTGTGACCTTTCGATCATGTCGGACACAGCAAAACTGGGGCAGGTCGGACCCAAGGTGGGATCAGTCGATGCTGGTTGGGGTACTGCGCTTCTTGCTCGCCATGTTGGCGACAAGAAGGCCCGGGAGATCTGGTATCTGAACCTGCAATATACGGCGGAGGAGGCCCTTGAAATGGGCCTTGTCAACAAGGTTGTGCCCGCTGACAAACTCGATGAAGCTGTCGATGAATGGACGGAAATCATCGGGCAGCGCTCGCCAACTGCCATCGCGCTTGCCAAGCGCAGTTTCAATGCCGACAGCGATAACATTCGCGGCATCTCGATGCTGGCACTGAACGCGGTCAAGCTTTTCTATGACACCGAGGAATCAAAGGAAGGCGTTCGGGCATTCACCGAAAAGCGGGCGCCCGATTTCCACGCCTTCGTCAAATAGAGGAAAGCTGAAGCGAGGCTTTCAATCATGTCTGGACCACTCCGACTCGAGCGAGGAGGCCTCGCTTCCGTCCTGCCGGCCGAATCGCACATTTTTGTTTCGGCCTGCTCGGCGGAAAGTGATCTGTTCGAAGACGAAATAGAGGCTGCAGGCGACGTCAGAAAGAATATTTCTGTATCAGGTGTATTCGTGCCCGGACTGAACTCGCAAGCATGGGCAGGTGCTGGACGAGTTATCACTTTCTTCCAGACGCCGGAACTCAAGCGAAGGCACGATCAAACGCGCTTCCTTCCCCTGTGCTACCAGGATATCACCCGGTGGTACGAGCAAAACCCGCCGGATGTGGTCATGTTGATGGTGGCGCCGCCCGATCAGAGCGGGATGTGCAGTCTCGGTGTTGATTGCGGCTTTGGGGGAGACCTCTGGCGCCGGGCAAAAATTCGCATTGCACAGATCAACCCCAGCATGCCGAGGACGGCGGGCGATGCGGGGATCCCGTTTAACGAACTGACAGCCTACTATGATGTCGCGCAGGATTTACGCACGCTCGACCCTGCGCCCGGCGATGCAGCCTCTCTACGAATTGCCGGTCTGGCCGCCTCCTATATCGGAGATGGCGCCTGCCTCCAGACGGGTCTCGGCAAATTGCCCGATACGATTCTGGACACCTTGCATGATCGGAAAAATCTCAGGTTGCACTCCGGTCTGGCCGGGGACGGAGCGTTGCGGTTGGTTCGATCAGGGGCCATGGCTGAGGGCGCGCCGGCACTCGTGGGTTGCGCCATTGGCAGTTCCGACCTGTATGCGGGTGCCACCAGTCCGCAATTCCAGTTTCGGCCAGTATCAGTCACACATGATGTGGCGCGTCTGGCACAGATCTCCGGACTCGTGACGATAAATTCAGTCATGAGCGTTGACCTGTTTGGACAGGGATTTGCCGAGGCGTCATCGCGGGGCTTCCTGTCCGGGCCAGGCGGTGCCACCGATTTTGCGAGAGGCGCGCGGCAAAGCGCTGACGGCGTGCGTTTGATTGTCTTGCCATCGAGCGCCGGAGAGGCCAGCCGGATTGTCGCGCCGGGCGGAGGGGTCGGCCCGGTTTCGCTCAGCCGGTTCGATATCGATGTCGTCATCACCGAGCATGGCGCTGCGGACTTGCGAAGCAAGGATCATCACCAGCGCGCACGGACCTTGATCGACATCGCCGCCCCACAGCACCGGGAAGAACTTGATCGCGCCTGGGCGCAGATCGCAGTGAAAATTTAAGGGAGATAAGAATTGGCAAGCCGGAAAACCATTATCAGTTGTGCTGTGACAGGATCGATACATACGCCGTCCATGTCGCCGCACCTTCCTGTCACCGCAGACGAGATTGCACAAAGCGCACTAGGCGCCGCTGAAGCCGGCGCCGCAATTGTTCATTTGCATGCGCGTGATCCAAAGGACGGACGTCCTGTCCATACGCCTGAGGATTTCACCCTATTTCTGAAGGTGATCAAACAGAGCAGCGATGTGGTCGTCAATCTCACGACTGGGGCCTCGCCCTACATGCCGGTCGAATACCGGGTCAAACCGGCCGAGACCTGGCAACCCGAAGTCGCGAGCCTGAACATGGGCAGCATGAATTTTGGCCTGTTTCCAATGTTGCAGCGCTACAAGGCTTTCGAGCATGACTGGGAGCCGGAAATGCTCGAGAACAGCCACGATCTCGTCTTCCGAAACAGTTTTAAGGACATCCGGTATGCCCTTGATACGCTGAACAAGACCGGCACGCGTTATGAGTTCGAGTGCTATGACACAAGTCACCTCTACAATCTGCATTATTTCTGGCGCGAAGGGCTCGTTCAGGCCCCCCTGTTTATCCAGACATGTTTTGGTCTGTTAGGGGGAATTGGTGCGCATGCGGAGGATGTAATGCACATGAAGCGGACAGCAGATCGTCTGTTCGGAAATAATTACCAATGGTCCGTGCTGGCTGCCGGTTCAAACCAGATGCCGGTGGCGGCAATGGCTGCCAGCATGGGTGGTCATGTCCGGGTCGGGCTTGAGGACTCGCTCTGGATTTCCCGGGGAGAGCTCGCAGTAACCAATGCGGCCCAGGTCGAGAAAGTCCGGCAGATCATCGAGGGGTTGGGCGGCGAAATTGCGACACCCGACGAGGCCCGTGCCATCCTGTCCCTGAAGGGAGGCGACAAGGTTGGCTTCTGACCAGCTCCATCTTGGAATTGCGGATATATTTTCCCGCGTGCCACCCGACCGTGATGCCTTGATCCATGACGGTGAGCGCTGGAGCTTCGGCGAACTGCAAGCCGAAGCCACCCGATTTGCGGCCGGGATGGCATCACGTGGCGTCGGACATGGCGACTTTGTCGCGTTCGCACTGCCAAACGGACCGCAATTCTTCGCGCTCGCCTTCGGGATCTATATGTGTGGGGCGATACCAGCCCCATTATCGGCAATGCTGGCCTCGGGTGAACGCGATGCGATCCTTGACTTGCTCAAACCTGCCATTTTCGTATCGGATGAAACCCTTGAGGACATGGTATCCTGCAAAAGCCCGCTGCCATCAGGACAGGTGTCTCCATCCTGGAAAGCCTGTACCAGCGGCGGTAGCACCGGTCGCCCCAAGGTTATTGTCGATGCGCGCCCGGCGGCATTTCCCGCCACAACGGAATTTGTCGATATCCCCGCCAATGGCCGCGTCATCATTCCGGGTCCGCTCTACCATAATGCGCCTTTTGCCTGTGCGATCTTTGCGCTGTGGCGCGGTAGTTGTGTGGTCACGCTCCCGAAGTTCGACGCACTGGAAACACTTCGTCTCATCGAGGCCGAACGCGTGGAATGGGCATTGATGGTGCCGACCATGATGGGACGAATTCTGGCCCTGCCCGGCAAGGAACGAAACCAGTTTGATCTGACCACCTGGTCCAAGGTTGTCCATACCGCCGCGCCAATGCCGGAATGGCAGAAGCGGGCCTGGATCGAGTGGATGCAACCGGAGCACATTTGGGAAGTGTATGGATCAACGGAGGGTATTATCCGCTGCTTTATCGGCGGGCAGGAATGGCTTGAGCGCCCGGGGTCTGTGGGGCGGCCGATCGGCGGCGTCGAACTGCGCGTTCTTGGCGATGCAGGCCAGGATTTGCCACCCGGCGCGACAGGAGAAATCTACGCACTTCCGCCGGGTGGCGGCGGCTCGACCTACAGATATATCGGCGCAGATTCAAAGCGGATCGATGGAGGTTGGGAGAGTGTCGGGGATGCAGGCTGGATTGACGCGGATGGCTATCTCTTTCTTGCCGACCGTATCGACGATCTCATCATTTCAGGCGGCGTGAATGTCTGGCCCGCCGAGGTGGAGGCCGCGCTCCTGCGTCATCCCCGAATCCGCAGTTGCGCGGTGTACGGCAAGCGTGACGAGGATATGGGCACGATTGTCCATGCGGTTGTCGAGACCGACGAGGGCCTTTCGCTCGATGATGTCAGAGCCTTTCTCGGTGATCATCTCGCCCGTCCGAAGCATCCCAGGTCGCTGGAGGTGCAGGACACGCCCGTCAGAGACGATGCAGGCAAATTCCGCAAACCCAAGCTTGGCAGGACAAGAACATGACAGAGCCCGTTCCGGTACTGACCCAATTTCGCATCGAGGCCGGCAGCTCCGGTCTGATCCATCTGATTTTTGACTGTCCGGACCGGACAATGAACGTCTTTTCCAACAAGGCGATTCACGAGCTCGGAGAAATCTCGTCCTGGCTCCAGGATGCTGATGTGAAAGGGGTCGTCATTCGGTCGGGAAAAGCCAGCGGGTTCTGTGCTGGGGCGGATCTCACCGAGTTGGGCGTCGCCTATGAAATGATTGTCGCGACCCGGCCTGCCGACAGGTTCGATGTCGCCTACAACCATTTTTTTCCGTTGAGCCATGCGATCCGCCGACTGGAAACGGCCGGCAAGCCGATTGCTGCGGCCATCGCGGGTGTGGCGCTCGGGGGAGGCTGTGAGCTCGCGCTTGGCGCGCACTACCGGGTTCTGGCCGACGCGCCTCGCGCCGTGCTGGGCTTGCCGGAATGCCAGGTTGGTCTCCTTCCGGGAGCTGGGGGGACGCAGCGCATGCCCCGGCTTGTCGGCGTCGAGGCCGGTCTGGACGTCCTGCTGAAGGGGCGTACCTATTGCGGGGAAGAGGCCTTGAGTGCCGGACTGGTAGGCAAGATCGTTCCCTTGGGCGAGGAAGTCCATGCGGCGGAAGCCTGGCTTCTGTCCGGGGATGCCCATGCGGTCCAGCCCTGGGACAAACCAGGCGTTTTGCCGCATCGTCATGAGGAGATCGCCAGCACGATTGCAACGCACAGGCACCGGGAACTTGCCCGCATGCTGGGGCATGAGCCAGCGCCCCTGGCCATCCTCGACTGTGTCGAACTGGGTATGCTGCAGCCGCTAGACGGCGCCATCCGGTCAGAGATGTCCGTATTCGCCAAACTCATCCAGCGCCCTGAGCCCCGCAACATGATCCGTACCCTGTTTCTCGGCAAGCAAGCCTATGAGAAGGCGACGCGGGCTGGAGCCGTTCCGCACAAGGTGGAAGCGGCGGCGAACCAGATTGCCACACTGGTAAAAGATGCGACCCAGAAGTGCCCGGCTCTGGCAAAAGCGGGTTTCGGCGAACATGCTCAAGGTCCGGTCCAGACACGGGCTGCAGATGAGCTTTGGGCAAGCGTCAATCCGGACACCCGGGCCTGCCTGGCAGAGCTCGGCACGCGGATTGTGCCACTCATCGCGGATTTCGCCGCCGACGAGCAGCTCCAGCTTGATCATCTCATCGTGCGTCAGGGTCTCGTTCCGGCTTACCTCGGGGGCGCGAGCGGTATTGTTGCGCTCAACTTGACGCCTATGTAGCTTGCGTACTCTCAGAGGCGAATAGGCCGAACACCGAACTCTCCATAGAGTGTAAAAAAAAGGGGCGCCCATCGGGCGCCCCACTAAAGTTTCTGGAGGAAACTGCCTAGAATTCCATGCTCAGAGTGGCCCCGAATGTAGCAGGCCTTCCTGCAATTCTGGACGCTGTATCTGAACCTGGGATCACCGTCGGGTAGTAGTATTCATCAGTGACATTCTTGCCCCAGACAGTGAACATCCAGTTGCCGCCATCATAACCTGCTCGAAGGTCCAGCAGGGCATAATCTTCGATCTTGAAAATGAATGGTGTCAGGGCGCTGTCAGGTGGCGTATTGGGGTAGACAATTGTGCTGCCGCCGAAGGCCGCATCTGAGTCTGATTGTCCGTGATATGTGGCCCCAAAGAACAGGTCTCCGTTGTTCAGGGGAACGCGGTAGTCGGCGTTCAATGAATAACTGAGCTCCGGCGTAAAGGGCAGGGGTTCGCCCGAGAAGTCCGTGACCTCGGCGGCGGTTGTCGCGATTACACTATAACCGGTATACTCATCCACTTCGGAATCCAGATAGGTCACTGCGCCTGACAAGGTCAGCCCGTCTGTTGGTCTGAGGGTGAGCTCCGCTTCAACGCCGGTAAGATGCGATTCAGGCACATTTACGAGAGCATCCAGCGTGGCAAAGACAGGGTCAGGAATCTTGCCCCGGACCTGCTTGTCCTTGTAGTCGTAGAAGAAGGCGGCAGCGTTGAATTGCGCCAGACCATTGGCCAATGTGGACTTTATACCGGCTTCATAGGCCGTTACTTCTTCCTGGACGACCGGCAAGAACTGATCCCATGACGCGGCTGCGGGAAGCGATGGGTAGCTGCCCGCCTTGTAGCCTCGGGCTACGAGGCCGTAGAGGAGGGTGTTTTCAGACAGGTCGTAGTCCGCACCGACCCGCCAGGACACATTGTCTTCAGATAGGGTGTTGGTGAATATCTCGTTGGGTACACCATCGAAGTTCAGGGAGATGCATCCCGGACCTTCCGTGCCGAGAGGTACAAAGGGCGTCCCCCCACCCAGTAGCCCGCCAAGCCCGTTGAGGACGGTATTGGTCAAACCCCCATCTGCGTCTTGAATACAGTGTGAGGCCTCTATCTCGGTGTCGGTAAAACGGGCGCTCGCTTTCACGTCCAGTCTGTCCGTCAGGCTGTATTCGACGTTACCGAATATGGCGTATGACGTGATGTCCTGGATGAGCTCGCCTTCAACGGAAAAGAAATCCAGCGTTTGCGGTCGCGAAGAGGTACCATCGCTGAAATTGATGCGCTGATTTTCCTGCGTGCTACTGTCTTCGTAGTTTGCGCCAATCAGCCAGGTGAAATTACCTGATCCGCTGTTAGCGAGGCGAAGTTCCTGGACGAAGGACTGGATCGTACCATCGGCCTTGATCAGGTCGGTGCCCGAGAGAGCCATGCCATCCCTGTCAATGACCTGTTCCTGCGTATAATCGCTATACGCGGTAATCGACGTCACGGTCAGATCTGGAGAAAGGTCAAATTCTCCGCGAAGAGAGGACTGGAAGAATTTCCTGTCCGCTTCGGGCTGCGCGATCTCGGACCAGTCGGCTGCCTCATTGTCTTCAACGGTAAAGGGTTGCGCATCCAGTAAGGCTGTGTTCGGAGCACTCGGAGTTTTCGCCCGAACGGCTACATGCTGCTGAGCCAGCGGATCTGACTGGTCCTGCCATCCGTTCAGGTTCAGCAGAAAGCGGACATTCTCGGAGTGGTCGTACGAGAGCAGGAACCGGCCGGCCGTGTAGCTGACAGAGCCGTTCTCGTCTGTCCGCGACGCGCTTTCCTGCCAGTCGTCGGACGTCTTGGTGTCAAACGCGAAGCGTGCGCTCACCTTGTCGTTGAGCGGACCACTTACTGCGCCGCTGGCTTCGAATGTGTCAAAGCTGCCATAGCCGATTTTGAATCGCGATTCTGCGTCGTCCGTCGGCTTGTTAGCGATAAAGTTGATCGCACCGCCTGTCGAGTTCTGACCAAAGAGCGTGCCTTGCGGTCCCTTCAGAACTTCAACACGTTCAGAATCGTATGCGGCATGGGCTGCGAGTACCGGAAATACAAGCGGCACTTCATCCGCATAGACGCTGACAGCCGGATACACGCCGAGGGAGCTTTCATTGAAGCCTACGCCGCGAAGCGTGAATATGGGGGTATTGGTATCACTTGGCGAATACACAAGGCCAGGCACCGCGGTTGCAAAGTCTTCGAGTGTATCGAGTCTTCTGGCTTCGAGCTCTGCGCCCGAAAACGCGGAAATCGACAGGCCAACATCATTGATATCTTCTGACCGCTTATTTGCAGTTACGGTGACAGTGTCCAGCCGCCTGTCAGCGGTTGTTTCATCGTCTGGTTCCACAGTGGCCTGAGCCCAGCTACACGGGGCAGCCAATGCCACTAGAATTGCAGCGGCAGAGACAGTTGAGCAATAGCGTCCTACTTTCATTGTTTCCTCCCCTGTCAGAACCCACGTGACGATGCGAATCTGACAATTGGTTTAAAAGAACTCGGATTAGCTTTGTTTTTCTTCCGAGCTCCTAGAAAGTAAACTACCTTACAAAAAAAGTGAAGCAAAATACGAATGTGCAGTTTTAGGATAGTGTTGCTGTGGCTCAAAAGTCACTCTAGAGCATGCCAGGTCTGCGATGTCGTGCGACGATAGCCTGTGCGGGCCGTGCCTAGAGAATCGCCATAATTGGTATGCCGATTTACAAAAAAGTGCCACACTACGACTAATCTGCGCAAAGAATCTTATGATTACAGGGGCGATGGTGGGGCTAGCGCACCTTCGATCCATTTGAGCAGGTCACTGCATACGTCCGCACGGTTGGTCTCATTGAGCACTTCGTGGCGTGCGCCTTCGTAAAGCCGGGACTGTATATTCAGCCCGGCTTGCCGGTATCGCTCGACCAGTAGGTGCCATGCGTTCAGCTTGCCAGCCAACGGATCGTCACTGCCCGAGAACAAGTAGATCGGAAGGCTTGGCGAAATTGCCGAAAAATTCCCGGGATCTGCCATACGCGCTGCATTGGCAAACAACGAGCCGAATGAAGCGGGCGTAAGTTCAAATCCGCAAAGCGGATCATCCGTGTATAGATCAACTTGCGTTTCGTCCCTGCTTAACCAGTCGAACGGTGTGCGGGCAGGCTGAAAGGGAGAATTCAAAAGTCCGAGAATATCCGGATCCGATATCCCTGCCGCGACCTGATCGAGGGCCGCTGAACCTGACAGTGCCACAGCATCCACTTTCTCGGCGTAATCAAGCAAGAGGAGCTGGGCAGCAAAAGAGCCCATACTATGTCCCAGCAGGATGATAGGGATATCATCGTGCTCAGTTCGAATGCGGTCAATCAACACAACGAGGTCATTAACGACAGCTGCGAATCCACCCGACCCGAATTCTCCGAGCTCGGTATGTTTCGCAGTCCGTCCGTGCCCCCTGTGGTCGGGTGCGTATATGTCAATACCCGCCTTCAGGAGTGGCTGGAGGGGTTCTTCGTACCGTTTGGCATGCTCACCCATCCCGTGCGCCACGACGCAGATAGCGCGAGGCGGACGGGATGCGCTCCAATGGTAGGCTGAAATTGGAAGCCCATCCCCGCCCGGGAACTCAATCTGTGTTTCTTGAGCGGTCATCCTTCAGAACCTCGCTATGAGTTCAATTCCGTATCGACGCGGATATGGAACGGTTGCAAACCGTGTCTGCGTACTGGGGTCGATCTGTACACCCGCATCCTTGTCATTATCGGTCAGGTTCTTGCCATAAACGGCTACTTCATAATTTCCAGAAGGTGCACGCCAGGCGATACGCGCCCCTGCATCTACGAAGGAGCTGACTTCGAAGATCGGCGCGTTGGTAGGCGAGTAGTATTGTGAGCCTGCGCCGCTGTAATTGGCATGAAGGACCAACTCGCCTCTGCCTGACATATCGTGAACATAGTCTGCAGCCAGATTAAATGTGTAGGGCGGTGCTTCGATCAATTCGTTGCCGGACAGGTCTGCTCCGTTGAGTGTCAGCTCTTCATATTCGGAATCGAGCAGGCCCGCGCCGGCTGTCAAAGAGAATGTCTCGGTCGGTCGCCAAACAGTTTCCACTTCCAGTCCCGAAACCCGTGAGCGTCCAGCATTGACCAGTTGCTGAGTTCCGATACCGACAACATTCAGGAACTGCTGGTTCTTGAAATTGTACTGGAATACCGATGCATTGAAGATCAGCTGGTTGTCGAAGAGTTCGGATTTCAGGCCAATTTCGTAGGCATCGAGCTTTTCAGGCTCAGCGGCGTTGAGATCGGCCGGATTTGTCAGGGCACCCCCATTTATGGCGCTGCTCCTGTAGCCTCGTGCATATTGCCCGTAGAGCATGATGTTCGAGGCAACTTCGAATTGAAGACCGATCCGGCCGGTTGGCTCACCATCGTCATAGCGCACGACCGGTTGTTGCGGAATGATGGGGTCAACCATGAAACCGGTCAGTTTCCCCTTGTCCTGCGTGTAGCGTACACCGCCATAGACCGAGAGTGTGTCTGTCAGGTCATATGATCCATCAGCGTAGATGGCGTAGGACTGGCGCAGCTGATCATAACTCTGCGTCAGGACAGGAAATGCCGGCGGGCCGCCAAACAAGCGGTAGACCGTGTTGATGGAGATATCGTCACTCTGGTGGTAGAGGCCCGCAATCCACTGAAACCGGGTATCGCCGTTGCTCGACAGGCGTAGATCCTGACTGAATTCCTCAGTTTCCGAGGCAAAGTCAATGTGCAGCAGATCCACGATTGAACCGTCGCCATCCACGAGATTGAGAAACCGTCCATCCACATATGACGTGATCGATGTCAGGGTAGCAAATCCGAAATCCTTGTTGAGTGTGAGATAGGCGCCGGACCCTCTGACTTCGATATCGCCTGACCTGTCCGTGGCAACCTGATCCCTGCCGAGCGGCGCGCCGGTAAAGGGGTTCATGCGCGGATTGACACCGAAGGCATTTACGCCTCCTGCCCCAGTGCCCTGATTAATCGGACCGATCGCTCGCGCATTATTGTCGACGACAAAACCGCGCAGGGTCGCATCGAAGCCGTCATTATTCTTGTAGGCTATGGTCAGCCGACCGCTGGCGCGATCAATATTGGATAGATCCCGGCCGTTTGGGTTCACGTTCTCGATATACCCATCTGAATGTGCGAAATTGAACGCGCCCCGAACCGACAGCGTATCCTCCACAAGGGGGAGTTCAGCTGCGCCTTGTGCTTCGGTGTAGCCGAAGGATCCAAACCCGGCCTTGATTTCGGCCTCGGGTTCGAATGTGGGGCGTTTGGAAACAAAATTGATCGCGCCCGCAGTGGTATTCTTTCCAAAGAGCGTTCCCTGGGGCCCACGGAGAACCTCAACCCGTTCAAGATCGTAGAGCTGCGCGCCGCCGAGAAATGAGGCCCCTATATAGACTTCATCGAAAAAGATGCCGGTCGGCGAGATCGCATTCAGATTGAACTCGGGGGTCGAGATTCCGCGAATGACGAATTTTGGCTGCGATTCATCGCCCAAGAGCGAAACACGCATGTTCGGTGTCTGGCGGGCGATTTCCGTTCCGGTGTCGATCCTGGAGTTTTCCAGAGACTCCGGTGTGAAGGCGGTGACGGAGACAGGCACGTCCTGAACGCTCTGCTCGCGTTTCTGGGCGGTGACCACGACGGTATCGAAGGTCCTTGTATCACTGGAGTCGTCGTTTGAACCGTTTGTATCGTCCGGCAGGCCGGCCTGGGCGTGGCATTGCAATGTAATCAGGGACGAGGTCCCAAGCAGCAAGCATGCTGCCAGCGTTCTGGTTTTCATTCTCATTTCCTCCCTCAGGAAAATTCCGGCCGGTATGTCGGTTACGTGCCGATCTGGTGGCCTGTTGTTTATGGCAGTTCCGGGACAGGACGTTTCTGCCGACGGGTCGTGTCTTTCTGTGCGGGCGTTCGTATCCTGCCATTTCAAGATGTGAGATGGATTTCGGTTTCCCACTCGCGGCACCTGTCGCGCAGCGGTGCTGGAACTGAGTCGGTGAAGATGGCGTCGAGCTCCGACAGTGATGCGATCCGGACCGGGGCGTGGCGTTGAAACTTTGAGCTGTCGGCCACCAGAAAAGCGCGGCGGGATTGCTGAAGGATGGCCCGGCTGAGCCGCACTTCCTGAAGGTCGTAGTCAAGTAGTTCGCCGTCTTCATCGATGGCGGATGTGCCAATGACGGCAAAGTCTACTTTGAACTGGGAGATTGTCTGCGCCGCAAGATCACCCACGAGACCGCCATCAGAATTTCTGAGCATGCCGCCCGTAAGAATCACTTTGCAGTGAGGGTTGTCTGACAGTGTACGGGCGATGTTGATGTTGTTCGTAATTGCCGTGATGTTCCGATGATCCAGCAATTGCCGCGCGACCGCTTCCGTGGTCGTTCCGATGTTGAGAAATATCGAGGAATTGTCGGGTATCCTGCTGGCGCAGAGTTGCGCAATTGCCTGTTTCGAGTCGGCGTGAGCCACAATGCGCTCACGATACCCGATATTTGACGCACCCGCCGGAATGATGGCCCCTCCATGAACGCGGTCTAATTTACCTTCGTCTGCCAGCATACTGAGGTCACGACGGATGGTTTGTGTCGTGACCCCGAACTGAGATGCCAGTTGGTCAACCGCCACGCCGCCCTCGCGGCGTGCAATACCGAGAATTTCGAGCTTTCTGAGTGATTGGGTCATCCCAAACGGCTCCATTCGAACCAACAAAACCGAACAATAGTGTACCAGTTGCTTAATAAAAAATCTTGCAAACCCCTATGATATATATCGACTGAAACGAAAGCAAACGAAAAAAATCGAACATTAGAAAACATCTTTACAAATCAAGGGATCGGGTTTGCCGACATCAGCCTACATCCGGAAAATCCCGTACCGTGGGCTGGGAATCGGTGCATTCAGCGCAGCAGCAAGAGCGATTCCCAAGGCATTGCGCGTGTCGAGAGGGTCGATCAGGCCATCGTCCCAAAGTTCCGACGTGGCATACCAAGCGCTGGATGTGCGTTCGTAATCGGCGAAAATAGGTGCGCGAAGCTGCTCTGTTTCCGTCTCGGTCAGGGTGCTTCCTTCTCGCTCAAGCTGTTTCATCTTGATTGCCGTCAATACATTGGCTGCCTGAGCCGCGCCCATGACACCGGTTTGAGATCGTGGCCACGAGAACATGAACCTTGGATCAAACGCTCTTCCGTTCATTCCGTAAGTGCCAGCACCAAAAGATGCCCCGCAATTGACGCTTAGCTTGGGGACTGATGCACCGGCCACGGCCATGATCATTTTGGCTCCATCCTTGGTGATGCCCCCACGTTCATAGTCTCTGCCGACCATGAAGCCGGTGATGTTCTGGAGGAAGACGAGCGGGGTCTGGTTCTTGTCGCACAACTGGATGAAATGGGCTGCCTTGAGGGCACTGTCTGAAAACAGCACGCCATTATTGGCCAGAATGCCAACCTGAATTCCGAAAATGCGTGCAAATCCGCAAATCAGCGTGGTTCCGTAGTCGGGTTGGTAGTCATGAAATCGGCTGCCATCCACAATCCTCGCAATGACTTCCTTCATATCGAATTGCACACGGGAGTCTTTTGGCAGGATCGCGTAAAGATCGCGCGACGGGTACGCCGGATCTTCTGGCCGCTCGGGTGACTGTCCGTACTTATGCGGCGTTCGCCACTGAGCGACCGTGTCCCGCGCAAGCGCTATGCCCTGAAGCTCGGAGCCAGCGTAGCGGTCAGCGACTCCCGACACGGATGTGTGCATCCGAGCCCCACCCAATTCATCTGCGCTAACATCTTCTCCCGTCGCAGCCTTGACGAGCGGCGGACCGCCAAGAAAGATCGCGCCCGTTCCTTCAACAATAATTGAGTAGTCGCTCAGCGCAGGTATGTAGGCTCCACCCGCCGTGCAATGTCCCATGACGAGCGCCAGTTGCGGCACACCCAGTTTGGACAGGATGCTTTGATTCCTGAAAATCCGCCCGGCACCATACCGGTCTGCAAAGAATTCATGCTGAAGGGGCAGGTAACCGCCTGCGCTGTCGCACATGTGAATGACCGGCAGGCGATTATCGATCGCGATTTCAAGCGCGCGAACGATCTTTTTTACAGAGAGGGGGTACCAGGCTCCACCTTTGACCGTCGAGTCGTCTGCCCGGATCAGGACTTCCCTGCCGGATACGATGCCAATGCCGACGAGTTGTCCGGCAGAGGGCGCGTCATCACCATAGTCTGCCTCACAAGCAGCCAGGGTCGATAGCTCAAGAAAGGGTGTGCCGGGGTCGAGCAGATGTTCCAGGCGCTGTCGCGTGGGCATCTTTCCCTGTCGTTCAATTCTGTCGAGATCTCTCTTGGGCCGATGATGGCGGGCGCTCTGCTGGCGGTCGTGAAGTTGTTTCGCCAGCAGTTCATTATGCTCCACATTCTCAAGACTGGAGGGCTCGCTCATGTTCAAGGAAGTCGGGATACGCAGCATATCAGTCAGCCGGCTGTAGCGTGACCAGCACCGCATCACGGTCAAACGAGGATCCTGGCAGCGAACGGATTTCATCAACAACGCCGTCGCGCGGCGCCTTGAGCGAGGTTTCCAATTTCATGCTTTCGATGACAATGATGATTTGTCCCTGAGCGATTGCGTCACCTGGGCTAGCGAGCACCGAGATGACCGTTCCTGGCATCGGCGCTGCGATGACATCATGAGAAGACGTGGCGTCAGACTGGGAAAATTGTTGGAGGGGAGACACATACTCTACTTCGAAATGCTGTCCGTCCATATGGATAAAAATTGTATCCAGATGGCGGGCGGCGACATAATTCAAGGTTCGATCAGCCAGACGGATCGAACCCTCGCCTGCTAACTGAAAAGACATCTGGGCCCCTTGGCTGGTTAGGAAATATGACAGCTCGTCCGAACTCGGGTTTCTGCTGACGGTGAACTCCAGGAGATCATCGGCGATCTTGACGGCATGTTTCATCAATTCCTCCAATCGCCGATAGTGGCGTGGAGGATTGGCACACGGTCGGCCGCATCCAGAACTTCGCGAATGTTGGCTGCGGCACAGGCCAATACGGCCGTCAGATCGCCCCGACGTTTATCGGTGTCACCGTGCGTCAAAGCGGACTTTTCCTGAATTGTGCCAGTATGAAAATTGCCACTGGCGACATCTTCATCGCGCAGAAGATCTGACAAGTAACCGATGTTAGTTCGGCAGCCGAGAATCACAAACTCCGACAGGGCTATAAGTGCGCGCTCGATGGCTTGCTCGCGAGTATTTGCGTGGACGATCAGCTTTGCTATCATTGGATCGAATGCGGCGGTGATGGCACCGCCTGCGATCACGCCTGAATCAATCCGGATGCCTTCGCCTGTAGGGGAGCGCATTACCAGCAACGGTCCCGTCGTTGGCATGAAATTCTGTTCCGGATCTTCTGCATATATGCGCAATTCGATGGAGTGTCCGGTCAAGGAGACATCGGTCTGATCGAACCGTAGGGGCTCACCCATAGCGATTCTGATCTGCTCTTCGACAAGATCGATACCCGTGACCGCTTCGGTCACAGGGTGTTCTACCTGGATACGGGTGTTCATTTCCAGAAAAAAGAATTCCCCATTGCCGTATATGAATTCAATCGTACCGGCTCCCTCATAACTGGCTGCTTGCGCGATGCCGGCGGCAACCCGGCATATCTCCTCGCGCTCGGTGGCGCTCAAAGCAGGGGAGGGTGCCTCTTCAACGACTTTCTGGAAGCGGCGCTGCAGTGAACACTCTCGTTCGAAGAGGTGGAGGACTTTGCCATGCGCGTCGCCGAGAATTTGAACCTCGATATGACGTGGATTCTCGATGTATCGTTCAACGTAAAGCCTGCCATCGCCAAAATAGCGCTCACCCTCGCGCCTGGCAGTCGCTATCTCGACCGAGAGCGCATCAAGGTCACGCACAATACGCATCCCCTTGCCGCCGCCGCCCGCAGAAGGCTTTATGAGGAGCGGTGCGCCAATTGCCCGGGCGCGTTCTTCGAAAGTACCGGGATCATGATCCTCTATTGCAGAGGGGGCGACGGGAAATCCGCTCTTTTCGACGAAAGTTCGTGCACGGATCTTATCACCCATCAGTGCGATGGTTTCAGGCCGTGGTCCAATAAAGATCAATCCGGCGTCCCGGCAGGCTGATGCAAACGCCGCATTCTCGGAGAGAAACCCATAGCCCGGGTGAACAGCATCGGCGCCAGTCTTGATTGCGGCCTCGATAATCTGCTGGCCGTCCAGATATGCAGCAACTGGTGTATCGCCGGTTAGCTCGAAAATTTGACCAGCTTGCCTGACTGCAATGGTGCCCGCATCGATGCGATGGTAGACTGCCACGGATCCGAAGCCCATCATGTTAAGCGTCTTGAGAATCCGGGCAGCGATTTCACCGCGATTGGCAATGAGCACTTTCATGTTCTTGCGCCTGCGCCCAGGTAACTCCGGCGTAGTGCCGTCTTGTACAATTTGCCGTTGTCCATGCGCGGGAGAGTCTCGACGAAGTCGAATACTCTGGGTGTTTTTATCGGCGACAGCCTGGCACGGCAGTATTCTCGAAGCTTCTCTTCAAGTTGGCTGTGATCGACTTCACATAGCCGTTCCGGCTGAACCACCGCCCAGATCGCCTCGCCGAATTCCTCGTCGGATAAACCGAATACTGCAACATCCCTGACCTGCGGGTGCATGATCAGTGCGTCCTCGATTTCCTTCGGGTACACATTGACGCCGCCGGTAATGATCATAAAATCCTTGCGGTCGGACAGAAACAGGTATCCGTCTTCATCCAGCCAGCCCATGTCGCCGAGCGTGAACCAGCCGTTCGGGAGGGTCGCCGCCGCCGTCTTTTGCGGGTCATTGTGATAGGTGACCTGAGGACCATCCGAGAAGTAGATGTGGCCGGTTTCGCCGGGAAGGAGTTCCTTGCCCTCTTCATCGACGATGTGCACCACACCGAGCACGGCGCGCCCGACAGAGCCGGGACGTTGCAGCCATTCTTCGGAGGTAATTGCGGTTAGACCAACCGCCTCTGACCCGGCATAGAATTCATGAATGATGGGACCCCACCAGTCGATCATCTGCTGTTTGAGTTCCGGAGGGCATGGCGCCGCAGCATGGATTGCGACCTGATGGCTGGACAGGTCGTACCCCTGCTTGACCTCTTCCGGCAATCTGCTCAATCGATGTAACATGGTCGGTACCCACTGGCTGTGAGTGACGCTGAAATCCCCGATGGCAGCGAGCGACCGCGCGGCATCGAATTTTGAGAGAATCACATTGGTTCCGCCGAAGCGGTGAACGGCCATGCTGAATTTCAGCGGCGAGCCGTGATAGAGCGGTGCAGGTGTGAGGTAGATTGTCTTGTCAGAGAAGCCGTAAAGTTTCTCGAAAAGCTTTGACAGAGGATCTGCGTCGTCTCGCTTTTTTTCCAGACTGGGTAGAATGCCCTTGGGCTGCCCGGTTGTGCCTGATGAGTAGAGCATATCTGCCCCGATGGCGGAATCGCCGGCTGATTGCATGGGGCTAGCAGCGGCGACCGCATCATCCAGCGCTTCGAAAGGAGACGCCGCTGCACGCGTCATGAACCATCGCGCAGTCGCAGGTCCGGTTACATCGCGGGCTTGCAAGACAACGTCTTGAAATACTGGCTCGGCAATCACGCACTGCGCGCCGCTATCCAGTATTATGTGCGCAACTTCTTCCGCCTTCAGATGGGTGCTGATGGGGGTGAAATAGAGACCCGCGAGCCACGCACCCCAGCATATAGGGTGAAACTCCAGCCCGTTTTTCAGCATGAATGCAATATGATCGCCACGATCCAGGCCCGACGCGCGCAAAACAGTCGCGATACGTGCAGCCCGGTCTGCAAGCTGGGTGTAGCTCATGCGTTCGCCTGTTTCGGCAATGATGGTTGCCGGCTTGTCGGGCGATGTTCCTGCAATGACAAACGGGTTCATTGGATTGCTCCTGCGTCAATCGACCAGCGGCGGTTGCCGTCATGTAGAATACTGCATAACAGAAACTGTTTACTAAATGCAAGATCGACAAGCGACCTGTTTGCGGCCTGGCCCGGAAGAAATGAGGAGCCAGCTGTACAGAGATCCTGCATTTAATCAGGCGGAATCAGGTTTCCCAGAACCATCCCGCCATCACAGCTGAGAATCGAGCCCGTGACAAAGGATGCTTCATCTGAGCTGAGCCACGCAACAGCCTGGGCAATGTCACGCGTGGTCCCCAGACGTGGCACGGCGAGAGCTTGTCTCACCTCATTTTTGCGTACGGCATCGGGTGCCAGTCTTGTAAATCCTTCCGTGTCAGCAACGGGGCCAGGAGAAATTGCATTGACGCGGATGCCTTCCGGTCCCCACTCCATGGCAAGGCACCTTGTCAACATATCGATGCCGGCTTTTGCGGCACAGACGTGTGATTGCTTTTTCATGGGCCTCTGCGCCTGGGGCGCTGTAATACTGATGATGTTGGCGCCTGGACGGCGAAGCAATGGATAGGCAGCCTTCATGGCGTTGAACGTGCCGATCAGGTCGATTTCGACAATTGTCCGGAATGCATTTGGTGACATCTCGCTTGCTGACGCAAAGAAGTTTCCTGCAGCTCCACAAACCAGTGTATCCAGCGGTCCCCACTCAGCGCCGATCGTCTCAGCCACTTCAGAGAGGCGCTCAGGATCCCTGACATCCGCCGCGTAGGCAAGGACGTCCACGCCGGCATTCGAAAGATCCGCGGCAGCCTTGCCGATGCGCGCCTGGTCACGGCTCAGAATGGCAATGCGTGCTCCGAGACCTCCCATGTGCCGTGCAATACCCAGATTAATACCGCTCGAGGCACCCGTGATCAGAACTGTCTTGCCAGCGTGAGGTCTGCTGTCAGTCATCTGGATCGGATCCGTTCGCTGAAGTGGATTCGAAATAGTCCGGTCGGTCGATCGTCCATAAGTCTCCCCAGCAACTTGCGCCTCCATCCAAGGTCACTGTCTGGCCTGTCATGAAGGCGGACATGTCACTCGCCATAAGGGCGATCATGTGCGCCACATGCCAGGGGCTTCCGAGTGTCCGCATAGGGTTTGCGTCAGGAAATAGGTTTCGCGCCGCTTCCGGGTAAACGTCCAGACCCGCCGTCTCAATGAGGCCGAGGGCAAGACAGTTTGTACGTATACGGTACTCAGCCCATTCAATTGCGAGTGTCCGTGTCAGGTTCTCGATGCCAGCGCGCGCTGAAGAGCTGTGGGCGATGCCCGGCATGCCGCGAGAATTGCTTGCGGTTATGTTGACGATCACACCGGGCTTTGACTGTCGGATCCAGTTTCGAGCAGCGGATTGCATTACGAACCAGGGTCCGGTTAGGTTGTTATCAATGACGGCCCGCCATCCATTTGCAGTAAAGTCCAGAGCCCGCTGGGCGAATTGTCCGCCCGCATTGTTGACGAGGCAATCAATTCCGCCAAACCTTTTGTTGGCCTTGTCCATCAACTGTTCCACAGCGCCCTGGTCACGAATGTCAGCCTGAACTGCGAGCAAAGGCCAGTCACGCTCGGAGAAGGCCGTTTCCAGGGCAGTCAGCTTTTCCGCAGAACGGCCACATGTCACGATTTGGGCATTCAGTTTAGCGAGGAGCCAGGCGGCCGCCTTGCCTATTCCACTTCCCGCACCGGTGACAAGGATTGTGCGACCGGAGAACAGCCCTTCTGCCAGGTGTATGGGGGCACTATCCAGCGCGTGATCGGATAATCCCGAAGTCATCGCGCCAGTATCTCGCCAGCAATTATGAGCTTGCGAATTTCAGTCGTACCCGCTCCGATTTCCATTAGCTTGGTCGCCCGAAACAGCCGATTGATTTCCGATTCCCAGATATAACCGGCACCGCCATGAATCTGTACGGCATTATCAAGGACGCGGTTCAGGGTATTCGCGGCATAGAGGACAGAGGCGGCAGTCTGGGCATGAATTTCTCCTCGCCCCCCTTCGCCATGACCGGTCTCGTCGCAGCGCGCGAGGACCTGGTAGGTGTAGGCGCGCATGGTTTCGATGCAGACATACATCTCGGCGAGGCGAGACTGTATCATCTGGAAACTGGCAATTGGCTGGCCGAATTGCTGCCGGGTGCGTGCATAGTCGACACTGAGGTCAAATGCTCGTTCGCAGATGCCAAGACAAAGGGGCGAGATCATAGCACGCTCGAGATCGAGTCCGCTCATCACGACTTTTACGCCCTCATTCTCACCGCGAAGCCTGTTGCTAGCAGGGACACGCATCCCATCAAAAACCAGTTCTGCGGTCTGGCTCCCCCGCCAGCCCATTTTCTGGAGCTTCTGCGCGACCTTGAATCCCGGAGTATCGGTTTCGACAAGGAAGGCGGAAATCCCTTTGGAGCCTGCATCGGGGTCGGTCTTGGCGTACAACAGGACGACATCGGCGATGGGGCCGTTGGTAATGTAGATCTTGTTTCCGGATATCACATAGTCGTTGCCGTCGCGGATTGCTTTGGTCCGCATCGAGCCGAGCGCGTCGGATCCCGCTCCAGGCTCGGTCAGACCCAAAGCCCCAACCCATTCGCCAGAGCAAAGTTTTGGCAGAAACCGGGCCTTTTGCGCTTCGTCCGCATTGGCAGAGATGTTCGCGATGCATAGGTTTTCATGAACAACCCAGGCGAGCGCGAGGGCGTGGTTCCAGCGCGCGAAGGCCTGCGCCACCAGGCCGGTTGATAGAAAGTCCAGACCCAGGCCACCATGGGTTGGCGGTGCGTTGAGCCCAAGAAATCCGATCCTTGATAATCCGGGCATGAATGTCTCGGGCCACCACTCCTCGGCATCCATCCGATCAGCTAGAGAATGAAGTTCACTCCGCGCATATTTGTCGGCTTGATCAAGTATCGCCTGATGGTCGGGTCCGAGACGACTAGACCATCCGACCGGCATTGGATCGTCAAGACGAGTGTCCATGATTCTGCGCTCCAATCCTGCCTTCGCGATTGTGCATATTGGAAACAATTTATTGAATCAAGTATTTATCTCTTCAAGCATATGCCCCAGAGAATGCCGGAAACTCGAGCGCGAGGTCACTTTTTCGAGGGCAGGGATCTTTCAAATTCGCCGGGTATTGTGACTGGAGGTGGCGCGATCTTGCCTGAAGCTCCCGCCAGCCGAGCTTCACGTACCGATCGCCGAAAGGACAGGGCAAAGAAATCGATCCCCCAAGCCAGCTCATCATTTTCTACATGGGAGATCTGGTTGGACAGGTAGTCGATCGCCGCGCTTGTCATGCTGTCAACGAAGTTCTGCCCCCGCCGTGTGAGCCGTACGACCTTTTCACGACCGGATGCTGGGCTTTCTTCATGATCGATGAAATTCAGCGGAGGCTTTGCAAGCTCGCGCAGGAGTTTGGAAACATTCGAGTTAGAAATTTCGAACCAAGCCGAAAGGCTCGTTTCAATATCCTTGCGCCGCATCCAGCGGTGATCGCCCGCCCGGGAGTGTATCAGCCAAAGGATGGCTGCCTGCTTACGCGAGATCACACCTTGGCACATCACACTCTCCAACTCCATTCCGATCCTGTAGTGGATGGGATAGAAGAACTGGAGTAGTTGCGTCGTAAGCCGTCGATGTTCCAGTGTCTGGTTGTCCGGAGCCTTGCGGGCAGTACCTGTTTTTTTTGGTCTGGTGGTCAATTGCCAATTCCTCTGCTGATGCCGTTTTATACGCAATCGCCATGTTGATAAAAACAATTTACTCAGTAAATAATGTCAGCACTATAGTGTTTGATCGATTGCTGGCCAGTATGAGTACGCGCCAGCACTGCGAGGCAGCGCAGAGCGCGAGCTGTGACGCACGAACTACCAAAGCGAGAACCCGAATGTTGCGGACTGTCAGATTTGAGATTAGCGGATCCATCGGCGAGCTCATCCTGAACCGGCCAAATGTCGGCAACGCCGTTTCGCCCGACCTTGTCGAGGACTTGGCAACGAGTGTCGAGGAGGCCGCCTCGTCGGAAGCGAAAGTCATCCTGGTATGGGCTGAAGGGTCTGATTTTTGCTTTGGTGGGGATATCCGCCACCTTGCCGCGAGTGGCGAGTTGCTTAGCCAGGAACTTGGTTCCATGGCTGAACGGACGCATGCAGCATTGAGCAGGTTGCGTAACCTGGAAATACCTATCGTCTGCGCAGCCCAGGGACATATCGTTGGAGGTGGACTGGGTATCGCGATGTGTTCCGACATCCTGCTGCTGTCTGACTCCGCGCGTCTTTCGACAGGATACTCCCGCCTTGGTCTGAGCTGCGATGCCGGTGTCAGTTATCACCTGACGAGGCTTATTGGTGAAAGACGCGCGCTATCATGGTTGCTGCGGTCGCAGTTTGTAAATGCGCAGAAGGCTTTGGCGCTCGGAATTGCGGAAGAGATATTCCCGGAGAAAGAGTTGCTGTCTCAGGCCCGCGGGGTGGCACGTGAAATATCTTCTGGCGACACGGCGCTCTTTCGGGCGCTACGAATGCTTGTCGCCAAATCTTCGCAGAACAGCTATCAGGAGCACCTTCGCCTGGAGGCTGAAACGATCGTGAAGCTTGCTGCAGCAGATGATGTGGCAGAGCGCCTACAGTCACATCTTGCCGCAGGAAAACGCAATCACGGCAAACCCGACTAAGCACGCCTCCCTACTCAATTCCGAAGTTCGACTGACTCCAAACATCAGGTTGACCGCGCGGCAAGGCCTGCATCGCTAGAAAATGTCTGATAGGTATATGTGAGTCAATTTCAGGAAAGCCATCAGGTGAGCATGGATATAGATACCAATCTGCGATTTGGATTTCTGATCCATGACGTCTCACGTCTACGGCGTATTGTCGTCGACCGGTCATTGAAGCCGCTTGGCATTACCAGATCTCAATGGTGGGTTCTGGCTTTTCTGTCACGGCGTGACGGGATGACACAATCAGCACTGGCGACTGACCTTGACCTCACGCGTGTCGCTATCGGCAATCTGCTGGACCGTATGCAGAGTGCCGGCTTCGTAGAGCGACGAAGTGATCCGAACGACCGGCGCAGCAGGCGGGTCCACCTCACACGGCCAGGACGGCAGATTGTTGCAAAAATCCGTGCCAGCGTGGATCGTCTCGAGCCCGATCTGTTGGCCGGTATCAGCGAAGAACAACTCAATCAGGCCGCAGAGACACTGGTTATTCTGAAGCGAAATCTTCTGCGCCTTGCCAGTCTGCAATCCCTCACGGCTGATGAGAGTGTCATAGCTGACAGCAAGTAAAAAGTCGTTGCTGAAGCGCCAGTGGATAGGCTTAGGACGGAATGCGTCTGGTTCCTGCCAGGGTACTTAGCAGAAGGAGGTTCGAGCCTGCGAAGGCGAAGGGCGCTGATATGTGGGCACGTCCCATTAGAATAGTGTCGAAAGTCTCGATGATGTTTCGTGCAGAGCTGCCAGGCAGGTTTGCACGGGCGGCAGGCGTCCTGGCGCAGCCGAGATAGACAGACCCGCGAGAGTATCGCCGCGCCTGCCATAAACGGGGACGGCTACGCAGTAGAGCCGGTCATCGATTTCGCCCTCATCAAGCGCAAATCCCTGCGCGCGAATTCGCTCAAACTCCTGCAACATCTCGCAGGGGTCGGTGATCGTTCGTGCAGTCAGGCCAGGAAAGGGACCGTCGCCGAGATAACGGTCCAGCTCTTCGTCCGGCAATGCGGCGAGCAGGATCTTGCCTATCCCGGAACAGTAAGCCTCAAGCTGTCCATCTTCCCGCGTAAAGACTGACTCATCTCCGGCTGACACTTTCACCAGATAGGTGACCATATGCGTCTCTAGGATGCCGAGATGGGCGGTAACGGACAAGTTGTCAGAAAGCCTCCGCAGAGGCACGCGACCTGCGCGTGCGAGTATATCGTTCAGTGAAAACCGCTCGGTCTGTTTCAGCAGGCTGGGGCCTGGACAATACTGCCCGCGTCTCACGCGCATTAGAAGACCGCTTGAGACGAGTGCGCTGAGGTGGCGGTACAGCGTTGCTGGTGTTAGGCCGAGACGAACCCGAAGTTTTTCCTCCTCAAAGATACCGTCGTCATCGAGGACCGCGAACAACACGGCTGCGGACTTGTCGCTGGACTTGGATCCGTCACGGTGGTTCAAAGGTCTTGCTATAAACTCGCATAATATGAGAGTATCTGCGATAGCTCAAATTGTGTGGCCGCACAAGTCCTGTAGGGTTCCGTGCACAAAGCAGGGAGCAGGAACCGGTGGCCCAAGACGAAAAAGTTCAGGTCGCGGCTGACAGGTTGTGTGCCGCATATGAAACCGGCAAGTTCTGCGAACCGGTACGAGACCTTATCGGTCTTGATCTCGGTGCAGCCTATCAGGTCCAGTCGATCAATGCTGGCCGCTGGCTGGAGGCGGGCCGGCGCATTGTCGGGCGCAAGATCGGGCTGACGTCGAAAGTCGTGCAGGACCAGCTCGGCGTCGACCAGCCGGATTTTGGCGTCCTGTTTGCCGACATGGAATTTGCCGATGGGGATACCGTGCCGGTTGAGCGAACCCATCAGCCAAAGGCCGAAGCGGAAGTCGCGCTCGTCATCGGACGCGCCCTGCCAGCTGCCGATCTTACCCTCAACGACCTCATCGCCGCTGTCGACCATGCCGTGCCGGCCATCGAAATCGTCGGCAGCCGGATCGCCAACTGGGACATCCGCATCTCCGACACGATCGCCGACAATGCCTCCTCCGGACTTTATGTGATTGGTGGCCCGAAACGCTCACTGGATGGCCTCGACCTTGCCGGCGCAGGTATGGTGATGAAACGCAACGGTGAGCCGGTCTCTCAGGGCTCCGGCGCGGCCTGTCTCGGCAATCCGCTCAATGCGGCCCTGTGGCTCGCGCGCAAATGCGCCGCCCTCGGCATGCCGCTTGAAGCCGGGTCGGTGGTCCTGACCGGCGCCCTCGGACCCATGGTGGAGATGGTGCCCGGCGATGTCTTTGAAGCCTCTATTGACGGGCTAGGCACGGTCACGACCTGCCTCTCGGGAAAGGACGAATAAATCATGACCACCAGCAAGAAGACCAAAGTGGCAATTATCGGCTCGGGCAATATCGGCACTGACCTGATGATCAAGGTGATGCGGACCTCGAAGACGCTGGAAATGGGCGCGCTTGTTGGCATTGATCCGGACTCGGATGGTCTGGCGCGCGCAAACCGCATGGGCATCGCCGCCACGCATGAAGGCATTGACGGGCTGACCGGCCTTGATGTCTGGAATGACATCGGCCTCGTCTTCGATGCGACATCGGCGGGCGCACACAAGAAGCACAGCGAGATCGTCACGGGCGCAGGCAAGACCATGATCGACCTCACCCCGGCCGCGATCGGGCCATATGTCGTGCCGGTGGTGAATGGCGATGCGCATCTGGACGCGCAGAACGTCAACATGGTGACCTGCGGTGGTCAGGCGACGATCCCGATTGTCGCGGCCGTGTCCTCGGTCGGAGATGTTCAGTATGCGGAGATTGTTGCCTCCATCGCGTCGAAATCTGCCGGGCCGGGCACGCGCGCCAATATCGACGAATTTACCGAGACGACGTCCGCGGGGCTGGAGCAGGTCGGGGGTGCCCGGCGCGGCAAGGCGATCATCGTCCTCAACCCGGCCGAGCCGCCGATGATCATGCGGGACACGGTCTTCACCCTGTCCTCCGGCGCGGACGAGGTGGCCATCGAAGCGGCCATTACGGCCATGGTCGAGCGGGTGAAGTCGTATGTCCCCGGCTACAGGCTGAAGCAGAAAGTCCAGTTCGAAAGGTTTGGACCGAACAACCCTGTCCGCATTCCCGGTCTCGGTGAATTCGAAGGCATCAAGACGAGTGTCTTCCTCGAGGTCGAGGGCGCGGCGCACTACCTTCCAGCCTATGCCGGCAATCTCGACATCATGACCTCCGCCGCACTCGCTACAGCCGAACACATCGCGGCCAGGCAGCAAACGGCGAGGGCAACCACATGAGCTTCGATCCGACGAGAGACAAGCTCTATATCCAGGACGTCACGCTGCGCGACGGCATGCATGCGGTCCGCCACCAGTACGGACTCGATCATGTGCGGAGCATTGCAAAAGCGCTCGACGAGGCCGGTGTCGACGCCATCGAGATTGCGCATGGTGACGGGCTCAATGGATCGAGCTTCAATTACGGGTTCGGTGCGCAAACCGACTGGGAATGGATCGAGGCCGTCGCCGATGCGGTAAAGACCGCGCGCCTGACCACGCTGCTACTGCCGGGCATCGGCACCATCCATGATCTCGAACAGGCCTATGCGCTCGGCGTGCGGTCTGTCCGGGTCGCAACACACTGCACAGAGGCCGATGTCTCACGCCAGCACATTGCCAAGGCCCGCGACCTTGGCATGGATACGGTCGGCTTCCTGATGATGAGCCACATGGTCGATCCGGATGAGCTCGCGCAGCAGGCAAAGCTGATGGAGGGTTACGGCGCCGAATGTATATACGTCACGGATAGTGGCGGCGCGCTCGACATGGATGGCTACAAGGCCCGGCTTGAAGCCTATGACCGGGTGCTCAAGCCCGAGACAGAACGCGGCATCCATGCGCACCACAATCTCTCGCTCGGCGTCGCGAATTCGCTTGTCGCTGCGCAGAACGGCGCTGTCCGGGTCGATGCATCTCTGGCCGGGATGGGCGCGGGGGCGGGCAATGCGCCGCTGGAAGTGTTCATCGCCGCCGCCGACCGTAAAGGCTGGCAGCATGGCTGCGACCTGTTCAAGCTGATGGATGCTGCCGAAGAGCTTGTCCGTCCGCTACAGGACCGGCCGGTCCGGGTCGACCGTGAGACGCTGTCGCTTGGCTATGCCGGGGTCTATTCCTCCTTCCTGCGCCATTCGGAAAAGGCGGCGCAACAATACGGTCTCGATACGCGCTCGATCCTGGTCGAGCTGGGGCGCCGGCGCATGGTTGGCGGACAGGAAGACATGATCGTCGACGTGGCGCTGGACCTGAAAGGTAAGATGTGAAGATGGTCATACCTTAGCGAGTTCGCTCACAGCTTGCCCCTCTCAATCATTATGAAGTGCGTCTACGAAGCGCCGTTAGCCTTGCGAGTTCAAGATCCTGGCCCTTGGCAACTGCAATCTCGCGGGCTCGTGTCGTTGCCCGTGTTAACTCAGCCCGTGACGTTCCTTAGTCCTGCAGGATTTCAATGATCGAAGCAGCAAGCTCTGTTGTCCGTTGCATGTTGAGCCGGCCGTCATCCTGACTGAATCCAAACCGGGCAATGACAAGATCCTCCGATGGAATAATCAGAATGGTCTGGCCGAAATTTCCATTGGCAAAGAATGAGTCGACCGGTGCGCCCCAGGACCGGCGCACGCGTGCGCCGCTGCTATCGCCTGCATTGGTCCAGAAGCCGGCTCCATATCCCAAGTCCGATTGCGGTGTTGGTGTGCGCGAATAATCGACCCACCCATCCGGCAAGACTTTTCGTCCGTCGGCTGTCACGCCATTGTTCAGGAACAGATAACCGAAGCGTGCCCAGTCGCGAGCACTCGCGAGCATAAAGGCTGCTCCCATTGGCGATCCAGCTTCGTCGAATTCCAAGACCACTGACCGCATGCCCAGGGGTGCAAAAAGTTCATCATGCGCAAATTTTGCGACGCTTTGAGCATCTCCACCTACCATATCCCGAATGACGCCCGACAGAATCGCATAATTGCCGTCGGTGTATGACCACATCTCACCGGGACGATGAGGAAAGCGCGTGTTGGCTGCCACTGCGGCAGTGTCGGGTTCAAGAAAAAGCATGTTCGTCGCCCGATCGAAGCCATTATTAGCAGACCCGAAGGGCTGACCGCTTGTTTGGCGCAGGAGCTGGTCGATGGTGATCTTGTGACGCGGATCGTCAGGGGACGACCAGGCTTGGACCGGAGCGGGGTCGGCAGGGCTTAAACGTTGCTCGCGGACGAGTATGCCGATCAGGGCGTTGGTAACTGACTTTGCTATAGACCAGCTCAGCATGGGCGTTTCAGGTCCGACGTCCTCGGCGTATCGCTCCGCGATTATTTGACCGCGGTAGACAATGACGATGGCCTGAACGTGCTGCTGTGGCCCCTGTTCGGGTTCTGAGAAGGCCTGGTCTATTGCGGCGGCCAGCCTCGCGTCCTCAGCACGAATGACAGTATTTGGGGCATCGAACGGATCGACGGCGTAAGGACGGACGAGGTCAGGCAGTCTCGTTGGAAGCTCGCCGGAATTTAGCACGGTGCACCCTCTCCCCTGGGTGTGCACAGCCCTGCTGGTAGCGGTGCCCGCCAGAGAAACAGCCACCTGCTGCTGATTGTCATCGACCCTATATCTCATCAGGCCGCTCACTAGGTCGATACCATCAATGTGGCTCACGTAGTCGTCGAAAATGGTATCTGGAAGACGCCCCGCGACAAAAGTCTGGCTGCAGACTGTATGGGCCGCGAGAGATGTCGCGATGCGTGCAGGTCGCATCAGGGAACAGGAAGCGACCACAGTCAGGCCGAGAAGGGGCAAACTTGCATATCTCATACACGTCTCCTCTGAGCTGGTTTTGACATTATACGAGGATTGCTCGTATTCTAAACTCGAATTGATCGTGTGACCCTTTGAACATGAGTTTTGAGAGAAAAAATCAATATAACCAAAGGAGAAAGCCGCAGCAGCAGCGTTCGCGCGCGACTGTGGCAGCGATCTTGGAGGCGTCTGCTCGGATTTTGAGACAGGACGGTATGGTTGGCCTCAATACCAACCGCATTGCAGAAACGGCCGGTATCGGGATTGGATCATTGTATGGTTATTTTCCCAACAAGGAGGCGATCCTTCTGGCGCTTGCAAAAGACATTCTATCTGCGGATGAGGCCGCAGTACTAGAAGCCGTCGAACACTGTGATCAACCAATCCGATCACTCATTGAAGTGCTCGTCGACAGGCACATGGCAGATCGCGAGCTCAGGCGTATTGTGATGTCGTGGCATATTGGAGCGGGGTATGCGTATGAACACTCGCACCGCGCCCAATCAATGATCAAACGGATCGTCAGTCTCGTAAGAGAGGAAAGAGAAGGTAGTCATGACGACTTGACCATGTTCGTGGCGTCGCGAGCCGTTCTCGGCATTTGCCGCGCTCTGGTCGACGAGCCAAGTCTGCCGGACCGCCTGCTGCTTGTCGAGCGTACCAGCCGTCTAGTCAGCCTGATATTCGATAGATACAGCCTAATGAACGCTGAATACCACACAGGTGAATGAATCTAAAGAGAAAAGCAAATTTGAAGTCAATAAGGCCGGTCTCCTTTTATGGTGACGCGGTTCCCATAGCGGCGATGGGGCCAGTAATCCCAGATCGCATGATGCTGCGTACACCGATTATCCCAGAATGCGATCGAGCCGGGTTGCCATCGCAACCTGCACTGGAAGGCCGGATGGGTGGCATGGCGGACGAGGAAGCGCAGAAGCGCGTCGCTCTCTTCATGCGGGATCCCGTCAATCGCCGTGGTGAAGGCATAATTGACGTAAAGGGATTTCTGGCCGCTGACGGGGTGGGTGCGGATGACCGGGTGGTGGGCTTTGGGATAGCTCGGCTTGTCCTCGACATTCTGATGCGCATAGAGGCCGCGATAGACATGTTCGCCGTCATGGGTGGCGGTCAGACCGTCCAGATAGGTTTTCATCCGGGGAGACAGCGCCTCATAGGCCGCATACATGCTGGCAAAGAGCGTGTCGCCGCCAGCCGGGGGCGACTCCTTAATATAGAGGATGCTGCCAAGCGGCGGCTCCTCCTCGCATGAGACATCGGTGTGCCAGGCTTCGCCATTGGCACGGACCGAATTTTCGTCCGCTGCGATGATCATGATTTCCGGGTAATCGCCCAGACCCGGGGCGGCGGGGTGGGTGTGCAGCTCTCCGAAAAGACGGCCAAAGGCAATCTGCTGCTCTGGCGTGAGGGTCTGGTCCCGAAAGAAGATGACGAGGTTTTCCGTGAAGGCGCGGTGGAGCTCCTCCACGACCCGATCGGGCAGATTGCGGGAGAGATCGACGCCGTGAATTTCGGCGCCAATGACGGGGGTCACCTTCCTGACCTCCATATGGCGGTAACCTTCTGACTCGACCTTCCCCTGCACCGGGGCGTTGCCGGGTTTTTGCGTGCTCTGCTGCATTCCTGTTGGGTCCGTATCGTAAAAGCCAAGATGGGTGCGGTCAGCCAGGCGCGGCGCCGACAACTATTGTCAATAATCGACAATAAGGGCTTCTGTCAAAGGATTCCCTGCACCGGCCGGGCGTGATCAGGGGGCGGAAGCGGCGTGTTCGGCTTCGGCCGTAAGCCGATGCATCTCCGCAAGGCTCTCCAGAACAAGATCGCGGGCCAGGCGTTCGGCCTCGCCGCGGCGCCCATTCGCGATCGCCTTGCAGAGGCCGGCCCATCGTGAGGCCGATTCGCGGCGCCGTTCCGGGCGGAGGATACTCGCCCAGAGCATGGCGACTTCGTTTTCAAAGGCGCGGGAGAATTTTGCCAGATACCAGGCTCCTGAGATGCCGACGATCAGCGTGGCAATCCCCCGCCGGACCATGATATATTCTCCCACATTCGTTTCCTGCGGGGCATTGGCCAGTTTCATCAACAGATCCATGCCATCGGTCATCGCCTCGAGGGCTGCCGGACTGGGCGCCGGGGCCGATGCGGCAAGACCGGCCTGGGCGGCAAAGAGTTCAGCGCGGATCAGGAACAGGCATCGGGTTTCCTCCAGCGTCAGCTCGCGCACGATCGCTCCCTTGCGGCCGCGAAGCGTGATCAGCCCGTCGCGGTCGAGCAGACGCAGGGCCTCGCGCACGGGGCCGCGGCTGACGTCGAAATGGTCGGCAATCGCCAGCTCCCGGATGGCTTCGCCCGGCTTGAAGTCGCCGAACTGGATCCGGTCGGCGATCCACGCGGCAATGTGGCCGGGCAGGGTCGGGGGCGGAAACTGGCCAACGCCTGCGATGGCTTCGGCACGCGCGGCGAAAGCGCGGATATCGGGGTCGAAAGCGCTCATTGGCTCAGGCTTTCCTCCAGTTCGGCAAGCCGTTCAGGCGCGACGATACAGACATGCAGGGCAACCTGGCCCATGACATCGGCGAGCCGCGGATTGCCGGACACTCTGCTCAGCAATGCGAGCTGTCTTTCGACAAGTTTCAGACGTTGCGAGCGTGTCCGGGCGGCTTTCTCCGGCTGGCTTGCCGGCTCCGCCGAGGCATCGTGGCGCCGCAACTCTTCTCCGAGCAGCCATCTCAGCCGGTCCCAGACCACAAAGAGTTCTCTCGGCGGGGCATAGTCTGCATCGATGACGCGGGCACCGCGCCGGGCCGAAACCATGATCGCGCCCTGCTTTTCGAGCAGGTGAAAAGCTTCTCTGGTCGTGGAAGCGGTGCAATCGAAGCGTTCGGCGACGGCGCGTTCGGTAATGCGTGCACCCGCTGGAAGCTCGCCATCGATGATCAGCGCCCGCAGACCCTCAGCCACGGCAGCCGCGCTCGATCCGTCCTGGCCGGGCGGGCTTTCGGCAGAGGCATGGGTCTCGGGCGATTTTTTCATCATGTCGTTTGCGTTATTGCCTTCAGGACGGGTCCGGCGGAACCTGTGATTATGACCGGAGTGCCCGATTTTCCATACTGATTTATCCTGCAATACAGTATCGGGCTGTCCTCTGAAGAAAATGTTCCTGCCACAGCTCTGCGTCCTGATGCGGGGGAAGACGCCGCACGGGTGCGCCGTCCCCCATCAGGCCATGTCAAGGCAGGCGCCTAGGGATTGGCATCAGCCTGCGCATCGATCAGTTCGCCGAGCCCGCCATCGAGGATGATCAGCTCGGTCGCATCCACATAGCCGGTGAGCAACTGGTCGTTGAGATGGATGTAGGCGGCCCAGTCGCGGTCTGGCGAGAAGAACGCGATCGCCCCAAAGGCGCCAACGCCGAGATACAGCTTCGAGAGACCGGTATCCTCCGGCTCATAGACCCACAGGCCTCGTGCATAGTCGAGATCCAGCTTCTTGGCCGGGGTGCTGACCACTTCGATATCCTCCGGACTGCTTGTCAGCGGTGCCTGGGTGATCCTCATATCGTTCAGCGAGGAGGGTGTTAGCAGGGTCTTCCCGTTGCACTGGCCGCTAAGCAGGGCCTGGGCGAAGACGCCGCCATCGAACAGATCCGTTTCAAAGCCGCCCGCCGGCCATTCATTGTCCTCCGGCATGATCACCGTATTGGGAAGATTGCAGGCATCCGGGCCGGTCAGATAGTGTTCGACCAGTTCGGTGAACGTGACGTCCTCAGTGTAGCTGAGATTATGGGCGTTGAGGCTGGCAAGCCCGAGTATCTGCCAGGCCATCGGCCCGTAGGAGAAGGCATCGCCCGGCTTGAAGACATAGTCCGGATCATTGTTCGGGTCGGCATCCGCCTCGATGGCGCGTGCAATCATCGCTTCGCCGCAGGTCTCGAAATCGGAACCGAGCAGAGGTGCCGTATTGTTGATGCAGGAGAGCGGGTTGAGCGGGAACGCCTGGATCGGATCGTGTCCGGTCGTCATGCTCATCAGATGGCCGATCGTCATGTGGTCATAGGCGGGTTCTCCCTGTTCGGGCGGGCTGATGCCGTCATCATATTCCGATGAATTGAGTGTCGTTGCGTCTGTAATGTGTTCCTTCACAAGGTCGTCCAGAGAGAAGCCGGTCGTTGTGTCGCCGGTTTCCGAAAGGGCGATTGCCGCCGTCATGGTCTTGGACAGGGAAGCGACGTTGAAATTGTGGCTCAGCATTTCCGCACAGGTATCGTCGCCGCTCCATCCGCCAAAACCGCCCCAGTAGGCCACATCTCCCTTGTGATAGATGATGAGGGCGCCGCGCAGAAAGGACGAATTGTCGAGGGCGTCCTCGACATCACTCCAGTCATATCCGTCCGGCAGGGCCCCTTGGGCGGGCGGGCAATTGGCTGTGTCCTGCGCGAGGGCAGGGCCTGCCATCAACGATATCGCGGCACACAGGCCGGACGCTTTCCGCCAGCTCATCCTGATCAGGGTCATCGTTTCCTCCATGTCTGTTCTTGTTTCCTGCCCGTAAGGGGGCAGGGGGCGGGCGACCGTTTCGGGGTCACATGCGATGCCCGGACAGAACTCTTCCATTGCGCGACATTTTTTGTCAATAATAGACAATAAGAGTTAAGAGAGGCCGAAAGTGGAAGGAACATCATCATGGAATTGACCAGCCGCCGGCGAATGCTGGCTCTTGCGGCATCGTCGCCTTTTGCGGGATGGGCTGCGAGCTGCGCATCACCCGGACGGGGGCCTGTTCCCCTGCGTGGTGTCCGCTTCCAGGGGACGGGGCAATTCCTCGATCAGCTGGTCGAGACCGGTCAGATCGCAGGCGGGGCCTTGCGCATATCGCAGCAGGGCGAGGTTCTTTACACGCACCATGCCGGCAAGGCGGACATCGCGTCCGGCAAGGCTATCCGGCCGGACACGATCTATCGCGCCTATTCCATGACCAAGCCCGTGACCGCCGCAGCCATCATGATGCTGGCCGATGAAGGCAAACTGTCCCTCGATGACCCGGTAAGGGAATACGTGCCGGAGTTTTCAGATCTCCGCGTGCTTGCTTCGCCGGATGGCGAACCTGTGAAGACAGTGCCGGCTGGTGAGATGCGGATCATCCATCTGCTCGCTCATACATCGGGGCTGAGCAATAGCTGGACGCCCGGACCGCTCGCGCCGCTCTACCAAAAAGCTGGGCTGGTCTCGGCGTCCTATCCCTACGACCCGGATTTCGCGGGCGGCCTTACGGAAGTGGCAAGGCAGCTGGCGGAGATTCCCCTGCAATTTCAGCCGGGGTCGCAATGGCTGTACTCCATCTCGCCGGATATTGCGGGGCTTGTCGTTGAGCGCATTAAAGGTCAGCGCTTCGGGGCTTTCCTCCAGGAAAAGATGTTCGATCCACTGGGCATGCCGGATACGGGTTTCCATGTCCCTGCGGAGAAAGCAGGTCGCCTTGCGGCGGTCTACGCCCTGAAGGAGGACAAGCTTGTCCATCAGGAACCGGCTGAGAGCTCGCCTTTCCTCAAGGCGCCTTATGTCGAGTCCGGATCGGCGGGCCTGGTCACGACGCTGGATGATTATGGACGCTTCGCCGCCATGCTTGCCGGCCTCGGGACGGTGAACGGCGTGCGCGTTCTCAGCGAGGATCGCGCGCGCGCGATGATGTCGCCGCATGTGGACGAGGCTGTTCTCGGTCCCGTCTTCGGCCGTTTCATGGGCTTTGCGACCGGCGGATCCGGCAAGGGAATGGGAATGGCGCTCGGCGGCGCCGTTCTCACTGATCCGGCGGCGTCCCGTGTGCCGGGGGTCAGGGGTGAATACACCTGGGGCGGCGCGGCAAGCACCACTTTCATTGCGGTACCGGAGATCGGGCTCGAAGCGACCTTGATGACACAGCTGTTCCCGTCAGGGACGCTGCCGCTGCGGGACCTGATGAAAAAAGCCGTCTACGACGCGATTCTCTGACACGGGCGGGACTCCGCAGAGCCGTCCACTATCTGGCGGCAATTTCCGGTCTCGCAGACAAAAGGAAAAATCCGGCCTGAAGCATATTGTCAATAATCGACATAAAATCTATAAACACTTGTCCAGACGTCTCCGGGCACATCGGAACGGGATAGTCCCCACCAAGGGGCAAGGGAGGAAACAATGAAAACAAGGCTAATGGCGACATCCGCCTGCATCGCATTTGCCACGTCTTTTCCGGGCCTCGCCCTTTCACAGGAAGGGGAGCTGGATACAGAGGCATCACGAGCCCTCGACGTCGTTGTCGTGACCGCGCAGAAGCGGGAACAGGACATTCTTGATGTCGGGGCGACGGTCAGCGCAATCGGCGAGCAGACCCTGAAGGATTCGCGGGTCAACACGATGAGTGACCTGCCGGCGCACGTGCCCAATGTCGATATCCGGAACCAGGCCGCCGGCACCCTGCCGGTGATTACCATTCGCGGGGTGGGCCTGAACGATTTCAGCAATACCAACAATCCGAGCGCGGGTGTCTATATCGATGGTGTCTATCTTTCATCGCTCGGGCTTCTGAGCTTCGACTTCTTTGATCTGCAACGAGTCGAAGTGCTGAAAGGCCCGCAGGGCACCCTTTACGGGCGCAACTCCACGGCCGGCGCCATCAATTTCATAAGCGCGAAACCGAATTTTGACGGTGCCTCGACGAGCGTTTCGGCGACCTATGGCAATTACGGAACGCAGGAAGTGCAGGGCGTCTCGAACCTCCCCGTCAATGATCAGCTCGCAGTGCGGCTGGGCGGGAAGATCATTCGGCAAACGGAAGGCTTTTTCCACAACCGCACGACCGGCAGGGATCTTGGTGAGCAGAGCATCTTCCTCGGACGCGCCCAGCTTCGCTGGCGTCCTGACAGCAATACCGATGTCACGTTCAAGATTGACGGTTTCGACAATGATTCAGAGCTCGGCCAGGGGGCCTTCTTCGGTGCACTGGATTTTACCAATCCGCCAGGTTTTGCCTGTGCCGCGCTGGCACGCGGTGAAACCGACCCGGATTGTACCAACGCCCAGGGTTATAGCGATCCGGACGGCGATCCGTTCACAGGCGACTGGGCTGAAGCCCCGTTCTATGATGCCGGCCAGATCGCGGCGACCCTGGAAGGCACGTTCAATCTGGGCGGCGCCGAACTGGCGAGTGTCACCGGTTATATCGACCATTACCGCGAGGCCTATACCGATCTCGACGCATCGCCTGCGACCGCTCTGGAATTCGTGCCGACCACGGATGTCGAGCAATATTCGCAGGAGTTCCGCCTGTCGGGCACGATGAATGACCGCCTGGATTGGCTGCTTGGTGTTTTCGGATCGCATGATCGCATCAAGGTCGGTTCAACGGGCTATTCGGATGACTTGTTCAGCACGCGCACCAGCGGCTTCGGCGATCAGACCACTGATGCGGCTGCTGTGTTCGGCCACGGGGAATATGCCCTGACAGACCAGCTTTCGCTGATCACCGGCCTGCGCTTCAGCTGGGAGAAGAAGGAATACACCGCGCGCGTCTTTGACGACAATCCATTCGGCACGAGCTGCCTGATCAGCGCGACCTGCACGCCCGGACCGACGGGCCGCGTGACGCTTGCGTCGGCGGACAATCTACAAATCGAAGACGATAACCTGTCCTGGAAACTCGGCCTCGACTGGAAGCCGTCCGCCAATACGCTTTACTATGCGAGCGTGTCGCAGGGGGTGAAATCCGGCGGCTTCTTCTTCGGCTTCACGACGAATAGCGGCTCTTTCCAACCCTTCGATCCGGAAAGCCTGATTTCCTATGAAGTCGGGATGAAGAACCGCACGGCGAATGGCGCGCTGCAATTTGCCGCGAGCGCGTTCTATTACGATTATTCCGACATCCAGACCTATGTCCGCGACGAGTCGGGTGCCGTACCTTTCCAGCGGCTCGGCAATGTCGATGAAGCCACCCTGTACGGGGCCGATCTGGAAGCCACTTTTCTGCCGCCTGCCATTGATGGCCTGACGATCACGGGCGGGCTCGGCCTGCTGGAATCGGAACTTGGCGCCTTCCTCGCCGTGGCCGGTCCGGTGGATGAAGGCAAGGAGTTCCCGAACGCGCCGGGGCTGACCCTCAACACGATGGTCCGTTATGAACGCCCGGTCGGCAACAATTTGCGCGGCATCATCCAGGTCGACGGGCGCTATTCGGGCGAGACGCAGAAGGATGCGCTGAACAATCCGGTCATCGCCGCCGACGCCTACAATCTGTGGAACGGCCGGCTTGCCATCGCCTCGGCGGATAATGGCTGGGAGTTGGCCCTCTGGGGCAAGAATCTCTTCGATGAAGCCTACAAGGTCCAGGGGGTCGACCTGACCAGCCTCGGCTTCGGCTACGAGAACTACAATCCGCCGCGCACCTATGGCGCCACGCTGACTGTACGGTTCTGAGGCGGAGGCATGACAGGGCGGCCGCCCGGATCCGGTGGCCGTCCTTATGCGGCGGCCGGTGACGGCCCGTCCAGACCGGTTGTCCTGTGGGCGCCTCCCGGTCCGCGGGACGGCCGGTTCAAACGGTTTGCAGGCCGAAAGGACATTCCGGGCGCGTTGTAAGGGGGCGGCGATACAATGCTGAAGCACTTCCGTGTCGGACGCCCCGCAGCGGCAGAGAGGGTGCGCCGCGTGCGGGCGCTCGCGCCCGGACTTCTGCTGACCGTGACCATCGCACTTGCCGCCCGGTTCGTATCGGCCCAGTATGGCGGACCGGTCATGCTGCTCGCCCTTGTGCTTGGTGTGGCTTTCAACTTCCTGTCCCATGAGCCCCGTTGCGCGCCCGGCCTGGCCTTTGCCAGCCGGACAGTCCTCAAGGCCGGGGTGGCCCTGCTCGGCGCGGCGTTGACCTTTTCCGACGCGGCCACGCTTGGCCTGCCGGCACTTGGCGTCATCGCGCTGGCCGTCGCCGGAACGCTCGCGGGCGGCGCGCTGATCGCCCGGCTGGCCCGGTTCGACTGGTCCTATGCCATCCTGATGGCAGGGGCCGTGGCGATCTGCGGAACCTCCGCAGCGATGGCCATTGCGTCTGTCCTGCCTGCCACGAAGGACAATGAGCGGCGTGTCGTGATCGTCGTGGCGGGGGTAACCACGCTCTCCACTCTGGCCATGATCCTGTACCCGTCGCTCGCCACAGCTCTGCGCATGACAGATGGCCAGACCGGTCTTTTCCTCGGAGCAAGCATCCATGGTGTCGCTCAGGTCATTGCCGGCGGTTACATCATCTCGGACGAGGCAGGCGCCATTTCAGCCATCGTGAAACTGGTCCGTGTCAGCTTTTTGGCGCCCGTGATCTTTATTGTTGCGCTCATGTTCAGAAATCATGCCGGCGCGGAGAAGAAGCGTTTCACCATGGTGCCGCTTTTTGTGATCGGCTTCTTTGCGGCCATGGCGGCAAGGAGTCTTGGTATCATTCCGCATGCGGTCGCGGAGAGCATGACCAGCTTGTCGGAATGGTTCTTGGTGATTGCTGTTTCAGCGCTCGGTGTCAGGATGTCGGTTTCGGGGGTCATGGCCTCTGGCGCAGGCCCCTTTCTGGTGCTGATATTGCAGACCTTGCTGATCCTTGGGCTGGTCCTGGCCGGAATGGCGCTGATGCCCGGCATTACGGCTTTCCAGCCCGGTTGACGTGATTACCGGCGAGAGGAGCGGGCGAGCCGCAGGGCAAGCTTCTCCTGGAAGTTCAGTTGCTCGGTCTGCTTGTCCTTCTCGAAGCTTGCCATGCCATTGTCAAAGATCATGAGCTTGTCGGTCCCTCGCTTGTAGGCAGGCCATTCGGTCCCGCATGCAGGCTCGCCTGCTTTTGCAAAGCCTGTCCAGCAATCGATCATGATATCGGACATCTTCGTGTCGGCTTCGCCGAATTCGGCAGCTGAAGCGAGCGTTCCGGCAGAGCCGAAGACATAAACAACATCCACGCCATGGGCGGCACCCGGAACGTTGCCGCGCAGGCTTTCGCGCACCTGCTCGAAGCGGTAGAGATAGGCCGGTTTTCCCTTGGATGTCAGCCTGGCAATCCAGCGAGCTGGCGCGGCGAACCCGGCATCAGTGTAAAGTGCGTCGGCAAATTGCTGATCGCTCAGGTGGTCGGCCTTGTAGGCTTCCCGAGCCTCGTCGCGCATGTCTTCCGGCACTATTGAAATGATGCTCCCGGGATCTGTCTTCCTGGCGCGAGAGAGGCTGGCCTCCCAGTTATTCGTTCCAATCATGAGCGGCACATCAGCAATTTTGCGCTTGCGTATCGCAGCGGGCACCTGCATTGGCACCGAGTTTTTCTCGACAACGGGCCACCACTCGGTCCCGCTGCCTGCTTGCGCGGACAGAAGGTCAGGCAAGGGCACATCGCGCAGTTCGGTGAGGGTGCTGGCTTCGACCGCTTCGGCCAGCGCGGCCCCGTCGCTGTCGAGATCGGCTGCACCGCTCAGTGGCCGCCAGCCGCCGCTCGACTGGATGATGGCCTTGTCGAACAGGCCTTCCGACAGCGGAGAATAGAGATGCAGGAGCACACTCACACCGCCCGCCGATTCCCCGAATATGGTGACATTGTCCGGATCGCCGCCAAACCCTTCGATGTTGTCCCGGACCCATTCGAGTGCCGCGACCTGGTCCAGGAAGCCGTAATTGGCGCGCGGAGCATTGGCCTGTTCGTCTGCCAGGCCTGGATGGCCGAAGAAACCGAGCATGCCGAGCCGGTAGTTCAGCGTGACCACAACCACATCTTCGCGTGCAAGTGCCGAACCATCATAGATCGGCGCCCCGCCCGCGCCGAGATAGAAGGCACCGCCATGGATCCACACCATGACGGGCAGATCCTCCGCGTCGGTATCGGGCGTCCACACGTTCAGGGACAGGCAATCTTCGCTCTGGTCGTTATCCTCGTTCAAGAGGACAGCTTGGGAGACCGGTTGCGGACAGGCTGGCCCGAATGCCTGCGCCTGCCTCACGCCCTCCCATCCTTGAGGTTTCTGCGGTGCAGTCCATCGCCGCTCACCGGCAGGCGAAGCGCCATAAGGTATGCCAAGAAATGCGGACATACCTGCGTCGGATTTGCCCATGACCATGCCGGTCTTGGTCATCGCAGTGGGCGCGTCGGAGTCGGCATGCGCGGTCGACAGACATGCGAACAGTATCGCGGCGAGGGAAGCGAACCTTTTCATGGCAGTAACTCCTTCAGCGAATTTTGAATGGCGGCGACGACCGGCGCAATGAAATGGCCATTTGTCATTCTTAGGTCGTCATTGGGAGAGTGGTGAAACCGATGCGCGCCTAGCAGGCCAAAGACCCGATTGTAGCCGTGACGGACAATTGTTCCGACTTCGCCAGCGGCAGTATTGTCTAGCTCATAAGGTGCACGCAGGCCACTAAGCTTGGAGAATGCCTGCTGGAGGACGGGAACAAGCCCTTCGGATGCGAGCAGGAATCGCTGCGGATCCGGACTGTCAAGCGGGGCAAGAGTTCCTGCAGCCTCATGCCAGTTACGCGCCGCAAAACCTGCGCCGAGATGCAGCCAGAGTTCGACACCTTGAGGATCGGGCGCTTTTGCACTGAGGAACTCTGCTGCGCCAAGATTCTCATATTCGTGACCGCTTGTGGCAACCATCAGGACCGGACGCCCGCCGGCCAGCCGGGGCAAGGAGTCGGCCAGTTGCAGGAAGCTCACAATTCCTGGCCCCCTTTCACCGATACAGGTGAACCATCCGCTGCGCGGTGTTGAAACGACTAGAACTGGACCCGTGCCGTCACGCCAACCGAAAATATTCCGGGCAAGTCGGTGCCCGCTCTGCCCCCTCACCATAAGACGGGCACTGTCGCCTCGCGCAGCGGCTTCGAATACCGGGCCCGCCACGGAGGGACCCAATATGCAAATCGGTACCTGCGCCGCAGGTGTCTCTGCGTGAGCATTGAGCATCAGGGGATCGCCCGTCGGACCATTGGTGACGAGAAGAATGGCTTTCGCACCGGCTTCTTCGGCAGCCCTTATGCGATTCAGAATATTCGGCTGCTTCAGGGAGGAATGCCGCGCGTAGGGCAGATCGACAACCGCAATGACGTCCGCGAGACGCGAACGATCGTCATCCGTGCTGTAGATGCCAAGCGGAGCTACAAGCCCGTTCGGTCCCGTCTGCGTCACAACAGCCTGCGGCCAGACAGGCAGGGTGGCCTCCCCGACAGAAAGGACGGCCTGTTCTGCCTTGAACCAGGGAACGCTGAATGCCTGCTCGCCAATTTTGAAACCGGCTTTTTCCAGTCGCTGACCGATCCAGTTTCCGCAGGCTTCGTCGCCTGCACCTCCAGACCTCAGGATTCCGAATGCGGCCAGACTGCTGAGGTCGGCATCAAACTGGGCATTCATGTCCTTGGGGCCTTCAGCAAAGCTGACCGGGCTCATCGCTGTGAGGCCGCCGATGGTCATTTGTTTAAGCAATGTGCGACGTAACAGGTGTTCTCGAGGCCATCGTTCAGTCATCGACAAATCCGGCGGCTAGAATTCATATCGAAGCTCCAGGCCCGTCGTTCTGGGTTGCCCGAGCCGCTCGGTCGTCGCGCTCTCGAAGATCACATACTCTTCGTCGAAAATATTGTTCGCAAAGGCGGCGAGCTCGAAATTGGCGATCTGAAACCCGAGCCTAAGGTTCAGAAGTTGATAGTCATCCAGGTCGGGAGTTGCTGCTGTGAGCTCCTGAACTCCGCCGGACTGACCATAGTAGAAGGCGTTCGAGATCAGGTTGACAGAGTCAGTCAGACGGCGGCTGTAATTTAGGTTCAGCGAGCCGATCCATTCAGGTGTCTGGGCCGTGGCCAGGCCTTCAAGTGGCCCGCCGGTCACTTCACCATCCTGGCGCGACAGCGAAAAGGCCGCGGCCAGGTCGCCGCCAGCGATCTCGAACTGGCTGCTTGCTTCCAGTTCGACGCCCCATGTCTCGGCTTGGCCCGTATTGGTCAGGAAGCTTGTCGACAGGACCGGGCATTCCGGAACGGTGGCACCGCATCCATTGTCGCGCTGGACGATGAGATCGTCAGACTGGGACAGGTAGGCAGCGACCGCCACATAGAATTTGTCTACGCGCCCCTTGAGACCTGCCTCGTAAGCCGTCGAGGTTTCATCATCATATGAGGACGGGATAGGGATGGGCTGTTCCGGCACGCCTAGATTGGCATTGAAGCCGCCGGCGCGATAGCTTGTCCCGGCTTTGCCATAGACCTGCCAATCGGGAGCGAAACGGTAGGCGAGGGTACCAGTGTAGGACACATTATCAGATGTGCGGTCGGCCATGAAATTGAAAGCATCCCCGCCAATCTGCGCGCCGCTCGCAAAATCGAAACGGCTGGCATCGACACTGCGTTCATCATCCGTGTAGCGCAGTTCTCCTGTCGCGGTCAGACGATCACTCAGATCGACTTGGAGAGAACCGAAAACCGCGTAGGAATCATAATCGACGACGAGGGGACCACGAAAACCCGTGACGGTTCCGGATACCGGACTGGTCGTGCCGCCAAGATCGGACCCCTCACTCGTCTGGGTCAGGTATTCTATGCCGGCCAGCCATTCGACACTGTCCTGCCAGGCCGTCCCGCTCAGATAGGCAACTTCCGTAAAGATTTCCGTCTTGTCTTGCGCGCCGCCGAAACTGCCGCCATTCAAGGGGACGAGAATGACGCCCTCGGCGAAGAGCTGCGCCAGGATCTCCGGGGTGGCTCCATCCGCATCGAAAACGTAGTCGGATTTCCGCTCACGGTACATCGTCGTTGAATACAGCGAGGCCCAGCCGAGATCGTATTCGAGATTGATCTGTCCGGTCGTAATATCCTGTGTGGCCGTTGGTGCTGTGCTGTGCGGGTATTCGTACGGATCCTGGACATAGCCGACGGGAAAGACGCCGCCGGGGGCGATCGAAACGCGGTAGGTAATGCCGGGCACGTCCAGATCCTGATGCTCTCCAAGGAAGGTCACATCGAGGCGGTCGTTGCGATAGCGCATCTGCGCCCGCACACTTCCGCCATCCCGGTCGTCGAAGAAGACGTCATTCGGCCGGTCATAGAACAGCCCATCATCCTGGGTGACGCCATCGACGCCCAGCCGGAAGGCCAACGAGTCCGAAGGTGCGAAATTGGCCACCGCCTGACCCTCGACGGCCTCGGTTTCCGCCGTGTACTTAAAGTCCACATAGCCGCCAGTCTCGAACTGGGGCCTGGTGGTGATGAGGTTGACCGCTCCGCCGACGGCGTTTCGGCCATAAAGAGCTCCCTGTACGCCGCGAAGCACCTCGATGCGCTGGGCGTCAAAGATATCGACCCGGGCGAAACTGCGCCCGCCGATCAGCCCGCCACCGATATAGGCACCGTCACGATAGAGCCCGACACTCGGATCCGCATTGGTTGCCCGTGCAGTTGACGAGCCGCGGATGGACACTTCTGAATTGACTGGAGACGACGTGTCGAAAAAGCGGACACCCGCCTTGCCGGCCAGAATGTCGCGAGCCGTGCGCGGGCTGCCACGCTGTTGCAAATAGTCTGATGATAGAGCCGTTGCAGAGCCGGGAACGTCCGTCAGCCGCTCGGTGCGGCGCCGCGCCGTGACGTAGACGACGTCAAGCGTGTTAGCCGTTTCTGCCGGGGTGGAATCTTCACGATCTGGCTGGCTGGTTGATACCGGCTGCTGCGCACTGTCCTGAGCGTAGGCCGGCAATGCGGGCGACAGCATAATCGCCAACACGCTGCATGTATTACGGGTGTTCAAAGCTGTTCCTCCCCAATCGTTCCGCCATTTTTCGCGGTTGTCTTGGCAGGAAGCCTCCGACATGCCTTTAATGAATTCAAATGAATATGAAGTTGCAAGGTTATGAATATTATGCATATCAGGAGTGTTGATCTCAACCTGCTGCCCATCCTGACCGCGGTCGTAGAGGACCGCAGCGTGACGGTTGCCGCCGACAAGCTGGGGATGACTCAGTCAGCCGTCAGCCAGGCCTTGTCGCGCATGCGCAAGCTCTGGAAGGATCCGCTTTTGGTGCGGACAGGGAGGGGGATGCAGCCGACGCCTTATGCGCTGGAACTGACACGGAAATTCCGGCCCGCACTGGAGTCGCTGACTGCGGCGCTTGCGAAACCGGCTCCCTTCGATCCGGTGCAGGCATCGCGAACTTACACGATCAGCATATCCGGCGGCGGAGACGACATCGCTGTGCCCGCCTTAATGCAGCTTCTTTCCCGTGAGGCTCCTGACATCTCACTTTCGACGCTTGCGGCGAGCCCCGCTGACCTTGAGAGGGAACTGGAAGACGGACGTGTCGATCTCGTTATCGACTATGCCCTTGTCGCTCCCGGCGAAAAAGCCCGATTGCCACGCTACAATCGCGCTCTGAGATGGGCGAAAGTCTACGAAGAGGATCTTGTCATCCTGGACGCAGCCAAGCGGGCAAGCGATATGCCGATGACGCTGGAAACATATGCCGGACGCTGGCATGTCGGTTTCACGCTACCGGTCAGCAGGGCCCGTGTCCTCGACCGCAGTCTGGCCTTACAAGGTGTAAGACGCGATATACGGTTCCGGATGCCGACGATTGCCTCAATCCCTGCGGTCGTTGAAAGGACCGGATCTCTCGCCACTATTCCGGCACGTTTTGCGGAAAGTTGCGAACGCCGTTACGCGGTGAAGGCACGCACTTCTGATTTTCCCTTGCCGCGCATCGTGCTTTACCTGGTTTGGCATGCGCAGACGGACAATGAGCCTGCAGAATTATGGCTCCGGGAAAAGCTGATGCATATCATTGCCTGGCCCGAGACAGAGACCACAATGGGGGCATAAACTCCATGCGCATGCGTGCCGGTCTAGCGGAATTTTCTGCCCTGTACATACAGCTAAATAGCGCTTGTCCGTTATTTCTGACCTGCTGGGGATAGATCATTTCACCGTCGGGAAGCACGGCTGAAGATTAGCGCATAGCTATACTGCAACTCTTTCCCATGTCGGCGAGTTATCAGTCAGTCCTCGGAGGCGGTTGAGACCACTCCGCATATCATGGTGATGCAACAATTACGGAAATCAGTACATAGATAGACACTGCGCAACGTTACTTACGGAACAGTTTCGGCCGCCTGTTTGCGGGTCGCTCTGCTGACGAACCAATCCCTTATACACCCAGACAATACATGCTCAGAAAGCGTAACTTTGCACGACATTTTATATTTTCATCCTATTGGATGGTTTTAAGTCCTGCTAGTGTAAAGTGTCGCGAAATGCCGGGTATTCCAGTGATGGCTACCTGCAAAGCGTGAACAAGCGATCACGGCAAAGGTCTTTTGGGACGACAAAAAAATGCCCTTAGGGAGGAGCAAAAATGACTGATAAATGGCAGAAAACAAAAGTAATCGTGGCGGCAGCTGGGATTGCACTGCTCGGCGCGTGCCGCGACGAGGAAGCGGACACCGTTCATACGCAGGACCCGACGACATCGAGGACCATAGGGCAGGGAGAATTGATTGGATTTAGGACTGGCAATGGCGGCCCCGCCTGGTTGGGTGTCCCTTATGCCGCACCCCCTGTAGGGGATTTGCGTTGGCGGGCACCGCGTTCACCAGCAGCGTGGACAGGGGTCATGGAAGCTGTCGTACAGCCTGACTGGTGTCCTCAGATTACCAATCAGCTCGATGAGTTTTACGGGATTACCCAGGGCGAGCTCAGGGGCAACGAAGATTGTCTCTACCTGAACATCTATGCGCCGTCCGGCACGCCGCCGCCAGAAGGATGGCCGGTTATGGTCTGGTTGCATGGCGGTGCAAATATCTGGGGACGCGCGTCACAGTATGACGGGTCTATCCTCGCCGAGGAGCAGGATCTGGTCGTTGTCATTCCTCAGTACAGGATTGGCCCTTTGGGTGCGCTTTCAACGCCAGCTCTGCGTGAATCACCGCAAGATCCGCACGATGTTTCACCCAACTTCGGTTTGCTCGATGCCGTTGCCGCGCTGGAATGGGTTGAAGACAACATTGGGGTATTTGGTGGCGATACCGCACGTGTGACCCTGTTTGGCGAAAGTTCGGGAGCTATTGCGACGCTCGGCCTGCACGTCTCCCCGCTTACCCAGACCCTGTTCCAGGGCGCAATTGCACAGAGCGGCGTGCCGATAAGCATCTCCGTGGATCGTGCAGAGAACGGTGGCAGCGGAACCAAAAATCCATCCTCTCAGGTTATTGATAGCTGGTTCCCTGAAAACCCTGCGCACGATGGAGATGATTTGAGGACATTGCCTCTGGACACTATATTCGATGCCTATCGCCCAAATGATGAAGTCAATTTCAGCGTACCGTCGATGATCGAAGACGGCATTGTAATACCGGACGCTGGTGTTTTTGAGACACTCGCGTCACCCAATGGTTTTGACAATCGCCCATTGATGATTGGTTCGAACCGGGACGAAGCCAAACTCTTCTTCGGTTTCGATGAGGAGTTTACCGGTTCGCTGGCGGGAATCCCTTTCATCCGGGACCGGCAATTCTACGACACATTCACGTCAGCGCTTAGCCGCACATGGCGCGTAACCGGTGTTGTGGAGCCTACTGAGCAACTCATCGATGATGCTTTCGATGGTTTGTACACCTATCAGTTCGATTGGGACGAGGAGGGGTATTACTTGATTGTGGATGTCTCGCGCCTTCTCGGGGCGACTCATATCATTGAGGTTCCATTTGTGTTCGGTACATTCGATAATTTCTTCGGCGATGCTTCCGCCATGATCTATCATGCGCGCAATGAAGCCCGCCGGCTCGAATTGTCCGCGCAGATGATGTCATACTGGGCCCAGTTCGCCTATACCGGTGCGCCGGGAAGAGGCCGAAACGGCAACTTGCCTTTGTGGCAATCTGCGGCGAGTGTCCTTGGACCTGAGACGATGATCCTGGATACAAGCTGGGATGGAGGACTGCGGATGTCGGCAGACGACGACTCTCTGGAAGACATTATGTCGGACCTGTCCGGCTCCGGCGCAATCAATGCAGAAGAGAAATGCCGCACGGCAATGGAGATGAACCAGGTATTTGGTCTTGCCGCACCGGAACTGGCCGCTTTCGCGCAACAACTTTGCTCGAATACATAAGGCGCCGGTGCTTGGTGTGATGGCGAAGAAACTCGCACTTGAGCGACGCTGAACTGGTCGGACTGGCCGCACTCATATATGGCCAGTCCTTGCTGGCTTGGGCCGCTTATCTTTTCAAGGGGTCGCAGATTTGAGCGAGCTCCGCTAAGGTGTTGGCCGAAGCGACCATGCCGTAGGCTCGCTGCAGGCGTTCGACCAGGTCACAACGGCGGTCGTCTTTATCGAGAGCAGGGTCCCGATCGATTGCATCCAGAAGAGCGTCCAATCCCAATGTCTCCGGGACGGGCCGCACGCCGCCGTCGGCGGTCGTGTCGAAAACCATCGTATGCTGAAGGTCATGATCATCGGAGACGACAGGCCAATGCTGGCAAGGGGCTGAAAAAATCCGTTCCCCAGACCCTTGATGGGCAAACTGCCCCCAGCACGCCATCATGATCTCAGACAGTTCAATTCGACGGGACTCGTTGGCACTGGTGAACAGCTTCCGGTCAAGCCGGCCCAGAAAGTTACTGAACCGCCCAAACACGAACGGCACTTCAAGACTGTGGGCAGCGCCGAGCAGATGGCTGAGATCGGTCGGGCCTGCGGAGCCTGCCTCGTCCCAGTCGAAGCGATAAGTCCGAACGGGGCCAGCCGAATGAAGGGCAAGCTCACTGGCAAAGGATGAAACACCGATAACGCGCCACAGCCCCGTCATGTAAGTAGATGTGCTGTCATAATATTCAGCGTCTCGGGCTTTCGGGAAAACGCCGAACACTTTTTTTGTGAAAGCAGGGTCGAAAGCCAACAGGTATTTTGCTTCATCACGGTTCGAGCCGAGTATGACGGGAATATCAGCGCCGGACTGGTGTATCACAACCGCCTCGCCAAGCGAGATGGCAGGTAAGGTATGACCATCCTGAATAACCGTTGGGGTACGCCCAGTTTTAAAGGCGGAAAATATTGCCTGTAATGGGGCTGTTCTCAAATCCTCTGCATCGGGATCGCTATCCGCCGTAAAGGTTTCGGCTGCCGGCACTGCGCCGATAGCGACGCCTGCGATGCCGTTTCGCGCAAGATCAAGAGGCAAGCTGGATGGAAGCGCGCTTTGCACGATTGCCGCGCGGTAAAGCCCGTCAACGTCCGGCATCGCCAGAAGCGCCAGCACATTGTTGCCTCCGGCGCTTTCCCCGAAAAGGGTCACGCGAGCGGGATTGCCGCCGAATGCGTGGATATTCTCAGCGACCCACTCCAGACCCATGACAAGATCCAGCAGGGCAAAGTTCGCAATGCCATCTTCGAGCGCGGGATGGGCGAACCACCCCAAGGGACCGAGCCTGTATTGGGCGACGACCACGACAACCTGTTGTGTCTCGGCAAGGCGCGCTCCGTCATATTGTTCTGCGCGCCCCCATACATTTGAGCCGCCATGAATCCAGAACATGACGGGCAGGTCGCTTTCAGGAGACGAACCGGATGGGGCGTAGATATCAAGAAACAGGCAGTTCTCATCTCCACGCATTTCGCCTTTCGGCAGGCCCGATAGCGCATCTAGTCCGTTGGTTATCTGCGGACACCACGTCCCGTGCTGGACCGCTGGAAAGGTTTCTTCCCAAGTATTTGCGATTTGAGGCGGACGCCAGCGCAAATCCCCAATGGGCGGCGCGGCGTATGGAATACCCAGCCATGCGCGGGCACCATTGTCGGTCTTTCCGCCGACAATCGTTCCCGACCGGATTTCGATTGTTGTTTCGTCTGACGCTTCAAGGGGCTGGGGCGGAACATAGACAGGTCCCCCACATGCCGTAAGCCAGAGAATGAAGACGAGCGGAAGCCAGATAGTCCTAACGTCCAAGGCATGTCTCCTCTTCAAACTCCACCTCGACACAGAGATTTTCAGGGTCATTCGCGGATCTTGCAATTACGATCTTGTGTGAGCCAGACTCGATCTTCCAGGTGGACGCTTCAGGATCGTACCAGGCCAGGTCTCTTGGTTCGACGCGAAACCGTACTTGCCGGCTTTCGCCAGGACCGAGTTCGACCCGGTCAAAGCCTCGCAAGCTCAGTCGCGGGCGCTCTGCAGCTTTTCCAGGCCAGCCAATGTAAAGTTGAGGCGTATCTATTGCGCGCCGGTTTCCTGTATTCACAACAGTCACGAAAGCTTCCAGCCCTCCGTCCAGTACGCGCTGAGAACGCAGATCGGAATATGCGAATGTCGAATAGGTTAGGCCGTAGCCGAACGGAAATCGGGGTTCGCGATCTTGGCGTTGGAGGAGTGCGTAACCGTGCCAGTAGCCATAATCCAGCGTGATGGCCGTACCGTCGAAAAGCGGATAATCTGTAGCATCGCGTACTACGCTGAAGGGAAGCCGTCCCGAGGGGCTCACATCGCCGAAGAGTAGGCGTGCGAGGGCCGCACCTCCTTCCATACCGGCATAGAAGGTCTGTAGCGCAGCGGGCACATCATCGATCCACTCTTCAACCATCACCGCCGAGCCAGCGACGATGACCACGATCGTTTGAGGGTTTTCTCTGGCGATGTTGCAAATCAGGTCAATTTGATCTGCAGGCAGCGAAAGGGAAGTGCGATCGCCGCCAATGGCGGGGCTATCATTGCGACCGCGTGCACCGTCCAGTATGGCGGCCAGACTTTCAGGAATATCGTCCTGCCCGAGATTGATATCCTGCGGGATAAATTCGCCTTCTTCCGCAGCAGTGTACCCCACGACAACGATTGCAGCGTCGAACGATCTCGATGCCAGGCCGGCGACTTGAGGGGCTGACTCGTCGCCGGCAAATGTGACTTGTTCACTACCAAGACAGGCGGTCAGTCCTTCCAGAGGGGTTACAATATAGGGGGGACTGACCCGGGAAGACCCGCGATCGCCAGTATTTTCAAAGTTGGCGAGCCTGCCAAATACTCCAAGATTCTGTATTGTGGTTCGGTCCAGGGGCAATGTCCCAGTATTCTTTAGAAGAACAGCGGACTTTTCAGCAACTTCACATGCGAGTCCTGTATGAACGTCGCAGGCAACGAGGCTGGCAGGGTAGCTCTCCCGTGGATCTGCAGTCTCCTCAATGACTTTCAATGTCTGCAGCATGCGCCGCACGGCTTGGTTGACGACAGCTTCGTCAATAGCACCTTCGCGAACAGCCTTGAGGAGTTTTTCACCGTACCAGGCTGGTTCGGGATTTTCGATGTCAAGTCCAGCTTCTGCGCCATGCGGGCTATAAACACCAAGAACCCAGTCAGAGTGAACGAAACCCTCAAAACCCCACTCACGTCTCAGAATATCTGTCAGCAGATACGCGTTCTGACCACAATAGGTGCCGTTTATCTTGTTATAGGCGCTCATGACGGACAGGCATCCGGCTTCAATGATCTTTCGAAAGTGAGGTAGATAGACTTCGCGCAGCGTCCGTTCGCTTACGCGGACATCAAGCTCGAACCGCGTATTTTCCAGGCTGTTCAGTGCAAAATGCTTCACCGTAGAAATGACGTTGTGATGTTGTGTGCCGCTAGAAAGCGCGGCGCCCATTTCGCCCAGGTGGTAAGAGTCCTCTCCATAGGTTTCCTGCGCTCTGCCCCAGGCAGGGTGGCGCAGCAAATTCACGCAGACTTGCCCAAGCAAGTTCACGCCCTGGGCGCGGGCTTCGATCGCCATCACTTCGCCAACACGCCACTCAAGGTCGCGATCGAAAGTCGCGCCCCGGGCCATGGAGCAGGGAAAACAGGTTGAGTGACCGACGATCACGCCTCGCGGTCCATCGCTGAATTTGAAACCTTCGATGCCAAGGCGCTCGTTCGCAGCGCCAGCAGGATATGGTTTTGCACCCCATTTCTTGGACTCTGTATGGATGCGATAAAAACCGCTGCCCGACATCATCGCGATCTTTTCCTCAAGCGTCAGCTCAGTGACGATAGCATCGATATCCATGGCGTGCGCCGGGCTTTCACGCCAGTGTGAATCGGAAGGCATGTAGGTTCCTTAAAAAAACCGGAGCCGGCTACAGCCGGCCCCGGGGAGTGGAGGTTAGATCAAAAGGAAGCTGTGAGCCGCGCGCCGACATATCGCTCGGAATCGCGCGGCAAATACTGGCTGATAACGCCTGCGTAGAGCGGATCTGAAAAAACGTTTGCGGCGTAAGTTTCGTCCAGCAAATTGCGAACGAAAACAGAGGCACTCCAGGCGCCGTCCTCGTCTTCAATCCCAGCGCTAAGGTGGAGAAGGCCATAGCCATCCTGAACCGTATTCGGGTTCTGATCGATCTGGAACTGCACTTCGCTCTGCCAACTGCCGTCGAGTTGAATAAAGCCGTCAAAGACCTGGCTGCTAAGCGGGATGTCCTGGCGAAGGCTGGCAGTGAATCGCCAGTCCGGAGAATTCGGAAGGTCTTCGCCGGAAAGATCCTGGGCGCCATTTACACAGCCTTCCGGTTCACTTTGGCCTCTGTAACATTGTGCAAAGGGAAAGCTTTCGACCTTGGCGTCCGTATAGGCGATTCCGCCCTGAAGCAGAGTCGTGTCGGTCAGAAGCGCGCTGGCGTCCAGCTCCAGCCCTTTCGTACTGACTTCCCCAGCGTTGGCGACGACGATGGTTGAGGCGGCAACGTCCCGTTCCTGCGCCTGAAAATCTGTATACTCAGTCCAGAAGACGGCAGCGTTAAACTGCAAGCGACTATTTGGTGTCTGCACTTTGAGCCCTGCTTCATAGCTGTCAGACAGTTCGGCATTGACAGGCTCCGTATCCTGCGGCGCGGTGAAGATCACGTCAAAAGCACGTCCCTTGTAACCGCGGGCATAGCGTACATAGGTCATGACATCGTCATTCCATTGATGGCGCAGGCCAATATTACCTACAAGTGCGGTGTCAGACGTTTCTCCATCGATATCAGCGGGTGTCCCCGCTGTTCCGCCGAGTGGGAAATCACCCGGTTGCAATGTATTCGCGGGATCGCGGAAGACCTGATATTCAAGCGTTTCATCGATCAGGCGCAGTCCGCCGAAAAGCGTTGTGCCCTGCCCAAAGCGAAGATTGCCGCTGGCGAAAACAGCATAGTTCTTGTTGCCGACCGATCCGTTGAACTGGCCACTCTGTCCGGCGATGCCTAGAGCGGTCATGGCTTCGAGGCGTCGCCGGAAAGAACGATCGAGATCAAGATCGAAAAGGTATGCTCCAATCATGAAGTCGAAATGGTCCCATTCAGGCGAGGCGAGGCGAAACTCCTGTGAAGTCTGTGAAAGGCTGGTCTGGCCACTGTTCAGATCAAATGTGATGACACCCGGGATAGGATCTTCAAAATTCAGAGCATCGACGTCGATATTGTTTTCGAAATCCCATTCCCGGTAGGCGGTAATCGAGGTGAACGTGAACCCGTTGTCAAACATGTACTCGGCCTTGCCGGACATGCCCCACTGTTCGCTATTGTTGTAGACTGGAGCATTCAGATTGGTCTGTCGGTTCTCGGGGCTGGCAATTACGGGATCGAGAAGGGCATCCAGGGTGGCGCCGACGACCGGGTTCAGCGCTGTAGACGTGTCACGTATCTGGTAGGCGCAGCAATCCTGCTGGGTATCGCGATAGTCGGCGATAAAAGTCAGATCGAGCGCGTTGCCGGGCTCTATCAGGAGTTTGCCGCGCACCCCCCAATTGTCATATCCATTCAGGTCGCGTCCGTCGGGCGCATTCTTGATGTGCCCCTTCAAGGATTTTGTGAAGGCCGTGAGCCTTCCGGAAACGGTGTCCGATAAAGGCCCCGCGAGCGTTCCGCGCAGGGCATATTCATCGCCTTCGGCAATCGTGGCATCCAACTTTCCGGTCATTGTGTCCGTTGGTGCCTGCGTTGTGACCGAGATCACGCCTGCTGATGCATTCTTGCCGAACAGGGTGCTTTGAGGACCGCGCAGAACCTCGACGCGCTCAACATCGACCAGGTCCTGAAAGCCCTGGCCCTGGCGGGCGAGAACAACATCATCAATGACAAAGGAAACGCTTGGCTCGACGCCAGAAGAAAATACTTCTGTTCCGACACCGCGAATTCGGACCGAGCTATTCAGGTCATTCGAGCTCTGAGTGAATGTCAGGGAGGGCACCAGTGTGGCCAGTCCCTCAATCGAGGAGACCCCCGATTTCTCCAGGTCTTGCCCGGATCGTGCAGATACAGCCACAGGAACATTTTGCAACGTTTCAGCGCGCTTGGTAGCGGTCACCATAACGGTGTCCAGCTTGCGCTCTTCGTCATTTCCAGAGTCCTGAGCCGAGGCCGGCATTGCAAGACAGGTTCCCAGTGCAATGCATGAGGCCGTGATGGCCAGGCGAGTAGTAAGCATAAATTATCCTCCCGGTAGACTGGTTTTCCAGTTATTCATCCGAATGGATGGTTTTCATGTCGAAAAAGTTTTGTCAACCAGGATCTCGGGACTTTAAGTCAGGAGCCAAGCCAAGCGGGCAGAGGCGGCCAGTCGCTGCGCATGCGCGAGGGATCCCTGAGGAGGAAAGCAAAAACTGAATCGATATGGGCTTCGATGGCGGCATCGGAGAGAATATCGACGCCATATAGCTCGTGGGCCTCGGCCGCGAGCACGAAGGGCATCTGGCAGATGGACGTGATCATGAAGATCAGGGATGGGTGCCAAGCGTTCGGAAGGTTGCCATCTTCCATGTGTTTTCGAGTAGGTCGAGCATACACGGCATGACCGGGCTTAATGAAATTCTCGACCATCCATCGCAGCCGCTCCCCCCCGCGAACTGATTCTGAAATCATGATGCGCGCGTGTTCAGGGTGCTTTGCGCAATAATATATATATCGGCGAAGGAATGCTCTGTAGCCTTCAAGTGTATTGAGCTCTGGAGGGGTGCCATTTTCGAAACCGAGCTCGGCCCGCAGGCGCTCGAACATATCCGTAACGGCTTCTCGCCACAGTTTGTCCTTGGTGCCGAAGTGGTAACGAATCATTGCGTGGGAGGCCTCAGCCTCGTTCGCAATGTCGCGCGTATTGGCGGCATCGAAGCCGCGCTCCGCAAAGTGACGTCTCGCGACCACAAGGATGCGAGCCTTGGTCGCTTCAGCTCTTGCCTGAACGGGCTTGCGGGCCATTTTGCCGGACATCTTATTTCTCCCTTCAGCACCAGAAATTTATATAGATAGGTTGTTAAAGCGTCTTGCCGGTTTGTGCAGGTTGCAACAGAAAAACCTTCCAATTGGATGAACTATTGGTCTAAACCTGCGAAATAAGTAATAATTAGGGGTGATGCGAAAGCCGATGGCGGACAGTGGAAGACCTTTGAGGGCGAGCTCCATAATTGGGTACGGCTCAGGAGATTTTGGATTAAACCTGTTTTATACGGGCCTGAATCTTTATCTTCTGTTTTACTATACAGACGTCGTCGGCCTTGAGCCGGGTGTGGCAGGGGCCATCTTCATGGTCGCCCTCCTGTGGGATGCAGTGACAGATCCGTTCATGGGAATTGTTGCATCGCGCACCCGTTCGCGATTTGGGCGATACCGGCCATACATTCTCTTCATCGGCCCTTCACTAGGGGCGAGTTTTGTCCTGCTTTTCGCCGGTCCCGTGCTTTGGCCAGACGCTGCAGTACTCGCATGCTTTCTGACGCATCTTTTCTTCCGAACTGTCTACACGATTTTCGGCGTTCCTTACGCTTCGCTCAGTGCCGCCATGACGACAAGCGGCAGGGAACGTACGTCCCTGTCAGGCGCGCGTATGCAGTTTGCGACGCTTGGGGCCATTACGACCGCCTTTCTAACGCCCTGGCTCGCCGAACTGCTTGGTCGGGGCAATCTGGCCAATGGTTACCTGCTGACAGCCATGATTTATGCCGTCATCGCCCAAATCGTCTTCTTCATTGCATTCGCGTCCGTGCAGGAGCGCATAGAGACGGAGCGATCAAGTCTGACGCTCTCGTCAACCTTCAGGGCCGTGAAAGGCAATCTTGCTTTCTGGGTGCTGTTTGCGGGTGTCGTGGTCAACACCGTCGCGTCCACGATTTTCACGAAGTCCATCGTATATTATGCGCGCTATATCATCGGAGAGGTGGGTGCCGTGCGTGAGGCGCTGACGCTATACACATTGGCAGCTTCAGCGGCGGTGCTGGGATGGATGCTGATGGCCCGGTACACATCCAAGTCCCTCGTGCTGACGACTGGTCTGCTGATTAATGCCGCGATCCTGCTGCTGCTCTATGTTCAGGCGCCTGAGGCGAAACCTCTCTTTCTCACCCTGACCGCGATGGTGGGGGTCGGGACGGCCGCCACAATTGTAGCGTTCTGGGCCATGCTCCCGGACACGGTCGAATACGGACAGTGGAAAACGGGGGTGAGAGATGAAAGCATATTCTTTGGCCTGTTCCAGTTTTCCCAGAAAGCTGCCTCCGGACTGGGCGTCGGGGCAGTTGGCATGATCCTGCAGGCAATAGGGTATGTAGCGAATGTTGAACAGGCGCCTGAAACGATTGCCGGCCTGCGGGTGACGAGCTTTCTGCTGCCCGCGATGGGGGTGGCCGTAGCTGCATTGATTGTACAGTTTTATCCCATGAAGAGAGACCGCCACGAACAGATTGTGGCACTGTTGAAGGACAGGGAGATACATTCATGAGCCTCCGGATATGTTTGATCTGTGCACTGTCATGGCTTGCCAGCTGCCAGGCTCAACCGGGCGCTGGGCTGAACTCGCCGGCGACGCCTAACATTCTGTTGGTCGTGTTTGAGGACATGAGCCAGAAAATCGGGGCTTTCGGCGATCCGATTGCCACAACACCGATCCTAGATGCGTTTGCCGAGGAAAGTATCCTATATCCCAATACGTTCACGACAGCGGGTGTTTGTGCGCCCTCGCGCGCGGCTCTCATTACAGGCGTTCATCAGCAAAGCCTGGGCGCGCAGCATATGCGCACGCACGCATTTGGAACGACCCACGAGCCTTCAGGCTACGAGATTGGGTATACGGCCGTGCCACCACCTGAGGTGAAGGCCTTTCCAGAGCTCATGCGACAGGCTGGATACTATACCTTCACTGGGTATGGTGGCTGGGTCATCTCAAACAAGAAAGACTATCAGTTCGGAACGCCATTTACGATCTGGGATGACGACAGTGTGGAGGCGAGCTGGCGCGGGCGGGCTTCTGGGCAGCCTTTCTTCGGCATGGTCACGCTTGCCACGACGCATGAATCCTTCCTGTTCCCCGAGCAAGCTGTGCGCACGACCGATCTTGCCGTCAAAACAGCGGCTCGAAATTCGAAACTGCTCGCCGGAAAAGAAAAGCTGACCCGCCCCGCCGACGTCATCGTGCCTCCCTGGCTGCCCGATACACCCGAGGTCAGGCAAGAGATCGCGGCCCAGTATGACAACATCGCCTTTACGGAGAAGAAACTCCAAGTTCTGCTTTCCGATCTTGAGGCGGATGGCCTGGCTGACAACACTATTGTGATTGTGACGACGGACCATGGCGATGGGTTTCCGCGCGCAAAGCGCTCCCTCTACGATTCGGGTATTCGTGTGCCGCTGATGATACGTCTGCCGGGCGGCGAGCACGCAGGTGAGGTGCGCGATGAGCTCGTAAGTTTTGTCGATCTTGCTCCGACTATTCTGTCGACGGCGGACACGTCCGTGCCCGCATGGATTCAGGGTCGGGATTTTCTGGGCTCTGACCGCGATTTCCCAAATCAATACGTATTTGCATCAAGTGACCGCATGGACAGCGCGATGGACCGCATGAAGGCCGTTCGGGATGAAAGATACAAGCTAATCCGGAATTACCGGCCGGAGGTTCCATTGCTGCCGCGGATCGCATTTCGGGAAGAACTCCGGTCGATGCAGGCCTTCCGTGCATTGAGCGCGACGAACGGTCTGAGCCGTTTGCAGAATAGCTATTTCGATACACCTCGTCCGACGGTCGAAATGTATGACACGCTGGGGGACCCGGAAGAGACGCGCAATCTTGCGGGTGAGGAGAGACTGTCCGCCGTCCAGAACCGACTGGCGGGAGCACTTGACGACTGGCTGCTCAGGACACCGGACTGGTCAGCGGTCACCGAGCGGGAAATGGTTGAGATGATGTGGCCTGCGGGTCATCAGCCTGTGACCTTTGCACCGAACCTTCGAATTGAAAAAATGTCTGACCAGGCCGTCAATATAACACTATCCTCGCCAACAGAGGGCGCCTCACTGGCCTGGCGATATGAAGGCGAAAGCGACACGGAATGGCGCGTCTATACTGGTGGCACCCGAATACCGGCAATCGCCTGCATTGATGTCAAAGCTGTTCGTTATGGATATGAAGCCAGCGTGAATGCTTCGAAATGCATGTATTCGGATGAGGTGCTCCTTCCGAGCGGGACTCACGAAGTGGACGAATAAAATGTGTCTTTGGAGCAAAAGCATTGCGCTTGGTCTGATCATGGCAGGAATTGTATCGTGCCAGACACCTGAAACCCTCGCGCCCATCCAGGAGGATGCGCGGCAGATAAAATTGCCTGATGTGCCAGTTCCAGTGTCGGCGCCCGACGCAGAGGTCGTCACGTTGGGCTTAGGGACCGAGAATCAGGAGCAATGGGAACATTTCCTGAACCAGCTTATTGTCCGGAATGTCACCAGTCCAGAGTTGTATCCAGTGCGCCCCTCAGCGAAAAACAATAATGGCAAGTCGGTCATTGTCGTACCCGGTGGTGGATATGCCTTCGTGTCCGTTGAGAATGAAGGCTTTCCTGTTGCACAGCGCCTAGCCGAAGAGGGGTATACGGCATTTGTTCTGAAATATCGGACCCGAGAGACTCCAAGATCGCCTAGCGAGTTTCTGGATCAGATGGCCAAGCAGTTTGCTAATCTTGGGAAGCAGGACCGAAAACCCTATCATCCGGCGATTGAGGATCTTGGAACTGCCATTCGCTATGTGTCGGAGAGCTGCCCCGAATACGATTGTACGTCCGGGCAAGTAAGTCTGATCGGCTTTTCCGCAGGGGGTATGTCCGTGATGAAAGCCTTGGAGAATGGTGCGAGCGGAACTTTCATAGATAAGGCTGCCCTGATCTATCCACCCATGTCACAATCGATCGAATCTGACCTGACAATTCCGATATTCTTAGCCATCGCGTCTGATGATCCACTATTCGAGCAGGGAGGGTTCAGCCTCCCAAAGGTTCTGTCAGAGATGGCGGGATCCCTCGAGTTCCATCTATACAGCCGCGGCGGCCACGGGTTTGGTACATTGAGGAAGGGGACGACCAGTGCGGCTTGGCTGGAACAATTTATATTATGGCTTGCGGCAGACAACTGACCTACCAATCAAAGCCAATTCAGTATGAGCTGAACCGATATATCCGGAGGGTTCTTCATGTGTGCATGTCGCGCTTGGACAAAATTCAAAAGGATTTCGACATTGAGTTCTGGATATACCAAACTGACCGTCTGGAGATACGTCCTTCTGTGCGTGTTTTTGATTCCACATGGTGCCGCAGCAAACGCGGACATTTCTAAGACCTGTCCAGGAGAACATGAACAATCGATTGTCGACTTGCCCAGTGGACGGTTTGTACGGGATAGTTCTGACCGCTCTCCTGACGAGAGACCGGTGAGAACTGTTGAAGTTGAAGCATTCCGGATCGATGCAAGAGAAGTGACGAACAGGGAGTTCGCCAACTTCGTGGAGGCCACTGGCTATCTGACGCTGGCTGAACGCACGCCCTCAACTGGCATGCACCCGGACATTCCCAATGAGCTATTGGTGCCGGGCTCAGCCGTGTTTGTTCTTTCCGGTGATGGACACACAGGTGGATGGCGCTTCATCCGCGCGGCCTCATGGCGGCAACCCGAGGGGCCTGGCTCATCGCTCGACGACAAGTGGGCGCATCCAGTTGTTCACATCGCCTACGCCGATGCTCTTGCATTTGCTCACTGGAGGGGCGGGCGTCTACCAACGGAGGCGGAATGGGAGTATGCGGCTCGTGGCGGGTTGGACCGCGCTACATATGAATGGGGCGAGGTGGCGCCAAGCTTAGAGCCGTATCGTGCCAATACGTGGCAGGGCATATTTCCATTCACAAACACAGGGAGCGATGGGTTTGTACAATCCGCTCCAACGGGATGTTATCCACCAAATGGCTACGGTCTATATGATATGACGGGCAATGTGTGGGAGTGGGTAGCCGACAAAGATATCGATCACAATCAGGGCTTGCTCAAGGGAGGATCCTTTCTCTGTGCTGACAATTTTTGCCGCCGCTACCGCCCTGCGGCAAGGATTTTCCAAGAACTCGATTTTTCGGCCAACCATATCGGTTTCCGGGTCGTCTATGATAAGGAATAGCCGCTAAGGTCGTGATGACGAGTGATCGAATTGGAACGGAGAAGTCAGAGATACCGTCAGAATCAGAGGTAATAGATCGATATCCCGCTCGCGATTTCATCCTTTGTCCGGCGTGTAGTTGTCCAAACAGGAGGAGATTGAGGGCGGGGTAGGGGCTGTGGTTTTGGAGACACAGATTGGGTGATCTGCAATATGACTTTTCGATAGTGAAGAGGTTGCTGCGTTGATCAGAATTCTGTCAACTTGTATCTTGATCCGGGTGTTCATCATCGAGAACCCAGCCAAGCTGGATAATCTGTGGAATGACGGTAAGTTTATCCACAGCTTTCTGTATGACACTGATTTGATTTAGTATTTTATCCTCGTTCATCATCGAGTGGGAATGATGACTTTTCGAACGAACTGATATAGCAGTCGTGGTGGCGCTGACGGGCAGCGTCGAACTCAGGAAACAGGAAAGGAGTGCACCACAGTTTGCACTACAAAATGCAAACATTTTGCATTACAGGCGAAAATATCGGCGCTTTAACGCACTGAATTCATTTGGTTTCAAAACCTTGGTTCAGGCGCGTCACTCGCGGTTCGGAATCCATTGTCGGCTCTTGGCGAAAGGGCAACCTGGTTTCGCTGCGTACGAGCTTCAATTCATAAATAAATTGGACCCCAGACCCTTTTGTTTAGTACGGATTGTGCCATTCCGGTGATTAAGAGACCTGCTTCCTCATTCTATAAAACATCGTAAAATCAATATCTTGCACCTGTGTCGAGAGTATTTATTGTCTTTGTTGTGCATGACTTTTTAATAAGAAATGTTGCATAATATGGAGCATGACCCCTATATTGTGGGTGATGGAGACAGAACATGACCGCGCTTGCAAAACTAAAAAGGAAATTGCGCCCCGGACAGGTGTACCGGCGCAAGGAGCTTGCGACCTGGTCAAACGCTGTCGATCGACATGTTGGACAGCTGCTTGACGAAGGACGCCTCGAAAAGGTTGGGGCAGGGCTCTATATGGCTCCGAAGAAAACTCGGTTCGGGCAGGCACCCGCCAAGCCGGAGAAGCTGGTTGAGTCATTCCTGGGGGATGACCGGTTTCTTATGGTTTCGCCAAACGCCTATAACAGCCTCGAATTGGGAACGACGCAGCTCTACAATGAGCCGGTAGTTTATAATCGCAAACGGCACGGCCATTTCGAGCTGGATGGCCGACGCTATGACTTCCGCATGCGGACCTCTGTTCCTTCAAACCTCAGCGAAGAATTCCTCCTGGTGGATCTGTTGCACAACCTCGATCGGCTTCCCGAGGAAAAGGCAGCAGTGCTTCCCAAGGCACTTAGGCGTGCGCGACGTATGGACCGCGCGCGACTGTCACGTGCGGTGAAGGATTTCGGATCGGCGCGGGCTGCAAGGCTCCTCAAGCCTGTATTGAACCCTGATCAGGCAACCGCCGCGTGACCCTCCTGCACGCACTGCCTGATTTTGCCGACCTCATCGCTGTTGCTGCGCGAAACAACACTATCGATCCGGGCCTCATCGAAAAAGACTACTGGTTGATGCACTGCCTCTGGGGACTGCAGCAGCTTGACTATAAGTTTGAGCTGAAAGGCGGAACTTCGCTGTCAAAGGGATACGGCCTCATCGACCGTTTTTCGGAAGACATCGACATCCTGATCCACCCAGAGACCGACCTCCAGTATGGCCCAAACCACAACAAGCCTGCGCAGGTAAAGGCGCGTCTCGAATTCTTCAACGGTCTGGCCGAAGCCATCAAAATTCCTGGCATTATCGAAGTGGTCCGCGACGAAGAGTTCGACGACACACGCCACTATCGCGGCGCAGGCATTCGATTGAAGTATGAGTCGGTGAATCCACTGCCAGAAGGGCTGAAGGCAGGCATCCTGCTCGAAGTCGGGTTCGACCAGGTGGCGCCGAACCGGCCATGTACGATTTCGTCCTGGGCTTACGAACTTGCAGTCGAGAGTGGGATTGCAGACCTGACCGACACCCGCGCGGTCGATGTGCCTTGCTATGAGCCGGGCTATACTTTTGTCGAAAAGCTCCAGACCATCTCAACGAAATTCCGAAAGCAGCAGGCGGACGGCGACATGCCTGTCAATTTCATGCGCCACTATTATGACGTGTACTGCCTGCTCGCTGACGCCTCAGTGAAAGAGTTCATCGGAACAGACGCGTACAAGGACCACAAGGCCAAAAGGTTCCGCAAGGCAGATGAACCGGACCTCACCAGGAACGAAGCCTTTCTGTTGAGCGACGCAGAAACGCGAAAGGCGTACGCGGACGCTTATGCGAAGTCACGAGCGCTTTACTACAGGGAGCCTGCACTCTTTGACGATATTCTGGCACGCATCAGCCGGCGCCTGCCGGAACTTTGAATGATCGTTGCTCGCAGGGAAACCTCTAACCCTCTGAAATAAAAGGAATTACTAGCTTACTCTTTTGTTGGGTGCGCCCTCCCGCACCCAAATAGCCCCTGAAATTCTCACGGATTTCGGGGGCTTTTTTCGTTTTCGCCCTACAGTTTCTGCCTTCCCTCCCAAACTATGCTAGCGTCGTGAGAGGCTGCTTCAGATGCAGAAGAGATGCGAGGATCAGTGTGCCAGCAGACACGGAAAGAGGTCGCAATATCACACAGCCGAATTTGCAGGCAAAAGCGGATGCCTGGCATACCGAATTGCTTCGCCGCGCCGAAGAGATAGAGATCAATCGAAAGCTGCCGCAGGACCTTGCCAACCGGCTTGCAGGGGATGGATTCTACGCACTTTGCACGCCTGTATGCCTTGGCGGAACTGGTGCGACGCCCCGCGACTATGCACTGAGCGTTGAGACGCTTGCGCGCGCAGATGCTTCGGCGGCCTGGTGCGCTTTCATAGCGACGACGGCCTCCTACGGCATGGCCACGCGGCGGACTGACGTCTTCGAGACGCTTCTGAAGCAGCCTGACGTGATTATGGCGGGTGTCTTCGCGCCTATGGGGCGTGCCCGTCCGGTTAATCGCAAAGGCGAGGCCGGGTTCATCGTCAATGGACGATGGGCATGGGGGTCTGGATCACAGAACGCCCACTGGATCATGGGTGGATGCCTGCTAAGTGATGATGAAGGTGCGCCCGTCCTGGACGGAAAAGGGAAACCGCAGCATCTCGCCCCGGTATTCAAATCTGCTGATGTCACATTCATTGATACATGGAAAGTGAGTGGCCTGCAGGGCACTGGCTCGACGGATTTTGAAGTGAACGATGTCTTCGTCCCAGAAGATCGCATTGTGCGGGACTTTGAGAATGCACGCGATGATCTTGCCATATTCCGTTTTCCGGGCTTTGGCCTGTTGGCGATTGGGATTGCATCAGTGGCCCTTGGCGCAGCGCGCGGCGCGATGGATGATGTTCTGGAGCTGGCTGGCGTGAAAGCACCATCAGGATCACGCAACACGCTGGCCGCTAAAGTGATGGCACATCGCGGCGTCTCGGAAGCGGAAGCGGCCATTCGCCAGGGCAGGGCGTTCCTGCTGGAAACGATCTGTGCGGCGTGGCAAGCAGCGCAGTCGGGGCCTGTCAGTATTGACTTGAAACGCGATCTTCGACTGGCATGCACATCTGCTGTCCGCTCAGCAATATCGGCGGTCGATACGCTTTATGACCTTGCCGGCGGTACGGCGGTTTACAGGACATCGCCAATCCAGCGCCGGTTCCGGGATATCCATGTCGCCTCGCAGCATATCATGGTGCAAAAGGGCATTTTTGATCTGACTGGCAAGCTCTATCTGGATCAGCCAACCGACACGGGCCTGCTTTGACGGTGTAGCGTGGCGCAACACCCGCACATTACCCGAGCAACTGAGCCTTTTTTGCGTCGAACAGGTCTGTGAGAAAGTCACTCATTGCGCGTATGCGGGCAAGCGGCGCAAGGTCTTCGTGCGTGGCGAGCCAGAAACTGCGATCAACGCGAACCACATCCTTCAAAACCGGCACGAGTGCCGGATCACCGATCCCCATGAAATGTGGGAGCACGGCGATACCGAGACCAGATCTTGCCATCTGAAGCTGCGCAACAATTGAAGGGCTACAATAGTGTAGCTGCAGGCCGGGCGCTATTTCCGCATGATAGCGCAGTTGCGGCGAATAGATAAGATCGTCGACATAACCGATTAGCGTATGACCGGAGAGGCTGGCGGCGGATTTCGGCCAGCCTCGCCGATTGAGATAATCCGGGCTTGCAAACAGGTTCAGAGCGTAATCGGAAAGCTTTCGCACTTTGATGCGCCCCGTTTTGGGGCGGGCAAGCATGATCGCCATGTCCGCTTCGCGTTTCGGAACACTTGCAAAACCCGACATGGCGATCAGATCCAGCGAAATCGATGGAAATCGCTGGCTAAATGGGCCGAGCGACGGGGCGATGAGAACATTGCCAAGTCCTTCTGTCACGCCAAGCCGCACCCGTCCGCTCGCTTGCGTGCCGCCAATCTCAGCCTCTGCCGATATATCGAGGGTTGTCTGTTCAACCGCTTCGGCCTTGGCTGCGATGGCTTCTCCGGCAGAAGTGAGAATGTGTCCCCTGCGTGTGCGTTCAAATAGCGCCAGACCGAGATCTGTTTCGAGCCGTCGCAGGCGACGGCTTACCGTCGTTGCATCCTGGCCCGTGCGGGCAGCAACTTCCGACAGTTTGGGATGGCGGCTGACTTCGAGCAGGAGTTTCAGGTCGTCCCAGTTCAATTCAATCTCCAGCCTGCAATAATGCAGATTAAAGCTGCAATGCTAAGTGTTTAACTGCGATGACGCCACTGATAAGTTGGAGCTAGAAAATTTCGGGAGAATTCAGGATGCGTACCGTAAATCACTTCATTAATGGCAAGGCCGTCGAGGGCAAATCGGGCCGCTCGGGCGACATATTCAATCCCAATACCGGTGACGTGCAGGCGCAGGTCGCACTGGCAAGCGACGCTGAGGTCGATGCGGCGGTCGAGGCCGCCATGGGGGCCCTGCCAGAATGGGCTTCGACTAACCCGCAACGCCGGGCGCGCATCCTGTTCAAATTCAAGGATCTGCTTGAGCAAAATATTGATGAACTCGCCGAGCTGCTCTCCTCCGAGCATGGCAAGGTGGTGGCGGATTCGAAGGGCGACGTGCAGCGCGGCATCGATGTCGTCGAGTTTGCCTGCGGCATCCCGCACCTGCAGAAGGGCGAATATACTGAAGGCGCCGGGCCGGGCATCGACGTCTATTCGATGCGTCAACCGCTCGGCGTTTGTGCAGGTATCACACCATTCAATTTCCCGGCCATGATCCCATGCTGGATGTTCGCAGTCGCCATAGCTTGCGGAAACACCTTCGTGCTGAAGCCTTCAGAGAAGGATCCGTCTGTACCGGTACGCCTCGCCGAGCTGTTCCTCGAAGCTGGTGCGCCAGAAGGCGTGCTGAACGTTGTGCACGGTGACAAGACATCCGTCGACGCCATCCTGAAGCATCCGGACATCAAGGCTGTCAGCTTTGTTGGCTCGTCAGACATCGCTCAATACGTGTACGCAACTGGTACGGCCCATGGAAAGCGCGTGCAGGCGATGGGCGGGGCGAAAAACCATGGCATCATCATGCCAGACTGCAATATGGAGCAGGCGGTGAAAGATATTGTCGGCGCGGCCTATGGATCGGCTGGCGAACGCTGCATGGCACTGCCTGTCGCGGTTACTGTGGGCAAGAAGACGGGCGATGAGTTTGTCGAGCGCATGCTGGACGCGGCGCAGGCGCTGAAGGTTGGCACCTCGACAGACAAGGATGCGCATTACGGCCCGGTCGTCTCGGCAGCCCACAAGGCCAAGGTCGAGGACTATATCCGCATGGGCGCCGAAGAGGGGGCTGACCTCAAGCTCGATGGCCGAAACCATACGCTGCAGGGCTATGAGAATGGTTTCTTTGTCGGCCCAACCCTGTTCGATCATGTGAAGCCGGAGATGAGGACCTATAAGGAAGAGATTTTCGGTCCGGTTCTTCAGGTTGTGCGCGCTGAAACGCTAGAAGAAGCGGCGGCGCTTCCGTCCAATCACCAGTATGGCAACGGCGTAGCAATCTTCACTTCGAATGGCCGCGCGGCCCGCGAATTTGCTGCGCAGGTGAATGTCGGCATGGTTGGTATCAACGTGCCAATCCCGGTGCCGGTGAGTTATCATACCTTTGGCGGCTGGAAGCGCTCGGCCTTTGGTGACACCAACCAGCATGGCCCGGAAGGCGTCAAGTTCTGGACCAAGATCAAGACGGTCACCCAGCGCTGGCCGGAAGGCGATATTGGCGATCAGGCTTTCATCATCCCGACGATGCAGTAAGCGCCATGGCAGATTACAAGACGATCAAGTTCGAACGAAAGGGCCGCATTGCGGTCGTGACGCTCAATCGCCCCGACAGCCTCAATGCGTTGAATGCCGAGGTGATGTCCGAGATTGCAGCGCTGTTCGCAGAGATCGACAAAGACAGAACGATCGCGGTCAGCGTACTTACCGGGGAAGGTCGGGCCTTTGCCGCTGGTGCGGACATCAAGGAGATGCAACCGCAGAGTTTCTCTGACATGTATACAGAGGACTATTTTGCTGGCTGGGATCGGTTCGCGGCGTGCCGCAAGCCTGTAATCGCGGCGGTGAACGGCTTCGCCCTCGGCGGCGGATGTGAACTTGCCATGATGTGCGACCTTGTCATCGCCTCGGACAAGGCAAAGTTCGGCCAGCCGGAGATCAAGCTCGGCGTGACACCTGGCATGGGCGGCTCTGTCCGTCTCACCAAGGCGATCGGCAAGGCCAAAGCGATGGATCTCGTCCTGACTGGCCGGATGATTGATGGCGAGGAGGCTGACCGGATTGGCCTTGTTAGCCGTGTTGTTCCGCATGATGAGCTTCTGTCGACTGCCATGAATGCGGCCGAAGCGATCGCCGGCTATTCCATTCCATCGCTGATGGCGGCGAAGGAAATGGTGTCACGCGCTCTTGAGCTTTCGACAAGTGAAGGCGTCCGCTTTGAACGCCGTCTCTTTCAGGGCCTGTTCGGCACAAGCGATCAGAAGGAAGGCATGGCAGCCTTCTCTGAAAAGCGGCCTCCTAATTTCAAGGATGAATAAGACCCGGTCTTTCTTTTTACCCCGTTTCAGCTTCCTCCAAGCGTTTCGGGTTCTACTGGGCGTCTGTATATGGCACTCCAAGTCACATACAGACGCCCTTTTTTGCCTTAAGAGTTGACCATGATCCTGAACGAAGAACAAACAATGATCGCCGATATGGCGAAGACGTTTGCCCAGAATGAGCTCCGTCCGCACGCCGCGAAGTGGGACAGGGAAGGCTATCTGGAGCGGGAAAAACTGGAAGCGCTCGGTGAGCTTGGCTTCGGCGGTATTTACACCAAAGAAGAGCATGGTGGTTCCGGTCTTGGCCGGCTCGATGCGGCGTTGATCTTCGAGCAGCTCTCGCGTGGTGACATCAGCCATGCGGCTTTCATGTCGATCCATAATATGGCGACGTGGATGATCGACAGCTTCGGCCATGACCAGCTTCGCGCGAAATACGTTCCGCGTCTTACCGCCACCGAACTGATTGCTTCCTATTGCCTGACAGAGCCGGGAGCAGGCTCCGATGCGGCCAGCCTCAAGACGACGGCAAAACTCGACGGCGACGAATATGTCCTGAACGGCGCCAAGGTCTTCATCTCGGGCGCTGGATTCTCGGATGTGTACGTCGTGATGGCCCGCACATCGGACGATGGTGCGCGCGGCGTATCAACCTTCATTGTCGACAAGGATGCGCCAGGCATCAGCTTCGGCAAGCATGAAGACAAGATGGGCTGGCGGGCCCAGCCGACGGCGATGGTGAATTTCGATGATTGCCGCATACCAGCAACCAATCGCGTCGGAGATGAGGGCCATGGTTTCCGGTTTGCGATGGCCGGACTGGATGGCGGTCGTCTGAACATTGCGGCGTGCGCACTCGGCGGGGCTCAGGACGCGCTGGACCGTGCGCTTGTCTATGTCCAGGAGCGCAGGCAGTTCGGCCGCGCCATCGCCGACTTCCAGGCCTCGCAGTTCAAGCTCGCTGACATGGAGACGGAATTGCAGGCCGCCCGCGCGCTACTTTATCAGGCCGCGCAGCGTCTTGATGCCAAGTCGCCGGATGCGACGAAATTCTGCGCCATGGCCAAACGCTTTGTGACAGACACAGCCTTTAAGGTCGCGAATGACGCGCTTCAGCTGCATGGGGGGTATGGCTATCTCGCCGATTACGAGGTCGAGCGGATCGTGCGTGATCTGCGCGTTCACCAGATCCTCGAAGGCACGAATGAAATCATGCGCGTCATCGTCTCGCGCGAAATGCTGAAGGGGTAAGCGGCATGAGCGAGCCAAGTGTAATTGCGCGTAGGGAAGGCAGAGCCGGCCGACTGACGCTGAACCGGCCAAAGGCGCTGCATTCCCTCAATCACGACATGGTCGAGATCATGACAGAGAACCTTCTGGCGTGGCGAGGTGACCCAAAGATCGAGATGATCCTGGTGGATCATGCCCCCGAAACGCGTGGCTTCTGTGCAGGCGGTGATGTTCGCATGTTGGCGGAATCAGGTGCGAAAGACGGCAAGGAAGCTGCGGCGTTCTTTGCCGCCGAATACCGCCTCAATACGCTGATCAAGGAGTATCCCAAGCCCTACATCGCTATCATCGACGGTGTCACCATGGGCGGCGGAGTTGGTATTTCGGTTCATGGTGACTACCGGATCGCAACGCCGAATACGATGTTTGCGATGCCAGAAAGCGGCATCGGGCTTTTCCCGGATGTCGGCGGAGGCTGGTTCCTGCCCCGTCTGCCGGGCGCTACGGGCATGTGGCTGGCGCTGACCGGTGAGCGGTTGAAGGGCGAAGACGTGCTGGCTGTCGGCGTTGCCACCCATTTCACGGATGCAGGCGCTGGGCTGGCAGATGTTCTGGCCCGCGACGGCCTTGGCGCGCTGGACAAGATGAAACAGGCAGCTGAGCCATCTTTCGCTGAACACCGCGGCGAGATCGACACGTGTTTTGGCAAGGAGACGGTAGAGGATATTGTCGCCTGTCTTGAAGCTGGTAGCGACTGGGCCCGGGCACAGGCGAAGATACTTGCGGCCAAATCCCCGCTGACGCTCAAGATTGCGCATCGCCAATTGAATGAAGGGGCCGGCTTCAAGGATTTCCGGGACAGTATGTCTATGGAATACCGCATCGGCGCTCGCCTCGTTCGTACTGAAAACTTCATAGAAGGTGTTCGTGCTGTCCTGATCGATCGAGACAATTCACCAAACTGGCAACCGCCCGACCTTCAAAGCGTCACTCCGGAGTACCTGGACACCTTCTTTGATGAACTGGGACCGGATGAGCTGGAATTTCTGCCTGAGGAGTAAATCATGACGACAATTGCTTTTATCGGTCTTGGCAATATGGGCTCGGGTATGTGTGCCAATCTCGCCAAGGCGGGGCATGACGTGCATGCCTTTGACTTAAATGCGGACGCTGTGAAAACGGTTGAAGCTGCTGGCGCAAAAGGCGCAGCTACCCTCGCTGCCGCGGTCAAGGGTGCGGAGATTGTGGTCACCATGCTGCCGGCGGGCAAGCATGTGCATAGCGTTTATTTCGGTGAGGACGGGGTTGCGGCCAATGCCAGGACGGGGACGCTATTCCTCGACTGCTCGACAATCTCGGTGGAAGAAAGCCGCGAGGCCGCGAAAAAGGCAAAGGATGCCGGTTTCCTGATGGTCGATGCGCCAGTATCCGGTGGGACGGCGGCAGCTGATGCCGGTACGTTGACCTTCATGGTGGGCGGACCGAAAGCGGCGTTCGACGTGGCAAAGCCAGTGCTCGATGTGATGGGCAAGAATGTCTTTCACGCAGGCGATGCCGGCAATGGCCAGGTCGCAAAGATTGCCAACAACATGTTGCTCGGTATTTCCATGATCGGGACGTGTGAGGCCTTTAACCTGGCAGAGAAGCTGGGCCTTGATGCGCAGACCTTCTTCGACATTTCGTCTACGGCATCCGGACAATGCTGGTCGATGACGAGCTACTGTCCGACGCCTGGGCCCGTGCCGGCTGCGCCGTCGAACCGTGATTACCAGCCCGGCTTTGCTGTCGCGATGATGCTGAAGGATCTGAAGCTGGCCCTCGGTGCGGCAGATGGGGCAGGGGCGAGCGCGCCGCTCGGCAAGCATGCTGAAGATATATACGCCAAGCTTGACGAGGATGGTTATGCCGGTCTCGATTTTTCCGGCGTGATGAAGCGTATTCGCGGCGAAATCTGACGCGCTGCAGGCCTAGTCGTTGAAATCGCGCTTCCATTGCACTGAGAGCTGGTTGCCTTCTTCGGTACTGGTCGCGGCCTCGACTTCGATATTGCTGAGCGGCTCCCACTCAATGGCGACGCCCGGTGCGCCGGCAGCACCCGAGCGCACTTCAAGATAGACATTCTCTGTCAGGTATTTGCCGCTTGTAACTTCGACATTGCCGGTTGAGCCGCTGCCGACATCAAACGTATCGAGGCCAAGGCTCTGCTCGATGCCACCAAGCAGGTCAAAGCCGCCGCCGCCCGACAATTGCGCGAGCGCTGCGGCCAGGCGCGCCGTTTCCAGGGCGGTTAGCTGCGTTGGTGAGCGGCCAAAGAGTACGCGCGACAGGACTTCATCTTCCGGCAGGACAGGCTCGGATGTCAGGGCGATCTCCGGTCGTTCGATCGTGCCAGTGACCTCGAGAATAGCGGTGATGTCGTCATTTGTTTCGTGCCGTGCTGTTACACTGAGCGGCGATGACGAGATTTCGGGTTCGAGACGGACTGAGCTCTCGGCGAACTGGAACCGCTTGCCGATCAGGTCGAACCGGCCGCGCACGATCCGGGCCTCACCAGTGATAACCGGGCTGCCCATTGTGCCGGTGATTTCGGCGTCGAGACCAAGCTCTGCATTCACGCCGCGCCCACGGATGTCTATCCGGCCTGGGGCGTTGAGATTGATATTAAGGCGTGTCGCAGCCTCTTCGGCGTCTTCAACTTCTTCCTCCGGCTCTTCGAAGCTCACATCGAGCGTCGCCGGGCCGCCATCGGGCAGTTTGTCGATATTGATGACGCCCTCATCAACGGTCAGGTCGCCCGTCACTTCAAGGAGGTCCGGTTGCTGAACAAGCTTCATTGCCCCGCTCACGGTTGCCGAGCCTTCACGGCGCTCTGTTACGACGAGACTGTTGGCTTTCAGCTCAAGATCGCTCATGGCGGAGCCGTCTATGGCCATGGTCCCGCTACCGGTCAGCGTTCCGCCGGACCTTCCCTCGGCGTTGAAACGCCGCAAGGTCACGGTGCCGTTTCCGAGACCTGCATCCGCTTCAATACTGTGCATGACCAGGCCAAGATCGCCATGCTCGAACTCGCCTTCACTGAAACGGAAGTTCCCGGAAAAACTGTTGTCCAGCGTCGGCAGGACGCCTGACAGGTTGAGATCGATCAGCCCTTTCATGACCATTTGCGGTGGTACGAGCAAGGCGGCAATCGCTTCGATCTGGCCATCTGCTGTTGCCGAGAACGGCATGTTCGCACCTGATACAACCGAAAGGAATGGCGGCGCGGGCGATGTCGTCACCGGCACTTCGAGATCGACATTGGCTTCCAGCGCATCATTGTCGAGCGCTCGGACGTTGACGTCGAGCAGGTCTGGCTGCAGGTCAGCGGAGACGAACAGGTCTATTGGGGGCAATTCTGAGCCGGAACGCGCGATTGATTTGAGGTCTGCGCGAATTGGCCCTGACAGGCCACCTTCGGCTTCGACAAGCTCAGCATCAATGTTGAGCGCGCCTTCCAGTGCTGGACGGCCCGCAAGGGTCAGAAGTGGCGCGATGCGTAGATTCTGGCCTTTCAAGGATATTGATGTCGGCCCGCGAGTGGTGATCTGCGGAGAGAAACTGCCGCCAAGGGCCGCAAAGCGGGCGGAGGCCTCAAAGCCGTCTTCGTATTGCGTGTATCGCACAGGGGCTTCGGTTGTCAGGCCGACTTCACCCAGAAGCGCGGAAAGGGAGGCTGTAAGGTCCAGCCCGCCGGTCGTCAGGCCTTTGATATTGCCGTCAATGTCGAGACCGGTCTTCTGGCTGAGGCCGTTCAGATCGGTCCAGCCATCCATATCAACCACAAAATCGGCATTGTCCGGTGTGCCAGTGGCGCGCAGGACAAGTGCATCTGCCTTTGTCGGCCCGAAGGCGACGTCTTCGAGTGTCGCATCGAGCACCAGCTTTTCGCCGTCTATATTGGCCGTCAGGTCGATCGCATTGGCCGGCAAGCCCTCAGGCAAGTCGCCATCGATGTCCGCTGACCCGCGAATTGCACCGAGATCGCCGCCGGAGCCGCTCAAATCTGCCTGTGCGACGAGATCTGACCAGCTGGCCTTGAACCCCTGCACTTGCCAGTCTGAACCGCTCAGGCTCAGCCTCGTGCTTGCATTCACAGGCCCTTCCGTCGTTTCGCCATCAAGGCTGGCCTGTGTGTCCAGCGCGCCGTCCGCATAGCGCCCGTCGGCGGCGATTGTCAGGTTCTCGAAGGCGAAGCCATCCCGGATTAGCGACGGGGTATTCAGGCGGGTCGTGAATTGCAGGTCATCCAGTGGGCCGGAAATATCTGCTGTTCCGGTCAGGCTCGACAGGTTGAAGCCTGAGAAAGCCGCGCTGCCGGCGCTCAGATTTGCTGAAGCGGAAACAACCTGCTCGCTTGACATCCGGCCTGATCCGTTGAGCTTCAGAGAGCCGGTTTCGGCGGTAAAAGCTGGCAGGTCGAGAGAGCCGTCAGCGCGTAGCTCACCTTTCGCCGTGACAATGGCCTGCTCGCCGGCCCATTGGTCCAGCGGGGCAGGTAGCGCTCCGAAATTGGTTGCCGTGATGCGGGTATTGAGCCTTGTTACGCCAGCGCCAGACCGATTCGCTTGGAACTGTCCATTCGCCCGTATGGGGCGCGCGAGATTGGCGGCCGCGCCGTCTAGCTGGAAACTGCCCGAGAAGTCCGCCGAAAGGGCGGGAGATGTCGTGACATTCCCGGCACCGGCCACCCGGCCGCCCCTGCCACGAACCGTTAGTTCGTTGAGCGCCAATACGCTGGTGGAGAGATCATATATCGCATTGGTCTGAACGATGGGGGCCGGCCCGGCAATCTGGCCACTTATGCCTGGCAGAACGGCGCGCTCGCCCGTCAGCGTCGTGCGAACGCTGATCTGTGGGCTATCATATAGAACAACCAGCGGGCCAGAGACAGTGCGGGCCTGAAAGGACGGCACGTCCACGTCGCGTGCATTCACGCTGCCATCAAACCGCGCTATGGCGTCGTCATAAGTGAGATTACCGTCAAGAATGGCCTGACCGACAGAGATCGAGTCGGACTTGGCGTAACGGCCAGGATTGTCAGCGATTAGCCGTATATCTGCCGAATATGCGCCCGTACCAGACTGGGTCGCGCGCGCACTGAGCTGTAGTCCGTCTGCGATGGCTGAAATGTCGAGAACAGGGCGGCCCTCATCGCGCGACAGATCCCCTTCAACGCTCAGCGTGTTTCCAAGCGTGTCGGTGATGCTCGCTGTGAGAGGATGCAGGCCTGGATGGGCTTCAATGACGAACGATATGATATCGTCCTCAGAACTTGCTGTCAGGGAAACCGCATCGTTGCTGTCGATTGAGACAAGGCTGTCAGCTTCCCATTCATCCAGTGTGCCGCCAGCGTTAAGACGCGCTGACAGGGTCTGTCCGGCGTCGAGCTGGGCGAGCGAGGCGAAAAGGCCGCCGGCGGGACCATCAAGATCAAGGTTGCCACTGACGCGGAAATCATCAGACCATTGCAGGTCAGCACTGAGGGAATCACCATCGCCTTCCAGCGGTATGACCGCGACTTTTGTACGGCCACCATCCTGCCCGACCTGGCCCTGAGCGTCGATCGCAAGCGAGAGCGCACGTGGCAACACACCTTCGTCACTGCGAAACTCGCCAATGCGTAGCCTGTCGATTTCGCCGGCGCGCAGCGGCAGTGAGCCGCCGTCCTGTTTCGGTTTATCTGACGGCACGAGAACCGGCCGTCTGATTACATGAATGAGATCGGCTTCAAGCGCATCGACGAGCAATGCACGTTTACGCAGCGCAAGAGGTTTCCACTCGGCAAGGAGGTTCTCAGCCACCAGCCACACGCCGTCTTCATCCGCGACGGTGAGGCGTTCAATGCGGAATGTGCCGAGCAGGTCACCGCTCAGGCCTTCGACTTCTATATTCTGTCCGGAGGGGTCTGCCGCTTCGATCCGGGCTTCAACAAAGTTTCGGCCAAATCCGGATTGTGCCGCAAAGCGCAAGGCCAGCAGGAGCACAAAGACGAGGGCCAGAAGACATGCAGCCGCGATCAGCGACCATTTCAGGATAGGCCGCGGTGTGCTCTCAGGTTTCGGGGTCTGGACATCAGTATTCATCAGAAAGCCTGCCCGATCGATATATAGATCTGTACAGGGTCGTCGAATTCGGTCGGGTTCAATGGAGCCGCGATGTCGAGCCGGATCGGGCCGGCCGGCGTTGTGTAGCGCACGCCAAAGCCAGCGCCATAGCGTGCATCATCAAAATTGGAAAACTCGTCAGTCGAGACGCTGCCCGCATCGACAAAGGCAACAAGGCCGATATTTGGGCGCCACCGATAGCGCGCTTCCAGCGAGGATTCGACCACGGATTTGCCACCAAGCGGTGTGCCGTCTTCAGCGCTCGGGCCAATGCCTTGATAGGCATAGCCACGCACACTGCCGCCGCCGCCGGAGTAGAAACGTGTATCGACAGGAAGGTCTGCCGCGTTCGCGCCGAGGACAGCCCCGGCTTTCAGGCGGCCGGCCAACACAAAGCGGCGCTCTTCATCGAATGGCACATAGGCACTGACCTGGCCAACCGTGCGCACAAACGGGTCGCTCTCGTCTCCGAAAGTATAACTAGGTTCGACGCGGCCATTGGCGCGCCAACCCTTGCGTGGATCGAGCAGGCTGTCTGTCTTGTCGAGGCGGGCGTCGGTGTAGACCGAGAGGATCTGGAGGTCGCGTTTTCCGAATTCGTCCTCTTCCTTCACTATTTCGCCTTCGATGCCGTAAGTATATGAGAAGTCAGGGCTTTTGATGACGTCAAAACCAATGCCGACTGATATGGCCTGACGGTCGTAAGCGTCGGTGGCCTCCTGGGTAATTCCTGATGAGAGCACCAGGCCGCGGCCATATCCAAACTCATTGGGGCGGCGCCACACAACATTCAGGGATTGCTCAAGTTCGGCAATGGTAAGGTCTGCCACCGCGACGTCGCCGTGTCTGATCAGGTTGCGCCGCGTGAATTCGGCGTTGAGGCCCGCGCCTTCGCTGGTTGAATAGCTGCCGCCCAGAGCGATCGTATTGCGTTTTCGTTCAATCAGCTTCACTTCGATATTCCGGATTTCCTCGCCGCCCGGTGTCACACCAGACGGTTCACTGGCCAAGGACGCACGTGCGACGCGAAACATCCTTGTTTCGGCGAGACGCGTATTGAGCAGGGCAAGATCATTGGGCGCGTAGAGGTCTCCTTCTTCATAAGGGACCAGTCGGCGCAGATAGGCAGCCTTGGTCAGGACATCGTCCTGGAACACGGTCTCCCCGAGGACGACACGGGGCCCGGCGCGGACGACATAGGTCACTGCAATGGTCTCGGCATCCCGGTCGCCGACGACGCGCCTGTCGCGGATTTCTGCGTATGGGTAACCGGCCTCGCGAAGTGTGGCCGTGATCCATCGTTCCGCATCAATGACGCGGGAAGGGATCGCTTTGCGTCCTTGTTTTACGGGCAGTTCTGCACGTATTCTTTGCTGGTCTTCGTCTCGCGGGACTTCGCCATTGAAGTCGACTTTTACGTCTGCAAGCGTGAAGACCGGCCCGGGATCGATGCGCAGGCGTGCGACCGGCGGCTCCGTGCTTTCGATGCCAAGGTCTATCTGCGGGTCGTAGTGACCAACGCTATTGAGGCTGCTGCGCACCGCCGATGCTGCACGACGGCCCTGACGGCGCACTTCGAGCGTTGTGCGGGCATCGGCCTCGGCAGGCAGGGCTGCGCGAACGGTCGATTCAACATCTTCAGAAACATTATCGCCAACGAACTCAACCTGTACGGGCGCGGCCGCTGCCGAAAGTGCGGCAGTCGCAAAAATAGCAAGAAGAGGTGTCGCGCGTTTGATCATTTCGTCCGAACCGTGCTGGTACACTGACTGTCCGGCATGCAAAATCCGCACAAAACAGGCGAATTTGCGAACTTGGCTGATATTCTTTGACGGACCATGAGCAAAACTAACGCCCAAAGCGAGCGTGCGTTGCCCGTGAAACCGGCAAATGGCAGTATTTTGTGCAGCATCAGATGCAGCTCTGGTTTCAAGTACAACGTGGTGGGCAGGGACGATCGAATGTCTTCGCTTTAGCAGAGTTCAATGATGAACATCCCTGCCGCGAACGCTTTTTGAGAGGCCAGTCCTGCGTCTGTTTCACTTTACAAATTCCTCAGAGTCTCGCCTCAGCATGGAAGCACAAAGATATGTCGAAACAATTGCGACCTTGGGTGGAATTGAGTGGCATCTGCGCAGAGTGCGGTCTGTAGTCGAGCAAATGGCCCATTCAGGGCTGTTCCAGAACTCGTCCGATTTAGTATCGAAAGGAACTATTGCGAAGTATTTGACGGCGTGGCAGGGAGGCGGGCTTCAGCTTGAAGCCATTCAGGGACACCCTCTTGAACAAGAAAAGCGTGTCTGAGCCAAATGCGAAAACAGAGTCGCCGCGAGACCCATCTCCATGGATGAGTGAAAAACCGGTCGGTGAAGCGCTGCGGGAGATATACAGCGATGTTCTGGGTGAGCCTGTACCGGATCGGCTGCAAAAGCTCATTCAGAAATTACGCGAACAGGAATGTGCCAGGAAATTGTAATAGTGGACTGAAAGCCAGCCGTGCGGGGCAATCGCGATGACAAGCCCAGCAATATGGATCTTTCAGGATCGCATGCAGTTATCTGATGTATTTGCACCAATGGGCGCATCAGAGGCGGCCCGTTCAGCGCGTCTGAAAGATCCTGATAAAGCACAGGACTTCTTGCATGCGCGAGACCTGATGCGGTCTCTGGTTGCCCGCGAGACCGGTCTCAATACGGACAATGTCGACCTGGAGGTGCCGGATGATACATGCCCGTGTATCCGGAATTTACCGGACATCTCGATTTCATGGTCGCGGTCCGGGCCGCTCGCGCTTGCTGCGTTGAGCCTGCAAGGCAGAATTGGTGTTGATCTTGAACGTGTGAGACCAATCGAGTTTGCACCAATGCTGAACATGATCGCCGTGCCGGAAGAGATACGCATGGTCGAGGCAGCCGGTAGCGAGCGCAACAGGCTTCAGTGCTTTTACCGCCTGTGGAGTGCCAAGGAAGCCTTGCTGAAATGGCGCGGGACGGGCCTTCGCGGCGGGGCAAAGTCGGTGATTGTGCCGAAGGCCTTCATCGCGGGCATGGTTGAGGAAATAGATATTGAGATCAAAGAATTGGGCGTTTCTATCCGCACGTTAAACGGTCCGCCCGGATGCGTAGCGGTGCTTGCCTTTAGCGGGTAAATACGGATTTGAACATCCAGCCCGCGAGGGATTTTCCGCTGGTGTGTCGCTCATCTTTCATGTCGAAAACCATAAGGGCGACAGCACCAAAAGGGGCGGCTTCAATGCCTTCCTTCACGACCTCGAACCCCATCGATGCATAAAATTCCCGCATGCTCGGCTCGGCGAGAATGGCGATGTAGCGCCGGTTCTCCTGGGCAACGAAATCGAGCACGGCGCGCATCACCGGACCGAGGGTCTTCGAGCCGCGCCGATCGGGAGCTGTGACCAGTTTGGACACAATGACGACGCCATGATCCGGGCGTGGCAGTGATGTCTTGAGGCTAAAAACGTCAAATCTTTCAGCGTGGTTGAACGGATCCACGACGATGATCTGCGCGCTTGAAACGAGATCTGCCCCATCGAACAGCGTGAAGGTGACGCCCAGGCTGTCGGCTTCATCGAACAACATGCGCGCTTCGTGGTCGGCGCCTTTCAGCGCGAACTGTTTCTCGGCGCAATATACCCGGTACCTTAGATGCTGGACGAGGGGCAACGTCCGATTATCCATCACGGTCAGTTCAAAATTACTCATACTCATCATCCGCTACAGCCCAGGCCCGAGCCTGCGAGTCGAAGCTCAAACTGTAGCGGGCGCGGCGATCTGGACCAATGACGAATGGCATATCCAGTTTGATCCGGCAGGGGTGTATCCCCCATTTGCGGGCAAAATGTTCCTTGATGGCGACGGCCTTGACGAGGTCGCTTCCGGTGAGGCCTTTCACGCCCCAGACGGCGGCAACTGTGCCCGGTAGCCAGTCACAGGCGATGACGTCAGCAGGGGATAGAAGTGTCCTGTCCTCATCCTGCCGGCTCAGCGGGGCAACTACCGCATCAGACGCCCCGGTCAGAAAGTCGCGTCTTTCCAAGGCATCAAGCGCGGCGAGCGGGCCTTTCGGATAGGCTTTTTCGACAAGGTCCAACCGCGCCCAGAGATCATTGCCGAGGAAGGCCTCGATGGTGACGGGCAGATTGCCCGTGATGGGATCTGGCGTTCCCGGAACCCCACGCACCGTCAAAATGCCGCTTTCCGGCAAGTCTGAGCAGATCACGAGACGGTCTATGCGAACGGGATAAATGGCAGAATTTTCCGTGCCATCGAACCATTCCTGAGGCGTGTCATGCGGCGGGCCATGCACCAGCCCGTCAAGGATTATGGGGTCGAAAGGGTCCCCCGGTGTTTCTGCTTTCGACAGGTCGATTTTCGCTTCAAAACCAAGGTGGTCGCGGCGCATCTCGATAATCGGCTGCAGGGCCGGTCCATGGAAAAGGTCTGCAGATTTATACGGATTTGCGCGCTTTTTCCCATGCTTTTGAGGCTGTAAACGGGCTTTGTGTGGACGCACGGGCTGGCTGATCTCTCCGGCGGAAATATCATACCAGGGCGCATCGCCGCTGATGCCGTCGCGGCCGCGGAGGCGGGCTTTGCCATCTGGCCTCACCTGTGTCTCAACGGTCAGGCCAGTTTCACCGACACTGGCCCACCGGCGCGGTGAAAATGCTTTCAATTCAATTGGGTAGCTTTCAAATCCTGCAGCGTATGCCTGTCGTAGCGCCATGCCGGCCTGGGCGAGTAGAGGGAGCGCCGGGATCGTGTAGGTCGGTTTATGCGACTGGACCCACCCCGGAGTTTCCCCCGAAAACCGAGTACACTGACGGTACAGTAGCGGTGCACTAGCAGTACACAAGCGGACACTTACGCCGCGCATTTCATAGATGCGCATGCCATCGACCCAGATTGAGCCGGTGCCGGTGACGATGGTTTCGCTGTCGCGCTCTTCGATACTGTCGATTTCGACAATCGGAGTAACCTGCTTCGCCGTCGGATTGACCTGGCCGCGATAGGTCCACACCAGGTCTTCGCCGGGAGCGATGGGCTCCCAGACAGGGGTGTCGAAGCGTTGTGCCGCGCCTTTCAGGTCTGCTGCGCGGGCGAGCAGTTGGACCAGCATCTCAAGGCCGAGCGAACCGGGTTGTACCGGATCAGAGAAAAAGTGTGCCTTGAAGTACCACGCATAAGGATCGACGCTTTGTTGTGCGCGGATGCGGCCCAGGGCTGCTGCGCCGCCTTCCGGCTCGAAACGATCGATCATGTCGAACAGGGCCAGCCTGGCTGATGAAGCAGGCAGGCAGGTACCCGCTTCGCTTGGCGGATCGGCTGGCGCGTTGAAGAAGGCGCGTTGTTCGTCATTGGCCTTGAGGCCGGCCTGCGAGGCCAGCGCGGCCTTGGTGAAGAAACCGAAACTGGTCTCCAGGGTCACGACAGGCGTGCCGTCGGCCAGCGTAGCCTCAAGCGCAAAGAACACGATCGTCATCGGCCCCATACGAGAACAGCGTGTCAGGGTTGTCCGTGTGCGGACCATGCCGTCTTCTGGCCGAACCTGCCTGTAGGTCTTGCCATTGCCATCCAGGTTCCGGAACCGAGTCTCGCCTGACAGGGCGAAGCCGGAATAGGAGGCCAGCCAGCCGCAAGGCTGCAGGATGACTTCGGTAAGCACCGAGAAAGGCATTGTGCCGGTGCCGCCATCCTCGAAGTACCAGGCGTCGGGCGGGATGTCGTATTCGGCAATCGCGGTCAGCCCGGCCTTTTGCTGGCTGGCAGGCCCCGTCACAGAGAGAACCCGGCTGACCATGTGATAGGGCGTCTGGGGCAGGCGCGGTACAGCGCCTTTCGTATCAAACGGCGCATACATCGAGCCAAATGACCGGCTCGGCGCGCCGGATCCGCATTCGATCAGGGCTGCTTCATCGCCGCGCACATCGCACTCATCATTGACGTAGTGTGGAATCTGGGCGGGATTTGTCATGGCCGGCCACTGGCGTCGCAGGCGTACGCCAAAGCGCGGACAATAGAACACCTTTCGGCCATCAGAGCGGGCTAGCAGGCTCGCAAAGATCACGGGCGCTTCGCCGTCCACGATTTCATCGACGAAAACCTCGTATGTGACATCGTGATCGCGGTCGGGCGTCACCTGGCCACGGCAATAGAATATGGCCTGGGCACCGGGGGCTGGCTCAAAGACATGGCTGTCACGCTCGATCGTCAGGCCCATCGCCGCGGCGGTGAATTCAAGCGCCTGCACGGCGGCTTCAGCCATGAGCGTGCCAGGCATGCAAGGGTCCTGGTGGAAGTGGCCATCATAGAACCACGCATCCTGCGGCACATGATGGTTGGCTTTCAGATAGCCGCGGCCCCACGGTCCGCCTGTCGGGTCGAACTTGGCGACGTCGTCGAAAAGAGCGAGACGGCCTGCGGGAATACGCGCCGGACGAGAGTGCGGCGCGGCGCGGGCGAACCCTTCACCGAAACAGGCATACGTGTCACCGGCCCGGAAGGCGGCGACATCAGCGGCGCTGAAGCTGCGCTTTGCTGTTGGTGTCGTCGGCGAAAGGACGGGTGACTTCGTGGGAGCATCGTTTGTCTCAGCGTCCCACAAGACGCCTTTTGAGCTGGCAAGGTCTTCATCGGTGAAGAAACCCGCCTGTCCGTTTCGCACGCTGAGAAGCAGGCGGTCATCGGCGTAGCAGTCATATTCGAAGAAGAACATGCGAATGCCGGACAGCTCCGCATGGCCCTTTATCGAGATCTGGAAGCCTAGCGTCTCTCCCACGCGGGGCAGGCCGCCTTCATGGAAGGTAAGCTCGCAGCCAAGCAGGCGGTAGACACGGTCCGAACAGTTGAGCATGTCCGCGCCCATCCACGAGATGAGGGCGAGGTCTGCCTGTCCAGCCTCGATCAGCGGACCGGGACGCAGCATGCCGTCACTGACCGCCCAGTGGCCTTCGGTGATGTCGGTTTCGGTCCAGATCGTGCCTTTGCCCTGCACGAGAGCTTCGGCGTCGATGCCGGTGATGCGGTCACACAGGAGCATGGGCGGTCGCGGCATGCGGACCTGACGCAGAAATTTGTCCTGCACCTCAAATTGCGGCCCGAAGACTTCAGAGATGTTTCCACCTGCGGCCGCTTCGAGTTGCTGGCGTGTAAATGCCGGACCGACCGGGGCGCGGCGTTGCAGCGGTACGATGGCGGGCTTGAGGCCCGTGGCTGGTTTCGTGGCGGGGCGCGGCGCGGCTTTCGGTGTCGTTCGCCGGGCTAAGGGGCTCGGTTGAGCGGCAGGGCGGGCAGGGCGTTCCAGCACGGTGACGGCAGAGACTGGGGCCGACCAGTCTGTGCCGGGCGCCAGCGGTAGTTTGCGCCCGGTTTCAGGCCGGGGCGGCGAAGCGATAAACGGCGTGGCCGCTGGCTCTGGCGCAGGCTTCAGTGCGCGTTGGCCGGACTGGCGCGGAAAGGCTGGCAGCGGGGCATGTGCGGGGAACATCATCTCGCCGGGGGCGGCGCGGCGGAATGGAATCGCAGCGGCGCCAGCCTCTGCGAGGCGGGACTTCAGCCAGCCAACCTTGACGCGGTGCCCGGCAACGAAAACCTTCGCAGCGAGCTCGGCCGTATCATTCAGGCATGGCTGGCCAAACCGGTCCGTGGGGATGGCGCAGATCGTATTGCCCAGCGTCTCTCTTATGGCTCCGGTCAGCGTATCGCGTGGCCCGATCTCGATGAAGGTCCGCACACCGTCGGCATAGGCCTGCTTCAGCGTTTTCGGGAAGTTTACCTCCGCGACGGCTTGCCCGGTCAGCATGTCGGCGACTGTGTCCGCGTCTGGCTTGTAGGCTGCGTTGGCGGCGTTGGCGTAAAACCGGATGCCTTTCGGGGCAGTTGTCCGGCGATGGTGCAGGCTGCGCCAGGTCTCGGCATATGACGCCATCATCGGTGTGTGCACGACAAGGTCATGCGGGACACGGATGGCAGAGCCGCCCAGGGTTTTGAGGGCTCTCTGGCAAGCGGATGCATCGCCGGATATGACGCCGTCGTCCGGGCTGTAGAGGATGGTCAGGTCGCAGCGTGGCTCATTTTCCAGCGCCTTGCGAATAGCGGCCTCCGGCGCGCGGACTCGCCATGTTTCCCAGCGGACAGGCGAGCTGTCCTTCCAGGCCCGTTTCGCGGTCTGGAATTGGCCGGCAAGGTCTTCTGTGTACATCCCGCTTTCGCCAATCGTGCCCATGAGGCCGTCAGCGTCTGTCCATGCGCCGAATGCGATAAGGGAATTGGTTTCGCCGGAAGAAAGCCCCACGGCGACGGTGGGTTCAAGTCCGAGCAGGTCTCGCAGGAGTATTGCCTGGGCTTGAGAGATCAGCGTTGTGGCGCGCAATTGTGCGAATGCAGGGGCGAGGTCCGTGGGCAGCAGGTCTGCAACATCCTGCGCGGCAGGGAAGCGTTTGAGCAATTCGGGGCCAAGTTCGGGAAACGCCGCGAACAAGCCTTGACCCATGCCGGAATAGGCGGCTGCGGCCCCGGTAAACACGAATGCCAGATCGCCGTCTGCGTTGCCTTCGCCATAGAAAATGCCATTGCCGGCTGGAGCTTGGCCTGCGTCTATCGCTGTGAGCACGGCTTTGCGTAATTTGCTGATGTCGGCGGCGTCCGTTCCGACCAAGGCAAGCCGGCAATGCCCCATCTCTGCCTGCACGCCGGCTTTCAATGCATGCGATATTTCCGCCCTTGAGGGTGCGGCATAGGTCTCGAGGATCGGGGCGGATCGCAACAGGTCAGCAGCGGGCGTGGGGGAAGCTCTGAGCTTCACCTGCCCACCTGTCAGCTTGAGGCGGCGGGCCTTGCGCTTCAAGTCTGGCGTGATGCCGGTGTCGGCGAGTGTCATGCCGCGGCGGGCAAGCTCGATCTGGACGGCTAGGCTGGCCAGCCCCCCGGCCGCATGCGAATGCCCATAGAGGCGTTCGAGCAAGGTTTCGGGGCCAGCTTTTCCATTGATCTTGAGTGATTTGATTTCAGCTTTGCCAGCCGTGCCTTCAGCGCGTTCCAGGATGAGCGCGACCGCCGCGTCGCCGCCGGTCTCGGCTATCGCTGCTTCGTGGACCGGGTCGGTTGAGAGGTCTGATGCCGCGACGATGGCGACGTCAATCTCACCGGCCTGAAGTGCGCGCATGGCCAGCTCAAGGGCACGCAGGCCCGAGGCGTCTTCTTCCATCACGGCAAACCCCATGGCGCGCCAGTCACCACGCACATTCAGCCGGTTGGCAGAGACGTTTGGCATCGCGCCCAGCACATCGCCGGGCTTCAGGGGCGGAGCAATTTCGTTGCGTACCGCAGCGGTCGCCGGGGCTTCCGGGTCCAGTCCAAGTCGATTGGCAATCCGTGCACGGAGCATCCAGCGTGTCGCTTCCGGCGAGCAGGCGAAACCGGTGAACACCCCGACCCGATTGCCCGGCTTGACGGGATGCCGCTCCAGCGCTTCGTCGACAGCATCCCAGAGCGCGAGTTGCTGGCCCTGTGCGGACGCAAGTTCAGTGGGCGGTGTTCGCAGGGCTTTCGGCGTGGCGGCGACATCCTGCATGACACTACGCGCCGTCTTCGGTGGGCGGGACAGCCTTTGCAGCACGGCTGTGACGCCCCGGTCCGGACCAAGCGACAGACCTGTTGAGCTGACACAGATGGCGGGTGGTTTGGCTGGTTTGCGTTTTTTCCGGCCAGGGCGCGCGCCATCATCTGCTGCGACGATGAGGTGCGCATTATTGCCGCCAAAGCCAAAATTGCTGAGTGCGGCGATGCGCGGGCGGGTGGCTGGCCAGTCTGCGGTGGTCGCAGGAATGAGGCTGGAGCCTTTGAATGCCGGCAGCGCTTCGCCATCCATTCGGGTCGGCGGAATAACGCCTTCGGTCACAGCATAGGTGAGCTTGATGAGGCTGGCCATGCCGGCCGCCGTGATGAGATGGCCGAGATTGCCCTTTAGCGACCCGATGGGCAGCGCGTCCACGCCGGCAAAATGCTGCGCCGTCGCCGTCAGTTCAACCTTGTCGCCGGTCGGCGTGCCAGTGGCATGGGCTTCAATCAGGCCGATATCCGTGGCCGGGTCGAGGCCCGACATGTCCCATGCCGTGGCCATGGCTTCGGCTTGGCCGCCCTCATCAGGTGCAAGCAGTGATTTGCGGCGGCCGTCATTGGATAGGCCGATGCCGCGAATGATGCCGTAAACCGTCTCGTCATCCGTACAGTCGCTTAACCGTTTCAGGACCAGTGCAGCGGCGCCTTCTGCGGGCACCAGCCCGTCTGCACCCGTGACGAAGGGACGGGAGCGTCCGGTCGGGCTAAGCGCGTTCAGGGCGCTGAAGCCCTGATGCAGGATGAGATTGTCCGCGCCGTTGACGGCGGCGGCGATGGCGATATCGAGGCTGCCATCCTGCAGGCGGTCACAGGCGAGCTTGATAGCGTAAAGCGAGGAAGCGCACGCCGCATCAAGCGCAAAGGCGGGGCCTTTTGCGCCCAGGGCTCGTGCGAGAAGCTGCGCCGGGCCGCCGGTGTTGAACCTGTTGGCACGCGCAATATCGGACCGCCCATTTTCCCAGATGTCACTCGCATAATCGGAAAGTGCGCGGCTCGGATAGCCAAGGTTTCCTGCAATTACACCGAGTTTCCTGCGCTTTACTTCAGGGGCGCCGGCATCCATCCATGCATCCCGTCCGGCATGCAGCAGCCATTGGAAAAGCGGGTCCAGGTCAGCCGCGTCGATCGCGCCCAGATCATGGTCAGCGGCAGAGAAAACCTCGTCAAACCCTGTAACGAAGCCACCCAGGTAGCCCATGGCCTGCTGTTCAGTATCGGTGACGCCCCACTTGCCGGGCGAAGCTGGCGTGATGAGGTTGCGGCCCTCGAGGACGGCGTTCCACAGCGCATCCGGTGTCAGCGCGCCGGGCAGGACGCATCCACGCCCGACAATGGCAATAGGGGCAAACGTCGGCTCAGCCATGTGCGATCTCAGCGCCAATCACCAGTTCGACGGGGCAGGCTGGACCGGCCAGCACTGCATCAGCAAACAAATTGGCGCCGGCATCACGGGGAATGAGCGACACGCCCATTTCAGCGAACTTTGCACGCAGGCTATCATCGACCATCCCGCCATCCCATGGCCCCCAGGCCAGTGACGTGATTGCAGCGTGCGGCGAGAGCGACTTCAGCCAATGGGCAACCCGGTTCAGGATCTCGTTCGCCATCGCATAATCAGCTTGTCCGGCATTGCCATACCGCGCCGCTATGGACGAGAAAAACGCCACTGTTTTCAGTGCTCTAATGTCCATTACCGAGAGGAGTGCATCAAGGCCAAGCACCTTGGGCGCAAAGACGCGTGCAACTTGTTCTTCCGTCTTTTCACGGATGAGTTTGTCGGCAAGCACGCCTGCGCCATGAACAAGCCCGGTGATCACGCCGAAGCGGGATTCAGCCGTGTCGAGCGCGGCCTTGAGCGCGGTGGGATCTGCAATATCGGTTGGGATGTAGAGCGCCTGACCGCCAGCCTGTTCAATGCGGGTCAGTGTTTCCCGGATTTCAGCGCCCGATAAAAGGGAGCGGGCCTGTCGGTTCAGGTCTGCGGGAGAGACTTTCTGTCCAGCTGCCTTCGCTTGCTGCGCAAGCGCGCCTCGCAATACTCGTTCATCTGAGGTCGGAGGAATTGAGGCTGGCCAGGGCTCAACCCTTGACCGGCCCAGCAAAACAAAGCGGGCTTTTGTCCGGCGGGCCAATTCAATGACGCAGTCGGCTGTCACGCCGCGCGCGCCGCCGGTGACGAGAATGGTATCATCCGGGCCGATCTGGCCGGGTCGATTGGCGGGCAGGAACGTATCCGTATCAACCGGCACAACACGTTCATTCGCGCTGAGACCGGTACAAGGCGCGCAGCCGCCGCTTAGCAACTCTTCGACAAGACGGATTGCCGCCGGTTGAGCGCCCAGTCCGGCAACATCAATATCAATCGCGCGCACCGTCGCATCTGGAAATTCACGGGCGGCGGTCCGGGCAAGGCCAGTGAGGCCGCCGCGCCAGGCGCGTTTGTCGGCAGGCTGAAAATACCCGCCTGTATCCTGCAGGCAGATAAGAGTGCCGCCCTTGGCTTCGAAGGTGGGTGCCATGGCTGCCAACGCCTCGACAGCCCCTGAGTGGGCATCAAATGTTTCACCCGAAAAGCCGTGAGCTAGGATCAGCGCGCTTGCGAGACCGCTTGGCCGGTCAACTTCGCGAATGACGAAACCGGCCTCAAGGATGGCCTGCACGAAGACCTGCGAAAGCGTTGCATCATTGCCGACATATTCGATCAGCGCCGCTTCGCGCAGACCGGGCGTGACGCGGCCAACGGGAATCTGGCTTTCATAGGACACAGCCCGCACAGCCAGCGGTGACTGGCTTCCAGCAACGGGCAGTGCGGGGCGGGCAGCGCGTTCAGGCGCCAGCGCGCCCCCTATTGAAAAAAATCGGCGATCTTCCGGATCGAGCGAAGCTCTGCAATCTGTTCGGGCTCGACTTCAGGAAGATTCGGCATTGTTTCGCGCAGGGCAGAGAGGATTTCGACCTGTTTGATGGAGTCGACACCAAGTTCGCCTTCCAGGTCCATATCGTCTTCGAGCATCTCCGGCGGATAACCGGTCTTCTCCGCGATCAGGTTGCGCACGAGGTCTGTCATGTCGCCGGTGGGGGCCGCTGGGGCAGGGGCAGCGGCGGCCGGCGCATGGCTGCCATTGCCATTCGGCGCGGCGTGGCCGTTGCCATTAGCCATCGGGGCCGGCGCAGGCGTGGCAGACGCAAAACCGGCTGGGGCAAGGAAATCTGCGATCTTGCGGATGGTCCGCAGTTCAGCGATCTGCTCAGGTTCGACTTCCGGCAGGTCCGGCATGCTTTCGCGCAGGGCCGAGAGGATTTCAACCTGCTTGATGGAATCGACGCCAAGCTCCCCCTCAAGGTCCATGTCGAGCTCAAGCATATCGGCGGGATAACCCGTCTTTTCCGCGACCAGGGCTGTAACAGTCGCGCTGAAGTCGAGCGGCGCGGCGGTGGTCGGGGGCGCTGATACAGCTGGCGTGGGTGTGGCTGCTGTCTGCATCGCGGCCGCCGCAGGTGTCGGGGAAGGCGCAGGTTGTGGGGCAGCAGGCGGCGGTGCTGGCGCGGCGGCGGTTGCTGCAGGTGCTTCGTAAGCCTGTCCATTCGAGGCTGGCGCGGCTTGTGGGGCTGGCGGCGCAGCAAGCTGGCGGCGTTGGGGCTGGGCTTCGATGACTTGCCCGCTGGCGGCAGCTCCCAGCAGGCTTGCGCTGGCATTCAGGTATTGCGTGTGAGCTGCGCGCAGGGCGTCCATATAATCGGCGTGTGCGGCGCTCATATTGGCGTGAATACGCTCAGCGGCGTCGCTGGCAACGGGATGGCTGGACTGGGACACGGGGCTAACTCCTGAGGAAACTTTGCGCGAGATCGGGGGCGTGGATGTGGGGGGCTGAGGGCGTGCTGGCGGCTCAGCTGGAAGAGTTTGGGGCGGCGGCGTGTGTGGTGGCTGTTGCGCGCGTGCCGCGATGGCGGGCCGCTCCGGGTTTGGAGCCGGCAGGGCCGCTGCGCCGCCCTCTGGCGGATAGGGTTTCTTGTAGTTCGCACCATTCAGGTCGATGGCGTGTTTCGAGCGCGCCTTGCGCGGTGCGGGCGCAGGCATGTTGGCAAACAGGGCCTGGAAATCGACAGGGTGACCGAGGACGGCGAGCTTACCAAGCCCGGCGAGGAAGGCAGCGAGACCACTGGCCTTCTTGTCGTCCAGCGCAATGGCATGGGCTTTACCGGGCAGGATCTGCCCGACAAGCGCGGTCAGCACCGTGCCGGGGCCAGCTTCGACAAATGTCGTCACGCCATCGCCATGCATGGCCTCAATGATGGAGCGGAAGTGGACCGGGCTTTCGATCTGTGTCGCCAGGATATCGCGTTGCCGGGCATAGGCCATCGGATAGCGTTTGCCAGATGCGTTGGCGTAAACCGGAAACGCCGATTTCGTGAAGTCGACCTTCTCAAGTGTCTTGCGAAACGGTTCGACAGCGCCAGCCACGATGGGCGAGTGAAAAGCCGAGGCCACGGGCAGGCGGCGGGCCTTTATACCGGCCGCTTCAATCGCGATGCGGGCCGCTTCGATGGCGTCGACTGGTCCGGACAGAACCGTCTGCGTCGGTGCATTGTCATTCGCGATGACCACGTCCGGGTGGCTTTCGAGGATTGGGGCAAGGCGTTCGGCGGGAGCCTGCGTCGCGAGCATGGCGCCTTCGTTTGATGCTGCCGCCTTGGCCATCAGGGCGGCGCGCTTGTTGGCGAGCGTCAGTGCATCCTTCGCATCGAACACACCGCCCGCGTGCAGTGCCATGATCTCACCAAAGCTGTGCCCGGCTGCGGTGTCGGGCGTGAGGCCAGCCTTGGACAGGACGGCGAGGACGGCAAGCGAAGCAGCCGCCAGCGCAGGCTGCGCGTTTTCCATGGCCGTCAGCGCATCGGCCTGTTCAATGGCCTCTTCAGCGGTGAAGGCGGGCGACGGGAAGGCGAGATCATGCAGGCGCTGCTTACCGGTTTTCTTGTGGCTGGCTGCAAGGTCCCATGCGGCGCGGGCTTCAGGGAAGGCGAGGGCGAGTTCGCGGCCCATGCCGACATACTGGCTGCCCTGGCCAGGCATCAGGAAGGCGAGCTTGCCGGGAGACGCCGGTGTCAGCGATACGCTCGTGCCCTTGGGGAGCGGAGCGGTTTCGGCCTGACCGGAACTCAGCAGCCAGGCGAGTTTGCCCGCCTTGCTGGCATAATCCTCTGCATCGGTTGCAACGATCGCGGCGCGGCAGGGCGCTGACGGATCAAAGCCATACTGGCTTTCGGAGGCTGCAATGGCGAGGTCTTCTTCGTGCTCGAGACGCGTTGCGAAGGCTTCGAGTTCGTTTTCGAGACTTATCGGGTCGTCCCCCGACACCATGAAGAGTTCACATGGCATGATCCGCTCGGGCTGCGCGGCTTGCGGCCCACTATACTCTTCGAGCGTGACGTGAAAGTTGGAGCCGCCAAAGCCGAAGGAACTGACTGATGCGCGCCGCGGATGATCGTTTGCGCGGATCCACGGGCGCAGTTCGCGATTGGCATAAAAGGGCGATCCTGCCAGCGCGCGTGACGGGCGGTCCACCTTGATGGTCGGTGGCAGCGCCCGCCGGTTGAGCGCCATGACCGTCTTGACGAGGCTGGCAGAGCCAGCGGCGGCCTTTGTGTGGCCGATCTGGGACTTGACCGAGCCGATCGCGCACCAGGGCTGGTCAATATCCCCGTCCGGGGCGAAGACCAGTTTCAGCCCGCCGATTTCTGCTGCATCGCCGGCTTTTGTGCCTGTGCCGTGGGCCTCAACAAGCTCTACAGTGCGCGGGTCGTACCCAGCCTGCTCGTAGGCGCGATTGAGGGCGCGGGCCTGTCCTTCGCTGAGCGGCGCGTAGATCGCGGTGCCACGCCCGTCAGAGCCAGCGCCAATTCCCTTGATGATCGCATGAATCCGATTGCCATCGCGTTCGGCATCTTCAAGCCGGCGCAGGGCGAGAATACCGATACCTTCGCCGAGCATAGTGCCGTCTGCCTGGTCAGAGAAAGGGCGGCAATCTTCTGACGGCGAAAGCGCCGGTGTTTTCGAGAAACACATATACATCAGGATGTCGTTCAGCGTATCGACGCCGCCGGCAAGGACGAGGTCACTGTCGCCAGCGCGCAATTCATGGATGGCGCCGTGCAGCGCTGAAAGAGACGAAGCGCAGGCCGCATCGGTGACATAGTTGCTGCCGCCGAGGTCCATCCGGTTGGCGACGCGCCCGGCTACGACATTGCCCAGCAGGCCGGGAAATGTGCTCTCTTTCCATTCCGAAAAGTTCTCGGAAATCTTGTCGGCAATGGCCTGGACTTCACTTTCCGGCAGGCCCGCGTCGCGCAGGCCTTTTACCCAGGAGGGGCGTTGCAGCCGGCCTGACATATGTCCGACGAGTTCGGTAGCCGATGCGACACCAAGTATGCAGCTGGTGCGCTTGCGGTCGATCTTGCCATTCGTGGCCGCCTCAGCTTCGTCGAGCGCCTGCTGCGCGACGATGAGCGCCAGGAGTTGCGCTGTGTCGGTCGCGTCGATCTGGTTTGGCGGGATGCCGAATTCGAGCGGGTCAAAACCCTTGGGGGAGAGAAAGCCGCCGCGCCGTCCATAAGTCTTGTCCCGGGCGCGCGGGTCAGCGTCGTAATAGTCCTCGATCAGCCAGTGGGTTGATGGCACCGGACCGAGCGTGTCGACGCCTTCTGCGATATCCCGCCAATAGCCAGCCGTATCACCACGTCCGGGGAACATGGCGCCAAGTCCCACCACGGCGATATCGCCCGTTTGACTATGCTTGTCGCTCATTCTGACCAGACCCTCACTAGCACAAATTCAATCAAAAATCCCCGGCCGGTAGTCAAAGGCCGTCTGTGGAATATCTTCGCCGCTCGCCCGGCGCGCCTGCATGCGGGTGATGTGGGCAGCGCCATCAAGCAAATTCCAGGCGATCTGTTTGACGCTGCGATTTGCCAGCGTCTCCAAGGGCGTGCCGCAGACCCACTCATTGAACGCACCCATCGCGGGTCCGCACCAGATCTGGTAGTCGCGTAGCCGTGATACATCGCCTTCGCGGGCCCATTGCGCGCCGAAAAAGAGATAGCGGCGAAAGACAAGGGCGAGCTGGTATTTCAGGTTCGCGTCCGCCTTGGCGAGTTCGCGTGGATTACTGTCGGCAAGAAAGGTCCGGGTCCGCTCCCAGGCGGCGGTGAACGGTTCGCCCAGCGCTGTTTCAATGAATTTCTGCTCTTCAGGTGTGCAGGCGGCGAAGCTGTCGCGGGTCTGGTAGATCGTCCACATGCGGTTGCCCCGCATTGGAAACAGTGTGCCGCGTTTCAGGACCTGCACCTTCACGCCCTGTTCGAACATGTCCGCAGCTGGCGCCATCGCGACATCCGCCGGGCCCGCATCTGCGAGCAGGGCACGGCCTTCCGGTGACAGACCGGATTCAAGCGCGGCCTGATTGACGGACCCGGTTATGATATAGGCGGCGCCCATCTGGAAAGCGGAAGCGGCCGCCCATGGCGTTCCTATCCCGCCGCCGAGACCGATGCGGATCTGATCAGCATCCAGAGTATGGATTTTGCATGTTTCGCGGCGGGCCTGCACCAGCGAAGAGAAGAGTGGGCCGGCGGCGCGATTGTCCGTGTGTCCGCCGCTATCAGCTTCAGCTGTTATGTCGGTTGCAACCGACGCGTGCGCTGCAAGCTCGGCCTGTTCGGCGGTGATGTCTCCAGCGGCGACAAGCTCGCCCAGGAATTTCTGAGGAGGCGGCGCCATGAACTGGCGCGCAACTTCAGCGCGGGAAACCTTGGCGAAGACATGTGTGCTGCGGGCGACTTTCCCGTCCGGCGCGCGTGACAGGCCGCTGGCGCTATAGCGGACAATTTCGCGCGACAGGGACATGAAGGCAGACGCCGAGACCCGGGCAACGCCGCGTGACAGGAACAGGTCGACCACGGCACGTTCATAGCCGGGCTGTTGCGGCGAATGGATAAGATTGGCCCCCCAGGCGGGCGCCTTGCCACCGAGACCGGATTCGATTTCGCTTATGCCGTCCGCGATGGTTTCGGGGCGCAGGCCTGCGCTGCCATAGAAGCCGACAAGGCCGGCTTTGACCGCCTCGACAACCATGCGCGGTGTTGCAATGCCGCGGGCCATTTCGCCGACAACATAGGCGAACCGGCTGCCATGTGTGCGGGTGAAGCTGCGATCGCCCAGCCACTCAGGGTAGACCGACTGTGACTGACCTGTTGGCTGTTGACGGCTCAAAGCTGTCCGGCGTTCAACCGGATCGGTTGAGGCGGTCGCTCCCGACTGAAGTCTGGATGACGCAAACACAGCAGCAATATTCCCCTTCTGGTTGCAATCTAAACATTGAATCGTCGTCGTCTTCAATGCCGAAATTGCATCCGTGCACGATTTCGCCGGATAAATGATGCGCATTTGCGCGGGTCAGGGTGCGAATGATGAATTCTGTTGCACTTGCAACAGCATACGCGGGTCGGCTTGGCGAGCAGTCCAGCCCTAACCCACTAACCCCACGCGCCAAAGGCATGACAATTGGCAACCGAAATACGGCGGATCAATTCTCCTGACAGGCGAAGGGGGTCGATGATGTCCTTGTGCAGGTCGTCATAGCCTGCCGCGGTCGATCCACTGGCTTCAAACCCCGCCTCGTCAATACCGGTGACAAGGTCCGCTTCGGCTGTCGAGGCGGGATAGATCATTTCCAGTACCTCGACCGCTTCGGGGATGCGGAGCGTCAGGACGAGGTCTGTGATGTCTTCAAGACTGGTGTCATGGCGGGCCGAGAGATTGCGCAGTCGCCCGACAAGGCTGAGCGCGTACATCATGACGGCCTGGCGGACGGCGTGCAGCGCGTGAATTTCCAGCCGTCCTTCATGGCGTGTCTCGACGGATGGCGCATCATCCAGTGCCGCCAGCAGCCGATCGAACTGTATGAGGTCCACTGCGAGGATGTTGGAAATGCGTTTCAGGCTCGTATTTGTCGCATAGTCACTGATCGAGGCGGCAACGCGGCGCATCGCGTCTTCATGACTGACATCGGCATGCTTGGCGACAGCGAGCCAGACCTCGGGGTCAAACACATTCGCATAGCCGCGAAGCGATGGCAGGCTGGTCAGCATCCGCGCCTTGGTGGCAAGCATGATAAGCGAACGCATACGGGGCGACGCATTGATGAGATCGCGAAAGCGTTCTGTCTCACGCGGCATGGATGAGCCGATCCCGCACGCTGAGTTAAGCGGTACACCGAGCTGCTGAAGGAGGGCATTGTGCGAGATCGCCCGGATGGAAGACGGCCCTGAGACGCTGCCCGCACGCTTGACCGGACGCGACCCGGCCTTGACGAGGAAGCCCGTTGAGAACCCGCTGAGCAGGTGAGCATAATCGCCATCACCGAACAGCGATTCATGCCACGACCTGAGCGCGCGATAGGCATCCCAGACAAAATCGGTCTGCTGGTAAAACGGGTCTTCGAGTGAGGTGTCAGGGTCCGACAGGATATGTTCGACGAAGGCCGCATAGGTCGCGGCTGAAAGCTCCGGCGTGCCGAAATGCAGGAAGCCGTCGCCGCCCTGGAAGCTCACCTCATGGATCGGGTGGATGCTACGCTTGATAAGTTCGGCGCGGGTCCAGCGGGTCAGGAGGTGGTCAAAGCGTTGTTCGAAATTGCCCGGATACGCACCGCGCCCAATCGACTCGCCATGCGTGTTGAAGAAGAGCAGGCCAATGCCCGGCAGCTTTGCCCCGACAGCGCGGCCGATGAGATTGTGGATACGCTCAATCGCCATATTGCCGGCGACCTGACCGATGAAGCGGCCTGAATCAGAAAAGCCAAGCTGGATCGAGAGATAGCCGCGCGCCTTGATGTAATCGACAAAAGCAGGCTCTTCGAGAAGGCGCTCAACGAAGCGGCCGCCGGTTTCTAGCGCTTCTGGCGTTTCAAAAAGCGGTGAGATGTCGAGCGCATTATCGACGCCATACTGACGCGCCAGATAGAGTGCCCCCATGACGGTGGCCGGGTTCTCGCTTTCGGCGATCAGGAAGCGGATGGGCGAACGCGCATCAATATGTTTCAGGATCTGCGCACACATCATGAACTGGCGCCGGGCGGTGGACTGCTCGATGAACAGGTCCGCGAAATTGACCGGGCGAACCTTGTTGCCCGTCGCCATGCCCGCAAGCTGGCTGAGGGCAAGACGGCCAAGGTCAGTGTCTTCGGTTTCGAGGCTGAGATCGCGCGATAGGACGGTTCGTACTTGCGCTGCATTGACGCGCAAATGGATGCGCGCAGTGCCAAGCTGCAAGGTTTCGATCTCGGCGCGCAGCAGGATGACCGCTTCCGCGAGGTCGTCTGGCGTGTCTGGCGTTTCGATGATCTCACTGAGCACCGAGATGAGCTCAGTGGCATCGACCAGCTTGTCGTCGGAGTCCGCCGTCAGGAAGTTTGCCGCCTCGATCAGCGTGCCGGGGGCTTGAAGGTCGCCCTCGAAAAGGCTGGCCGACTTTGCGGCATGGCGCTCTGCGCGGGCCAGACGGTCAACCAGGGGCGCGAGCCGATCATCGCCGGAAAGGCCTTCCATGCGGCCCTTGTAGTAACCGAGCTGCGCTGCCTTCTCGCGCAGGCGAAGCGCGATGGACTGCGACCAGTGAATATCGGTTCGTCCGTCCAGGTCATATCCGACCCAGCTCGCAATGGTTGGCAGGGAGGGCCGGAAATCACGCCAGTCCTCTGGAAAGGCCTTGCGGGCAACGCCGGTGACAAGGGCGCCGTAATCGCGGCCGGCGTCGCGCGCATTGGCAATCGCGGTCTGGGCTTCTTCATGCTCGCTGAGCAGCGTGATCTGGTCCGGCCAATCCTCGTTCGGGGCGTTGGCTTCTGCACGCAAGGCATCGCGCGTGGTGTCGTCAAAGCGGGTGGCATGCTCTGCAAAGGCATCGCGCAGGGACCGCGACAGCGCGAAGGTCGGGTGGGCGGTGAAGACGATCCCGCCATGCGACTGACCTGCAGCCTTTGTAAAGACGTCGAAGCCATCTGTTGCAGCCTGCTCAAGCTGCGCGCGGACTTTGCCCCAGGTGTCCTTGCTTTCGATTGCGCCGTGCTGGTCACGAAAGCGCTCAGCCCGCGCCTGCAGCAATTCAAAGTGGATGGTGTCGATGAGGGAGGTGAAATCCTCAAGCGAGTGGTCACCGTTCTCGAGTGTCTGGAACATCGACAGGGCAAGCGAGAAAACCGAATTGGTCAACGGATCCGTCTGGATCGCGGTCGCATTGTCTCGCAGGGCTTCGAGCACATTCTCCATCTTGAGGGGAATGTCGGCGTGCTTGCCTTTGTCTGGCGTCGTCATGATGGGCTCCGATCGGTCCTGCGTGCCAGCGGGTCCGGTATGGGAAAGACTAGGGTGAGGAGTGCGTCGGACCATGCCCTAAAGTCAAGCAAACGCCCCGCATGGCTGCTCTCCATTATCAGCAAGCCTGAATTGGAGGCAGGCGAACCCTATGCGGATCGCTTCATTCGCCCCATATAAAGAACACGAAACCAGGCTGAGAGACCAGACGCGACACATGCAGGCCGACAGATTGATCTTCCGGGATGCCATGTCCCAATTAGGCTCCGCCGTTTGTGTCATCGGAACGAATGGCAAAGCCGGGCGGTATGGCATTACCGTGTCGGCAGTGACCAGCGTGTCGGATGAGCCGCCCAGCCTGATTGTCTGCGTCAATCGCGGGTCCGGCGCAAATGCCCCGATCAAGCAGAACGGGCAGCTTTGCGTGAATGTCCTCGCCTTCGACCAGCAGCCGGTCAGCGATGCGTTTTCCAGTCCCGCCATCGCCCCGGAGGAGCGGTTCGGAACAGGTGAATGGAGCGAAAGCGCGCTCGGAAATCCAAAGCTTGAAAACACTGCGGCCTATTTCGACTGCGAGGTCGACAAGGCCGTCGAATATGGCACGCACACGGTTTTCTTCTGCCGGGTCGCTGACGTGAATGTCAGCAACAAACGCAATTGCCTGATCTACCATGGCCGTGCCTATCACGGCCTGCGCTCCATGACGGAACGCTAGGCTGGACCGATGCCTGCCGGGGAGGGGTGTAACATGTCGGTGACGTGCACGCGTCTGGGCCGGTTGGAGCCGGTCGAAGCGGCCATGAAGCTGTATCGTGAACCGGGATTTGTCTGGCTCGATAGCGCTTCCAGCGCTCATGCATCGGCCCGGTATTCCTATCTGGGTGTTCGTCCGGTTTCGCGCTTCAGGTGGGACATTCATCAGGATACGTCCGGTTTTGAGGCGGCATTCAGGACATGGTTGCAATCCTTCACGATACAGACTTTGGCCAGTGAAGCGCCGTTCCAGGGCGGGGCGATGGGTTATCTGAGCTATGAGGCAGCCGGGCTCTGGATCGACAGGTTTGCATCGCGCCACCAGCCAGCTAGCGAGACGATTGCAGAGTTTGGTTATTACGACACGATCATCGCCTTTGACCACGAGACGGGAGAGGCGAGCCTGTTCTCGGCGCAGCTCGATGGCGAGACGGGAAAGCATGTGCTGGATCTATTGGCTGGTGATATTTCAATTACCGAAGATACCCGGCCTGGGTGGCATCCCTCCAGCGGCCAGATGCCATACTCCGAACTTGTCCGCGCCGCGCAGGATGAAATCCTCGACGGTGAAATTTATCAGGCCAATCTGGCGCGGTTGTGGGTGTCCGAACCGGCGAGCATCTCCAGTGCATTTGCGGACTTCCTGCGTGTGAAGCGTGAGACCCACGCGCCTTGTGCCGCGTTCGGCACCTTCGCGGCGCGCACGATCTCCTGCTTCTCACCTGAGCGACTTGTATCCATGTCCGCCGACGGCCGGGTGCGCGCCGAGCCTATAAAAGGCACGGGGCGACGCTCCAGCGACCCGGCCGAGGATGCAGCGCTCGCGGACGCACTGACCCGCTCCGAAAAGGACCGGGCCGAGAACATCATGATCGTTGATCTCCTGCGCAATGACCTTTCGCGGGTCTGCGAGCCGCACTCTGTCATGGTGCGGCGGCTTTGCGGCATAGAGAGCCTGCCGAATCTGCATCATCTGGTATCGACCATCGAAGGTGACCTGCGCGCGGGATCTGACGCCGTGGACCTGCTTGGCGCGGTCTTTCCGGGCGGATCGATAACCGGTTGTCCGAAGTTGCGAGCGATGGAAATCATCGACAGGCTGGAGCCTGCCTCACGCGGCGCGTTCTGCGGCTCGCTGGGTTATATCGGCCATGATGGGGCATGTGATTTCAACATCATGATCCGAACAATCGATCACCTGCCGAGCGGTTCACGCTACTGGTCTGGCGCGGGGATCACGCTTCTGTCAGACCCGGCAGCAGAAACCGATGAAATCGACCTGAAGGCAGAGCGTATCCTGGCGCCTGTCCGGCCTTTTCCGGGTGCGCCATGATCCTGATGCTGAATAATCGCGACAGCTTCGTGTTCAACCTTGGCCGGTATTTCACGAGGCTGGGGCAGGCTGTCGAAACGCGAGACAGCGATGGCATCACGATTGCGCAGATCCGACAGCTTAATCCGTCGGCCATCGTGATTTCGCCGGGGCCGTCGACGCCGGCAAAAGCTGGCATCTCACTTGAAGCCATCTCCGTCTTTGCCGGACACATACCGATCCTCGGTGTGTGTCTGGGGCATCAAGCCATAGCCGAAGTCTATGGTGGTGCCGTGCGCCGGGCGATCTCGCCTTGCCACGGGCGCGCGGTTCCCCTTACGCATTCAGGCGTGCGGCTGTTTTCTGGTGTGCCTGCCGATACGTCTGTCGGCCTTTATCATTCCCTGATTGCCGAGGCGCCAGCAGGAGGTGAACTTGTCGTCGATGCGACATCGCCGAGCGGCGAGATCATGGCGCTGTCGCACAGGACGCTGCCGGTTTACGGCGTGCAGTTTCACCCGGAGTCGATTTTGACCGGGCATGGGGAAGACATGTTACGTAATTTTCTGGCATTAAGTGACGCATGGAAAAACAGGTAACCCTCCTCTCACAGCCCGGCGGCTCTGCTGATGCGTCGCAACTTTTCAATCTGACCGATCGCGGGCTGCTACTGGGTGATGGTGTTTTCGACACGTCACTTGTCGTGAAGGGAGAGATCATCCTGCGGGATGCGCATCTGTCCCGACTTTGCCGGGATGCGGCGGCGCTTGGCATAGACGTGAAGCAGACAAACCTGGAGGCAATCGCCGACGAGGCGCTTGTAAATGGCGGAAACGGGTCGTTGCGCATTACAGTGACGCGCGGGCCGGGGCAGCGGGGACTCTCCTATGATGGGGCAGGAGAGCCGACGCGGCTTGCCCGTTTCATGCCCGGCAAGCTGGTATTTCCAATGCCGCCACTCCGGTTGATGCTCAGTGACATCCGGCGCAACCCGACCGCGCCCTCGTCGCGCCACAAGACGCTGGCTTACACAGACAGTATTGTCGGCCACCAACGGGCCAGGACCGCTGGGTTCGATGATGCCCTGTACCGCACGCCGGGCGGCCAGCTGGCCTGTACCTCTATGGCGAACATCTTTGCGCGCTTCGGGAATGAGCTCGTGACCCCGCCGCTGGGCGATGGTGTGCTGGAGGGGGTGATGCGTGGATGCCTGCTTGAGCGCGCCAGCGAGGCTGGTTTCTCGACGCTGGTTGCCTCACTCTCGCTGCAACAAATCGAGCTTGCTGACCAGGTCTTTGTGACCAATAGCCTGCAGCTCATCCGACCGGTCAGCGCGATCAACGATACCAGGTTTGGAGTAGACCTGCCGCCCCCGCTGGTCTCGCTCTTCAAGGGGCTGGTCAGCGGGACTTAAGACCCGCCATCGACGCGAAGGATGGTTCCTGTCGTGAAACTGGAGGCATCGCTGGCAAGACAGAGCGCGGCTGTCACAATTTCCTCAGGCCGGCCGGGACGCCCCAGTGCATTGTCAGCTGTCTCGCGCATATTTTCCGACCACGCTTTCGATATGTCCGTCAGGAAAGGCCCGGCTGAAATTGTATTCACGCGAACCTTTGGTCCATACTCACGGGCAAAGGACACGGTCATCGCATTGAGTGCGGCCTTGGCACCGGAATAGGGCACGACTTCGGGGAGGGGCATCAGGGCGCCGGTCGATGAGATATTGATGATCACGCCGCCATCGCCGTCTGCCATCCTCTTGCCGACCTTAGCACCGATACGGAACGGACCTTTGAAGTTCAGGTTCAAAACGCTGTCGAACAGATCTTCGGACATTTCATGGCTCGCGACACGTGGGCTCATGCCGGCATTGTTGACGAGGACGTCGATCTTGCCGAACGCACTATAGGCGGTCTCAAGCATGGCATCGATTTCGTCCCACTTGCCGCAATGCGCCGATATGGCGAGTGCCTTGCGACCGAGGGCGCGTACCTCCTCGGCGACCTCTTCACAGGCATCGAGCTTGCGGCTGACAATGATGATATCGGCGCCCTGGCGGGCAAAGGCTTTCACCATCTGGTAGCCGAGGCCGCGGCTGCCGCCCGTGACGAGGACGGTCTTGCCGGTGAAGTCGAATAGCTGGCTTGCAAGATCGCTCATGTTTTCTCCTGTGATTTTTCCAAGGCGTAGACGAACCGTGATCGCTCGACCAGACGTGCCGCATGGTCAGCTAGCCCGATACGTCGCTCGCCGTGCGAAAACCGATATGATTTGTTGGCAGGCCCGCTTCCTGTCCCTGACGCGCCGGAGGGCGATAGCGTACGCAGAAATTCGGAGCGCATAGAAACGACCCGCCCTTGATCGCCATGCTGGCTTCTCCGCTGGCATTCGTGCGGTCATCATAGGGGGAGGCTGTCCACTCCCATACATTGCCGATCATATCGTAGAGGCCATAGGGATTGGCGCTGAAACACCCGGCGGGGGCCGTGCCTCGATAGCCGTCTTCGCCTGTATCCTCGATTGGAAACAGGCCCTGCCATGTGTTCGCGGGTGGATCGGTCTTCGAGGGCGGTGTGTCGCCCCAGGTGTACATGGTCGGCGGTTCTCCGCCGCGCGCGGCATATTCCCATTCCGCTTCGCTCGGCAGGCGGCGGCCGGCCCAATCAGCATAGGCGATCGCGTCTTCGTAGGAGACCTGCACAACCGGGTGACTGCCCAATTCGTCTATATTGCTGCCCGGCCCTTCCGGGTGGCGCCAATTGGCACCGGGGACGTATTGCCACCAGCTCTGGCCAGCTGAGTCCGGCGGGATGAAGACGGCAGCGCCGGCCTGGTGAAAGCGTTCCGGGGCGCCGTCAGGCACAAGGCCAGGGTCCGGCACGCGCTCGGCCGTCGTTTTATAGCCGGTGGCATCGACGAAGGCGGCGAACTGGTTGTTCGTCACTTCGGTCGTGTCGAGTGAGAAGGCTTCGACTGCAACGGGCCGGGCCGGGGCCTCTTCAGGATAGGCATTGTCGGCGCCCATCACGAACTCACCTTTCGGGATGAAGACGGTTTGAGCGATTTTTGCAGATGCGCAATTTGCCTGAACACCTGCAGGGCCAGCTGGTTCGCCGCTACATCCTGCCAGGCCCATTACGATGAGAATGGGGACAAGGTCCAACATTGGCCAGCGCCTGTCGTCTGTCATTCGAATATAGCTCTCTCCGGTGTGGCCCGTCCAGCAGGGTTGTAGTCAGGTTGGCGTTCCGTCACCCCTTGTGCGCAAATCAGGAGGCGTGTTCAACGCCTTTAGGAAATTTGGAGAGAGCCAGACACATGCCCGGAACGTCGCTTCTGAAAGATATCCGCATCGCAGACATGACGACAGTTATCTTTGGGCCGTACTGCACGCAGACGCTGGCGGACATGGGCGCTGATGTCGTGAAGCTGGAGCCGCCCAAGGGCGACGATTTCCGCAATGTCGGCAAGCCTGCGAATAATCGGGGGATGGGCCCGTGTCACATGACGATCAATCGCGGCAAGCGCTCTGTCGTCTGGGACATGAAGTCTGAGGATGGCAAGGCGGCGATCCGCAAGCTGATCGAGGGCAGTGATGTCTTCATCCACAATATCCGCCCGGATGCTGTCGCGCGCCTCGGCCTGACGTTTGATGAAGTGAAAGCGATCAAGCCGGATATTGTTTACGTCCATTGTCTCGGCTTTGGCACCGAAGGCCCCTATGCGGGGCGTCCGGCCTATGATGACCTGATCCAGTCTCTTTCCGGCGCAACGCAATTGCTGCCGCGCGTCGATGGCAATGAGGCACCGCGTTTCATCCCGACGGCCTTTGCCGACAAGGTCTCAGGCCTGCATGCCGTCTATGCGACGCTCGCAGCCATTCATCATCGCGACAAGACCGGTGAGGCCGTTCACGTTGAAGTTCCGATGTTCGAATGCATTACAAGCTTCCTGCTGGAGGAGCATTTCTACGAAGCGGCTTTCGATCCGCCGGTCGGGCCATTCTGCTACCAGCGCCAGGTCGACCCGTCGCGCCAGCCGGTGCGCACGCAGGATGGCTGGATTACCATCGCCCCTTATGTCGACCATCGCTGGGTCAAGCTGTTTGAGGTGATGGACGCGCAGAAAGAGCTCGAGGACGAGCGGATTTCCGACTATCGCGGCCGCTATTACAATCAGGACTACCTGATGTCGCGGGTGCAGGCCTATTTCGTCAACCGGACGACAGATGAGTGGGTCAGGCTGCTGGGCGAGGCGGACATTCCAGCCGCTCGCGTCAACGATTTCGCTGACCTGCAGAACGACCCGCACCTGAAAGCGGTGAACTTCTTCAAGAGCCGCACGCATCCGAGCGAAGGAAAATACTGGGAAGTGCAGCCGCCCGTTCGATTTGTCGGCGCGGATACGCGCGAGATCGTGCCGGCGCCGAGCGTTGGAGAACACACGGAAGCGGTGCTGGACGAACTCGGCCTTGGGGCCAGATCGACGGCCGACTGAACTTGCAGCGAACATGATTTTAAACAGGACGAGCGCACTCAGCGCGGGAAATTGGGAGAACAAAAATGGCGATCAAGACACGTTTCACTGAGGCATTCGGAATTGAACACCCGATTGTGCAAGGCGGTATGCAATGGGTAGGGTATGCCGAGATGGTGGCCCCGGTTGCTGAAGCCGGCGGCCTCGGCTTCCTGACGGCGCTGACGCAACCAACGCCGGAAGACCTGGCCAAGGAAATCGCGCGCACGAAGGAAATGACCGACAAGCCGTTCGGGGTGAACCTCACAATACTTCCGGCGATCAAGCCGCCGCCCTATGCTGAATACCGTCAGGCCATCATCGAAGGCGGGATCAAGATCGTGGAGACGGCAGGCTACAAGCCGCAGGAACACGTGAACCACTTCAAGGAACACGGCATCAAGGTCATCCATAAATGCACGGCTGTGCGTCATGCAATGTCAGCTGAGCGGATGGGCGTCGACGCGATTTCAATTGATGGATTCGAGTGCGCAGGCCATCCCGGCGAAGACGATATTCCGGGCCTCATCCTGATCCCGGCGGCGGCCGACAAGATCAAGATTCCGATGCTCGCTTCGGGCGGGTTTGGTGACGGGCGCGGTCTTGCGGCGGCGCTCGCGCTGGGCGCAGACGGTATAAATATGGGCACACGCTTCTGCGTCACGAAGGAAGCGCCGATCCATGAGAACTTCAAGAAACAGATGGTCGAGAACAATGAGCGCGACACCAAGCTCATCTTCCGGACACTGCACAATACGGCTCGTGTGATGAAGAACGCGGTCAGCGAGGAAGTTGTTGAAATCGAAGCCCGGGGCGGGGCAAAGTTCGAAGATGTCGTGCACCTTGTGGCTGGCGCGCGCGGTCGTCAGGCAATGGCAGACGGCGATGCAGATGGCGGCATCTGGTCCGCCGGCATGATTCAGGGCCTTATTCACGATATCCCAAGCGTGAAAGACCTGATCGACCGGATCATCGCGGACGCTGAAACCGTGATCCGCAAACGTATGTCCGACATGATCGTTTAACGCGGCGTCCCGGGTGGATCGCTATTTGCCATCCACCCGGGCCTGTCGAAACAAGCAATAATGCTAAAGCCGCATGCCGCCTTCTCAAGATTGGCGAACACTCTTGCCATAACTATAGTCACATCGTTATGGCCATAGACCGGATAAAAAGCGGACTGGACGAACTAAAATTGAATAAACGTCAGCCCATTACTATCAAGGAAGTCGCCGAGAAAGCTGGCGTCTCCCAGATGACGGTTTCAAGAGTTCTGAACAAGCAGAAGCTCGTCAAGGAATCGACGCGAGAACGGGTAGAAGAGGCGATTGCCGCGCTTCACTATCGGCCGAACCTGATGGCGCGCGGGCTTGCCGGTGGTAAATCCAAACTGATTGGCCTTGCTTATTACAACCCCAGTCCCAGCTATCTGAGCGCACTTCTGGTCAGTGCGCTGAAGCATTGCCGCGAGCTAGGGCATCACCTGGTCATTGAGGATCTATCCGATATCGAAGACGGTCTCGATACGTCGGCGATTGTCAAGCGTTTGAGCTCGATCCGTCTCGATGGCCTCATCCTGACGCCGCCGCTTAGCGGTAATCATATGATGCTCAAATTGATCCATGAGATAGGCATTCCGACAGTCCTGCTCGGAAACACAACCCCTGAAGCCAGCCAGTCCAGCGTCGTGTTTGATGATGCGGCGGCCTCCTATTCAATGACGGAGTTTCTGATCCGACAGAACCATCGGCGTATCGGTTTCATCCGCGGACCAGCTGAGCATCCATCCAGCCAGCAACGGCAGGAAGGCTATGAACGAGCGCTTGCCACGCATGACATAGAGCCGGATGGCGATCTGATCATGGAAGGCGATTTCACGTTCAAATCGGGTATGCAGATCGCCGATCAGCTGCTGGATAGCGCCGAGCCGCCTACGGCTATATTTGCGAGTAATGATGATATGGCGGCGGGCGTGATTGCGGCTGCGCAGAGGCGGGCCATCCAGATCCCGTCGCAACTTTCTGTTGTTGGATTTGATGATACGGCGATTGCGGCGGCGATCTGGCCGCGCCTGACGACCGTCCGCCAGCCGATTGCGGAAATGGCCGAAGCTGCCATCGATATCATCTCACAAATCACCGGAAGTGACTGGAACGGCCAGTCCATCAACGTGATCAACGACAATATTCAGATCATAGAACGCGAAAGCCTTGGTAAGCGCGCGTAAATAAGGGAAAGCCGGTTTGCAGGCTTCTGGCGGTTGCCCCATGCTGGCTCCCCATGAATGAAGAGACGCGAAACTGGTGCTCCACAGCGCCAGAGAGGCGAGCGTTTGGTGGAGAATGAAATGCAGGCGAGGCTATATTCTGTACTATGTGCGTTTACGCTTGTGGCGGGATTGCCCGCGCACGCGCAATCTGGAGTGTTGGTCTGGCCAGAGGGTAAAAAGGCTGCAATCGCGCTCACCTATGACGACTCCCTGGACTCCCAGCTCGACATTGCCTTGCCGCAGCTTGATCGGCACGGCTTCAAGGCAACGTTTTACCTGACAATAGAGCGCTCGGCCTTCGAGTCCCGGGTCGATGAATGGAGAGCGGTCGCAGCCGATGGCCACGAACTTGGCAATCATACATTGTTTCACGCCTGCCGGGCCTCGTTGCCGGACCGTGACTGGGTAACACCAGAGGCAGACCTCGACACCTATTCGGTAACCCGGATGGTGAAAGAAGTGGCGATTGCCAATACCGTGCTGAAACTTGTTGATGGTGAGGACGAGCGAACCTTCGCCTATCCGTGCGGGGAGTCCTCAGCCGGTGGGACCTCTTATATCGATGCGCTGAAGTCCTTGGTGACAGGTGCGCGTGGGGCAGGAGAGGGCGTGCTAGCGGCCGGGTTTGATCCTTATGCCATTACCACTTACGGCGTACCAGACGCATCTGCGGAAGCGATGATTGCTTATGTCGACGATGCCGTTGAACGTGGTGCACTGGGCACCTTCACATTTCATGGCATTGGCGGCGATTATCTCAGCGTCTCAGCCGAAGCCCATGCAGGTTTGCTGGACTATCTCAATGAACGCAGAGCCGACATCTGGGTCGCGCCGCTTGATGACATCCTGCGATATGTGAAGGAGAAACGGTCGGCCAGAGAGTAACCGGCCACGTCAGAACGGCGCCTTCCTGGGGGCCTAATGGCTTTGAGTATAGACTCTCGGCTCCTGCTGGCGCGGCGCAATGAACTGCGATTTCTTCTGTCCGCGATAACGCCCTGGGTACAGCATTGAGCTGATACTGGATGCTCTGGAAATCCGCTGATAATTGCAACTGCGACTGACTTGCAATTAATGGCGGATTGTTGCATGTGCAGGTCTTGATGCACTCATGCGGGCGGCCGGTTTGAATAATTCCCAATCCTTTCAGGGCAAGACAGCAACGAAGCCGGTGCCAGCCACTCCTGCGGCGGCCAAAACCCGCCGTTTTCCCGTAGGCTTCTGGAAGCGCCAGGTTCGGACGTGGCACTGGATGTCCGGCGCAGTCTGCCTGATTGGCATGTTGCTGTTCGCCCTGACCGGGATCACCCTCAATCACGCGGCGGACATTCCGGCTACTCCGACCACGGTTGAGCGGACAATGACGCTCGACGAGTCCGGCCTCGAGGCCTTGTCTGCGATCAATGAAGACGTGACTGATGCGCCTGTGCCAGCGGCTGTGCGGCGCGCAATTCGCAGCGATATCGGCGTGCGTCTCGGCAATGCGACAGCAGAGTGGACCGAGGTTGATGTATATGTCGCGTTGCCAAAACCCGGCGCTGACGGCTGGCTCAGCATCGACAGGGCGACAGGTGAGGTCTTCTACGAGAAGGTGTCACGCGGGACGGTCTCCTATCTCAATGACCTACACAAGGGACGCAACACTGGCCTCGCCTGGAGCTGGTTCCTCGATATTTTTGCCGTCGCCTGTATGGTTTTTTGCCTGAGCGGGCTGTGGTTGTTGCAGATACATTCGACGCGCCGACGCTCAACCTGGCCGCTTGCCATCGGTGGCCTCGCTGCCCCGGCTCTGCTGCTTATTATCTTTGTTCACCTTTGAGGTTCTCATGCGCGTACTCCTGACACTTTCCGGCCTGTCGCTGCTGGCGACGCCTGCCCTGGCTGACGATATCGACCTGCAAATCACCATTCCGCAGCTGAACGTGGCCGAATACCATCGGCCCTATGTGGCGGCCTGGATCGCAAATGACGACCATTCCGTCGCGGCCAATCTTGCTGTCTGGTACCAGCTTGAAAAGCGTGGCAGCGACGAAGGCGAAACCTGGTTGAAAGACCTGCGCCAGTGGTGGCGCCGGGCTGGCCGTTCACTCGACATGCCGGTCGATGGATTGTCCGGCCCGACCCAGGCGCCGGGAACACATGATATCGTATTCGATACAGATGACGCCCGCTTCGCCGAGCTTGAGCCCGGTACTTACACACTTGTCGTTGAAGCTGTGCGCGAAGTTGGCGGGCGTGAAATGGTAAGCATTCCATTCTCCTGGCCGCTTGAGCCAGGAACGCCGCTCACGACCCAGGGAGAGGATGAGCTCGGCGAGGTCCGGCTCGAAGTCATCAACGAAGATCGCGGCTAGGCGCTGCAAGGAATTTATCTCAAGGAGTAATATCGTGACCATCAAGACCGGACGGACTTTCGCCCTGACAGCTGTGGCGCTTCTGCTTGCTGGACAGGCCAGCGCTCACCGCGCCTGGCTCCTGCCATCTACATTCACGCTGTCTGGTGAAGACCAGCGCGTGACCGTTGATGGTGCCATTTCCAACAATCTGTTCTACCCGAACCACCACGCCCTGTCGCTCGACTCCGTCACTGTGACTGCGCCTGACATGTCGGCTGTACAAATTGAGCATGCCGCTTCGGGTGAGTACCGGTCTGTCTTCGAAGTTCCACTTTCTCTTGAAGGCACGTACCGGATCTCGTCTGGAGGCTCGGGCTATTTCGCGAGCTGGCAGGAAGATGGTGAGCGCAAGCGCTGGCGTGGGTCGGCTGAAGATTTCGAAGCCGAAGGCATCGCGGCCAAGGAAGGCGTAACGCTGACGCGCAACGTTCGCCGCGTCGAAACCTTCGTGACACTGGGTGCGCCCAGCGAGACTGTATTTGCAACCGACGGCGAAGGGCTGGAGCTCAAGCCCGGCACACATCCAAACGATGTGTTCGCGGGCGAGGAAATCAGCTTCAACTTCCTGCTCGATGGCGAACCAGCCGAAGGCGTTGAAGTCGAAATCGTGCAAGGCAATGATCGTTACCGTGATGACGAAGGTGCCGTGACCGTCACGTCTGATGCGGATGGTCGCATTACCTTCACACCAGCAGAGGCAGGACCTTACTGGCTGAGCGCGGAAGTCGAAGGCAAGGCGATGCTTGATGGCCAGGAAATTGGCTCGCGGACATCCTATGTCATGACTTTTGAAGCCCTGCCATTCTGAGTACCGACTACATCCTGATACCAAAAGGGCTGAAGCCGGGAGATGTTAAACCGTCTTCCGGCTCTGTCTTGCGCGAACGGCTCGTCGGGCAAACCATGGGGACTGGCTGGTCGCTGTCATGGTGTGCGCCTGAAAGTGTTTCGGCAAGAGACGTCCGCGCCGTATTGGAGGCCGTCTTCAGCGCAGTGATTTCCGAGATGAGTACATGGGAAGAGCGATCTGAAATCTCACGTTTCAATCGTTTGCCCGCCGATGAATGCCTGAAAATCGGAACAGACTTTGCCGAAGTTCTTGAACTGGCGCTCGACATTGCGCGCCGAAGCAATGGGGCGTTCGATCCGGCTTTGGGGCGCGAAGTTGCGCGCCGCGGATTCGGCGCCCAGCGCGGCGTAAATGTGGGCGATGCAATGATGACCGGTCCGGAGGCATGGTGCCATCTGGAGCTGACGGACGGGATGCTGTGCCAACCGGGGGGGCTCTGCCTGGACCTCTCGGCAATCGCAAAAGGTTTTGCTGTCGATCGGTGCGCCAGGTCTCTGAGCGACTTGGGGGTAAATCAGTGCCTGATCGAAATTGGCGGGGAATTTGTCGGGCGAGGTGTGAAGCCAGACGGGCTTCCATGGTGGGTCGATCTTGAGGGGCCTTCTTCGTCGAAGGATATCCGAATTGCAGTTTGTGAGCTGGCGGTCGCGACTTCGGGCGGTTGGCGGCAGTCCCGAATGGAGAGCAGGCATACGCTGTCACACATCGTTCCCGCGCGGGGCCAGGAAGACGCATCGCTCGCCAGCGTCAGCGTATTGCATGAGACGTGCGCAGCTGCCGACGCGTGGGCGACGGCGCTCTTCGCAATTGGATTTGAGGGGGGGGCAGCGCTCGCTGAAGCACAGGGTCTTTGTGCGATTCTGCAGACATGGGCGGGCGGCGTCCATCTTTCGTCTGCTGCGCTGGAATTGGCTGGATAAAATGATCCGGCACGGATCAAAAGTGCCGGAAAACACAGCCCTGACATTTGTTGAGAATAATTCGCAATTGCGGTTGCATCCCTCTGTTAATGAGAGTAGTTCGCATTCGCACACTATATAGCGAGAAGGGAAATATTGTGATGAGTGATTTCGGGCAGGGGCGTAGTAACTGGCGTTCGCAGGCAGCACAGGGCGCCTTGCTGACGACGGCGATGAGCTTTTTCATCACGCCTGTCGCCGCTAACGCACAGCAGGTTACAGAGCCTGGCAAGGACGAAGCGGTCCAGGTCGATGAGGTTTCTATCGATGCTGAGGCTCCAGATTACAAGGCCGAGCCAACGTCTCCAAAGTTTACCGCGCCGCTGATCGATACACCGCGTTCGGTCACGGTCGTCACGGAAGAAGTCCTCGAGGATACGGCGTCGACGACGCTGGTCGAAGCGCTTCGCACGGTGCCGGGCATTACGATGGCTATGGGTGAAGGCGGCACGCCATTCGCGGACCGGCCCTTTATTCGTGGATCTGAATCCACCAGCGGCATCATGGTCGATGGCCTTCGCGATTCCAGCGCGCAATCACGCGATACGTTCAATCTTGAGCAGGTGGAAGTGGTGCGTGGTGCAAGTGGCCCGCTCTCAGGCCGTGGGGCGCCGGGTGGTAGCCTCAACCTGATCACAAAGACAGCCAAGCCGACCGATTTCATCGGCGGTGCGATTTCTGTCGGCAACGCTCAATACAAGCGTGCGACGCTCGATATCAACGAAGCCGTTTCTGAGGATCTGGCGTTCCGCCTGAATGGAATGATCCAGGATGCCGGCGTCCCCGGCCGTGACGAAGTCTATGACAATCGCTGGGGGATCGCGCCAACGGTCACGTGGAAAGCTGGACCATCCACACAGGTCATCGCCGGCTACACGCACTATGAAGGCGATGGAATTATCGATTATGGTCATCCGCTCGACCCGGCGACGGGGAGCCCTGTCGAAGGGATCGACCCGGATAATTTTTATGGCCTGATTGTTCGGGATTTTCACGATACCAAGCTGGACAGCGGACAGCTGGAAATTTCACACGATTTCAATGACAGCGTACGCCTGCGGAATATCACGCGTTATGCAGTATCTGAGAATGCGTACATCGCCAGCAACCCGGACGACTCGCAGGGCAACGTCCCGAATGGCCTGGTAATTCGGAATGTGAAAAGCAACAATTCCGAAACAACCACGATCTCCAACCAGACCGACCTGCAGGCTTATTTCGCGACCGGCGGCATCGATCACAGCTTCTCGGCAGGGCTTGAGTTCACCAACGAAGACACGGATCGCGCGACGTACTCCGTGACACAGCTTGCACCGGGCGGTGTGAGCATTCCTCGAGGGGGATGTGACCAGTTCGGAGCAGGTGCGCCCAGCGGTTACAACTGCACAGACCTGTTCAACCCCAATCCGAACGATCCCTGGACCGGCGCAATCTCGCTGAACGACTCGACCAATACGACGGTTGATACGCTGGGGGCATATCTCTTCGACACGATAAATCTGTCAGAGCAATTCCTGGTCAATCTTGGTGTTCGGGTCGATGACTTCGATACTGAGACATCGAGCGGCCTGTCCAACTCAGACACCATCGTCAGCTATCAGGCGGGCGCGGTTTACAAGCCGACCTATAATTCCAGCATCTATGCGTCCTATTCGACATCCGCCAGCCCGTCCGGCGTGACGGCAGGCGATGGCGGCGAGAACATCTCGACGACAAATGAAGACCTGAAGCCGGAGAAAAGCCGGAACTATGAGGTCGGTGTGAAATGGGAGCCTGGCGCTGGTGATCTTGCGCTGAACGCCGCTGTCTTCCGGACCGAAATTGTTGATGCTCATGTCACAGTCGAGCCTGGTCGCGGTGCGCCACAGGAGGCGATTGGTGAGACCCGTGTTCAAGGCGTTGAGCTGAGCGCAGCGGGCAATCTAACCGACAATTGGGGCATCTTTGCCGGGTATAGCTATCTCGACTCCGAAATTATCGATGCGGGTCCGGTCAATACCGACAATGAAGGCAACCAGCTGCCGAATACACCTGAGCATAGCTTCACGCTCTGGACGACATATGACCTGTTCGACGATCGTGTGCAGATCGGGGGCGGTTCGAGCTACATGTCCGAACGCTTCGGCGACACGGCGAATGCGCGCAGCGTTGATGATTACTGGCGGTTCGACGCCATGGGATCATGGGCGCTGACGGAGAAGGTTTCGCTCCAGCTCAACGTCAATAACCTGACGGATGAGAGATATTATGAGCGAATTTTCACCACCCACATGGCAACCATTGCACCGGGACGCTCGGTGATTGGCAGCCTGCGGTTCAAGTATTAGACGAGGCGGGGCGGAGCCTTCGGGCTCCGCCAACCTTACGAGACAAAAGGGGCCAACATGCTCGTCAATATTCCCGACGTCCTGACAAAGGATGAGGTCAGCCATGTGCGTGCGCTGATCGATGCCGGCGAATGGGTTGACGGGAATCAGACATCCGGTGCCCAGGCTGCGAAAGCCAAGCGCAATGCGCAACTTGCGGATGGAAGTGAGGCTGCGCTGAAAGCTGGCGGGTTTATCCTCGACCGTTTGCAGACCAATCCGACCTTCATTTCAGCTGCCTTGCCACACAAGGTCTATCCGCCACTCTTCAACCGCTATGAAGGCGGGCAGAACTTCGGCAACCATGTCGACAATGCAATCCGCCCCGTGCGCGGTCAGGATTTCCGTATCAGGACCGACCTGTCTGCGACGCTCTTCCTGGCCGAGATGGACGAGTATGATGGCGGTGAGCTTGTCATTGACGACACCTATGGCTCACACACGGTCAAACAGCCTGCCGGCAGCATGATCGTATATCCGTCCACCAGCCTGCACCGCGTCCTGCCTGTGACGCTGGGCGCACGTGTGGCCTCCTTCTTCTGGATCCAGAGCATGGTGCGCGATGTCGCTCAGCGCCAGCTGCTGTACGATCTCGATACCAGTATCCAGTCCATTCACGCCGAAAATCCCGAGCATCCCTCGCTCGTGAGATTGACCGGCGTCTACCATAATCTCGTCCGGCGCTGGGCTGATGCCTGAGCCAGACAAGTAAAACGAAAGATCAGATTTGTGGAAAGTAGCCTGAACGAAATTCCAGCAACGCTGCCTGACACCACTGGCGGGGCATCAGATTTGCTGGCGGCGGGCGGACCTGTCGTGATGATCCTGATTGTCCTTTCGGTGATCGCGCTGACAATCATCCTCTACAAGGCAGTACAGTTCATGGCTGCTGGCGTCTTTCGCCGCAAGCATATCGACCGGGCGGTAACGCTCTGCCGGAATGGGCATCCGCAAGAGGCACTGGCATCCGTCCAGGGCGCGAAAGACCCGGCAGCCCTGTCGATGACCGCGGCCATACGCGGGACGCTCCGAAGCGATATTCCTGAAGCTGGCGTGCGGGAAGAGGTCGAGCGGATTGCTACCTCCGAGATCAACGCCCTGCGGTCCCATCTTGGCCTGCTAGAGCTTATCGGGTCGTTGTCGCCGCTGCTTGGCCTGCTCGGCACGGTGCTCGGCATGATTGAAGCCTTCCAGGCGATGGAAGCCGCCGGGCGGAACGTTGACCCTGCTATTCTGTCAGGTGGGATTTGGGCGGCCCTTCTCACCACTGCGGCGGGCCTCATTGTCGCGATCCCGGTTGTTGCCATTGCCAGCTGGTTTGACCGTACCATCGCGCTCATCGCACGGCGGACAGAAGACGCCGTTACCTGCGTCTTCTCGCCTGATCTTGGCGCTCGACCGGAAAGCCTTCCCAATGAAGCTCGCGCTGTCAGCGCCTAGATCCACGGCGCGGATCGGGCTGACACCGCTGATCGATGTGGTGTTCATCCTGCTCCTCTTTTTCATGCTGACGTCGACGTTCGCTGAGCGCCGGATCATGGAGCTGTCGACGCCATCGACGGCGCCTTCCGCTGTAGAAGCCGACACTGAGATCGTCCGCATTCGCCTCGACACAAAAGGGCTAAGCCTGAACGGCGAGCCGGTCGAGGCCGATGCACTGGCCAACGCGCTTGCTGCGATTGGCGAGCCGGTGACAGGCATCATTATCGAAACAGCGCCTGGCATCATGCTTGATGACACCGTTGCCGTCATGGATGTGGCCCGCGCCGCAGACCTGGGGCCGCTGTCGCTGGTGCGTGTCGAGGCCGACCAATGAAATTGACAGGTCTCTCCATTCCATCCGCCCAGCCGAGCATTGATGACCGGATCATGCCGCTCATCAATATCGTGTTTCTGTTGCTGATCTTCTTCCTGGTGGCAGGTGTAATCAGAGAACCCGACCCAATTGAAGTTGAACCGCCTGCATCTGCGGCCGAAGAGACAAGCCTGCCTGAAGCGTTGAACGTCTACGTAGACGCGGATGGTACGATTGCTCTTGAGGACAGGGTGTTATCCAGCCTCGAACTTCAGGCCGAAATTACCAGGCAATTGTCGAAGGCCCCCGAAACAGTGATCCGGATTGTCGCAGACCAATCTGCAGAGACGGTGAATGTCATCGAAATGCTCGACAATTTACGCGATGCGGGCGCGACGCACGTCAAACTCGCCACCCGCTATGTTGAGGTGCCATGATGGCGATGCGTGGATTGATCTGGTTTGGCGCTCTTGTCGCTGCTCTGGCGGCCCATGCGGGGGCGTTGTCTATCCTTCATCTGGGTAGCTCAAGGCCAGCGCCTGAGATGGTCGCTGAATATGATGTTTTGCTGCCGCCCCTGGGGTCTCTCGATGCGCCCATGGAAGAAGCGCCAGCAGAGCAGCCGGAGGAAAGTCCGGAGCCTGCGGAGCCCGAGCCAGCGCCGCCAGTAGAGCCGGTTGTCGAGCCAGATCCCCAGCCTGTTCCTGATCCAATACCAGAACCCATTGCGGAGTCGGTTCTGCTGACACCGGAAGTTCCGGCACCTGAAGCGCCAGCTCCTCCCAAGCCGAGACCACCCGTGCCGCGTAAATCAACCAGTGTGGTATCAGCCAGCAAGGCTGCGCCCACAGGTGAAACACGCAAGCGCTTTGGCATGGCGCGCGGTGTGGAGAAAGGCCAGGAAAATTTTGCCGGCGTGCTGCAAGCCTGGTTCATGAAACACAAACGCTACCCGCATCGTGCGCGGTCCCGTCGCATGGAGGGCGTTGTGGGAGTCTGGTTCCGCATTGATCGTGACGGTAATCTGCTGGAAGCGCGGATCGCACAAAGTTCAGGCCATCGCGTGCTGGATGAGGCGACGCTCGAATTGCTTAAACGGGCATCACCGTTTCCGCAGCCACCGGAAGTCCTGCATGAAACCGACCTCACATTTACAGTGCCGATCGTCTACCGGCTACATTGATTTTTAAACATCTTGGCAGGCCAAACTCAGTTCAGGATACCCTTGATGCGCTCAACGAGTTCCTCCTGCTTGAAAGGCTTTGATACATAATCCGCCGCCCCCAACTTGAGCGCGTCAGCGGTTGCTTCCTCGTTGCGCCGGGCCGTCAACATGAGCACCGGTACGTCACGGGTACTGGGGTCTGCTTTCATTCGCCGCAGCGTCTCAGTCCCATCCATGACAGGCATCATGCCATCAAGAATGACGAGGTCCGGTTTGGCAGTGGACATCGCGTCGAGAGCTTCTTGTCCATTCTCTGCTTCGCTGACCTCATATGAAAGGCCAGAGAGGGTGTGCACGATCAGCATCCTGATCATGCTGTCATCATCCACGAGGAGTATGCGCTTGTCGGTCATTGTCGTTTCTCTCCCTTGTGGCCTCCTGGGAGGCTATATGGCTGGTCTGGCGCTTGGCGCTTCTTGACCCTTTGCCCCTGCTAGCAATGTTTGCGGCGATCAGGCCGCAATCTGTTGCTGACTGGCTTGTACAAACTGTTCGACCTGCTCGCGCAAGCCATCGACGTCCAGCCTCGACTGGTTCAGTTGCATCAGCGCGTAGGATTCCAGCTCGAACGCGGCCTCTGATACAGAATCAAACCCGAAACTGCCTGAGGTGCCGGCCACTGCATGCGCAAGCGCTGCAACCGCGCGAGCAGCATCTTCTTTTGCGTCATTCTGCAAGATCGTATCGAACTCAGTTGGCAGCGTAGCAAGGTAGCCTTTGTATTTCTCTCGAAGCGCTTGCAGCGGATCATTGTCAGCTGGGCTTTCAGCTGGCGTCTGCGGGGCGCTCAACAAACGGGCGATCAAGGCCTTCATCTTGTCTAGGTCCACCGGCTTGGAGAAGTGTTCGTTCATGCCCGCGTCAAGGCACTCCTTGATGTGTGAGGGCAGGGCGTGAGCTGTAAGCGCGATGATCGGCACATCACTGATCGGACCTTCAAGACCGCGGATCAGCTTCGTCGCCGTAAGGCCATCAATATCCGGCATCTGCACGTCCATGAAAACAAGATCAAAGTCTGCGCCGGCTTCGAGCTGTGCAATCGCGGCGCGAGCGGATGTGAAAGTCGCGACCTCATAATTTGTGTGCTTCAGTCCAGCCTGCACGAGTCTCAGGTTCATTTCGACATCATCGATGACCATGATCCTTGCAGAGGCTTCCACGTCTTCGGTGTGCCTGGCATACAAGGGCGCGTTCGGAGCTGACCCGGGGGCGGCGGGAACATAGGACACCTTGATTGTTACCGTCGTGCCTTCGCCTTCAACGCTGTCCAGCGTCAGGTCTCCGCCCATTAGCCTGGCGAGCGAGCGACTGATCGACAGTCCGAGACCGGAACCGCCATACTTGCGCGTGATCGTGGAGTCTGCCTGGCGGAAGCCTTCAAACACCCTGTCCAGCTTATCCTTCGGTATGCCTGGACCTGTATCTTTGACTGTGATGACAATCTGCTCGCCTTCAATACTGGCATTCACATCGATCGAGCCGGCTTCAGTAAACTTGGCCGCGTTGCCGATGATATTGGTGAGAACCTGACGCAGGCGCGTTTCGTCTCCCATCATGAAGATCGGTTCGTCGGCATGAACCTTGTGGGAGATCACAGCACGGCTATTGAGGCGAGCGGCCTTGACGAGACTGACAACATCCTCAACCGCTTCATTCAGACTGAAGGGAACAGTATCTATTTCGATCCTGCCGGCCTCAACTTTCGAGAAATCCAGAATATCGTCCACAATTTCCCGAAGCATCGTACCTGCGCTGCGGATATTGTTCAGATAGTCGGCCTGTTCCTCGTTCAGGTCGGTTTCGCATACGAGCTTGGTGAAACCGAGAATGCCATTGAGAGGCGTGCGGATCTCGTGGCTCATATTTGAAAGGAAGTCGGTTTTTGCCTCGGTGGCTGCTTCTGCTTCAATTCTGGCTGCCGCAAGTGCGTCTTCTCGTTCCCGCCGTTCAGTTACGTCACGAAAGGTCGAGATAATCGCAATTGGCTGGCCGGTATCATCACGCATGACCGTTGGATTGCCCTCCAGCCAGATAACGCCGCCGTCATGAGTTCGGACCCGGAACTCCCGTCGGATCGATCTATCCGGCTCAGCTCCGGTGAAGAGCTGCTGCGTGATCTGGATCGCGAATTCCTTGTCTTCAGGAATGACGAAATCGATGGTCGACATACCAATGGCCTGTTCGGGGGTGACGCCAAGAATTTTGCAAGAGGGCGACGCGAAGGTGATTTTTCCGTCGAGGCCGAACGTTACAACGATGTCAGTCGAATGCTCAGCAAGAATGCGATATTGCAGCTCCCGTTCTGCGAGTTCTTCGTAAACGCGTTTTTCTTCAGTTATATCCCTGAACACGCCAAAAATGACTTCGACCTGGCCTTTTTCGTCCTTCAGGCATTCACCGATGGAATGAACCCGGCGCCGGTCACCGGTCGATAATTCTATGGTTGCTTCAAATTCCCATCCCTCTGCATTCGCAATGCTGTGAGCGACAAGTTCATCCACCATTTTCCGGTCATTCTCTTCATAAAATAAGACGGCATCACCGTAATTGGGGTCAAAGTCATCGGGGCTTACGCCATGAATCGCGTAGACCTCCGGCGACCAGTATACAGAGGATGTGTCCGGGTTGAGGGACCAGTGACCAACACCAGACATCTGTTCGGCTAGATGCGACTTGCCGATAAGCTCACGTTGGATGCGAGCGCGTCGCTTGAGGTGGTCCGCTGAGCGTTCCAACTGGCGAACAAGGCGTTTGCGATCAGAGACCATGCCGCCAACGGAGAGCGCCAGGATCGAATTTGCCGCGAGAAAGACTTGGAGGACAAGCACTTTCGCGATCATGTCCGCCTGCATGAGCGAGGTCGGACCGCTGTCCGCCAATGTGAAGGGGACTGCGATGAATGTGATTGCAAGCAGGCCGAGCGATGCTGCCTTGATGCCGTCACTGAAGGCCAGGATTACGAGAACGGGTGGAATGAGAAAGAGAAGCGGAAACTCTGACTGGGCGAAGACGACAACCGAAACGGCGCAGACGAGAAGGAACTCTGTGATCAGTCGGAAATTGAGCTCCAGTTTAAAGTGAATCGAACGGATGGATATTGACCAGAGAACCGGGACGAACAGTATCAGACCCAATGTGTCTGCGGCGAACCAGAGTGCAGCTTCGCGGGTCGGAAGATGAATACCGGTCAGTTCCAGTCCAGCGGCTGCAATGCCGGTCGAGACAGTGCAGGCAACCAGCGCGGCTCCAACTGATTGCCACGCTGAGGCACTGTTCGCCAAGGACGAACTACCGCGCTTTCGCGCCATGCTGATTGAAACCGGTGCCGCTGACGAAGACATCGTGGCGTCCATCGAGACGGAAGGGCGCAGGCTGGTGGACGATGCGATTTCCTATTCGCGTCAGAGCCCCGACCCGGACATGGCTGGCGCGCTGGCCACTGTATTTTCTGAAAGTGAGGCAGTATGACTGCGACATCGGTCCTGCTCGCACCCCCGGAGGTTGCGAAGAAGAGAAAGCTCAGCATCGCCAAGGCGATCACCGAGGCTACGGCCCAGGAAATGAGGCGCGATCCGTCGGTCTTCGTGATGGGTGAGGACATCGGGACCTTTGATGGCGTCTTCGAAATGACAACCGGCCTTCTTGAGGAATTCGGGACGGATCGGGTTCGCGATACGCCCATTTCCGAAACGGCCTTCATCAGCGCGGGTGTCGGCGCAGCGGCAGTCGGACAAAGACCGATCGTCGAATTGATGTTCGTGGACTTTCTCGGCGTCTGCTTCGACGCTATCTACAATCTTGCAGCAAAACAGTCCTATTTTTCGGGCGGTCATGTGCGGTGCCCGATGGTGATCACCACGTCTGTCGGCGGCGGTTATTCCGATGCCGGCCAGCATTCCCAGTGCCTGTACGCAACATTCGCCCACATGCCCGGAATGAAGATCGTGTCACCTTCGAACGCCTATGATGCGAAGGGCCTGATGGTATCGGCGATACGAGACCCAAACCCTGTTGTGTTCATGGCTCATAAAGGCCTGCAGGGCATTGGCTGGCTCGGGACCGTCCAGCGGACAAAGGTGCATGTGCCCGAAGAGCTCTACACCATCCCGATTGGCGAAGCGGCCACTGTGCGGGAAGGCAATGATGTCACCCTGGTTGGCTGGGCTTCCACGGTCCATCTCGCCATCGATGCAGCCGATAAGCTCAGGGAAAAGGGTGTCAGTGCAGAGGTTATCGACTTGCGGTCGATTGTTCCTCTCGACATCGAGACCATTCTGAAATCCGTGCGGCGTACCGGGCGCCTCGTCGTGATCGATGAAGACTATTCGAATTGCGGTGTGCCTGGCGAGATCATTGCCAGGGTGAGCGAGCAGGCCTTCAGCGATTTGCGAAGCCCGCCGGCGCGGGTCGCCTATCCGGATATGCCACCGCCCTTTGCGCGGGTGCTGGAACAGGCGGCCCTGCCGTCGGCGGCAAAGATTGTTGAAGCAGTTGAAGGGATCATGTCCAATGAGCTCAAGTGATATTCGCGTTCCAGAAGGGATCGGCGAGGATGATGCCGAAATCGTTGTGGCTGGATGGTCGGTAGAGAATGGCGGCCATGTGGATGCAGGCGAGGTCGTCTGCGAACTCATGGTGACCAAGGTCACCTTCGAGGTCGAGGCGCCCGCAGCTGGTCGTCTCGAGCAGATTGCTGTCGTTGAGGATGTCGTGTCTGTCGGCACCGTCATTGGCAAGATCTTGCCAGCATGAGACCTGCACCTTCGCGATCGCGTTCGATCACGGGCACGCGCAAGATGATTGCACGCAAGATGATGGAGAGCCTGGCGCACTCTGCGCAGCTTTCTTTTTCATCACGTGTTGATGCGAGCCATCTGGTCGCCACCCGTGCCATCTGGAAAAAGGCGGGTCTGGCAGTGGGCGTGGAGGACCTCGTGCTCGTCGCTGTGCGAGATTCGCTGCTCGACCACCCGGACTTCAATGCGACTGTGACGGAGGATGCTCATCAGCTTTTTGACGAGATTCGCATTTCCGTCGCTGTGGCACTTGCAGATAGCCTTGTCGCGCCTGCACTTCCCGATCTTCGCGGCTTCTCGATTGAGGCGGTCTCTGAAGCCCGCCGGGATCTGGTGAAAAGAGCCCGCGCTGGCCAGCTGACGGTTGCCGAAATGTCGTTCGGAACATTCTCGATCAGCAATCTTGGCACGACCCGCGTCGAGACCTTTACGCCGATCCTGAATGGCGGTCAGGCAGCTATCCTGGGCATCGGACGGATATCGTCGACGCCTTTTGCCGACGAGTCTGGGAATCTAGGGACCAGGCCGGAGTTCAGCCTGTCGTTGACGACTGATCATCGCGTTATCGATGGGGCGCCTAGCGGTGCGTTCCTGACGGCCCTGACGGAAAAGATAGAAATGGGACTTCCGCAGCCGCCGGGCACTCTGTGACAACAAAATCCGGACTGCGAGCCAAGAAGCGGCTCTGCTTAGTGAATAAATTGAATACAACCAAAATAAGGGAGAGTATTATGAAATTCAGATCCGCTACCGATATGCACCTCACGAAGTCAGACAAGCCTGTCTTCGAATTTGGGCCATCAATGGCCAATGGGGTGGAAATCGAGATCATCAGCACCGATTCCTCCACTGGCGGCTTTTCGTGTATCCTTCACGGCAAGAAGAACGCGACATTCGAGCCGCATCTACACCTTGCCGGCTGCGAGTATCTGATCCTCAGTGGCGCCCTAAATTATCGTGATGAGGTCGCACCGGCAGGGGATTCGGGCTATGAGTCCTACGGGTCACTGCATGAGAAGACCGTGTTTCCCGAAGACACGGAAATGCTGTTCATTACGCACGGCCCCATTCTCTTCCTCGACGAGAACAACGAGCCGACCGAAATTCTCGACTCGCGGTGGATTGAGAACCGGATTGGCCAGGAACAGGGACAACTGCAGACAGCTTAGGTCTTGCTGAGGGGCCATTATCCGGCCGGCAAGCCGGTCAGACTTGCCGGCCGGATACTAAACAAGATAGACTGATACAAATGGAACCGGCCAAGTAATAGTATAAAGCGGGCATAACCGTCGACGGCCGGGGGAGGAAAGATGGCGAACGCCATGTATTGCCCTGCAACCTCGGATCGCGACATTTTGCTCGATTCCCGCTTGTGGTTGTCCCAGCGTTTCAATGTTGGAAGTTCGCGCTCGATAAGCAGCGACATTATTTCTAATCACACAGCGCATGACTGGCGGATAGAGCGTCTCACGAAGGCTGATAGCAGGGGCTATATCAGGACCCGTTCTGTCCTCGACTCCCGCGTTGTGGCTTTTGGTGGAGATGGCGGTTTCAATTGCTCTCATGACAGCGTCGCTGCGCGTCAGTCCCCGCGGCAGGACTTTACTCTCGTGCATGCAGCACAAGGGGACGCCAGGCTGGAGATCGATGGTCAGCATGTGGACCTGAAGGCGGGAACCTTTGTCATTACTGATAGTGCCCGACCAATGGCACTGGATGTGTGTTCCAGGTTCAGCCAGTTTTATTTCATCTTTCCCAAGAAGCAGGTCCTGTCCGCCTTCCCCTTCGTGGAAGGGTTCGTTGGCGTTCCTTTCGGGCCGGCAGAAGGGTTGCTTGCTTTCTTCCTCGACCATCTCACGTCCATAGAACACCATCTCGGCACGTTCGTTGATCATCATGCAGACACGCTTCTCAACGCGACACTTCAATTACTGGCAATGACGCTGAGTTCTGTGGATCCCGATCGTATGGTAACGACCCGTGAACGTCAGCTTTTTCGGATCAAGTCCTATATCGAGGCGAGGCTCGCAGAGCCTGATCTCGATGTAGCTTCCATCGCTTTGGAAAACAGCCTCAATATTCGCTATTTGCACAAGATGTTCAGCCAGTCAGGCGTGACCGTCTCGAACTGGGTCAGGAAGCGTCGTCTCGAAATGTGCAGACAGGACTTCGACGCACCTGCCTTTGCTCGCAGGAGTATCACCGAAATTGCGCTGAGATGGGGATTCAACGACATGAGCCATTTCAGCAAGGCTTTCAAACAGGAATTCGGTATGGCGCCCCGTGCCTACAGGGCTCGGCATCAAGTCTAGTTCTCCCGAGCCTTCCCGAACAAACGCGGCTGCTTGTCAGCCGGCAACGCGCCCGGTCAGCTAACAGGCTTTTCCACTGCCTCTGGTCGGAGAACCCGGACGGACTCATCCACCAGTATTACCGATTTTATTTCGTTCAGGACCCACGCAAATGCCAGAAACGCTCAATATCTCAACAGACACGATGGGCTCGCAAAGCGCCAATTACGTTCAGCTGACGCCGCTCTCCTTCCTGCCGCGTGCGGCCCAAGTCTATCCTGACCGTGTCGCTCTCGTGCAAGGTCATGTCCGCCGCACTTGGCGGGAAACTCATGACCGCTGTCAGAAACTTGCTTCGGCCCTACTGCGGCGAGGCATCGGGAAAGGCGACGTGGTCGCTGTAATCGCGCCAAATATTCCGGCAATGTACGAGTCCCATTTCGGCGTTCCGATGGCGGGTGCCGTGCTCAACACGCTGAACACGCGCCTTCGGCCGAGCGAAATCGCCTTCCAGCTGAAACATAGCGGGGCGCGGATGATCCTGGTGGATAGTGAATTTGCCCGCACTGTGTCGGAGGCTATCGCCGGTCTGCCCCATCCGCCCCTTGTGGTGGATATAGTAGACGAGATCGAGGCGGGCACGCACGAGGCAATCGGCGCGCTTGATTACGAATCCCTGTTGGCAGAGGGCGATGCCGGTTTTGAAGCGCCTCCACCCCGGGACGAGCGCGATCCAATTGCGCTGAATTATACGTCCGGCACGACGGGGGACCCCAAAGGCGTACTTACTCACCATCGCGGCGCTTATCTGAATACTCTGGCGCAGATAATCACCTGGGAAATGCCGCACAATCCAGTCTATATCTGGACGCTTCCTATGTTCCACTGCAATGGTTGGTGTTTCCCATGGGTCATGGCGGCACTGGGAGGAACAAACATTTGTCTGAGGCAAATTGATCCTCCGGCTGTGCTTGCCCTCGCCGAGATGAATGGTGCGTCGCATATGTGCGGGGCCCCCATCGTCTATTCGATGTTGATCGATGAATTGAATCGGCAGCAAAAGTCACTGGGCCAACTACTGCACGGTATGGTCGCCGGCGCGGCTCCATCACGCGCGATGTTCGAGAAGGGCGAGGCTCTCGGTTTCCGGTTCACTCATGTCTATGGACTGACGGAGGTCTACGGGCCAGCTGCGGTTTGCGTAAAGCAGCCGGAATGGAGTGATAAGACGACATCTGAACGTGCGCGGCTCAATGCCCGCCAGGGTGTGGCAATGATCTCACAGGAAGCGATGAGGGTCCTCGATCCTGAGACCCTGCGGCCTGTGCCTGCCGATGGAGTGACGGTTGGCGAGATCATGTTCCGAGGAAACGCGACGATGAGCGAGTATCTCGATAATAGCGCCGCAACCGACAAGGCCTTCGCGCACGGCTGGTTCCATACCGGCGATCTGGCCGTTGTGGATTCCGACGGCTATGCGCGAATAACTGACCGGTCCAAGGATGTGATCATCTCGGGCGGCGAAAATGTTTCGTCCCTTGAAGTGGAAGACATACTTCATCAGCACGAAGCCGTTCTCTTGGCTGCCGTCGTGGCCAAACCCGATGCGCACTGGGGAGAAGTTCCTTGTGCGTTCGTGGAAGTGCGTGAGGGATACAGTGTCACAGCGGCAGAACTGCGGGAGTTCTGCCGATCGAAACTCGCTGGTTTCAAGACGCCCAGATATATCCAGTTTAGGGAATTGCCCAAGACCTCGACTGGCAAGGTTCAGAAGGTGACACTTCGCGACGATGCCCTGATGGGCTGGAGTGAAAGATAAATTATTACAAGAATTTATGGGCCTGCGTGTGCGCTCAGTGTGCAATGAGAACTCAGAGAAAGTGCCAGTATTCGGGGAAAGCAGGTCTTATCGTGGCTTCGATCTCCTAGCCCGTTTGTTTCTACACTGAACCCGATGGCAACTGCGGAAAACGTAAGATATAAAATTAGCGGCCAGATCGCGCGCAATCAAGAACGTTGGGGTGGGTGATTGGTGGTTTGAACATTGGCATGTAGGTCTTACAAATCGCACTGATCTTCGTTGGTTTATCATAAGTCTTCGGACATTCGATTGATGTGGCCTGTGCGCCTCAGTGCAAGTATCAGAGCACCGATGATGCAAAAATCACCCAAGCGCTGGTGTCGTGACCGATGGCTGCAAGAGAGCGCCTCTGTGAGTTTCCCGTTAGTTGTTCGAGGCTATCCAGGGCTCATTCTGGACACGGAGCATTGCCTCCATACGGCTATTCACGTTCAACTTTGACAAAACCGACGAGACATGATGCTCGACCGTCCGCTGCGACCGCGACAGCGCATCCGAAATTTCCTTGTTGGTTGCGCCTGTGAGCAGAAGACCCAGAACTTCCTGCTCGCGTTTAGTCAGGCCGAGCGGGTGATTGCGCGATGATTCGTAGGGTCCGCGGCGTTTGCGCGGCATCGACGTGCGAACGTTGAAATCTGCTGAGAGCTTCCAGGCCTTCTGTCCGGCGCCATCCGCGCCGATTCCTTCGAGCAATTTGATGGCGTCCGACAGGTGCCGCCCCGGCGCATCCCCGGCATGGGCTATATATGTAAGCGCGGCGCTATAGGGGCAGCTATGTTCAAGCCATTTGGCGGCTGCCTCTTCGGGTTTGCCATCTATCTCCAGCTGGAGCGGTGCAGGAACCGGCCCGACCTCCGGAAGCGCCCTGTCATATTTCATCCTGCGGGCCCAGACTTGCCGCTCGCCTTCACACCAGGGGTGGATCAGCCTCGGACCGATCTGGCCGAGCGCAGCAAGCTGGGTGTGTCCTTCGGACAGATTGTCATTCAGCCAGGCATATTCGAGAAGCGAGATACGCGCCGGGACGATGTACTGAAACTCTTCTGTCGCGATGGCATCTGCCAATGTCTCGTTCAGCGCCGCTCTCGCCTCGCCGTCGCCTTGCCGCATCAGGGCGCGCGACAGGGCAATCTTTGCCGGCAGCTTCATCAGCAGCGTCAGCCGGTCTATTGCGATGACGCCCGAAGCGATGCGGACGGCATCGCTCAGCCGGCCCTGTTCGAGGCGGAACTGGGCGAGGACGCCGATAAGGTAATAGGTCCAAGAATCCAGATCGTGCTTGGTGTCGAAAGCGATGCCTTCATTGATAATACGGTCGGCAAGATCGAAGTCGCGATACTCGACAGCGTAGCAGGAGAGATTTGTGTAGACCCGGGCGGCGTGCTCGTGGAACTCGTGCTCCAGGGCGAGGTTGAGGCTCTGGTACAGCAGGTCGACGCCGGCCGGATCACTCTGGAAGGCGCGGGCAGTGCCGATATTGTTGAGAGCGTGGACCTTGATCTCGACATTACCCAGCTCGTCGGCAAGCGAGAGCGCCTTGTTGCCCCAGTCGACGGCTTCATCGGCCCGGTCATTCAACATGTGCAGTTGGGACTGGAAGCTGTAGGCCATGGCGCGCTCGGCGGATGGCTCGATGGCCTCCAGAATTCGGACGGCCTCGCGGGCGAAGTGATCGGCCTCTGCTGCCTCGCCGCGATACCAGTGTAATCGCGACAACCAGCGCATATTGTCGCCGACCTTGGCGGGGCGATTGAGGGCCCTCCAGAGCGATATGGCATGGCGGCGCGCCTCAATGACTTCATCGTCAATTTGCAGAGCGAGTCCTGCCTCATAGGCCCATTGTTCATAGAGTTCCGCGGCAAGATCGGGCGCCGCCTCGTCGACGAAGCGAAGGGCCGTTTCCAGATGGTCTGCAGCCTGCCGGTGCGCGCCCACAGCCACGGCGATCCTGGCCGCTTCAGGGGCCAGTTCCAGTACCTTCTTGCCGAGGAGCGCGCCAGCGGCGTGATGGACGAGAATGTCGACCGGCGTGTCCATGCTTTTCTCGCTCATGACTTCGAAGACGCGCGTATGGGCGGTCTGGCGCTGGAACGGAGAAAGACGTGCCATAGTGGCGAGACGGGCAAGTTCATGACGAAAGCGCAGGTGACCGCGCGCGTCCTGGACCAGAAGGTTGCGTCCAAGACCGGCCATGGCGAGCGTGTCGCCGTCGGCACCAAAGAGGGCGTGGATAACTTTGCGCCCGATCGGCGCGGGCATGACACTGACGGTTTCCAGGAATTGGCGCTCCCTGTCGCCGAGACGGTTAAGGCGGGCATTGACGGAATCGGTAACCGAGGCGGGCAGCGGATCGGCCGATCCGTGTTCTGCGGCGAGGAGTTCGGTGATGAAGAAGGGGTTTCCGCCGGTGATGTTAAGTAACTGGGTAGCATCATGTTTGCCATGTGGGTCGAGCTGGCGTACGGCATCTTCGCTCAGCGGTTTGAGGCATACCCGCTGGATCCGGCTATGGGGCAAGTCCCCAAGGACCTGCCCGAGGGGATGGGCCGGGCCGATTTCGTCGTTGCGATAGCTCAAGACCAGCAGGATATTCAGAAAGGCGATGCGTCGGCCGAAGGCCTTGAGCACGTCGAGAGTCGCATTGTCGGCCCAGTGCACATCCTCAAACACGAAGACCGTGCCTTGAGGACTCTGCTCGACGCTTTTTAGAATAGCGTCCAGCACATCCGGGGCTGAGGCCCGGGCGCTAAGCAGCTCTTGTGCTTCACGGCCGAGCTCATGCCCCATGTCGTGCAGTGGTCCGAAGGGACGAGGTGTGAATAGAGCATCGCAGCCGCCCCAGACTATGCGTGCCTCGCGAGCGACCAGACGTCGAAACTCCTGCAGGACCGTGGTCTTGCCGATCCCTGCTTCTCCGTACAGCAGCACGATGGAGCCACGACCATCCGTGGCCGCCTCGGCTTGGTCCAGCATCAGTTTCAACGGGGCATCGCGCTCGAACAGCATGCTGCTACCGACGAGATCGCCGGGGCCAAGTCAACCAGACCGACATAACAAAGTCACAGATACGCACGAAAACTAGGTATGTCCTGATGAAGTTTGGGCATTCGCACCGATGCTCAGCACGATCCAACCCGGTAAGTGTATCCCGATACCGAGTTGGTGAGCGGAAGGACATGCCGTGGGGACGGATAAAATTGATTATCGGGATCAGTTGGAGCGGACACCCGTCATGTGGGGACGACGGGTCTGGTTCGTATCAGCTGTGATCTTCCTTTCGCTCACCATGCCGGGTTGCAGCAGGAAAGGCGGTTCAGCTTCGCCAACAGCGGCAGATTCCTCCGAACCGGTACCGTCCGTGGAGCACAAGACTAATGATGGTGAATTATATGCGGCGGTAAACGATGAGCGCCGCAAATGGCTTCTGGCGGCCGGCGCCAATGAACTCAGCCAGTGTATCGATCTTCGGCCTGACCAATGAGGGCGTCATGCCGTCGGGCAAGGGCGACATCCAAATCAGCATGATCGTGACCAGGATTGACACCGCGCCACAGGCGCAGACCGTGCGGCTAATATACCAGCCTGCCGGTTACTCTAAGGCGTGGTTGTCGGAAGATGGCGGCGAAGCGAATGTGACGCTGTACGAGGCCCAGATGGATGGCGAGTTTCTGAAGCTTGGCGGCTCATTCTCCGGCGTCGTCTTGCTGCCCGACCGTGGCGATGTCTCGACCGAAACAGACATGACACGGCGTTTCGAGATCAAGGACGGATCCTTTTCCGTCCGCATCCGGCAGCAAGAATAGGCGGGCCGGTCCTTGACGCCTGTCCTGCAGACCCTCGCAGCATAAAGGACTGCTCATGATCCATCGACTTCGACTGGCGGGCCTACTCTCGTCAACCGCGCTTCTCGCGGCTATTTCCCTGCCGGCGGGCGCGCAATCGGCTGTCGTGCATCTGCCGCTCGACGGCAGCGTGAACTCAATTGGCTCGGCCGGGAGCGCCATGCTGATTGTTCCAGAAGGTGCCGATCAGCCCAAATTCGTTGAAGGCCAGTTCGAACAGGGGCTGTCATTCGGAAAGGGCGGCGCGATCGCCATTCCATACGAGTTCAACCAGGCGGACAATCCGCGCGCGACGATTACGATGTGGGTGAAGGTGAACGCGGACTCCACCTATGAGCGCGAACTCTTTTCGCTCGGGCCAGGCAACGGATTGCTACTGACCCTTACCAACCGACGCCAGATCACGGTCCGCAGTGGACGACAATTGACGCATGTTGCGTCCATTCCCCTGGGCGAATGGGTCTTCGTCTCTGCTGTTGTCGACAATGAGGCAGGACTGATTGACATCCGCCAGAACAGCGATGTCCGCTATGCGGAAAATCTGGACATTCGCACGCCGAACTCGCTGCCGGTCAAGGCGCCTGGCGCTGCGGATGCCCGGCATTACATCTTTGTCGGCGCGGCCGACTTCGCTGGCCGCGAAGAACGACGCGTGTCACTCGACGATGTACGCCTCTATCCGGAGGCGCTGACTGTTGAGCAACGACTGCAGATTCGCGATGCTTCATCGCCGTTCGCCACAGGCAAAACCGAAATCGGTGTGACAGAGAAAAATGCTAAACCGGATGTTCCTGTGACCGCCGGAGATATTACGGCACGACCTGGCATCAATACCGAACGGCCCGTGCTGCCCGCATCAGGAGACCCAGAAGGCGACACTTCTGGAGCCTCGCGTCCGCCGATCACGACGCTGCCCGACGATGGCCCTCGTATCAGTTCGGGTCTGCCGCCCGCGGATGAGGCCCAAGGCGGTGGCCAGTCGATCGACACCGACGTCCATGATATGTCAAACGCCAAAACCAAGGGCATCAACGGGCCGACCGGGCTGTCGCGCGGTGCCCCGGACGGCGCCACTGTGCCAGACGAGCCCGAAGCCGAGCAACCGGCAGAGCTGCAGCCCCAAGATGGGGATTTCGTCCCGGTCGGGCCGGAATTCGTCACACCCCTGACGGGCAGAAGCGGTGATATTGAGAGGCGTATCGATCTCGCCTCGCAAGGTGTCTTCATCAGCGCAGTTACGTGGGGGGAGTCCGCCGACAGACCATGCTCCGTCCGGATCACGGGAAGCAAAATCAACACGTCATACGTATCACTGCTTGAGGGGCTGGTGGATAGCGTCCACTTCAAGTGCGGGAATCACGTGTTCGGGTCAAGCAAGACAGTCTCACTCAATGTGACCAACCCCGTAAAGAGCGCATCGGTGTGCAATACGTCGGCGTCCAATCGGCGCATGAAAGGCTTGCGGCTTTCTGGCGGCTTCATCAATCCTGATGACCCCGACGCGCCAGCGACGTCTGTGAAAGATTCAGAATCCACGCCCAACTGCGCCGCATGGAGCCCGGAAGTCTCGTGTCCTGATGGACAGAGAGCGACAGGGCTTTCTATTGTAAGCCGAGATGTTGGCGGCAACGGGCGCGGCGCGATTACCGGCCTGCGGCTGATCTGTCACGAAGTCGGCATTCGCTAGACCAATACTCTGCCCTTGTAATGGAAAAACGGCCCGCGCTCATCGAGCGGGCCGTCTTTTCTGGAAGGGATAACTGTAGGATCTAGAGCGCGTCGGCTTCAGCCTGAAGCGCAGCGGCGAGTTCCGGAGAGGGTGCACCGTTGACGGCCATGTTACGGCTCGCCTGGTAGGCGGAGATGGCATCCGATGTCGCCTTGTTGATCTTGCCCGTGGCAGGACCCGGCTCGAAGCCAAGCTGCGCGAGGTCTGTCTGGATCATGCGGACCAGCGTCTCGCTATGGGCCGATCCGCTGAAGGTGATGATCGGCGTGTCGGCGAAACCCGGATTGAGCTCGACGTTCGTTGTGATGATTTCAACCGTGGCCGCGCCATTGTCGACCAGATTGTCGAGCTGTGCCATTTGGGAGGCCATCATCCCTTCGACCATGGCGCGCTGGGCCGGGGGCATCTGGGCGAGCTGCGCCTTGGCCTTTTCAAGTTCCGCCTGCGCCTTGGCGAGTTCACGGCGCTGCTTGTCATTCATCATGCCGCCCATCTTCAGAATCTGGCGGTAGGGTTCGTAGAGATAGGTTTCGTCAACGCGGCGATAGTCCTGGTTCTCGCGTTCCATGAAGAAGGGCTCGGATTTCCGGCCTTGTTTTATTGTGCCTTCCATGCGGGTTCGGCGGCGGACATAATATTGCGGGTCGAGCCAGATCGACACCTGGTTGATGGTCGCTTCGCTTCCATCATCCATGGTTTGCGTGATGTCCAGACCCTCAACCTTGATGTGCTTGGTGGTGTGACCATCCACGGTTTCGTCGCCGACCAGTTTGGCAGACTGGTTCACGGCCTTAAAGACATCGTCCTGAGCACGGGCAAACGCTTCAGGTGAAGATCCTGCGGGAAGCGATTCGAGTTCCTTGGCTGATCCGGCCAGCATGCAGGCCGGGCCGAAGACGTAATTGACTGGGTACAGTTTTCCGTCGGCCCCCATCATACCCTTTGTTCGCATGTCTAGATCCATGCGGCCCTGTTCAGTGATATGAGGGCTCTGATAAATGCTCGCCACGCCTTGGAGATAGAAGTCGCACAGGGATTCACCGCCGCCCTTTGCAGTCGTTTCGAGGGACCCGCCCTCCTCGCCAAGCATGTCTGCGAAGCTGGAATTGCCAATCCCTTGACGCAGGGCGCCGCCGAGCAATATCAGCCCATCGGACATGGCCGTCATTTCAGCAGCAATAGTCTCTCGAGGCGTGCCAGCCGTTTCAAGTTTCAGCTGTTCGACTTCCTGAGGTGACAAATTCCTGCGCAACAACACGGTTGAGCCATCCGGGTTCTGGACTTCGATTATCTGAATATATTCCGGCCACAAGCTCAGCTCGTGCTGATCGTACCCCGACATCTCGACGACGCCCGGAAACTTGTTCTCTCTTTTCAGGACTTTCACATTACTGCGGCTCAGGCGTTCGGATACAACGTACATTTCCGTTTCAAGATAGTCGCTTACCTTGCTGCCATAGCCCGGCTGAGCACTGTACCCTCTTTCTCGGAGGACATCCTGCGTGAGCTCGGCATTCCAGTCGACGTCCTGCGCATGCGCAGCAAGAGGCGCAACGAGCGCGCAGCCGAGCGCAATCAGGCCGGTCAAAGTGGTTCGGTTCATGGTTATTCCCTCCAAATCGCAAATCGGGCCGCAGCAATCGCTAGCTGCACGGGACCGGTTGAATCTTCTATTGAAAGTGTAGGGCAGGGCCGCGCTTCACGTCTTCCGTATCGGCACGTATAATTTGGTGCAGCAGTACCTAGTTTTCATCAGGATTTTGGCTTGGGTAATAGCCCTGCCTCGTGACCAAGAGACTGGACGTCAGTCACCCGATAGCGGCACAGGATTCGGAGCACTCAAAAGTGTGCGACGTCGAGCGACAAGAAGCGGACCGCGATAACCGCATGTTGTCGTACGCTCGTTCCCGTCAGAAGTTATAGTTTTCCCGGGTGACGCGTTTGAGTTGTGTTCGCTTTCGAAGGATATCGAACGTATAGGAAACCAAAATGATTAAATGCAATTCCTCAAATTACTCGTTTTCCGTCGCGCCCATGATGGACTGGACGGATCGGCATTGCCGTATGTTTCATCGTGCGCTGTCCGGGCGGGCCTTGTTGTGGACCGAAATGGTGACGGCCGATGCGGTCATTCATGGTGATCGCGAGCGGCTGATCGGTTACAGCGATGATGAGCATCCGGTCGTTCTGCAGCTCGGCGGCTCCGACCCCGACAAGCTGGCTGAGGCAAGCCGTATCGCGGAATCGTTCGGCTATGATGAGGTGAACATCAATTGTGGATGCCCGTCAGACCGTGTCCAGTCAGGTCGGTTTGGCGCGTGCCTGATGCAGGAACCGGCGATTGTTGCGGCCTGTGTCGAGGCGATGCGAAAGGCGGTTCGCATTCCGGTGACGGTCAAATGCCGTGTTGCCGTCGATGACGATCCTCCGCGCGAAACGCTGTTCGGCTTTGTCGACCAGGTGGCGGATGCCGGCTGCGAGGTGTTCACGGTGCATGCGCGCAAAGCCTGGCTTTCAGGGCTGAGCCCGAAGGAGAATCGCGATGTGCCGCCACTGGATTACGGGCTGGTCGCCGACCTGAAGGCGCGCCGGCCGGACCTGAAGATCATTCTTAATGGCGGGATCAAGACACTCGGTGAATGCGCCGAGCATCTGAAAGTCTTTGATGGGGTGATGCTCGGGCGTGCCGCCTACCAGACCCCCGCGATCCTGACAGGCGTGGACGCGCTCATCACCACGGGGGAAGGGCCAGAGTGCATCGACATGAAAGCCTGCCTGGCAGGTATCGATGCGTACCGGCCCTATATGACCTCGCAACTTGAGCAGGGCGTGAAGCTATCATCGATGACCCGGCACATGCTGGGGCTTTTTGCAGGCGAGCCGGGTGCGCGAAGCTGGCGGCGGACGCTATCCGAGAAGGCTGTCAGACCTGGCGCTGACCTTGACGTGCTCGATGAGGCGCTCGGCCACGTCACGCGTGAAAAGGCATACGCTTAGTGGCTGACTTCCTTGCACAGTACGGCGTCCTGATTGCTTCCCTTCTGGGGGCAGGTGTTGCCGCGGGTCTCGCGGCCGGCTTGTTCGGGATTGGCGGCGGTGCCGTGATCGTACCAGTTCTCTATTTCCTGCTGACTGCGCTTGGATACGAAGACACTGCCATGCACGTTGCGGTTGCGACGTCGCTTGCAACGATCATCCTGACGTCCATTCGATCCGTAATGGCGCATAATAAGCGGGGCGCGGTCGACTGGGGTGTCATAAAGGCATGGGCGCCATGGATCATGGCAGGGGCCGTGATCGGGCAGCTGATTGCGGGTTTTGTCTCGAAAGACGGGCTGACCTTCGTGTTTGGCGCCTTGTTGCTGATCCTCGCCTTGCAGCTCTATTTCGGGCGACCAAACTGGAAACTGGCTGATGACATGCCAACTGGCGCCCCCAGGGCCGGACTGGGCGGCGTGCTGGGAATGTTGTCGGCGATCATGGGAATTGGCGGCGGTACATTCGGCGTGAGTCTGATGACGATTTGCGGACGGCCCATACACCAGGCGGTCGCCACCGCCGCCGGCTTTGGTGTTGCGATCGGCTTTCCGGGGGCAATTGTCGCGATTGCAAACGGCATCGGCAAAGATGGCTTGCCACCATTTTCGCTTGGGCATGTAAACGTGCCGGCATTCTTCCTGATTTCAGCCTGTACCGTGACGATGGCGCCGGTCGGCGCAGCACTGGCTCACAAACTCGATGCGGGCCTGTTGCGCAAGCTGTTCGGCTTACTTCTCGTGCTTGTTTCGATCCGGATGATCTACAAGGTCATTGCCGGATAATCAGCCGGTCACCGCGGAATTCATAAGAATAAAGCTCGCGCAGGAAGCTCATGCCGAGCAGGGATTGCGACAGCTCTTCTCGCATCACGACACCTGGAATATTGCGGATTTCGACTTCGCCGATCTTGATGGAGGCGATCGTTACGTTCGCGCCATAGGTCAGCCCGCCTGCGGTGCGGATTTCCGCGTCATAGACGAGATCACGCAGGATGAACCCCATCTTCTGGGCGTCTTTCTGCGTGATCGCGACCGTGCTGGCACCTGTATCGACCATGAAATCGACGCTGGCCTTGCGATTGACCAGCGAGCGGGCCCAGTAGTGGCCATCATTCCTGACGCTAAGATACGCCGCCCGACGGCCGGACGTGTCGTCTGCTTCGACGGCAGCATTGATTGATTCCGGCTCGGGAAGGGGCTTATTCGGCTGGTCTTCCAGTTTTGGCGCAATAAAGATCGCGACCGCAGCCGCAACAGCGCCGGCGCTGGCGAGCAGGGTGAGCACTTTCGAGGTCACGTGACCGGGCCCAGCTTGCCGAGCGCCCGCAGCTCCTCCATCCGTTCGTCAAGCTCTGCCATGACGGCCTCGCGCTGCGCGTCGGAAAGCGACGTCCAGCCACCGATTTCCTTCAGCGTCCGGCCGCATCCAAGGCACAGGCCTGACCGTCCATCGACGGCACAAACTTTCTTGCAGGGCGTGGCAATAGGTTTCATCGGCCTTCTTTTCTCACAGTGCTGTCTAGCTCAGCCTGGTAACGTATGACAAAAGATCACGAATCTTTCATTGACTTCAAACAGTCTTTCGGGCGCTTTGCACCCTTTCCGGATGAAGAGGTATGGACTTGAGCGACGCAGCCCCCCCTGCAACGCCTTTCGACGATGTTCGCGATCTGGCCATGCGTGAGATCGTACGCGATGAGGCACCTGCAGAACAGGTTCGTCAGGCACTCCTAGGTATGGGGCGTGCAGGTGACTTCGGACGCCTCGGCGATGCTGCCCGGTGGCTGGCGCGCTGGCAGGGGCGCTATCCGCCCCGGATTGAAAACGCCACGCTCGCTATCTTTGCCGGATCCCACGGCATCTCCAGCGGCGGCGTGTCCCTGTCGACCGACCAGAGTACGCAGGACAAGGTCACTGCGCTGCGGGAAGGCAAGGCACCCCTGTCCGCCATTGCCGCGCAGGTTGGCGCGAACATACGTGTATTCGAACTCGCAATCGAAAAGCCCACAGATGACTTTCGTGAAGGCGCCGCGATGTCTGAACGTGAATGCGCTGCGACGATTGCCTATGGTTTCGAGGCGCTGGAAGGTCAGCCCGACTTGCTGTCGCTCGGCGTCGTTGGGGCAGGAATTGGCACAGCGGCAGCGGCCGTCGCATGCGCCCTATATGGTGGCACAGCTGACTATTGGGTGCGCCCTGGTCCTCTGACGCCCAAGGATACGAGTGCGGCACGGACAGATATCGTCAATGCAGCGCTCGCCCGGCATCGCGGACACCTTGATGATCCGCTTGAAGCACTGCGTTGCATTGGCGGGCGAGAGCTTGCTGCTTGTGTTGGAGCCATTCTCGCGGCGCGCATCCAGTCAGTGCCCGTGGTGCTTGACGGTTTCGCCACGACAATTGCGGCGGGGGTGGTCCACGCCATGAACCCAGCTGCTGTCAGCCACGTCCTGTCGGGGCATGTAACCCGCAGGCCGGCACACCAGGCGGCGCTTGACCGGCTCGACATGCAGCCTCTGCTGCCATTTGAATTCAATACGGGCGGCGGCATGGGGTCGGCGGCCGCTGTTGGTGTTCTCAAGACAGCATGTGCACCTTTTCTGGGACAACCCGTAGACTAAGATTCGTGTGATTTCCGGTCTTTAGGTGCGGCGGCCTTTACGTTGACGTGCGCGTCAACTTGCTTTCGTCGTGCCATGCGGGCATGAGACGAGACAAGCAATCAATAAAAAACATACTGAGGAAGAGCGCATGAATTTGGAGTTCACACCGGAAGAAATTGCCTTCCGCAAGGAAGTCAGAGCCTTCATCGAGGAAAACTATCCCGAGAAACTGCGCGGCGTTGGTGCTCGCGAAGATCTCAGCAAGGAAGACATGCTGGCCTGGCACCAGATCCTCGGCAAGAAGGGCTGGTCTGTTGCGGCATGGCCGGAAAAGTATGGCGGCACCGGCTGGACATCGACGCAGCGCTACATCTGGTCTGAAGAGAATGCGCGGATGGACACCATCATGCCGCTGCCATTCGGCGTCTCGATGGTTGGGCCGGTGATCTACACCTTCGCGTCGCAGGAATTGAAAGACGAACACCTTCCAGGCATCCGTTCAGGCGAAGTGTGGTGGTGCCAGGGCTATTCCGAGCCGGGGGCCGGGTCCGATCTCGCTTCGGTCAAGACGACGGCGGTTCGCGATGGAGACGAATACGTCATCAACGGCCAGAAAACCTGGACGACACTCGCCCAGCACGCTGATTGGGGTTTCTTTCTCTGCCGGACCGATCCGACGGCGTCCAAACCGCAGGAAGGCATTTCCTTCATCCTGGTGGACATGAAAACACCGGGCATTGAAGTGAAGCCGATCAAGACGATCGACGGTGGACACGAAGTCAATGAAGTCTGGCTGACCGATGTCCGGGTGCCGGTCTCCAACCGCGTTGGGGAAGAGAATAAGGGCTGGACCTATGCCAAGTTCCTGCTTGCGCATGAGCGCTCCGGTATCGCCGGCGTTGCCCGCTCCAAGCGCGGTGTCGAGAAGCTGCGCCAGATTGCCTCGACCGAACTTCTCGATGGTAAGCCGCTGATCAAGGATGACGAATTCCTGCGCAAGATCAGCCAGCTGGAAATCGACCTGACGGCGCTCGAATATACCGAGCTGCGTACGCTTGCCAGCGAGGCTGCAGGTAAGGGTCCGGGTCCGGAGAGCTCAATCCTGAAGGTGAAGGGCACGGAAATCCAGCAGCGTCTTACCGAGCTGACACTACAGGCTGTCGGTCATTACGGGCATCCATATTTCCGTGGTTTCCCTGAAGATGGCTCCAACGAGTTCCCGATCGGGCCAGACTATGCCCATCAGGCGGCGCCCACATATTTCAATATGCGCAAGACGTCGATCTATGGTGGCTCGAACGAGATCCAGCGGAATATCATCACCAAAATGATTTTGGGTCTGTAATCGGATGAAGCGCGCACTCACCACGCTTTCAGCAATGCCCTGCATTGCTCTGGTGAGTGCCGCTCAAACCGCCTACACGCCGCCCGCACCCGGAACCATGATAACCTGGAGCTACAAATTCGACGATGCCGTCATCACGAAATTGAGCCAGGTCGTTGCGACGGGAGAAGATTTCGTCATCTACGATGCCGACCTGAGATATGATACCGGCCAGGCAGGCGACTATCTTGTCGAATTTTCAGGTCTTCATGCTCAGGCCTGTGACCGGCCGCTGCTCAGCGCTCGCGACCGGGCTGGGCTCGCCGCTCTCTGGCCGCTCAAGGAAGGCGCTGCGACAAGTGTCTCAGGCGAGGCTGCGGCGATGTATGTGGTCGGCCGGACAGACGCCGTCCATTTTATTTCCAACCAGTCGGCTTCCAACGAGGTCAGGCAGATTTACGGCACCGTCGGCGACGGCGATAACAGCCTGAACATCTCCGTCTCCACAGCTTACGGGATTCCCGTCCAGATTACGTGGAATGCGGGTGGGTATGGACAGGTGCTTGAAATCGTCGAACCACAAGGGTCGGCAGACATTGACGATTTCGACCCGGACGCGCTCGGTTATTGCGCCGAGCTGGTCAGGTAACTGATGGCGCTGGGAAAAACCATTCGACTTACGCTGCGGCTAGGCTTGAAAACTGCTGAGCCCTGCTGAAAGAGATTAATCAAGAAACTTGCGCATGAGGTGCGCATCCGGAGGACCACACTATGGATTTCAATTTTTCAGAAGAACAGACAATGATCCGCGACAGCCTCGCCCGGCTTTTGCGCGATCAGTATGACTTTGACACACGCCGGAAGGTAACTGAGAGCGAAGCTGGATGGCGCCCTGAGATGTGGCAGCAATTTGCTGAGCTCGGCCTTCTCGCTGCGCCATTTTCCGAAGAGGATGGTGGCCTCGGGGGCGGTGCACTGGATTCAATGGTCATCATGGAAGAGTTCGGCAAGGCCCTGGTCGTCGAACCTTATGTGCCGACAATCGTCTGCGCAGGCGGTTTCCTGAAATATGCAGGTACAGACGCGCAGAAGTCCGAGCATCTTGAAGCGATCATTGGTGGCGAGCGCGTATTCGCGTTTGCCTATGCCGAGCCGCGCGGGCGCTACGACCTGCATGACCTCGAAACGACCGCCAAGAAAGACGGTGGCAACTATGTGTTGAACGGTCACAAGGCTGTTGTGATCGGCGCGCCATGGGCCAGCCACCTGATCGTCACGGCGCGGACGTCCGGTGATCGCCGTGACAAGGACGGAATTTCGGTCTTCATCGTCGAAAAAAGCGCGTCAGGCATTACAACCCGCGACTATCCGACCGTCGATGGCCGCCGGGCATCCGAAGTCTATTTCGAAAACGTGTCTGTTGCGGCTGACGCGATGATTGGTGAAGAAGGCAAGGCCCTTCCACTGATCGAGCGCGTTGTCGATGAAGCGACAGTTGCTATCTGCGCCGAAGCAATGGGGGCCATGGGTGTCGCCCAGCAGATGACCGTCGAGTATTCCCGTCAGCGCAAGCAGTTCGGGATCGCGATCGGCAAGTTCCAGGTCCTGCAGCACCGCATGGTCGACATGTTCATGGAGCATGAGCAGTCAATTTCCATGACCTATATGGCGACCTTGAAACTTGAAGACGACGCGGACACTCGCAAGAAAGCTGTGTCGGCCGCGAAGGTTCGCATCGGCCAGGGCGGACGTTTTGTCGGCCAGGAAGCCATTCAGATCCATGGTGGCATGGGCATGACGGATGAACTTGCCGTCGGTCACTATTTCAAGCGCATGACGATGATCGACAGCGAATTTGGAAATGTTGACTATCATATGCGCCGCTACACCAATCTGACGGCTGAGCCTGTTAAGGCGGCCGCTGAGTAGCTCTCCGCATTCGCCTGATTGACGAATTGCCCTGTCCTGCCATTCTGGCGGGGCAGGGCTTTTTGGTTGGCGGAGGAAACTATGGGTTTCAGGCACACATTGTTGGCAGCGCTCATGGTTGTCGCTCCCCCCGCGATGGCGCAGGACAATTCGACCGCCGATCAACCACAGCCATGCCAGAGTGCGCCTTATCGCAGTTTCGATTTCTGGATTGGCGACTGGATTGTCACCGATCCGACCGGCGAAGTCGCTGGAACCAATACCATCACACGCGAAGAGGGCGGATGCCTCCTGGTTGAACACTGGACCGGTTCGACTGGCACGACCGGGATGAGTTTCAATTACCTGAACCCGGTCACCGGTATGTGGCGTCAGGTCTGGGTCAGCGGCAGTGTCATCATTGATTATGATGGGGGCCTGAACCAGCGTGGCCAGATGATCCTCGAAGGCACGATCAATTATCGCAATGGCGATAGTTTTGACTTTCGTGGCACCTGGACGCCGAATGAGAACGGTTCCGTGCGCCAGCACCTGGAGCAATACAATCCCGAGAAAAAGGGCTGGGAAGACTGGTTTGTCGGGACTTATCGGAAAAAACGCTGATCGCCCGTCATTTGCCTCGTGACGGTCTCGACAGGTGCAGCTCCTAACTGTCATAGACCGGGTTGATAAAATTCACATTCTGAATGGGAGAAGGCATGTCCGTCATCAAACTCGAAAAATCGGGCCATATCGCCACACTGACACTTACGCGTCCGGATATGATGAATGCACTGGGGCAAGAGGGTGATGGCCCGGATGTTGCCGCAGCCTGCGCCGAGATTGAGGCGGACCCGAATATTCGGGTGGCGGTTCTCACCGGCGAGGGGCGGGCTTTCTCTGCCGGGGGTGATGTGAAGGCCATGCGCGACAAGTCCGGCGCTTTTGGTGGCAGTCCGTATGAAGTCCGCAATGGGTATCGCCGCAACATCCACATGGTGGTGAAATCTCTATACAATCTGGAGGTGCCCCTGATCTCGGCCGTGAATGGGGCGGCCATCGGGCTCGGTTGCGATGTCGCCTGTATGGCGGACGTTCGCATTGCTTCGGACAAGGCGAAGTTCGGCGTGACCTTTCTCAAGCTTGGACTGATCCCTGGTGATGGGGGGGCCTGGCTGCTGCCGCGGATCGTTGGCAGCGCACGTGCAGCGCAGCTCCTGTTCACGGGCGACGTCATTGACGCGCAGACGGCGCTCGATTGGGGGCTGATCTCGGAAGTGCATACGAGCGAGGCGCTGATGGATGCAGCGACGAGCCTCGCTGAGCGTATGGCGGGCCAGCCACCTCAGGCCCTGCGTCTGGCCAAGACATTGCTGCGTCATGGCCAGACAGCATCGTATGACACGATCATGGAAATGTCGGCCGCAGCGCAGGCCCTGATGCACGAAACCGACGATCACATTGAAGGCGTTAACGCCATTCTCGAAAAGCGCAAACCGACCTTCGAAGGCAAATAAGCCCATGCCCTCGCACCGCCGCTTGATTTCAACGGGGTCGCCCTTCGAGACGACGATGGGATATTCGCGCGCGGTCGTTCAGGGTGACTGGTGCTTCGTGGCGGGCGTGACGGGCTATGACTATGAAGCCATGACCTTGCCGGAAGGTATCGCGGATCAGGCACGAAACTGTTTCGTCACGATCGAGTCGGTTCTGAATGAGGCCGGCTTCCGCATGGAAGACATCGCGCGTGTCCAGTACACGGTCACGGACCGCAGCCTTGTGGATGAGGTTGGGCAAGTGCTCGGCGAGGTGCTGGGAGAGATCCGCCCAGCGGCGACCATGGTCATTGCCGGACTGATACAGCCAGAGATGAAGATCGAGATTGAAGTGACGGCCTTTCGCGGGTGACCGCCACGTCATGCCTTGTGCGACCCAATCTCTCGATTAAAGTCGGTGCGAAACAAGCAGACGTATAAAAATACTGGAGGAATACATGATTGGTGTCGTTGCAAAGCTGGCCGTCGCGGATGGGAAGAATGCGGAGTTCGAGGAAGTCGCAAAAGACCTGATGGCCAAGGTCAAGGCGAATGAAGCCGGCTGTCTTACCTATCAGCTCTACAAGTCCAAGTCCGACGGCCAGAGCTATATCTTCATGGAGCAGTATTCCTCCGAGGACGCCCTGAAGCGCCACGGCCAGACAGACTATTTCAAGGCCGCTGGCCCAAAACTCGGGGCCTGCCTCACAGGCCGCCCGGAAGTTGAATATTACGATATCGTCGAATAGTCGCCGCAGCGCATGCGCCGGCTCACAACATGACGGAACTCAGGAAACCTGGTCTCGGAACGCGCCTGGCTTACGGCATTGGCGGCGCGGCCGGTGGCATCAAGAATAACGGCTTCGACTATGTCCTGCTGCTATTCTACAGTCAAGTACTCGGTCTCTCGGCGGTCTTGGTTGCTGCGGCGATATGGATCGCCCTTGTCGTCGATGCTGTTTCCGATCCGCTGGTTGGCTACTGGTCGGACAATCTGCGGACCCGGCTCGGGCGGCGTCATCCGCTGATGTACACCGCGATGGTTCCCGTCGCGATAGCCTATTTCTTCGTCTGGAATCCGCCTGATGGCTGGAGTGGCATGAGTCTTTTTGGCTGGCTGCTGACGCTGACGATCGCCGTGCGCCTGATGTATACGCTGTTTGAAGTGCCGAGCACGGCGCTCGCAGCCGAACTTTCCCAGGACTATGATGCGCGGACATCATTAATGTCGTTCCGCTATTTCTTCGCCTGGGTTGCAGGGCTGAGCGTCCAGATCGTCTTGTTTTTCTTCCTGCTTGAGCCGAGCGAGGGTGACCCGTCCGGTTTCTTTCATATTGCAGGCTGGAACACATATGGCCTGATCGGCGCAAGCTGTATCCTGCTCGCAATCCTGATTACATCGACAGGAACGCACCGGCACATTCCATTTCTCAAGCCACCGCCAGCCCCGCGCAAGTTGACCCCTTCGCGCGTCATGGCCGAGATCTGGGAAACTGTCTCCAACCCATCCTTTCGGGCGCTTTTTATCGCTACCCTGTTCGGACTGCTTGCGACCGGGATTTCCGCGACGCTGAACCAGTATATCAATGGCTTCTTCTGGGAGTTTACGAGCGACCAGATCGGCGGGTTGACCGTTGCCGTCTACATCTCGGCGCTTATCGCGCTGTTCGTTGCGCCGATTGTCGGGAAGATGTTCGGGAAGAAGCGCGCGGCGATCATTATCGGCCTGTTCGCATTCACCATCGCGCCGGCGCCCGTAATCGCCCGGCAACTCGGCCTGCTGCCGCCCAATGGCACCGATGAGCTCTATTTCATCGTGCTGGGCATTACCATTTTCGACCTGGCCCTTATCATCGCCTACCAGATGCTCGCGGCCTCGATGGTTGCCGATATTGTTGAGGAGAATGAGCTGGCGACCGGGCGCCGCGCGGAGGGCATCTACTTCGCCGGGATCAGCTTCATGCGTAAGCTGGCGCAAGGCGTTGGCGTACTCACGGCATCCTTTATCCTCGCCATCTCGACGATAACGCCCGGCATGCGGCCAGCGGATGCAAGTGACGAGGCTGTGCGCACGCTGGGCTGGGGATATGCGTTGATGTTGCTCGCGCTGTGGACGCTGATGATCGTGTGCGTCAGCTTCTACCGGATCAGCCGTGCAGATCATGAAAAAAACCTGGCGGCGCTGGCCGAGCGGCAAAATGCCCCTTGAAACCTGCGGCTAGCCTGCCTTTCTGAATTGTCATGCACCGCCTGATTGCGCCCATCGCGGCGCCGCAATAGAGCCATTTTCATGATGCATTACAAAACAATGACCCGACATGTTTCGAAACTGCTTCTGCTGAGTGCGCTGGCCGTGCTCGCACTGATTGCTGTTGTGCTGAGCCCGCTATTCCCGGCAGGCCATGCTGGCGCACAGGATGATGCTCTGCTGAGTTCTGAAAAGCGTGTCCCGCAAAGCCAGGCCGAAATTGAGCTGTCCTATGCGCCGCTGGTCAAACAGGTCTCTCCAGCCGTTGTCAGCGTCTATAGCCGCAAGGTTGTTCGTCAGAGTGCGTCGCCGTTCGCTAATGATCCGGTCTTCCGTAATTTCTTTGGGGCAACCCCGCGCGAGCAGGTTCAGAACTCCCTCGGCTCGGGCGTCATCGTGTCCGAAGACGGGGTCATTGTGACCAATAGCCATGTTGTCAAAGGCGCGGACGAATTTCGTGTCGTACTGTCTGACCGTCGCGAGTATGCTGCTGAGCTTATCCTCGCCGATGAGCGTACGGACCTCGCCGTGTTGCGGATCGATACGGATGGCGCAATGCTTCCGACGATTGATTATGCCGATACGCGCGACACTGAAGTGGGCGATATCGTACTGGCGATCGGCAACCCGTTTGGCGTCGGCCAGACGGTGACGACAGGTATCATCTCCGCCACGGCCCGCACCGATGTCGGTGTGTCCGATTACGCGTTCTTCCTCCAGACGGATGCTGCGGTGAATCCCGGCAATTCCGGTGGGGCGCTCATCAATACCAAATCCGAACTGGTGGGCGTGAACACTGCGATCTTTTCGCGCTCGGGCGGTTCTAACGGGATCGGCTTTGCTATCCCGGCCGAGATGGTGCGCCGCGTTGTGGATGCGGCGGTGAATGAGGGCATGATCGTACGCCCCTGGCTTGGCCTCAAGGCGCAATCGGTCAGCTATGACATTGCCAAAGCACAAGGGCTCGATCGACCGCTGGGCGTGATGGTGACCGAAGTCTTCAAGGATGGCCCGGCCGACAAGTCCGGCCTGAAACGCGGTGACCTGATCACCACGATCGACGGGCGTGAAGTCTATGACGAAAAAGGCCTGAAATTCCTCGCGGCCACGCGTTCGCCCGGCGAGAAGTCATCGCTGACTGTGCTGCGCGGCGGCGACTTCGAAACCGTCGGCGTTACACTTGCGCCCCCGCCGGGCGCAACAGAGGCTGAGCTTGAAATGCTCGAAGGCCGCAACCCGTTTTCGGGAGCCGAGGTGGCTGAGCTTTCACCGCGCCTCGCCGAAGAATTGGGCCGCGACCCGTTCGAGACCGGTGTGCTCGTCACGCGCATCATGCGCCGCGCATATGCCTGGAGAATTCTGCGTCCGGGTGACCTCATCGTTTCCGTCAACGGGACATCGGTCAAAACGCTGGAAGATCTCAGCGGCGCGCTGGATGAAGACGCCGACAGCTGGGCGATTGAGCTGGACCGGAATGGCCGTCGTATCAGCGGAACCGTCCACCTCTAGTAACTTTTCCGGTCGTCTGCTCAGGGCAGTTGTAGATGCCCTTCCGAATTGCCGTCATAGTTTGACTTCGCCTTCCTCCATCCCATCCCAATAGTGGATGCGGGTGGCTTTGACCTCGATCATGACCAGTCCGTCTGTGTCGATCCCGTCCTTGAACCATTCATCAAGGTCACTGTTCCAGTGCGCTGTGAAAGCTGTTTTGTTGCGGACCAGTTTCGCATCGCCTTCAACTGCGATCTGGAATCCACCGTCGCCTTGGTATGTAAGACCGACATTCCTGTTCTTCTCGATATCGCTCACGGTACGGGTCTCATCAGACGTGAAATAGAAGGATGTGCCATCGTACTCGACATCACGATTATTGCTCATCGGACGAGAGGCAATTTCTTCACCGCTCGTGTGGGTCGACATCATTGCGATATCGATTTTCTTCATTTTCTTTGAGAGATCAGTCAGGCTCATGTCGCTCATGGGTAAGTCCTTCAAGTGTGTTTCCTCACTGAAGCAATGCCGCTTCGGGTGGCGATGTTCCCGGGGACTGCGTGATTTTAAGTTTTTCTAGGCGGCATGGGTCAGGCGCCGCTGGCCTGTGTTCCGATCGTTGTGCGATGCAGTAGCCGGTCGTGTCCTTCATACCCGCCTGTGGCCATATGCAGGCAGGACCGGTTGTCCCACATAAGCAGCATGTCCGGCTGCCATTTGTGGCGGTACTGGAACTCTGGCCGGGTCTGCCAGCGATAGAGTTCTGTCAGCAGGGCGAAGCCTTGTTCCTCATCCATGCCATCAATCCCGATGATATAGCCTGCGCAGCCGAACAGGCTCTCGCGGCCCGTCTCTGGATGCCTGCGGATAATGGGATGAAGCTGCGTTGCGAGCGCATCATCGGATGAGCGGATGTCCATGCTGCGGCCCTTGTCATTCGCGCCATAAAGACCAGCCTTTCCATAGCCATTGCGCGCCGAATGGACGGCCATCCTGCCTTCGAGTTTCTGGCGAAGCTCGACTGGCATCTCGTCCAGCGCCTTGTGCTGGTTGGTGAACAATGTATCGCCGCCGACGGTCGGGATGGTGATGCCATAGAGGCAGGTGCCAGCGGGCGGTGTCCTCTGGAAGCTCCAGTCTGAATGCCAGGTTTCAGCAAAGACGGGACCGGTCTCATTGGCGTTCCGTTTGACGGCGATAATGTGCTCGCGGCCTTCGATTGGCGCGATGAACGGGTCGTCTCCGAACGGGCCGAAATATAGCGTGAAACGCTCCAGGTCATCATCGCTCAGATGCTGTCCGGGAAAGGCGAGCACATGGTGCTCAAGCCAGGCATCCCTGATGCCTTTGATGGCAAGGTCGTCCAGCGGGTGCGTCAGGTCTATGCCTGTTATGTTCGCGCCGCACGCCTCACCGCTTGGGGTGATGGTCAATGTCATGGCGATTCCTCCAGTGGCGATCTTATCACGGACGGGCGGACGGGCTAGATGTGCTGGATGAGCGATCTTTTTACCGCCTCCGGCATGGCCGACGAAGCCCCGCGACCGCTGGCCGACCGGCTGCGCCCCCAGACACTGTCCGAAGTGGTCGGTCAGGACCATCTGATCGGGGCCGATGGCGCGCTCGGGCGGATGCTGAAGACGGGCCGGCTTGGCTCGATCATTTTCTGGGGCCCGCCGGGGGTCGGCAAGACGACGATTGCGCGGCTTCTGGCCAAGGAAACCGATCTCGAATTCGAAGCGATCAGCGCCGTGTTTTCCGGCGTGAAGGATTTGCGAGCCGCGTTCGACCGGGCGGAGAACAGGCGGTCCACCGGCAAGGGCACGCTTCTCTTCGTTGACGAGATCCATCGCTTCAACCGTGCCCAGCAGGATGGCTTCCTCCCTTTTGTCGAGGCCGGCATTGTAACACTGGTTGGGGCGACGACGGAAAATCCGAGCTTTGAAATCAATGGCGCCTTGCTGTCACGCTGTGCTGTGCTGACGCTGAAGCGGCTGACACCCGAGGCGCTGGAGGAGTTGCTGGTACGCGCCGAAGCGCTGGAAGGCCGCGGACTGCCGCTTGAGCGAAGGGCGCGTGAGGCGCTGGTCGACATGGCCGACGGGGATGGCCGCTATATGCTGAACCTCGCCGAGCAGGCCTTCACGCTGGCGGATGAGGGCAAGGCGCTGACGGCTGAGCAACTCTCCACCGCGCTCCAGAAACGCGCGCCGGCCTATGACAAGGATCGCGAGGAGCACTACAATCTCATCTCCGCGCTTCACAAGGCGGTGCGCGGGTCCGACCCGGATGCGGCGCTTTACTGGCTGGCGCGGATGATCACCGGCGGCGAAGACCCGCTCTTCCTGGCCCGCCGCATCGTCCGTATGGCGAGCGAGGATATCGGGCTCGCCGATCCGACTGCCCTGATGATCGCGGCCGAGGCTGCGCGCACCTATGAGCGGCTGGGAAGCCCGGAAGGCGAACTCGCGATCGCGCATGCGGTGGTTCACATGGCAACGGCACCAAAATCCAATGCGGTCTATGTCGCATGGAAGGCGGCGCAGGTCTCGGCAAAGGAAACCGGGTCGCTGATGCCGCCCAAGCATATCCTGAACGCGCCAACCAGCTTCATGAAGAATGAGGGCTATGGCAAAGGCTATGCCTACGACCATAACACCGAGGAAGGGTTTTCCGGACAGAACTATTTTCCGGACGGAATGGCCCGCGAACAATTCTACGCGCCAAAGGGCGAGGGACGGGAAGGCCCGATCGCCGAACGGCTCAAACGGTGGGCAGAGCTTCGAAAAACGAGAGAGTCCTGAGGCGCACGCATTGCAGGCTGGCTGAGACTCTGGTGGTATCAGCTGCAACAAAGTCGAAGCGGAGCAGCTCCTCATGAAATCGTCCACAATGCGTCTGTGCCTGGCGAGTGCCAGCCTCATGGTTCTCACGGCCTGCGGCCCGAATGCCGGCGAAAGCGGAAGTGTCATTACGCCGGCGGCAGAGGCCCAGTCGAACGATGGTGCATCAGGCCTCAGCGTGTCGGCGGATGTCGAGGCAATCCACGAGGGCATGCTGGTGATGGACACCCATCTCGATACGCCCGCCTATTTCCATACTCCGGACTATGATTTCTCGGTACGTGGATCATTTGAGGCCGACGGCACACATGTTGACCTGCCGCGTATGAAGGAAGGCGGCCTGGATGGCGGCTTCTGGGTGATCTTCACGCCGCAGGGGCCGGTCGATGAAGCTTCGTATCATGCGGCACGCAATTCGGCTGTGCTGCGCCAGATGGCAATCCGCGAGATGGCGGCGAAGTATGCCGACGATGTCGAGCTGGCTTTCACAGCGGCCGACGCTCAACGTATCGCTGATGCGGGCAAGCGCGTCGTTTATCAGAGCATGGAAAACGCATATCCGCTTGGGACTGATGTATCGCTGCTGGATACGTTCTATGTCGGCGGCCTGCGCATGGTCAGCCCGGCCCACTTCCGCAACAACCAGTTTGCCGACAGCGCGACCGACGTGTCAGGCGCGAAGTTCGGCGGTCTCAGCCCGCTCGGCGAGGAACTTGTGCAGGAGGCCAACAAGCTCGGCATGATCCTCGACGGATCGCACGCATCAGACGAAACCGTGTATGACATGATCGAGCTGTCGACCACGCCGATCATCCTGTCTCACACCGGTGTTGATGGTGTGTATGACCATTTCCGCAATATTCCCGATGAGCTTCTCATGGCTGTGGCCGAAGATGGCGGTGTCATCCAGATCAATGCCTATAGCGGCTACCTTGAAGAGCTGCATCCCTCCGCTGAACGCACGGAAGCGCTGGAACAACTCGATGCCGAGTATGGCAGTGATTACACCAGCATGGACGAAGCAACGCAGAAAAAATATCTCGAGGCCCGTGAAGCGCTGAACGCAAAGTTTCCGGCGCCGCGTTCGAGCTTCGAGAAGTTCATGGAGCATCTCCTTTACGCGCTCGACAAGGTCGGCCCGGACCATGTCGGCATGGGCGCTGACTGGGATGGCGGCGGCGGTGTTGACGGCATGAGCGATATTACCTTCCTGCCGAAAGTAACCGCAGCGCTGCTTGACGCGGGCTATAGCGAGGAAGACATCACCAAGTTCTGGAGCGGCAACATGCTACGCTTGCTGAAGGCCGCCGAGGATGCGCGGACCTCCACGCTCTCCTCGCCGGGCGTCTTGAACTAGGCGGCGCGGGGCAGGGGCGGACATGGCCGACTGGCTGACCATTACGCCGCCGCTGCTGGCGCTTGCCATCGCGGTCTGCACCCGCAATGTCTACTGGGCGCTTGGTCTCGCCATCTGGCTGTCCGAAACTCTGGTCGCGGCATTCAACCCGGCACTTGGCCTGCTCAACAGCATCGAACGTTCCGTCTCCATCTTTGGCGATGGCGGCAATACGCGCATCCTGATGTTCTGTCTGATCATTGGCGCGCTGATAGAATATATGCGCCGCTCCGGCGGGATTTCCGGCATGGTCGACTGGCTGGTACGCTCGGGCGCTGCGGGCACCCGGCGCAAGGCGGGCATCGTCACCGCGCTGACCGGCACGATCATCTTTGTCGAAACCAATATCAGCCTGCTGGCGACAGGCATCATGGGCAGGCCGCTGTTTGACCGGCTGAAGATGAGCCGGGAGCGTCTTGCCTATCTCATCGATTCTACCTCTGCGCCGGTGAGCGTCCTGATCCTGTTGAACGGGTGGGGCGCCTATGTGCTGGCCCTGATCACCGAGTATGGTTTTGATAATCCGCTGGCCATCCTGGTCGGTACGGTACCGTTCAACTTCTATGCCTTGCTGACAATCATCGGCGTCTACCTGACCGTCTTCACTGACAGGACTATTGGTCCGCTGCACCAGCGTGAGAGCGAGGCCCGCACGGCAGCGGAGTTGCCACCCGAAGCGCATGAGCCACCGGGCAGTGCCTTCAATATGGGGGTGCCGGTTGCCGTCCTCGTCCTCGGCGCGCTGGGGTTCATGCTGTGGACCGGTAATGGCAACCTTCTGCAGGGCTCTGGCTCAAAATCCATCCTGTGGGCGGTTTGCCTTGCTACGGCAGTCGCCTTCGTATTGCTCGCCCGCTCTGGCCGGGAAGAGAAGGGCACCCTCATCGAGACCGGGTTCAAGGGGATGGGCGACCTGTTGCCAGCCGTGACCGTCATCTTCATGGCGCTTGTGCTCGGCGCGAGTCTCAAGGCGCTTGGCACGGGCGCTGTCCTTGGCGGACTGGCCGCCGGCTTTCCGCTGCCTTGGGCATTGCCAGCAATCATATTCCTCGTCGCTGGCGCCGCATCCTTCACGACGGGCACGAGCTGGGGCACTTACGGCATCCTCGTGCCTGTCGCGATCCCGCTTGCGATTGGTGGCGGCGTTCCCCCCTCGCTGGCTCTTGCGGCAGTTCTCGGCGGCGGTGTCTTCGGAGACCATTGTTCACCGATTTCCGACACGTCGATCATTGCGAGCTTTGCGGCCGAATGTGACCATATCGAACATGTGCGCACGCAACTGCCCTATGCGCTGATTGCGGGGGCTGGCGCTGTTTGCCTGTATCTTGTCGCTGGCCTGGTCAGTAGCTGAGACCGGCTTCACAAGCGGGTCTCCAGCTTGGCCGCATGTTGTCCGGCTCGCCCTGGGAATGCAGGCTCTGGAAGGGCCGGCATCGATTGGATCGAATGGCCCTTCCAGAGATGACAACCCGACCGGAGGCAAGGCTGCGCGTACCTGCAATTAGCCGCTGTAAAGTTCGCTGAGAAAATCCTTGAGCGCGGCGAGGCTGCGGCGCTCTGCGGCCGGGTTATAGACCGTGCCGAAATCAGGATTGTTCGCGCCGGGATTGGTGAAGGCATGCATGGTGCCGCCATAGGCGTGAAGTTGCCAGTCGGCCTCGGCGTCGGTCATTTCCTTTGCGAAGGCCATCACGTCTTCCGGTTTGGCCATCGGGTCATCCCAGCCATGCAGGACCAGTAGCTTGGCCTTGGTTTTGTGTCCCTCTGTATTGCCCGGTGCGCCAAGCAGGCCATGGAAGGAGGCAACACCGTCGACATTCATGCCGGCGCGCGCCATGTCGAGGACGCATAGGCCGCCGAAACAGAAACCTATGGCGGCGGCCTTGTCACAACCAGATTCCTTCTTTGCCGTCTCCAGCCCGAGCTTGAGCCGGTTCTGAAGCTCGTCGCGATTTGAGGCCAGGGGCTCCATCAAAGCCTGGTTTTCTTCGGTCGTGCTTCCGCGCTTGCCTTTGCCGTAGACGTCCATCGCAAAGCCGGCATAGCCCCATTCGGCGAGCAATTTTGCCTTGTCGTGATCGAATTCGTTCTGTCCGCCCCACGCATGAGCCACAACCACCACGGCCTTTGGCGCGCTTTCGGGCATGGCGAGGTAGCCTTCATATGTTTGTCCGCCAGCCTGATAGTCGAGCGATTTCGTTGTGATTGGCATGTTTGGAGTATCCTTCTTGTCAGTTGAGCTCACACTTAAGGGGCTGATGTCGTGACGACCAGCCCTTGCCGGAACGCGCGGACTGGTTTTCTGTTCTTAAACAATGAGGAAACGACAGATTATAATCGATTGCGACCCCGGTCTTGATGATGCGGTCGCCTTGCTGACGGCTTTTGCCGCGACCGATACGCTTGAAGTGATTGGCGTTACAACCGTTGCCGGGAATGTCCGGGCTGAGCTGACAATGCGCAATGCCCGTATCATACGCGAGCTCGCCGGGATGGGGACGGAAATTCCTGTATGCGGCGGTGCGCCCCGTCCCTTGCTGCGAGACCCGGTGACGGCTGAAGACTTTCATGGCTCAACCGGACTGGGGAACATTCCATTCCCGAAGCCAAGGCTGCGGGCGTCTCGGACGCATGCTGTCAGCTTCCTGATCAAGACGCTCAGGGCGGCGCGGGGCTTTCCCGCGACGCTGGTCATAACCGGGCCGATGACGAATATCGCGCTGGCGCTGACCATGGCACCGGATATAGCGAAGGGCATTGAAGAGATCGTGGTCATGGGCGGCGCTGACAGCGAGGGCGGCAACATCACGCCGTACGCTGAGTTCAATGTTTTCGCTGACCCGCATGCTGCGGCGGCCGTGTTCCGTTCGGGCCTGCCAGTGCGGCTGCTCAACCTTGATGTCACCCATCAGATCCGTACCAGCGATGAACAGGTGGCGCGTGTGCGTGCACTTGGCTCGCTGCAGGCCGTTGCGGCGGCGGACCTGCTCGCCGCGTCCAACCGGCTGGAAGAGAAGGCCAAGGCCCGCCATGCGCCGCTTCATGATCCGTCAACGATCCTGGCGATCCTGCGGCCGGACCTGTTCACGGGCCGGATGGCAAGCGTGAGCGTCGTGACCGAAGAGGGTGAGCGGTTTGGCCAGACAGTGCCGTCATTTACGGGCGAGGGAAATGTGCTCTGGTATGATGGCGCGGATGCTGATGCCGTCTTCTCGGAGATGCTGGGCCAGCTCGGAAAGTATTCGTCATGAGTGTGCCGAACATCATCACTGTTGGGTCGATCAATCTCGACCTGGTTGCCGCGTGTGAAGCACTGCCGTCACCGGGAGAGACGGTGACCGGCGCGCGCTTCAGCCAGTACCCGGGCGGCAAGGGCGCGAACCAGGCGCTGGCGGCAAAGCGCCTTGGTGTTGTCGTTTCAATGATCGGCCGGGTTGGCCGCGACTCCAATGGCGAGGCCGCGCTGGACCTGTTGCGTGCGGGCGATGTCGATGTGTCACGCGTCATCGCGGATGAAAACGAGCCGACGGGCGTTGCGCTGATCGGCGTCGATGCGTCAGGCGAGAACCAGATCATCGTGGCCAGCGGTGCGAATGGCCAGCTGGACCCGGGCGACGTCGACGGGGCGGGGCCGGCGGATGCCGTGCTGTGCCAGCTTGAAGTGCCGGTCTCTGTCGTGCTGGCGGCGGCCCGTATCGAGACCGGTCTCTTCGCCGTCAATCTTGCGCCGGCTGTGCCCGTGCCGGTTGAGCTGCTGGAGCGGGCGGACCTGCTCATCGTCAATGAAGTCGAAGCCGAATATTATGGCGAGAGCCTGCATCGCGGCGGCGGGCTGGTCGCACTGACGCTTGGCCAGCAGGGCGCGATCATTTACCGGGCGGGAAAAGAAATTGCGCGGATGCCGGTCTATTCGGTGCCGGTGATCGATACGACAGGCGCGGGCGATACGTTCTGCGCGGCGCTCGCGGTTGCCCTGGCGGAGGGCATGGAAGAGGGGGCAGCGCTACGCTTTGCATCTGCAGCCGCAGCTTTGGCTGTCACCCGTGCCGGGGCGCAACCCAGCCTTCCGATGCGAGATGAAGTCGACGCGTTCCTTGCAGGCAAATCGTGAAGCGAGGTCCTGGCCTGCCGGGCTTAAACATGGTGATTTTCCTCAGGCCTCCGGTTCGACGCTGTAGACCTTGCGGGCCACGCCGCTGAACATGGCGTCCTGCTCGGCATCGGAATAGTCGGCGGCGATCTTCTTCAGGCCGTTGTAGAGGACGCGGTAGCCGATGGAGAGACGGTCGACCGGGAAATTGCTCTCGAACATGCAGCGCTCCGGCCCGAAGCACTTGATCGTGTGGTGGTAGTAGGCCGCCTGCGCCTCGACGAATTCGTCAGACGTGGGCGGCGTGTCGCGATTGTTCCACCCAAAGCCATTGTCTGGCATGGCAAGGCCGCCAATCTTGGCGAAGACGTTTGGCTGTTCAGCGACGCGGTCGATCTCCTCTTTCCAGCGTTCGAAATTGTCCGGGCGCTTGCCTTCATAGGGGCCGACACCGAGGGGCGTGCCGAAATGATCGAGGATCATCGTGGTGCCGGGCACGGCGGCGGCAAGGTCTGCGAAGTCGAGGATCTGGTGGTGGTAATTCCAGGTATCATAGGTAAAGCCGCGCTCGCCGAGCCGTGCGACGCCGCGCCGGAAAGCCTCATCCTTGTAGAGGCCGGCCGGGGCCCGCGGGGGAATGGTGAAGGCGGCGCTCGCCGGGTCATGCGGACCGGCATGGCGAATGCCGCGGAAAAGGCCGTTGGCCGCGTCGATATGGGCATCGAGAACTTCATCGAGATTGGCGAGGCGCAAGTCTGCATGCCCAATGAAGGCGGCGATGGTGGCCTTGCCGGGCGCGGCGGCAGAGCGGGCGGCGGCTTTCGCGATATATTCTGTTTCGCCGATGGGCTTGAGGTGGTCCGGGCCATCCGTGCGATAGGAGGCGCCGCACTCCATGAAGATTGTCTGCGTGACATTATGGCCGGACTCCGTATCGGACCATAGCTCTTCGAGATCATAGACGAGGCCGCCGGGATTGCCCTTTGGCCAGAGATGGTGGTGGGGATCGACGATCTCCCGGTCCGGGTCGATCACGTCTTCGCTGACCTGCGCCAGCCATTCATTATTGTCGAACATTTGCGTCGCCTCCTTTGGGGTCTCTGATGGACCATGGCGACATTCGAGAGGGAAAGACGGGTGGTTGCAAGAGTTGACGGTGCGCGAAGGTCCGCCTCGGGCGGGGCGGGGACGCCTTTGATTTGGCGTAAGGCCCCACCCCGACCCTCCCGCCGGGCGGGGAGGGGGCGCTAGACGCTGAACCTGTGTGTTACCTGCTCCCTCCCCATTCTTGGGGCGGGTTGCGGTGAGGCCTTTCAACGATTGGCGGGGCGCGGCAGGTCGCCAGCGCCTCACGGGCAAAATAATGGCAATCGCGAAGGGCATCGTTGAGCGGTCTGTCGGGCGGACGCTGCACGGCGCCGGGCGGCGGGCCGACCCCGAGCGGGCTGGTGCGTCCGGGGCGTCTGGTGTGCCGTGCGAGCCAGCGTGCCATACGCCGGACATGGCAATGACTATTGGCCAACACGGCCTGCAACGCAGCGAGGCGGGCGAGCGTCGGCGCGTCGTTGACCGGCTCGGCCGACCGGTCCGCCTGTTCGGTGTCGAGAGGCGTTTCGGGGCGCGCAGGCGGTTCGCTGCAGAGCAGGCCGAAATCAGGATAGGGTTCGAACAGCCGCAAGGACGGTGCGTGCGGTGCTCGTCCTTCGACAGGCTCAGGATGAGGCGCTGTTCCCGCGATGGATACAACATCCGGTGCCTTGCCAGCTTTATGCAACCTCAGCCTGAGCCTGCCGAAAGATGAAGCGTCTTTCAGGGCCATAAGCACCAGCAGGCGCCGGGCCATGCTTTCAGCCGGGCGGACGAGTTTCAGGACGCGGGACCGCAGGGCGCGGGTGAAGATATTGCTGCCATCCAGTAGCGACGCGATGAGCGCGACCAGTGCGGCGAAGCGCGGCCAGTTTTTCTCAAGGCAGATCTCGGCGTGCGGAGCGAGCGGCATGGTCGTGACCCTAGCCGGGCAGTACAGCAGGCGGACAATCTGGCGGTGAAAAAGTACAGTAGCGGTACAGTTGGAGTGCAGTTGGGGTGGTTGCGAGACGGCGTCGGTGAGCCCGCCCCCGTGGTTCGACCCCGGCCTGCGCCGGGGCATGCTTCACTCATATAAGAGGGCTTGTTTAGCGCGGCGTTTTAAATGGATTTGATTTTGCCGGGTCGGCCGGGCTGGATTTTGATATGGCGAGACGTTTGAGTTCAGTCATATTTCCGTCGATCAGTGCGTTTTTCTTCGCACGTGTCCATTTCTTGATTTGATGTTCGAAAGCTGCAGCTTCATCCATGCGATGAAACTGAGCACATTTCAGAATGTAGACATACGCATCCCCGTCCATACGCGACATTAGCCCTCATGGTGAGCGAAGTCGAACCACGAGGGCGGGGCGGGTTGCTTGTCCCATGATCCTGGTAGGACCGGCTCATGCTCGTGCCTAGGCTTTTACCAGACCGATCTCTCGCAGACGTTCCATCAGGTAATCCTGCGCGGTGATGGGCGCTTGCGCCTTGCCGCCTTCTTCGAGGCAGCCGGGCAGGGTCTCGATCAGGTAATCCTGGTTGAAGTGCAGGAAGAAGGGCGTCGAATAGCGCGGGAATCTGGCGCGTTCCGGCTCCGGGTTGACGACGCGGTGGCTGGTCGAGGGCAGGACGCCGCCGGTCAGGCGCTGCAACATGTCGCCGCAATTGATCACGAGGGCGTCTGGCGGCGGGTTCACGCCGAGCCACTGGCCGGAGCTATGCTTGACTTCAAGCCCGGCCTCCTCAGCGCCGAGAAGCAGCGTGATGACATTGATGTCTTCATGCGCGGCCGCGCGGACGGTGCCCTTGGGCGGCGGGTTGTCCTGCGGCGGGTAATGCAGCAGGCGGAGGATGGAATTGCCCATCTCGACCTTGTCGTCGAACCAGTCTTCCGGCAGTCCAAGATGCAGGGCGACGGCGCGCAGCAGGGTGCGGCCAAACTCGTCCAGCTCGGTGAAGAAGGCGCGGGTGGCAGTGTCGAACTCGGCGACTTCGGAGACGTGCGGCGTGTCCTTCATCGTGTCGCGGTATTTCGAGTCCGCCGGGAGCTTGCGGCCCGTGTGCCAGAACTCTTTCAGGTCTGCGGCCTTCTGCCCCTTGGCGTTCTCGGTGGCGAAGGGCGTGTAGCCGCGCTGACGGCCGCCGGGCGCGTCATGGTATTGCTCTTTCGTTGCGGCGGGCAGGGCGAAGAAACCCTTCGCGGCACTATTGGCGCAGGCGATCACGCCCTGGTCGATGGGGTGGCCGGTGATGACGGCAAAGCCGGTCTCGCGGAAAGAGCGGCCGAGGCGGTCTGCAAAGGCGACCTTGTCGTCTGTCCACAGGGCGAAAGGGATGGGTTCGAAGAGATCTGTCATGGCGCGCGGAATATAGGCGGATGCGGGCAAATGCCCAAGCCCCGTCTGACACGCCATGTCGCGCCATATGCAGCGTGGGGGCCTTGCCTCAGGTGAAATCGTCCGGGCCGGCCAGCAGGCGGTGGATCGGCCATTCTGCGAAGGCGAGATAGAAGAAGGCCGCGATGTTCACGATCGGGATGAACATCAGGAGGGACCATGCACCGCTAAAGCCGGCCTTCGACCAGATCTTCCAGTAGGCGAGCACGAAGACCCCGACGATGGCGAGATAGAATAAAATCAGGGTGAGATAGCCGAAAATGATCATGGGCGTGTCCTTTGAAGGGCTGTGCAAGGCAATGGATATTGCTTTGGGCGCGATCCGGCACTGATCCTATTCGCCTGCCTTTCCCGGCGCAATGCAGGCGAGACGCTAACCATGCCAGCACGCCAAAAGCGCGATTTGATGCCCTTCGTTAACGTCAGCATCCAGATTGTTAACACACGGACTGTTTTGACGCTTTGCTGTTAACCATCCGGCAAATCTCTGACGGCACCTTGAGATGCAAGTCACCGAGGCGTGACGTGATGGTTTGTTTCCCGCTCATAAGCCCAAGAAGGGCGAGGCGGGACAGGGTTTAAAAGGAAGATGTAAAATGCCGTATTCGGACATGATTCAGGATGTTGCTCCCGAGACAGGGATCACTTCAAACGCAACGGGCGAAGAACTTTACCGTGTAGGCCTTGCCTATTCGACGGGGGTTGGCGTCGACGCCGACATGGTCTCGGCCCATAAATGGTTCAACCTGGCTGTGCTGAAGGGCTCGGAAGAGGCCAAGGAATACCGCCAGCAAATGGCCGAGCTGCTGTCCAGCGACGAAATCAAGCAAGCGCTGCGTTCGGCCCGCGACTGGCTCAACCTGATGAACTAATCCGTAGACGGATGACATGTGCCGGTGCGTTGCGCGCCCGGTGTGATCTGTCTGACGACGCCCTGCAGGCCTAGCGCCGAAGCTCGCCGCCAATATCGTAATAGAGCGAGAAATCGATCGGCAGGGCTGCCTTGATCCATTGCTGCATGAAGATGTTCTCTTCAGCGATGGCAGACCGGGGCACATAAACCACATCGAAGCGGCGCAGCGGCGTCCAGCTGGCAAGCCGCGGATCGTTGAGTCCGGCATTCACGTCGATGACCGCCGTCATCACTTCGCCGCCCGGCATGCGCCGCATCAGCGCGACCTGTTTCGGCTTGGCGCGATCAGAGAAACCGCCCGCCATGATGATCGCCTGCAATGGGTCGATCTGGCCTGGCAGTTCCATCATGCCCGGATTGTTCACTTCCCCGCCGACAAAGATGCGCTGGCTGTCAAACCCGGTCGGGATGACGTCGATATCGGGATCCTTGAGCTCGCTCGCATAGGCGTTGAGCAGGCCGGTCCGCAGCTCCGAGGCTGTGCGCGCCGAGGCCTGGACCGACCCGATATAGGGCATGGTGATGCTGCCATCGGGCGCGACGCGCAGGTCCCTGTTGAGTTCAGGAGCCGTGTGGAAAACCACCTGCAACGTATCGCCGGGGGCCAGCAGGTAGGCCATGTCCTGGCCATCCTCGTGCCGCCAGTCCATCACCGGGAATTGCGGTGAGGATACCGGATCGACGCTCTGGCAGGCGCCAAGAACAAGCGCCGTGGAGATGAGGAGGGCTCGCTTCATGTCTGGGCCAAATGACTGCTGTAGCTACAATCGGCAAGCTCACAGTTAATGCTTAAGGAATTATCAAGCGGCGTGAGGCAGTTAGGACGCTAACCAAGGGCTGAGGCAGGACAGGCATGGCAGATACAGGCGACTGGGGACCGGCAGGGACTGCCTATGCCGACACCGGATCTGTTCGCCGCAGGCCGCGCCTCGGGCCTATGGAAGTCATGCTGCAGCTGTGGCGCGCCAAATGGCTGATGATCCTCGTTTTCCTGCCAATCTTCCTGCTCGGGCTTTTTGCGGCCTTCCAGATGCCGAAGGAATATGAGGCAAATTCACGGCTATATGTCCGGCTGGGCGATGAAAGCGTTTTCCGGCCGCGCGTCGGAACAGAGGCCAATGCCGTCGCGCCGGAGCGTGAGCAATTGCTGCTAGCCGAGCTTGAAGTGCTGCGCAGCCCGGTCGTGGCCGAGCGCGCGCTGGAGCGCTTTCCGCTGGACCGCGTCTTCCCCGATCTTGCCGAAGCCATGAAAAAGGAAATGGCAGAAGCGCCGGCCAGCGAGCGTGAGGCGATCGCGGAGGAAACCTTCCAGAAGGCAATCGGCGCGCTGAGGAAATCCTTCGACAGTGGCGCGGCCCCCAAAACACCGGTGATCGGCACGGCGCTGACACATGAAGACCCGGTTGTTGCGGCTGAGCTGCTCAATGCGATGATCGGTGCCTATATCGAATACCGCACCGAAGTGTTCGCATCCGGCGGCGGTGACAGCCTGCGTGAACAACGCAAGAAGTTCGAAGGCCAACTGCTTGATGTGGAAGACGAAATCCGCCGCTTCCTGCGTGCCAGCGAGATCGGGGATTTCGAGAGCGAGCGGGCGACCGCGCAGCAGCTTTTCGGGACGATCTCAGGCGAGCTCCTGACCAACCAGTCGCGGGCCAGCGCCGTGGAAGGCCAGCTTGATATCTACAACCAGCAACTTGCGACCCTGGAGCCGCAACAGGATCTCTATGTCGAGGACAGCTCGGCCCAGCGCCTGACGGAATTGCGCATGGAGCGTGAAGACCTGCTGTCACGCTACACAGCAGACTCGCGCGCCGTGCAGGCCATCGATACGCGCATCGAGCAGCTGCAGGCCTATCTCGGCTCCCGCGATGGCCTGTCAGGCACGACGCGGCGTGGGCCGAACCCGGTCTACCAGCAGATCGAGCAGGCCGCAGCCAATCTCGAAGCTGAAGCCCAGTCGCTCGCCCTGCAGGAAGCTGAACTGAAGCGGCAGCTGACACGGGTCGAAGCGCGCTTGCAGCGGCTGAACGATCTAGCCCCGCAATGGCAGGAGCTGCAGCGACGCAAACTGTTGATGGAAACCAACGTCCAGAACTTCTCGGTTCGTGAGATCGAGGAGACGGCCCTGTCCGAAATCTCCGATGAGACAGCCGACAGTGTGCGCGTGCTGGAACCAGCGCGTGTCCCGGTCGAAGGCTCCAGCCTGAAACTGCCGGTTGCGGCGCTCGCTTTCCTGTTTGGCGGCTTTACCGCCCTGATGGCCGGTTTGCTGCGCGCCCTGACGCGGCAGGGTTTTTCGACGGCGCGATCAGTTGAGCGCACAACGGGCCTGCCTGTAATCGGCTCTGTCGGGACGGCCTAGCGTCGGCCCCACCCCGACCCTCCCCAGAGGGGAGGGGGCAGGTTGCATCCGGTTAGTTGGCGCTAGGCGTGAATCGCAGCGACAGTTCCGTAAGAATGCGCTGGGCAATACCGTCTGTATTTCGCGTGACCTCTGCATTGCCGAACCGAATGGTCTCGAAACCTAGATCGAGAAGACAGGCATCCCGATACTGATCCTTTTCCGGCGTGTGCGTATCACCATCGATCTCAATGACAAGGCGCGCTCGGCGTGACAGGAAATCGGCATACCAGACCCCGATCGGGGCCTGGCGTCTCAGATGGAAGGGCTTGAAGGCCTCAGTTCTCAGAACTACCCAGAGCCGCTTTTCCGCTGGTGTCATGTCGCGGCGCAGTTGGCGGGATCGAGCAGTCTGAGCGCGTGTGGGCATTTCTGAACATAACGGGAACACAATTGGCTCGCAAGCCCCGCCATGACGCTCTTCCCCCTCCCCTCCGGGGAGAGTCGGGGTGGGGAGGGCGACAAAGTTAAGAGAAGCGTTAACCACCGCGTGTTAGCCCGGTAGCTCAACAGATGCGGGCCTGATGATAGACCTTAGAGACAGACTGGACACGGTATGGCGTGCGGCCTCACGGCTGACAGCGGCTTCGGGTGGGCGCTGCGTGATGTTCATGTCGGCGCGGGAGGGTGAAGGTGCGTCCAGCGTGGCGGCGTCATTCGCTCTGCTGGCAGCGCGAAAGTCCCAGAAGTCGGCCTGGCTGGTCGATCTCGATCTTCGTCGCAACAGCATATTCGCCGCCTTTGAAAAAGGGTTTGCCCGCGGGGTTGGCGCGCCGGGGCGGGCGTTTGATGCGTCCCTGCGCACCGAGCCGATCTATACGGTCACGCCAACCGACCTGCCGCGAGGCACGGCGGGCGCAGCCCGGAAACTGCTGACCGTCCATGAAATTGAAAAGACACGGCTGCTGGTTTCGCGCTTTCGAAATGAGGAGCTTCGCGGCGGACAACGCGTGCAGCTGCGCACCCAGCCATGCTGGTGGAAGACGGTGCGCAAGGCCGCTGACTGGATCGTCGTCGATGCGCCGGCCCTGTCGCGATCACCGGCCGGTCTTGCCATGGCCGCACAGATGGACGGCGTGATCCTTGTCGTTGAAGCCGACTCGACGGGCGCCGATGAAGTGATCGGCCTGCGCCGGGAAATTGAAGCGCATGGCGGCAAGGTGGCCGGGATCGTATTGAACAGGGTTGGGGCCGATGCGCGTTTCGCAGACCGTCTCGCGGGGTAGGATCAGGGCTCATGAATTTTGTCTCCGAGGCAAAATTCATGGATACTGACCGACGGTCTCCGCTCAGCACACTGATCCTGATGACGGAGCTTGCGGCCGTCTTTATCTGCCTCGTCCTTTTTTCCGAAGGCTTGCTGCCGCGGCTCTTTGCCAGCGAGGAGAACCCTGAAAGCAGCGCTTTCCTGAGGCTCTTATGGTTGCCGGTCTATGCGCTGGTGCTGGCAGGCTGCTGCTGGAAACTGCCCGCCCTGTTCCGGGCTGCCATCCGCATGCCATTCCTCGGGCTGATAACACTGCTCGCGCTGGCCTCGCTGACCTGGTCGATCAATCCGGAAGTGACTGAGCGGCGGGCTATTGCGATCACGGCCACCACGCTGGCCGGGCTGTTCCTTGCCGTGCGCTATGACTGGCGAACCCTGTTGCGGATGCTCGGGGTGGTCTGGATATTCCTTGCCGTCGTCACCCTGGCGGCAGGCCTCGTTGCGCCGGGATTTGCGGTGATGGATGAAATCCATGTCGGCGCGTGGCGCGGGCTGTGGTGGGAGAAGAATGCGATGGGCGGGCATATGTCGCGCGCGGCCTTTCTCTGTGCCTTCCTGTTCCTGATGGACAAGCGGTGGCGAATGGCCTGGGGCGGCGGGCTCCTAATCTGTGTGGCGCTGGTCTTCCTGTCGACATCGAAGACGGCGCTGCTGGGCATGATGCTGGGCTTTGGCGTGCTGGCAGCGGCCGGGTGGATGCGGCGCGGCGTGGTGACGACAGTATCATCCCTCTGGCTCGGGGCGATCATCGCGGTGTCTGCGGGTCTTGTCCTGACCATGGCGCCGGGCGTGGTGTTCCAGCTGCTGGGCCGCGATGCGACACTGACCGGGCGGACCGATATCTGGTCTGTACTGTTTGCGGCGATCGCAGACAGGCCGTGGCTCGGCTATGGCTATGGCGCGTTCTGGGGCCTTGAGTCCGAGCCGGCCTACAAGGTGCGGCTGGCAACAGACTGGCTGGTGCCGACAGCGCATAATGGCTGGCTGGAAACCGCGCTCAGTATTGGCCTTGTTGGGCTTGGCGGGCTGATGCTCAACTTCCTCTTGCTGCTGGCGCGGGCCGCGTGGCTGTCGATTTCGACATGGACAGGGGTTTTTGCGCTGGGTGTGGCTGCGCAATTTCTGTTGTTCAGTATCTCGGAAAGCATTGCGTTGCAGCAGAATGCGATTGTCTGGGTGACCTATGTGGCGGTGGCCACCAAGGTCGCGATCACGGTGAAGCAGCAGGCCGCCCTGCCAGCGGCAACCCCGCGCCGTGGCTCAGCGATTGGCAGCGAGAGTTTCGCTGGACGGGCGGGCCGGCCGGGGCTCATCCGTATCGGGTAGGGGTCTTGGCATGGCGCGCTGGCTGACCGTGGCATTGCCGTAAAAGCGCATTTCCTTCCAGAACAGCACCTTGCCCAGACCGCGTATCGCCTTGTCGAGCTGGAAAGCCCGCTCAGGGTGGCGGATGATGAACAGGCCGAGCCATGCCCCGCCGTGCAGGACAAACTTGCCAGCGCCGATACCCATCCACATGAGCAGGCTGCCATAGCGCGGCGGATCGGCGCGGCGGGCCAGCGTGCACGGGCCCTGGCCGTAGGCGAGTGCCCGGCGCAGCGTATAGGCCAGCGTGATGCGCTGTGGCAGCGGATGCTCATAGGTAGGGGCTTCGGCCGCCCAGGCGAATTTCCTGCCAGCCTTGCCGATGCGCGCGAAGAGGACATCGTCCTCGCCGCCAACCTCATTCATCCGGCTGTCGAACCACGGCTTGTCACCGGGGATCTGACGGGTGTCGAGGAGTGAGTTGCCGCAGCCATAAGGCTTTTCGATATAGCGGGTGCGGTGACCCGGCTCACGGCCGAAGAAGTTCTCGAAATAGGCGCGATGGGTCTTGATATCTTCCGGCAGCGCGGTGATCACCGGGCCGAAAGTGACTGCGGCGCCGAGCTTGTCATAAGCGGCGGCGAGGCCATCGAGCCAGTGGATCGGCGCGGTCTGGTCATCATCGAGAAACGCAACCAGCGGCGTTGTCAGAGCGTCCATTGCAGCGTTGCGGGCATTCGCGACACCGGGCGCGGGAGCATGCAGGTAAGCGAGGTCAACCTTATCGGGTGCGCGTGCATCGAGCGCATCGAATGCGAAACGCGCCGAGGCGTCTGCGGAATTGTCGACGATCAGGACCTTGAAACCTGTCTTGCGTGCGCCCTGCCAGAACAGGCTCTCGACGGCGCGGTGCAGGCTCTCCGGCCGGTTGAAGGTCGGGATGACGACAGTGATGTCTTGCGTGGTCATGCCGCGTGCATACCGCGAATTGTGTCGAGTGCCATAGAGGGCGTGACCAATTCTGCGTGAGTGTCGCGCGCAAGCCTCACTAGGCGGCGCAGGTCTGCGGGGCTTGTGCCCCATGGGCTGTGGCCCTCGCGGACGTCATGGGTGAAGATGAAAAGCCAGGCCGGCTTTGATGCGGCCGTTTCGATTGCCGCGGCGGCGCGGTCGATGCTGGCGCTGTCTGCGTCGAGCTCATAGGCCGATAGCTGCATCAGGTCGGCGCCTTGCGTATTGTCGCCGGAGAGGACGCCGCGCACAGCGTCGAAACGGCTGGCGAGCTTCGGTTTCAGGGTGGCGCGCGTTTCGCCATAGGGCCAGGCGAACTGGCGCACCGGTTCAATCAGCCCCATTTCGGTCAGTCGTGAGAGATTGGTGTCGACATCGCTCAGCACATCGCTGGTCGCGGCGCGGGCACAATCGATATGGTTCTCGGTGTGCGCGCCGATTTCATGGCCAGCATTGCTCAGCGCCATGATGTCGCGTTCATCGAACAGTTCGCCCATCTGGTTTTCGGTTTCGGCCATGCCGGTACAGGCATAGAAGCAGCCCTTCGCACCGACTTCATCAAGGATTTCGGTGCCTGTGTCGGCAGCCGATTTCGGGAAATCGTCGAAGGTAAAGCAGATCTGCGTGCGCTCGGGCTGGACCTCAAGCGGACGGGCCACCTGCCAGCGGGTCAGGCGGCGGCGGACCTTGCCGACGATTGAACGGTCTGGCTCGTAGGTGGACATGGATGTGACGTTCATTCAAGATGCTCAGCGTAACAGACGGCGCGGTAAAGTTTGAGGCAGTTGAGCCGTAGATTCAGTGGAAGCCAGCTCTGGCGCGCCCCCCAGTTTGCCCCCTCACGCCAGAGCGGCTTCAGGGGAATCTTACGCAAGCGTCGTGCCATGCGGTAGAGCGGCATCCGGGCGACTTCGGTGGGGTGACGGCTGGCCAGATGGGCAAAGTTGGCACCAGATGTGCCATATTTTCGAAGGATCGCCTCAGTCGAGTCGAGGCCGAGATGCGTCGCGGTGTTCTGGATGTGTGTCACCTTGAAACGGTCAGCGACACTGAGGCCCCAATCAACATCTTCCCAGCCCCAGCCGGTAAAGCCGTCATCGAATTCGACTTCGTGCAGGATGTCAGCATGGACGAGGATATTGGAGGTGAAGACATAGCGGCCGGGCGCGGCGCTGCGCTCATCGGCATTGAGGCATTCCGAAGCGCGGGACTGGGCCGCATGCAGCTCGGTTTCGCGCGTCGGGCGGACTTGCGTCAGGCTGAAGCCGCCCGCGATCAGTGACGGGCCTTCGCTGTTGCGGATGGCGGTGAGGTAGCGGGCGAGAAAGTCCGGGCTGTCCGGGCACATATCGGCGTCGAGGAACAGGATCCAGTCGGTCTCGGCCATGGCGACAAGGCGATTGCGCGCAAAGGCACGGCCATGGTTTTCCGGCGCCGTCGCAAGCCGGGCAGGGCCGGGAAACGAGATGACATGACGGGCAAGGCGGCGGGTCAGCTTCTCGTCTGTCGAGCCATCATCGAACAGGATGAGGGAAGTGCGATGCGCCTCCGGCATCCGGATCAGGCTCGCGATCAGCGGATCGGCGCTTTCTGCATAGCAGGGCACGCATATGGTCAGGACGACTTCGCCTGACTTTCCATTCGAGAGCACGGCTTCGCCCTTGGCGGTGCGTCCAATGGTGTGGATATTGTCATAAGCGGCCAAGTCAGGCGCATTCTGTGCCATTCTTTGTTCCTGTCATTTTTATCGCTGGCGCCTGAAATCTCCGAACAGGCAAGGGGCAGTAATAAGCATTATGAAGACGTCAAACCAGAAGGAAGAGCGGTTAACGTATTCCATATCGAGGCGAACCCGTTCGCGGACTTCTTCGCGCGTGTGAACCGGTCCTCGCGACCCGTTAACCTGTGCCCAGCCCGTGATGCCGGGTTTTACGCGGTGGCGGTGGGCATAGTCGGCCACAAGGCTCTGGACTTCAGCATCCTCGGTGGTCATGCCAATGGCGTGGGGACGCGGCCCGACAATCGACATTTCACCGGACAGGACGTTGAAAAGCTGCGGCAGCTCATCGATGGACGTGGCGCGAATGATGCGGCCGACAGCGGTAACGCGGGGATCGTGGGCCTGGGTCTGCTGGCTCATCTTTTCAGCCGCGTCCGGGTCGTCACGCATGGAGCGGAATTTCCAGACGCGGATGATCTGGTTGTTGAAGCCGTGCCGGCGCTGGCGGAAAAAGAGCGGGCCCTTGCTGGTCAGCTTGATGGCGATGGCGGTGAGCAGCAGGAGCGGGCTGAACGCAGCCAGCATCAGGCAGGCGAAAGTAAAGTCCGAGATACGTTTGATGAAGGCGCGGCGCAGGTCGCTCGGAGCGCCAGAGACATAAGCGGCCGGGGAGCGGGCGATCTCTGCGAGGCTTTCCGACTCCGGGTCAAAACCATCAAGATCGAGCAGCAGGACGACACGCTGCGGCAGGACGCGCAACCGGTCGATCAGGTGGCGCACGCGGTGGCGCGCATCGGACGTGACGGTGACCACGATACGGTCAATATCAGGCAGGCGGTCCCAGTTCATCAAATCATCGAGGCGGCCAAGCACGGGCACGCCGCCCATGGATTTCGGGGCGCGGGAAAGGCGGTCATCGAACACGCCGACAATGTTCAGTTCGCGCGTATCGCTGTTGCGCTCAAGCAGGCGGCGGGCATTCGGGGTCGCGCCGACAAGGACGACATTCTCCGACAGGGCACCATTGCGCGTGAGAATCTTGAACAGCACGATGACATGGGCGTGCAACACGACGGTAAAGGCAAAGGAGAGATAGGCGGCGCCGAGTACCCAGCGCGTATGCTCGCCTGAATAGGCCATCGACGTCGCGATGACGAGCCCGGCAAGCGGCAGGCCGGTCCCGGCGCAGATGCGCATCATGTGTTCGGTCACGGGGCGCGCATAGGAAAACCGATAGCCGTCCGATGTGCGCAGGCCCCAGGCGATGGCAATCGGGATCATCACGAACGGGAAAACCTCTGCTACGGTCGAGTTCAGCAGGTGGAAGCCGGACACTGTGAGCGACAGCCATGACACCAGGGCCGCCACGAGAATGTCGCCCATTTTCAGGATTTCGCGGATCAGCGGACGATTGACGGCACTGTTGCGCATGCGAATGCGGTTGGCCCCGGCGGACAGGTCAACGCTATGCGGATGGGCTGTTTCTGGTGGATTTCCGGCGGATTGGCCCGGCAGGTTCGAATTGGCTGGAACGCCCAGATTTGGAAGCCCGTCGGCCATGTTTCGTTTCCCGGCATTCGCTGCGGTTTTCCTTATTGCAGAACAGCGTCAACATCGGGTTTCCGGGGTATTTTAAATTTGCCCTATATTGGCCTTTGATCGGGCGTGGCGCTGGTGGTCCGCTCGTGTTAAAATCCGTGTAGGGACAACAGGCAGGTCACTGTAAAACAGGCGGGCAGGGGGAGGGCGTGCATGTTCATAGGACACTATTCAGCGGCATTTGCGGCGCGTGCGCTGAAGCCAGCCATCCCGCTCTGGGCGCTTTTCGTGGCCGTGCAGCTCATCGATTTTGCGTTCATGGCGTTCATCATGATGAACCTCGAGCAGGTGCGGATCGTGCCGGGCTTTACCGAGGCCAGCGCGCTCGACCTCTACTATATGCCCTTCACGCACAGCCTTGTGGCGGTGATTGTCTGGTCGCTCGCGGCTGGCGTGCTGTATGCGGCGTTACGCAATGGCGGCAACAAGCTCATGGCGGGCCTGATTATCGGTGCGGCGGTGCTGTCGCACTGGCTGCTGGACCTGATCGTCCATGTGCCTGACTTGCCGATTGTGTTTGGCGAGCCAAAACTTGGCTTTGGCCTGTGGCGCAGCATGTTGTGGAGCCAGCTTGTCGAGTTTGGCTTCCTGCTTATCGGCTTTGCAATCTACCTGCTCAATACGCGGCCAAAAGGCCGGGCCGGACAGGTCGCGCCATGGGTCTTGCTGGTCTTCATGGTTGGCCTGCAGGTCTATAATCTCACCGCACCGGCCAATCCCGATGCGAGCATGATCGAGATGGGGGCGATCGGGCTGGCGGCCTTTACCGTGCTTGCGCTGGCGGCGGGTATTGCCGGGCACTGGCGCAGGCCCGCCTGGGATGACAGCCCGGCCCGGGACACCGCGTCCTAGATCTTGTCCTTGTACCATTCACGCGTCAGGAAGCCGTCGATCAGGTCACAGACGAGGCCGATTTCGGTCAGCGTCTGGATGAAGCGGTCCGGATCGACCAGCGGCTTGAAGATGGAGCCGGCCTCGAACTGGTCCCTGGCTTCCAGCGCGATTGTCATGTGCCCGTCCTCGAACACGCCGCGCAGCTTGCCGCCCTTGAAGTGACGCTCAAGCGCGATGAGACGCTCCATCCGGTCCGGCGTCAGCAGGGTGCGCGCCTCGACCTGGTCAGTCGAATGGACGGTGAAGGCGTCTTCCAGCTCTTTCGAGACGAGATCGACCTTCTGCAGGTCACCCGTCTGCTTGCCGCGCTTCCACCATTTGTCACGCGCGATGATGGTGCGGCCGAGGAATTTTTCGGGATACTCGATGTTGAGCAGCAGGCCCTGGAATGTCGTCACGGTGCGCCGGTTCTTGCCCGAACCGCGTGTCTCGGTGAGCTTGCATTCGACCATGCTGAAATCGGCATCGGCACGGCGGCCCTGGATCAGGTCCTCGAATTTGCGCGTGTCATAGGATGGCATCAGGCCGGACGCTTTGAGTTGGTCGAAGGCGGGGGTCGGCGGTTCGCTCTTATTGTTCAGGGTCGACGCATTGGCTTTCACCCAGCTGCCGAGGCTGCGAATGTCTGACACGCCGGTCATGTCTTCATGCAGTGTGGCATAGGTGAAGCCGAACGGCTCACAGGCGGCACCGACGACGATCTGCTTGGTCTGCGACTTCATCGAATTGACCGGCACCCAGACGGCGGCGCAGAGAAGGAATGCGGCGACGATGCCGACGAAATAGCCGAATGGGAACATCATCTGGAAACCGGCAAGGAAGGTCAGCGCGACGAGGGCCGCCGCGATGATGGCGCCGACGATCGCCGTGCGCTTGTAGGCGCGCTGGAGAACAGCCCTTCGTTCCACTTCCAGGCGTTCCAGCTCCGGTGAAAGCTGGTCGCGCCATGTTGCGATGGCGGTTTCAAATTCCGGCCGCGTGTCGCGTATGCTGTCGAAATAGATGTCGAGCGCTGCCTGCATGTCGTCTCTGTCCCCTTTAACCCGTTAGACTGTCTTTCCCCTAGCGCTCCCGGTCTGACCACAGATTGCGCTCGGGCGAGGCAATATGTGACAGACGGGTTAGCAGGGCGTGAAGCGTGGCCGCCTCGTCCGGCGACAGCGAGGCGAGGATCTCGGCCTCATAGGACAGGGCGCGCGGAATGATGGCGTCATAGATCTTGCGGCCATTGGCGCTGAGGCGAAGCTCGGCCTTGCGCCGGTCGGCCGTGTCGGACTTTCGCGAGATCAGTCCGCGCTCGAGCAGGCTGGCCGTGGCGCGGCTGACGGCTGGCTTGTCCATCAGCGTGCGATTGGCAACTTCGGTCGATGTCAGCCCGTCGCTTTCCCCAAGCACGGCCAGGATGCGCCACTGCCAGATCGAGATCTTGAATTCGCGCTCATACATGTCGGCAATCTTGCCCGAGACCGCATTCGACAGCACCGACAGGCGATAGGGCAGGAACCCGTCAAGGCGCAGGGTCTGGTCGTGGCCGTCGGGAGGGGTGTCAGGTTTGTCTGTCATACTGGGATTATTGGCTCCGGACTTGATTTAGTTGCATTTACAACTAATATGAGATGAAACGAATTTTGGAGGTTAAGCACATGGCAGACCTGTTTGAAAATCCGGCTGGCCTCGATGGCTTTGAATTCATCGAATTTTCTGCGCCTGAAAAGGGGCATCTTGAGAAAGTTTTCGAGACAATCGGCTTTACGAAAGTCGCCCGCCACCGCTCCAAGGATGTCGAGCTCTGGCGCCAGGGCGGCATTAACCTGATCACCAATTACGAGAAGGGCTCACCGGCCTATTACTTCTCACGCGAGCACGGGCCGTCTGCCTGCGGCATGGGGTTCCGCGTGCGCGACGCCAGGAAAGCCTATGACCACCTCATCGCGCAGGGCGCTGAACCGTGCGCTGTCCCGGCTGGCCCGATGGAACTGAACATCCCGGCGGTGCGTGGCATTGGCCATTCGCTGATCTACCTGATCGACCGCTATGATGACGCGAAAGACAGCCTGTCGATCTATGATATCGATTTCGAATACCTGCCGGGCGTCGAGAAATATCCAGAAGGCGCAGGCTTCAAACTGGTCGATCACCTGACGCACAATGTCTATAATGGGCGGATGAAATACTGGGCGGACTTCTATGAAAAGCTGTTCAATTTCAAGGAAATACGATACTTTGATATCAAAGGGGAATATACCGGCCTGACCTCCCAGGCGCTGACCGCGCCGGATGGCAAGATCCGCATTCCGCTGAATGAGGAAGGCGAGGGCGGCAAGGGCCAGATCGAGGAATTCCTGCGTGCGTATAATGGCGAAGGCATCCAGCATATCGCACTGATTTCCGACGATCTCATCGCATCATGGGACAGGCTGAAAGAGATCGGCGTGCCGTTCATGTCGCCGCCCCCGGACACTTATTACGAAATGCTGGCCGAACGCCTGCCGGGCCATGGCCGCGATGTCGAGGCGCTGAAAAAGCGCGGCATCCTGCTCGATGGCACGACAGAGGGTGGCGAGCCGCGCCTCCTGCTCCAGATTTTCGCGGAGACCCAGATCGGCCCGGTCTTCTTCGAGTTCATCCAGCGCGTTGGTGACTACAAGCAGGGCTTCGGTGAAGGTAACTTCAAGGCGCTGTTTGAATCGATGGAACGCGACCAGATCAAGCGCGGCGCGCTGAAAGTGGAAGAGGACGCATGATGCCTGACGCACCGAAACTCTCCGGCATTCACCACGTCGCCTATCGCTGCAAGGATGCGAAAGAGACGGTCGAGTTCTACAAGGATGTGATGGGCATGGATTTCCAGCTCGCCATTGCCGAGGACAATGTGCCTTCGACCGGCGCGCCGGACCCGTACATGCATGTCTTCCTCGATGCCGGGAACGGCAATGTGCTGGCCTTCTTCGAGCTGCCGACACAGACCGAGATGGGCCGCGACGAGAACACGCCGCAATGGGTCCAGCATATTGCCTTCAAGGTCGACACGATGGATGACCTGATGAACGCAAAGGCGCGCGCAGAAGCCCGTGGCCTCGATGTGCTCGGCCCGACCAATCACGGCATCTTCAAGTCGATCTACTTCTTTGACCCGAATGGCCATCGCCTCGAACTGGCCTGCAATACCGGCACGCCGGAGCAGATGAGCGAACTGAAATCGGTCGCAGAAGACATGCTGGACGAGTGGAGCCGCACCAAGAAGGCGCCCCGCCACGCTGCCTGGCTGCACGAGAAGATCCAGACCGAGAGCTGAGGGGCCTTGCTCACAGGAACGCCCCACCCCGTCCTTTGACAAGCTCAGGATGATGCGTGTTGGTACAGCGAGCCCGCTTTCGTGGTTCGGCTCCGTTCACCATGAAGGCTCCCTGAGAGACCAGAAATCCCGCTTGCCGCGACTCACGGGCTGACTGAAAAAGGGCTGGTTTCTCAGCGAGTTCCAGCCATGCCCCCGACGGTTTCTGCGGTCCTGCCCATCCTGATGCTGTTCGCCTCGAACATCTTCATGACATTTGCCTGGTATGGGCACCTCAAATTTCCCGGGAAAGCGCTCTGGCTCGTTATCCTCGCGAGCTGGGCCATTGCCTTCGTTGAATACGTCATCGCCGTCCCGGCGAACCGTATCGGGCATCGCGTGTTCAGCGTGGCTGAGCTGAAGACAATCCAGGAAGTCATCACGCTGATCGTCTTTGTCGGCTTTTCTGCGCTTTACCTGAAAGAGACGCTGATCTTGAACCATGCGATCGGCTTTGCCCTGATCGCGGCGGGGGCGGCCGTGATTTTTCTAGGGCCGGTGCGTTAGGCCTGTCGCTGCTTGCCGTCGCGAACGATCTGGCGTTCTGGCACAGTGTGTGTCTATTCTCCCGGCAAAAGACTTCAGGGAGGAAGCGCGATGAAATACTTGATGATGAGCGTAGCGGCGGTGGCACTTGCGGCCTGTTCGGCATCGCAAGCCCAGCAGGCTGAAAGTGATGCCCCGGCGCCGGCCAGTCCGCCCGCCGCTGGTGAGGCAACCGATGTTACTGCTGCAGCCAATCGCGCCGTGGCAGAGCGCCTGCCGCTGGACCAGCAGGATGACTTTGACGACGCCGCAAAAGGCTTCCTCGCGGCCATAGACGGCGAGGCGATCCTTGCCGACGATGGCAGCGTCGCCTGGTCCATCCCGCAATTCGACTTTCTTGCAGGCGAAGCCCCGGACACGGTGAACCCGTCGCTGTGGCGCCAGTCCGGTCTCGCGGCCAGGCATGGCCTGTTCGAGGTCGCCGACGGTATCTGGCAGGTGCGCGGCTATGACCTTTCGGTGATGAGCATCATCGAGGGCGAGACCGGCTGGATCATCGTAGATCCGCTGACCGTTAGGGAAACGGCGGCGGCGGCGCTGAAACTCGTCAATGACACGCTGGGGGAGCGGCCTGTGACCGGCGTGCTTTATACCCATTCGCATGCGGACCATTTTGGCGGCGCGCGCGGCGTGATTTCCGAGGAGGAGATTGCCGCGCGCGGCGTGCCCGTACTCGCGCCGGAAGGCTTTACCGAAAGCGCGGTGGCCGAGAACCTGATCGCCGGTAACTTGATGTCGCGGCGCGCCGTGCTGATGTTCGGGCGCACGATTGCCCGGTCTGCAGTGGCGAATGTCGGCACCGGCCTTGGTCCGGGCCTGCCGCAGGGCACGACCGGGCTTGTCCTGCCAACCGAGGAGATTGGCGGCTGGGGCACGGTACGCGTCATTGATGGGGTCACCTTCGAGTTCATGGATGCCGGCGGCACCGAAGCGCCTGCGGAATTCATGTTCTACCTGCCGGAAAAGCGCGCGCTCTGTACCGCTGAAGTCGCCACCGCGACTTTCCATAATGTGCTGACACCGCGCGGGGCCAAGGTCCGCGATGCGCTGAAATGGAGCCGCGTCATTGACCGGGTGCTCGCCGATTATGGCGACAGGTCGGACCTCGTCTTCGCCTCGCATCACTGGCCGACCTGGGGGCAGGACAATGTCGACACCTTCCTCACCGGGCAGCGCGACATCTATCGCTATGTGCATGACCAGACGCTGCGCCGCGCCAATGCCGGGGCCACGATGACGGAGGCGGCCGAGGACATTCCCGAGCCGGGCTTCAGCCAGGACAATTTCGCGGCGCGCGATTATTACGGCACGCTGAACCACAATGCAAAAGCGGTGTACCAGTTCTATTATGGCTGGTGGAGCGGCGTGCCCGCCGACTACAATGCCCTTCCGCATGAGGTCACGGCGAGCCGCTATGTCGCCGCGATGGGCGGCCTTGATGCCACGCTGGAGCGGGGCATCGCAGCCTTTGACGAGGGGGATTACCGCTGGGCCGCCGAACTCTTCAATCACGCTGTCTTCGCAGAGCCGGACAATAACGCCGCGCGTGACTGGCTTGCTGCCAGCTACGACCAGCTCGGCTTCCAGGCTGAAAGCGGGGCCTGGCGCAGCTACTACCTGACGGCTGCCGCCGAATTGCGAAACGGCCTGCCGGACGCAGGCGCGCCGACCGCGGCAAATGCCGACTTCCTGCGCGCTGTGCCCTCGCTCGACCTGTTCGATTCCCTGGCGACACGTTTCAACCCGGCCAAGCTGTCGCGTGACCCGTTCACCGTGGTGTTCGATTTCACCGATACGGGCGAGACGGTGTCTGTGCTGGTCGGCCGAGATGTCGTGGTGCCGAGAGCCGGCGAAGAGGATGGCGCCGCACGCCTGACACTCAAGCGCGCCGACTTCAATCGCCTGATCCTGCGCGAGACGAGCGTGCCGGTGCTGATGGGGCAGGGCGGGTTGACGATCGAGGGCGAACAGGCTGCTGCCGGCGCCTTTCTGGCCACGCTGGAGACGCCTGAATTCTGGTTCCCCGTCGTGACACCCTGAACACGACTGCAGACGAGCCGTTTGCCCTCTTGCAGGCGCTGGCGTCTCTGACTAGACAGGCAAGCTGGCATGGAGAGGTGGCCGAGTGGCTGAAGGCGCGCCCCTGCTAAGGGCGTATACGTTTACGCGTATCGAGGGTTCGAATCCCTTCCTCTCCGCCAGCCTGTTTTCCGACAAGCTGCGAAATCGAGACCGCTCAAAATAGTCCCCTAATTTCCGGGACTTGCCGACGCAGTTGGCGCGCAAATTCCTTGATAATAGCCGATTAGCAGGGAATTTCGTCAATCTAGCAGGGAAAGGCCTGATTTTGCGCACCTGCCGCTCCGGCGAAGAGAGCGAGCGATGCTGAGGTTCAGACGGATGTCGAACCTACAGAAATTCGCCTCGACCCACGCTTCTCTTCATAATCATTTCAATCTGATCGCCACATCAATCGCCGCCGGACATTCAAATCAGAACGTGATGCTGCGCTCGTCGAATGGCGCGGGCTTTTGGTTGGATAGGGCAGGCCGTGCTCAGCGATGCTAGAGACGGGTTCGCATTAGACTGAGAGGACTCTTGCGACCCTGGGCAAGGTTATCGCAGCGATCTGAACTAAACGCGAAATACGTATCGCTCGTTCAGGCCCTTAAGCCAGCACGTCTGTCAGGATCGCCGTGATATTGTCAGGCGCCCCATTTGCCAAAGTGTGGCTGATCAGGCTGTCTGCGGCTGTCTGAAGATCTGTTTTGCCGATAAGCTCAAGAATCTGAAGGTCATCCACGACCGAGGTCAAGCCATCCGTGCACAGAAGAAATCGGTCACCTGGTTCCAATTCACCGTTGGCTGTTTCCAGTAGCAACTCGCCATTAGCGCCAATGGCTCTTGTTACAATATGCGCCCGGGAATGATGACGCGCCTCCTCGACAGAAATTTCACCTGCATCGACAAGCGTCTGGACAATGCTGTGGTCTGTCGTGATACGGCGCAAGCGTCCCCTCCTCAGGAGGTAGATGCGGCTGTCACCGGCCCAGGTGCAGGAATAATAGCCCCGGCAGGACGTCAGCACAGCCACCGTCGCTCCCATGGGGCCTCGTGAGTTCTCGCGCGCTTGCAGCAGAAGTTCTTCATTCGCCTGCGCCAATTGCCGGACCACTTCGCTTCGCAGTGCATAGGCCGTGTCGGCACGGTCGATACGGCTCAACCTGCCAATGACCAAGGCGCTGGCGAAATCACCACTCTTGTGCCCGCCCATGCCGTCTGCGACAGCCCAAAGCGCGATGTCCGGACGTTCTATGAAGGCGTCTTCGTTGAGTTTCCGCACCATTCCGCAATGTGTTCGGCCTGCAGACCTGAACCGGAAAGAGCGGGTAGGACCACTCATACCATCCGTGGTGCTCGTCGATGATTGGGGGCTCATTCACTCGGCTCCTTCGCGTTCAACTCTCGGGAACGCTGTTCGTAACCGCGCTTGAAGGCGAGGTTGACGAGGCTTTCCGCATCATTGAAGGGGTCGTTGGAAAGGTCGGCGTGAAGGGACTTCATTCGACGCCAGGACGCCTCGGAGCGTTCCATGAACAAAGGCGCTCTCGCCTTGGCATCTGCTTCGACCGTTTTCGGATCGAATTGTTCCAGCACTGAGGAAACCGCCGCTCTTGAGCCTGAGACGAGACAAAGAGAATGCCCTTTAAGGTCTTCAAAGCATTCCTTGACGGCATCAGCGCCATTCAGAAAGCCACCCGTGCGCGCACAGACAAGATCTACCGCAAGCCGGTGTGTCGGTGCCCACTTCAGGGGATTGTTTGCGGTCGCCCCGATGGTGGTCCGTTCAAGGCTGTATTCGGACTTTACCGAGGCCCGTTCGCTCATCAGATCGCCCAGACCGAGAACGACTTGCTGATAGATCTTGCCCAGCCGGCGCATGATTTCAACAGGGTCTTCGCTCGACAGGTAGGAAGGGTCCAGTTGTGCCCCCTCGCAAAAAGCCTCAAGCAAGAAGACTTCACATGAAGGATCGGCGCTTTCAGCTTTGTCCGTACGGTGGGATTCAGCTTCAGCCCACTGGTCCGGTATCGCGTTTGTGTGGGCCTGTGAGGCATCATTGCGCAAAGGGGCGCTGTTGATCGAGGGGTCGGCGAGATCCACCTCGTCCTCTTCGGAATTATTGTCTGCATCGACCACAAGAAAAAAATTCCCAATCTGAAGCGTCTCGCCTGCTGGAACGCTTACCTCCATTGCCGGCTTTATGCGATTTCGACCTGGCCCCATGAAGACGCCATTCGCGCTTGTGTCCCGAACGAACACGCGCCCTTCGCGGGTGAAGACCGTGCAGTGAAAGCGCGATAATTGGCGCTCGGAATCATCAATGACCCAAACCGCGCTGGCATCCCGCCCGACGGTCACTTCGCCGTCGCCCATGATGTAGGAATCGATCTGGATGCCCGGCGCATCCTCTCGAAACAGGCGAAGCGTAATCATCGTGACACCACTGCAAGTTTTGCCGGCGTCACTGCGGTCAGGTCGCAGTCCCGCTTGTCCATGATGACTGTTTCGGCCGGCTGTGGGCCGGTTTCGGTCGCCGATTGGTCACGCGACTGCACCGACAGTGCGAACATATTGAAGCTGTCATACAATTCGCCAAATTCGTCTTTGCGTTGATGCGAGATCAGGAAATCGACATCGCCGGCTGCCGCATCGCGCAACGCCGTTTTCAAGCGGCGCAGTGGCAGCAGTAATGTCCGTGCCGCGATGTAACTCAGGCAGCCCACCATTGCGATGACGAGCACGCCCAGGCCTATCAACATATTTCGCATATGCGCTGCCGCAGAGGTCAGTTCAGCCTTGTGCATACCGACTTCGACGGCCCCGAAATTGCGGCCAGAATAAGTGATCGGGTGTGTGAAGTGGAAAACGTCGACCCCATCAACGCCGGTTGCTGAGCTGACGTTTTCACCCGGCCCGCCTGCGGTGGCAGCCCGGACATCGAAGTCCGCTTCCGTGGTGCCAACCAGCACCGGATCGGAGGCTGCCCGGATGATGCCATTCCTGTCGACGACGGTCATGTCCGTGACATTCGGGTCGGACGACGCTGAATTGATGAAAGCCTGAACGGGAAGCCAATCCTGGGCTGTTTCCGGCAATGTTGAATTTTCCACGGCATGAAGCGCGGTGTTGGTCGCAACGAAGGAGGCAATGGATGACCCGGACGTGACGGCAAGATGTTCCATCGTCTTGTTTTGTCGATTTACAACGAATGAGCCGGCCACGAAGAGAAACGCGACTGTGATCGCGCAAGCTGACAATGTCAGGCGAAGCTGCAGGGAAACGCGCCGGCGGCGGCCCTCTGCGAACACGGTATCATGGCTGTCCTTCTCACGCCGAAGCGCCTCCAGTAGCGTGCCGCCGCTCGAAAAGCGCCGCTCGGGTTTTTTCTCCAGCAGTTTCCTGATGATGAAATCCAGTCCTCGCGGACAGGCCGGACTGGTATTGATCGGGGTTGGGTCCTGCTGCGTTATCTGCACTGCGAGAGTGGCAATCCCATTCCCGTTGAAGGCAGGTCGCCCTGTCACGAGTTCGTAGAGTACCGCGCCAACGGAAAACAGATCGGAGCGACCGTCCAGTTCGCGGCTCAAGGCCTGTTCCGGGCTCATGTAACGCGGGGTTCCGAGGACCTGTCCCATCTGGGTCATAACGCCTTCTGCGGCTTCGCCTGGGCCACCTTCCGCAACGCGGGCGATTCCGAAATCGAGGATCTTGATCGAACGGCCGTCTTGCCCGAGCATGATGTTGGAGGGTTTGATATCGCGGTGGACGATCCCCATGCCATGCGCGTAGTTCAAGGCATCCGCGAGTTGCTGGCCAATACCGATCACTGTGCCTATGGGGAACTGGCCGCGTGCCAGCAACGCATTGTCGAGCGAGTCGCCCGCCAGCAGTTCCATTGCAATATACGGATAACCAGCCGCGTCGCCGACGTCATAGATCGTCACGATGTTCGGATGCGAGAGCGCGCCTGCTGCGCGGGCTTCACGGATGAAGCGCTTCGCGTATTCCGGATTTTCGCAATACTCCTGCTTGAGGACCTTGATCGCCAGAACTCGATCGATCTTGGGGTCGTAAGCCCGATACACCTCAGCCATGGCGCCTTGTCCAATGCGCGCCTGAATTTCATATCGGCCAACACGTTTCATGGGTTTTCTTCCATCTGATCTAACTACTCGAAGCTTTCTGCTGCGGCGTTTTGGGACTTAGCTTGAAGTTTTCAGCGCGGCCTGAATGCGCTCGACCTTTGCGAGGTCCGCTGCGATGTTGGGATTGTCATCGTCGAGCTTGCGGGCACGCTGGAGCAGCGTCACTGCGCCATCGGTATTGCCGGCGTTCAGCTGTTCGAGCGCTTGCAGCCTTAACGAGTTTGCCGCTGCGACATCTATCGCGGAAGCCGACCTGACGGGCTCAGGCGCTGTGGAAGTCGCTACTACGTTATCGCTCGAGCCTTCTGATGGTTTTGCGAAACTGTCGGGCATTTTCAGCATCTGGCCTGCCATCAACCGGTTGGGGGCATCGAGACCATTATACCGGGACAAAGCGTAGAAAAGCAGTGCATCTCCGAGATAGGTCTGCGCCAGTGAAGAGGTCGTTTCGCCGGATTTGACAGTGTACGGAATGTTGCTCTCGCCCAACAATTCTTCCGGGTCGGTCTGGACCTGCTGTTGAAGCTTCAGGGCTGTGGCGTTCGCAGGATTCATGGCGAGCATGGCGTCCAGCTCCACCATTGCCATTGCTTCCTTGCCTTCATCGAGCAGCTGGATCGCGCGCTGGCCTCGCTCGCGAGCGGTCGGCATTTGCGCCGGCACGTCCGGAGAAGCTAAAGCTTCCTGGGCCGTCTCCTGCGCGATGGCGACTGGGGGAGGGGCGCTTGTGGGCTGATGCGTACAGGCGGCGGCGAACAACGTTATCGCCGTTGCAAGTCCTGAAACAAATCTTGTCATGAAAGACGCCTCTTCAATTCAGTGTGCATGTTCCCGACCGGCGAACAAAACTCTGCGAGCCAGTCCGAATTTGAGATCATTGCCGCAAAGGCGTCGGGTTTCAGTGGCCGGGAAAAATAGAAACCCTGGAAGCTCATACAGCCCATGCGGTTGAGCGTTTCGACTTCCTCGCGGCGTTCCACACCCTCCGCCAGAGCTGAAATATCAAGACCTGAGGTCAGCTCGAGGAGCGCCTTGCATATGGCCCGGCTCTCGCTGCTCTGGTCAATATGCGAGACGAATTCACGGTCGATCTTGAGTTTGCTGAAGGGCAGGTTTTTCAGATAGCTGAGGCTGGAATAGCCACTTCCGAAATCATCGATGGCAAGCCCAAATCCCGCTTCACGCAGACCCCTGAACAGCCGCAGGGTCAGATCCGAATCTTCCATGGCTGCGGTTTCGGTCAGTTCCAGTTCGATGCAAGCCGGATCGAGGCCGTGATTCAGAACAGTTCGCTCGATGATGGTTTTCAGCTGCGGGTTTTCCAGTTGCCGCGCCGAGAGATTTACAGCCATCGTGAAGTCTGTGTGGCCGAGGGATCGCCATTCGCGCAGCTGCCGACAGGCCGTATTCAGAACCCAGGTTCCGACATCTTGCATCAGACCGGATTCTTCAAGGATCGGAATGAATTCGAGAGGCGTTATGTCGCCCAGTTCGGGATGGTGCCAGCGTAGCAAGGCTTCCGCCCCCGACACGCGCATATGAGCCGTGTCGATGAAAGGCTGGTATTCCAATGCGAGTTCACCCTTGCCGATGGCCTGGCGCAGGTCCTGCTCGAGCGCGAAGCGGCGACGAAGGTCGATGACCGGGTTTTTGGGCGCTGCGGCATCTGCCCCGCCTCGCGCGCCAGGCTTGGTCAGTGAGGCCAACGCCCGGCTAATCAGCTCTGAGGGCAATTCGGTGTGTTTGCCCGACGCGGCCGATCCAATCTCGAGCTCTGGCTCGATCACGAACGCGTCTCCGCGAATTTGTTGGGTAAGTGCATACCCCAAAGCCTGCAGTTCGGCTTTTGCGGTTTCCAGTTCGCCTGGCTGACCGAACCAGATCGCGAAGGAATGCCTGTCGACAAGTGCCAGGCGCCGGTTCTTTCCAAGCGCATCCTGGAGGCGCTGATAGAATGCTTCGAGAAAGCGGTCGGCCACGGCGACATCGAAAGCGGCCATGCGATCATAATTGGTAATTCGGATTATCCCGAGAAGCGTCGGTGGAAGTGTGGGCGTCAAATCCCTCGACAAGATGGACAACAGCGTTTCACGGCCGGGGAGCCCGGGCTCTCCTGGTTCCTTGCCATCGGCCGATTCCGGAGACAGCCTTGCGCTTGATGTCCCGGTAATATTGCCGTTCGACAGCCGTGATTGAGCCATTAGCAGGCATGTGCCCAAAACGGCGCAGACGATGGCGAGCGCGTAGCACGCCCGCAGGTGGACAGCCGTGGGTGCGAACGTGAATAAAAGCACGAGCGGACCAAATCCAAGCGCAAACGTAGCGCAGGACCACCATGCTTGCGACTGTTTGGCGCCGGCGGAAATCTGGCCGATCAAACTCTTCATAGTCACGCCATACTTGTTCAACAAAACTCTAAGTAGGCTGGACTAGAACCCTCAAATATAGATTAATTTTTTTAAAAAAGTACCGCGTAGTACTTTAACATCGCTACAATTCGACGGGCTTTGCCAGCTGGGCATTTTCTGCAGGACTGGGCGCTTGAGCGGGTAGGGCGACGCGGTTAGCGTTGCTTCATGCAGCAAAATCCGTTCCGCTACTTCAAGACATCACCCGAAATCATCCAATTGGCGGTGATGATGTACGTCCGCTTCCCGTTGTCGCTCGCCGCCGGACTTTCAAATCGCAACGCGACGCTGCCTTTCTCGAATGGCGTGAGCTTCTGGCTGGATAGAGCAGGGGACGCCGGGCGATGCTGGGAGACGGGTTCGCATTAGACTGACGGCACACCCAGCCTGTTTCCCGAGAATCAGCCAAGTCGAAATCGAGACCGCCGGGAATCGTCCTGAAGGTGGTGTCGGGAGACTGATCCGTTGGTCGGGTTGGGGCAGGTCGGCTAGCGTTATCGGATGCCCGGAATTCCATTCCGTTATTTCAGAACTCCGCCCGAGATCGTCCAGCACCCGGCCGAGCAAGGGGCGGTTTTAGGAGGACGGGGACGCTCCGATGTTTTCTGGCAGGTGCCATGGAGCCAGGGTGCCCGATGGCGGTGGCGCCTTGTGGCGGCTGTTGAAGATAAAGGGCGGATGGCATCGCCAGCCACAAAGACCAGGCAAGACTTCATGCAACGCCGCGCGCCTCCAATGGTGCTGTATTCTGGGTTGGCAAGGCAGTATTTGCTGGTCGGGGCGGAAATCGGGATTGCTGTAGACTGGAGGCAACAGCACGGCGAATTTTTGATTTCATGGTTGTCTTTGGCAGAATTGTCTGCGAGTAAACTTCTGATTAAGCAAGTCTTTGGGTGGGAAACAATGACGCTTTCGATTCGATGGGGTATTCGCATTTTGGCTGCGCTTGTCGCCGCCAGTGTAATGTCCGTTGCAGCATCCGCGCAGGACCTTGTTTACGAACCTGTGAGCCCGAGTTTCGGGGGCAACCCGTTCAACTCGAGTCACCTGCTGGCGACGGCCGAGGCCCAGAACAAATACCGGGATCCGCGCCAGGCGGCGAATGGCCTGGGAACGTCGCAGGCCGACCTGTTCGTCCGCCAGCTGCAAAGCCGGCTCCTGTCCGGGCTGTCGTCCCAGATCGCGGATTCGATCTTTGGTGAGAACCCGCAGGATAATGGAACGATCGTGTTTGGCAGCCAGACCGTCACGTTCACGCGGAACCTCGACAATATCACACTTACAATTTTTGACAGCGACACCGGCGAGACGACAACGATCGTTATTCCACAGCTGACTGTCGAGTAGATTATCGGAATTGGGGGGACAATTGATGCAAATCCGTTCGGCTGCAGCGATGGCAATAGCGGGCCTGCTCCTGGTTGGCGCATGTTCTTCCGGGCTCGAAACCTTGCCTCAACCGGAGGTGAACCGGTTCACGCAGACGCAACAGCAATTGCTGGAGCTGCCGACACCAAGCCAGAAAGTCGCGATCGCGGTCTATTCGTTCACGGACCTGACCGGCCAGTTCAAAGCCAGTAGTTCCACGCAGACGCTATCGCGCGCGGTGACGCAGGGGCCATCATCCATACTCGTTCAGGCGTTGCATGATGCGGGCGGAAACCAGTGGTTCGATGTTGTCGAACGCGAGAACCTCGAGCACCTGCTGAATGAGCGTCAGATCATCAGCCAGATGCGTGAGCGCTATCTCGGGGAAACCCAGATCAACCCCGATGCGCTGCCGCCGCTCGTCTTCGCGGGGATCCTGCTGGAAGGCGGTATTGTCAGCTATGACACGAATATTCGCACCGGCGGGGCAGGGGCAAGATTCCTCGGCATCGGGGCATCGACGGAGTACCGGGAAGATACGATCTCCGTTTATCTGCGTGCCGTCAGCACCAAGTCGGGGACAGTGCTGGCAAGCGTGACGACAAGCCAGAGAATGGCATCGATCGGGATTGCCGCCAACGCCTTCCGCTTTGTGAGTTTCAAGGAATTGCTCGAAGTCGATGCGGGCATAACGGTCAATCAGCCGACACAGCTTGCCGTGCAGCAAGCCATCGAAAAATGCGTCTATGCCCTGATCATGGAAGGTCAGATGAAGGGCCTATGGTCATTTGCGGACGCGACGGCCGGCCAGCAGGCCGTGTCCCAGTATCTCGCGGCGCGCGGCAATATCTATCCGTCCGATGCCGTCGATAATGATCCCGATATGGCAGAGGTTATTCCGGAGAAGGAACGCGAGCCTGCGCCTGTCATCAACCAGTTCAACAGTTCGCATTTGTTATCCGGCAGCGATTCATCGGTCGGTTAACAGGGGAAAGCAACAGATCAGGGAGCAAGTACAATTCCGAAATGAACCTGCTGAAAGAAGCTCCGGCTTCTGATGCGAAAAGAAGAGGCCCCCGGCTACATGAGTGGTGCTCGTACGCCGGGAGCCCCTTCCCCAGGACCGACTGAGACGTCGGCTGTTCGAGACTTAATGTATCGAATTTGCTGTCTCAATGCGCACTGCTCACCTGAACGACTGTGCGCATGTAATTCTTAACCGGTCCTGAAAATTCAACCTTGTGCCCCTCGTCTTCTGACGCACCGGCACATGGTTTTCACCGGTCAGTCGCGCGTGTGACTGGCGGGGTTCGTGGGACTGGCTTTTCAAGGCAAACGTGGTGCTTGCCTGGCCTGTTCCTTCGCCATTCTCACGAATGGCAACACAGGAGACTGAGACAATGAAGAAACTTCTTGTTTTGACCGTATCTTCGCTGGCCTTTGCGGGTGTAGCGGCGGCGCAACTGTCCCAGGAGGCTGATATTGATCAGCTTGGCACTGGGAATGATGCATCGGTCGACCAGACAGCGGGCAATGAAGGCCTCGCCGAAATTGACCAGGTTGGCGATGACAACCTGGCTGAAATCACACAGGCCGACAATTCCGGCACGACGAGTTTTTCGATTCCCGCGAACGACGCATCGATCTTGCAGAACGGAAACAATTCACGTGCGCGCATCGCCCAGACCAGCGACGATGCGGCCGGGGCAGCCAACACCGCTGACATCGTCCAGAATTCGTCCGACTTTGCGCAAGGTGCCAATGGCATACCGTCCGGCTACGCGCTGAACGCACGCATTGGTCAGACCGGCAGCGGTAACGCATCGACGATCGAACAGTTTGGGCGCCCTGATGGAAACGTGGATCCTGTATCCAGCTTCACGGCTAGCAACGACCAGACAGGGTTTGGCAACGACTCGCTGATTACCCAGTCCGATCCGCGCGAAGACCTGTCGCCGTATTCCGATGTTGATGTGGTCCAGACCGGAAACCTCAACTCGTCGATCGTCGATCAGGCTGGTCCCAACTCATTCGTGACGGTGACACAGACAGGCAATAGCAACACCTCGGAAGTCGAGCAGAGCACGCTGACGACGCAGACAGCCGTCGTGACCCAGACCGCCGATGACAGCGAAAGCTATGTCCAGCAGGTTGCTCTCGGGACGACCGCAACTGTGACACAGACCGGTGCGGATCATTTCTCTGATGTGTTCCAGCAGAACCTGAACCGCAATTCCAACGTGACGGTCGAGCAATCTGGCCTTTCACAGGTCAGCAATGTGGACCAGGCGAGTTCTGAGTCCAACGTGCTCGTCGTGCAGAGCGGCGCGGGCAATGACAGCTACGTGCAGCAGATCGGCGGCAATAACGACTCGTTCGACAATACCGCGATGGTCACCCAGACCGGTACTGACGGTTCGTCAACCGTCGTGCAGGGTGGTAATCTGCAGATGGCCTCGCTCGATCAGGGCGGCGTTGGAAACGCCAGCACAATTCGTCAGGGTGTGGATGAGCTCGGCAACCTGATCACACCGGATGCCGGCGCTAATGATGCGTCCGTCAGCCAGTCCAGTGATGACAATACCAGCCTGGTGCAACAGCTCGGAATCGAGAATACGGCCACCGTCGTCCAGGCGGTTACGAGCGGCAACATGGCGACCATCATGCAGGGCGGAATGGGCAATTCCGCGGCCATCAACCAATAGGAAACAACTGCGCGGGCGGACAGGCGCCCGCGCCTCTTATTCCATCCTGAAAGGGACAAACAATGAAACGAATTTTTATCGCATCCGTCTCCGCACTTGCCATCGCCGGCGCGGCGTACGCGAATGAGGGTACTATCAACCAGGACGGCACCGAGAATGAAGCCGTCATCACACAGGAAGATGGCGCTGAAGGTGTCGCAACGATCAATCAGGGAACGGCGCTTGGGCTGGCCAATGAGAGCGAAGCGTCAATCACCCAGTCTGAAGACGTTGATGGCGACCCGGGTTTCTCGACGCCGACCAATGAGGCGACGGTCAACCAGTCGGGTGAGACGATGTCAGCTAGCGTGAGCCAGAATAATTATGGTGGCCTCAGCGCGACAAACACAGCGTCCGTCGACCAGATGTCGAGCGGCGCCAATGCAACGACGAATGGCTTCTCGCAGGAGGCCTCAATCGTACAGGATGGTGAAGGCAATACGGCTCAGGCCAGCCAGGGCCGGACGAACCTTACGAGCAGCGGCCAGGAATTCTCCGTCCTTCAGGATGGTGACTTCAACACCTCCACGTCAGACCAGCGCGGTAATTTAGGCGTTGCCACGGTCCAGCAGTTCGGAATGTCGAACTCGTCCGATATCGCCCAGCCGGGCCTTGAGAACACTGCAAGCGTCCTGCAGAATGGTATCGGGAACGACTCCGAAATCACGCAGGGCGGTAACTTCACTGAGGCCTATGTCGACCAGATCGGCAACGGAAACTACAGTTCAGTGACGCAGGTCAGCACCGGCTTCTCAATCGCCAGCGTTTCGCAAACCGGCGATGACAATTCGAGCACGATCACGCAGTCGGGTCCGGCACCTCGTCCGACGGGCCAGGCGACGGTCGACCAGTCCGGTGATGGCAACACCAGTGTTATTGAGCAGGGTGGTACAAATAACGCGATCAATTTCGCGTTTGTTGACCAGTCGGGCAATGACAACTTCAGTGATATCTTGCAGACCGGCGACAACAACACAGCCAATGTCACGCAGGGCACCAATCTCAACCTTGCAGACATCACACAGACCGGGACAGACAGCGTGGCAACGATCATGCAGACTGTGACCGATGGAAATATGGCCACCATCACACAAGGCGGCGCAATGAACTCGGCGACCATCAACCAATAGGCCAGCCGAAAATTCGTACCGAAACCCGGCGGGGCAGGTCATGGTATCCTGCTTCGCCGGTTTCAACCAACACGGGAGGACTGCGATGAAGAGTGTATGTGTATTATCTGCGGCGCTGGTGAGTTTTTGCGCCGGTCCGCTGCTCGCATCAGCCCAACTGGCGTCGGATACAGCGCTGCTGAATGCTGACACGCTTGCGGCCATCCGCCATGCCGGCTCGAACAATAATACGATCGTCACGCAGGATGGCTCCGACCTGAAAGCGACAGTCGAGATCCAGGGGTCGAACAATGTCGGGCCAGGCGGCGCCCCGAACACGATCACGCAGACCGGCAGTGGCTCCTCGGCCAATGTTGGCATTGTCGGCGATTTCAATGAATTCTCGATCAGCCAGTCTGGTTCTGCCGGGCCAGCCCAGAATGAGGCGAGCATCAATATTATCGGCACCAACAACCGGGCCCAAATCAACCAGCTCAACAATTTGTCCAACCCGTACAGCAACTCGGCCTATATCCAGCAGGCCGGCAGCTTCAACCTGGCTGAAATCGCACAGACCATTACGGATACGAGCGGGGGTGGCGCGATCTATGGCACCAGCAACCAGGCTTCGATATTTCAGAACGGCGTCGAAAACACCGCACGTGTGGAACAGGACGGAACGGGTAACGAAGCCCTGATCGAACAAAGTGGTGACAACAATACGGGCAGGATCACGCAACTCGGCGCGGGCAGCCGCCTGTCGCTGGTCCAGAACGGATCTTACAATGATTATGTTATGGTGCAGACCGGATGCCTGGTCGCTTCGTGCCCTGGCGTCGAAGTGACCCAGACCGGCGGTGCGTCTTTCCCACCGCCCAGTTGATGGGTGAAGCCTGAAGGAGGCCTGAGGCAATGCGTTTAGTACAGGGTGTTACAGCGATAGTCCTGATCACCGCGCCATGGTCCGCGATTGCTCAGGACAGCGAAAATCTTTCGACCGTCATGCAACTGAACCATGACCTCGACTCTGCCGACTCTCTCATCGTTCCGGAGCAGCTGAATACATCACCGACACGCATCCTTAATGCGGCTCAGATGCATCAATTGCGTGAGGCTGCGCCCGCGGTCGATGTTGATCAGGCTGACGGTGGCAAGGATTTTTGCGCGCCGGGGATCAATCCGCGATACCAATTCTGCGATGAACTTGCCAAACGCCCGCTCAAAGCAGTGACCAATCGGCAGATGCGCCTCGCCGAAGAGGATCTCGCAGCAGGTTCACCCGCCAGCATTCAACGATTTTCACTCGACCCTACGTCCACGGCAGACCAGATCGGGAGAGGCACCGCTTCCAGTCAGGTTGCCCAATCCTTCGCAGATGAACTTCTGCGGGGCCGAAAGCAGAATGAGGAGAGCCTGCCAGCATCCGTTAGTGGACTGCCGCCTGGCGTGCTCACGGACTATGGCCATGGCGGCCCGATTGTGACGGAAGGAAATTGACAATGTGGGTGAAAGCAATCCTTGCAATGGCCAGTCTGAACGTGGCGACGACAGGAATGGCGCAAGCAGAAGCGCCCGATGCAAAGGCGTGGATTGACGCTGCAGAGGTCGACAACGAGCTTCAGTTGAAAGGCTTTGTCAGAGCTGAAGGGGAGGAAGAATTTTCCTACCGGCTGACGGTTGAGCGTCATGGAAGTTCGGGCGTGTCGAAAACCAGCCAGGGCGGAAAAGTGACATCGAAAGTTGGCGAACCCACGATCCTGTCAACGACGCGGTTCAATCGCGTACCGGGAAGTGTTCTGACAGCGACACTCGTCGTGACGGATGCTTCGGGTGAGGAGACGACGGACGTCTTTGTCGATCAGCCTGGCTGACGGCGCAGCTGAGGCCTGTCTGCAGAACCGGACGATTGAGCGGATAAAGGCGCGTGGGGTATTGTCAGCGGAACGGGCGGTTTTAGCCTGCAGGACCTTAACAACCGGGCGGAGAACAGCCATTTACCGTTCCGGCGAAGAGAGCGGGAAATGCTGAGGTTCAGGCGGATGTCGAGCCTACAGAAATTCGTCTCGACTCACGCTTCGTTTCATAACCACTTCAATCCCGCCAGCCACATCAATCGCCGCAAGATTTTCAAATCCCTACGCGACGCCGCTCTTCGTGAATGACGCGGTCTCTTGGCTGGATGGGGCCGGGCCTGCTCAGTGCTCCTGGAGACCAGTTCGCATTAGACTGACAGCACCCAACCACGCGGTATGGATACGATGACCGCGGCCCCTGGTGCGCTCCTTCCCGATGCAATTATGCCCGGTGTGGGCTCCAGCGTCGAAATGCAAAAAAAATTTTGCTTCAACGAAACAGGAATTCCCCTTGATCGCCCATACTCAAGTCCGTAACCATGAGTTTAGAAGAGGGGACAATACATCATGAAAAAGTGGCTCAAGGCAGTCGTTGTGACTGTAACGATGAACTGCATCGCGGGAGCAGCAGGGTATTCGCAGGTCGCAATTACTGGCACGCCGACAAAATCTTCCGTCGAAACGGTTGCCGAACCCTCGGGCAATCAGGCTCGGCATGAACGTTCGGGTGGTAATACTGATACGATGCTTGCCGATACGGCCCAGCGATACGCTGAAGCTGTCGGGGTCGTAGTGGCTGCTATTCCGGGTTATGGGCCTTTGCCAATCGGGACTGCCTGGGCTTTTGAGGACAGGTTGTTTGCCACGAATGCGCATGTCGTTGGTGGCATGCGCGATGTGATGGAAACAATACCGCAGGCGACATTTTATGTGGCGATCAATCGCCGTCCGGACCTTCGCCTGAAAGTCACGGGAATCTCCACGCATCCTGAATACGGAAAGCAGGAGGTCCGGTTTGATGGTCGTGCGGCGCATTCGGGTTTTGATCTTGCCGTATTGCGTACCCAGCAGGCTGCTCCCGTTTTCTTCCAGCTCGCCGATGAGCAGCGTCTTCACAATTTGCGCTCCGGAGATGCTGTCGGATATCTGGGCTTCCCTATGGAATCCCTTAGCGGTGACAATGTCGATGCAACAATGCCGATTGCCACGATGCAAACTGGCATCGTAAGCGCCGTCAGCGACTATTTCATGGCAGACAGCGGCTACGCCAATAACCGCCTGATCCGTCACAATCTTCCATCGGCGGGTGGTGCGTCCGGGAGTCCGATCTTTACGCCGGATGGGGTTGTGGTCGCGATCCTCTGGGGCGGCAACATGAACATGGATGTCAGTGCCAATTTGAGTTCAGGTGAGGTTGAGGTCAAACGCCAGCCGAGCGCTGCCATGGTAAACTTCGCAGAACGGATCGACGGATTGTCTGGTGTTCCCCGACCATAGGACTTTCAAAGAAGCTTTCACGCTCCTCTAACCTGCCGGGACGTCTTGATCATGTCTTCCATTTCCCTCCAATCATCGCCGAAAGTCAGGCAAGGCGGGGCCACCGCGGTGTTGTTTGCGTGCAGCTGCTTTTTTGCCGCACTCCTCGCCCCGACCGCGGATGCTCAAAGCTATGATCCTGATGACACGATCATTGTTTTTGGCGGATTCGGCTATCTCGATGATGCCCAGCAACCAAGACTTCATGAACTCGTCAGGCGAAAGGCGGATGGGCATTCCATGTATCCGCAGCTCGGTTCCGAGCTTGAGTTTGGCGTGGCGAGAGATGCTCTGGAGATCCTGGCAGAGACCGACCTGTCAAAATGGACCGCTTATCCGGTCATCTTCTCGCCGGAAGACCTGGCTGCCGCATACCAAGCCAGAACCGGCGAAACGAGCTACGATACCGCGAAGATGTTCTCGGCATTCGAGCGGTCCTACCTTTTGGTGCTGTCAGGCGGTTTCGAGCATCAGAGTATCGTTCCGGCCGGTGAGACATTCTCAGGCTATGCCACCGTCGGCGTTTCAGCGACGCTCGTAGATTTGAACGGGTCAAACGATATCGTTCTTTCGGCAACGCACTTCGGCATTCGCGGAAAGCGCACCAACCTGATCGATACGCTGGATACATTCAACGGCGAAGAAGAATGGATTGCCCGATTTGCCGTATCCTACCGGGATGCCGCTGGCGGAGCCCTTCGTATGCTGGGACAGCTCGCCCAGAAATCCAATCCGTCGAAAGTGGTCAATGAGTGGGATACGTACATGATTACCGGGGCATTCCTTGCGCCGCATGAAGAGACCGCTGCGGCTGCCGACCTCTTTGGCTGGCGCTCCAGTGGCGACTTCGGAAGTTTTTGTCAGCCAGTAAATCATTGTGAAAGCGGAGCAGAGTCGTGCCGTGCGATGATCGGCTATCTGACGACCGCAACCGGTCAGGCGCTTGCGGAAGCCGGGTTGAAAGTCATGCCACCAATACAATGGAGCGAACGCGCGCGGGATTCTAACAGCATTGTCAGCTACAAGCTCAGCCTGCCGAGTTCGGGCTTGCCCAACCTCGTGAAATCAGCTGGCTTCGTCTACGATCCAGACCGTGCAGCATACAAGGTCGTGCCGGTGCTGCTTGGCACGACCCTCAGATCCGCCCTCTCTGAAGACGGCACCTATGTCGAGGATTCCTACGGTGCAACCGTCATCCTGAAGGCTGGACGAACGGCGACTTCCGATTGCTCCAGCGTGATTCAGGAGTCCACGATAGGGAGTATTGCCAGCGCCAAAATCGTTGACGAAAAAGTGCGGGCACCGGGCAGCGAGGAGACTGCGCCCTCCGGTCAGCAGTTGATGACTTTGCTGGCGATGAAAGCGGCTGTCCTGAAGTTCAGCGAGAGTTTGCGATGATGCTGTCGGTTACGAAAATGATCTCCCTTGTGGCGTGTGCACTGGTCCTGCTCCAGTCAGCATTTGCACAGCAGGTATCGCTCGGGCGCGTGGATTCGACGTCGACGGGAAACACCGTGCGGGACTGCCGGCAGAATGCCGAAACGCAAGCGATCGATATAGCCTGGTCGATCGCCATGAAGTCCCAGGGTGTCGACACGCAGTTCATGTCCTGCATGAGAGCAGTAGAGCAATCACAAAAAGTCGACCTCGTCAGGATCGATCACGCAGGCACCGAGGTTCTCGGATCAAAGAGCTGCACATCATCTTTCAGGGCGCAGATCAGCAACCGACCGTTGTTCATCCAGACTGCGCGCGATTGCACCTTCGTGGAGCGTGTTATTCCTGTTGGAGTTCTGTTTCGCGCCGACCTTAATGATACACCAAGTGAGACACTGCTTGCAGAACTCAATTCACAGTTCGTCAGAAAACTCGAAGCGTCGAATGTGCGGGTCATCCCACTTACAGGTCTACAGAGCCAGTTTCAGAAACTTCAGACCTTTCAGGAGTGCGCCATCACAGGCGGTTCCACGCAGGAGGACTGGCGGGACCGATGTCTGCGCGAGCATCAGAACTACCGTGAAGCGCGCGAAGCGATCATCAATATGATGCGCGATGAATTTCGCGACTATCCGGGAGACTTCGAAAGCTGGGAACGCTGCGGCGGCCTGATTGTCCTAGGCCAGTACAGTGCTGTGTCTGGAGACTATGATGTCCGCGGACAGCTGACGATCGACTATCAGAGCGCGGCAGATTGGCAGGCTCCTGTACCTGGTCCAGATACCGCGTCAGCGAAACGTCCGCTCAATTTCGGTGATGTCGAAACGACCGCCACCAGCCTGCTTCTGGGACTGACGGAAAACAAGGCGGAACGAGCGATACCGAAAATCTCCAAATTCATCAATTCAAATGGGTGTGCCTAGTCCGGCACGGTTTATACAAGAAGGAGTAGTGGGATGAAGGCAAGAACGGGGCAGGGCATCGCGATCGCAATTGCGGTGCTTTCGACGGGAGGGCTGGCAGGCTGCGAAAGCATACCGAGTACATCGTCACTCATGCAGACCGGCGGGGGCAACAGGTGTGTTGTCGAAGGCAACCACTGGAATTTCCTGAATGCCGCCCAGGCAGTCATGCCGGGCGTCAAGTCTCAGATGGATTCGGCCTTCGAGCAGCTTTCGCCGTTGAGCCCGATCTGTCGTGCATCGACGCACGAACAGCGTCTAGTGCTCACCACCATGATGCTCGATCGGGCAGCGCTTTCGGCTGCACGCGGTGTTGACAGCGCCCAGGAGGCTTTGGGGATCAAGCGAACACTCCAGCAGAGCATCATTTATATGGAGCGCCAGCTTGGAGGGCTGGGAACCGGCGGTTCGGACCTGACGCAGACCGTGATCACCGAGGCTGCCGAAGGGGCCAAGGGGATCGAAGAGCAGCTTCAATCGCTCGTCCAGAGCGGTGCGTTAAATGATGAAGCCCTTGCAAAGCTTAACCAGGCTCGGCTGGAACTCGACAATGTGACATACTTCTCCGGGAGTGCGATAGCTGGCGCCTATCTGTTCACAAAGTATGTGAAGGATGCGAACGCAACTCCTGTCCAGAAAGCGTCCGGGCTCATCAATGCGGGCCTTGTACAGGAAGATTTCGTCTCGGACATTGCCGAAGCACCTTCGGACATCGGGTCGGCATTCAAGAGCACGCTCATTCTTGCTTCGACGCTATCAGAAGTCACAAAGGAAGTTGAGACGCCGGAAGCCGGCCAAACCTCGGCAGGGGCCCAGGCGGAAGCCGATCTCGAGAGGATCGAGCAAGAGCTCGCCAGCTTCAGCCTGACGCAGACACGTACTTAGTTCGAGTGGCCGGGACAGGAAACGGCCTGACCCGGCCATTGACTTCAGCGGCGAGAGCCGAAGCAAACTCAATGGAGATCAAAATGAGGAAATCAATAATGGCGGGGCTTGGCTTCCTCGCAGCCCTTTCGGTGCCAGTAGCAGCGCAAGCCCAATCCAACTTCAATGGCGTGCGGGTTCTCGTTGCTGCTGACGATGCAGACCCCAACAGCATTGTGCGCTCGTCTGATATCTATCATCGCCTGCAAATCCCGCTGAACGATGAAATGAACCGGTTTGGTTACACTACCCTGTTCCAGGATGCCGTCGCGGCTGAACTGGACTGGCCGATCAAGGACCGGGCAGACAAGCGGCAGTCTATCCAGATGATGAAGGATGCCTGTACCTCGCGCAAGGCGACCCTTTGCCCGCGGGTGCTTATCCTGGTCAAGACGCGGGCAAGCGCAACCAAGCGCTCCCATGGCGGGACCGTAGCGGAAGTACGCATGACCGGTGAATTGATTGATGCAAACACCAACGCCTATCTCGGCGGGTGGGAAGCGCCGACACTGGATTTTCCTGCCCCGGCAGAATGCGGTAATATCTGCATCGAGAACGTCGTCGGTGACAATGCGCGCAAGGTTGCGTTGAACCTTGCTGATACGCTGCGAAAGAAACTCGACAGCGAAGCCATCCGCCCTGCGAGCGTCAGATCTACCGGTGCTGTAACCGGCTCGGATGCTGGCACAGCTGATGGGCTGGTGAACAATTATGTCATCGAGTTCGAACGTTTCCAGATGGATGAAATCCTGCCGATGCAGTCCATCATCGAGAACGAGTTTCCCAAGACGCTCCAGGTTTCAAACCTGGCTGGCAGTTCGGGGTTTTATTCCCTCAATGCCTCGTCGCGCGCCCCGGCGAACAAGATCATCGAATGGCTTCACCAGATGATGGACAGCCGCGGATATGATCGCGACGTCATCAAGATCAATGCATCCGGGGACGGTACCTTCAAGATCGAACGGATCGTTGACGACGGTTATCGTCCTGCCCGGCCGAGCCCGATCTACGAATAACCAGCATAGTTGCAGCGGCCGGATTCTCCCTATTCGGCCGCGCTTCATTTTGTCCACCAAAAGTACCCCGGCACGATAACGGCTCCGGACAAATCCGGGGTTGTGGGGACTTGGTTCCAAGCCAGGCTGAAGCTCACGCAGGCCATCATACAAGAAGATCACGTCATGAAACTCATATATGCAACTGTACTCGCGCTGGGAATGATCCTCGGAAGTGCTGCCTGTACAACCGCACCTGTTACTCAGTCAGCAGAGCGAGGATCACTGCAAACCATTAATTTTGAGAGCTTGGACTCTTCCGAGACGATGCTGTTCATGCAGACAGCAGAACGCGAGTTCGGATGGCAGAACCAAGGGGTTTCAGGCGGCTCGGGCTTCATGAGCCTGGAGGTCTACAGGCCCCAGAACGACGCTGACACCTTCAGGCAGATCACCGAGATCATGATCCTGAACGGCTACAATCCCGACTTTATCCAGATCCATTCAAGTGGCGGGAGCACTTATACAGTGGCGCGGATCGTTGAAGACGGTTTCCGGCCTGGCCGCTAGAGAAAAGGAAATATGCACATGGCATTCAATCCCATCCGGGCGGGTCTTGTGCCGGCTGTTGCTTTGGCGACCGTATCGGCATGCGCAACTACAACACCTGCGTCACCACCAGGCTTTAAGGAAGTTGCTGAGCAATCCTCCTACCAGTCTTTTCTCGCAATGCGGGATTTTCAGGTCAGAAGTGCCCCGAGCATGGAGGCCGACTATATAGGCCATGTGCCGATCGGCAGCCGGTTTGACGCTGCTGCAGACCTCGATCCGGATCTGGACTGGCGCTACATCCGGTTTGCCGATGGGCTTCACGGCTACGTTTTTGGCAAACCGTTCGAAATTGCGAAGAACCGTTGAGCGAGGGATACAGAAATAGCCCCGACGCAACCATTAGCCAGAACAGGATTTATTGAAGGAAACCTGAAATGGCATTAATTCAAACACGCTTGGCAAGAATGAGCGCAATTCTCCTTGCTGCAACTGTGACATTGCACCCGCTTACTTCTGAAGCCAATGCCGACATGGCCGTGACTGCCATGCAGGGCATCACCAGTATTCAGGAGATCATTATCGAAGAAGCGGACCTGAACCCGACAGTTCCTGTCTATCTTGCGCTGGCTGTCGCCAGGGTGGAATCCAATTTCGACGCGACTGCAGAATCTTCGGCCGGCGCTCGCGGCGTCATGCAGATCATGCCTCTGACGGCAAGAAGCGAATTTGCTGCTGATCCTGATATGTTGTGGGATGCTCGAACAAACATTCGCATGGGCGTGGAATTTCTGGAGCGGCTATACTTTCTTTACGACCGTAACTGGTCAGCAGCGCTTTCCCATTACAATGGGGGCACTCTGTCGAGGTCAGCGGCAGGTGAACCAGTTATTCATTCATACACGCAGGGCTATATCGGAGACGTCGAGAGATATTGGTCAGCCTATGCGGCTGACCGGGTTACGCAGGACCTGATCAGGGATACGAGGCGGACTGCACAGACATTCGCATTAGTCGAGGACGACGAGCTGCTTGGCGGCCTTGGCGCACCCCGGCAACTGGTCCTGGCTCAGGCCTCTACAGTGTCTCAGGAGGCGCAGAAGCCGTCAGCCTTCACACCACACGGACACAATGCCACCAATGCTCCAGAAGCAGCGCAGGACTGCGCTCCGAAAGCACCGCCGGCAACAGCGTCCCGGCAGCTTCTGGCTGAGCGTTCCTTTTCGGATATTCGCCGTTCGCCGTATACGATGAGGCCTGATATTCCGGAGAATGGAAGGTTCAGCGACCCGGGCATCATTGAGGAAATGGCAAAAGCACGTTTAGAGTTCAGACGTTCGTTGGAAGTTGCGTCCCGGCGCTAAGTGGGGCCAGTCCTGAGGAGGAGGTGACGTGGATCGTACGCGGCTCATATCGGCCAGGTTGCAGCGTTACCTCGCGGCTGGAAATGACTATGTCGAGAGGGCAGGGCACCGACCGGAGTCCTGGGCTGGTGCAAAGGCCCAGGCCTTGCGCAGACAAGTCATGCAGCGTCTGGGTTCGAGCGAAGCCTATCGCTTCGTGCACCAGTTTGCTGGCTTTTTTACCCTGCTGCGACTCGCGGACGTCGACCCCCTGGAATTCGTATTTTCCCCTCCGCTCACGACCAGGGAAGCGCGGACCTTATTGAAACGCTCCGCAACGCCTGGATGGTGTGAGGACGCTGACGTCTTTGCTTCACCGGCAGACACCACCTACAAGATCAAGATGGCTGTCATCCCCCGATTGTCCTGCCTGTTTTATCTCTTGTTCGAAACGGAGGGAGACCTTCTTCTCGATTTTGCCGAGAAACCTTGTGCCGGTTTCAAAGATTTTTCTGCAGACTTCACGCGCGCCATGAGTAGCGCAATGACCCACAAGAAGGAGGAGGGGGATACATCCAATCACGCATACCGCTCGATGCTGGACCTGACCAACACACTCGAAAGCGTGGTCGGAGCGGATTTTTCAGTGTTTCACCTGTGTGATGATGATGTCCTCAACACCTGGCGGCAAATGGCCGTCAGAGGTACTGGCCGAACGCGCCTGACGGAGTTCCTACGTTTGCTCTCGGCGCTCACTGCAGAGATTCGTTCTGCTCACAACGAATATCACCCGGGCGCAAGCATTGCTCTTGATGACGCGAAAAGTCTTTGGCAGCCCTCACTTGAGGATGGACAGGTGGCTTACGGGGATGACAGTCATGAGGTGTCTCTAGCGCATCCCTTCATCGTCGAGCTTCTGACCGAGGAGGAAAAGGCATTACTTCAATTCCTGCTCGTGCGGACGCGGGATCTGGCCGGACTCCACCTTTCACGAGCCCGCGCCGTAGCGTTTTCTCCTCTGGAGAACAGGATGATAGAAGCCAAGCGCCAGAAGCGGGACGCGAGCACTATTCTGGAAGATCCGTCCGAGAGCGATGGATACGAGCTGTTGTTAGGGGACCTGGAAAAGATTTCACAACGGTTAGACGCCCTTTCTTCAGCAGCCGTCAAGGTGTTGTGGGACAATGAGAGGCGTCTCGAGGCGATGCAGTGTGCGGTCGCTGCCGGTCTCGTGGATATGGGCTATGTATCAGGTCTTCTGGAACGCAGTGTGGGGGATGTCACGGGAGATGAAACGGATGAAATCCGTATAGATCGAATGCTCTCCTGCTCGGATCGTGATCCCGCGTTTGGACACGTGTTGCGGGATGCCGGTGGTTCATGGAAAAAGCTGAAGCGTCGTCTCTTTTTTGCATCCATTCCCGATCGCCTAAACGGGTTGGAAGCGTTGGCGGAGAGCGCGGAACTTTCCATCACCCTGTGCCGACAACTTGTGAGGTTGCAGGAGCAGTTGCGAATAGCAGTTGAACCGCACCTGAGCGAAGACGGCTTTCGTTCAGAAGCGACCATTGTCAGGAAGGCGCTCTGGTCAATCCATATCGAGCGCGCCAATGAGGAAACTGTCCAATGAGATGGAATGAGATTTCTAGCGAGGATCAGCAGCTGATACTGCAAAATGCAGCCGCCAGGGTGTCAATTGACGACACAACCGACACTGGCAGTAACGTCGTCAGCTATCGGGTCAGCAATGCTGATATAGTCCGTTATGCGCGGGGCGAACGGAACTCTGTGTCCAGCGCCCAGCTTAAAATGGCATTTCGGTCCAATCCACAACTCAGGCTACGGTTTGACCGGCTGATAAGCAAATATGCGAAATTCAGCGTTCCATTGGCCGCCGCAGCAGCTGCAGGTGAGACGGCCAGGCGCCGTGACCCGCAGACCGGACTGGAAATCGAGTGGGTCGCATCGACCGCAGACCCCAATTCGATTTTTGTCCGCGTTGCCATCCCGGCTTCAGCAAGGCCTGCCTCGCGCCTTATTTTGCGTAAGGACGACGATATCAAAGTGATTCATCTGGACGATGAAGGGGATGATGAGCTGCTGGAAGTGCTCATAGACAGAAAATCCTTGGAATACAGATTACTATCCGACCTGGATTCCTTGTTGTGGGTGAGTTGAGCGCAACGGTTCAGATCGGTATTCTAACAACAACGAGTGTTGTTCTCGTCCAGCGAATCGAGCCCGAGACTGCCTCTTCGAAGTCTGTAATGTGTATAAACCGGACATCGGTCGAAACAGGTGTTAGCCGTGCCTACAATTCGTTCGTGAAGCCGGGCACGGGCATCGTAGCCCGTCTGACGGGAGCCCGTTCTTTCCGGGCGGACGTCAGCGATGATGTGACAGACGGTACGAGCTGGCAGCTGGGGATGTTCCTGGCTCACGCCTTGCGCAAGGAAGATCGTCTTGGGATGGGACAGGGCCATAATGAAAGAGGCGAGATCTGGCTCACCACTGGTGGCGTCAATGCAGATCATCTGGTCACCTGCGTTAAAGGCCTCCTGAAAAAAATGGACATCGTTTCCACGTGGCTTGCCATGAATGCCGACCGTTACGCAAGAATTCGTATTTTGATTCCAGAATCCAATATGGATGCTTCCACAGAGGAGCGCTTGTGCGCACTGGCTCGTGCTTTTCCGGCTGTTTCCTTTCTGGGGCTCGGCAAAGCTGATGACGCGCTTCAGCAAGCAAGGATGGGCCGAAAGGGCAGGGCGTTGCCTTTCGGGAGCACTGCCTTGTTTGGTGGGGCCGTTGCATGTGTGATTACCGCCCTCGCTCTCGCCTTCGTGCTCACACGGCCAAGTCCTCCGGGGGCCGAAAGAAAGAACTTTTCAGAGGTGCAGATCACTGTGGCCACCTCATGGGCCGAGGAGAACTGCTATGGGCAGGCAGTCTCGTCTGAGGCTCATCAAATTGAGTCAGGTGACGCACTCATCCTTCCCGCTAACAGAAAATGGTGCGGATTTGACGTCGCTGCTTTCGACAGTGAAGGCGAGCGTATGGAGGTTTTTCTCGTTGGACGGGATGGTGTCGCGGTCTCTCCCGAACATCTCGGCAGCAGGGGAAGCCTTTTGCCTGTTCTGGGGAGCCAGACAAAGCGCATTGAACTTTCATTCGCTGAGGCCGGGACTGAAGTAAATCTGGCCTCGGGCAGGCTTTCGCACGTGGATTTGGTCTTTGGACAGGATTGATTGGTCAGGGGGCTATCGTCAGATGAAGGATTGTTGACCTGCGAGCAGGGCAATCAGGCCATGGCCAAGGTGGCCCAGTCTTGAGTAGGCACCGTCGTCGACGCACAGACTTACGGAGAGTGTCAGGCCTCCGGTCAGAATTGCACTGAGAGCCAGCTGAGACGCCAGGTTTCCGTGCTCTTTCAGATATTTCATTCTCGTCTCCTGCTTCAACAACGCCCGTAACAGACCCGCCTGATACTGTGAGTAATGAGAGAGTCAGGGGAGATTCTGTACGCTTGCTGGCAAGTAGTGGTGCGACCAGCTGGTTGAGTGGGTACTGTCAGGGGAAAGCGGGATTGAGCGGGGCGACCGGGACAAGTCAATACATCCTAGACATCATGCGCTTTGTGGTCTGATGTATGTCAGATTTCTGTTTCTCTTCACGACCGTGGTATCGACGTCTGCCACAAAAGCGCGCGTCACTAGTGGACCCGATTGGGCCAATTTTTGCTTCGGAAATCAGGCACCAATGATCTCGATCCCGGCGCCGGGTGACCTGATGGCGTTGGCATGTGAATGAGGTTTTCGTGAAGGTGAATGGCGAGCAGCACTACTTGTGGCGTGCAGTTGATCACGAAGGTGCGATCCTGGAATCCTGAATTACCAAACGCCGGTATTGCATTCGGCAGACTTCAGGTCTCACCGCTAGCGTACCTTTTGGAGCGTGTTGTTAGCCTCACGATACTTTTCCCGCATGCTCGGCTTTGACAATTTCCCGGTCGCGGTGCGGGGCATCGGATCGCTTTCGAGGGCGACATAGCGGGGCACCTTGTAGTCGGCCAGCTGGATGTTGCAGTGACGGATCAGGTCAGGGATATCTATGTCCTGCTTGCTGTAGACGATGGCGAGCGGGGTCTCGCCGAACTTTTGGTCTTTCGCGGCAATGACCATGCATTCTTCGATGCCGTGCCCATAGGCCATCACGGCCCGTTCGACTTCTGCCGCGGATATGTTCAGACCGCCAGAAATGATGATGTCTTTCATACGGTCGACAAATGTCAGCAGGCCGTCCTCATCGAGCATCCCGAGATCGCCGGAATAGAGCCAGCCATCCTTTATGGTTTTTGCCGTTTCTTCGGGATTGTTCCAGTACTCTACCATGACGCCCGGACCGCGCATGATGATCTGCCCCACTGTGCCGTGAGGCACGCGCCTGTCGTTTTCATCGACTATGGCCAGATCGTAGAAGGGACCGCCCATGCCGCATTTTTGCGGCTGTGTGCGCGCCATGTGTTCCGGCATGATGGTGGAATTGCCGCCGCATTCAGTCTGGCCGTAGATCTGGCGGACGACGATGCCTTTCCGCATGTAGGTGTCCTGTAGCGCCTGCGTAACAGGCGCGCCGCCACATGAGGCCATTGTGATGCTGGACAGGTCCGCATCCTCGAACTCTGGCAATCTGGCAATCAGTTCGAAGAAAATGGGCGCCGCTCCGAAACCATTGATCCGCTTATCGACCAGGGTCTTCAGGAATGTCTTCGGCTCGAACGCAGCGAGGAAGAAAACCGTGCAGCCGAGAACGGTGTGGTGGGTCAGCTGGACAAACCCGGCCGATGTGCTGAGAGGCGCGGGGACAATGATGCGAGACCCCTTGCCGAGGGCCTGTTCTTCAATTGTGTGTGCCGCGACATAGCCGGTCATTGTGCGGTGCGAAAACACGACACCTTTCGGTTTGGCTGTCGATCCGCTCGTGGAAATGATGACGACCTTGTCGTCCGGGCGCGGGTGGTCGTTCAGCACCGCGCGTGGGCCGTCTCTCAATTCGAGCACTGAAGCGAGAGGGAGGCTGTCGACACTTATCGCCGAAAACTTGTCGATGCGCTCAGCGTCCGCAAAGACGAGCCGGGGGCCTATATCGCCGACAATTTCGTCGAGCTCATGAGGCGTGTACCGCATGTTCAGGGGGACAACGATGCCCCTGGCCCGCATGATGCCGAGGATAAGGACGCAATAGGCAAGTGAGTTACCGGCACAAATGCCAACCCTGTCTCCGGGCTGAACGCCTCGTCCGACCAGCATCGCTGCGATACGCTCGGACCAGTCGTGATACTCGCGATAACTCGTCTGGTCATCGCCAAAATCCAGAGCAATGGCGTCTGGCATGACGCGCGCCCACCAGTGAATGGCATCATTGATTGTCTGCATTCTGGCCTCCCGCTGCCATCTCCCCACCTATCTCTGCAGATGGGCGGACGGTGAATTATCTATTTTGGGTAGGTTAACAAAAAAGTAGGCTCAAGCAATCTGGGAAAAGGTCGCGATTGCCTGAGCCAGTTACGGAGGAGCCGTTACAGGCGACTTTCCAGGAGGTCGTAGAAAGTCAGAATTGTTTCTTCGAGACCGCTATAGACGACGGTCTCCAGGGCGCCGGTCTCCAGTCCCGCTTGCGACATCTCGGCCGCCCAGAAATCTTCTCCGCCAAACACGTCCAGGATCAGCTCGTAGGATTTGCTGTATAGTGCCTCGGCCTTTTCAGAATCAGGCGCTTGTGGCGTCAGCATGAAATAATCGACCATGGTGCGATCGGGGCCACGGGGCATCAGCAGCATAACGCTGATATAATAGGGGCTCGTCACAACCACGCAGTTTGGAAAAACCTGGTAAGCGTGGGTGACCGTTTTGTGGATGTTCTCACCTTCAACATCCAGTGCCGCTGGCGTGAAATTCACCTTACCGGAAATCTGGCGGATATTGGGGCCGAAGACATCCGTCACATTTGGAACGTCTGCGAACAGCTGACCGATTGAATTCCGGTGCAGGCGCTGGACGTGATACCCTTCCAGGAATGGCTCAAGCACGACTTTCCAGTTTGCCTTGAGGTCAAACGTCTTGCGTCCGTAGACATGCGCATTCGGAATACCCATCGAGCTGAAATCATCATCGATCTGTGAATGCAATGTGCTCCAGTCTTCGTCGGCATCCCGGTCCAGTATCGCCCAGACAATGCCGGCATGCTCCCGGCATGGCAGTCTGGACAGGTTACGAGTGTGCATCTCGAAATTCTTGAACGTCTCGGCGCGCGCCGCGGCGACCAGTCGGCCATCCAGCGCATATGTCCACGCATGATAGGGGCAGGTAATCCGGTTCTGCTTATGCACGTCGCATCCGTCGAGCAGCTTCGATCCCTTATGCTGACAGGCATTCAGGAAAACGTGCAGGTCTCCATCCTTTGTGCGTGTCACCAGGAGCGGAACGCCATACCCATTGTGAGCCATCGCGCTGCCAGGTTCGAGCAGTGCCGATAGCGTGATCGGGACGGGCAGTTTCCTGAAGATTTTCTGCTGTTCTTCCTGAAAACGCTCCTCGCCAGTGAAGATCGAGACCGGACGGTGCGCTTCCAGTTCAGGTATGCGGGCTTCGTCATGTCGCGGGATCTTGCGAATGGCTTCGATCTGGCTGTCGCTCAGCGTGTCCAGTGTCGGCTTGATCGGGTTGCGAGCCGGAATGGGCTTGATCTGGTTCATGCGGTGCCTTTGAGACGGATCAGTAAAAACTATGAATGATAGATTTTTAGACGTGATGGGCCGTGCCGTCAACATCGCAAATAGCGACGGCCTAAAGCCCGAGTTGGGCCTTTGCGAGAATGTTTCGCTGGATCTCGTTTGAGCCGGCATAGATCGATCCGGCGCGGTCATTGAGGTATTTGGCGGCTGTGGTGACCAGGCTGTCGGGGCCGACCAGGCCCTGATTGGAGGGGTGACGTGTCACCACCGGCCCGCCTGTCTCTGTATGTTCGGGCTGGAAGGGCTGGACGTTGAGGCCTGCAATGTCGAGCGCGATCTCGGTAATGTGCTGGCTGAGTTCGGTGCCGCGGATTTTCATCATCGACGCCCTGAGGCCCGGCGAGCCGCCAGCCGAGAGCTCCGACATCATCATCAGCTCGGCCGCCTCCAGCGCGCTGGCGTCCATTTCAGCGGCTGTGATGCGGGCTTCGACATCGGCTGCAAGGCCGCCAAGCTCACGGCCCACCTGGCGCAGCCCGGCCAGCCGCTGCAGCAGGCGCGGGCCATAGGACGAGCCGCCACGCTCAAATTCGAGCAGATATTTTGCGACCGTCCAGCCCTTGTCGACCTCGCCGACGACATTGGCCTTCGGCACGCGGACATCATCGAAGAAGACCGCGTTCTGGATATGCTCACCCGACAGCATGATGATCGGGTCAACGCGCACGCCCGGCGCTGTCATGTCGATCAGCAGGAAGGTGATGCCCTGTTGCGGCTTGCCCGATCCGTCCGTGCGTACCAGGCAGAACATCATGTTCGCTTCATGGGCATGCGTCGTCCAGATCTTCGAGCCATTGCAGATGAAGTCGTCACCATCGGCCACAGCCGACATGGAAAGCTGGGCAAGGTCCGAGCCGGCATGCGGTTCTGAATAGCCCTGGCACCAGAAATCCTCGCCTGAGAGGATGCGCGGCAGGTAATGGTCTTTCTGCTCCCGGGTGCCATGGCCGATGAGGGCAGGGCCGCACATGGCAATGCCCATGGGCGAAAGGGGCGGGGCACCGGCTTTCGCCATTTCGACATCGAAGATATAGCGCTGCGCGACGGACCAGTCGCA